>TARA_R110002096_G_scaffold173781_2_pt1 | contig 495633 bp, 444 predicted proteins | sample TARA_R110002096 | Tara Oceans TARA_R110002096 (sample SAMEA4397295) | marine metagenome | biome: Polar Biome; feature: [DCM] deep chlorophyll maximum layer (ENVO:01000326); material: water (ENVO:00002006), including particulate matter (ENVO:01000060) such as... | depth 35 m
GGATTTACGGGATGTTGTGGTGATGGAGCTTCCGCATCATGGGTCGATGAATGCTTCGGTGCGCGGGTTGGTTGAGCGGGTTGATCCTGCGGTGGTGTTGCAGTCGACGGGCGGGGAGCGGGTGGATGGGCGGTGGTTGGACTTTCGTGATGGTCGTCGTTGGTATGCGAGTGGGGCTGATGGTGTCGGTGGAGGTGCGTGGGTGGAGGTTGGGCGTGATGGGGTGGTGAGGAGTGGGTGGTCGGTTGGGGAGTGAGATTGGTTTCTGTGGGGCGAAGAAAAAACTCCATCGTGGTGACGGAGTTTGGTGGGGCTTGATTGGGGGGGTTGGTGGAGAAGAGGTGTTAGTCGTCTTCTTTTTTCTTTTTGCCGCCGAGGAGGTTGTTGATTCCTTTTTCGACTTCTTTTTTGGCGTCGTCGACGGCTTTGCCTGCTTTGTCGGTGGCGTCTTTGAGTCCGTCACCGACGCCTGCTGGGAGGTCTTTGGTGGCGTTGTCGATGGCGTCCTTTGCGTCGTTGGTGATGTCGTCTACGGCTTTGCCTGCGCCGTCGAGGACATTGCCGATGTTGTCGCCGATGATTTGTCCGGCGCCGTCGAGGACGGTGATGCCCATGTCGGAGAGTGAGGAGAGTGCGCCGAGTCCGTTTCCGAGTTCGCCGAGGATGTCACCTGGGAGGATGCCTCCACCGGCTTCGACTGCGGCGGTGAGGACTGTTTTGATGACGAGGTTAACGACTTCGGCGGTGGTCATTGGTTTTTCTTTGCCGATGTCTTTGAGTTCGATGGTTGGGATGTTGATGGCGATGTCACCGGTGAGGAAGGAGACGCCGGGCATGTTGGCTACGCGGATGTCGATGTTGTTGAGGGTGAGTGTGTCGATGGTGACTTTTTTGCCGCCTTGGTTTTCGGGTGCGGCTTTGGTGTCGCTGTTTTCGAATCGTTTGAGTGAGTTGAGGATGGTGTTGTAGTTTGAGGGGTCTTTGCCTTTGTCGAGGACGACATCGATGCCGTCGAAGGAGACGGTTGGGACGGAGATGACATTGGTGGTGATGGAGGCGGTGTCGAGTTTGACATTGGTGCTTGCGAGTTTGAAGAAGTGGTCGGAGGAGAACCCGGCGGGGTTGGCGATGGTGAGGCCATTCATTTCGAAGGAACCATCGCGGAGTCCGAGGTGGACATCGTCGACGGTTGTTGTTGTTTGTGTTGCGTAGGTGCCACCGCGTTCGATGGCGGCTTTGACGATGGCGTCGGCTTGGGAGAGGCCGAAGGCGATGAGGGCGACGAAGGCGAGGACGACGACGATGATGAGGACGGCGACTATTTTGAGTATGGTTTTCATGCTGGATCCTGTTGGGGCGAGGGTTTGTGAATTGTAGGTGTGTGGGCGCGGGATCGCGTTGCTTGTTGTTTCAAGCGTTTGCGGGTGCGGTTGTTGGTTGTTTTATCGTGCTTAGGGGGCGGCTTTGTAGGCGTTGAGGAAGGTTGTGACATCGGCGTGGTCGAAGAGGGTGTCGTTGTTGAGGTCCGCGATTGGGTTGTGGGCGGAGAGATGGCTGATGAAGATGGAGATGTCGAGGAAGTTGAGGGTGTCGTCGGCGTTGTAGTCGGCGAGGTTGTTGGTGGTGGAGATGGTGAGGGCGGGCATGAGGGTGACGGTGTGGTTGTTGGCGGTGGCTTTGATTTTGAGTGTGTGGTTGCCGGGGCTTGCGTTGTTTTGGGAGAGGGCGGTGAGGGGGATGTCGTAGATTCCGGGCGCGACGAGTTGGGGGAGTCCGGGGGTGAGGTTGGTTGGGTTGAACTCGAGGGTGAAGGTTGCGGGGAGGGCGAGGGTTTGTTGTTGGTAATCTTTGAGGTGGATGCGGAGTTTGGGGGTGGCGCCTGGGTCGTCGATGAGGATTCGGGAGGGTTGGGTGACGGTGGTTTGCACGGCGTCGGGGAGGTTGGTGAGGGTGGCGCGGAAGTCGTCGAAGCGGGTGAGCATTTGGTCGATGGGGTCGGGTGCGGCTGATCCTTGGTTGGCGATGTTGATGAACATGAACTTGTCGCCTCGCGCGAAGCCGGTTTGGCGCTGGACGGTTGCGTTTTGGAGGTTGTCGTAGATGAGGAGTTGGTCGGAGGCGTTGGTGATGAGGTCCATGTCTCCATCGTTGTTGAGGTCGGTGAGGAGGGATTGGGTTGGGGTGCCTCCGATTCTGGTTCGGTCGGTTTCGGTGAAGGTGCCTGCGTTGTCTCCGAGGTAGTAGCGGAGGTTTGGGCCTGATTGGTAGAGGACGATGGCGTCTTGGATGGTGTCGTTGTTGAGGTCGGTGATGTGGAAGTCGACGGCGGGGGCGGGGATGGATGAGGAGACTTTGGGTGCGAAGGTTGGTGCTTCTGGGGTGCCTGTGTTGATGAAGGTGTTGATGACGGATGCGGTGGCGATGAGGATGTCGGTGAGGCCGTCGTTGTTGATGTCGGTGGCGCGGAGGGATGATGGGTTTGGTGAGAGGTTGGGGATGGATTGTGGGGTGACGGAGTAGAGGCCGTCTTGGAGGGAGTGGTGGAGGAATGCGGTTTGGGTGGATGGGCTCAGGATGACGAGGTCTTGGAGGGTGTCGTTGTTGAGGTCTTGGATGAAGAACGATTGGGCGTTTGGGCCGGGGGATTGAACGCCTGTGGTGGGGACGAGGGTGTTGTCTTCGAAGGAGTAGAGGAAGGCGTACTTGCTGTTGGTGACGAGGACATGGTCACCCGGATCGTTTGAGGATGGGAGGGTGTCGAGGTCGGTGATGGGGATTGGGAAGTTGACCTCGAGGGGTGGATCGAAGGTGTTGCTTGCGGATTGGGGGATGAGGACGACTGTGGTGTTGCCTGCGAGGGCGATGAGGTCGTTGAGTCCGTTGTGGTCGAGGTCTGCGGCGGCGAGTTTGGTGAGGTTTGGGATGTTGGTTTCGATGGTTTGGAGGAAGTTGAGGTGGGCGGTTTGGTCGTTTGTATTGGTCGCGTTGGTGTAGAGGTGGATGTTGCCGGCGGTGTCGGCGGTGGCGAAGGTGTTGTGGTTGAGTTGGGTGAGTGATGTGGAGGTTGCGGATTGGGGGACTGGGAGTTGGTAGAAGGCGCGGATGGAGTCGGTGTCGTCGGCGCGGGAGCCGATCATGTATCCGACATGGGCGGACTTGAATGGGGTTGGGGGTGGTGATCCGCATCCGGTTGGATTTGCGTTGGAGCAGGAGCAGCGTCCGTCTCCTCCGGCGATGCGGGCGGCGTACATACCAGCCATGAGTTTTCCGGGGAGGTCGGTGTTGGTGTTGATGATGGCTTGGACAGCGTCGTCGACGACATTGGGTCCTGAGAGGATGTTGCCTTGGACGGTGTAGACGATGTCGTCTTGGGGTCCGGGTCGTCCTTGTTCGATTCGTCCGGTGGTGCCTCCGGCCCAGTTGGCGTTGTCGATTCCGGAGAAGGTGAGGACATCGCCGTTGGTTTTGATCATGCCGTACTGTCGGTTGTTGTGTCCGGGGTCGAAGGTTTGGAGTTCTGTGAGGATTTGTGAGAGTGGTTGTCCTTCGAGGAGTCGGTCTCGGATGAACATTCGGTTGGTGCCGCCTGAGTCGACGGAGGATTGTGCGGTGATGGCTCCGATACCGGTGAGGACGAGTGGGGTTTCTTGAGCGAGGTCGAAGCTGGTGATGCAGGTTGCGGAGCCGAGGACGATTTCGCCGGTGCGGGTGTCGGTGATGAGGATGGACCAGGTTGCGGATGCGGGCGAGGTGAGGGCGAGGGTGGCGGAGAGGGCTGCGAGTTTGCAAGCGCGAGGAAGTTTGTGGGTAAGTGTGGGCATGCTCTCTCTAAGTTAGTGTGTTTGGGTGTGGATACCAAGCGAAAACGCTGTTGAAAGCGGAGATCGGCCAGATTCTTGGGTTTGTGAAGATTGTCGGCAAAATTACCATATATATGAAGGGAGGCGGTTATAGGGAGTTGTGTTTGGTAGTTTGGTTTGAAGCAAAGCAGTTGAGCTTTGCATCATTTTGAACAGGTATTGTGGAGACCAAAATGAAGTTATTACAAAGATTGGTTGTTGGTTTGGCGGGGGCGGCTGTTGTAGGGGGGTGTGCTACTGAGGTGTTGGCGGGTGATGGGGTGTTCTTTTCTTGGGAGCGGACTGAGAGTTTAGAGGGACCTTACTATGGGAATTCTGTTTCGGTTTGGGATTGGAAAGATTCGATGGGGGTTTCGTTGAACTTGACGACTGGCGCGTATGCGTATTGTCCGCAGCCTGGTCATAGCTGGGAGCTTGGGGCTGTCTTTCCGATTCGTTATTATGTACACACTACATGGAACTCGATGGCGTTGAATGGTCTTCCGGTTGCGTTGTTGATTCGGAGCAGGAACGCGCCTTGGGACTATGACAATGGGCCGACATGGGATTTGGATGATTCGACATATCCTGGTATTGCAACTGCGATTCATCCGGATCAGTTGGCGTTGTCGATTGTGGCGCGCGGTCATGAAACTGATGGGGAGTTGAATTATGTTCTGGGCGATATTGAACTCACTGATCATATTGATCATGAAGATGTCGATGACTGGATGAAAGTTATTGAACAGATTGTGACGGGTGATTTTTCTGGTGATGTCGAGGGTGATCCGGACGCGGGTGGGACGGAGTATGGCGATGAATCTGTCGACTCGACAACGGTTGAGAAATGGGAGATCAAGTTTGGGAACTATCGGATGCATCGGTATCCGTTGTATGATCATGATGTCGATGGGGTAACTGAGTCATTGCATTCTGATGTGACGATTGTGAACGATGTTGTTGCTGCGACGAGCGGGAATATGGGGCATAGGCATGACACATTTGTCAATCGTGGATTGAATGTGTTGATGCCTGTGACTTATACGAATACGGCGCAGGTGAAGCATGTGCAGACTCCTGCTCCGGGTGTGAACAATGCTTTGCCTTGGACTGGTGAGAGGAGTCCCACTGTGCGTTCGGCGTATCTATGGAGTGGTGTGGAGGTGTTCTCGTCTGCGGTGCGGCTCGAGATTGCTGATGGGTCGATGGATGACAAGGAAGTGATCCCTTGGGTGGCACCGTTTGAGGGAGGGAGTCAGGATCCAACTGAAGGTGAATATAGTGGCGCTTGGATGCCGCCTTCTGCGGATTTCTTGGCGTTGATTAAGCATCTTCGTTTGCGTGGATCTGATGGATTCTATTTCTTCGGGTTCCATGGCTACACGAGAAACGGGGTATATCACTATGGCCCTATGGAGCCGGGGGGGCTGGTTGATACGACGAACTGGAGTGTGAAGGACGAGTTTGGAGCGTATGAGAATCCGTGGTACGATGCGGGTGAGGAGTGGGCGGATCCGAGTGCTGATCTGAATGGGTACAACTGGTTTGAGGCGCATGCGTTGGTGTCTTGGGAGGAGCTTGATGGGTTGTGGGGGGATGATGCTGAGGTTCTTCGTTTGGAGACGGATAAGGAGTCAGGGATCGTTGTTTCTGCGATGCATGACATGGGGCGGCTCCATGTGCTGGTGAGCTACATGCTGGCTAGCAGTGGGTCGGTGGATCTTGATTCGTATTTCCATGGTGCTCAGGACTATTTTGGCGGTACTGGGGTGTCGTCGATTTCGGTGGGGAGTTACTCGCACACGGTGACGAGCGATTTCTTTACGCCTGATATTGATAACAATGGGGCTACCGATTTTTACGACATTACGCTTTACATGAGTATGTATAACGCGGTGACTATGGATGATCGGGCGGACTGGGATAGAGATGGGGATGTTGATTCGGATGATTTGGCTTTGTTTATTGCGGCCCACGGGGCGTACTAACTGAGCGACGACTGTTTACGATTGAGAACAGAGCCCGCATTGTGCGGGCTCTGTTTTTTGAATAGTGAGCGGTGTGGGTGTAAAAAAAGAGCCGTCATTGGACGGCTCTTTGTGGGTATGGATTGAGTGTTGTTAGCGGGTTCGTCGGTTGGTTGTGCGACGGGGTTGGGCTTGATCGCGGCGGCGGCGGGCGGCGGTGAGGCCTCCGAGTCCGAGGAGTGCGAGGGCGCTTGGTGCTGGGACGGTGACATCTCCGAGGATGTCGAGTTGGTACTCGCCTGAGTCTGGAACTCCGAGGCCGTCGAGGCTGAAGATTGTTCCGAAGGTGTTGCCGTAGGCTTCGATCTCGCTGATATCGAAGAAGTAGTTGTATGACCTGACGGCGACGGTGTATTCGCCTGCGGTGAGGAAGGTGGAGATGTAGGAGTCGAGTGATGTGGGTGAACCGTTGGTATCGGCGTAGGCCCAGTCGTCGTTTTCGGTGAGCAGGTTGGCGGCTGTGAGTGGGTTGCCGTCATTGCTGAAGAGCATGATGGCGCCGTCGAAGAAGGTGTCGAAGTGGTTCATTGACAGGAGGTCGAGGACGATCGTTCCTGAGGTGTTGACGGTGAAATCGAAGGTGTCGATTTCGACATAGCCGTCGGCGTATGCGAATGATCCGCTGTCGTAGCCGTAGGCGAGGTCGATCATTTCGAGTGAGTCGCTGATGGTGACATCAGCGGCGGCTTGGGATCCGAGTCCGGCACCGATGAGTGCGCCGCCGAAGAGGCAGATGGATGATTTTTTCATGATGGTCTCTTTTTGGGTTTTGGGTTCTCTCGTTCCCGGGGTTACAAATTTCAGCGGACCTGTTTGGGTGCCGTTGATTCGACTGATTTGGTTGTTTCGTGGTTCTGTCGTGGTTGCAGAAGGCTTGGTTTGATGCCTTGTGCGGTATTCTCTGATTGGACTCTGTCGAATCCACTCTCCGTTTGGATAGTACCACGGGTTTTAAGAAATCGTGATTGAATGCAAAAAAGCCCGACATAATGGGGGATTTTTGTTTGTTTGTGAAAATGGGTAGGTTGGTTATCGGGGTCTGCGGCGGGAAGGTGTTGAGGTCTGAGGGTCCGAGTAGGGCGAGGGAGGAGGGGGCTGGGAGTGGTCGCATGGAGACGGGTTGGATGCGGCCGAGTGATGCGTCACCGCTTGCGCGGCACCGGCAATCCTGCTGCGGTCTGGAGTATGAATGGTTCCGAGCGTTGATCGGGTGTGGGAAGGCCCATCAATGCGTGGGGGTTGCTGGTGTTGTTAAGGCTTGGGGGTATTGTGTGGTATGGGTGCTGTTTGGTTGGTTGTGGTGGTGTGGTGGTACGGGATTTTGATTGAATTTTCAGAATTGCGTGTGATGGGTAAGGTGTGTGGGGGCAATTGGTTGACCATGGCGAGGGGGGGGGTATGATCCCATCCCGCTCGGTCGGTTGGCCGGGCGGTGTTTGTGCCGCTGTAGCTCAGTGGTAGAGCGCACCCTTGGTAAGGGTGAGGTCGAGAGTTCGACTCTCTCTAGCGGCTTTTGCTCGTCACTGAAGTGGTTTGGTTGGGTCTTTGGCCCTGCATACTGCGGAGATGGCGGGCGTATGAATGAGGGCTCTTTAATAGAGTTCGCGAATGAAGATTGTTCAGGAGTTGATCGCGAACGGTTGGCTCGGAAATAAACGGAGTGTGCGGCCATTGGATTCTTTATAATCGCAAGAGGTCGTCGAAGCAACAAGATAGAGGAATCGAACAATGGCAAAGGGAACCTTTGAGCGGAACAAACCGCACGTCAACGTTGGGACGATCGGTCACATTGACCACGGTAAATCGACCCTTACTGCAGCTCTTGTTGCTCGCGCGGCGGCCAAGGGTTTGTCGGAAGCAAAGTCATACGCTGATATCACCAAGGGTGGTACCGTGCGTGACTCCAACAAGACTGTGACCATTCACTCGTCGCACGTGGAGTACGAGACAGAGACTCGTCACTACGCGCACGTGGACTGTCCTGGCCACGCGGACTTCGTGAAGAACATGATTACTGGTGCTGCTCAGATGGACGGGGCTATTCTCGTTGTGGCGGCTGACTCGGGTCCTATGCCTCAGACTCGCGAGCACGTGCTGCTTGCTCGTCAGGTGGGTGTTCCTTACATCGTCGTGTTCATGAACAAGGTTGACCTTGTGGACGACGAAGAACTGCTCGACCTCGTCGAGATGGAAATCCGGGAGCTGCTCGATAAGTACAGCTTCCCTGGCGACGACACCCCAGTGGTTCGTGGTCAGTCCAAGGCGGCTCTTGAGAACCCATCAGACGATGCGATCTGTGCACCGCTTGACGAGTTGTTCGGTCACCTCGATACCTACATCCCTGAGCCAGAGCGTGAGGACGATAAGCCGTTCTTGATCTCGGTTGAAGATGTGTTCTCGATCAAGGGTCGCGGTACTGTTGCGACCGGTCGTGTCGAGCGTGGTACCGTCAAGGTTGGCGACGCTGCTGAGATCGTTGGTCTCTCGAAGGTGAACACCAAGACCACCATCACTGGTGTCGAAATGTTCAACAAGACTCTTGAGTCGGCGATCTCCGGTGACAACTGTGGCGTGCTGATGCGTGGCGTTGAAAAGGATGACATCACCCGCGGGCAGGTTATCTGCAAGCCGGGCTCGATTACTCCACACTCCAAGTTCAAGGGTCAGGTCTATGTTCTGACCAAGGACGAGGGTGGTCGTCACACTCCATTCTTCGCTGGCTACAAGCCACAGTTCTACTTCCGTACAACTGACGTGACTGGCCAGGTCTTGAACCTGTTCGGCGACGGCGGCGCGAAGGCAGAAATGTGCATGCCTGGTGACAACGTGACCATGGAAATCGACCTCGGCGAAAAGACCGTGGCGATGGAGAACGGGCTGCGTTTCGCGGTTCGTGAGGGTGGCCGGACGATTGGTTCGGGTACCGTCACTGAGATCCTCGAGTAATCGTGCTCGGAGGGTCGTGGCCAGTGTTCTGGTCCATGATTTGAAACTTCCCGGCCCGGAGGCGGAAGCTTCCGGGCCGATTTGATGAAAACGGGTTGCCTGCTTGTGTGGGCTTTACGATGAAATAGGAGGCCTGTCATGGCCAAGAAGAAAGCCGGAGCGCGTGAGTATGTTTGGTTGCAGTGCACCGAATCGGGTGACCTGAACTACCGGACGAGCATCAATGTCAAGGGCGGTATTGAGGACCGTGTCAAGGAGGGGTACAACAAGTACTCTCCTCGTCTGCGGAAGCACACGCTGCACAAGATCAAGCGTAAGTGATCGGCTGGGGCGGCGGCGATGTTCCTTTGGGTTATTCCATTGGGATGGTGCGTGTTGCTCTTTGTTACGGCAGTAGCTCAGTCTGGTAGAGCAGCGGATTCCAAATCCGCCGGTCGTAGGTTCGAATCCTTCCTGCCGTGTTTGATTGAATGTTGATTGTCTGGCTGGTCTGTAGATTTGGCTGGGATGGTCGGTCGGTATGGTTTGATCGTTGGTCTTGAGAGATCGGTGATCGGTCAGTGCAGCGAGGGCCTTGGTACAATGGCATTTGGAATTTACAAACAGGGTCAAGGGTATTGGATGCGTGTGATGACCGCGCTGTTTGTGGGCGTGCTTATTCTGGCGGGTGCCGGATGGGGCTGGAACCAGGCGGGTGCGGTCCGTATTCCTGCTCGGAACTGGACTTTCTCGCTGATTGATACCCAGATGAATGGTGAAGCTTCGAAGGTCTCTGTTGGGGACACTGTTGTGCTGATGGGGTATGTCGGGGCGAACGAAGAGATGCAAGAGATCGGGGCTGGCGTGGTTGAGGAGTTTGTTCCTGATCGCGGGAGCAGCTCGACGCTTGTGGTGGGGACCTTTGATTCAGAGACGACTCGTGAGACCGCGGGGGATGCGGAGCGGTTGACCGTTGAGAATGTTGATGGGATGATGATGGGGGCTGCGGTCCGGAGTGCGATCAGCACGCCGATCTTCCCGGTGCAGTATTTGCAGACGGGTGTGGCGAGCGGGATGCTGCTGCTTGGGGCGTTGTTTTTGTATTGGTATGTGGGGATGGCTCGTCGGCCTGTGGAGTTTTTGATCGCGACCGACGGGGAGATGAAGAAGGTGAACTGGACTTCTTACCGAGAGGTGAAGGGTTCGACGATTGTGGTGATCGTGGCGACTTTCTTGATCGCGGGTATTCTGTATCTTGTGGATATGGGCTTCTCGTTCTTGTTCAGCGCGATCGGCGTGCTTGAACGGTGATTTGGGGCTACAGAATTGGGGCACGGAATGAATGACGCGATGAACGATGAATCAAACAGTGCTGTGAACAATGTTTCCAAGGGTGTCTCTGAGGGCGTTTCCGAGGGCGGCAACGAAACTCCGGAGGTTGTGACCACGGACGCGGCTCAAGAGTCGATCGATGGTGCTGGTCAGGCTGCACAGGCTGGACAGTCTGCACAAGAGGCCCCTTCGGTGTCTGGGACTTCGGTGAGCAATCTCCGTGAGGATGAGCCACAGATTGAGGGTCGGATTGGTCTTGATGAGCCTTTGGTTCAAGACGGGATGCAGTGGTTTGTGCTGCGGGTTGCTTCCAACAAGGAGAACTCGGTTCAGCAGACATTGCTCCGCAAGATCCAGATCGAGAACATGACGCACTTGGTGGGTCGTATTCTGGTGCCGACCGAGAAGATCAAGACGATCAAGGGCGGCAAGACGAAGATCAAGGAAGAGAAGCTGTACGCTGGGTATGTGTTTGTTGAGATGCGTCTTGAAGATGACGGCCGCATCCCGCAGGACATCTTCTTCTTGATCAAGGAAACAACCGGCGTGGGTGACTTTATTGGCACCGCTGGTCGTCCGACCCCGATGGAGATGCACGAAGCGGAGAAGATGCTGCTTGACTCACGGAAGCCTGAGGATGAACCAACGATTAAGTTGATGTTCGAGAAGGGCGAGAATGTGACGATCCGCGAGGGTGCGTTTGAGAACTACGAGGGCACGGTGGATGAGTTGTTCCCTGAGAAGGGGATGGTTCGTGTGCTGGTGTCGATCTTTGGTCGTCAGGCGCCTGTTGATCTTGAGGAATGGCAGATCGCCAAGGCGGACGAGGGCTGATCTGGTTCGAGCAGCTCTGACGCGAGATTTGGAATTCAAGTATACTTTTGGAAGCCCGTTCGGATGGACGGGCTTCTTTATTTGATGGTTCTTACGAGAGGGATTGGCATGCTGAAGAGAACAAGTTTCGTGGCGATGGCGGCTGGGTGTTCGTTGATGGTGTTGGCTGGGTGCAACTCGGTCGAGCGGGTGGGCGCGGCTGAGAATGGGGCGCGGCACTACGAGGGGTTTGGGAACTACTCTCGGGAGATGACGACGGATTCGCGCGAGGCGCAGGAATGGTTTGATCAGGGGATGCAGCTGATGTATGGGTTCAACCATGACGAGGCGATCCGGTCGTTTGAGATGGCGGCGGAGGTTGATCCATCGGCGGCGATGGCGTGGTGGGGGGTGGCGTACTGCCAGGGGATTAATATCAATGATCCGGCGATGACCGAGGAGCGATCGGAGAAGGCGCGGGCGGCGGCGGACAAGGCGATCGCGGCGCTTGATGATGAGTCCGCGATTGAGCGGGCGATGGTGCTTGCGGTGAGCGAGCGGTATGAATGGCCCGCTCCGGAGGATCGCAACGGGCTGGATGTTGCGTATGCGGATGCGATGGGGGAGGTGTATCAGCGGTTTGGGGATGACGCGGATGTGGGGGCGTTGTATGCGGAGTCGTTGATGAACTTGCAGCCTTGGGATTATTGGGAGGTGGATGGGACTCCCAAGGGGCGGATTACTGAGGTTGTTTCGGTGATCGAGCGGGTGATGCGGGAGCATCCTGAGCATCCGGGGGCGAAGCATTTTTATATTCATGCGGTGGAGGCGTCGAGCAATCCGGATCGTGCGGTTGCTGCGGCAGAAGAGTTGATGGACATGGTTCCGGGGTCGGGGCACTTGGTGCATATGCCTTCGCATATTTTCATTCGTGTGGGTCGGTATGAGGATGCGGCGGCGTCGAACATGACGGCGATCGCGGCGGACCGGGCGTACTTTGCTGATGCGCCGGAGCCTGGGTTGTATGCGATGTATTACGGGCACAACCTGCACTTCTTGTCGTTCGCTTCGATGATGTCGGGGAACTATGAGCAGGCGATGGGGGCGGCGCGTGATCTTGAGGCGGAGATTCCGGAAGCTGCGTTGCGCGCGTATGCGGGGTTGATCGAGGGGATCATGCCCAGCTCGTTGCATGTGCTGATCCGGTTTGGGAAGTGGGAAGAGATCTTGGAACAATCGGATTATCCCGAGTGGCGGTTTATGTCGCGGGCGACATGGTCGTATGCGCGTTCGGTGGCGTGTAGCGCGCTTGGGAGAACGGAACAAGCTCGCGAGGAGATGGCGGAGTTTGAGCGTCGGGTCGAGCTTGTTCCTGAGGAGTGGTATGTGTTCAGTAACAAGGTGCATGATGTGCTGCCGATTGCGCGGGCGATGATGAAGGGGGAGTTGTTGTATCGCGAGGGGAAGAAGGACGAGGCGTTTGCGTTGATGCGCGAGGGGATCGCGCGAGAGGATCAGTTGGTGTATGACGAGCCGCCAGCGTGGATGCTTCCGGTGCGGCATGCGTTGGGGGCGTTGCTTGTCGAGAGCGGCGAGTTTGCTCAAGCGGAGAAGTTGTACCGCGAGGATCTGAAGAAGAATCGCGGGAACGGGTGGGCGCTGGTTGGGCTCCGCGAGTCGCTTGCTGGTCAGGGGAAGATGGGGGAGGCGATGGCGCTGGATGGGAAGATTGAGCGGGCGTTTGCTTCGGCGGACACGGTTGTGGAATCTTCGTGTTTCTGTGCTCCGTGATGGATTTTGGTTGAAAAACGATCTTTGACCCGCTTGAAAGAGCGGGTTTTTTGATGTCTCAGGACTGATTTGGAAAATATAGGTTACGCGGTGTCAATTATTATTGACACGGAGCCGATGGTGTATACAATATTTGACATGCCGGTGGACCGGCGTGGTTTGATGACTGATTTCCGTTGAGGAACAGAAGGGATTTGAGATGAACGACGCAGGGACGGGGTATTCGTTTGGGTTGGGATCGAACTGGTTGGTGCTGCTTTCGACGGCGGTGATTTATCCGGCGGTGCTGATCGTTGGATTGATGGGCGAGTGGGATGTGTTTGCGCTGACGGTGATGCTGTCGATCGGGGTGGTGGTGCAGGTTGTGGTGCTTGCGATTGGTCACATCGGGCTGGCGATGCTGACGAAGAAGGAGCCTGACGATGAGCGGATGAAGCAGATTCAACAGTGGGCTTCGCGGATGTCTGGGATTGTGTTGTCGGTTGGGGTGATGTTGTTGGTGATGATGCTCATCGGTCGGGCGATGGTGCAGACTGTGGGTGGCGGGGACGGTGGGGGTGGTGATGTTGATTTGCTGCCGGTGTATTTGTTGTTTGGGGTGTTTATTGTGTCGGAGTTGGTTCGGTATGGGTTGTTGATCTTTGGGAGTAGGGCATGAAGCCGACGAAGGTTGAGAACCGGATTCGGGAGTTGCGGTTTCATGCTGGGGAGATGACGCAGCAGTCGCTTGCGGAGAAGATTGGGGTGAGCAGGCAGACGGTGGTGGCGATTGAGAAGGCGAAGTATTCTCCGACGCTTGAGCTTGCGTTTCGGATTGCGGGGGTGTTTGGAGAGCCGATTGAAGGGGTGTTTTCGTTTGCGTCAGAAGATGGGGGTGAGGGATGAAGAAGCGGACGGTTTGGTTTGGGGTGCCGATGATTGTTGTGCGGATGATCATCCGCACTTTGTTGCTGCCATTGTCCGTTATGTTGGTGTATTACTTTGTGTTCGTGGTGCTGATGCAGCTCGATATCATACCGTTGGATTGGCTGTTCAATCCGGCTGGCGTGATGGTTCTGATTGGGGGGCCTGGACTATTGGTGTCGGTTTGTATTTGGATTTACGGGATTCGTGTAAGTCGATTTATGAAGCGGCTTCAGATGGCGGATGGGCGGATGTGTTTTGGGTGTGGGTATGAGATCGGTGATGGGCTTGAGCGGTGCAGCGAGTGTGGGGGGGAATGGTCGCTGGATGATTTGAATCGAGGGTGGCGGAAGCGGGTTTTGGGGGAGAAGGGGTGAGGGGTTTCAGAAGAGAAGACCCCCTCCGTCTGCTGCGCAGACACCTCCCCCGCAGGCGCGGGGGAGGAGAGAAGATGTTTGGGTATTGCTTTGGGGTTGAGGTAGCGGGAATTGTTGGGGGCGAAGAAATAGGAAGACCCTCACCCCGGCCCTCTCCCTGGGGGAGAGGGAGGAAGAGGTTTTGGATTGAGATTGATTGGGTGCTGTGTAGGGTTAGGTGGTGAGGATGGATTGTTTGTCGGTCCAGAGTTTTTCGATTCGTTCGATGAAGGCGGGGGATTCTGGGAGGGACTGGGCGCAGGCGATGAGGAGGTCGATCATTCCTTGGTAGTCGTCGATGCCGACGTGTTCGCGTCCGACTCTTGGCGGGGTGCCGAAGGTTTGTTCGTGGGTTCCGGCTTGTGCTTCGGTGAGGTTGGCCATGTTGTGGTAGTTTCCGAGGGGGAGGCAGACGCAGGTGGAGGTGTAGCCATAGGCACAATACACACTTGCTTCGCAGGCGCCTCCGGCCATGAGTTTGCGTTGCCAGCGCCAGGCGGAGAGGTCGGCGTTCTTTTGTGATGCGACGGGGGTTGCGGGTCCGCCTGCGATGGTTTCAGCGACTTTGGCGATGGCGCCGGTGAGGTCTGGGGAGAAGATGGAGATGCGGTCTCCGACGCGGACGATGGGTCCTGCGTGGATGGGAGAGTCTGGGAAGGCGCGGGAGTTTTCCAGCGCGATGATGCGCGAGTCTTTGGGCATGAAGGTGTCGCGGGATGCGCCGATGGCGCCGATGAAGCCGACCTCTTCGGCTCGGGTGAGGAGGATGCGGGTGTCGTTTGGGCAGTGGAGGTGGCGGAGCTCATCGAGGGCGGCGAGGGCGGCTGCGACGGCGGCGAGGTCGTCGCAGGCGTTGGTGTAGAGGATTTGCTTGCCTTCTTCGTCCTCGATGATTTCTTGGTCTGGGAGGTCCCAGGTGGCGATGGAGTTCAGGTCGATGGGGCGGGGCTGGTCGAGGACGGCGTGGTAGCGTTTGTACGGTGGCTTGTTGTCGGGGTCGGATTCGGTTTCTGGTTTTACTTCTTCGCTGATGGTCGCGACGGTGAAGTCGTTGGGATCGGAATCGGTGGGGGTGTGGATTCTGATTTTGGCGTCGGGGAAGTAGTCGTCCATGACTCCACCTCGGAACTGGAGGACGAGTTCTGCTTTGGAGAGGATTTCGTCGACGACGAAGGCGGGGTGGTCGAGGTGTCCGGTGAAGTAGATGGGGTTGTCGGTTTTGGGGTTGTTGTCGATACGGATTTCGATGTTGCCGTGGGCGTCGGTTTTGGAGGTGAGGTCTGGTCGCTCGTTGAGCCAGTTGGTGATCCAGGCGATGACGCGGTGTTCGTGACCGGCGGCGGTGGGGATGGCGGTGAGTTCTTTGAGCCAGTTGATGTGGGCGTCCCGGCGGTCGGTGGGGACGGCGTGGAGGGGTTTATCGGGGGTTGTGTTGTCTGAGGTTTTTGGGGATGATGTGCTCATGTGGTAGGGTAGGGCTTGAGTGTGGCGGATTGGTGTGCCGATGGTGTGGTAGTGGGGTGTGTCTTGGTGTAGAGTGTTGGGGCAGGTATTGGCCGTTTCGTTTGTTGAGGCGGCACTGACAGGAGATCTTGCGATGACTCATATTATTGCTGAGCCTTGTATTGCTACGAAGGATACGGCGTGTGTGGATGCGTGTCCGGTGGACTGCATTCATCCGACGAAGGATGAGCCGGACTTTGCGACATCGGACCAGTTGTATATTGATGCGGATGTGTGCATTGATTGCGGGTTGTGTGTGGATGAGTGTCCGGTGCAGGCGATTTTCCAGGATGAGGATTTGCCTGACGAGTGGTCGAAGTACACGCAGATCAATATTTCGTATTACGAAGACAAGTGAGCTTCGATTAGCTCTGATTTGAATTGGAAGACGCACGGTTTTGGCCGTGCGTCTTTTTTTGGTTGGTGTATACAAAGAAGAACACAGGCGGGACGCCTGTGCCACGGGTTTTGGGTGTGTGGTAGAGCTCTTTACGCGGCTTCGGAGAAGTCGTCTTCGAAATCGGTCAGGTCATCGGAGAGGTCGTCGGAGGCGCCGAAGGCGGCTTCGAAGGCTTCGAGGGCTTCGTCGGTGAGTTCTTGTTCGGTCTTTGGGCCTCGGCTCGATGCGGTTGATCCGACTGAGAGCTGGTTGGATTCGGCGGCGGTGAAGCGGGTGGCCCAGCGGTCGGGGCGGACATTGGCGGGGGAGTGTGGGGACTCCATCCAGTCTTCGGCGTTGGTGAGGTTGAGTTCGCTGGACATGGTTTTGCGGTATCCGAGGAGGCGGACGACCTCGAGGACATCGGTCCATGTGGGGAACATGCGGTCATTGCCTTTTTTGAACGCGTCGATGGCCATGAGGAACAGGAACTGTTCTGGGGTCATCTCGCCTTCTTCGGCGGACTTGGTGAACTCGGAGAGGCGGCGTCCTCGGCCTCGTTTGCGTTCGAGTCCGGTGGTGGGGTCTTTGGCGTTTGATTTCTTGGAGGAGACGACTTTGCCGGTGGGTTTGGGGGTGGAGTCGTCTGCTGGGGAGTTGAAGTCGCGTTGTTCGAGACCGAGTCGGCGGTCGATGACGGTGCCTGGGGGCGGGGTGCCTGTGCGGTCTTTGCGGCGGTCACCGGTGCGGCGGGCGTTGTTTGAAGGTGTGTTGTTGGTCTGTTTGTTTGGCATCGGCGATTCCTCCTATGGGAGCCGCCGGATGGTTTATGCTGGAAACCGGCGGTTCTCAGAAGTCATCTTCGTCCAGATCGGCTTCGGTCTCGAGATCATCGTCGTCTTCGTCGAGATCGTCGTCGTCATCGTCGTCGTAGTCGTCGTCTTCGTCTTCATCCTCATCGCCGAGGAAATAGGCTTCATCCTCATCAACATCATCACCGGAACCGCAGAGGGGGCTTTCGGACCAGTGTGGTGTGATAACTGTTGAGTCGTTGCTGAAATCGAAGCGGTCCGATTTTGGGCTTGCCGCTGGCGAGGCGAGCGTGTGGTTGTGCTGTGTTGTGAGTTGTTGGATCATTTGTGCTACGGCTTGCATTGTGTGAATCTCCGCGGGGCAAGTCTGCTGTTGTCTGGTGTGGAAAGAGTCATCGTTTGTCGCCACTTTATCCCGTTTGACGGGCGTGTCAATGGTTGGAAGTGGGAGTTGGTGCGGTTTTGTTCGCAGAGTTGGGGCGGGCGGTTTCAGTGGGATAGGATGGGGTCGATGAATACTGGATCTGATCGGCATGACGGGGGTGTGAACGCGGTAGCGGGGATCTGCGCTGTGTTGCTGCCTGGGCTTGGACATATGGTTTCTGGGCGGATGCATCGCGGGATTCTCGCGATGGTGGGTGTGCTCGGGCTGTTTGGGTTTGGATTGCTGGTGGGGGGGATTGATGCGGTGGATTCCAAGGCGGGGACGGACAAGTTCTGGTTTATGGGACAGGCGATGGTTGGGCCGGTCGCGTTTGGGGTGGACTATGTGCATCAGAATCATTTCAAGGCGTACGACATGAGCACGGGTCAGCTTCGGACGGGGAATCCGTATGAGGCGCGGGTGCACAACGGGGCGCACTGGGTGTGGGAGGCGCTGCCTGCGGATCGGATCGAAGCGGGTGAGCTTGGCGATGCGAATGTGCCTGGGCTGGGTCGGCTCAATGAGATCGCGATGTTGTCGTGTGCGCTTGCGGGGATGTTGAACTTGATTATTTTCTTGGATGCTCTTTTGCCGAGCGGGTATTGGGGGCGTGCGGGGGATGAGAAGGCGGGGGTGGCGTCATGAGTGGTTTGTTGATGACTTTGGCGTACACACCTTTTGTTGATGCGATGTCGGTTCATGAGCAGTGGTATTTGTTGATTGTGCCGATGGTGTTCTTTGTTGCGGTGGGGTACAAGGCGGTGCGTGTGACGGACATGAAGGGGTACTGGCGGAATGTGTTTGCATTTGTGGTGCAGGTGCTTGGGGTGATGGCGGTGCTTGCGATTGGGTTTACTTTGGTGATTACGGTTTTGGTGCCGATGCTTGCGCCGATGCCGGGGTAGGGAAGAGGGGGCTGGCCACTAGCCATTGGCCACTAGGGGAAGAGGATGAGGCGTTGGCGATTGAGGTTGATTTGGCGGTGGGGAGTTACTGTACTTGCGTTGGTGTTTTTTGCTGGGACTGTGTTGTCTTGGTTTTATTACTTTGGTGGCGAGCGCATCAGTGAACGACCTCAAGAACCTGGTAAGCAGTATGTGTGGGGTGAGTATTCTGTGATGGCTGGGGACGGGCGCATTTGGGTGACTCTGATTCCGAACTGCAGTGATGCGTTGAGGTCCGTACCTGTGTCGTTTGGGACTTGGTATGAGTTTCATCGACGAGATGAGTATTTAAAACTGCTTTATTGGATGCAGGGTGGTCCGGTTTATGGGTTTCAAGTTACTCGGCCTACACATGGTGGTGCCGAGTACAGTTTTCATTTTTCTGGTTTCATACCGAGTGGGTTCTTTGGTTTGCTGGGGGGGTGGTCTTGGCATCGGGTATTAAGGAAGCGGAGGCTTGCTTGTCAGGTGCGTTGTGGGTCGTGTGGGTATTTGCTTGTGGGGTTGGATGGTGGGGTGTGTCCGGAGTGTGGGGAGGGAACTAAGTAAGAGCAGACCCCCTCCGTCCGCGGGGCGCGGACACCTCCCCCGGAAGCCCGGGGGAGGAGAGAAGAGAAGACATGGTTTGCCGAAGACGGTCAAACCATGGCACCCGTCAGGTGCTTGGGGTGATGGCGGTGCTTGCGGTGGGGTTCACGATTGTGATTACGGTTTTGGTGCCGATGCTTGCGCCGATGCCGGGGTGAGGATGCAACATTGGGGTGGGTGAGCCGTACTGTGGGGTATGGGCTTGAGGTATTCGAGGACAAGATGGTGTGGTCGGTGGTCGTTGTGGTTGTTTACAGCGGCGTTGATGGTTACGACTGTGGCTTCATTTGTTGTTCGGCCTGGTATTGAATTGCGTAGAGGCACGATTGAGCAAGGGACCAGGCACAGCGTGCGGTTTTCGTATGGCGCGATGACTTATGTACGAAGTGTCTATATAAGCCATGTTTTATATACCCCAGAGTATTACACAGATCAGCAGGTACAAGCTCGCGCCCAGAAAATTCGATGGAGCTCGCATTTGCTAAGTGAGTGGGTCGACTTTCAGGATCTCAGGATGAACCCGGGTCAATCGTCTGGTTTGCAGTTATTTATTCCGGGGCGACCACACCAGTCGGCGTTCAGTGTGCCGCTCGTTTCAATGTCGGTTTTGTTTTTGATGTTGAGTCGGCTTGTGTTTTTGTCTAACCGGAGAAGGCGGCGGGTCCTCGCGGGGTGTTGTGGTGGGTGTGGGTATTCGCTTGCGGGATTGGATGGGGGCGCGTGTCCGGAGTGTGGGGAGGGAACAAAGTAAGAGAAGACCCCCTCCGTCCGCGGGGCGCGGACACCTCCCCCGGAGGCCCGGGGGAGGAGAGAAGACATGGTTTGCCGAAGACGGTCAAACCATGGCACCCGGCGGAAGACATGGAGGAGTCGAACCCACCAACCCACCAATACGACGCCTCCATGCCACCCAGATTCGGAGAGGACCCGACTGCGCCCATGAGGGCGAGATCGGGGCACCCTTTTGATGGGATTACTTGAGGTAGGTGGATTTTTTGTGGGTGTAGGGTTGGTCGAGGTTTTGGATCATGTATCTCAGCGCGTCGATGGCGTGGTCGGAGCCGTCTTTTTCGGGAGTTGGGGAGAGGGGGTTGTCTTGGGGGTAGTGGTAGGTTTCGAGGCACTTGATGAGGTGTTCGCATGATTTGTGGATCATGAGGGTTGGGTGTCCGGTTGCGGGGTTGAGGCGGGTGCGGATGAGGTCGAGTCCTTGGTGGATGGAGGAGCGCGCGTCGCGGATGGTGAGTCCGGCTTTGCGGAGGGCGGCGATGTCGGAGATTCCGGTTTGGAGTCCTCGTTGTCTGCCTGCGGGGTCGACGCCGATCCATGACAAGGGTGTCAATGGTTTGATGGATTTGATGTGGGTGATGTGTTCGTTGAGGGGGACTCCGGCTTGTACATATTCGTGGGTGACCCAGAGGGTGTTGTGTTGGTCGAGTGATGCGAAGAGGACGACGGTGGGTGCGCGGATGCCGAAGTCCATGCCTGCGATGGTTTGGGTGATGGTGTTTGGGTCGGGGAGTTGGTCGGCGATGTGGATGGCGCTGTTGAACTCTGGGAGGACGCAGTCGGAGCGTTTGGGTTTGAGGCAGAGCATCTCGGCGTTCCAGGTGGATTCGCTCACGCGGGATTTGAGCGCGATGGCGTTGTTGATGGTGAGGTGTCCCGGTGTGTCTCCGGCGGCGTCTCTTGCTTTGGCCTTTCCTGAGCATTCTGCGGCGAGCGGGCATGCGCCGTTTTCGGTGAGGCACTCGTGCGTGTCGTCGCATTGGTCGAGGATGTCGACGACTCCCCATTGGAAGAGTTTGCGGTGTTGTTGGTTGGAGTCTTTGGCACTGGTGACGAGTTCGTGCATGAGTCCGAAGGGGACATGGAGTGTGGAGAGGCATTCGATGGAGCCTGGGACGGGCGTGTCTTTACAATGCTTTTCACGGATGGTGAGTTGTGCGGCTTCCCAGACATCGGGGTCGAAGAGTTCGACTTCGTCGCAGCGGAGTTTTTGGACTCTTGTACCTCGGACGGAGGTTTGTGATTGTGCGAGGAGCTCGACGATGGAGCCGTTGATGAGTTTGATCTTTCGTTCGGTGATTTTGCCGTCGATCAACTCATCGAGTGGTTCGGTTGCGAGGAGGGCGCGGAGGTGGGTGTGCATTCGTTTGGCTTGGTCGAGGGATCCGGCGAGGATTCGGATTTCGATGCCTGGCTTGAAGATGAGGTCGAGGAGTGTGGCGATGGCGGCGTAGAAGGTTTTGCCTCCGCCTCGGTTGGCCCAGACGACGCAGTCTCTTGGTTGACGGTCTTCGAAGAAGGCGTGGGCGAGGTATTCGAGTGGGGCGTTGTGGCCTTCGATGAGGGGGGCGGTTGGGACTCGGATGTGGAGGTGGGTGTTGATCCACTCGGCGAGTTGTTGGTCGGTTTGTGGCGGTGAGCCTGCGATGGCGTAGACGGCGTCGTGGTTGTGCTGTTCTTGGTTGTGGTCTTGTTCGTTGTTCATGTGTTCCCCCCTGTGGAATGAATGGTTTATTTGATGTTGAGTGCGCTGATGAGCGCGGCTGTTCTGTTTTGGTCGAGTGCTTTGAGGGCGCGGAGGATTTGGGTGCGCTGTTGTTTGGTGAGGAAGAAGGTGAGGGCGGCGGGGAGGTGGTGTTGGTTGGGTTCTTGGATTGGTTGTGGGACTTGATTGGGTTTCATGCGCGTTGCTCCTGTGTGGCGTGTGTGTATGCGCGGGGTTGGGTGAGGAGCTTGAAGGCGGCGAAGTGGGGGAGTGATTGGTGATGGGGATCGATGTTCTTTGCGCGCGCCCAGGTCTTGAGCTCGCGTTGAAGGAGCGGGTTGGTTTGTTGGTTGTTGATTAGATCGTTCGGTGACAAGTTGAGGTGGTGGAGGCAGTCGAGGAGGCGGAGGTCGGTTGGGGTGTGCTCGATTGGGTATTCGGTCATGCCTGCTGATTTGAGGAATGGGTTTGTTGAACCCATCGCGGCGAGGGCTTCTGTGGCGGGGGTGAGTGGATTGGCGAGGTAGTTGCGGACGAGGGTGGAGGCGATGGAGAGGGCGCGGGAGCGTGGCTCGACGATGATGCGGGCGAGGCGACGAATGTCGGTGTTGATTCGTTTGGCGTTGTGTGATTTGGATGAACCGGTGTAGCGTCCGGGCCAGGCGCGGTCGCGCCAGGATGCGTTAAGGGTGGGGTACGCGACGACGAGGACGCCTGCGAGGATGGGGGATTGGGTGATGGGGCAGATGCGGATGGCGCGGTCGATGCGCGCGATGGAGGCGGGGTCTGTGCCGAGGTAGTGGTGGTGCTTGAGTGCTTGGTAGTCGTCGATTGATCCCGGCTCGTAGATGATGGATTCTTGGGTGTATTGGTTGGGGAGGATGGCGTGATCGGATGCGCTGATGAGGAGATCGGTGTTGAGGTAGGTGGGGAGGTCCTCGTGGGCGGCGGCGGCGATGATCTTGAGAGATGGGTTGTGCTTGAGGAGTGTGTTGATCGAGGCGCAGAGGGATCGCGCGGTGAGGCGGTCGAGGGGGGTGGCGAGTTCGTCGAGGAGGATGGTGGCGTTTGGCAGGGCGGCGTCGATGAGGCGCGCGAGTTGGAGTCGGGATTGTTCGCCTGTTGAAAGCGCGATGGCAGTGAGTGACCAGAGGTTGGGCTGGGCGAGTCCTGCGGAGCTGAGGCGTTGGAGGGTTTGGTTGAGGGGTGTGTTGAAGAGGTTGACGATGGGGAGGGTTGGGTCTGGTGGTGGGAGGTCGGAGGGGGTGATGGTGCTGGGGAGGGATGCTGCGAGTGATTGGAGGAGGGTGGATTTGCCGGCGCCGGATGGGCCTGTGATGAGGGTGAGTTGGGCGCTGTTGATTTGGTGGAGGAGGGGTTTGGGTGGGGGTGCTTTGTGGGTGGTAGATGGTGTGTGTTTGGGGATGAGGCCGAAGGGGAGGAGGGCGTTGGTGGCGCGGTCGGTGATGGTGGCGGGGGTGGTGATGGCTATGGGCGCGAGGGATCGGCGACGGCGCGTTGAGCGCGGTTGATCGCTGGCTATGTTTTTCTTCTTTGTCATGGGCCCACCCCGGTGTTGCGATGATTTGACTATTTTTGGTACTGCTGCTTTGGATACTGCCAGGTTCTGTTGGGGGCGGGGGCGTGCGGCTGGTTGCTTTCGGTGTAGAGGTCGAGGATCGCGGTTCGGTGTCGGCGGACCTGGTGGACTTTGAGGTTGAGGCTGTCGGCGGTTTGCCTTATAGAGTTGCCTGCTTGGAAGAGGGCGCGGGCGACCTTGCGGCGGGTGGGCGACCAGTTGGATGCGTGGGTGATGACGAAGATGAAGGTGGGGTCGTTGAGGCGCGTGATGGCGTTGCGGATTCTTCGGCGGACTTGTCTTGGGTCGAGTTGTACGAGGCGGGCGATGTCGGCGGCGGTTTGTCCGTCGCGGTACATCGCGAGGACGAATGCTTGGTCTGGGCCGACGAGATGCTGGGCTCGGATGGTGATGGTGTCGGCGAGTGCGGTGTTTTGTGAGCGTCTGAGGTCGATGGATGTGGACACTTGGTCGAGCCAATCGGCTTGGTAGGTCTTCGATTTCATATTTTGGCTCCTTTTTATGGCGTTCTACCTTGACATTCCACAAACATGTGTTCACAATAGAGTGAACGATAGAATGAAGATAATACGCTTATTGGAGAACGATTTGCAAGGGTATTGTATGGAGTCTGGTCTATTTCTCGCACAAAAGCGGTCGATGTGTCCCGTTGAGAAGCTGGGTGTGGTGGTCTGGCGTGGTTGATGCGTTGTTGAAGCTTCGGAGTTGTCCACATTCGGTGGGCGGATGGTCTGGAGGATTGGTGCGGAGTCATTCGGATAACGAGGTCGGGTTTGGTGGTGTGATCCATCAGCGGCGCACGGCGTTGCGGTTGTCGCTTGCTGAAGTTGCGCGGCGGGCGGGGTGCGCCAAGTCGTATCTGTCGGCGATCGAGAACGGGATCAAGGGGGTGCCTGGAGAGGAACTCGCGTCGCGGCTTGAGCGGGTGTTGTCGTTTCGTGAAGGTGAGCTTGTGGAGATGGCGATGTGGGCGCGGACGCCTGCGCCTGTGCGCGCGGATGTGGAAGCGTTGCGGCTGCGTGATGCGGCGGGGCGCGAGCTTGCGGCGGCGCTCCGGTCGGAGGATCTTGATGCGGTGCACCGGTCGGGGAAGCTTGCTGCGTTGATCGATGCGCTTGAGGGGAATCCGAGGGAGGAGAACGAAGAGGATTGCGGGGATCAGGCGCGGGGCGGGATTGAGCGGATGGAACTGCCGATGGAGATCCCGCTGATTAACAAGGTGACGGCGGGGTATCCGGGTTCGTTTACGGATCTTGGGTATCCGGCGCGGGTTGCTGATGAGTATGTGCGCGCGCCGGATGTGCATGATCCGGATGCGTTTGCGGCGCGGGTGGTTGGGGATTCGATGGAGCCGGTGTATCGGGAGGGTGACATTGTGGTGTTTTCACCGTCGCGTGTGGTGGAGTCGGGGATGGACTGCTTTGTGCGGCTTGAGCCTGATTCGGAGACGACCTTTAAGCGGGTGTACTTTGAGACGGGTGAAGATGGGGCGGAGATGATCCGGATACAACCCATCAACAACGCGTATGGCGCGATGGTGGTGGAGCGGGAGGCGGTCGCGGGGTTGTACGCTGGGGTGAGTGTGACGCGGGTGATTGGGTGAGGAAGAAGGGACTGGGGACTGGGCACTAGCGACTGGAGCGAGGAGAAGACCCGACTGCGCCGAAGCGGCGAGTCGGGGCACCCTTGCATTGGCGTGGTTTTGATTCTGTGTGTTTAGCCTGCGATGATGTATTGTCGGAGGGATTTGACTTCGATGTTGAGGTCGGTTGCGAAGGCGGCGTTGAGGTCTCCGATGGAGACGATGCCTGCGAGGGGGTGCTTGGGGTTGTTGTGGTCGATGACGGGGATGTGGCGGATTTTGCAGTCGGTCATGAGGTGGCGGACTTCGTCGAGTGAGGAGTCGGGGGTGCAGTGGATGACTTCTTTGGTCATGACTTTGGAGATGGGGGTTGAAGCGGGATCGAGTTGTGCGGTGACGATGCGGGTGAGGATGTCGCGTTCGGTGATGATGCCTGCGATGTTGTTGAAGGTGTCGGTGACGATGAGCGATCCGATGTGGTGCTCGTTCATGAGTTTGGCGGCGTCGAGGGCTGTGGAGGCTTGTGGGATGGTGTGGACGCGTTCGATGCGGTGTGTGGCGTGATCGCCATCGTTCCAGTGTTGTTTGTGCGCGAGGAGTTGTGCAACGGTGTTCATGATCGATTCCTTTCGAAATGATCAGCGGCCGGTCCTCTTAGGGAAACAACTTGTTGGGACGGCCTTTGGTGGAGGGGGCCGATGATCTTGGTTGGGTTTATTATGCATATTTTGGGGTGAATTGGAAGAAGATTCTGTACAGACAGGGTTTGCGGCGTTCCGGGGGGCTTTTTAGATAGGATTTTGTTGCAAAGTCTAGTTTTTTTCACCATACCAAGTGCTGTAAGAAAGTCGATCTAGGGCGTCTTTGTTGATGAGTGTGTGGTCGATGTCGCGGCCTTGGATGCCGTTCATTGTGAGATCGAAGCCGGCGCCAAAGGCGGGTTCGATTGCATTCCGGGTTGCGTAGCGGAATGCTGAGCCATCGACTGCGACGGTTGAGGTTGCGAAGAGTTGTGTTTGTGCGGCGGACTGCCAGAAGCGGACTTCTGGGCTTGTTTCTACGCAGAAGCCGAAGAACTCGTAGAGGAGGGTCTTTGAGGAGGGGAAGGTGACATTGTGGAGTCGTTGTGGTTGGACAATAAGGTTGTTGTACTCTGTGTTTTGTGTGAGTGATTGTGGTGTGATGTGGAAGGCGCCGGAGAGGTCGAAGAGGGGTTGGCGTCTGAAGCCGTCGGTGAGGAGGTCGACATTTGGCCATTGCCCTGTGAATGTGGGGTCGTAGGGTGGTTGGTCTGGGCACATCATGGATTGTGGCCAGAGGTCACCGGTCCAGTATTCTGGCATGATGTTGACCCATTGGGAGTGGGAGAAGCCGTTGGTACCACCGACGCGGATGGATTCGAGCGCGGGGTTGGTGATGGTGTTGACGGTGTAGCCTGCGAAGGGGAGGAAGCCGCGGTTTTGGTCGGTGTATTGGGTGACGGCGAAGCTGGCGTTGCGGATGCGGGTGAGGCAGACAAGTTCTGAGCTGGTTTGTTTGACGGAGGAGAGGACGGGGAAGAGGATGGCGATGAGGAGCGCGACGATCGCGATGACGGCGAGGAGTTCGAGGAGTGTGAATGCTTTTCGGGGCATGGGAGGCCCTCCTGGATGTCCAGTTGAAACATTACCATGTAGATCGTGTTGATGAAAGGTGGCTGTTGATAATTATGTGAAATTGATGGAGCTTTGTGTGCACTTGACAGGATGGGCGGGGGGGGGTAGTCTGAGGTGGTACGCAGATTGAATGTCCAGCAAGAGAAGGAGAACGGTGATATGCGTGGTCGAATAACTGTTTTATGTGGATTGACTTGTGTTGCGGCGACGGCCTCAATTTCGTTGGGTCAACTTGGGGGTGTTTGCTTTAAGCGATCAAAGCTACCCATGATTCAACCATCAGAATACACCGTTAGTTGTGGGCTGTATACTGTATGCCCTCGTGGTTATTTATGCTATTTCGGGAACACATCTGCCGAAGCGAATGCGCCTATAGAAAGGGTATATGATTGCATCGAGTATGTGGGCGGATCAGGGACTGTCGGAGATTGCAGCGGCGGGATCCCTAGCGGGATACAACCCGAAGAGCCATTCACATATACAGGGGTTGACCAGAACTGTCATAAGAAATGTTTGTCCAGTCCACCGGCGTAGGCATGATCGTGTTGCAAATCAAGCAATGTAAGTTGTGTGTTGCAATTGTGATACTGTCTTTTGTATGCGCCCGAAGTGTCGGCGATATACCAGCAGAGTCGTTGCAAGAGTTGTATTCTGATCTTGATGGGTTGGTGATGACAGCGACGATGGATGGCGGGGATGGGCGGATTGTGTACGCGGTGCATGAGGACGGCGCTTTTTCGTATGAGCAGTACAGCAAATCGTTGTATTTTCAGTATTATGAAGGGCATCGGGATGTTGAATCAGAGTGGGAGACTCACCCGGCGCACTTTAATTATTATGACGGCGAATATATTTTGCTCTCATCTGCTCCGTTTGACCCAGCGGGTATGTATGAACAGGTAAAGCTCAAAAAACCAATTGTGCCCGGCTCGAAAGTTCAGCAGTTAGGTTGTTTGTGGCCGCTGTTGCCAGGGCTGATTCAGCGGGGTGTATTTGAAACCGACGCGAGTGGAAAGCATGTTCTTCGAGTTGAAGAACTTTCTTTGCAAGTGATCTTTAATAACCGAGGCTTTGTACAACAGGTTGTGTGGACTTCGGGCGATGGAAAGACGATTGGTCGTTGGAAGTATTCTGGGTACTCGAATGATCCCAATCAGATTTTACCAACGGAAATGACATTTTGGATCGGTCCAATAGCCGAAGACGGTCTCGAAACGGATCGCGGTCATGTACACTCATTGCTTGTGTTTGATCAAGATCCCGTGCGGATTGAAGACCAACTCCTGTTTTCTGACGAACACAAAGTGTTTTATCGCATTGATGTAGACACCAAAGATGTTTTTGATCCTGAGGGTGAGTTCGCGTACAACGAAGACGAGATGGCGGCGGAATACTTGGCGGCTCTTGGGAAAGGGAATCCGAAGCGGACCCGTTGGGTGCTTCTCTCGGTTCTTGGGGTGGTTGTTGTTGGGTCTGTGTGGGGACTGCGGCGGAGGATTGCGTGATGGGCGGGGTGCGGGGAGCGGTGCCGGGGGTGTTGCGTATTGGAGTGGGTGGATTTTTCCTGTTTGCCGTGGTGATGAAGCTGACGAATGTGACGACGACGCAGCACGGGCTGGAGTCTGGTGTTGCGGCGTTTGCTTCGGCGATTGAACGGGGCGGGGTGGTGCCCGCGTCGTTTGTGGGTGTGGTTGCGGCGGCGGTGCTTGGGATTGAGGTGGTTGTTGGGGTTGGGTTGTTGTCGCATCGGGCGGTGAAGCACTGGGCATCGGTGGCGGTGGTGTTCTTGTTTGTGCTCACGGGGTACCTGTTGTTTTTGCAGATTCGTGGGAAGACGCCTGAGTGTGGGTGCATCGGGCAGTGGGATTCTTCGATCCCGGTGAGTATTGGTCGGAATGCGTTGCTTTCGTTGGCGTGTGTGCCATCGCTATTGCAGAAGCCTGTGGTCGCAGGGGATCAGGTGAGGGGTTTGGAGTAGGCAACCGGGGGTGTTTGGGGTGCGTACAGGTGGCTCGGGGGGGAATAGGCGCTATTGTTTGGGCTGACAGGACTTGAGTAGTAGATCGGGCGCTCTTTGGGGTGCTCTGAAACCGGAGCGGATGACCTATGGCGAAGATGTTTTACACACTTGACGAAGCGGCGGCCAAGCTTGGGATGACGACGGACGAGGTGCAATCGCTCGTTGAGTCCGGTCAGCTGCAAGAGTTCCGGGATCGTGACAACTTGATGTTCAAGGTTGACCAGGTCGATCTGCTGGGTGGGGACGAGGATGATGATCTCGGAGAGATCACGCTCGCGGACACCGGGATGGGCGGGACTGCGGCGGGTGGGTCTGCTGGGATCGATCCGATCTCGCTGAGTGCTTCTGGGAGCGCGAGCGCGTTGTCGCTTGAGTCCACCGGCGATGCGACCGGCGTTTCGATCTTCGACGCTGAAGACGACGACACCGAAGCGAACGCGGAGACTCTGGTTTCTGGCGGGGGCATCGGTGGGATGGCTCTTGGTGGGTCTGGGACGGGTCTTGGCGGATCGGGTTTCGGGATGGACGCTGGGGCGAGTGGTTCGGGATTGGCGCAGCTTGCGTTTGAGCCTGACGACACATCGCTTGGCGGGAACCTGCTTGATGATTTGGCCTCGGATTCTCAGGGCGCTTCTTCGCTTGGAGCTTCGGCGCTTGGCGAGAGTGCGGTGGGTGCTTCGATTGCTGGGGGCGCGTTGTTTGAGGGTGCTGTGGAAGCACCGAGCGCGTTCTCTTCGCAGAGCGGTGGGATGATGGCGATGCCTATGGGCGAGGCGTACGACGGTCCATCTTCTGGATTGTTCGGCGGGATCGCGCTTGGTTCGCTGCTGGTCTTGATGCTTGCGATGGGCGTGATGATCTTGGGTCTGAGCGGCGGGTCGAGTTCGGTGCTTGGGTCGGTGGATCAGAACATGCTCTACATGGTGATGGGCGGCTCGTTTGTGCTGATGCTGATTCTTGGCGGGATCGGTTGGGCGATGCTCCGCAAGAGCTGAGGCCGGCTAAGCGACTGTTGAAATCAATGAATGAAGTCCCGCTGATTGGCGGGGCTTTTTTTGTGGGGGTGTTGGTGCGGTTGTCGCTATGATTGGTGCATGGTGTATCTGGATCACAACGCGACGACGAGGCCGACTGCTGGGGTGGTGGAGGCGGCGCGGGTGGCGATGGTTGATGTGTGGGGGAACCCGTCGAGTGTGCATCGGTTTGGTCAGGAGGCGAAGCATTCCGTTGAGGTCGCGCGGGGGCGGATTGCTCGGCTGCTTGGGGTCAAGGGTGGCGGGCGCGGGGTGGTGTTTACGGGCTCTGGGAGCGAGGCGATTGGGCTTGGGATTTCTGGTGTGATGCGCGCGATGGCGGGGACCGGGCGGCGGGTCGTGGTGACAAGCGCGGTCGAGCATTCGGCGGTCAGGGAGCTGTGCGAGCAGCTTGAAGCGGCGGGGATGATCGAGCTGCGGACGGTTGGGGTGGATGGTGACGGGGTGGTTGATTCTGTGGCTCTTGGAGAGGCGGTGGATGACTCAGTGGGGATGGTGAGTATTCAGTGGGTGAATAATGAGACGGGTGTGGTGCAGGATGTGGGGAAGATCGGCGAGCTGTGCCGGGCGCGGGGGGTGGTGTTTCATTGCGACGCGACGCAGTGGGTGGGGAAGATGGAGACTTGTGTGGATGGGGATGATTCGGCGATTGGATCGTTGATTGATGTGCTGACTTGCTCGCCTCATAAGTTTCATGGGATGAAGGGGGTGGGTGTGTTGTGGGCGCGGTCGGATTCGCAGCGGCGTGTGCGGATGGTGCCGATGATTCCGGGGAATCAGGAGCTTGGTCGTCGCGGGGGGACGGAGGCGGTGCCTGCGATTGTGGGGGCTGGGGTGGCGGCGATGGAAGCGACGGAGTGGCTGGCGATGGGCGGCGATGAGCGGGCGCGTTTGGAGTCGATGCGTGATCGGTTGGAGCGGTCGATCGTTGAGCGTTGCAGCGCGATCATGGGGGAAACGGTGGCGGTCAACGGCGGCGGTGCTCGGCGGATGTGGAACACGACCAATGTCGGGTTCCCGGGACTCGAGAACGAGGCGCTGCTGCTGGCGATGAGCGAGCGGGGGCTGTGCGCTTCGGCGGGTGCGGCGTGCGCGTCGGGATCGCTTGAGGCGTCCGGGGTGCTGGTGGCGATGGGGGTGAGCGAGCGGATCGGGCGCGGGTCGGTGCGGCTGAGCATGTCGCGGGAAACGACGGATGCGGAGATTGAAGAGGGGATCGAGATTGTGTGCAAAGCGGTCGAGGTGGTGGGGAGGTCGATGGTGTGATGGCGGGGCATGAGTTCAACAAAAACGATCAGGAATCGCAAGAGCCGGCTCGGCATGATCCGCTGGCGCGGCTGCGTGGGTTCCGGGTGCGCGCGGAGCGCGGGCGAGGGATCAGCGAAGACTGCGCTGGGGTGATGCGTTCGCTTGAGCGGGTGAGCAAGGACCAGTCTTCGGTGGGGGGCGCGTGGGAGACGACGGCTCCGGATGATCTTCGCGAGCTTGGGTGGGTGATCGGTCTTAAGGGTGGTCGGCTCGAACTTGGTGTGGAGAACGCGGGGGCGCGGCATCGGGTGGATCGTTGGCTGCGTGGGGGCGGGCTCGAGCTGATGCGGGAGATCGGGAAGGTGCGGATCAAGTCGGTGGTGCTTCGGATTGCGTCGCGGGATATGGGTGATGACTGAAGAGGTGGGGCTCATCAAGAGAGGTGTTTTTGATGTTGCAGAGGAGCAAAATTAGACGGATGGGTCTTTTTGGTGGGTTTGGCTTTGACAGGGGGATGAAAATATGCGAGTATGCGCTGTCGGCGTCGTGGCTGACGGGTTCTTTGTGATCATTCGATCCGCTCCCGTGCTGTCATCCTTGTGATGATGGGGTCTCGTTTAGCGTGTGGTTTCATGCTGGGCAAGTTGGGAATGTGTTGGGTGATCAGAAGCAGGCTTGAGCGTTTTGATCACAGATCCTCCTGTGTGATCGACCTCGGGACAAAGCAGCATTCCTCGTGGGGTGCTGCTTTTTTTTGTGCGGGGATGGTGGTTTGTTGTCGAGAAGACACGGCTTGCCGAAGACGGTCAAGCCGTGGCACCCTGCTTGGTTGCCGAGTTTCGGGCCGCTTCGTGGATCGACCAGTAGTGGGTGAAGCTGGCGTTGAAGCTGAAGTCTTTCATGTACTCGACGGCGTTGGTGGACATCTTGGCGCGGCGGGTTGGATCGAGCGCGAGTTCGACGAGTGCGTCGGTCCATGCTTTTTGATCTTCGATGGGGAGGACGAGTCCGGTTTCGTGTTCTGGGTTGTTGTGGTTGATGACTTCCTTTGGGCCGCCTTGGTCGGTGGCGATGACGGGGACTCCTGAGGCTTGTGATTCCATGACGACTTGTCCGAGGGTGTCGGTGGTGGAGGGGAAGGCGAAGAGGTCGCAGGAGGCGTAGAGGGTGGCGAGTTCTTGGGCGTGTTTGAAGCCGAGGAAGTATGCGTCGTGGTTCTGGAGTTTGGATTGCATTTCTTTGCGGTACGGGCCGTCACCGATGATGATGAGTTGTGCTGGGGTGCCTGAGGCTTCGATGCGTTGTTTGATGCTTGGCCAGTATTGGGTGAGGATGGGTAGGTTTTTCTCGGTGGAGACTCGGCCGCAGAAGAAGAGTTTGAAGCCATCCTCAGGGACGCCGAGTGGTTTCCAGATCGATGGGTCTCGGTGCGATTTGGAGAATTGTTTGTTGTCGAAGCCTGGGGTGAGGCGGACGAGTTTTTTTGGGTTGATCCCGAGGTTGATGAGGCGGGATTCGTAGTCTGCGGATCTTGAGAAGACGGCGGCGAACTGTTTGTAGAAGGTGCGCATGAGGGTGCGGCAACCTGAGGACATGAAGCTGTTGTCGAAGAGTTCGTCGATGTATGCGGGGAAGTCCGTGTGGTAGACCCCAGTGATGGGGACGCGCATGAGTTTGGCGGCGAGCATCCCGACCATTCCCACGGCGCCGGGGGTGGAGATGTGGATGACATCGGGGCGGTGATCCTCGGCGGCTCTGAGCATCGTGAGCATCGGGGGGATCGCGAGGTCAAGGGTGTCGTATCCCGGCATGGGTCTGGCGTAGAGGGGGGTGAAGTTGGTGATGTTGGGGAGGTGCTTGAGGTGGTCGGGGAACTCGATGCGGGTGGAGGTGAAGACGGTGAGGTCGTGGTGTGTGCGGTGGGCGGTGGCGGCGGTGTTTTGGATGAATCGGCAGACGCCGTTGATGTCGACGAGGGTGTCGGTGAACTTGAGGACGCGGGTTGGGGACTTTGAAGGGTGTTCCAATGGATGTTCCGGGGGTGCGAGTTTGGGTGTAGGGAGGTTACGCCGAGGGTTTGTTGGGGGAGTGGCGGGTGGTGTTGTGGTTGTGTGAAGATGGAGAAAAGAAAAACCCCGCGTCGGGGGGATCGACGCGGGGCGTGAGCGGGCTTTCCCGGACTGCGCGGCTGCTCGGCACAGCTGCGTATGGGACGCCGGGGATTGTGTTGCCCGCTGGGACTCGGGTGAACTATGCGAAATGTGGTGTGGGTTGTCGCGTGGAGTGGTGGAATGGATTGTGGTGTGGGTGGGGATGTGCGGGATGGGGGGAATGGGTTGGTTTGTTGAGTGGGGTTGGAAGTTGGCGCATGAAAAAACCCACGCGGTGCGTGGGTTGTGTGTGCGGTCTGTATCTGTTGGTTTAGTAGGGCTTGACTGTGTTGTGGAGGCGCGATGGGCGGTTGAGGTGGAAGACACGGTCGAAGTCGTTGTTCATGGCGCGGATGTCGGTGTCGATGACATACGCGTGTGTGTTGGCGCGGTCGCTTGCTCTACGGGCGAGGGTGTGCATCGCGGGGGATGGGTTGGCGCGGATGGAGCCAATGTTGCCGGCGTGCTTGTTGGATGATCCGGAGCAGGCGGTGAGGGAGAGGAATCCTGCGGTGAGGATGATGGAGGCGGTTGCTTTGGTCCGGGTGTTCATGTTGGGGAGTCCCTTGGGTACTTTTGGGGGGCTTGGATTGTGACGGGGTCACGATAGCGCGGTTTGGTTGTGTGTGTCCACTATACGGGAGATTGGGGGGTGATGTTTCGTGTTGGTGGGTCACAAGTTGTGATCGTGGATGAAATCATTTTTATGTGGACTGAGGTTATCCACTTGTTGTACTCAATTGTGATGAATGTTGGTGTGGGGGGCTTGTGTTTGGGTGTGGATGTGGTAGTGTTTTGGTGACGATGCGTCCTGGTCAGCTGGGGTTGAATTCGATCCCTATGAGCCTCTGATTGGGAGCCAAGGCGTTACTGAACGAAGATCATGCCTCCAAAGTGTGGACGATCGGGATTCGGGCCAAGGCACCCACCTTGATATCAGGGTTTCGGATACCACTGCTGGCTGTTCGCGTCGTTTTTTTATGCGCCAAATTACGCTTGGGTGGCCCCTCGGATGGGGTTGGGCTCGGATCTGACCGATACACGAGCGTTGTGGGGTCGATTCTGTTGAATCGATCCGTGTGGATTCTCGTCGCTCGCCGTTGAAGGGGCTCGCTATGCCCATCCCGTCTGTCCCGGTCAACTCTGTAGAGACGATCCGTGTGGATCGGTTATTGATTCGGTGCGATGATCGCCGGGGTGTGATCGCGGCGGTGACCGCTGCCGTGGCTGATGCGGGTGGGAATGTGCTTGATGCGGATCAGCACGCTGACCCTATGACGGGCGCGTTCTCGATGCGTCTTGCCTTTGAGGGTCTTGAAGACCGGGCGGGGCTGCGTTGTGTTCTTGATTCGATGAATATCCAGTACCATATCCGCAGCGCCAGTCCTTGGGCGCGGGTTGCGATCTTGTGCAGCAGGCAGACTCATTGTGTCGCGGATCTGATGTGGCGTGCTTCGATCGGGGAACTCCCGGCCCGCGTGATGCGGGTGATTTCCAATCACCCGGATGCGGGGGACCTGGCACGGACCTTCGGGTTTGCGTTCGAGATGCTTCCGGTGTCGCGGGAGACCAAGAAAGCACAGGAAGAGCAGATCATCAAGCTGCTCGAAGAGGATGGTGTGGAACTTGTTGTTCTCGCACGCTATATGCAGGTGCTCAGCGCGGAGTTTGTCGAGAAGTATGCGGGACGGATTATCAACATCCACCACAGCTTTCTTCCCGCGTTCGCGGGGGCCAAGCCATACCACCGCGCGTTTGAGCGCGGCGTCAAGCTTATCGGTGCGACAGCCCACTATGTGACCCAAGAGCTTGATGAGGGCCCGATCATCGCCCAGAGTACGGCGCATGTCTCACACAAGGACTCGGTTGAGGACATGATCCGCAAGGGGCGGGACCTCGAACGGGTTGTTCTCGCTCAAGCGGTCCGCATGCACCTTGAGGACCGGGTTCTGGTGGACGGGGCGCGGACTATTGTGTTTGAGTGACTGCCTGCCGGGGTGGCAGTCGGGGACGCAAGGGGCAGTGGGGAGACCGAAAATCACGGCTTTAGATGCCTGGAGCGGATTCATTGTCTGGCGCGCGGTTTGCAACTTGTGTTCGTGCATGCTGATAGGTATGCAGAATGGAGGATGTACACATGATGGACCGTATAACAACTTTGGCGCAGCAAGCTTTGGCGAGCGCGCAGCAGGCGGCACTTGGGGCTTCGAACCCTGAGGTTGGATCGTTGCATATTTTGGGGGCGTTGATTGAGGATGAGTCGGGGCCTGGGGTTTCGATTCTTAAGCGGATCGGCGTGAATCTCGGTAAACTCCGCGGCGAGGTGGGCAACGAGCTCAAGCGGCTGCCTACGACCAGCTCGGGCGCGGGGCAGAGCGGGCGCGAGGTGATGGAGATTCTGGGGAAAGCGGACGCGAGCGCGAAATCGATGGGCGATTCATTTGTATCGTGCGAGCATTTGCTCGTGGCGCTCTCGCAGGTGAAGGGCGCGGCGCAGGAGCTGTTGAAAATCAATGGCGCGGACACGAAGGTGATCGAGACCACGATCGCGGCGATTCGTAAGGCGTCCGGTGTCGAGAACATCACCGATGCGGGTGGTGAAGCGTCGTTTGAGGCGCTGGGGAAATACTCGATTGATCTGACCGAACTGGCGTCGAGCGGGAAGCTTGATCCGGTGATCGGTCGAGATGAAGAGATCCGCCGGTGCATGCAGGTGCTCTCGCGTCGGACCAAGAACAACCCGGTGTTGATCGGTGAACCCGGCGTCGGGAAGACGGCGATCGCTGAGGGTCTTGCGCTGCGGATTGTCAATGGGGATTGCCCTGAAGGCATGAAAGACAAGCGGATCATGGCGCTGGATGTTGGTCAGTTGCTCGCGGGCGCGAAGTATCGCGGCGAGTTTGAGGACCGGTTGAAGGCGGTGTTGCGCGAGATCGAGGCGAGCGATGGGCGGGTGATTCTGTTCATTGATGAGCTGCACACGATCATCGGCGCGGGCGCGGCGGAGGGTGCGGTGAGCGCGGGGAACCTGCTCAAACCTGCGCTTGCACGCGGCGGGCTGCGGTGCATCGGCGCGACGACGCTTGATGAATACAGAAAGCATATCGAGAAGGACGCGGCGTTTGAACGCCGGTTCCAGAAGGTCTTGGTCGGCGCTCCGAGTGTTGAAGAGACCGTTGCGATCCTGCGTGGATTGAAAGAACGGTACGAGACGCACCACGGCGTGCGGATTCTCGACAGCGCGATCCTTGCGGCGGCGTCGCTGAGTGATCGGTACATCACCGAGCGGTTCCTTCCTGATAAGGCGATCGATCTGATTGATGAGGCGGCCAGTGCGCTCAAGATGGAGATCGAGTCGATGCCTGCGGAGATCGATGAGCTTCGCCGTCGGATTATGCAGCTTGAGATTGAGCGCGAGGCGCTCAAGCTTGAGGAATCTTCGGCGGTCAATGCCGGGGAGGTCAAGCGGGTCGAGGGCGAGCTTGCGGGTCTTCGCGAGAAGAACAACGCGCTGACGGCGCGGTGGGATGAAGAGAAGCAGGACCTGGATGTGTCTCGCGCGATCAAGAACGAGATCGAGCAGAAGAAGGTTGAACTCGAGCGGGCGCAGCGGATCGGTGATCTTGAGACCGCGGCCCGGATTCAGTACGGCGAGCTCATTGAACTTAATAAGCAGCTTGATGAAGCGGACCAGCACATCGACGCTCGGCGCGCCAAGGGTGATGTGTTGATCAAGGAAGAAGTGGACCCGGAATCGGTCGCGCAGATTGTGGCGCGGTGGACGGGGATCCCGGTCAGTAAACTGATCGAGAGCGAGCGCGAGAAGCTTGTGCATATCGAAGAGCACCTGCAGGAGCGGGTGGTCGGTCAGGACGAGGCGCTTCGTGCTGTGGGTGATGCGGTTCGCCGCTCGCGTGCGGGTCTGGGTGATCCAACGAAGCCGATTGGCAGTTTCTTGTTCCTTGGGCCTACGGGTGTGGGGAAGACGGAGACTTGCAAGGCGCTCGCGTCGTTCTTGTTTGATACCGAGGATGCGCTGGTGCGGATCGACATGTCTGAGTACATGGAGAAGCACGCGGTCGCTCGGATGGTCGGCGCGCCTCCCGGGTATGTTGGGTATGAGGAGGGTGGTTCGCTGACTGAAGCGGTTCGCCGTCGGCCTTACTCGGTGGTCTTGTTTGATGAGATCGAGAAGGCGCATCCCGATGTGTTCAATGTGTTGCTGCAGTTGCTTGATGACGGTCGCTTGACGGATGGTCAGGGTCGGACGGTGGATTTCAAGAACACGATTGTGGTGATGACGAGCAATATTGGATCGCAGAAGATTCTCTCGATGGCTGAGCATGGTGCTGAGGATTGGGAGATTGAGGCGGCGGTGCGGGACTTGATCCGGCGCGGTCCCGGTGCGGACCTGGATGCTTCGGGATTGACGCCTGATCTGGAAACCGGACGCATGAACGCGAATCTGGATGTGGGGATGCGTGAGCAGTTCTTCCGTCCGGAACTCTTGAACCGGATTGATGAGACCGTTGTGTTCCATCAACTCGGGAAGGAGACGCTGCGTGGGATCGGGCGCATCCAGCTTGCGGGTCTTGAGAAGAGACTCGCCGAACGCGGGATGAATCTCGAACTCACCGACGCGGCGTTCGAGCGGCTCATCGCGGAGGGGTATGACCCTGCGTATGGTGCGCGTCCGCTGGCGCGGACGATCCAGCGTCAGCTTGAGAACCCGCTGGCGACCAAGATCCTGAGCGGCGAGTTCGAACGCGGCGACACGATCGCGGTGGACGACAATGGCTCGGGGTTCAGCTTCACGAAGAGTACTTCGGAGCATGCCGGGGCGTAAGTAGAGTCTTTCTTTCAAATGAAATGAACCCGGGATCACTCCCGGGTTCATTTGTTTATATATATCAATGTTGTTTATCAACGACGGCGGGTGGTGAGGAGGGTGGTCATCGCGAGGAGGGTTGCGGTCGATGGCGTGGGGACGGTTCCCCAGGTGATGTCGTCGAAGGCGCCGTAGTCGGCGTAGTCGCCGAAGCTGTCTTGGGGGACGCTGATGTGGATGGTGTCGAAGGTGTTGTCGGTGATGATGCCGTAGAAGCGGACGGTGAAGGTTTGGTCGGATGCGTAGAAGAAGTCGTCCATGACTTGTCCGTTGTTGAGGGTGGTGATGCTGAGTCCCATTGCGGAGTTGAGCAGGTTGACTCCGGAGAGGTCGAAGGCGAAGGCGTTGGCGGTGGTGCCGAAGGTGTATGCGATGGAGTAGGTCCCGGTGTCGTGGGTGGGTGATCCGTCGTCTGCGAAGCCGTCGTCACCGAGTCCGAGGTAGTTGCGTCCGTTTGGGGTGGTGTTCTCGTTGCCGTAGTCGTGCGGGTCTCCTGCGCCGATGTAGGAGGTGACGCTTCCGGATGCGAAGGAGGCGCTGAGACCGGAGTCGAAGTTGGTTGGGAGGGCGATGATTCCGAGGGATTCGGATTCGAAGGTTTCGATGGTCATCGGTGCTCCGCCTGAGGCGAGGTTGAAGTCGGCGCGGTCGTTGTAGAGCGAGACGCTTGGGATTCCTGCGAGGACAGTGGGGGTGATGAGGGCGAGGGTGGCGATGCGGAGGGTTGTGTTGGCCATTGGTGTGTTGCTTTCTTTTGCTTTGTGTTTGAAGCGGGTTTGTGTGTTGATTTTGAGGTTCGGTTTTTTGTCGAACCGGACACTGTTCAAGGCGCGGTTTTGGTGTGCTCTGGGACACGGAGTCGCGGCTTTCAGCAAAGAAAAATGGTGGTAGCAGAGGGCATCGCTGATTGATCGAAAGCGTGTGTGATTGGCGGTGGTGGATCTGGGCGGATGTACTATGGGACCCAACGCCTTGGTGCTGTGAAAGTAGGGGGAGTAGCTGCGTGTGCAGGCGTGGTATTTATTACATAATGCGTGTGTGGGTGAAGTTTTTTTCATTTTGAATGATGAAACAGTGTGTGATGGGATCGATTTTTTTGGCGGGTTTGCAACCGGGGGTTTTGGGGTGCGTATCTTTCGGTGAGCCCATTCGGGTTCTTGAAACTGATCCATGTTTCAAGCCGGTCTGTTGTACGGTGTGGATCAGAACTTGAAAGTAAATAAATTGGATGGTTGTGGAAGCTGGGCACTGGATGTGTTTGTCTTTCGATGCGACTTTTGATGGTGTGTTCTTTGGAAGAAGAATGGATCGTTTCATCCGACTCCGGGTGGGTAGGACTTCTCGGAGTTTCCCTGTGATGCTTTGGCGCGTGTGTGCGGTTTCTTTGCGTCGTGTCATGGGTGATTTACTGAGTGGGTGTGTGCCGCCTGGGGAGAGACGGCACCCTGCTCAGCTTTGAGCGGCTGGTTGGATGACCGCCGTCTCTACTGGCCCGGTTGAGAATGTCCCCCTCAACCGGGCCTTCTTTGTTTTTGAGTTTGGAATGGTGATGAAGACACGGCTTGCCGAAGACGGTCAAGCCGTGGCACCCGTTCTACTCAGGGGTGGCAGTGTTCGTCTACTTTCGGGCGTAGGGTTGGGGGCAATGAGTGAACGGCTGTTCTATCGAAAGAGGCATCGGGTACGGACTTCGGAGGAGTTTGGCGCGGTGTTTGATTTCAAAGCGCGGAAATCGCGCGGCGCGATGACGGTGTTTGTGATGCCCAATGGACTCAGCGAGCATCGGTTGGGGTTGTCGGTTGGTCGAAGGGTGGGCAACGCGGTGGTGCGGGGGAAGGTCAAGCGGATGATCCGCGAGGCGTTCCGGCATGAGCGATCGTCGATCCCGATGTGCAGCGATGGGGGCGGGTTTGATCTGGTGGTGACGGTGCGGGGGCACGAGATGGTTGGATTGGATGTGTGGCGGGAATGGTTTGTTGGCGCAGTGGGGGCGGCGATTCGGGTGGTGGAGAAGCGGGCTGATGAAGAAGGGGTGGAGTAGATGTGCTTCGAAGGAAGACCCCCTCCGTCTGCGAAGCCGCAGACACCTCCCCCGGAGGCCCGGGGGAGGAGAGAAGATGGCGGAGTTTCGATGGGGTTGGCGGCGTCTTCGATGGTGGAGTCGAAGGTGGGTTGGTGGGGTCGGATGGGGAATGTGCCGTTCCTTTTGGTGATCCGGGTCTATCGTGTGGTGTTGTCTCCGGTGATTGGGGGGCAGTGTCGGTTTGAGCCGACTTGTTCGAGGTATGCCGCGGAGGCGTATCGGTTGCATGGGCCTGTGGTTGGGACTCGGATGGCGGCTTGGCGGATTTGCCGGTGTCATCCTTGGAACAAGGGCGGGTTTGATCCGGTGCGGATTCCGGGGGATGATGGTGTGGTTGATACAGCTGGCAATGACGCCGGTGGTGGGACGCAGGAAGGTGACTGAAGATGGCGCGATTGCCGGCGGCACAGAGACGGGAACAGTTGTTGGATGTCGCGGCGGAGCTGTTTGCGACGCGGGGGTACGCTGGGGCGACGACGGCGCAGATCGCGAAGGAAGCGGGGGTGACCGAGCCGATCATTTACAGGCACTTTAAGAGCAAGCGGGATCTGTTTGTGGCGCTCATCGAGCGGACGGGGAAACAGACGCTTGAACAGTGGGAATCGGATCTGGGCAAGTCGGAGAATCCCGCGATCCGCTTGGCGCGTTTGCTTGCGGAGAACCCGATGGTGTCGGCGGAGGGGCGGGTCGGGTACCGGGTGATGCTGCAGTCGGTGTCGGATATTGAGGATGAACTGATCCACTCGGCGGTGTCTGAGCACATGACCGCGCTGCACGGGTTTATTACCAAAGAAATCGTTCGGGCGCAGAACAACCGTCAGGTGGATACGCGGTTTAGCGCCGATGTGCTTGCGTGGGTGCTGGTGAACATCGGGATGGGCTACGGCGTGCTCGAAGCGATGGGGGTGCCGGGGCATGGACGCGACGCGGATGGTGTGTCGGTGCGTGAGGTGCTGGCGCGGATTCTGGTGACTCCCGGACTCAAGCGCGGCGGGGAATGATCTAGATTCGGGTGGAGACGGGGGCGGTGGAAGAAATCGAGCTTGAGAGATTGGTGGTCGAGGTCAGCAATCCGAGCATGGATTCGATCTGGTCGCGCTGCACGAGCATGGTTTGAATGGTGGCTTGTTCGAGGATCTGCGAGCGGACGAGCTTGGCGGATTCTTGCGCATAGTCCGCGTCTTCGATGAGCGAGATCGCGTCTTGGGTGTTGGTGAGTTCGGAGATGAGTGCGCTTGATTCGGAGTCGATCGCGTTGAGTCGGTTGCCGATCGCGCCTCGGCGGCCTGTGACTTTGCTCATCGCGAGCTTGGCGAGTTCTTGGGCGGCTTCGGGATCGGATTCGAGGAGCTGGGGGAGGTCGGCAAGGGTGTGGGTTGTGGTGGTGGGTTCGCCTGTTTCGGGATCGGTGGATTGGGTTTGGATTGAGGCAAGGTCTGCGGCGTTGAAGCCTGAGAGGACATTGGTGCCTGCGAAGGTGGTGGTGGCGTTGATGTGGTTGATCCCGGTGAGGATCGATTTCGCTTGATCGGCGTTGGCGTCGCGCTCGGATTGGGTGGTGCCTGCGGTGTTTGCCGAAGTGACGGTGAGGGCGTCGAGCTCGATGAGGAGATCATTGATGACCGAGAGCGCGCCTTCTTGAGCGCCCAGCGCGGAGGATTCTTTTTGGAAGCTGGTGAGTCGGCGGTCGATGGAAAGTTTGGAGGCGTGGAGTTTGTTGGACGCGATGAGTCCTGAGGGGTCGTCGGCGGCGCGGTTGATGCGTTTGCCTGTGGAGAGTCGCTGGAGGGATTGGGAGATGTCGGCTTGGTGTTGACCGAGGCGGCTGATCCCGAAGGTGAGGTTTGAGAGGCCATAGACGGACATGGGGGAGCTATCGGGCGGAAATAGAGCGGGGTTGAATGATGTTGGTGGGAAGGGAGTTATGATTGGTATTGGAGGTGCGTGTATGCCTATGGATGACGATTCGGACTGGGATTTGGGCGAGGGGCTCGATCCGGAGGGTCCCAGCGGGGCGGATCTGGACCGGTTTGGGGATGAGTTGATGCGGTGCAAGCGGTGCGGGTCGGCGATGTACGACCAGGCGTCGGTGTGCCCGCGTTGCGGGGAGATTGTGGAGGAGGGGGAGAAATCGCTGTCGATCTGGATGATTTTGGGGGTTGTGGGGCTGATTGCGTTGTTTGTGATGATCGCGATGTAATGGAGCGGATGCGGGGGTTGACGGGCTGTTTGGGGGTGGAATTGGGATGGATTGGTGTTCAAAGTTGGGGTTGGGGCATCCAGAGGGGGGATGGTTGCGTATAGAGTGCGGGGATACGCTGTGATTGTCGTGGTTGGTCTGAAGGGCACGCCGCGCTGTTGTGGTGCTTGTGGCGGGTCTTTGGTGAAGAACTTGGAGTGCAGGGTATGTCCAGAAATCAGATGATCGCTCGATCGCGTGGAATGAATCGCGTTGTTGCGTGTGGCTTTAGTCTTGTTGAGATGTTGCTGGTGATCGCGGTGATCGCGTTGTTGATTGCGATGCTGATGCCTGCGCTTGCGGGGGCGCGTGATTCGGCGCTGCGGGTCAAGACCCAGTCGATGATGGCGGACCTGACCAACGCGGCGCAGCGGTTTGGAAACGACAACGCTGGACGGAATCCGGGGTATTTCTCGGAGTCGTTGATGGGGCACCGGGACAATGAGGGGATCGGAATGTCGGCGATGGAGAACGCGATGCTCGAGCTGGGAGGCTCGGCGGCGATCCTTGGTCGTCGGGGCGAGGAGGGTGTGCCCACTGCTGATCCTGATCTTGGGATTATTGAACTGACACCTTCGATGGATGCTGAGGTGCTTCCGGTGGTGGTCAATATTAATCTCATTGGTGCCGAGGGGGCGTACTACTCGCCTGATCAGAAGTTCTGGAAGGCGCAGCTTCATGATGGCAACACAGCGGCGGGTCAGTCCGGGACACCGGTTGGTGAGGGTCAGGGGCTGATGCCAGACCTGCTCGATGCGTGGGGCAATCCGTTGCTCGCATGGGCGAAAGATCCCGCGGCTCCCAGCTCGATTCTTGCGACTGGTGATGCGGACGAGGTCTATACACAGATCGCACGGCTCAACAGCGATGGTGTTGGTGGTCTTGGGGATACGACAGGGCCGGCGTGGTTCTATCTCGCGTCCAATGCGGCGTTCCTTGAGGCGCCTGCGTTTGGGGATTCTGGGATTGACATGGCGGGGGATCCCGCTGGAGGGCGAGCGAGCACATTGGGGTCCGGGGTGCTGAGCGACATGGATCGGCTGCGGACGCTTGGTTCGATTTTGGCGTCGTCTTCGTCGTTCCAACTTGATCCGAATGTGGACGGGCTTGAGGACGCGACTTATGACCAGGTATTCCCAACGCACGCTCGCGGACGGTTCATTGTGCACTCGGCGGGGAGCGATGGCGTGTTCCTCAACCACCAAGATGAGGGCTGGAAAGAGAACGGGCATACAAACTATGGGAGTGGCTCGTACTTTATGGATTTCGGGAACAGCTATTTCTCGCACGGGGATGTCCGGTATACGGATGACAACGGTGCGTTTATCAATATTGATTTGATCGATCCGTTCGATGATCTGATGTTTGGTGCGAAGTAAGCCGAATTGAGTCGTCCTGAGAGGGACGGGTTTTGGATTTGATACGCCTTGGGAGTGATCCCGGGGCGTTTTTATTTGGGTGTGGTTGTTGGGTGGGGGGGGTTGTGAGTGGTTTGCGGGATCAAACTCGGATATGGTGGGGGTATGACACAGATGCAACAATTCGACGGGACTGAACATATCACGATGTACCATGAGCCGGAGCGGACGAGTCTTGCGGCGATTCTTGGGCTTGTGTGCTCGTTGATTGGGTGCTGCTTTGGGGTGACGGCGATCATCGGGCTGTTCTTGTCGATCTTCGGGATCGTGGGGATTTCTCGTTCGAAGGGGCGTGTTGGGGGGATGGGGTTTGCGATCGCGGGGGTGCTGATCGGGATTCTGATGCTTGCGTTGTGGGGCGCGATGGCGGGCGGAGCGTTCTTTGCGGCCAAAGCGATGGAGAAGGCGGTTGTGCAGCCTGTGTTCACGATGCTTGGTGATTTGGAGACTGGCGACTTCGATGCGGCGCGTGCGGTGCTTGGGAAGCCTGCAGCGGATGCGACTGATGAAGAGCTGATTGTGTTCCGTGATGGGTACCAAGCGATGCTCGGCTCGGTGGTTTCGACCCCGACTGGGTTTATGGACTACATCAAGCGTTTAGCATCGATTGGCGAGCCGATCGGTCAGTACCAAGGTGCGAATAACATGATCCCGATCCCGATGGAGTTTGATCGCGGCGAGGGTCTTGTGCTGATTTTCTTTGATCAGAACAGCGCCAACGGCGGGGCTCCGATCCCGACGGAAGTGCTGATCTTTGATGCCGATGGGAACGGGATTTCGCTGCCTGCTGGGGTTGTTGTGCCTGCTTCGAGCGGTGATGCGGAGGCGGATCCTGAGCTTCCTGGGGTCGATGTCGAAGATTTCTCTGATGATTCGGGCGAAGATGCCGATGATGGTCCTTGATGTACCAACGGCAAGTCTGAACCGATCGGGGTAGTTGTGGACCAGCGAAGCGAGCAACCTGAGCTATCGAAACATGCTGAGCATGACTCTGTTGGTGGACGGCGCGACGGGGTTGAGCCTGTGGTCCGCTGCAAGGGTGTTGTGAAGAAGTTTGATGGGGTGACGGTGCTCGAGAGCATCGACCTTGAGGTCTATCCCGGCGAGACGATGGTCGTGATGGGGGGTTCTGGATCGGGCAAGTCCACGCTTCTGCGATGCATGATCGGGACGCACCAGGTGGATGGTGGTTCGATCGAGCTGTTCGGGCAGAACATCTGTAACTTAGACGAAGAGGGGCTCAACGAGGTCCGCAAGAAGTTTGGGATTCTGTTTCAGAGCGGGGCGCTGTTCAACTCGATGACGCTCGCAGAGAATGTCGCGCTGCCTTTGCAAGAGCATACCGACATTGATCCGGAGATCATTGATATCCAGGTGAAGATCAAACTTGAGCTTGTTGGGCTGCGCGAGCATGCGAATAAATACCCGGCGCAGATCTCGGGGGGGATGAAGAAACGCGCGGGATTGGCTCGGGCGCTGGCGCTTGATCCGAAGATTCTGTTTTACGATGAACCCAGCGCGGGTCTGGATCCGGTGACGAGCGCGCAGATCGATCAGTTGATGATCGCACTCTCTCGGCAGCTCGGGGTGACGAGTGTGGTGGTGACGCACGAGATGGATTCGGCATTCACGATCGCGAACCGGATGGCGATGCTCGATCGCGGGCGGATGCTGTGCGTGGACAAGCGACAGTGGTTTGAGGATCTGCGTGATCTGGATGATGAGCAGAGCATGAAGATGTCTGAGGATCGTCAGCTTGTGCGGCAGTTCTTGCGGGGGGCTCCCGATGGGCCTTTGGCGGCTCGGCGGGATGAGCAGGGGTATTCAGAAGATTTGTTTGGGATGACGATGGACCGCGTGACACGGACACCGAGTGTGGAACCGACGCGGGGATGATCGGCGGGAAGCTGATTTGACGATGGTCTTGGCCGATGGATGGCCGGAGGTATGCAGGTATGAGCTCACGGGCGTTGAACAAGAACAATGTGATGGCGGGGAGCTTTGTGATCAGCGGGGTGCTGCTGGCGGTTGTGTTCGCCTTTATCCTCGGTGACTTTGCGGGCAAGCTTGGGAGCAAGAAGGCGTATGTGATCCGGTTCCCGACCGAGGTCGGGGTGATGGGGTTGCAGAGCGGCGCGGAGGTGACCTTCGCGGGGATGTCGGTGGGGACGGTCGAATCGGTTGGGGTGTTTTATGTTGATGACAAGGCGTCGGGGGCGCGTATTCCCGCGGCGATGGATGTGGTGATCCATCTTGAGTCTGATCTTGTGTTGTTTGAAGATGCGATCGCGGATCTGGCTCCGCCGATCTTGGGCGGGGTGTCGAAGATCAACATCGCGTCGGCGGGGACGGGTGCGGTGCTCGCGGGGGTGGACTTGTCACCCGATGCCAATGGGGTGCTCGATGAGGGTGAGATTATCACGGGACGCTTTGCGCCTTCGATCCTGCGCCAGATGGGGCTGACCCCTGAAGAAACACAGAAGATTTTGGATGTCATCGGGAAGTTCCCGGAATGGTCGGGGCGGGTCTCGACGACGGCGGAGAATGTCGAGGAGACCTCGGCGTCTGTGCGGCGGATGGCTGAGAAACTCGAACCCAACTTCAGCGGCGGCGTCGATGACGGACGAACCACGATGTCCAACATCCGCGAGTTCTCCGACGCGCTGACCAAAGAGGGCGGCTGGAAAGATCGGATCGACTCCACGATGGTATCGGTGGATGAAGCGTCGGCGAAGTTTGGTCCCATGATCGACGATGCGCAGGCGACGCTCTCTACAGCGCGCGAGACGATCGAAGAAAACCGCGAGAAGGTCGGGCGGATCCTGGAGAATGTGGATGAGACCACCAAGCGGGTTCGGTTTGAGACGATCGATAAAGCGAACAAACTCCTCGAAGACGGTGCGCTGGCGCTTGGCTCGGCGAACGAGACCCTCGCGGATGTGAAGAGCGTAGTTGGTGAGAACCGCGCGACAATCAGCGCGACGATGGTCAACGCTCGGCAGATCAGTCTGCAGGGCAAGCTGTTCCTCGAAGAGATCCGGTCGCAGCCATGGCGTTTGCTCAATAAGCCGAGCAAGAAGGATCTGAAGCGTGAGCCTCTGTATGAAGCGGCGCGGTCGTATGCGGGCGCGGTGTCCGAGCTTCGGACAGCGAGTGAATCGCTGGATACGGCGGTGCGGATGTCTGCGGGGAACACATCCAAGAACGGCGAAGAGTTCGCGGCGGAGTTGATGCGTCTTGCGTCGATTGTTGAGCAGGCATACGGGCGGTATGAGCAGGCGGAGCGCGGATTGCTTGGTTTGCTTTCGGAGTCACCATGAATCGGAAATCGGATGACGGCGGTGGATTGAAAGACCTGATGGGTCTGGGGATCGGCGCGGCGGGCGCGTTGTGCGTGTGGGTCGCGGGCGCGTTCTTTTCCAGTGATGCTTCGGAGTGGGTGGTGGACTCGGGTGGCGAGCTGCGGTGGTACGACGGGGTGCGGAACCGGGTGCTTGATGCTGAGGAACGGGACGGGTGGTTCGGATCTCGGAGCGAGACTTTTTATCTCATTCGCGGCGCGGACTTCGCAGCGGAGAGCGAGTGGCCTGGTGATCATGTGGTGTTGTTGGTGCACGGGCTAGATGAGCCGGGGGGGATTTGGGATGAGGTGGCGCCGGCGCTCAATGATGCTGGGTATCAGGTGGCGCGGTTTGATTATCCGAATGATCAGTCGGTGGTGGCCAGCGCGACGGGGCTTGTTGACTGGATGCGGGTGATGCATGAGGTGGGCGTTGAGCGGGTGGACATCGTGGCGCACTCGATGGGGGGATTGGTGTCGCGCGAGGCGATGACGAATCCGGAGATGGGCGATTCGAGCGGGATGATTTCGGATGTTGAGATCGATCGGTTGATCCTGTGTGGGACGCCCAACGAGGGGTCGGCGTGGGCGAAGCTGCGTGGGGTCGCTGAAGTGCGCGAGCGTTTGCAGCGATGGATGGCGTCCGATGAGATGGATTTGAATATTTTGGGGAGTCTGGGTGAGGACGGGGACGGGCGAGCGGGGGCTGATCTGCTGCCGGGGTCTGGGTTTTTAGAGACACTCAATGCACGGGAGATGCCCGGCTCGGTTGCGGTGACCTGCATCGTGGGGCGGGTGGTTGATCCCGCAAAGACGATCGGATCGGTCGGCGCGGATCAGGCGGCGGACGCGCTGGGGGACGGGGTGGTCTCGGTGGAGTCGGCGATGCTCGATGGGTGCGACGATGTGGTACATCTGGTCGCGAACCACCGGAGCATGATCCGGACGGTGGAGATGGAAGAGGGGTGGCGGACAATGGTGGGATCGGAGCGGGCGCCGCGTCCTGAGGGGATCGCGGTGATTCTGGATCGGCTCGCGGGCGAGTGATCTAGATCACCCAAACAAAAAATACTAAATTCCATACGGATACCTATCAAATCGGACGGATTTATGGTATGGTGTGGTCATGGCGCAGCGTCGGCATCATTATGAGAGCGCGTTTGAGGGGTATCTGCGGGAGCAGCGGGTGCCGTATATGGCGATTAATGAGGCGAAACGGGCGTTGCTCCCGGCGGGGGCACGGCTGGCGATGGAGGGCGGGGGGAAGTCTGAAGCGATCAAGAACTTCGATTTCGTGGTGTACGGGGAGGAAACGGGTGGGTTTGATGCGGACGGGATGGAGCGGGAGGGCTCGGTTTCGGAGAACTTGCTTGTTGAGGTGAAGGGGAGGCGGTTGCCTCGCTTGCGGCTTGCGGACGGGCGTCCGGCGAAGGCGCGGCTGGAATCGTGGGTGACGATGGATGATGTCGAGGCGCTCAAGATCTGGGAGGGGTTGTTTGGGGAGGGGTATACGGGGGTGTTTGTTTTTGTGTATTGGTGTGATGATGTGCCTCCCGATGGGTTGTTCGCGGAGGTGTTTGAGCATCGGGGAAGGTGGTACACGGTGCGGGCGGTGACGCTTGCGGAGTACGAGGCGCATATGAAGGTGCGGTCTCCCAAGTGGCGGACGGTGAATCTGGCGAGCGGGGACTTTGAGCGTGTGTGGAGGGGGTTTTGTGGCGCGGGGGCGGTGTGTATTTGATCGGGGGGGGCGGCTGGTGTAGCGTATGGGCATGATGCTTGCAGTACACCAACGGATATCGTCGCTTTCAATGTGGGCCTTTGCTGGGTTGATGGCGGTGATGAGTTCGCCGGCGTGGGCGCAGGCGGAGGACGCGGTGGAGGCGCTGCGTCCACCCAAGACCACGGATGCACCAAGTTCACCGAAGTATTTGATGATGGCGCTGGCGATTGTGCTGCTGGCGGCGGTGGTCGTGGTGGTGACACTCAAGACCAAGCGTGGTCACCAGGACTGAGTTCTGGTGCGGCTTTGGGGCGGGGACGGTGTTGTGGGTGTTTTTTGTGCGAACCCGTCTGACTTTGCTGCGGATAGCTTTGGTACGGATAGGGTCTGGTGGGATTGTGCGGCGATTGGGCCGTGCTTGGGAAGGATTGGGGATCAAGTTGAATACTCAAGATGCGAAATCGCGGGTTCGGACGATGCCGGCGATCAAGGGAGTGAATGTGGTGCTCGCGGGGGTGCTCCTCGCGGGGATCGTGGGGTTTGCTGGGGCGCAGGCGGTCAATGATCGGCGCGTTGGTGGTCGGTACACCTGTGTCGGGGGCAAGACGCTTGGTGGGTACACCAATGTGATCTATGTCTTGGACTCGGCGAACCGCGAGATGGTCGCTCTGAGGTGGAACGACGGGCTCAAGCAGCTCGAGGGGATCGGGTATCGCGATCTGGTGACGGATATCACGAAGGAGAACGACCGATGAGCGCTCCTGAAAGACAATCAAATGACCATGATCGTGAGGCTGGTGTGCACTCGGCGGGGCTGGGATCGAGCGGCTTGCTGACGGTCGTGCTGCTTGTGCTGGTGGTGTTTGTGATGTCCAAGGTTGCTGGGGTGATGGACACGCCTGCGATTGCGGAGATGACGATCAGTGACAGTGGGTACACGATGATGACGACCAACGGCGGGGCGGACGAGATTCTGGTGCTGGTGGACTCGCGCGAGGAGTCGATTTTGGTGTACCGGGTCGCGCAGGGGGCTCAGGAGAACGGCGGGCTGGAACTGCTTGAGCGGGAGTCGCTGAGCGCTCTCTTTAGTCGGGCGCGGGCGCAGGCCGTTGGTGGCCCCTAAGATCTGTCGTGCCTATCCACCCGTTACCACAGTTTGAAGAAGATCTGGCCTCCTATCTCAAAGAGAAGGAGGACCGGGATGCGTACGAGAAGCTCACGGCTCCGTCGTCGATTGTGGTGCGTTTTGGGTACTCGATGATGGTGGGGGAGTTTCCGTACAGCGGCGAGGTGAAGCCGGGGTGTGGGAGCAAGCTGGTGGTCAAAACACAGCGCGGGACGGAGCTTGGTGAGATGCTCACGAGCACCTGCGCCAACTCTGGGTGTTCCAAGAGTGTGAGCCGAAAGGACATGCTCAAGTACATCGAGAACTCTGGTGGACGCAAGTATCCGTTCTTTGAACAGGGGCGCGTGCTTCGTGTTGCGGAGAAGACAGACCTGGATGAAGCGGCGCGACTGGAACAATCGAAGAACGCGATGCGCGCGATCGTGCGTGGGAAGTTTAAAGCGCACGGTTTGGACATGCGGCTGGTCGAGGTTGAACCGATCTTGGGCGGCGAGCGGGTGATTGTGTATTTCAGTTCCGAAGACCGGGTGGACTTCCGGGACTTGGTTAAGGAGCTGCAGGTCGATCTTGAGAACCGGGTGGAGCTTGTGCAGGTTGGCGCACGCGACGAGGCGCGGATTGTTGCAGATTATGAGCGGTGCGGTCAGTACTGCTGCTGCAAGAACTTCTTGAAGGTCTTGAAGCCGGTGAGTATGAAGAGCGCGAAGATTCAGAAAGCGACGCTTGATCCGTTGAAGATTTCGGGTCGGTGCGGTCGTCTGATGTGCTGTTTGCGGTATGAAGATGAATCGTACGAGGAGCTTCGCAAGAATCTCCCGCATCGGAAGAGCCGGGTGGGGACTCCTGAGGGTGATGGGATTGTGCTTGATACGCAGATTCTGACGCAGCTGTGCAAGATCCGTTTGGATGACGGGACGATTGTTGCAATCGCGGTGGAGGATTTGATGGAGCCGACGCATGCGAAGGCGCCTGAGGTTCCTGAGCGGTCGAGCGATCGGGGTGCGCGTGAGGGTCGCGGCGGCCGAGGGGACGGCAAGCGTGGCGAGATGCGGAAGGAGCCTCGTGGGTCTGCTGAATCGGCTGAGGGCGAGCGTCCGAAGCGTCGGCGTAAAAAATCGACATCTGCGAGCGGTGCTGAGGGGGCGGTGGCTGAACCCGGAACGCGAGACAAAGATAAAGCAGGCGGCAAAGCAGGCGGCGAAGAGGGCGACGATCAGGGTTCGACGGGGGCACCCAAGAAGCGTCGGCGTCGTCAGGGGAGCAAGCGGCCTCGTCCGACGCAGGCGGAGCGCGAGGCGCGGGCTCAGCAAGCTGGGGGCGATGACTCATCACCCAAGAGCGAAGGTTCTGCAGAGGGTGGGTCGAAGAAGAAGCGTCGTCGTCGTCGGCGTCGTGGTGGGGGTGAATCTGGCTCGTCTGGCGATGGAATTGGCGGATCGGGTGGGGGTTCAGATGGTGGTTCGGGCGGCGGGGACTGATTTTTGAACGCTGGGGTGATCCGGCGCGTATTGTTGGGCGATGAGTACCCAAACCAATACCGCATCGACCGCAACGAGTTCATCAAGCACTGGCACGCATCAGAAGCAGGTCGGGATGAAAGAGACGATCACGAGTCTGGTGATCGCGTTGATGCTGGCGCTGATCTTCCGTGGTTTTGTTGTCGAAGGATTCCAGATTCCGACGGGGTCGATGGCGCCGACACTGCTCGGGAAGAATATTCGGCACACGAGTCCGCACAATGGGTACAGCTGGACGACTGGGCCTTGGGACATGATTGCGCAGAGCCGGGTGCCTGCGAAGGTGCAGGGGCCTTTGACGGTGACGGATCCGATGACGGGGCTGGATCAGGGGGAGAGCAACCGGAAGCTGTCGTCGGGGGATCGCGTGTTTGTGCTCAAGTATCTTCCGATGCTGCATGAACCTGAGCGGTGGGATGTGGTGGTGTTCAAGAATCCGGGGACGCACGAGAACTACATCAAGCGGCTGGTCGGGCTTCCTGGCGAGCAGCTCGCGATTGTGGATGGAGACTTCTTTACACGCAAGTTTGTCGAAGGGCAGACGGCGGTGACTGGATGGGATGCGTGGGCTGGGGACGACTGGGAAGTGGCGCGCAAGAGCGAGCGCGTGCAGCGGGTGATGCTGCAGGATGTGTCGAATTCGCGTTATGCGCCCGTTGCGGTTGATCCGGGGTATCGGTCGCCTTGGGATGGGGTTGGGAATGGGTGGGACGGGGTGCGGACTTCTTCGGAGTATGTGTACTCTGGGTCGGGTGATGCGAAGCTGGTGTGGAACGGGACCAAGCCGATTACCGATCGGTATGCGTACAACCAGATCCGGAGCGGGTTTGAGCTCGACGCGACTCCGGAGAATCCTTCGATCGGGTACCGTCCTTTTTATGTGTCGGACATCGCGTTGTCGGTGGATATGAAAATGAATGAAGCGGATGTCGTCGCGACTCCGATGATCTCGGCGCGCGGGCGGCAGTTCCGTGCGGTGGTGGATCCGGGTGCGGGGACGGCGCGTGTTGAGATGCGTGTCGATACCGAAGGCGCGGCGTGGGTGTCGATGGATTCGGGTTCGTTTGGGAAGCGGGGCGTGAACGATATGGTGGGGATCGAGTTCTGGCATGTGGACCAGTCGCTGTGGGTGTTTATTGATGGGGACCTCGTGTGCGGCGGCGCTGAGAAGGGCGCGTATTCGATGTCCCCGATCGAGCGCGCTGAAGCGGCGACGGGGATGACGCGCGAAGAACTCCAAGCGGATCGTCGTGCGGGTGATGGGGTGAACAAGCCCGGCGTGTTGTCGCGTCCTGAGATTTACAAGCCTGCGACGGTGGAGTGGGGGTTTGCTGGGGGTGGGTTTGCGCTTCATAATGTGCGTGTGCGCCGGGACATCAGCTACAAGAACATGTCAGATGATTCGGCGCGCGATGCGACGCGGGGCGGGCATCCTGAGTTCTTCCCGACGCTGACGGACAAGGAGTTCTTTATGTGCGGCGACAACTCGCCTCGCTCGCTCGACTCTCGGTTGTGGGAAGCGGGGTCGATTGTGCCTTGGGTTGAGGAGTTGATTGACGATCAGGTGGGGACGGTGAATCGTGACTTGGTGGTGGGCAAGGCGTTTGTGGTCTATTGGCCCAGCATGCTCAAAGAGGGGAAGATGGCGGCGCCGGATGTTGGTCGGGTGCGCTGGATTTGGTAAGCGTTGGTCTTGAGGGGGATTAGTAGAGCAGGATGTCGAGTGATCCCAGTGCGCCGAGGGTGAGGGAGATGATGCCGTTGAGGGTGAAGAAGGCGATGGGGATGCCCGCTTTGCCTCGCTTGGCGAGGATCGCGTGTTCGTAGATGAGCAGTGCGGCGGTGAGGACGATCGCGATTGCGAAGAAGGTGTTGAGCTGGGGGGCTTGTTGATACGCGATGATGAGCAGCGCGAGCGAAGCGAGGTGGAAGAGCCGCGCGATCCAGATTGCTGATTTCCAACCGAACTTTGCGGGGATCGAGTTGAGGTTTGCGCTGCGGTCGTGGTCGAGGTCTTGGAGGGCGTAGATGATGTCGAATCCTGCGACCCAGAGCAGGACCATCAGCGCGATGGTGAAGACGGCGGGCGCGTCTGGGAGCATGTCGGGGTTGACGGCGATCGCGGCGGCGATGGGGGATGCGGCGAGGGCGCCGCCTAGGAAGAGATGGCAGAGGAAGGTGAATCGTTTGGTGAATGAGTAGAACCCGACCCACGCGAGGACGGGGGTTGCGAGCTGGGTGGGGAGCCAGTTGTTGTAGAAGAATCCGAACCCGGCGGTGGTGACGACGAAGGCGATCGCGGTTGCGGTGAGCAGGAGGAGCCCGTCGCGTTTGGAGAGTGTGCCGCTGGCGAAGGCGCGGCGTTTGGTGCGTTCGTTTGCGGAGTCGAGGTTGGCATCGGCGACGCGGTTGACGAGCATGGCCCATGTGCGCGCGAAGATCATGCAAAGGATGATGAGGGCGAGCATGCCGGGGAGGGTGGCGTAGTTGATTTGGCCGTCTTGAGTGCGCGGCGCGACGAGGAAGGCGCCGAGGATCGCGAAGGGGAGGGCGAAGACGGAGTGGGCGAGCTTGATGTCCGAGAGGGCGATGGTGATCCGCTTGGTCCAGGGGAGTGGGGCGGTCGTCGGGTTGGCTTCGAGGGTGCTCACGGTTGTGGTCGGTCTTTAGCGGTTTCTGAGTGTTCGTGTGAGTTCGGCGAGCGCGCCGAGGGTTTGCTGGGAGGTGTGGTGCTCGATGCCCTCGGCGTCGATCTGTGCTTGGGATTCATCGACCCCGATCGCGAGGAGGAACGCGAGGACGATCTCGTGGCGGGTTCGGCATTGGTCGGCGAGGGACTGGCCCGCATCGGTGAGGAAGATGGGTTTGCGGGGTTCTTTGGTCAGCAGGCCTTCTTTGGCGAGGCGGCCGATGATGCGGGTGACGGTGACATGGGAGACTCCCATGCAGATGGCGAGGTCCCCGACGCGGGCGGTGCCGGTCTGCTCGATGAGCTGGGCGATCGCTTCGACATAGTCCTCGGCGGTCTCGTCGCGATGGGCGGCGCGGGTGGATTCGAATCGATCGGACTGGGTGATGTCGGGTTGCGGCTTGTTCACGATCAGTCCTGCATTTTGGCGGGGTGTTTGCGGAGGGTGTGGGTTCGGATTGTAGGGTTCAAGAGTGTTGGCAGAGGTGATCGAGGGCGTGTTGTGCGGATTGATAGTCTGATCCGGTGATGCGGAGGATTTTTTCGGGGTTGGTGTGTCCCGACGCGACCTGGACCATCGCGGGTTTGATGCTGAGGGCTTTGGCGATCAGGGCGCAGATGGATTTGTTTGCTTTTCCCGCTTCGGGAGCGGCGGAGATGCGGACTTTGAGGCGGTCACCGAGCATGCCTGCGATTTGATCGCGGGACGCGCCGGGGACGGCTTTGATGGGGAGCAGGATCTCGGTGGGCGTGGTCACGCTCGATCGTAGGGACTGGTCTCGGTGACTGGGATCAGTTGCAGGCGTTGTTGAAGGATTCGAGGAATGCGGTGATGTCTTGGAAGTCGATCTCGCCGTCGTTGTTGAAGTCTGCGGCGGGGATTTGGGCGCGGTACTGACTGAGGAGCAGGCTGGCGTCGAAGTAGTTGAAGTGTCCGTCTTGGTTGATGTCCGCTTTGTGGAATGCTTGGACGGTGATCTCTTGGTTGGCGGGGATGTTGTAGAGGGTGGTGGTGTTGCCGTCGGCCCAGTCGATGCGGAGTTCGTCGACGGTTGTGTACTCGGCCATCCCGATGTGTGTGGTGAGCTGGGACTGGCTGAGGTAGGACGCGTTGTTGTGGGTTGCGTGGAGTTGTGTTTGTCCGTTGACGGTTGCGATGACTTTGGCGCCGTAGCCGTTGGGCGCGAGGCAGGGGTGGTTTGAGGTGTCGAGGTTCACTCTCAGATAGTTGGTGAATCCGTCCTCGATGACGAGGTCGTTTCGGTAGAAGCGTGCGGGTCCTTGGTTGTCGATGAAGAGGAGGTCGAGGTCGCCGTCTTTGTCGTGGTCGAGTGTGACGAGTCCTCGTCCGTTGACATTGAAGTAGAGACCGACGGTGACGGGTTGGTCTGAGAAGAGTCCTGATCCGTTGTTTGCCCAGTAGCGGGTGCTGAGGTTTTCCCATCCGGGCCAGCCGTTGGTTGCGATGATGTCTTGGTCGAGGTCGTTGTCAAAGTCTCCGGCGACGACTCCCCATCCCCATGCGATGTTGCGGACGGATCTTGGGATTGCTTGGTCTGCGTAGATTGGGTCGCCCATGTCATCGACGGACATGCCCATGTAGAGGGTGTTGCCCTTTTGGATGTTTGGGAGGTAGATGTTGGTTTGGAACCAGTCGAGGAGTCCGTCGCGGTTGAAATCTGCGATCGCGGCACCCATCGCGTTGAAGTCCGCGTTAATGTTTGATTTGTTGGTGGTGGTGCGGAAGGTGGCGCGTCCGGCTTTGTTGACGCCGTTGTTGACGAAGATTTCGGAGGTTTCGTAGTCGGCGGAGAGGAGGATTTCTGGGTAGCGGTCGCCGGTGACATCGATGATGTGGGGGGTGAATCCACGGATGATGGGTTCGCGGTCTGGCGCGGACATGGACTCGGTGGTGATGTCGACGAAGGTGCTGGTGCCGGTTTGCATGAACTGGTTTTCGAAGAGTCGGTTGCCTCCTTCGTGTGCTCTCCAAGTGGCGACGAAGAGGTCGAGGTCGCCGTCGAGATCGATGTCTCCGAATGCGGGGGTCATCCCGCCGGGGATGCCGAAGATGTCGTTGACTCCTGCGGTTTCTGCGATGTCGGTGAACGAGAAGTTGTTGTTTTCATCGGGGCCGGAGTTGAGGTAGAGGAGGCATGCGCCTGGGCGGGCGTTGTCAAAACCTGGTTCACCGAGCGAGACGGTGTAGATTTCGGGGTATCCATCGTTGTTGATGTCCGCGGCGGTGGTGCCCATCCCGAGGTGGATGTCGGCGATCCCCCATTGCTCGGCTTGTTCGGAGAAGGTGCCGTCTTGGTTGTTGATGTAGAGTTTGTTTGGGTAGGTTCCGAGCGAGGGGACGAAGATGTCGGGGTAGGTGTCGTTGTTGAAGTCGGCAACGCAGGCACCGCCTGCCATTCGGTTGTTCTGGTTTGGGTAGCCGTCGGCGGTGACGGACTCGAAGGAAATGCCGACCTGCGTGGTCGCGAGGGTGTACTTCGCGACGGCGGCGTGCGCTGATTGGGAAGCAAGAGTGGATGCGAAGAGGGCGCTTGTGGTGAGTGTGATCGCGCGGAGCATGCGCCCTGATGTGGTCGGGTGGGGAGTGGTCATGGTATAGGGTGGCCCGAAAGACGCTGATTTCCAGCATTCTCATTGGGTTTTGGGGTGAATTTAGGAGTTCTTGAGCTTCTGGCGCGGCTTGGATTGTGGTTTTGGGGGGGCGGGGGTGGTTTGGGTCCGCTTTGGCGCGATTGCGGTGGAGGCGCCTCGCGCGGCGGTGAGGTCGCGGATGGGTCCGATTTTGATGCGTTCCATCGCGGTCTTGGCGTTGTCCTTGGAGAACTCGGTCCCGATGAAGTGGCGGTTCATCGCGGTCGCGACGACGGCGGTGGTTCCTGATCCGAGGAATGGATCGAGGATGGTGTCGCCCTCGTTGGAGGTGGAGGCGATGACGCGGTGGAGGTAGGTTTCTGGGAGTTGGTTGTCGTGCTGGGGGCGTCGTTCTTTGTTGTTGCCTTGGATGCGACCGAGGTGCTTGCCGTACCAGACATCCATCGGGACGCGGAGACCGGCGGGCATGCCGTCGCGTTTGGACTCGGTGCGCGCGTCGGCGTAGATGGCGCGGCGGTCGGATTCTTCGAGGATGGGGTCGGGGTTCCAGGTGCGGTTGTTGGGGTCTTTGGCGAAGTAGAGCGCGTGGACCTTGGAGTTGATGAAGCGGGACTTGGTGTTTTGTCCGAAGCGGTAGTGCCAGATGCACCAGTTGATCATGGTGAGCTCGCGCGTCTTGAGATGCACGACGATCTCCGCGGCCCAGTCGTCGGGGATGTTGACCCAGATCGCGCCGGTGGGTTTGAGCGCGTTGATGCACAGGTCGATCCAGTCGTAGGTGAACTGCTTGTATTCCTCGGAGGACATCGCGCTGTCGTCCCAGACTTTGTTCTGCTTGGTGTTGGGGGTTTCGTGCTTGTTGTAGTCGCGGTTCCAGTTGAAGGGAGGATCGGCGAAGACGAGGTCGACGGACTGTTCTTGGACCTCTGGGATTTTGGGGAGCTGGACTCGGCAGTCACCGACCCACACGCGCGCGGTCGCGCCGGTGTCGAGGGTGAGGGATCGGGTTGGCTTTGTAGAAGAAGGGGGCATGGTTGTATTGTTTACTCGGAATGTAGCTGGCGCAAGTCCCACGCGGATTGAATCATCGCGTATCCATCGGGGTCGTGTGCTTTGAGTTGTTCGCGGGTGAATGGGTAGAAGTCGTTGCGTCCGAAGTAGGACTCGGTGAGTTCTGCGAAGTATTCGGTTTCGTTGTTCATTGCGTAGTGGGTGCGTGGGGTTCCTGAGACATGGTCGACGAGGTCGTAGGTTCCTGAGGCTTTCGCGCGCTGATATGGTTTGGTGATGAGTGGGTTGTTGTAGCCGAGGGTTGCGTGTTCATACGCGTGGGCGAGTTCGTGGAGGATCATGCTGGGCTGGTCGCGTTTGACCCAGTTGACGAAGTTGGTGGTGTTTGAGATTTCGATGCCGCGTTCTTTGTCGGTGTTGTAGTGGTTTCTGCGAGCCATTGCTTGTTGGGGTGGTAGCAGGCGCAGGGGAATCCGGGGTTGTTGTGCTCGATCCAGATGTGGGTGTTGCGGAGGGTTGCGTGGGTTGGCTGGGGTGTTTGGTTGAGGGTTTGCGTGAGCTGGGATTCGAGGACTTTGAGCGCGGGGTTGGTGGTTTTGGGGTGATTGAGTGCGGCTTGGGAGATGTGGACGGTGAAGCCTTGGATACTCTTTACGGTGTATTGGTCGGTGGTTTCGTGGATGAATGCGGGGCTGGTTTGGTGGGGAGGCGTGGTTGTCTGCTGGGTGGCGCACGAGATGAGGAGCATGGGCGCGAGGAGGAGCGGGAGGGATCGGGTTGAGAGGGTGCGGATGGGCATGGTGGTGTTTGTGGTGCTAGTCTAGTGGATCATGGCTGATAGCGCAAGACATTCTGGGGAACAACTCGATCTGAGTGTGATGATTCCGTGTCGGAACAATGCGCGGACGATTGGTCGGGTGCTTGATTCGGTTCGGGGATTGTGTTCGCAGCTTGTGGTGATTGATTCTGGATCGACCGATGGGACGCTGGAACTTGTTGAAGCGTGTAGAGAGTGGGGGGGCAAGGAACAGTGTGAGGTTGTGCTTGTGCAGACGCAGTGGCGTGGGTTTGTGAAGACCAAGTCGATGGGTTTACAGGCGTGCAATCGGAAGTATGCGCTTTGGCTGGATTCGGATGAGCCGGTGAGTGGGGAGATGGCGGATTCTGTTCGGCGCATGATTGGGAACGATGTCGATGCGGCGAAGGTGCAGCGGGTGGTGGAATACAAGGGGAAGCTGTTGATGCACTCGTGGCAACCGGAGTGGCGGCTGCGGCTGGTGAAGATGGAACTGGTACGCGATGGGCGGGCGCGGTTCGCGGGGATTGATCCGCACGATTATCTAGAGGTGGCTTCGGGCGTTGCGGTCGAATCGCTTGATGGGGTGCTGGTGCATGATTCGTTCGAGACTTTTTCCGAACACTTGGGGAATCAGTTGCGATTGTCGAAGACGAGCGCGGAATCATTGCATGCGATGGGCAAGCGCGGGAGTGTGTGGAAGATTGTGAGTTCGCCAGTCGGGGCGTTTGTGAAGCAGGCGGTGGTGAAGGGGTCGTGGCGGGATGGGTACGCGGGATGGCTCGCGGCTTCAACGAGCGCGGCGGGGGCGCTGATGAAGCATGTGGTGCTGTATGAGCTGGGGCGGGGTACGACAACGCCGACTAAGTGAACGAGGTTCTTAGTTGTTTCTCTTTCGTCGGCATCCCATGAATCCGAGCGCGAGCAGTGTGGCGCTCGCGGGTGCGGGGATGGTGTTGTAGACGAGGTTGTCGTAGAAGAGCCCGCTGGTCTCGGCTTCGACACCGATCTCGATGTATGAGATGTTGCCTCCAAGAACGGATATTCTTGCGCCGGTTGGGCCGAAGAGATCGATGACCGTGCTTTGGGCAACGAGCTGGTCGAGCGCGTTGTAGGCACGCAGGTGGAGGATATCGATGTCGCCGCCTTGTCCGTCGAATCCTTGGAGTTCAACAAAATTGACCGTGTTGGTGAAATCGATCCTCATATCGTGCGTGGTGGGCGGCGAGGCGAATGGGTCACGCACTGAGAGACGGCCACCGAAGATGGCTCCGGTGGGTTCATACCAGCGGACTTTGTCCTCATTATCGACGAGCGAGAACGAGATGCCGTAGTCGGGCTCGAGTTGGTCGGACAAGAATACGAAGGGTTCTTGGTTGGGATAGAACGATTCGTCGAAGTCGATCGAGATCAGTTCGCCGTGTGCTGAGCTTGAGCTGAGGCACGCGAGCAGGGTAACCGGGATAGAAATACGGCGTGTGCAGTTGTATGACATAAGATTCTCCTTTTCTCTTATGTTTATATTCGCATATTGACTCGGGTCGGTTCCAAGTTCGCCATCGAGATCCGATGTAAGGTCAATCATCTTCATCGCCTATAATCTTCGCGTGCCCCGGCGATGTGCTGGGGTGGTTGAAGGTGCCGAGGGTCGTCATGGGGCGGTCTGGTTCGGTGGTAGCCCTTTGGATGGGCGGAAATGGATATGACTATGGGCGATCAAGATCGTGACGGCGGTGGGTCTGGCGGAAGGCGACGCGGGGGTTCAGACAGCCGAGAGGGCAGCCGTGGGGGCAGTAAGGGCAGCGGCGGGGGCCGGGGCAAGGGTGGAAGCAAGGGTGGGGGGCGTGGTCCGCGTGAGAAGGACACTCCAGAACCAACACGCAAGCGTCAAATCAAGGAACCCAAGGGTGGGTGGTCCGAGGAGTCATTCCGTTTGGATTTGACCTTTGCGGATCTGGGCTTGTCCGATGACATCCTCAAAGCGATGGATGATCTTGGGTTCAAGCATCCGACGAAGATCCAAGCGGAGCTTGTGCCGCTCGCGCTCACTGAGGTGGACATTCTTGGGCAGGCGAAGACTGGTACCGGGAAAACCGCGAGTTTCGCGTTGCCACTCTTGGAACTGATTGAGCCGGGCGATTCGATGTGCGCGATTATCCTCGCGCCAACGCGTGAGCTTGCGGTGCAGATCAAGCAAGACATCGAAGAGCTTGCGCCGCATACTGGTTTGAGCGTGTGCGCGATCTATGGCGGTCAGTCGATCAATGTGCAGGCGGATCAGTTGCGGAAGCATCCTGAGATCATCGTGGGCACGCCTGGGCGTGTGCTGGACATGATCGAGCGTGGGTACTTGTCGTTGTCGCAGATCGAGTTTGCGGTGCTTGACGAGGTGGACCGGATGCTGGACATCGGGTTCCGCGATGACATCCGCAAGATTCTTGGGAAGTGTCCGAAGGATCGTCAGACGATCTTTGTGTCAGCGACCTTTACGCCTGAGATCGAGAAACTGGCGCGGAAGTTTATGATTGATCCGGTCAAGCTCGAGGTTTCGGCTGGGGCGTTGACGGTTGATCTGGTGAAGCAGGGGTATGTGTCGGTTGAGTCGTGGGACAAGCGTCGGATGCTGGGGCACCTGCTGACACACGAGGAGCCGGCGTTGACGCTGGTGTTCTGCCGTATGAAGCGGACGGTGGATTCGGTGGTTCGGTACCTTGAGCGCAAGGGCATCCCGGCGCACGCGATCCACGGCGACCTCACGCAATCCAAACGCAACTCGGTCATGACCAAGTTCCGGTCGGGTGAACTCGCGGTATTGGTTGCGAGTGATCTTGCATCGCGCGGGATTGATGTCGAGGGGATCACGCATGTGGTCAACTACGACCTTCCTGAGGACCCGGATATTTATGTGCACCGGATCGGTCGGACCGCTCGCGCTGGTCGCGAGGGTCATGCGTGGTCTTTGGTGACTCCGCAGCAGGGGTCGCTGCTGACTGAGATCGAGATTCTGGTCAATACCGAGATCCCTGCGATGCACTACCCGGACTTTGAGGTGCGCGAGCGTCCTGAGGACTGGAAGGATGAGCCGACCGGTGGTCGTCCGTCGTATGAGGTCAAGGGCGTGAAGAAGGAACTGAAGAACCGGTTTGCTGAGGAGGCGCTTCCTGCTGAGAAGGGGATGAGCGATGCTGAGAAGGCCGCGAAGTTCCCGGGTGGGATTGTCCCGAGTCAGAAGCCCCCTCGCTTGATGCGGGGCAAGACGAAGACTCGCGGGCGGTAATCGGTTCGTTTGAATCTAGAATTGAAAAAGACCGGGCCTGATGGCTCGGTCTTTTCTTTTCTTTGGTTTGGATTGGTTCCGGAGTGCGGCTCCAGAGTCCTCAGCTGGACGCGACGGCTTCTTCGCGGGTGATGGACCCGATGATTGCGGGCGCGTTGCCGGTGTTCACATGGACCTGTGGCTTGGGCTCAGCGACGCGTGCGTTGGCGACGGCGCTGGTGCTCAGCTTGGGCGTGGTCTCGCTGGTGACGGTTTCGAGGCATTCACGCATGCGGCGGCCGGCTTTGAACTTGACGGTGCGCTTTGCGGGAACGGGGACGCGTTCGAGGGTCTTTGGGTTCTGGGCCATGCGTGGGGCACGGTGCTTGACTTCAAAGACGCCGAAATCGCGGAACTCGAGGCGGTTGCCTTCAGCGATTTCATCGATCACCTGGTCAAGAAACTCCTGAATGATCTGCTTTGCGACGACGCGTTTGTGGCCTGTGCGCTGGGCGATCTGGTCTACAAGGACTTTCTTCGTGATCGTTTTCATAATCGAGTATCTTTCTGTCCGCTTGTTGGCTGCCTGTCGGATGAGCGTTCAAGCGGCGGATGAGTCAGTTGAGATGTACCCTCTGGAAGCCCGCTGTGAGCCCTTGGGAAGATGCCCCAAACGAATGAGTCGCGGTTGATCCCGGTGTGCGTTGGGGTCGGTCGCGGCTTTCCCGGTGGGGACGCCGGGGGTGCGTGCAAAATGAATTACACGCATGTGCAGTATCGCAGACAATGTGGCTCAGGTCAACGGGGTAGATGGACTTCTTTTTGTCATAACTCAAAATTGAACAAGCACTTGCAATTGCACGAATCCTCTGCTATGGCTCACTATGGAATCTGGTTTTTCGGACAATGCGGCGGTTTCAATCGGTGGTGGAAAGACCATCGATGGATCACTTTTGGTGTTTACCTTTGTGCGTTCGTCAGGACCGGGAGGGCAGAATGTCAACAAGCGCGCGACCAAGGCGCAGCTGCGCGTTGCGGTCGAGGCGCTTGGGTTGAGACCATCGGTTTGTGCGCGGCTGCGGGCGCTTGCGGGGTCGCAGATCACGCGCGAGGATGAACTGATGATCTCGTGTGATACGACACGGAGTCAGGGTCGGAATCGGCAGGGGTGTTTGGATCAGCTCCGCGCGATGGTCAACGAGGCGACGGTTGTGCCGAAGAAACGCAAGAAGACCAAACCGACGAGGGGATCGGTCGAACGGCGGATCGGCGAGAAGAAACGACGGAGCGAGATCAAGAAACGAAGGGGGACTTCCGGTGAGGACTAGAGTTGTTGTATGGATCAAGCCGGGACACCAACACGCATGACATACGCACTGGGAATCGAGTGTTCAAACCCAAGCATGCGCGGGGGGAGCAGGGGTGAGGTCGCGCTTGCGAAGATCGTTGGTGATGGGCTCGAGTATGTTGATTCGCTTGAACTTGCGACCGATGCGCGCGGGAGTGATGGGTTGATGGGGGCGGTGGATGCACTGTGTTTGAAGCATGAAATCGTTCCTGCGGATCTTGCTCGGATTGTGGTGTCGGTTGGTCCAGGTGGGTACACCGCGCTGCGGGTCTCGGTGACGGTTGCCAAGGTGCTTGCGACGGTGGTGGGGTGCGGGGTTGTTGCGGTGCCGACGGCTGCGGTGGCTGGGGTCGGGCTGGAAGGTCTTGATGCGGTGGTCGCGCTGGCGAGCAAGAAGGGACTGGCGCACTGCACGCGGATCGTGGATGGTCAGCGGACGGTGCTTGGGGTGATCGGCGCGGATGAGCTTGTCGGTGTTGGCGCGAAGGTCTTGGTGGGGGATGGGTTTGTTCCAAAGGACATGATTGAAGCGGTGCAGGGCACGGGGATGGAGTTGCGATCGATCGAACTCACGGCGCGAGCGTGTCTGGGGGCGTCGGTTGGGATGGAAGAGATCGAGCCGAGCGCGCTAGGGGTGTTGTATGCAAGGGAACCTGATGCGGTGACGCAGTGGCGGGCGTTGCACGGGTAGGTTATTGGGACGCGTGGCGGATTGGTGGCCGTAAAGTCGTGAAAGTGGGGTGGGGTGTGTTATCGGTGTGAAGTTGGGGGGGATGGGGGACGATGATCGGGTGTGCGGGCGTTTTGACTGTCCGCCTCACCGAGGTTGTCTATGAGCGATGCAGCGAAAGATTGGTCTAACAAGAAGGTCTTTACGACCGGTGAAGCCGCGCAGGTGTGCAAGGTTTCGCAGCAGACGATTATTCGCTGCTTTGATTCTGGTCGGCTCAACGGGTTCCGGGTGCCGGGGTCGCGGTTCCGGAGGATTCCGCGTGAGGAGTTGTTGCGCTTTATGCAGAGCAACGAGATCCCGGTCGAGGTGCTTGAGAGCAGCTTGAAGCGGGTGCTTGTTGTGGATGATGATCCGGAGATCGCTTCTCTTATGGAAGATGTGTTCGGTGATGACGGCCGGTTCGAGGTCCGCGTGGTGCACAATGGGTACGACGCGGGGATGGAGACCGAGCGGTTTAGACCGAACCTGATCGTGCTTGATTACATGCTCCCGGACATCAATGGCAACATCGTGTGCCAGCGGCTGCGGGAGAACGAATCGCTGAGCGATACGCGGGTGATCTGCGTGTCGGGAGTCGTTGAAGCCAGTGAGATTGCTGGTCTGATGGAATCCGGTGCGGACGAGTTTTTGAAGAAGCCTTTTGATCTTCGTGAGCTTGTGCGGAGGGTTGAATCGCTTCTTGGGATGACGAAGAGGGAAGCGGGATGAGCGTGCACGAATCGTACAGTCGGGAAGTCGGTGAGGGCGTGAACAGCAGGCAAGCGGAGGCGATCCTTGCGGGGATTACGCGCCTTCCGACGCTACCGGCGGTGGCGACGCGGTTGCTGTCGATGGGCGCGTCTGAGGATGTACGGCTCGATGAGGTGATCGAACTGATTGAAGCGGATCCCGCGCTGAGCGCGCGGATGCTTTCGTTGTGCAAGAGTGCGGATGCGGGTCTTGGTGACCGGATCACGACGGTTCGGCGCGCGGTGATTATGCTCGGTCTTGAAGCGGTGCGGTCGGCGGTGCTGAGCGTGCTGGTGTTTGATCAGCTCAAGATCGATCCGCAGCAAGAAGCAACCTCGCGGTTTGATATTGAAGGATTCTGGACGCGGTCGATCGCCGTCGCGTGCGCCAGCGAGCGGATCGCGTTGAACTGGAAATCTTCTGGGGTCAGCAGTGATCAGGCGTATCTCGCTGGCTTAGTACATGGTCTTGGGAAACTGGCGTTGTACAAGGTGCTTCCCAAATCGTGGGAGAAGGCGCTGGCGATGGGCGAGGTCCAGCGGATCTCGCTGAGCGGCGCTGAGCGTGCGACGATCGGCATCGACCACCACACCGCAGGCAAACGCCTCGCGGAGCATTGGGGATTGCCCGATTCGATCCGCGATGTGATCTGGCTGCATGGACAGCTCCCTCGCGCGCTCCCTGAGCAATGCAACAGGGATCTGGTTTCGATGGTGACCTTGGCGAGCGCATGGTGCGAGGAGCAACACCTCGGCTGGTCCGGTGAATCACGGTCGAATGTTGAACTCGGCGAGATCGCCGAGGACATCGACTTTGACCTGACTGTTCTGGAAGCTGAATCGACCGAGATTGTTGAACGCGTCAGCGAGCGCGCGAAGATTCTTGGGGTTGGTGAGTTCAGTGCGCCAGAGCTGTTGATCGGGTCGTTGACCCGCGCCAACACCAAGCTCGCGGCGATCAACCAGGAGCTGCGAGGCAAACAACAGATCGCGGACCGCTCGCACGGGTTGCTCGCGGCGGTTGATGTGTTCTATGACGCAATCGGGCACGGGGACGATCCCGAACGCGTTGTGGGGGCGATGGTCCGGAGCGGGGCTTCGATTACCAAGATCAATCGCGGGATGGTGATTCTGCAAGACGCGCCCGGCGGATCTTGGCTGAAGTATTCAGTGGTCGATGGGGTTGTTGTTGATGATGGGAACGGGCGGGGGAGTCGTGTCAAGGGTCCACCGGTGTCTGATTCAGGTGAGATGCGTCCGGGTCATATCGCGGGACTCAGCGGGGACCAGGTGCTTGATCTCGCGTCGCTGGACTGGTTCCGCGAGATGATCCAGAGCGTGCGTGAAGCGGGATCGCCCTCGCTGATCGGGGTCGGGGACTGCGGGGATGATGATGAAACAGTCGAGGGGGTTTCGTGCTTGGTGGTGCTGGTCAAGGCGGGTGCTGAATCCGCTCCGGAGCTGAGTACCAAGGGGTTCCGGGTGATCTCACGCGCGTGGATGCGGGCGCTGAGCGGCGCGGTCCGTGCGCGGGCGAGCGCGAGGCTTGCTGAGGAACTCGCGAGCGCGAATCGTGAACTGGCTTCGATGCAGCGCGAGAAGACACAGAACGAATCGCTGCTCCGCTTGGGGCAGATGGCGGCGGGTGCGGCCCACGAGATGAACAATCCGTTGTCGGTGATCAATGGTCGCTCGCAGCAGTTGTTTGAGCGGCTGGGCACGCAGCGGGATCGGGAGTCGGCGCAGGCGATCGCCAAAGCCGCCGATTCGCTGTCGAACATGATTACTTCGATGCACATGCTCGCTGAGCCACCCAAGCCCACGCTCACGGCGGTTGATCCGGTGCTTGTGATTCGGCAAGCGATCGAGAATGCCAAGGCGCAGTGCCATCGTGCGGGGATTCGCGCGAAGGTGAAGCTGAACATCGAGGGCACGGTCGGACCCATTGATGTTGATCGTGACCTGATTTCCAGTGCGCTGTGCGAGCCCATCATCAACGCGATTTTATCGAATCCTGTGGGTGTGGTTCAGGTTTCGATTGAATCGGCGGGCGTGGATGGCCGAGTATTGGTACGGATCGTGGATACGGGGCCTGGCTTGTCTCAGCGGGCGTTGAATCATGCGTTTGATCCGTTCTTCTCTGAACTCAAAGCGGGGCGTCGTCCCGGATTGGGTCTGGCGAGGGCGCGGAGTGTGATCGAGCTTCATGGAGGCACGATCTCGATCATGAACACGACCGGGAAGATTTCAGGAGCACAGGTTCAGATTGTGCTTTTGAGCAAAAACAAGGGCCGAAGAACAGCGGCGTAGTGAGAGATGAACCGAGCCGATGCGTGTGGCTCATAAGCGTATAAGAGACCGTCCATGAATCACCGAGACACACCATCCGAGCAACCCACACACAATGAAGGATCAGATGCGTTGTGGCATGCGTCGGTGGATGCGGACACGCACAGCAACGATCCGATGATGATCGAGCCTGTGGGGCTTGATGCTCGCGTGCTTGCGGTGAGTCCTCGCCGATCGGTGCGTCGCCGGATATCTTCGATGCTGCGTGGACGCGTGGAATCGCTTGAGTTTGTCGAGACTGCTTCTGAGGCACTCGAACACATCAATGCGAATACGACGGACCTGGTGATTATCGAGCGGGCGCTTGACAACACCGACGGGATCGCGCTTCTTGAAACGATTACAAAGCACCATCCGATGATTGTTGGTGTGGTGCTCGGTGCGATCAGTTGCACCGACGACGCGGTCCGCGCGATGCGTGCGGGTGCGTGTGATTTGATTCCTATTGGTTCGACGGGCGCAGACACCGCTCGTCGGATGACCGAAGCGGTCGAACGGGCGCAGCGGGTTCGCCGGCGCGATGCTCGCGTGGATCGGCTGAAAAAACTATGCAACAAGCTCAACAGCGCCCGTCAGGAAGTGACGGGACAGATCGGCGGGTTGTGCACGGACCTGACCGAAGCGTACAAAGATTTGACCGAGCAGTTCGGGGATGTGAAGGTCCGCAGCGAGCTTGAGACTTTGCTCAGACAAGAACTCGATATCGAGTCGTTGCTCCGCACGCTTCTGGAGTTCACCTTGTCGAAGGTTGGTCCGACCAACGCGGCGGTGTTCATGCCTACCAGCGGCGGGGACTATTCGGTTGGGGCGTATGTGAACTATGACATCGCGAAAGAAACCGCGGAGATCATGCTCGATCAGCTTGCCGATGCGATCCCAGAATCTGTTGAACACCTCGAAGGCGTCCGCGCGATGTCGGGCCGTGTGGAGTTGACGGAGATGCTCGGGACCAGCGCGTACTGGGTTGAGGACGCGACGATGCTGACGATTTCATGCAAACAAGATGATGAGTGCCTTGCGGTGCTCGCGTTGTTCCGCGATCGCTCGCGGAGCTTCAGCGAGGACGATGTGCGGATGCTCGACATCATCGGGACCCTGTTCGGGCACCAGCTCGCTCGGGTGATCCAGACCCACCATCGGCACCTTCCTCGCGATGAGTGGGGGATGAGCGGGGATTACGGGATCGATGAGCCGAGCGATGACCAGGACTTCGAGGGATACGACGATACCTACGGCGGTTTCGCGGCGTAATCCTGAGGGTGCTTCGAGACTCCCAATCGAAATCGAGCATGCTGTATTCCGAAGAAGATTCTGATCGGGTAAACGCCCTGTCAGGGTCTCAGTCAGCACACACATAGCGTGAACGCGGTAGACTATCCCTGTCGGGCGATCCCCCAGCCCACAGGAGCTTTTTTGACATGATGCAACTACTCTTCGGCGACCTCGCCCCTTGGTTTACCGTTCCGGCGCTGCTCGGATCGGGCGTGCTGATGATCCAACTCCTCATGGGAGAACTGGGCGGCGACGGAGCTCTGGATCTGGACCTTGATCTTGACATCGACGGGCACACCGACCATCCCGGGATGGAGTTCGGCATCCTGTCGCTCCAATCAATCTCCGCGTTCTGTCTCGGCTACGGCTGGGTCGGGTTTGCGGCGTACCGCTTCCTCAATATTGGATTCACGGGCGCGGCGTTCATCGCGGTCCTCGCGGGGGTCGGGGTCGCGTGGTTGATGGTCTGGCTGCTCCGGAGCTTCTTGAAGCTCCAGAACAACACGAATGTGACGATCCACCAAACGGTGGGTCTGGAGGGGGAGGTCTACGCGACCGTGCCTCCATCCGGGACAGGGCGGGGCGAGATTATTCTGGTGATCAACCAGAGTCAGCACAACTACTTTGCGACGCAGGAGGGTCCCGATCCGATCCCGTCGCGTGTCCGTGTGCGTGTGATGCGCGCGGATGTATCGAGCAACACGATTGTTGTCGAGCCGCTGTAAACGCGTTGATCTCGGAACAGTTATTCAGAATCATTTCATAGATACCAAAAGGAACACCCATGACAACCCATTCGCTTCTTGCCCAATCCATGCTCACCCAGAGCACACTCGCCCAGACCGATCAGGGGAACAGCGGGGTCTTTATTATCATCGTGATCGCGGTGGTCTTGTTTGTTGCCGTCTTCGTGACCCTGTTCCTTGCGAGCCGGTACCGTCGATGTCCTTCGAACCGGATTCTGGTGATCTGGGGTACGGGTTCGAAGAACTCGGCGCAGTGCTTCCATGGCGGGGGCAAGTTTATCTGGCCTGTGATTCAGGACTTTGCGTACATGAGTCTTGAGCCTTTGGTGATCGAGATTCCGTTGCAGGGTGCGTTGTCGCTCAACAACATCCGCGTGAATGTGCCTTCAACCTTTACGGTTGGTATTTCCAAGGCGCCTGTGTTGATGAACAACGCCGCGGAGCGGTTGCTTGGATTGAATCAGAACGCGATTCAGGAGCAGGCGCAGGACATTATTTTAGGTCAGCTCCGTCTGGTGATCGCGACGCTTTCGATCGAGGAGATCAATAAAGATCGCGAGAAGTTCATGAATCTGGTCAACGAGAATGTGGCCGAGGAAATCAACAAGATCGGTTTGACGCTGATCAATGTGAATATCCGCGATATTACCGATGAATCGGGGTACATCGAAGCGATCGGCAAGCGTGCTGCGGCTGAAGCGATCAACCGTGCGAAGGTTGAAGTGGCGCAGCAGGAACGCGAGGGTGCCGTGGGTGAAGCGGCGGCGGTCCGCGAGCGGAATGTTCGCGTTGCGGAAGAAAAATCACTCGCGGAGCAGGGGCAGAAGAACGCGGAACAGATGCAGCGCATCGCGGTGGCGCAGCTCGAAGCGCAGGCGGTGGTGGGTGAAGTCGAATCCAAGCGGAACCAAGAAATCGCGGCGGCGGAACGAACCGCTGAAACGGTTGCTGCAAAGAAGCGCGCCGAGCAAGAGCAGCGCGTTCAGGTCGCGAGTGCCGAAGCGATCGCGGTTGATGGCGAGAACAGCTCGTCGGCGAAGGTCGCAGAATCGAACGCGCAGCTCGCGGAGATCCGGGCCGAAGCGAGCCGGCGCTCGGATGTCGCGGCGGCTGAGGCGCGGCAGAAGATTTTCACATCACAGCGTGAAGAAGAACTCGCTCGATTGTCCAAAGAACAGCTTGCGCCACAGGAGATCGAACTCAAGCGGGTCCAGATCGAAGCGGAAGCGGTCGCAGAACGCGAGCGACGCGAGGCACGCGGACACGCGGACGCGGTGCTTGCGAAGTACGAAGCGGAGGCAAAGGGCATTCAGCAGGTGCTTGAAGCGAAGGCGGAAGGCTACCGGAAGCTGATGGAATCGTGTGCTCAGAACCCACGCGTCGCGCCGACGCTGTTGATGATCGAGCAGCTCCCTGAACTGGTCGCGATGCAGGTCAAGGCGATCCAGAACCTGAAGATTGACAAGATCACGGTCTGGGATTCGGGATCGGGATCGAGCGACGGCAAGGGCAACACCACGGCGAACTTCCTGAGCGGGATGATCGGGTCGCTGCCTCAGGTGCACGAGCTTGCCAAGCAAGCGGGGATCGAACTCCCGAGCGCGTTGGGGCATGTGGTCGATGCGGAGGATGTTGAAGAGAAAGCCACGAAGAAGGGCTGATTGAACTTCATCAATAAAAAACACCCCGGCGATTGCTGGGGTGTTTTTGTTTGGTGATGGAGATCATTCAATCATCGAAGTACGCGGCGGCGTCGTCTGGGAGATCCAGGAGGAACGCGTCGCGGTCGATGGTTTCTTGGGTCATCTCGTCGTCGAAGCGGCCGGTGGTTTGGTCGGGGACATGGAGTTCGCGTCCGGTCGCGGACTTTGATTTCTTCTCGACCCGGTTGCGGGCGCGGAGGATGAGCTTGATGGGGACCTCGCCGAACGGGAGCACCTCGCGGACGCGGTTCATCAGGTAACGCTCGTAGTTGAGCGTGAAGCGGTCGGGATCGTTGACCACCAGCACGAGGGTCGGCGGGTTGGTCTTGACCTGCGACGCGAAGTAGACGCGTGCTTCAGCACCGAGCTTGTTGGTCGGGCCGCGCGCTTGGATGATCGAAGCGACGGTGCGGTTGAGCTGTCCGGTGCCGACGCGGGTGGACGCTTGTTCGAAGAGGTCGAACGCGACTTCCAGTGCGTTGGTGATGTTCATGCCTTGCTTGGCGCTGATGATCGCGATGGGCGCCCAGGAGAGTCCCTTGAGTTCCTTGCGGATGTACTCTTCGTAGCGTTTTGGGGTCGCGGGGCGGCCCGCTTGGTCCGCGCCTTCTTTCGCAATGTCCCATTTGTTGAGGACAATGACGACGGGCTTGTGGGAATCGACGATCAACTGTCCGAGCTGCTCGTCAACCTGCGAGATTTCGGTTGTCGCGTCGAGCATGTAGAGCACGACATCACACCGGCTGATCGCACGCTTGGCGCGGTCGAGGGCGTAGTACTCGATTTTGTCCTGGAATGACTTCTTTCGGCGGAGACCCGCGGTGTCGATCGCGAGGATAGAACGCTCGCCCATCTCGATCTTCACATCGATCGCGTCGCGGGTGGTGCCCGCGATTTCAGAGACGATGACGCGTTGCTCCCCGGCGAGGGTGTTGATCAGGGTGGACTTGCCTGCGTTGCGCTTGCCGACGATGGCGACCTTGATGTCGACTTCGGGCTCGGGATCGCCTTCATATTCTGGGACGAGGTCGTAGAGCTTGTTGAGCATGTCGCGGCGGAGGTATTTGGAGGTCGATGAGCAGATCAACGGCTGGCCAAATCCGAACGCGGCGAGTTCGTACGCGTGGGGTTCCCAGCTCGAGTCGTCGCACTTGGTCGCGACGACATAGACCGGGGTGAGTTCGGAGTTCTTGCTGCCGTCCTTGTCGCGGCGGCCGAGTTTTTGCTCGCGGAGCATCTGGCAGATCGCTTGATCCTGCGAGGTGATGCCGGCTTGGCAATCGACCGCGAACAGGATGATGTCGGCGGAGGAGACCGCCATCGCGATCTGGGTCTCGATGTCGTCGGTCAGGGTTGCGAGGTCCTCGCCGATCTCGTTGTAGCGGGCGCCCTCGGCGACATAGACCCCGAAACCGCCGGTATCCGTGAGCTCGACCTGCTTTGCGGATTGGTTCTCGTTGAGGGGATCGTGGGGGTGCTGGAGGTTGACGATGACCGACAAGCGGTCACGCGTGACGCCTGGGGTGTCGTCAACGATCGCGATCCGCTCCTGGGCGATGAGATTGAGGAGAGAAGACTTGCCGACATTGGGTCGGCCGACGATGGCGATGCGGGGAATGGGCATAGTCGAGGATGATAGACAGCCGCTTTGATTTGTCAGTTGATTGGCGTCGCAAACTTATGATTTAGCGGGGTTTGCGGGTATTGGACCCAAGATGAGTGGTCAGTTCTTCAATCAACTCGTGGTGGGATTCGATGATCTGGGTCGCGCCCGCTTTAAGCAGGTCGTCGGCGGGGGTCAGCGACGCGATTCCGATGACCCGCATGTTCGCGTTTCTCGCGGCGGCGACTCCCGAAATCGAGTCCTCGACGACGATGCAGTCCTCCGGACGGTGACCCATTGACTCGGCGGCGTGGAGGAACAGGCCCGGATCGGGTTTCCACTTCCCGACCTCGTACGCGCTGAACAGCGTTTTCTTGTCTGGATCGGTCCGATGACCAAAGCGGTTGATGAGGTTGGACCCGGTGAGGGTGAGGGTTGCTTTTTTGACCGGTGCGTTGGTGCCGACGCATCGGTGGGGCGCGTCGTCGCCCATCGCGTCGAGGGTGTCGAGGAGTTCGTGGATTCCATCGAGGGCGGGAACGCCGCAGGATTCGATTTCTTCGTACATGCGCGTGCGGTACTGGTCCATGAGGTTTGGGAGTTTGATCCCGAGGCGGGTTTCGACATCGAAGAGGATGTCGTCGAGGTTGCGCCCTTTGAAGTGGTTGATGGAGTACTGGGTGTCGACTTCCCATCCCGCATCGGTGACGCACTGCGCGAGCACGCGGTTGGTGAGGGGTTCGGTATCGACCAATACGCCGTCACAGTCGAAGATGATGAGGTTCGCGTGGATCATGGGTGGTATTCCGTGGCACAGGCGTCCCGCCTGTGTTCGATGTTCAAGCCCTGTTCAAGAAAGCGGGATCACAGGCGGGACGCCTGTGCCACGGGTGCGGGCTCATTTCCATCGGCACGCATGAAGAGGGCATCGCCCTTGGCGATGGTTTGCCCGACCTTGATCGAGTGCGGGCCGCCCCATTGCGCGAGCTCGGCGAGCGGCGCGACAAATGGGGAGTTTGCGTCGTTGGGATCGGTGAGGTGCGTGCAGTTCCAGTTGTTCCACAGCTCGGCCATCTTCTCGGGCATTGCTGGTGAGAGCAAGAGCGACGCGATGCGGAGTGCTTCGGCGCAGGAGTAGAGGATGGACTGGAGCGCGTGGGTGCCGTCGTCGAGGGTGTCGAGTTGCTTGGCGAGCGTGAATGGCGCGCAGTAAGAAATGAACTCGTCTACATATCTTACGATTGAATCTGCTAAGTAGAAATAACGATCAAGATCCATGAATTTTAATGCATGAACAGCTTCGCCGATCGAGTTCTGAATGAATTCTTGAAAGTTGTAGGTGCTCAATGGTGAGTACGCTTTTTTACCAGCGTTCTCCAAAGCTTTCATTGCAGTTTGAAGTGAAGTCCCGTTGTCATAGCCAAACTCACCATTGCATGTTGCTGGTACGACTCCATCAAAATATTTGGCAATCATGTTTCCAACACGACTTGTAGAGTTTCCTACCCCGTTCGCTAGATCACTGTTGTAAATCTCTATAAAGCGGGAGTGCGCGAAGTCCGCGTCGTTGGCGCCCAGTGGGCCTTGGGTGGTGAGGAACCAGCGGACAGAATCGAGCGAGTATTTTTCTGCGTAGGCCTGGAGGAGGTCGATCTCGATGAAGTTGCCAAGCGACTTGGACATCTTCGTGCCTTCAGCGATCCAGTACGCGTGGGCATATACAGTTTGAGGCGGTTCTTTCCCGAGCGCATGGAGCATCGCGGGCCAGATGATCGCGTGGAACCAGAGGATGTCCTTGGCCATCAGGTGGGTGACTTCGCCTTCCCAGTATTTTTTGCGGTCGTCGGTGTCGACGGTGGTGAGGTAGTTGCAGAGCGCTTCGATCCAGACATAGATGCGGTGGGAATCATCGCCGGGCATTTTGATGCCCCAGTCCGCGTCGCCTTCTTTGATCTTTCGGCTGACGGGGACCTTCATGAGTCCTTGCTTGAGACGACCTAGGACTTCGTTTTTGCGTGCGCCTGGGAGGATGTGTATGGCGTCGTTGGCGAACTGTTCTTCGAGCCAGCTCTGATAGTTGTCGAGACGGAAGAAGTAGTTTTGTTCGATGCGTTTTTCGAGGGGCTTGCCGGTGACTGGTGAGTTGTATTCGTGTTCTTTCGCGACCATCTCCGTCAGGTATTCTTCTTGGGACGGGTCGTACCAGCCCTCGTAGTCACCGAGCTCGATGTCGCCCTGGTCGAGGAGCTGCTGGATGTAGGCGGAGGCTTTTTCTTTGTGCCGATCTTCGGTGGTGCGCACGAAATCGTCGTTGGTGAAGTTCATGAACTCGAACGCGGCTTTGAAGCGGTCCGCGTTGATGGTCGCCCATTCGTAGGGGGTTTTGTTGTTCTCGGCGGCGGTTTTGGAGACCTTCTCCGCATGCTCGTCGGTGCCTGTGAGGAAGAAGACATCGCGCCCGACCAGACGCTGGGCGCGAGCGGCGACATCCGCGATCAGGGTCGTGTAGCAGTGTCCGATATGCGGACGATCGTTCACATAATAAATCGGGGTGGTGATGTAGTACGGCGTTTGGTTGGCTTGGTCTGATCCCATAGTCGGGGATTGTAGATCAGGGGTTGATGAGAGGGGGTCGGGGTGTGTGTATTTCGGAACGGGCGGTCTGTATGGAGGAATAAATTGTCCTATGGTTGTAGGTTGTGGGGAATAGAGTTCGGAACGGTTGGGTTGTCCTATCTGTTGAGAGGCGGGCGAGTTGGAACGAAAGAAGTTTGAACAGCTCGCTATGCAGCATCTTGACGCTGTCTATCGCATGGCGTTCCACCTGAGCCGGGACGCGGATGTGGCTGATGAGTTGGTTCAGGAGGTCTATGTCCGCGCGTTCCGTCCTGGGACGATCGAACGGTTTGAAGATAAAAGTGCCGAGGATGATTTTACTTCGGGCACTGGAGGCATGCGTTCGTGGTTGTTCGCGATCACGCACAATGTCTTCTACTCGAAAATCAAGAAGGACAAACGCCGACCGATGGCGGTTGAGCAGTTCTTTAACGAGTCGTCTGATGAGTTGATGCCTGATGAGGCGCCCCCGGTGTATGACCGGGCGTCGCTGGATTTCGAGCATGTCGACGAGAAGCTGAAAGAGGTTCTCTTCGGATTGAAAGAGGAGTACCGAGAGGTGCTGCTGATGTGGGCGGTCGATGGTCTCAAGTACCGCGAGATCGCAGAGATTCTTGAAGTCCCCATCGGGACGGTGATGAGCAGGCTGCACAGGTCTCGCAAGGTTCTGAGCGATGCGCTCATGAGCGACGAGAAAGCGGTTGACGATCTAGGTTTGAGGGTAATGAGCGGCGGACAGAACAGCAATGACAAATGACACCACTGACAACTCGAACTCCGGCACCCCAAACCCGGACTACAAGCCCGACCTCAACGCTGAGGATCTATGTATCGCGGCGATGCTGCGTGCGTGTGCGGATGGCGAGCTGTGCCCTGAGGGGTGCGAGCGGCTCAAGAAGTACCTCGCAGAACACCCTGAGGCGCAGGCGCAGGTCGCGTTTGAGAAGAATCTTAAGGGCTGCTGTGATCGCGTGATGCGCGAGCCGGTGTGTCCCGATGCGCTCCGCGCCAAGATCCACGCGATGGCGGGCTCGGCGATGAGCATGCACGCATCCAACGAACAAACCCGGCAGAAGAGCTTCTGGCAGCGATCTCCCGTGATGAGCGCGATGGCGGCGGTGCTGGTCATCGCGGCGGGCGCGTTGATCTGGCAGAGTTCGCCGTTGATCTCCAAAGGTGGCGGTCTTGGAATCTCCGAGACCACCCCGGTCGCGTATGCCGAGCGGATCGGCAACTTTGTCGCTCGTGAGCACATGCGGTGCTGCGACGAGAAAGCCGCGGCTCAGAAGCTGGTGATCGATGATGTCGATCAAACGACTTCGTATTTCTCAGAGAAGTTCGCCAAACCGGTTGTGTCACCTGTTCATCTTGAGGACGGGTCTCAAATCCGGTTCTATGGCGGCGGTGACTGTCATGTCCCCGCGACCAACTCATCGGGACATCTCCGCTTTGATGCGGTCGGTCCTGAGGGTCAGGTGGTGCCGCTGAGTCTGTTTATTGCTCCGGATCCCGGCTTTCTCGGGATCGAGGAAGGCGTGACTTATGTGCTCAACTCGACCAAATGCAGCGAACAGGGCGCGAACTTGTTCGCGTGGGTTTCCGGCGGCGTGATGTACCTGTTGGTCTCCGAAGCCGACGAGACGATGTGTTCGAGCGTGCGTGGGATGATGAACGCACCCGCTGAAGTCCGCAAGCTCTGAACGCCTCGTATTTGGCTCAAAAACGACATAATTGATCACGGACTTTGATTCAAGATCGGTGGAATGCCGATTGGTATCTCGTGTGAATCTGCTGTTGGGAGGGGTATTGCGCGAACCGGTGGGGGCGCGCGTCGAGTATAATGAAGAGATCGGAAGGAATTTCAAATGAGAACTCAACCAACGGCAACCCTGAACAAACTCATGCTCATCGCGGCGGTGGGCGCTGTGGCGTGCTTCGCTCCAAATGCAATGGCGCAGAACGCACTGGGGGATGGGCGAGGACTCGAAGCCAATCCGCGACAGGGGTCCAACGGCCGGAACTATCGACCACCGAGCTTTGAGCGCGAGGTCGCGTTCCGCAACGCGATCGCGACGGGCAACGCGCCGGGCGGACTGAGCTTCAGGGGGGATCTGGGATACCAAGCTTCGGGTGAGTTTACCGGCGAGCTGGGATCGGACTCGCTGTACTCGTTCCGCCGGGACTCGTTGTACTCTGGGCTCGCTGGGATGGGGATCCGCGGGACCGATGCGTTGCAGTATCAGTTCGCGATGACCACCGGATCGCGCGTCACGCAGAACCTCATGGGGAACCTGTCGGTTTCGCGTCTGGGTGGTTCGTCCTCATCCTCATTCAGCGGCGGGTACAACGATCCGGGTGATCCGCTTGCGATTGATCGGATTTCGCTTCGTGATGAGGGCACCGGTGTCAGCGGGACGCTGCGTTCGACATCGAGCTATGCGTCGACCAACAACTTGACTCCGGAGTTGATGTCGTTGTTCCCCAAGGGGATCGAGCGCGAGCGGTACGGGATTGTCGCGTCGCCATTGATGGGATTGGTTGCGACGCCGATGACTACGGAGCAATCGCTCCAGACCAAAGCGAACCTTGGCGCTCCGGCAAAGACTTCGTATGACAGTGTTCTTCCGAGTGTCCGCGAGCGTGCGAAAGAGGTGCTTGAACGGCGCAAACAGAATACTACTGACAACAGACCCGATAGCAAACCCGACAGCAAACCGGGCACCACACCCGACAGCTGGCCAGGCACCACGACACCGGACAGCACAGATCGCCCGACGGATCCTGCAGAGATTGAACGGATGAATGATACCTGGATCACCCAGCGGATCGAACAACTGCAACGGCAGCTGCTCGGTCTCCCGGCTCAGGTTGATGAGAACGCGCCTGTTGAGGTCGTTGTTCCCGAGAGCTCATCATCGATCCCCAGCGCCAAGAATGGGATGGCGATCCGTGATCCGATGCGTCCAAGACGCAAAGAAGATGCGGTGAACAAGGAGTCCGACGAACTCGGTGGGCAGACGATCAGCTTTGATCGCGGTGAATCCGGAGCGGGGAACTCGATGTACCAGATTGACCCGGACACGCTCGAACTCATTCGTGGCAATGGGAAGCGGGTGACTTTCTTGGTCGACCCGAGCGCGGAGCTTCGGAATATCTACGGCGAGCACATGAAAGCCGGCGAGCGACTGCTCACCGAAGGGAAGTACTTTGACGCCGAGGAACGGTTCACCCATGCGCTGGGCATCCGGCGCGGCGATGTAACCGCTCAGGTCGGACGACTGCACGCGCAGATCGGTGCTGGATTGGTGACCAGTGCATCGGTGAACTTTCAAACATTGATGAGTGAACACATCGAGATCGTTTCAAGGCGCTACGACGGGAAACTGCTTCCTGATGAGCAGCGTGTACGCCAGTTGATCACAAATCTCCGGGAGCGTGCGTTGCTAGACGAGCGTCCGGCGTATGTTGTTTCCGAGCCTTCTCGCATTCGGGTCGCGTGCGGAATGATGATTGCGTACCTCGGGTACCAGATCGATGATGAGCAACAGATGACCGATGGATTGTCGGTCGTTCGCGAACTGGGAACGGACGCGGATAAACGCTTGGTCCGGTTGCTTGAGACGGTGTGGGGTGCGGTGATTGATGCGGAGGGTGGCGGATCAGGTCAGAACGGCGCGTACCAAAGCGGAAGCGGGCTTGAGCCATGAGTCCAGACTTCGGCGGGTTCGGAGCGGGTGGCTCAAATGGGAGCAGCGGCGGATCGTTGAGGGACTACTGGACGGACGGCTCGGTCGCACGACTGTGCGCAACACTCAGTGAACTGACCGGCGTGCGAATCGAGCTGCGTGATGAGCGGGGGATCGTGCTTGATCCCGACCAAGACGCGGAGTTTTTCGGTGGACGCGTCGAACCCATCGACAGCAGCGCGACCGTGTTCCCGGTCCGGATCGGTGGAGACAACGGGACCGTGATCGGATCGGTCGTAGTCGGGAGCGATGAACAGTCTGGGTCTGGGTCTCCCTCTGGGATCGGCGTTCAATCGGGCGTGCTGATTCAGCGGCTCGGCGAACTGATCGCGACGATGGCCAAGGAGATGTGCAACGATGTTTCCGAACTGCGTGTGCGTGTTAAAGAGATCGAGGTCCTGTACCGGCTCAACGCGCTGCTCGTCGCTGGGGGGCGGGTCACCGAGACGCTGAAACTCACGCTTGACTCGGCGCTCGATGCGTTGAATCTGGAAGCGGGGGCGATCATGCTGCTCCCTGAAGATTCTGAAGGTCTGAGCCGGATGGATCTCGAAGACGAGCTTGAGCGGAGCGCGTCGGTGGGGTTGAGCAAGGAATGGCTGTCTTCGCCGCTGCCTTTGTCGGAGGGGCGGGAGATTGATCGCGCGTCGCTTGACGGCAAGGTGATCACCATCCAAGACCTGCACACCGATGATCGGATTCTTGCGAGTGATCAGGTGGTGGATGAGGGATTGAAGTCGTTTATTGGTGCGGGGATGGTCTTTGGTGGTCGCCCCATCGGGGTGATCCGGCTGTACTCGCGGACCGAGCGTGTGTTTACGGGTGCGGAGTGTCGGTTGATCCGTTCGATCGGTCAATCGGCGGCGATGGCCGTGGAACAGGCGCGGCTGATCAAGATGAAAGCACGCGAGCGCCGGACGCAGCGCTCGCTCAAGATCGCGGCAACGGTCCAGAAGCGGATGATGCCCGATCGACTTCCAACAGTCGAGAAACTCGACATCGCGGCACGGTTCCGGCCCAGCTACCAGATCGCGGGTGATTTCTACGATGTCTTCGAGGTCCGCGACAAGATCGGGATCATGCTCGGCGATGTGGTGGGCAAAGGCATCGTCGCGGGTCTGCTGATGAGCGCGGTGCGAGCGACGCTCCGCGCGTATGCGGAGCTGAGCGATGATTTATCGAAAGTTATGGAACGCACCAACGAAGCGATCCATCGGGACACGACGGTCGCGGAGTTTGCGACGATCTGGTACGGGGTGTTCGATCCCGAGATCAATGAACTCTCGTGGGTGACGGCGGGGCATGAGCCGGCGGTGCTGCTGACGCGGGACGAGGACGGCAAGTGGTCCTACGAGATGTTCAGAGGCGAAGGCCTCGTCGCGGGCGTGCAGGACGGGGAAGAGTATGTCATGGAGCGGATGGTGCTCGAACCCGGTCAGGTCGTGATTGTGTACACCGATGGCATGATGGACGCGGTGGACTTCAACGGCGAGCGGTTCGGGCGACCACGCTTGATCAAAGCGATGCTCGACTCGCTCGAAGAGAACCCCGATGCGGACGCGGAATGGATCACCGAACGGATCTTCTGGCACCTCCGCCAGTTCCGAGGACTGCAGAAGCAAGCGGACGACGAGACGCTGGTTGTGATGCGGGCGCGGTGAGTCTCGAATGAAAAACGCTCGCTGCATCCATGCGGCGGGCGTTTCGTGGTGGGACTTGTGTATGGAACTTGATTTCGAAGTTCGTCGAGATTACGCGGCGTATGGGCCGTCGTCGTCGTGGGGTGCTGTGAAGCGTGTGAAGCTGTAGCTTTCTTCGATTTCTTCGTCCACGAGGTTGGAGAGTTCTTCGAGCTTGGACTCGGCAAGGGCAAGTGCGGTCTGGGCGTAGTCGATGGAATCCATCGTGTCCTCCTTCTTCGGTGCTCCCGCGTCGCGCCATGAGGGCACGCTGCTGAAAGGGAGCGGGGCTGGGGGATCTTCAATAGTGTCTGTTTCTCGGCAGAGTCTTAGATTCGGCATAGCAGGCCTCCTCGTACAGGGGTGAGTCCATTAGAGTCTGCAAAACAGATCGACTCTTGGTGCCTGTAAATGAAGGGCAATCCGATTCTCGGAGTCGGTTTACGCCGATGAGTCAAGACGGGTGATCCCATGAACCGTGTTATCGGCACTCAGGGGCGTCCGAGTTGAACTGGTGTAGCAATGGAAGCGACGAATCTTCTAGGGGATTCGCCTTATTCTGCAGACTCGCTGGACGGCGCTTTCCGGGATTCACCCAGTTTGGGCTCGGTTCCCGCCATGGCGCGTTGTAGATTCGCGCGGTGTTTGTAGATCACGATGATCGCAAGGGCAAGCGATGTGATGAGGAACGGCATCCCGAAGTAGGGAACCATCGCTTTGAGATCTCCAGATGCAAGATCCGAAAACTGCGGCTGGGACCCGATCCGTCGTTCTTGAAAGGTCTCGTACTGACGAAACGCGTACCAGGTCCAGAGCGGGAGCGTCGCCGCGGCGACGCAAGACGCGGGACCGACCATGCGCCAGAGCGTGAGGACGACCATGTAGACGACGAACGCGCCCGCGGCGGGGATGGTCATCGCGGGCATGACCCCGATCATCGCGCCCATCGCGGTCGCGACGCCTTTGCCGCCTTTGAATCCGAGCCAGGGGCAGAAGATGTGTCCGAGCGGGGACGCGAACATGACCGCGAGCCAGATCCAAGCGTCGGTTGGTTGGATATCCATGCGTCCGAGCGTTCCCAGCGCTGCGCCTGCGAGGAGTGAGGGGGTGAGTCCCTTGCTCATGTCGAGGAAGAAGCAGAGGAAGAAGTAGCGCCGGCCGAGGACTCGACCGAGGTTGGTCGCGCCGATGTTCCCTGAGCCGTGCTTGCGAAGGTCGATGCCTTTGGCGCGAGCGATGAGGAACCCGAAGGGGATCGATCCCATAAGGAAGGCGATGGGGATATAGAGGTATGCGGGCATTGACCAAGCGTAGGGATTGGTTCTTGGTTTTGCTTGCGCTTCAAGATCAGATCAGGGGCATCCCGCTCCAAACGCGGCAAGGAACGCGGAAACATCGAGGAAGTTGAAGGAGCCATCACTCGTGAAATCGGCTATGAGGTCTTGCTTGGCGTACGCGACGAGGTATGCGGAGACATCGAGGAAGTTGAGCGATCCGTCTTCTGTAAGGTCCGCATCACCGCAAAAGGGGGTGTTGAGCCGAGCGGCGGTCTCGATCATGAGCGGGGTGAGCGAAGTGTTGAGCAGGTCGCTGTTCCAGACCTCCATGTAGCGGACCCCAGAATCGATCGCGAGGTTGATCTCTCCTTGGTAGCCGTCTTCGCTGAATCGGTCTGGGGTGTTGGTGTAGCTGTTGGCAACTTGGACTTCGGAATGGCTCTCATACGAAGCGTCTTTCAGGATTTCGAACATTCCGGGATAGACTTCTTCCGCGTTTCGGACCATCCACCATGCCGCGAGGACACCGACTTGGTCGCCGTGGTGTTCACGCGCGTACTGATAGACATCCTCCGCTACCACGTCGGAGTTGAGCACAGGATGGACCTCGTGTGAGAGCGGATGGTTGGGGAACGCATCTGCAAAGGCATCCATCGCGGATTTCCACGCACTCGCGTACTTCTCATCGGTGTATCCGATCGCGTTCCAGTTGGCAACATCGGTCGGGGATCTTGGGAGTTGCATCTCAAAGCCGTTGGCGCTGGATGTTGTGATGTAGACGAGGGAGATCGTGTCCTCCGTGCTGTACCGGGCGCCAAAATCTGCGATGAACTGATTCCATCTGTTCTGGAAGGTTGTGTCCCAAGGCACAGGGATGCTTTCTTGCGATTTATGAAAGGTGTAGTCGAACATCTGCGTGCCAATCGCGGGGAGCCAATCCGGTGCGACGAGTCCGTTGATGACGGCGAGTGAAATCTTGATCCCATACGATTGGGCCGCTTGGATCTGACCGTCAATGAGCGACCAGTCGTACACGCCGGGGCTGGTCTCGATGTCTTCCCACGCGACGCGGACGAGCACGCCGTCGACATGATCAAGCTCAGCAATCGCGGGGATGATTGATCCCGTACCAAAGTTGTTGGTTGGGGGGCAACTGCAATACAACCCCATCGGTTTCTCGAACGCTCCCGCGATGGAAAGCGGTGATACGAGAGCGATAGCGAGACTCATTCCACACAGTTGATCCTTCATGAAACGCCTTACGCACCTATGACAGACCGGTTGCAGCAAACAGTGTAATTTCAATGAGATATGCAGCGATTGATGTTTATCGGCTCTCGACAAACCGGTCTGTCAAGACATCGAGGATGTTCCCGAAGACCTGTCCCGGCGTGCCCTTCGCATCGACGCGGAGGTAGCGGGTTGATGTTGGGTCGGATTTGATCAGGTCCTGGTATCCCTGACGGACCTTCGCGTGGAACGCGGCGCCCTTGGCTTCCATCCGGTCGAGGAGCGGGTTTAGGCGTGATGCGGCGGTGTCCTGATCGACATTGAAGATCAGGGTCGCGTCGGGCTCGGTGCCTTGCATTGCGATTTTGGCGGCGGCGTCGATCTCTGCGATCGGGATGCCTCCAGCGGTTCCCTGGTACGCGTAGGTTGAGGACACGAAACGGTCGGCGACGACGAGGTGCCCCTTTTTGAGCGACGGCGCGATGAGCTGCTCGCAGAGCTGGGCGCGGGACGCCATGTACAGGAGCATCTCACAGCGGAGGGACATGGTCTCGCGGTCGAGGTGGTCGAGGAGCGCATCACGGATTTTCTCGCCCACTTCGGTGCCACCCGGTTCACGCACTTCGGTGACTTCAATTCCTGCGTCACGCACGGCTTTGAGGAACATCGCGAGCTGTGTGGACTTTCCAGAGCCGTCGGGGCCGTCGAAAACGAGGAACTTGCCCCTGAGCGCTGATTTGAGCGAGTCGGGGAGTTCTTGTGGTGGGGTGGTCATGACGGGTACGGCTTCGATGAAAGTTTGGGTGCTCACGGCTTTGAGTGTAGCGTGTTTTGCACGATTGTGAGCCGGGTTGCGAAGGGTTCTGGACCGAGTTTTGGGTCGATGAGTTTGAGCCGTGTGAGGTGGGCGCGGGCGCTGTCGAGGTCCGCGTCGTTGCCCAGCGCGAGGGTGGTTTCGAGGATGAGCGTCCAGCAGTGCCAGAAGTGTTTTCGTTGTGCGGGGTTGTGTTGATCGAGGAGCTGGACGAGCGACGCGAGACGCGGGAGTGCTTGGTCGGGTTGGTCCGCGTTGAGGAGCGCTCGCGCGTAGAGGAGTTCGAGATCCAGATCGTCGGTCGACGGATTTTTTTGCACAAGCCGGGAGAGACGGATCACCGCGGAGACGGGATCGGTGTCCACTTCAAGCTCCGCGGCGACGCGGTGCCAGTGGTTTGCGAGCGGGGAGCGGAGTGTGTCAAGCGTGCGAGCGGTGTTGATCGCGTGGAGGAGCGGATTGTCGGGGGTCGCGGCGAGCGCGTTTGCGTGGAGGATTTCCGCGCCCAGATCGGATTCACGCGTTGCGGGGGTGAGTGATTGGATGAGTTGCTGTTGTTCGCCGCCGGAAGTCAGGTTGATGAGCTGGAGTTTCCAGAGGTCGATCTCGATCCGGGTCGGGTACTGCGATACCGCTTGCCTGAGCAGCGGGGCGAGCGCGGCTTGAAGATCTGTAGACTGCGATTGGCTCGCGGTGTCGATCGCGCCGGCGAGCGCATCGGGTGCGCCGGGGTGGTCTGGGAATCGGCTCGCGAGTTTGGATGCGGCGCTGACAAGGGTCTTGGCGGAGTCGCGGGTGTTGAGCGCGCGAGACCCGAGGCACGCGAGCCAGAGCGATTCTTCAGCAAGTTGTTCATCTGAATCGCTGGCGAGATTGAGCAGGGTGTGGATCGCGTTCATGCGATCGTCCGCGTTCCCCTTGCTGATGCGGGCGCGGGCAACGATGAAACGAGGGAGCGCGTCGAGCGTCGAGAAATCGGTGTGGGTGTGGTCCACAAGACGCACGATCGACGCGTCGATCTGAGGCGAGAGTCCCGGGATCGCTCGGCGGAGTTCAAGGAGTGGCGACAGTGGTCCGGGTTCATGGCTCTTGAGCAAGGCGAGCGAGCGGGACTCAGCAAGCATCAATGCCCACGCGGCGTCGGTGGTGAACGGGGGCTGATTGGCAAGTTGGGAGTTTGACTCGGTGGGTTGTGCGGTGGTCAGCGCGAGCAGCGCGTGGGCGGCGGTGATCGGTGAGTAGTTGAGCTGGGATTGTTCTTCGAGCAGGGCGTGCAGGTCCGCAGGTGATTTCGCAAGCTGTGCGAGTACGATTCTTCGTCGTGCGTCGAGGTCTGGGGAGACGAACACGGCTTCGAGCAGGGTTTGTCGCAGCGGCTCGATCTGTGCTGGTGTTGGTGTGCTGGTGAGCAAGAGGGATTCGGCGATGAGCAGGGCCGTGCGCGGATCATCGGGGTCCGCTTGGGTGAGCATCGCGTTGATGCGGATCAATGCGTTCTCGATGGACTCGGTGTCTTCGCTGGTTGGGATGCTTGTGGTGGCGCGGTAGTACGCGCCGGTCGCTTTGAGCAGCGCGAGTTGATCCTCGGCGGTGGTCAATCTCGCGTCGGTGTTGGTGGGAGGCGGGGCTTGTGGTTGTGGTTCGGGGGAGACGAGCTGGTTGTAGGTGATGATCTGGTGATCGTTGTGTCCGTCGCCGTGGAACACACCGATGGTGCGCATGATCCCGGTGGGGTCTTCATCGAGGAGTTGGATGGTTTTGATCACGACGGGTCGGGTTCCCGAGATCGGATCGAGGGGGTTGAGCTGGTCGAGCTGCTGGCGAACTTGCTTGAGTCCTCCTGCCCATGGTGCTTCGGTGCGTTCGATGCCTCGGGAGATGAGCAGGATCATATCGGGTTTGAGTTTGAGTGCCGCTTCGAGTCCATCGACGGGATTCGAGCGACCCTGCGCGGGCATCTGCGCGATCCAGTCCGCGACGGCTTGCTTGTTGTGGCGCGTGGCGCGCGGGAGTGTGTTCTTGGTTGTGTCAAGCGATGGGGAGATGAAGGTGGAATCACCAAGCTTGCGGAACGCGATGACCTGGAATCGCTGGGTGGGGCTGAGGCGGTCGATCGACTGGAGCAAACGCTCGCGGATGTAGGTGAAGGAAGTCAGCGTCGCGCCCGACGCGTCGACGACATAGACGATCGAACGAGCGGCACCGGTCGAGACTCCCGCAAAGCTGATCGGCGCGGGCGCGTTGCTGGGTTCTGCAGCGAGGGATGACGATTGACTGCCGAGTTGTTCGAGCGTCGCGGCGCTCATCGCTTGGGTGGAGACGGGGGTCGGGTTTGTCAACGCTTTGGCGCTGCGGTCGAGGACACTCGGTGCTGGTTGCGGGGATGGGGCGTTGTCCCGCTGGGTTGAATCGTTGGGGGTCGATTCTTGTGCTTGGGTTTGCGGCGTAGGAGGCGGCGCGGTGAACTCAAGCTCCGCGAGGGGGATGCGGGTGGTCTTGGGTTCGGGGGTTGCGAGGGACGCGGCGCGCGAGCCAATCACGATCAGCAGTCCGACCAGCGTCGCATGGATCAGCAACGAGACCCCTGGTGGAAGGGCCCAACTCAGGATCGATTTTCGGGTCGTCACGCTGGATTCTACGGCTTTGCTGGCGCGGGTGTTCAGAAGTTGAAAGACAACCCGTTATGGTGTCGGATTGTGCTGTGGAGGTGGGGAGCGGTCAAACTCACCTCGATCGTGGGGTTTGGGGAGTGGTTCCGGCTTTGGCTTGGGTTGGGGTGGACGAGATTCGCCGGAGACATAGGGGTCACGACGACCGGGACGGAAGAGCATGCGATCGAGCGAGAGCGGGCCCGCGCCGAGGAGCGCGACGCTGAGGGTCATGGTGACGATCGCGAGTTGCCAGAGGAGCACGGAGTATGAACCCGGATTCCATGGGTCTTGAGTGTTTGGGATGAAGCCGAGGATCGCGTCGGAGGTTTGCATCGCGGCTGGACCGATCTGGGTGATCCACATCGCGACGAGCATGACGACGCACAGCGACAGGGCGCTGAAGCGGGTGAGGAATCCGATGAGCAGGAACGCGCCGCAGGTGAGTTCGGTGATCGCGGTCGCCCATGCGGCGATCACGGGGACTTTCCCTTGTCCCATCCATGAGGGGACAATTGGGGAGATGGGCTGGGAGTCTTCGGTCAGACCGGGTGACCCGGCGCGGTCGAGCAGGAGCGAGATGTTGTAGAGATTGCGGTAGGTGACCGGCTGGGGGAAGTCGGAACCGACAGCGGGGGCGGTGGTCTGCACGATGTTGCGGATCGAGACCAGGTTGGATCTGGTTTGTTGTTCGAGGTTCGGATCGATCGGGAGCTGTGCGGAGGGGTCTATCGATTGGTCTGGCGATTGGCCTGTCGCTGGGTTCGCTGGTTGGTCCTTTTGGATGACCGGTTCGACGGGGGTATCAAGGTTGTCAGTATCGGAATCAATCTCTGGCTCTGAATTTGGAAGTGGTTTGATCGGTTCGTCGTTGGTTTTGGGTGTTGGCACGACGGGGTGTTCTTGGATGAAGGTGACCCCGAGGTTGGCAAGACGCGCGGCGTTGTCGCCGTCGGTGGTGGAGGTCCCGACGAGCTTGGAAGTCCCGGCCCAGAGGAAAGTCACCGCAAGCGTGAGACGCAGAAGGAACGAGGGGAGGGTGAGAGCGATATGGTCGCGGCAGCGCATTGGATTCTCCTGAAGCGGAGTGATGTTTGAGGGGGTTGTAGTGCACAGGCGCGGAGCCGGGTGTACCATTCCCTACAAGTGGACAATATACCGGGTCTATCGGCCATTCGATCTCGATTTGGCCTGTAATGAAGCGGTAAAGTGTGCCGATTGATGGGTTTGGGCCTAGAAGTGTTGGCCTTGGATCAACATGTGAGACGCGGGTGTGGCGGAACTGGTAGACGCGCCAGATTTAGGTTCTGGTGGGCATAGCCCGTGCAGGTTCGATTCCTGTCACCCGCATTGAGGTTCCCGAACGATCGGGCGACAACAAAAAAGCCCCCGGCATTCGCTGGGGGCTTTGTCTTTGGAGAACGGTTTGGTTATGGGCAGCTCTGGCCGTAGCTGCTGAGGAACAGTGAGATGTCGAGGAAGTTAAAGCTTCCATCGCTGTTCATGTCCGCGATTGGGTCCATCATGCCGTAGAGGCTGAGGTACATGGAGACATCGAGGAAGTTGAGGCTCCCTGAGAAATCGAAGTCGGTGTTGCACACCGCGCCGACGCGGATCTCGTTGTCGAAGTATCCGATCTTGAAGCTCAAGCGTGGATCAAGCGGAGTTGGTGGAGCGATGATGGTGTCGAATGTACCGGTGACCCCCGCATCGGCGGTGACAATGGTCGCGACCCATGCGGTGGTCGGATTGAATCCATCGATGAGCGAGAGGTCGAGCGTGCCGTCGGCGTGGAATGTTGAGGAGGAATCAATCACATCGTTGACATTGAAGTTGGAGACTTCGACCTCGTAGGTGCTCGTGTTCGTAAGGGTGATTGGTTGGCTCGCGTCCATCTCGCCGACGGAGAGTCCGGGTGCGATGGTGCCGTGGATTGTGAGCGGTGCGTTAATCTGCCCGATACCTCGCAGGGTTTGATCGGCACCGAGCGTCATGCCAACGCCGGTGATTTGTGAGCGGCTTGTTGATCCAGCGAGAATGAGATCGCCGGTGCCGTCGATGATCGCAGGGGCAGTGGAGTGCAATGTTGTGCCGAATCCGCCATTTGTTGGATTGATTTGAATTTCATTGTTGTTGGTGACGGTTCCTTCGACTCTGAGTTGGCTACCGCTGATCACATTGACCGGCGTGTTGTTGATGAGGTCTTGCATCGACGAGTTGGACGACACGGTTGTCGAGCCGGTGGAGATCGCGTCGATGGTGCCGCCGGTGATGGTGGTGGTTGCGAGATTGAGGAGTCCGTCGTTGATGAGGATCATTCCGGTTCCGGATTGATCAACATTCATCCCTTGCATTGAGAGGGTTGCTCCTGGTTGAATGGAGATAAGCGCGTTATTGGTTTTGTCCGATCCTCTGAAATCGAGCGTCCCGCTTGAAGCGTCGGCGTCGATGGTACCGTTGTTGATGAGCGATGCGTTGATCTGTCCGATGCCGTGGATGGTGTAGTCTGGGTTGATGGTGACGGTTTTGTCTGCATCGGTGTTCAGTTGTGCGCGGGAGGTGATTCCTTTGAGATGGATATCACCGGTGCCTTCGATGGTCATGGTGTCACGGAATGCGAGAGTTGTCGCGAACCCGCCGTTGGTTGGATTGACGGTGATTGTGTTGTTGCTTTCGAGTCCGTTCTCGATGATTGTGGTGGACCCGGTATTCATGTTCATTGGGGCGTTGAGCACGACGGAATCCAAACGATTGGTCCCGCCGGTTTGGGTCACGAGACCCGCATCAGCGTTGATGGTGCCGCCACGAATATTTGCGGAAGCGATGGTCATACTCCCGTCGGCGACATCGATCTCGCCCGACGCGGACTGCTGGATCTCAACTGAACTGATATCGAGCGTCGCACCAGACTGAGCGGTGATCAGTCCGTTGTTTGTTTTGATTTGATCTCTGAACAGGAGTGAGGTGGAATCAACATCAGCGTTGATTGTGCCGTTGTTGATCATTGATGCGTTGATCTGGCCAAAGCCGCGGATGGTGTGATTCGATCCGACGGTCATGGTTTCTCCCGCACTGGTGTTGAGCAGTGCACGAGTCGTTAATCCATTGAGAATGGTGTCTCCTGATCCGGAAAGTGTGGATGAATCAGCGAACAAAATGGTGGTTGCAAACCCGCCGTTGGTTGGGTTGACGGTGAGTGTCGCGTTGTTGACCATGCCGTTGGTGATGGTAAGTGAGGTTCCGGAGTTCATTGAGAGCGGGGCGGATGAAGTGACGTTATCGAAGTTTGTGTTCCCGCCGACGAAGATTGCCGTACCTGAACCCGGGGTGATTGAGCCGCCGAGGATGGTGGCGCTTGCGAGTGTCAATGAACCATCATCGAGATTGATCTGCCCGCCTCCGGTCTGATCGATGGTGATGGATGTGATGCTGAGCGTTGCGCCGTTGGACACGCGGAAGATGTTGTTGTTGGATTTGTTGTTGGTGTTGAGGATGAGAGTTTGTCCAAGCACATCTGCAATGACCGATCCGTTGTTGATGATCGGGGCTTCAATGTTGCCAAACCCTTGGATGGTGTGCGATGATGCGTTGGTGAGGGCTTGTCCGGGATCTACGGTTCGGATAACGGCACGGGTTGCATTGCCGCCCATCACGAGTGAACCACTGCCGTCGAGCGTTGCTGCGTTCTGCGCTTCGAGGACGGTCGTGAATCCGCCGTTGGTCGGATTCAGACGGAGGATGCCATCGTTCTGGAGTGAGTTGAACACATGAATGCTGGTTCCACTGTTTACTTGCCCTTCGCCCGTCAGGTGCACTGAGTTGAAGGTGCTGGTTCCGGAAGTGGTTGACCAAAAAAACCCGGGCTGCGATCCGATTGCGCCATTGGTCACTGATGAGCTCAGCAGATTGAGTTGCCCATCGGTGACCGAGATTTCCGCAGCGGGATGCTGGGTGATCGCGACTGAGTTGAGTTCCATGGTTGAGCCGTTGGCAACTTCGAACAAGTTGTTGTTGGTCCAAGATCCGGTACGGATGTCGAGAACGGTTAATGCGACGGTGGACTGGATGGTGCCGTTGTTGATGTAATCGCCGGTGATGCGACCGAAGCCGTTGATGGTGTGGTTGGTTCCGTGTGTTGTGGTTGTTCCGTTGGTTGAGGAGAGCATTGCTCTGGTCGAATTACTGCCAAGTGTAATAGTTCCTGAACCACTGATGGAGTTTGAGTTGCGGAAGATGATCGTGGTTCCGAAACCGCCGTTCGTGGGATTGACGACGATGAGCCCGTTGTTTACGAGATTGCCATTGATCCCCATCAGGGTGCCTGAGTTGAGGTTCAGGGTGCTCATCGAGTCAAGAAGACTCAGCGAATCGAGATCTGCGACGGTGATATCAAGGGTCGCGGTGTAGGAAGCGCCGAGATTGAAGACCGCGGACTCGGTGATGCTTGACGGGACATTGGCTCCCGACCAGTTTCCCGGGACATTCCACAGTCCGCCGGCGGGATTGGTCCAGTTAATCGATTGACCAAGGGCGGATCCTGCGAGCAGAAATACAGCGAGCGATGAGGTGGCGAGCGTCTTCATTTTGGTTCTCTCTCTTGCAATGTTGACATTGGTTTGTGCGATGTACTAAGCGTCTATTGTATTGGGGTTTTCATCTATTCCAATAAAAAACCCGCCTGGTGGCGGGGTTTTTCGTCATGATTTCATGAAGAGAATCCTAACAAAGACAGGTTATGGGCATCCGGCTCCGAATGCCGCGAGGAACGCGGAGACATCGAGGAAGTTGAAGTTCCCGTCTGCAGTAAAGTCCGCAACGGGTTCCTGTTCGCCAAACGCTGCGAGGAAGGCGGAGACATCGAGAAAGTTGAGATTGCCATCCCCGGTGATGTCCGCTGGGCATGGGGTGCTCGCGTTCTCGCACGAAACAAGTTCGATGCTCACCGCGTCAACCGCCGCTTCTACAACCGAACCTGTCCCGGTGTCACCCGCACGGAAACGGACGCGGACCTGGTTGGATGGGGTTGTGAAGATCTGTGACAGATCAAAGGTGTAGGTGTTCCATCCGCCGCCCGCGGCTGGATGACCGGGCCCGATCGAATCGAGTGCTTGCCATGCGCCGCCGTTGTTGTTGGAGATATCGATGAACATGGTGTCGTCGACTTCACCGATATTGTTTGAGTACCAGAGGTCGTAGGAGAGGGTTGGTACGCCATTACCGGTTGCGTCCAGTGCTGGTGAGGTGAGGATGGTGGTTCCGCCGTCAACATCAGAGTTGCCCGCGACATTGTCGGTGAGGTAGCAGCTGCCTGAACCATCGGAGTCTGACGCCGGATCGCCGCGACCGCCTCCGCCTGCTGGGATGCCGCGTTCCCATGCGCCATCGCTGACGCTGCCTGAGACGGACCAGCCTGTATTGGTTTCAAAGTTGTCTGCGAAGACTTCTTCAAATGATGACGCGACCGAAGCGGTGTAGACGCTTGATGGCGCGTTTGCTGGGAGTGTTTTGATCAGCCCGTTGCTGTCGGTGACGCGGAAGAAGTACTGGAGCGTTTGGCCACACTCGATCGCGGGGGACATCGCGGTTGCGGATCCATCCGGGTTCGGGTTCATGAAGATCGGTGTGAATCCGGTGCCGTCGGTATCGACAAACATGTGGATTGTTTCGAAGGATGCGCCATCGCGGGTGATGATGTTGACGCTGATGGGATCGCCGCCCGCTGGTGAGACGGTCTCGGGTTGGTCGCTGCGCTGCTGGAGCGCGAAGCTGTCGAGCTCAGCGTCAAGACGCACCAAGAAGAGTCCACGCTCGATGTCCGAGACGATGATGGTCCCCGAAGGCATGAACGGGTAGTTGGACCAGGAGCCGTTGAACTCCGCGGCGTCTGAACCTGGGTAGGTGTCAAAGTACGCCACTTCGACGGGATTGACCGGATCCAGACCATCAAAGACGCGGAGACCTGAGCGGTAGTTGGCTTGGTAGATCACATGATCTTTGGTGTAGAGATTGTGATCGATCGCGGCTTTGCCTGTGGAGTAGATCCCGAGGAAGATTGGGTTGGTTGGGTCTTCGACATTGAACACGCGTGTGGTGGTGACGGAGACGGTGCTGCCTTCGTCGAGCTCGTCGTTGAGGTAAAGGATGGAGCGATCGGTGGAGAGCCAGCACTGGTGGGAGTATCCCGCGCTTGGGTAGAAGGCGGTCGCAAGGGTGATGGGGTTGTTGGGATCGGTGACATCCGCGATGCGGAGACCGGTTTCTGAGAACCCTCCCGAGAATCCGGATGCGAGGAACGCGAGTTCGCGTCCTGCGAGCGGTCCGTCGTGCCAGGTGACGACCTGCGCGTCGTGGACATACATCTCGGTCCAGCCGCCGTCGATGGAGGGGAGTGCTGGGTTGGAGAGGTCGATGTTGATGAGTCCGCCGTTGCCGATGTTAGCGCCTGCGAGCCAGAGTGAACCGGTTTCTTCGTTGGTGATGATGTTGTGTGTGGTGGAGTATCCGCCGCTGGTCCAGTTGCGGACGAGGGTGACATTCCCGTTGTCGATGTCGGACATGTCCATGACCTGGATGCCCGAGCCGCCTTCGGAGACGCCGTAGGCGTACTCACCGACGACTTTGACATCGTGCCAGAGCGAGACAGGGCCGGTGATTTTGTCCACGATGACTGGATTGACGGGATCGGTGATCTCGACGAACCCGTATCCGCCTTCGACACCCATAATCGCGTACTCGCGTCCGGATGGTGAGACATATCCCCAGCAGTCGTTGCCCGAGCTGACATTGAGGCCGGTGAAGTTATTGAGTGGGATGTTTGCGAGCAGCGTCATGTTTTGCATGTCGAAGAGGCCGCGTGCTTGATTGCCATCCTTAGCGGTCCAGATCGGTCCGAAGACGGGTGGTTCTTGGGAGAGAAGTTTGCGATAGTCATCATCGTGCGCGTGTGCGACAGTTCCAACGGCGAGTGAGAGGAGCAGGGCGGTTGATAGTGATCGCCGGGAGGGCAAGTGACGCATCGGGTTTTCCTTTCAAGAGCGGCCAAGCATGACTTGCTCGGCGCATACAGATACAGTTGAAGTCTCGATTGAGACAGTATCTTATTCGCTAGATCGTCGATTCCGGTTGCTTTTTTCGCTGATTTCGGAGAATCTTGGTGTGAATTGGACATCTTTCTCGTATCACTCCAGCATGGAGACTGTCCGATGATCAACCCTTCCCATATACGGCTCGTGTTCGCACTGATAACCGGTCTGTCCTGGTCCACTTTCGCGATGGGTCAAAGCGAAAAACAAGACGAACAAATAGACCAGAGGTCTCCTGCAATCCTGCTCGCGGATGATTCCGTCCATCCAACGATGACTGTTCGGTGGACGACCAACCACGGGCAGCGCGAAGTCACCGGCCCGATGACCTACGGCCCGCCTCTGGGTGGCGAGATCCTGCAAGGTGACACCAAAGACGAAGCCGGGAATGTGCGTGCGTACCTCGCGCTCGGTGGTTCTCGTGTTGATACAGGCGCGGGGCATCCCAACGGGATCGTGATCCGGACCGGGTTGACGAAGGTGGACAGTGCGAAACCGTTCTTTGAGGACATCAAGGCCGGGGGCATGATCGAGATTGAGATCGAGGGTGTGAAGTTGAATCAACCCATCAAGTACCACCAGGGGACGGGGATCATGCACCTCAAGTACGCGATCGGGGACCTCCTCGCGTGCTCACTCCCCGGCACAGCTCGGAATCAGTATCTGCTCTCAGACCCAAAGGACACACTCGGCGGGCGCGTGGTTGCCGGCGTAAACGCGACTCCCGGTGCCTTGTCTGGAGACAGTGAATGGGGCGGGTCGTTCGATGTGACGGTTGATGAGGACGATCCGACGCGGATGGGGTTTGTGGTGCGCGTGCCTTTCGGATTGTTGCGGCACCTGCAAGACCCCTGGGAATCGACACTCCCCAACACCTTCTTTGAACCAATCCACCTCCACGCTGAAGCGGAGCTGCTCCAGATTTGGGCGACACCGTTTGATCGGGAGTGGATCGTCGAGAGTAATGAGCCGGCCAAAGAGGAAGTGATTGATTCGGTAGACGACGCGGTTGAGAGCGACGGGTAACGCTCGCCGCGCGTAGAGTGTTGTATGGTCACACTCAATCAACACGATCAAAATGCACTCGACGCGGCGTACCAGATGGCAATCAAATCTCACGATGAGGGCGGGATCCCGATTGGGTCGGCGTTGATGGCGCCGGACGGGACGATCGTTGCCGTCGGACACAACGAACGCGTCCAGAGTGGCGACCCCACGGCACACGCGGAAACCGTGTGCATCCGCAACGCGGGACGACGACGCGATTGGCACCAGCTCACGCTCGCGTCGACCCTGTCCCCCTGCGCCATGTGCACCGGGACCGCGGTGCTCCACCGGATCCCTCGCGTGGTGATCGGCGAGCACGAGACTTTCTTGGGACGAGAAGACTGGCTCACACAAGAAGGCGTTGAGGTTGTGCTCGCTGAGGATGAACGATGCATGGAGCTGATGCGTGCGTTTATTGCGGCGCGTCCGGATTTGTGGAACGAAGACATCGGTGTTCCACCAGAGTCTTGAAGGTTAGACGGTCCCGTACATCCGGTCGCCGGCGTCTCCGAGACCTGGGACGATGTACCCACGCTCATCGAGCCGTTCATCGAGTGCGGCGCAGTAGATGGTGATGTCCGGATGGTCTTTGTGCAATCTCGCGACGCCTTCTGGTGCAGCGACGAGGCAGATCATGCGGAGGTCGGTCGCGCCAGCGTCTTTGAGCATCGTGAGCGCGGCGGAAGCTGAACCTCCGGTCGCGAGCATTGGGTCCACAAGGATGACCGGTCCCGCGTCAAGGTCTTTGGGGAGCTTGTTGAGGTACGCGATGGGTTCGAGTGTTTCTTCATCGCGCGCCAGTCCGAGGTGTCCGACGCGTGCTTCGGGCATGACTTCGAGCATGCCGTGGATCATCCCGAGTCCGGCGCGGAGGACGGGGACGATGGTGATTGTCCCGACAAGCTGCTGCGCGGTGGTGCTGGTGACCGGCGTTTGGACGGGGATGGGTTTGGTTTTGAAGGAGCGTGTGACCTCGTAGACCATCAATCCCGCGATCTGTGAGAGGTGGGCGCGGAAGAAGCGATGGTTGGTCGCTTGGTCGCGGATGGTCGCCATCTTGTGCGCGATCAGGGGGTGATCGAACACGATGAGCGCGGGAGAGTCTTGAGCGGTGTCGGCGGTGGACTGTTGGGTGGGCATGCCGGAGTGTATCGCGGATGGATCAGGAATGGCGACAAAAAAACCCCGAGACCGGGAAGGTCTCGGGGTTGAGATGTTTGATCAGTCAAACAGTCCTTGCGGACGGTCGATGATTATGGGCAGCCCTTGCCGAATGCGGCGAGGAATGCGGAGACATCGAGGAAGTTCCAGTTGCCATCATCGGTGAAGTCAGCGAAAGCTTCCTTGTTGCCGAATCCAGCAAGGAACTCGCTGACATCGAGGAAGTTGAGTGATTCGTCGCCGTTGATGTCAGCAGGGCAGGTTGATGCTGCTGCTGGAACGATTGCTGCGAATGACATATCAGCGCCGGCTTTGAACAGGCCAACGGTCGCGTTGCCCGAGACTGGTGGGGAATCTGTTTCGAACCAGTAGTTGTACATGGTGCCCCAGCGTACGGCGTTGGCCCAGACATTTTCGGACTCGGACTGGGTGTTCCATGCGATTGCGTTGCCGCCTTCGATTGGTGACCAGTTGGTTGGGCTTACATTCTCGTCCACTGTTGAGTGGTAATCGACATCGTGGAATCCGTGGTTGGAGGTCGCGGTGTTGACTGGGACCGAGAAGGACGAGGCGGCCTTGTCCGAGTTCTGGTTGTACAGACCGTAGTCGTAGCGCCATGTGCCGTTGCCGAGGTCGGTAGCCTTGGAAGCAACGATGAGGCGTCCGTCACCTGGAACATCTTGTTCGGTGATGACAACATCAGCGTGTTGTGCTTGCCATGCGTAGATCGCTGGGACTTCGCGGAAGATCTGGCCAGTGGTGTTCGCATTGAAGCTGGACTGGTTGATGTTCAGGCGCTGGTATGAAGCGTTGTTCATGTTGGTGCCGGCTGCGTAGTCCTGCTTGTGGATGTACACGCCTTCGACATAGAAGGTCGCGGTGGAGTCTGCGATGTCGGTTTGTTTCACCTGGATGCGTTTAAAGATGGAGTTACCACCTTGGTTGATGCCGGTGTATGGGTAGAGGTATTCACCGGTGAATGGGTTGACTTCGGTGCGAGGACCGAGGTCGCCCTGCGAACCATTGAGGCCGGCACCGTATGGGTCCGAGCAGCCTGAACCGAGGTGGGAGAAGTCGCCGTCGCCTTGGCAAGGCTGGCAGACCGAACCCTGGAGTGAAGCGAATGAGTGTTTCACTTGGGTGACACCGAGCTGCATGAGGCGCTCGGTTTCGTTGTCGTATTTCCAAATGGTAACCGCGATCACCGGATGGTTCGGGGTGTTGTCGATCCATTCAGCAGGTGAGGTACCGATGTTACAAGCGGTTGTGCCAACTGAATAGGCGCGGATGCCACCGATGTTGCCGTAGTTATTCACATCCGGCATAGCACCACAGATGACGTCGGGGGTTGCCATAGCGGTACCGGTGCAGGCAGCCATTACAGCCGCGAGAGCGAAACGATTCATGTTTATTCCTCCAGAAGGATTTTGGGGTTGTTTGTACTTTAGATTACAGGCTATTGGGTCAAATTGGTAGCCGAAAGCGGATGCTTTGGGCAGAATTTACCCAGAAAATAACTGGGTTATCGGTCTTACGGGCATCCCTGACCGAAATCGGCGAGGAAGGCGCTGATATCCAGGAAGTTGAAACTAGAATCGTTGTTCCAGTCTGCTGTAGCAGATGCATTGCTAAATTCCGTCAGGAATGCGCTGATGTCCAAGAAGTTGAGTGATCCATCAACAATCAAGTCTGCGGCACATTCTGCGACGACGAGGTTGCATGGTGCGTCGTTATCGAGGTACGACAGAATGCGATCTTGGACTCGTGGGTGGAACCGGAGATCCATGTTGGAGAGGCCTCCTGCACAGAGGTGGCAGTAGGACATGATGGTTGCGTCTTGCGAGAGTGTGCAGTCACCGTCGCCGCAGCCGTCGATTTGTGGGTTGTATCCGTCATGGGTGTGTCCCGAACCGAAGTTGTGACCCATTTCGTGAGCCGCAACGATGACATCCCAGTTGTTGTGTGAGTTGTCTTGGAGCGGGTTTGGGAAGAAGCCGTCCATGTTTCCGCTGACACCGATACCCCAGAAGTCATCGCATGCGCCTGGGAGATACGCGACACCGCCGCCGAGCGAGCGGGCGCTGAGTGCGTGAACGACTTCGCGTTCGATTTCAGCTTCATCGCCTGAGTTGAACTCGTCTTGGACATCGTCGAGGAAGTCGATGATATCCGAACCGCCGTAGGGGTCGTTGTTGGATGCGTAGGTGCGGAGGAACGGTACGGAGAGGGTCATGTTCACATCGCGGTCGTAGATGGTCGAGATCGCGGCGAGGAGTGTGGATGCGTAGGACGCGGACGCGGTGGTGTTGCCGCCGAAGAGCGAGTTGGTGAACTCGTAGTCGGTTTCCAATGCGACCTTTGCGTTGCGTTGTGGTGCGGCGCCTTGCGGCGCGACGAACCCGTCATGGCCGATGTAATCGTCTGCGATCTGCAATCCGAGCGGGTTGAACTTGGGGTTGTTCATGTCCACAGCACAGTTCTGTCCAGCAGGTTCAAGGTTGAGCATGCTTGATGGGAAGATCGCGAGGTCCGATGCGGACTTCTTCTTGCCGTCAAACTTCCCGGCGGAGATCACATGCGATTGGCCCCCGGCTTCGATGTATCCCGAGGTCCCGAACTCGGTGATCGCGATGTACGCGACCTGCGATTCGTCGCCTGCGATATGACCACGCAGGTGGACATCGCCCGAGAGGTCGATGGTGTGTTCTTGTCCCTTGGCATCGACCGAGACGATCCGGGCTCCGGGCGCAAATGGGGTAAATCGTTTGAGGTCCAGATCGACCAAGGTGCCGTCCTGAAGGGTCACGATCATTTCCACAGCATCGCCGAGACGGACCTGCGAGAATGAGCTCGCATCGGTGAGCGCGGCGCGGGTGGTGTTGACAGGGACCGAGTGGGCATGGGGAGCAGCAAGTGCGGTCATGCTGAGGGCGGCGGTCGCGGCGAGGGCGACGATTGATGTTGGACGCATTGATCAATTCTCCGGCTTGGATGATTTTCAGACTCAACGAGAGCGGCGGAGCGGAGGGGCAAAACAGAGACCAACACACAAAGACCACGCACAGGAGCGTCTGGTTCGGGTTTAAGATGTGAAAACACACAACGCGGGGAGATTTCCCCTTGAACCCTCCGATTCGGAAGGAGAGCTGGGGAGGTTCCCTGAGTGCCGGCTTTTTCGCTCCATGATCCACTTGAAGGCTCTAAAGGCGGTTGTTTCGGTTAGGACATAAAAAAACCCGCGGGGGGCGGGTTGTAGAAGTGTCGTTTGTACGGCGAATGCTTGGGCTTAGTCGTCATCGTCGATGAGCGGTCCCATGGATTCCGGTTCTGGTTCCGGCTTGGACTTGCAGGTCAACAGGATGATCGCACCACCGATCGCGGAGATTGCGGACGCAACGAGGATCGCGAGTTTCGCGTGCTCTAGGTGTGATGCGTCGTTTGCATATGCGAGGTTGGCGATGAAGATGGCCATGGTGAATCCGATGCCGCCGAGCATGCCCGCGCCGAAGATATGTCTCCAGCTGACGCCTCGCGGAAGGGAGGCGATTTTGAGCTGGCATGCGAGGTAACAGAGCGCGATGATCCCGAGTGGTTTCCCGACGCAGAGGCCGAGGATGATCCCGATCGCTGCCGGATCAGAGAGGTTTTCAGTGACGCCGCCGTGGATCGGGATCCCCGCGTTTGCAAGCGCGAAGATCGGGATGATGACGAACGCGGCCCAAGGATGGAGCACATGCTCGATCCGGTGGAGTGGTGGGAGAACCATTCGTGAGTTGTGAATAATCGCGTTGACCGCGGCGCGTCGTTCGGATGATTCGGTGACATCGAACTCCGGGTCGTCGTGCGCGTTTGCGAACACATCGAGTGCTTTGCGTGTCGAGAAGACATAGTTGACTGCGTTGACGCGTGCGTGCGCTGGGATTGTTGCTGCGAGGAGGACGCCTGCGATGGTCGCGTGGACGCCGGACATGTAGACGAAGTACCAGAGCGGGAGGCCGAGCACGAGATAGAGCGTGATCCAGCGGACACGCAGGACATTCATGAACATGAGGATCGCGACGATACTGCCGGCGTATCCGAGGTAAGCCATTTCTAGGTTTTCTGTATAGAAGACCGCGATGACGACCAGTGCACCAAGGTCATCGACGATCGCGAGACTGGTCAAGAAGATTTTGAGTGAGTTGGGAATGCGTGAACCGAGCATCGCGAGAATACCGACGGCGAACGCGATGTCCGTCGCCATGGGGATTCCCCATCCTCCGATGGTTTCTTTGCCCCAGTTGAGGGACGCGAAGATGAGCGCGGGACCGATCATGCCGCCGAGGGCGCCGAAGATCGGGAGTGCGGCTCGTTTGGGTGATGCGAGCTCGCCACAGAGGACTTCGCGTTTGATTTCGAGTCCGACGACGAGGAAGAAGATCGCCATCAGGAAATCATTGATCCACAGCGCCGAGGAGTGTTGCTGATACCACATCGGTTCTTCGGTCACCGGCTGCCAGCCGTGCCCGCCGTGTGCATCGTCGGCTTGGTGATCATCACCGACGACCATGGACAAGTCTTCGACCGTTTCCTCGATCGCGTCGGCGGCTTCTTGGATGGGTGAATCGTTGTGATCATCAGCAAGTGATGGGGAGTGGGGTTCAGGAGCATGAGCATCGGCGTCGCCGTGTCCAGAGTCAGCATGATCTGGTGCTATTGAGACGGCGATGGTGGTCTTGGTCTTGTAGAAGATTTCGTTGTAGGAGTCGGCGTACTTTGAGTTTGCCCAGATCATCGCGATCGCGGTCATCGCGAGCAGGACGATGCCGCCGGAGCTTGAGAGTTTGGCGAATCGTGTGAATGGGCGTGCCAGCCGTTCACCCGGCTCCGGATTGAGGTTGTGAGCAGCGGTTGGGATGTGGTGGTCGTCTGACATGCCTGATACTCCTGAAGGATCGTCCGGGGGATTCGCCCTACTTAAAGGGCGATCGCGGTTCATGGTTCAGGGTTCTATCGGGCGTTGGGAAGGGGTATGTTGACCGTGTGGGTGGTCAACATGTGAAAATAGGCAAGCAAATCCGCGATCTGAGAGCGGTGGGACCGAGTGCGGCGATTTCTGCGCTGCTACTGCTGGAAGGGATACAAGCCGGGGAGATCGAGGATCTGGGTCAGCTCGTCGAGCGTCTCGATACACGACGACGCGAGCGCGGGGTCGAGCAGGTCCGACTGGGTGATCTCGTCTGGATAGGTCCGCGTGACGAAGTCGACGAGTTTGGCGTGGAGGTCGTCGTTGAGGATGACGCCTTGATGGACCGCCGCGAGTTCCGTGTTGGAGAGTGGGACGCGGAGGCGGAGACACGCGGGACCGCCTCCGTTGCGCATGGACTCTCGGACATCGAGGTAGTGGGCGGCGTTGATCGGGTTGGTGTCATCAGCGAGAACTGTTTCGATGAACTTTGCGACGCGTGGGTTCTCGGTGGTTTCGAGTGGCGCGACGAGGGCCATGGATCCATCGGGGAGGGTGACGATCTGGGAGTTGAAGAGGTAGGAGGTGACCGCGTCTTCGAGGGAGAAATCGGTGTCGTGCGCTTCGATCGTGATCAACGGCTGACCAAGCGGGGACGCGAGGTCGGTGAGCATCGAGCGGGAGGTCGCGAACGCTTGCTCGTGGTAGAGGAACACAGATTCGTTGCCGGTAGCGATGACATCGTTGTGGAACACTCCCGCATCGATCGCGTCGGGGTGCTGGCGCGCGTAGACGACTTTTGTAGGATCGAGCTTGTGCGTGCGTGCGATCGCTTCGCACGCGGCGCGGGTCTGTCGCGATGGGTAGTTGCGTGCGGAGTTGGAGGGGTCGTGGATGTCCACGCCGTAGACAAACAGCTCGATCCCGGGCTGATCGTGGGACGCGGCAAACCGGACATGGTTCGCGGCTCCCTCGTCAGCAAAGCGAGCTTGGTCCGGGAGCGGATCGTGGACAACGAAGTGTGATGGATCTTTGAAGATCATCCGCAGCGCGCGGGTGGTGGTTGGGTGTTCGATGGAGCGGTGAAGATTCGAGACCAGATTCGCTGGGGTCATGTGGACTTTGTTGTCCGCGGTGTCCGGACTCGGAGAGACCGTCGCGGCGTTGGCGGCCCACATACTGCTGGCGCTCCAGACCGCCGCGAGGATGGTCGGGTCTGCGTCCTTGGCTTGCGCGAGGAGGTGGGCGTCGGATCCTTCGAATCCGAGTTTGCGGAGGAAGCTCAGGTCGGGGCGTTGTTGCGGTGGGAGGATGCCTTGGGTCAGACCGAGGTCCATGAGGGCTTTCATCTTCGAGAGACCCTGGAGCGCGGCGGCTTTGGGTTTGGCGGTTCCTCCCGCGTTGGAGAGCGAAGCGATGTTGCCCGCGGAGAGTCCGGCGTAGTTGTGGGTCGGGCCGATGAGCCCGTCGAAGTTGACTTCTTGATAGTCTGCTTTTGACATGTCAGAGGGTAGGAGGCATGCGAGGGGGAACGGGTTTGCCCTGCGGGTCAGTTTGCAGATCCGGGACCGGTTCCCGTGTCGCAAGATGCTCAAGCTGCTCGGCGATGTCGTGGACATTGTCGAGTCGGATGCCCGCTTTGCTCACGAGGTATCCCTCCCAGAGGCGGTGACGACGCACGAGCTGGGCACCAGCGGCCAGACCGGTCTGGGTGAGCTCGAGCTGGGAGCCGAGGTTGATGATCAGACCTTGACGATCTGCGGCTTGGATGACCTGGTTGAGGTCTTTGATGTGCATGGTGAGTTCGATGGTCGTGGTCGGGGAGCGGGTGATCCCCATCTCGCTGGCGCGGTAGAGCGTGCCGATGAGGTCTTCGATCGCGATGGACCTGCGAAGGGTTCGTTGCCTGCGGGACTTGGCGATCAATCCATGCGACGGGGACGCGATCGCAGCGATCGCGACGAGCAGTCCCGCGACGGTGCTCATCATCCCCGCGGCGTTGAGCGACGAAGGCATCCCGAGCATCTCGGGGACAAACGACGCGAGCAGGTATCCGATGATGGCGGACAAGACGGCAAAGACCGCACTGAGTTTGATCTGGGTCGAGAGCCGATCTGTGCACAAACGCGCGGTCGCTGCGGGGCAGATCAGCATCGCAATGACGAGGATCGAACCGACTGCTTCAAACGACGCGACGGCGCATGCGGCGGTCATGACCATCAGCAGGACGGTGATGAGTCCTGCGTGGATGCCTTGGGTGGTTGCGAGTCCGGGGTCGAAGGACGCGATGCGGAGTTCTTTGTGGAGCGCGAGTTTGAAGATGATGACCAAGATCGTGAGACCGACGAGCGTGGAGACCTGTGTCGGTATCGCGTGGAAGGTTTCAATGCTGAAGAGCTGGTTCCATTGGTTGGGGGCGACGAAGAACAGCGTTTCAAGCTGTCCATAGAGCACGCAGTCCGCGTCGAGGTCCACATGATCCGCCGCGGCTTGTTCAAGCATCAGCACGCCGAGGGCGAACATGACGGAGAAGACGACCCCCATCGCGGCACCGGGTTCGACGCGTCCGAGCCGTTTGACGAGTTCGATGAGTGCGACGGTGATCAGCGCCGATGCGCCCGCGCCGAGGAACATAACCATCGGCGAGCGCGACGACGCGAGCAAGAACGCGGCGACCAATCCCGGGAGCACGGCATGGGAGATCGCGTCGCCCATCATGGATTGCCTGCGGAGGACGAGGTGGTTGCCGATCAAGCCGCAGGAAAGGGCGACGCAGATCGCGGAGGTGAGCGGGAAGAGGTCGAAGCTGATGTGCTCGCGGATGACTTCGGGTATCTGGCTGGAGATCATGATTCGACCTCCGATGTTGCGTGGTCGAGGTGGAGTCCGCTGTCGCGGATTTCGCGCTCGAGCCGTTGGATGAGCTGGTCATCGAGGACATGCTCGACCTGATCGACGGACCAGTCCACATGCGATGGCGCGATGTCGGCGCAGGAGATGAGGTACTGTTCCCAGAGCATGTGGTTCCGGTGGACGCGGCGACCGCGTTCAAGGCCTCGCTGGGTGAGTGCGCTTGAGATGCTGAGTGAATCGGTGAATCTCATAGCACGGAGCAAGATGCGAAGCGCGAACTCAGCTTTGGCATGCAGCTCTGGATACTCGTACTTGGATTCGAGGATGTGGTCGATCGCGATGCGTGTGCGGAGTCGTACCTGACGGACCAGTTGTGCGATGACGCCTCGCTTTGGCGCCAGGAGCATGGAGATCGCGAAAATTGAACCAGCGCACAACACGATCACCGCGCCGGCGGGTTTGCGCGGGAGGAGCGCGGACACGGACGATCCGAGGAACCCGGACAGTGCACCGATGACGGCGCTGAGGATCACCAGCATCCGCACCCGGTCCGTCCAGAACCGAGCGGCGGCGGGGGGGATGATCAGCATCGCGACGATCAGGATGAGTCCCACCGCTTGCAATCCCGAGACCGTGACCAGCACGATGAGCGCGAGGATCAGCGCGTCGATGAATCCCGCGTTGATCCCGGTGACCTTGGCGAAGGATTCGTTGAAGCAGACGATGGTGATTTCTTTCATCACGAGCAGTGCGATCGCGATTGCGATCAGCGCGATGGTTCCCATGATGATTGCGTCGTTGGTGAGCATCGCGGCGGTTTGGCCGTAGATGAAATGGTTGAGTCCCGCGGCGCTGGATGTCGCGGTGGACTGGATGACCGAGAGCAGCACGACACCGATCCCGAAGAACACCGACAGCACGATCCCAATCGCGGCGTCCTCGCGGAGCCGGGTCTTCGTGAGGATGAGGTGGATGAGGGCGACGCCGAGGATGCCTGAGATGGTCGCGCCGAGCAGGAGGATGGGGAGTGATCGCGCGTTGTATCCCAGCGCGGATGCGATGAGGAACGCGGCGGTAATTCCGGGGAGTGTCGCGTGGGAGAGCGCGTCGGCGGTGAGTGATCGCTTGCGGAGCAGCGCGAACGCTCCGATGATCCCCGCGGCGATCCCGAGCAAGGTCGCGGCGACGATCACCGCGTTGGTGTTGAACCCGGATTGCAGGGTCACCGTGTCGAGAATCTCGCGCAGCGAGGGCATCTCGTCGTGGGTTTGCGTCAGGGATTGTGCGAGGGTTGGGTTCACGATTGGCGGTTTCTAGAGTTGGCCCTGCTGGGCGCGGGCGACCGCTTCGGACGCTTCAGCGAGGAGCGTGAGTCGTCCGCCGTAGGTTTTGTTGAGGTTCTCGTCGGTGAAGACTTCGCTGACCAGACCCGCGGCGACGATGCGCATGTTCAGCAGCATCGCGTGGTCGAAGTAGGTCGGGACGGTCTGGATGTCGTGGTGGACGACGATGACGGTCTTGCCTTGGGATCGGAGTTCGCGGAGGACCTCGATGATCGCGGCTTCGGTTGCGGCATCAACCCCTGCGAAGGGTTCGTCCATGAAGTAGAGGTCCGCTTTTTGCACAAGCGCCCGCGCGAGGAACACGCGCTGTTGCTGTCCTCCCGAGAGCTGCGCGATCTGGCGGTTGGCGTATTCGGACAATCCCATGCGTTCAAGCGATTCCATCGCGGCGGCTTTGTGTGCTTTGCGGACTGGTTTGAACCATCCGATCTTGCGGTACAATCCCATGCACACCACATCGAGCGCGCTGACGGGGAAATCCCAGTCCACGGTTTCGCGCTGCGGGACATACCCGATCTTGGCGCGTGCGTTTTTATACGGCTTCCCCCAGAACTCAACCGTTCCTGCGGCGGCGGGGATGAGACCGAGGCACGCTTTGATGAAGGTGCTCTTGCCCGCGCCGTTTGGGCCGACGATTGCAACGAGCGATCCGGGAGGCGCGTCGTAGTCCACATCCCAGAGGACGGGCTTGCGGTGGTACGCGACGGTCATCGCGTGCACAGACAGCGGGTTGTCCGCGGAGTGCTCAGGTCGTGCGTCGAGTGTTGAGCGCGGGGTTGATCTGGGTACTGGTTTGGGATTTGGGCTGGTAGCGGTGCTCATGGTTGTTCTTTAGATTGAGTTTCTGCGAGGAGTCCGTTCATGCCTCGTTCTGGAGCGTCTCCGCCGAGGGCTCTTGCGATGGTGGTGATGTTGTGGTCGATCATTCCGATGTAGGTGCCTTCGTAGGTGTCTTCTTGTCCCATCGCGTCGGAGAAGAGGGAGCCGCCGATGATGACCTTGTGTCCGCGGGCGTTGGCGCCGGCGATGAGCGCGTTGATGTTGCGTTCGGAAACAGTGGTCTCGATGAAGACCGCTTTGACTTTGTTGTCCACGAGGAGATCGACAAGGCGCTCGATGTCGCGGACGCCTGCTTCGGATTCAGTTGAGATGCCCTGGATGCCGACGACTTGGTAGTTGTATCGACGGCCGAAGTAGTTGAACGCATCGTGGGCGGTGATGAGGATGCGTTGGTCTTGGGGAACGGTCGCAAGCACACGCTCGGCGTAGGCGTGGAGCGCGGAAATCTGTGCTTTGTACGAGTCGGCGTTGGCGCGGTAGCTCTCTGCGTTAGCAGGGTCCTTGTCGATCAGGGTCTGTGCCATCACATCAATCGCGAGCGACCACGCGACCGGGTCCATCCAGAGGTGGGGGTCATGATGACCAGCGAACTCGGGTGGCGCGAGGAGTGAATCCTCGTCGATCGCTTCGGTGACCGCGCGGACGGTGATCCCGGAGCTTGCGATGCGGACGAACGCATCGGTCATTCGGCCTTCGAGCAGCAGTCCGGAGTACAGCACGATGTCCGCGCCCATCAGTTTGGTGATGTCGGTGCGGGTTGGTTTGTAGAGGTGGGGGTCGATCCCGGTCCCCATGATTCCGGTCACGCTCGCGTGGTTTCCTGCGATCTGGGTGACGGGATCGGTGATCATGCCGGTGGTGGTGACGATGGTGAGCTGGTCGGCTGTGGTTGAGGATTTTGGGGCAGGATCGCCGCATGCGACGAGCATCGTGCAGAGAGCGAGGGAATAGATTGCGGCGATGAGGGCTTTGGGGTTCATGGATGGCCTTGTGTGGTATTTAGTAGCAGCGGCTACATGTAGCCAGTGCTACAATAGCACGGGGCGGCGGCATTGGCAAATCGGGCTCTGATTTCTGCATTATCGGACGCTTGTGGTGTGAATGATCGGCGGAGGGCTTGACAAATGCCAACTCGGAGCGTTCCGTGTCGGCTCAGACTATCTATATATACATAGTCGATTCCCAACGAGAGGCGTGCATGGCGAAGAAGACCGCATCCAAGAAAACGACCAAAAAAGCCGCGAAAAAGGTCTCAAAGAAGACGACCAAGAAAGCGGCGAAGAAGACCACCAAGAAGGCAGAAGGTGCGTCCAAGAAGGTCGCGAAGAAGGCTGGAGGCCGCAAGTTTGCCAGCGCGTACAAAGCGGGCGACGCGAAAGGCAAGTCGCTGGTGATCGTGGAATCCCCTGCCAAAGCGAAGACGATCAACAAATATCTGGGGAGCGATTATGTCGTGCTCGCGTCGGTGGGGCATGTGCGTGATCTGCCTTCGAAGAATCCAAAGGGTGTGAAGGATCCTGTGCCTGGGGTGAATCTGGATCGTCGATTCCAGCCGAGCTATGAGATTTTGTCTGGAAAAGAGACGGTGGTGAAGGATTTGAAGCGTGCCGCGAAGGATGCGCTTTCAACCGGGGGTCAAGTCTGGTTCGCGACCGACCTTGATCGCGAGGGGGAAGCGATCGCGTGGCATGTGGCGCAGGAACTCGGGATTGATTCCAAAGATGCGCAGCGGGTGATGTTCACCGCGATCACCAAAGCGGAGATCGAAAAAGCGTTCCTGAATCCGCACGCGATCGATGAAGAGCGCGTCAATGCGCAGCAGGCGCGACGGATTCTCGACCGGATTGTTGGATACCAGGTGTCGCCATTGCTCTGGAAGAAAGTCGCGCGTGGGCTCAGTGCCGGTCGCGTCCAATCGGTCGCGGTGCGGCTGGTGGTCGAGAAAGAACGGCAAATCGAAGCGTTCGTCCCGGATGAATACTGGACGGTGACGGGGAACTTCGTGCTTGATTCTGCTGCAGCGGGCAAGCTCGGGAAGCAATGGAAATCGTTTATCGAATCCACCGACGAGAAGGGCAAGGGCCCAACGGTTAAAGCTCAGAACGGATGGCTCAGCCAGAACAACGCGGTGCGGGCGCAGCTCGTCGAGTTTGATGGCAAGAAGTTCGATCCGCGGATTCTGTCCGCGTCGATCGTGCCTGAGGTTGAGGTGCTGACGCACGACTCGATCGAGGAACGGCGCGAGAAGGTCAATGCAGCGTTCGGTGATTCCAAGTCGCATGATGTGTCCGGTGAAGTGGAAGCCGTCGTCAAGGCGTGTGGGCTTGGCAATGTGTCCTGCGAGGTCAATGAGGACAGCGAGGGTGTCGGGCCGGCTCGATGGGTGCGGACAATCTCGGGAACCTGCGGCGGGGACCTTGAATACACGATCGAATCGGTCGAAACCAAGCGGACCAAATCGCGGGCGGCTGGGCCGTTCATTACCTCGACGCTCCAGCAAGCCGCGTCGTCACGATTGGGATTTGGCGCACAGCGGACCATGCGTGCGGCTCAAGGGTTGTACGAAGGCGTCACGATCCCGGGTGAAGGTCCGACGGGTCTGATCACCTACATGCGTACCGACTCCACGCACATCGACGGCGGTGCGCTCAACTCGGTCCGCGGCCACATCCAGAAAACCTACGGCGAAAAATACCTCCCCGAAAAACCAAACTTCTTCAAGACCTCCAACAAGGGCGCGCAGGAAGCACACGAAGCGATCCGTCCGACCGATGTTTCGCGGCACCCAGAGTCACTCCCGAGTTCTGTCAAGGATGATCAGCGGAAGCTGTACAAGCTGATTTGGGAGCGGTTTGTCGCGTGCCAGATGGTCGCGGCGGAATGGGACGCGACGAGCGTCATGATCCGCGGCGGCGTGGACAACAAAGCGCTGTTCCGCGCGACGGGACGGACGCTCGCGTTCGATGGTCACTACCGTGTGTCGGGTGTCCCGACCAGCGGCGATGAGCTGAACCTCCCGAAGCTGACCGAAAAACAGCCGATGTACCCGTTCGCGCTGGACCCAGCGCAAAAGTTCACCGCGGCGCCGGGTCGGTACTCTGAAGCGAGCTTGATCAAGACGCTCGAATCCGAAGGGATCGGGCGGCCATCAACCTACGCGAGCATCATCCAGACGATCCAGGACCGCAAGTATGTCGAGCAGATCGCTCGCGCGTTCTGGGCGACGGATCTGGGCATGGTCGTTACCGACAAGCTCATCGAGGGATTCCCGCGATTGATGGACCTCGGATACACACGCGACATGGAAGGCAAGCTCGACGCGATCGAAGACGAGCACCTCGATTGGATCGAGATGCTCGAAGGGTTCTACGGCCGCTTCTCCAAGGCACTCGAAAAAGCACACGAGGAGATGACGCACGCCAAAGCGGAGCTGCGTCCCGCGCCCGAGGAGTACCGGTGCGAGAAGTGTGATTCGTCGCTGGTATACCGGTTCGGGAAGAACGGGCGGTTCTTGAGCTGTTCGCAGTACCCTGATTGCAACTGGGCGTGCCCGTGCGATCGGCAGGGGCGACCCCAGATGGCGGAGTTTGTCGATGTGAAGTGCCCCAAGACCGGTCGTCCGATGATCCGGAAGGTTGGGCGGTTCGGGCCGTTCTTGACGACCCCGCTCGAAGAGGGCGAGACGAACGATGACGGGATGATCCTGAACATCGACAAGAAGGGGTTTGTGAATGCTCCGAGTGTTCCGGCGCTATTGACTGATCTGGAGTGTCCGACTTGTCAGAGCCCGCTGAATCTGCGGAACGGGGCGCGTGGGCCTTGGCTCGGGTGCAGCAGGTTCCCCAAGTGTCGTGGCCGCGGAAAGTGGACGGCACTCGAAGACGAGCAACGCGCGGATCTTGAGGCGAAACTCAGCAAGCACGAAGCCGCCCACCCGATCCCAACAATCACTCGCATGGACGGGACTGCGTTGACCGATGAGAAGGGTAAGCCCGTCGCTGAGGCTCCGAAGGTCGAGGAACTGCTGCTGCAGGAAGACCCACGCGAAACCAAGAAGGCGTGATGGGCTGAGTTGTTGCTCCTCGCGTGTGTATGATCGCGGTAGTGAGTAGTTTCCTGATGACAACCAACTCGCGTCAGATCCTCCGCAAAGCGGCGGGCTGGGTGCACGATCATCCCGACGGCTGGCTCAACATGATCGGCGCGGTGATCGGTATCTTGACCGCGGTGGGGGCGGTGCTGTTTGCCAAAGGGTTGATGAGCGTCGAACACTGGACCGAGGGGTTGCAAGATGACCTTGCTACGCAAGTTGGCAGCGGGTGGTGGTTGATCCCATTGATCCCGATGGTGGGGGCACTGCTGACGGGGATGCTGGTATATTTTTTCGCACGCGAAGCGGGCGGGCACGGCGTGCCTCAGGTGCTCGATGCGATTGTCCGCAAAGGCGGCGTGATCCCTGCAAAGACCGGCATCGTCAAAGTCATGGCATCGATCTGCACGGTCGGTACCGGTGGTTCGGGTGGTGCGGAAGGTCCGATTGTCCAGATCGGTGCGGTGACCGGTTCGGTAATCGCGCGTCGCTTGGGTGTTCCACGCCGTCATGTGATTACATTGCTCGGGTGCGGCGCGGCGGCGGGGATCTCGAGTATCTTCAACGCGCCCATTGCGGGGGTGTTCTTCGCGCTTGAAATCCTGCTGCGTGATTTTTCGCTCAAGACCTTTATGCCCATCGTCATCGCGTCGGTGTTCGCGACCGCGATGACGCAGGTGATCCTTGGGGACAACGAGGCGATCTTTGCGACGCATCTTCCCAACTATGTGTTCAGCGCGTTCGAGCTTCCCAGCTACATTGTGCTGGGTCTGCTGTGTGCGTGCGGCGCGTGGTTGTTTACCACTTGTATTGAATACGGCGAAGAGGTCTTCGGTCGCATGCGTCTGCATCCGATTCTCAAACCAGTCTTCGGGGCGCTGCTCTTGGGGATCCTCGGGATCATCGGGATGAACCTCTTCGCGTCGATCGAGAACGGTGATATCCTCGGCGACCACGGCGCGAACCCTTCCTTCTTTGGAAACGGGTATTCAGTCATCACCCACCTGCTCGACCCCGCGACCTATGTCGAAGGCGAGTTCATGTGGGGCGCGACCGCGGTGCTTGGTTTGCTCGTGTTTGCAAAGATTCTCGCGACCACCTTTACGCTCAGTTCGGGCGGGTCGGGCGGTGTGTTTGCGCCCAGTCTCTTTACCGGCGCGACCATCGGGGGCACCTTCGGGATGTTCATGGACAAGCTCGGATTGATCGCACAAGGATCTTCCCCTGCGTCGTACGCACTCGTTGGGATGGCGGCGGTCGTCGCGGGGACGACCTTTGCGCCGATGACCGCGATCTTGATTCTGTTTGAGATTACGCGCGAGCCGCGCGTACTGGGACCGATTATGCTCGCGGCGATCGTTTCCACCTCGCTGACGCGCAAGCTGATGCCCGATTCGATCTACACCGCCAAACTCCGCCGCGCCGGGGTGCGGATCGGTACGAGCCGAGATTTGAGCGTGCTGCGTCATATCCCTGTTGCGAGCGTGAAGTACGATGCGCTTCCTCGGGAACCGGTGTATGCGTCGGACCCGCTGAGCAAGCTCATCACGCTCCACGCGCACCACAATGTTCCCGACTTCCCGGTGATCGACCACGAGGGGCACTACATCGGGATGGTGACGGGGAGCGACATGCGGTCGGCGCTGATCGACCGCGAAGCGATCCCGCTGCTGCTGGTTGCGGAGTTGATGCGGACGGATATCCCGACGATCACCGCCGACGAGCATCTGGATACGGTGATGGTGAAGTTCACCAAGTCCGATGTGTCAAGCTTGTGCTTGCTGGATCAGTTCGGTCAGATGAACCCGATCGCGCTGATCACCCGCGAGAAGGTGATGATGCGGTACAACGATGTGCTTGATGAGGGGTGATGGTACAGCCCTGTTGGTGCGCTATATGCGGCTTTTAGGACACAATGAGAGAATCAAATACTTTTCAACCGAATACAAGATCAACGAAGTGGTTACGAAAAAAACGATTGGTTGTTGGTGCGATTATTATCGCTGGACTAGGTTTTGTTTGGTACGCTGTTGATGACGCAATTGTCAACGCAAGGCTCCAAGCGAGCAAGGGCTTTGTCCGTTCTCATCTGCAGGCTCTCATGGTTTACGCTGGAAACCATCAAGATCAACTTCCGGGAGCAGACCAATGGCCAGAAGTTTTGATTCGCGATGGGATTATCGATGGATACTTAATGGTCGCGCCATCTGGAACTATTGGTGAATTTTCGTATTGTTATGTTCCAGGTGACCAAATTTTTCGTGGTGATAGTTCTCGCATTCGGATATATGAAAATCCAAAGCATTGGAAGTATGGCGTGATAGTTGGTTTCGAGGATGGCCATACCGAGTTCTTGCCACATAGCGAGTTCAAGCGGATGCTCGCCGACCAGCTCGCATCTGAGCCCGTTGCACCCTAAGTGTGAAACCCACGGGTCAGTTTCCCATAGAATAGTGCATGAACACAGGATCCCTTATCGGTGCGGCGTTTGTCGCGGTTTCGTCTTTCATGGTGTGCACCGCGTATGCGGAGAACCCGGTCGAGGTGGCGGTTCATAAGCACATCGAGCCGTTGATTGAAGCGGGGCTGGTCCCTGGCGCCGTGGTGGGGGTTCGGTACAAGGGGGTCGATTCGTACTACACGCTCGGGGCGCTCGCGTTTGATGGGGATGAGGAGCCGTCGTTTGATACGCTGTACGAGATCGGCTCGATCTCGAAGGTGATGACCGGGATTCTGCTTGCCGACGCGATCCGTCGCGGCGAGGTGACCAAGGACACGCTGGTGGATGAGCTGCTCCCTGAAGGTGTGGACAGCAAAGATTTCAAGGGGACGGAGGTCGCGTTGTGGCACCTGACCACGCACAGCTCGGGTTGGCCCACCGCGCCGTCGAACCTGAGTCCGACCGATCCCGACAAGCCGTTCATGGGATACACGGAAGAGATGCTGTATGAGTACATCTCGAAGGTGAAACCGATGAGAGAGCCGGGGACGGAGTTTGAGTATTCGAATTTGGGGGTTGGGTTGCTCGGGACGCTGCTAGCTCACAACGCTGATTCGGATTACGAATCGATTGTGACTGAGCGGGTGTTCAAGCCCTTGGGGATCGAGGATATTCAGATCACGCTGAGCGACAAGGATCTCAAACGGCTCGCGCCCGCAACCTCAAACGGCCGCAGCACCAAAGCGTGGAGAGACATCGGCCCAATGAATCCCGCGGGGATGTGGGTTGCGTCGGCACCCGCGATGTTGGACTTTGCCGCCGCGAATCTGAGCGATGAAGATGGGGATATCTTTGAGTCACTTGATGCATCGCACGAATCCATGATCGACAGTGGGTTCGGCACCGTGTGCTTCGGATGGATGCTCGCAAAGGACGGCTCAAGCTACTGGCACAACGGCATGACCGGCGGATACTCCTCGTACCTCGCGATCAACCGGGACCTTGGCGCGGCTGTCGTCGTGTTGACCAACGGCGCGACCCTCACCACCACCGCAGCGGGAGAGAAGTTGTTTCAGCAGGTCGTCGGGATGAACCCTGATCCGGTCCAGATTGCGAAGTACGATGCGATCGACGCGGACTACGCGCAGCGACTGGTGGGCGAGTACAAAGGCGAGTACTTCACGATGTATGTGACCTCCGAAGCGGGCAAACTCTTCGCGCGGATCACCGGACAACAGGCGTTGGTGGTTCTGGAGACGGACAAAGCGGACACTTTCCGCTACGAACTGGTCGATGCGGAGATTGAGTTTGAGCTTCCCGAGGAAGGGAACGCGACGACGGTGACACTGCTACAGAATGGGCAGGTGCTTCCCTGCAAACGGCTCGAAGACTGAGCGGTTAGTTTTCGCCGAGGTTTTTTTTGCGTCTCAAGATATGGTGGTAGTGCTGCGCGAAGCGGTGGGATTCGTCGCGGACTTGTTGGAGCAAGCGGAGACCGGGGTTGTTGCGTCCGAGCTTGATCGGGTCGCGCTCGCCTTGCTTGTAGATGAGTTCTTCTTTCTTTGCCAGTGAGATCACCATCGGGGGTTTGATCTCTAGCTGCTCGAACGCTTCGAGCGCGGCGTGGAGTTGGCCGATGCCGCCATCAATCAGAATCACATCCGGGTAGAGTTCTTGTCCCGCGCCCGCGTCGCGGAAACGGCGTGAGATGACTTCACGCATGGACTGGAAATCGTCGTTGGCGCGTCCTCCTGGGAGGTTGGTGTAGGATTTGATGCGGAAGCGTCGGTATTCTTGTTTGAAGGGTCTGCCGTCGATGAAACAGACTTTGGATGCGACGGTTTCGCCGCCTTGGAGGTGGGCGATGTCGAACCCCTCGACGCAGCGGATCTGGGTGGTGATGTCCAGCGCTCGCGCGAGGGATTGGCACCCCTTGATCGGATCGATGTAGCCGATCTCGGCTTCGGGTTGCCATTGGTCGGCGGTCGAGGCGCGGTCGTCGATCTTCTGCATCGCTTTGACCTGATCCCGCAGCGTCGCGGCCCGCTCGAAGTCCATCTTCTCCGATGCTTCGACCATCTCTTTTTGCAACTCGCGGATCATCGTCGAGCGTTTGGTTTTGAGGAAGCGTGTGAATCGTCCGATGTCCTCGCGGTAGTGTTCTTTGGTGATCGATTCGTTGCACGGCGCGGTGCACTTGCCGATCGATGCGAGCAGGCAGGGTCGGAAGAACTTGTTCTTGGGATCGCCCTCGATGATGTCCAGCGAGCAGGTTCGGAACTGGAACACGGACTGGAGCGCGTCGATGGCTGTGCGAAGTGCGCCGGGGGATGTGAACGGGCCGAGGATGGACGCGTTGGTGATGCGTGGGTCTTTGGTGCCGTCGGGTTTGATGCCGGTCGGGTTGCGGGAGACGAAGACGCGCGGGTAGTCCTCGTTGTTGGTCACGATGAGGTAGGGGTAGGTGCGGTCGTCTTTTTGCGCGGCGTTGAACTTGGGTTTGATGTCCTTGATCAGCCGGTTCTCAGCGAGCAGCGCTTCCCACGCGGTGTCGGTCTTGAAGACCTCGAAGGTATGCACCTCGTCGAGCAGCTTGTTTTTGCGTGGCCCCAGATCGGTCGATGGCAGGAAGTACGACGAGACACGGTCGCGGAGCTTGGTCGCCTTTCCGACATACAGCACGACCCCGGAGTGAGATTTCATCAGGTACACGCCGGGTTCGAGAGGGAGGTCGCGGGCGGTCGCGTGCAGGCGCTTGATCCGGTTCTCGGAGTCCTCGGTCCCCCACGCGGGGATATCCTGCGCGAAGTCGTTGGGCTTGAACGGGATGGGGTCGTCTACTGGATCCACAGGCAATGGTATGTGGCTCGTATCAAGTGGTTGGTGGATTGATGAAGTACAGATTCGATTCCATATTGACATGATCCGTGTTCTTAGCGACCCAGAGCTCAGTCCAACATGCTTCAAACGGTGGTTGTGCAACTGTAGAGAACTGGTCAGGCCAAGCATTTTGAGTCTTTGAGGCAAGATCACCCAGTATTGATTTGAAACCAGGGGTGTCCTCGTCGATGCATCGGAGGTTAACTTGGTCATTTAATATCCGGAAACCAAAGCAAATTTGATCCACCACAGAGCGATCGAGTTTGTAGGCCACAACGGCTGTGACCTCCTCCCAGCGGAGTGACCAGTTGGATTCGTCAAGCGTGTAGAGTGTGAAGCCGTCTTCGGTGCGTTCAATTCTTCGATTGCGAAGTTTTTTTCTTAATAGACATCGCACTCTCCATTGTTTAAAAATGGATGTAGGCGAGAATTTTGACCTTTGATCGTACTCAGATTTCGTGAGTTGCCGAGCCATATCCAATGGTATCTCGGTCGATACACAAACGCTGCGATTTGTGACGGATGTTAAAACGGGAGGGACCCGAAGGCCCCTCCCGTGATTCAAATCGATGTGTTGATGATCGCTCTTAGAAGAGGAGTGAGAACTGGCCGCGGAGAGTCACTTCGTCTTCGGTACTGCCGGCGGCGCCACTCCCGAGGTATCCGGTGGTCTGCATATCGGTGAAACCGAGCGTGTCGAGACCGGTGGTGTCAGAAAGACCGAAGCCAACATCCATAGAGAACCGAGCCGCGTGCGACTCAGGAACCAGGTAATAGTTGAATCCGACGGTGAAAGTCGCGTACTGGTCTTCGGCAGTCGCAGCGAGAGGCAAGAGTGCGGTCGCATCGTCATCAAGCAAAATGATGTCATAGCGTGCGAAAGCTTCGAACTGGTCTGTGAAGAAGATATTGCCCTGGAGGACGATGCCGTTGTCGGTACGATCAAGGCTCGAGCCTGCGATCAGATCGAGGTCGGCATTGAGACTTGTGAATGAAGCGAATACGCCCCACCCATCGCCTTCGTATTGTGCATCAACTGTCCATGCGGTCGCGGTAAGGGAATCTCCACCTGCGAATGCGCCAGCGAGTGCTGGGTTTGTATTGCCCATCTGTGACCAGTGTGCACCAACGCCGACACGGAAGCCGGTGTTTGAGCCACGCCATGAAGCAAAGTCACTGAACTGATCCCAGTTGCCCGAGATCAACCAGTCAAGGCGACCGGTGATGGAGAGGTCTGCTTCTGAACCAGAGGTGTAGAAGGAGTTTGCGGTATTGCCGACGAAGAAGTGTGAAGGGCCGTCTGCAATAGCAGTGGTAAATCGCCATTCGTCGTCGGCGTAGTTCAGGGCGATGCCTTGGGCGTAGCCCACATCGAAGAACGAGTTGGTGAGTGAACGCTCGACACCCTGAGAATGCTCAGGGGCGATGCTGGATTCGGCAGAGAACGGATTCTTGAGTTGACCAAACAGGAGTGTCCAGCTGTCATCGAGGCCCCAAGCGGCGTATGCCTCACGGAGGGTTGCGCCGCCGTCGCCTGTCGCACCAACGCCAGCCGACATGCCGTGATCAAAGGCACCGCCGAAATCAAGGGAAACAAAGCCGGAGATGTCTGTGCCTTCTACGCCGCCGCTCATGCGGATCTGTGTGCGAGGGGTTGAGAAACCAACAGTGGTATCTGCATCGCCGAGGGCTGTGCCACCGATTTCATCGCGGTTGTTGTAGGTGTAGCGGAACTGGGTGAGGATTGAGATATCGAGTGCCGAACCCGAAGAACCCAGGAGGCTCGAACGGGTGTTCGCGTCGGCACGCAGCTCAGCTGCGTATGCGTGATCGATGTCAAGTCCAGAATCGGCCAGCGCTGAGCCGCTCATGGTCACCATTGCGAGGGCCGCTAAAGTCTTTTTCATTTTTTGCTCCTGTGTAATTGAGTGCGTTCGACAAGAATTGAACTCAAACCAAAAGCTCAAAAACAACTTGTCTTTCCTCATTCTACACAGGATCAATATGAGTATTTCTTCGAATTTTTTTTGCAGATGCGTCGTTACTGTGCAATAGAAAAATCGGCCACTGGGCCGATCTAAAGTGATTTAAAAAATTGTTTTAAATTTACTCGTAGATGTAATCGGGGCCGCGCCATTGCTGCCACTTCTTGAGACGGAATCTCCAGAAGCTCTCTTCGAAGTTCGCTTGGGATTCTGGTGACCACATGTGGAACGCTTCAAGCTGACGAGCTTCGCTCGCGATGCGGCGGAGTTCGTCTTCCGCTTCTTGAACCGTCAGCGGGTCGGCTTCACCCGAACGGACCGCGGCGTTGACCAGATCGATGTAGAGCTGGTTGAGGTGCGCGTAGTCTTCGAGGGTTCCCTCGGACGCGGACTTGTCATTGAGGCGGTCGGCTTCGGCACGAAGGATCGTGTCGATGGCGCGGGCCTGGTGGCGCTGACCGGTGGTCCGCTCTACGCGGCAACCTGAGGAGAACGCCAGCACAAGGGCGCTGGCAACGATCACGATTGGGGTCAAACGAATGCTCATGGAGTCTCCATCGGTTCTCGGACTGGATCGCTTGAATGATCCCGTCAGGAATCGTTCAAGAAATGGACTTTAGGACCGCTTTACGAAAGAGCAAGTCGGCACATCATCTCTACGCCCAAAGGGATGGATTGATCGTTGAAATCAAAACTCGGGGTGTGCAATCCCGGGAACGGGGTCGAATCGTCCTTCGCAAGCCCCAAAAAGAAGAAGCAGGAGGGCACTTTCTGGGCGTAGAACGAGAAATCCTCGCCTCCAAGCGTGGGCTCCTCGACAAGCTCCACCCGGTCGCATCCGCCCGCAGAACGGGCGATTTCAAAGACATGCTCGGTTTGTTGGGGGTCGTTTTTGGTGACGGGGTAGCCTGGGAACCATTCGATGCTCGCGGAGCATCCAAGGGCGGCTGCTGTGGACTCGATCAGCGTGGTGAACCGGGCTTTGGTCTCCGTCCGGGTCGTGTCCGACAAGGTCCGCAGAGTCCCCTGCATGATCGCGGCGGCGGGGATGATATTAAAAGCGGTCCCGGAATGAATGGTGGTGATCGAGAGGACCACCGAATCGGTTGGTCTGGTCGAGCGGGAGACGATCGTCTGGGCGCTGGTGACAATTTGGGACGCGGCGACGATCGGATCGATCCCGAGGTGCGGATACGCGGCGTGGGCCTGGGTGCCTTTGACGGTGATCGTGAAGGTGTCGGTCGCGGCGAGCAGCGGGCCGGGTCGCGTCGCGATGGTCCCGAGCGGTTGGTCGGGCCAGCCGTGGAGACCGAACATTTTGGTGATGGGTGGGCCGATGAGTCCGTCAAGGGCGCCGTCGCGGATGAGTTTTTCCGCGCCCGCGCCGCCTTCTTCAGCGGGCTGGAAGACGAGGGTGATCGGGTTGGGTCGATGTTCCAGAGACGACAGGACTTTGGCAACCCCGAGCAGGATCGCGGTGTGCCCGTCGTGGCCGCACGCGTGCATGGTGCCTTCGTGGGTGGATTTGTGTGGGAGATCGGAGATTTCGGTGATCGGGAGCGCATCGATGTCCGCTCTCAGCCCAATGCATGGTCCCGGGTTGTGAATGGTTGCGGGGATGTGTGCGACGACCCCGGTTCCGGTGTTGGGTGCCTTGCCCCCGATGTCGGCGACGAACTCGATCCCCAGGTCGGTCAGGTGCTGCTGGATGACCTGCGAGGTGCGGGATTCTTTAAACTTGATCTCGGGGTGCGCGTGGAGGTCGCGCCTGATCGCGATAATGTCATCAAGGACTCGGGAGATCTGGTCGTTGAGGTCTGTGGATATCATGGTCATGCACAAGTGTAGTGAGCGGGATCACGCGGCGCGGCGGAGCGTGCTCAGACTGTTGTTCTCTTCCATGAAGATCCGAGCGGCGGCTTCGATATCGATCCGCTTGAGTTCGTGGGTTTGCTGGGAAACGCACCGGATCTGATCAAACTCATCTTGAATCGCATCGAACGCATCGACGACATCGGTATCAAAGTGGGTACCTCGTCCGCCTTGGATGATGCTGATCGCTTTTTGATGGCTCATGGCATCCTTGTAGACGCGTGCGGTGGTCAGCGCGTCGTAGACATCCGCGAGTGCGACGATCCGTGCCGCAAGCGAAATATGCTCCCCGGCCAGTTTGAATGGGTATCCCGTCCCATCAACCCGCTCGTGGTGCTGGAGCGCGATCTCGATGCCCATGTCCACGAACTCGTCTGCACCGAACTTGTTGCGGATCGAGAGCAGGGTTTCGCCACCGATGAGGGTGTGCTTCTCCATGACGACGCGTTCGTCGTCGGTCAAGCGACCCGGTTTGAGCAGGACCGAATCGGGGATGCCGACCTTCCCGATGTCGTGGAGCGAGGACGCGAGGACCAAGCGATCGATCCATTCATCGGTGATGATCGGGTGGCTCGGCTTGAGCTGGGTCGCGAGGACGCGGGCGTAGTGCCCGATCCGGTCGAGGTGATCCCCGGTATCCGTGTCGCGGTAGTCCGCAAGCTTTGCGAGCCCGTGGATGAGCGCGTTTCGTTTCTGAAGACTGTTGCCGACCTGCCGGCGGACCTCGTCTTGGAGCTGATGGTTGGACTGCTCGAGCGCGTCTTTGTAGCGGCGGGACGCGAGGTAGAATACGGTCGCGGTAAGCGTGAGGACGCACAGCGCGATGGAGAGTTCAAGCATGAACAGCTTGTCAATCTGGACCTGCGGGAGACTGACATTCGACTGCACCCATTTGTCGGTGAGCAGCACAGAACCCAGGAGAAGCCCTGATTGCGCGATCAGCACAGCGGTCATAAACGCTCGTCTGCTGCGGGGTCTGAACGCGATCTCGATGGCGGGTTTGTTGTTCACTTCAACACTATCGGGAGCGGGGCATTCTGAATGAAGCGCATGCAAGCTTATCTGAATGGAACCGATGTCTAGCGAATGGGTTGCGCCGATCAGACGCATCAGGATCGTCCGATTCGTGAATTATCCGTCGGATCCGAGCGGTACCGGACTATGGCAGGTGAACATCGCACGCATCGAGCGCGGAGGAGATTGCTGATGCCGCGTCCGAGAAGTTCGGATAGATGCTCTGGCTTTGGACCCGGTTGGGATCGCCGGCGGTCAGCGATGGTGGGGCGTACAAACTAAACAGATCGGCGAGTTCGGGGTTTGCGGGAATGTTCCGTGATTCGGACATCGCGAGGAGCGATTCGACGGCTGGGGAGATCAGGTACGCCGCGAGCTGCTGGGCAAGCTCGGGGTGCGGGGCTCCGGAGACGATGCCGACGGTGTTGGGGAGCAGAACCGGTCCTCGTGAGCCGAGGGTGTCCAGGTTCATTGGGGGGTCGAACGCGTCGTAGACGCAGTCCACTTTCCAGCCGTTGCGTTGTCCGCTCCAGACATCATCGGTATCGGTGAGGCCGACATCGATCTCGCCCATCGCGATGGCGCGGACGACGGACGCGTTGCCGTCGTAGAGGCGGATATTGTTGTTCGCGAGCATTTCGAGCCAGCGTTCGAACTCCGCGAGTCCCCATTGATTGACGATGATTCCCATGTGGCCGCGGGTGGTGCCGAACTGTGGGCGCGCCATCCCGATGCGGTCTTTCCACATGGGCTGGGCAAAGTCTCGGAGCGTGGTGGGGGGGGTGGGGACCCGGTCGGTCGCGTACGCGATGACGCGGGCGCGGGACGCGAACCCGACCCATGATCCATCGTCAGCGATGAGTTCAGCGGGCCAGCCGTCGGGAGTCAGCTTGCTCATGGCTTCTGGGAGCAGGGCGTTGGTGCTGGTAAGGTCGAGGGTGCCGAAGGGTTCGGAGGACCACCAGACATCGGCTTGCGGGTTCAACGCTTCTGCCTTGAGTCGCGCGACGAGCCCGGTGGTTTTGGTCGCTTCGGTGTCGCCCACGATGGCGACTTGGATGCCGGTGTCTTTGGTGAACTGTTCGGCGACCAGTTTGGCAAAGGTGTCATCGGCGGAGGTGTACAGGACGACGGTTTGAACCGATTTGTTCTGTGCATCGGGGCTACAAGAAAGCAACATCAGCGCCAGGGGAGCGACGAGGAGTGGTCGAATGAATCTCAGCATGTATTAATCGCCCTTGGGTTCGGCTGGTTTGGTTGCGGGTGCCGCGGGATCATTGGCGGGTTTGCTCCCGCTTTCCGCTTGTTTGGCGGCTTTGTCCAAACGACCAAAGTATTTCTGGACGGCGGATTCATACTCGCGCGGGATGCGTTTGGTCTCGATCGCTTCTGAGGCCTCGGTTTTGGCGCTCTCGACCGCGCTGGAGAACACCGCGGTGGACTCGCCCTTGATTTGTGAGCCTTGGACCATGGTCGATGCGATGACCGGCCCCTCGGCGGTGGTGCGGACGGACGCGTGCTCTTTGTTAATCGTAAAGTCCGCGCCCTGTTCTTGCGGAGATGCACCGAGACCTTGCCCCGGTCCACCGGAACCGGCGCCTTGCTGTGAGGAATCGCCCTTGGCAAATTGGCCTGTGGACGCCCATTGGCTCTGCTGACCGCCACCGGAACCAGAGCCGGGATTGGTGCACTGGGAGAGTTGGTCGAGTTGCTGCTGTGCTTGACTCATCGCGGATTCGAGCGACTGGGCTTCTTGCTGCATGTTCTCGAGGTCCGAGAGCTGCGCGTTCATCGCTTCGGAGCCCGCCGCGGCTTCTTGTGGGTCCCCGCTCTGCATGCCTTGCGCCATCTGCCCCATCGCTTGGGACATCGCGCCCGCGGCGTCGGACGCTTTCTGCTGCGCCTGCGCGGCTTTGGAGAGTGATTCCATTTGCTCTGGGGTTGCGCCCGCTTCTTCGAGCGCTTTCTTGAGTGCATCAGGATCGCTCGCGAGTTGCTTCGCTTGCTGCTCGCTGAGTCCCGCGGCTTTAAGCTGTTCCTCAAGCTGCTGCGAGTTCTTGGACATCTGCTCCATCTGCTTCTTCATGTTCTCGAGCTGCTGTCCGAGTTCCTTTTTCTGTTCTTCGGACATGTCCCCGCTCTGCATCTCTTGAGCGAGCTGTTCGAGCTGTTCCTTTGCTTCTTTGAAATCGCCTCGCGCCATGGCGCGGGCCATTTCGGATGCCGGGGATTCTTCGGTGGTGTTGAGGGATTTCATCGCGTCCTTGATCGCATCGAAGGTTGCGCCGTCCTCGTTGTTTCGTTTCTCTTCGAGCTTGTCGGCGACGCTCGTCAGGTTCTTGATCGCGCTGCGGAGGGACTCTTCGGGAGTGAGGAACTCGTTGGCTTCGGGCTTGAGCAGATCCTCGAAGGACTCGCCGTCTTCGGTCTCAAAGTCGAGCTTGGTCTTGTCGAGGATCTCTTTGATCGCGGCTTGCGATTGAGCGACCGTCGCTTCGACTTCCTGCGTCTGGGCGAGCTGGGCTTTCTTCTCTTCTTGCTTTGCGTACAGGCCCGTCAGGTCCTTGACGGGGAGCCACCAGACCGCGAGCAGTGCGATGCCCGCAACGAGAGGCGTGGGCCAGAGCTTGGGCGCGGTGATGGGAAGGGCGGTGCGGATGTTGATGCGTGATGCTTTGTCGGTCGCATCGGAGACGACCGATTTGGACCATCCATCGGATTGCGATTCGACGATGAGCGCGGTCGAGATGGATTCGCGGAGCCCGGCGCGATCATCAATAATCATCGCGGCTTTGGACTGAGAAGGCCGGCGAAGAAATGCCCACACAAGACCGACCAGAATCGCGGCGGCCGGCGCAGCGATGAACACGATGTTCCAAGGCACGACAAAGACCGGAGCGACCTTCTGCACACCACGCGCGAAGACCATCAATGCGATGACCGCCGCGAGGCAGATGGTGATGGTGCGGATCGAATCGATCAGCACCAATCGGCGCGAAGCTTTGGAGATGGTGTTGTGGAGTGCGGACATGGTTTGACGCCTTCTGGGTGGTTTTCCAAGGATGCCGATGCTGTTGAATCATCGGCTGGGCATCTACCAATCTCTCAAGAAATCAGCGATTGGATGGAGACCCACATGATTGTACGGGATCGGGAGGCTCTGGTTGCTGCATCAGACCGCTTGTGACGATAGAGTGATGTTCTTGAAACAGCGTTTTTGTTCCAATCTGATCGGTTTTGTGACGGGTTCCTACATCACGCGCGATGCCTGCGACCAAGCATTTGTACGGATGCACACGCGGGATCGGATCGGAGATCGGCTCCATCTGTTGTTTGCGTGCATCGCGATGGTGGGGATCGGGGGGCCGGTGAGTATGGTGGATATCGCGGTGCTGCCTTTGGCCGTGTTCTTTCTGGTGCGGGTGTTCAACACCTTTCCGGTTTGGATTCATGGGTTTGGTCAGCCGGTGGTGTTGTGCGGGATTCTGCTCGCGGGATGGATGGGGGTGAGTTTGCTCTGGTCGTCCGACCCGGTCGCGGGGCTCGAAAATATGGGAGAGCTGCGATGGCTCGCGATGATCGGGTTTGTCTTCCCGGTCATCGAACACCGGAAGCTGCTGATCGGGTGCCTGTGCTTCGGGTTCTTTGCGGGCAATGTGGTGCAGGTGATCGATGCGTTTAATGGGTTCGGGAATGAATGGCTCGCGCAACAACTCTGGCATTATCCGGAGCGTGTCTCTGGGTGGTGGGACCCCGCGGTGGGTGGTTCGATGCTGGTCGCGGCGGTGGGGCTGTATTTACCGATCGCGTTCTTTGGACAGGGTTGGACGAGGGCTCGACTGTTTGGCGTGCTTGGGTTCTTGATTTCGATCACGGGACTGATCGCGACCGGGACGCGCGGCGCCTGGATCGCGGGAATCGGTTTGCTGATCGCTTCTGGTGTGATCGGGATTGTGGTCCGCCGATGGTCGCGGAAGACGGTGGTGGTTGGGAGCGTCATCGCGTTGGTTGTCGTGGTGATCGGCGGCGCGGTGGCGTGGAATGTGCAGGGTGTTTCGGATCGAGTGAACAACGCACAAGAAGAACTTGCCCTCGCGATGGAGGGGAACTATCTCACTTCGATGGGTGTCCGTGTTTCATTAGCCGGGCAAGCAATCGGCGCGGGCGCGTCGCATCCGCTTGGTGGATTGGGGGCCGGCGGGTTCGGGGATTGGATGCGGGAGCGGACCCCGGACCAGCTCGACAATCATTCGCACCCGCATTCGTCGGTCCTTCGGTTGTTCGCTGAGCAAGGCATACCGGGTGTGCTGATTGGCGTGTTGCTCGTGGTGGTGCTGTTGACCGCTTCGTGGCGATGTGTCGAGAGTGATGATCGCGGAACGCTTTTGATGGGGCCGTTTTATGCGATTCTTGGGGTGGTTTTGGTGAGCGCGTTTGATTCGGTGCTGCTCAATGCCAACACATCAGCACTCATCGGCGCACTCGCCGCGTTATCCCCATCGTACCTCCCAATGCGCGGCTCAGCGCGTCGCGTGGGTTCGGACCTAGAATCGACGCGGGACAGCGCACTCAACGGGAAAGAACATTCACGATGACGACCTCAGAGAATCAGCCGATGAGCCGAGCGGGGGCCGCGCTGCTTGCCAAGATCGAAGACCGCACGGCGAGGGTCGGCGTGGTCGGTCTGGGGTATGTCGGACTGCCTTTGATCCAAGCGGTCCACGACGCGGGGTTCCCGGTCATCGGGTACGATGTGGACCAGACCAAAATCGACATGCTCGAACGCGGCGAGTCCTACCTCAAACACCTCGGTGATGTGCTCGTCCAGACACTCACCCACTCGGACCGCTTCAGCGCGACGACCGACGAGGAGGTGCTGGGTCAAGCGGACATCATCGTACTGTGTGTCCCGACCCCGATTACTTTGCAGCGTGAACCGGATCTGCGGTTTGTACTTGGGAGTGCGCAGACGGTCGGTCGCGTGCTCCGCGAGGGGCAGATGGTGATCCTCGAATCAACCACCTATCCCGGGACGACCCGCGATCTGGTGGTGCCGATCCTTGAGCAGGGCGCGATCGAGCGCGGACGGAATCTCAAATCGGGCACGGAGTTCTTTGTGGGATACTCACCAGAACGCGAAGACCCGGGTCGCGCGGGGATGGTGACCTCGATGATCCCCAAACTTGTCGGCGGTGTTGATGCAGCATCGGGCGTGCTCGCCAACGCGTTTTATTCTTCGTGTATTGAGCATGTGTTTCCCGTGAGCAGCGCCGAGATCGGAGAGGCGGCCAAGCTGCTGGAGAATGTGTACAGAGCTGTGAACATCGCGCTGGTGAACGAGCTTAAGCTGGTGTTTGATCGGATGGGGATTGATATCTGGGAAGTCATCGAAGCGGCGAAGACCAAACCGTTCGGATTCGAGGCGTTTTATCCCGGTCCGGGATTGGGTGGGCACTGCATACCCATCGATCCGTTTTATTTGTCGTGGAAAGCGAAGCAGGTCGGTCACGAGACGCGGTTTATTGAGCTCGCGGGGGAGATCAACCGCACGATGCCAAAGCATGTCGTGCGCCGGGTCTTTGAGTCGCTGCGTGATGAATCCAAGGAACTCCGCGGCGCAACGGTGCTGATCATTGGGGTCGCGTATAAGCCGAATGTCGACGACATCCGCGAAGCGCCCGCTGCGGAGATCATCAAGCTGTTGATGGAGCGCGGAGCGGTCGTCAAGTACCACGATCCGCACATCGCCAAGTTCCCCTCGATGCGCCGGTACCAGATCGATCTGAATTCGGTTGAGCTCAGTGATTCGGAGATTGCATCGGCGGATTGCGTGTTGATCATCACCGATCATGCGGGGATCGACTGGGCTCGCATCGGCCGCAACGCGTCGCTGGTGGTGGACACGCGGAATGCGATGTGTGCGGTCATGAAAAACGCGGGCGACATGGTCGCCCGCGTGGTCAAAGCTTGAGTGTTTGTGTGGTTTAGTCTTCGAGGAGTTCTTTGATGTCCTCGGGGAGCTCGAGTTCGCTGTCGTCTACTTCGCCGTTGATGTCGATCTCGGTGAACTCGATGAGTTGCTTGTTTGGTCCGACGCTCGCGACGGTTGTAAATGCAAACATCATCCCTTCGATCTCGCGGTAGTCAGAGGTGTACGAGGTTGACGGGATTTTGCTTCCTGCCATGGCGGTCAGCGTGTCGGTCCGGGCCAGCAATCCGGTGTCCGAAGCGTAGTAGTTGGTGGTGACGGTTTGGTCCTTGATTGAGGTCAGCTCGAGGACATCCGTTTCGATCTTGGTGTCGTCGGGCATGGTGACGGTTTCTTGCCCCTTGTAGGAGATCGATTCGTAGTGCTCTTCCCAGTTGAGGTCCGCGTAGAGGTCCATTTGATCGAGAAGTATCCCTGCCTCGTCTTCATCTAGGATCTTGGGGCCGCTCATCATGTCACTTGACCACACGACATCGCCAGAGACGCCTTGGTTGAATGCGCCGAGGCCCGGAATTTCAATGTTGAGAACCATGCCTTTGCCGGAGACGATGAGGATGTTCATGTCCGCGTTGATCCCTTGAGCTGGCAAACTCATGGTGCCGGTCATGCGAACGGTTTTGACTTCTCTCTTCTCGGCGTTCTCGCCCAGGGTTGCTTTGTTCGATTTGTCCCAGACTTTCTTGGCTTTCGCATCCATCGTCGGCGCTTTGGCATCCGCAGCGTGGTTGTGCTCAGGTCCAGCAGCGAGCGATGGTGTGGTGAGTGTCAATGGTGCAGCGGTCGCGATCAGCATCGCGAGAGTCTTTGTGGTTGTTCGTGTGAAGTTGTTCATATCGTGATCTCCTTCGCGAGATGGGGTGGGTTCTGATTGATTCTAGAAATCTTGTCGATTCTAGAACAGGTGTTCATGTATAGCAGGATTCAGACATACGGCTCATTCGGCGTTTTGGATCCAGTTGGTCGCGGCATCAAGGACCTCGTCATGCCCGCTCAGCAGCCCTTGGCGGGTGTACTGGATCGGGAAGTCGGGAATCGTCCCTTGGGCTTCGAGCGAATACCCACCGCTCGTGGTGTAGTCCGCGAAGGCGTATTGGAACCCGTCGCCGTTGGGGAGGCGCTCGACGGTTGAGGGGAGCGCGAGCCCTGCGGTTTGTGTGCCGAAGACTTTGCCGCGTCCGATGTCCTTGATCCCGGCGCTGAGGATTTCCGCGTTGGAGATGCTCAGCTCGTCGATGAGCACCGCGACCTTCCCGGTGTAGTTGTTCTTGCGAGGGTTGAGCATGAGCGGGATATTGAATGGGCCGCGGACGGGGTCGCGCATTTTCATGGTGCCCATGAGTCCCTTCTCGTCGATGAGCCAGTTGATCATGCCGGGGGCCATCAGGATGATGCCGCCGTAGTTGCCACGCATGTCGATGACGATTCCGGGCGCATCCTTGTGGTCCTCGATGAACTGCTGGTAGGTTGGCAGGACGGTGCCGGGGCTCATGAACAGGCTGAGGCGGAAGTATCCGATGCCGTCGTCGAGGGTGGTCGCTTCAACCTCGATGGGTGATTCGGGGAGTTCACCGATGCCCGCCATCACGCCGGGCGATGGATCGAGGGTGACGGAGACTTCGCGCATGGTGTTGTGCTCATCGCTGAAGGCCATGTTGATGGTTTCGCCTGCATCTCCACCGAGGCGGGACTGTGCGATGAGTCCCGCTTGGGTCTCTGGGCGCATAACGCCTTCGATCTCGCGGGTGACTTCAATGAGCGAGTCCATTGATCGGCCGCGGATCGAATCCACGATCCAGCCGGTTTTGATCCCCGCGTTGGCTGCTGGTGAGTCCGGAACGACCTTGGTGACGAGGAACTGTCCATCGATCAATCGGACATTCATCCCAGCCCAGCCCGGTTCGTCGCTGGATTGATCGTGATCCGGTGCATCGTTCTGATGCGCGGTCGATTCTTCTTCGAGTCGATTGTACGAGGTTGATGGGATGATCCCGAAGTGTGACTGTCCGAGTCGGCTCAGCAGTTCGTTGATGACCTGCCTCGCCTCGCTGTCAGACTCGGCTTGCTGGATTTTTGGGAGCAGGTCGGCGTGGGCTTGATCCCAGTCGACGCCGTTGAGGTCGGGGTCCCAGTGCTTTTCTTTGACGCTGTTCCAGACATACTCGAAGGATTCAATATGTGACGCGAGCCGATCTTGAGAGATGCCGGTTCGGGCCTCGTTCATTGAAGTGTTTTTGGACGAATCGGTCGCGCATCCGGTGATCACGATCCCGGCGCAGAGCCCGAGGGTGGTCGCAGAAATTGCCAAGACACGCGCGTAGCTCGATGGTCGTTTTAACAAAGAGATGGGTTTCAAACGGAGACTCCTGGGTTTGAACAATGATGGATCTAGTTCTATGGATGACCCTGCTCGAGGTTTCAAACTACGGGATGCCGGAGCATCGCCATGCACGAACAGGAGCCATAGAGCGGGATGGTATGCAACAGTTTTGTGGAATCGTTGCTCCTATGAGGTCATCGAAGCCTTGTTTCATGCACAGAATAGAGCATTGGCAGTGGCAAAACGCGGAGGCAGGCGCATTGGGCTTATGAAACACGGTTTTATGTCCGATACAACCGGCATGACACCAGCCGCCCCGATGACCGATACCGATCCATCCTCCCCTCACACAGAAGCACACTCCGAGGGACACACGGAGACATCCGCTCTTGTCGCTGAGAACATGACCCGCTATGTGATCGTTGAGATCAACAGCAACATGTACGGCATCACAACCGAAGCAACCGTCGAACTGATGGATTCGGATACGATTCAGATCACCCGGGTCTCGCACACGCCGAGCTTTGTGCGAGGCGTGATCAACCATCGTGGATCGATCATTCCAGTTATTTCGATGCGGACGATGCTTGGTTTCAAGCCCTGCGCCGAAACGATCGGCGAAGCAGAGACCGCGAAGGCCGACACCAGCATGATGGTGATCACCGAGTTCGGTGCTCAGAAGATCGGGCTGATCGTGGATCGCGTGCATTCGGTGTTTGACTGTGCCGATGAAAAGGTGCAGCCCCTCCCCGAGTCTACGGAGAACGCGACCTTCCTCAAAGGGCTCGTTCATCAAAGCGATGGTTCGTATATTCTGATCGCGAACATCGAGCATATCTACCAGAGAGCATGCCCAAAGTAGTTCTTGAATGCAGCTGAAACGAGAGAGCCGCGTGATTCAGTCTTCGGACGGATCGCGCGGTTTTTGCCATGCGTAATCCTTGTCCTTATGAAGCACGCCCGCGGCTTGCTTCAAACACCGCTTGCACGCGATGGCCTCGTCAACCATCGGCGAGCGCCAGTGGGGATCTGTTCGTCCGTTCTCTAAACACAGCAGGCACTTGTCTTCTTGTGCAACCGGGGCGCCGAGCTTGAGCTGGACGATCTCCGCGTACGCGATCGACAAGCAGTGGCTGCAGATCAACGATCCGCGATGCCCCTCAACCATCGGGCGATCATCGTCCCAAGGCTGGTGACAAAAATCACACACAAAGATCAGTCGGCCTTGATCGTCTTTATTCTGCATCAGTGGGTGCTCTCATCGTTGGAAATCAGTTGGTGCTGCGCAAGGGATTGATAGAGCTTGCAGCTCTCGAGGAGTTCGTCGTGGGTTCCGGTCGCGACGATGGATCCATTGTCCATCACCACGATGCGGTCCGCGCCAAGGACAGTCGAGAGGCGGTGCGCGACGATGAGCGTGGTGCGGTTGGTACAGAAGGTGGCGAGCACTTCGCCGATCAACCGTTCCGACGCCGCGTCCACCATCGAGGTCGCTTCGTCAAGGATCAGGATCGCGGGGTCACGCAGGATTGCTCTTGCGATCGCGATGCGTTGGCGCTGACCACCCGACAAGGTGAGCCCCTGCTCTCCGACATGGGTATCGAACCCGTCGTCGAGCTGGTTGATGAACTGGGTTGCCCGTGCGCGCTCCGCGGCTTGGCGGATCTGCTCGTCGCTCGCGTTGGTGTTGCCGTACGCGATGTTGTCGCGGATGGTGCCTTTGAACAATACGACTTCTTGGGTGACGACGCCAATCTGCCGGCGGAGCGATCGGACACGAACGCGCGTGATGTCGATCCCATCGACGAGGACCTGTCCTTCATTGGGGTCGAAGAGTCGTGGGACCAGCGAGAGGAGTGTGGTTTTGCCGCAGCCGTTGGGGCCGACGAACGCGACGGTTTCCCCAGCGTTGATTTTGAGCGAGACATTGGCGACGGCTCGTGAGCTTCCGCCGGGATACAAGAAAGAGACATTGTTGAAGACGAGCGACTCGCTGTGGCGCGGGAGCTTGGGCATACGCACATCGTGCCCCGGCTCGCTGTCCGCATTGAGCAGCCGCTGCAAACGGTCCGCGGCGGCCCCGGACTGCTGGATGTCGTTGACCAATCCCGTGATCGGTTTGATGCTCGCGCCAGCGATCGCAAGAGCGACCAGCACGGTCATGAACTCGGATTTGTCAAGGTGCCCATCAAGGATCAGCTTCACAGCGACCAAGGTGAGGGCGCCGAGTGTAAAGACGGTGATCGTTTCGATCAATGGACCAGCAATTGCGCGGGCGGTGCGGATGCGGAGTTGCTGATGGAGTACATCTTTGTTGATGCGCCCGAACCGTCCCGATTCGTAGCGTTCGGTGGTGTGCACTTTGACGACCCGGAACCCTTGGAGCGACTCGGTCGCGGCGCGGTACAAACCCGCACGGCTCGACAACGCACGCTCAGATGCACGGCGGATTCTCTTGCCCAGCTTGCGGATCACAACCGCGAGGATCGGCATCAGCAGCAGCGCAACAATCGCGAGCTGCCAGTTGGTCACCAGCGCGACGACGAGGGCGATGATTCCTTTGGTGATCTGCGCAACCGCTTTGGACAGCAGCGCGACATACCCCGCGCCGAGCGCTTCGGTGTCGTTGACGATCCGGGAGATCGCTTCGGTCGGTCCCTCCGAGACAATGGTCTTGAGCGGAAGATGGATCACCTGTTGGAATGCTCGCCTGCGGATCATCGCGATGGATCGTTGAACGACCGTAAGTGCGAGGTACTGGTGCATGAAGTTGGCAAACGCGCCAAAGATCGTCAGCACACCCAGCGAGATCATGATCCACATCACCGCATCGAACGGCCCCTCCGGCAGCGACGCGATGAAGTCTTCGGTCAAGAAATCCTTCGCCCACTCCTTCGAGGCGTACTCCTCTGCCAGCTGAGGCAACCCGCGATGACCCGGTTCAAGGATCGTGTCGAGCACGGGCTGCATCGCGATAATCCCCGCGCCCATCCCCCCTGCGGAGACGACGGCGAACAACAACCCGAAAATCAGGTGGGTGCGCCAGCGAAGCATCTGTTTGGCAAAGTGCCAGAAGGCATCCATAGTCATGCGTGGATTATTCGTGTCCCGAACCCGTTTGAACAGGCCGAGCCGAAACAGTGTTCAAAGCGGCGATCTCAGGGGATTCAATCGCGGGGTTCCGCCTAGGAAGGTCGCTTCGGCCGGTCCAGAGCACGCGGATGAGATGCACAATGTCGTCCAGAATCATCAACAAACACGGCAGCAGGATCAGGATAATCACCGTCGCGCTCATAAGTCCACACGCGATGGTGATTGCCATCGGGATCAAGAACTGTGCCTGGAAGCTCTGTTCGAGCATCATCGGGAGCAATCCAAGCACCGTGGTGATGGTCGTGAGCATGATCGCGCGGAAGCGGGCTTGCCCGGTCAGGTGCCCCGCTTCAAAGACCGTCATGCCTTCTTTGCGCCTCGCGTTGAAGAACTCCATGAAGATCAGCGAGTCGTTGACCACGATCCCCGCGAGCGCGACAAACCCGATCATCGACAGGAAGGTCAGCGAGTAGCCGAGGATCAGGTGCCCCCAGATCATCCCGATGAGCGCAAACGGGATCGCGGTCATCACGATCAATGGCTGCGTAAAGCTCCCGAACAACCACGCAAGAATCACATAAATCAACCCCGACGCGACCAGCATCCCGATCGGGAGCGAGGACATCGAGTCTTTGAAATCTTTCTGTCGTCCGCGTTCGATGAGATCCACGCCGTGCATGCTTGCGAGGCGCTCGATGATCAGGGGTTTGATGTCGTTGGCAAGCTTGTCCGGATTCCCGATCGCGCGGTTCACATCCGCTTGTACGGACACAGCGCGTTGGCGCTCGACCCTGCGGATGGTTGCGTAGGACTGCGACTCTTCGATCAACGCGACTTCGCTCAGTGGGACCGCTACGCCGGAGGGTGTGAATACGAACTGGCGTTCGATGGAGCTCATGGATCGGCGGGTCTCTTGAGGGAGCGTCACGCGGATGTCCACATCTTCTCGGTCTCCCGCGAAGGTGTATGCCTCGATGCCGAAGACCATGCCCTGGATTTGTCGTCCGAGGTTGGCGCGGGTGAAGCCCATTTCCGATGCGCCGTCTCGGAGCGTGAATCGGACTTCTTGGAGTCCGCGATCGAGGTCGTCGGAGATGCCGTAGACCGCTTCGAACTCGCGCATCGTGTCTTTGATCATCGCGACCGCTTCGTCGAGCAGGTGCGGGTGGTCGGATGCGACGGTGTAGTTGAGATCGGTCCCGCCGGGTCCGCCGGACACCCCGGCCATCCGGATGGATTTGGCATCGGGGACCGGGCCCACAAGCTGGCGGATGCGCTCGATCAGGATTGACGAACTGACATCGCGGAGTTCCGCGGGATAGAGCTCAAGAACAAGCTGGCCGACATGCGGCGCCGAGGCCCCGCCGCCGGCGCCTTCCAGATCGCTGACCGCGCCCGCCATCGCGAAGGTGGTTTGGATCTCGGGTTGTTCCATGCACACGGATTCAAATCGACGCACGATCTCGTCGGTGCGTGAGACCGGCGTCCCGATCGGCATCGAGATCGTGATATTGACGGTTTCCGCATCGTCGTCTTCGAAGAAGATAAACGACAGCCGTCCGGATGCGACAAGTCCGATCGATACCATGAATGTCGCGACGACTATCGCAAGCGAGATGTACCGGAACCGCATCGCAACTGAGAGTAGCTTTGCGTACGCAGGGATGATCTTGCCGTTGATGAGGTGATCGCGGGCGCGGTCGTAGCGTTCCTCGAATCGTTCAAACCGGTTGATCGGTTTGTTGCTCGCTCTCCGGCGATCAACGCCCTTGAGGGACGATGCCATATGCGAAGGAAGAATGAACAGTGATTCAATCAGCGAAACCGAGAGCGCACACCCCACAACGATGGGCAGCACACCCATGAAGTCGCCAATCTGCCCGTTGAGCAGCGCCAGCGGGAGGAACGCACAGATGGTGGTCAGCACAGTTGAGACGACGGGCCAACCAACCTGATCGGTCCCCTCGACAGCGGCTTGGTATGCGTTCATCCCCGATTCGTGCTTGCTCGCGATGTTCTCTGCGACGACGATCGCGTCGTCCACGAGGATACCGATCACGATGATGAGACCGAACATGGTCAGCAGGTTGAGCGAGACATCCATCCACGCCATCATCGCGAGCGTCCCGAGCAGCGACACCGCGAGCCCCATCGCGACCCAGAACGAGATGCGCCAGTTGAGCAGCAAGACGAGCGTGAGGAACACAAGGACGCCGCCATAGAGCGCGTTGCGGAGGAGCAGGTTGAGACGACCAGAGACGAACCGCGAGAGTTCGGTGGTGGTCATCAGTGTGCCTGGAGGGGGCGAGAGCGCGAAACGCTCCGCGCCCAGTCGGTGTGCTTGGACGCGTGCGGGGGTTCCCGGCGGTGCGAGTTTCTCTTTCCAGGTCAGTTCGATGGGCTGGCCATTGCGCCCAGCAACATACGCCTTGGTGACCCCCGACAAACTGATGATGTCCTGCTTGCCGACGCGGAACACCGTGAGGTTGACGGTGGGGTGCCCTTCGTAGCGAGAAGTCAGATCGATATCGACAAACCCATCGCTGACCGTCGCGACATCGCGGACACGGATGACCCCGCCGCTGGAGTCGGCTTTGAGGACGATGTCGAGGATCTCGTCGGAGCGTTCTTCAACACCCACCGAACGCACAGAGATGGTCGAGGTGTTGGTGCGGACGGACCCGCCCGGAAGCTCGATCATCGCGCTGCGGATCTGGTCGCTGATGCGTGGGAGCGAGAGTCCATGTTCGATGGCGCGAGCGGGATCGACTTCGACAAGGATCTCGTCGGTCCGCGTGCCCCCGGTCGAAATATCGGTGATGTCCGGGAGCGAGAGCAGGTCGTCGCGTACCTCGTTGATGAAGTTCTTCATCGTGCGTTCGTCGGCATCGCTGTAGAGCGCGACGATGATCGCGGGGAGCTTGGCTTCGATCTTGTCCACGATGATGTTGTCCACATCGTCTGGAAGGTCTTGGAGCGCATCGATCTCGCGTTTGACATCGGTCACCGCTTGGTCGATGTGTGTCCCCTCGACGAACTCGATCTGCAGCGACGCGGCCCCTTCGCTGATCGTCGTCGTGATCTCCTTCACACCCGTGAGGTCGGACACCGCGTCCTCGATCTTGATCGCCAGCGCGTCCTCGATCTCTTCGGGAGCCGCGCCCGGATACGGCGCAAGCACCGAGACCATGCGAGGCTCAACAAACGGGAAGAACTCGCGGCGGAGCGTCGTTCCAAAGATCAATCCCGCGAAAATAATCGCGAACATCACCAGATTGGCAACGACATGCTTCCGGACTCCGAAGCGTGCAAGACTCATGGCTGTGTCCCGCTTCCGTCCTCGCGCCCGATGACTTCAACCAACAGCCCCTCACTGATCTGGTCCAGCAGGGAGACGACGACCAGGTCGCCTTGCGAGAGTCCCGAGGTGATGACGGTCCACTGATCCTCGTTCGGATCGAGCGATTCGATCTTGCCCTCGATTGAGTACGCGGTCGTGACCGGGCGCACCTCGATGCGATACCCCTCCGAATCCTGCGGCACCGCAATCATGACTCGATTGCCTTGGATCGCGCGTCGTGGAACAACGAAGCGAGGCTCATCGTCGGGAGAACGCACGCGACCGAGTACGAACCGTCCCGGGCTCAGCCGATCCCCAGCGTTCGGGTCCTGCTCGACCTCGACATAGACGGTGATGGTCCGGTTCGCGGTGTCCGCTTCGGGTGCGATGCGTGTGATGACCCCGATCTGGTTTGGTTCCCCGATCGGGTCGCCCTGCCAGAGTTGAATCTCGTCTCCGAGCCTGATCCAGCGGATCGCGCTTGCTGGGAGCCGGACCGGGATTTCGAGTTGCGAGAGATCGATGACCCGCGCGATGGGTGTTCCCATCGCGACCCAGTCGCCCTTGTCAGCGTTGACGCTCTGGATCACGCCCGCGATCGGGGATCGGATCACGGCACGGTCAAGGTTCTCCTGCGCCGTCGAGGCACTGGCGCGCTGACCAGCGAGCTGCGCAAGCAACTGGGCGCGTCGCGAAGGGATCATCTCCAAGCGTTCCTTGAGTGTTTCAACTTCGCGCTGCACCCGGCGGACCGCGGCGGTCTTGATGTCAAGTTCGCCCACGCTCCCCGCGCCCGCTTCGATCGCTTGTGCGGTGCGTTCAAGATCGCGCTGAGCGGCGTCGATCTCGTCCTTTGCAAGTTCGATCTGTGTCCCGACGCGTTCGGACTCAACGCTCAACCCATCAAGCTGCGCCTCGATCGCGCTGGCGGCTTGATTCGCTGCGTTGAGCGTGTTGGTGGAATCACTCGAATCCAGACGGAGCAGAACCGTGCCCACGCTGATCCGTTGTCCCGGCTCGATCGCGTTGGGTCGTTCGATGACCCGCCCCCCGACTTCCGCGACGATGCTCGCGTCGTTCATCGAGCGTGCGGTGCCGTAGCCGTCCCATGTGCGATCAACCGCGCGGAGCTGTGCTTCCATCGTGCGGATTTGAACAGGCATGAGCGCCGCGTCGGATTGTGCGGACTCGACCTTGGTCGAGATCATCACTGCGACGATCCCCGCTGCGATCGCGAGCACAACCACAATGATGGCGAGTCGAAAAAAGATCGAGGTGACACGCAAGCCCAAGGACCGCTGCTCAGAGTTTGATGAGGAGGTCGGTGTGGGCTTGTTGTCCGTTTGGGGGGTGGATTGCACGCAAGGTCTCCAGCTGGGCAACTCGTATGGTTGTAGTCAATGCCGCGGATTCATATAGTACCGCTCGCTTGGAATCAAGGTGCGTGATCGGGCATGATCGCAGGGAGGTCGGCATCAAATTCTGTGTGCTGGATCGGTGCGAGGTGCGATGGTGATTGAGTCTTGTTCTCAAGACTCAATAATCGCGGAGCCAGCCCCCACACCATCAGCGAAATGATGACGATGCAGATCAGGTTGAGACCGAATCCCGCAAACGCCATCTGCTTGATGCTGATTCTTCCTGAAGCAAACACAATCGCGTTGGGTGGTGTCGCGACCGGGAGCATAAACGCGCACGACGCGGAAACCGCGGCGGCAATCACCAGCAGCGTCGGATCGATCCGCATCCCCTCGCCCACGGCTGCAAGAACAGGGAGCATGGTGCTGGTGGTTGCGGTATTGGAGGTCATCTCCGTTAAGAACACAATCAGTGTGGTCACGCCACCGATGAGCGGGAGTTCGCCCGGATTCCCGAGCGATGCGATCTGATGGCCGATCCACGCATCCAGACCGGTGCGTGTGACCGCGCCTGCGAGCGCGAGACCGCCGCCGAACAGAATCAGGATCCCCCACGGGATTTCCTCCGCAACCTTCCACGATAACACGCGCGTCGTGCGCGAACGATCGACCGGTGTGATGAACATCAGCAGCGCGCCAAAGATCGCGATCGAAGCGTCGTCGATCTTCGGGATCTGAAACAGTTGCTCAAGCCAGCTGTGGGTGATCCAGAGGAACGCGGTCAATCCGAAGATCGACACCGACAGTTTCTCGGCACCGCTCATCGGTCCCATCGCATCGAGTCGCTCACGGATGTAGCGTCGCCCGCCGGGGATTTCTCCGATACGGACCGGCATCGCCACAAAGACCAAGTACGCCCAGCTGATCGGGAGCAGGACAGCGGTCAGCGGGATTCCCAGCCCGAGCCACCGCGCGTAGGTCATCTCGATGCCCATATCCGATGTGAGAAACCCCGCGAGGAATCCATTGGGAGGCGTGCCGGTGATGGTCGCGATGCCTCCGATCGATGCTCCATACGCGAGGGCGAGCAGTAGGCAGACGCTGAATCGCTTTGCGTGCTTGGATTCGTACTCGTCACCCGCCGCGAGGACCGCGATGGAGAGCACGATCGGGAGCATCATCATCACCGTTGCGGTGTTGGAGACGAATGCGCTGAGTAGGGCTGATGCGAGCATGATCCCCGCAACGATCTGGCGGGGTCCGGTGCCGACGAGGAGAATGATGAAGAGCGCGAGCCGCTTGTGGGCGCCCCATCGTTCGAGCCCTTTGCCGAGCATCAGTCCACCCATAAAGAGGAAGATGAGCTTGTTGCCGTAGTGCGCGGTGGTGTCCACGACCGGAAGGATGCTGAGGAGCGGGAAGCAGGCAACGGGAAGCAGCGCGGTCGCCGCGAGCGGGATCGCTTCGGTGACCCACCAGATCGCCATGAGGATCGCAACGCTCGCCAGTCGTCGGCCGTTCTCATCAAGCCCGCTCGCACTGCCAAGCAGGAAGTACACGATGATGGCGATCACCGGACCGATCACCAACCCAAGATCATGGGTTCGTGTGTGTGGATGCGTGACTTTGCGTGTGTCTTCGTTCATGGGGTGCTCTATACCCCAATACTATCGCCGCTGCGGATTGAGACACAATCCGTGTGATCAACCGCTCGGGTTATTCGTCGGCCATGCTCCGGTGTCCCGAAATTTCTCGCCATTGGACGACTTTGATGGTTGTGGGCTCGGTGTCTTCAAAGAGCAAGGCGATTTCTTCCGTGGTCAGCACCCGGTTGTAGATACGAAAGTCATCAAGCAGCCCGGAGTAGAATCGGCTGCTCCCAGAAATATCCCTGCCAACATAAGCCGGAATATTCGGAATCTTCGGAACACCGAAATCAGTGATCGTGTGTTGAAGCACATTATCGAGGTACAGTCTCGCGGTTCCGTTCACTGATGAATCGATGGTCACGACGGCTAAGTGCCACTGGTTGTCATCGACCCTGCCAGCGGACACAAGATCAACATAGTTTCCGCTTGTGGGTGACATTCTAAACACCAGTTTCGCGTCCCTCCCGGTTTGGTACCCGTCTTCCCAGATGGTGAGCCACCATTGACGGTTCGTCCAGGTCGCATTTCGTGCGGTAATCACGCGGAACCTATCCGCATTATCATTCTTGAACCAGCACGCGATCGAAAAGCTGGTCATCGTGTACTCCGAGGGTTGGCCCAGATCAATCTTTGCATCAAGCCCGTTAAACTCGATCGCGCCATCAATGAGGCCGTCGCTCCATTCAGTACCACCGAGCACCTGCGAATCAAAGTCGGACACCGAGCTGTCATACGCGTAGTTGCCGCTGGTCTCATCAAACTTGAAGTGGGTGATCAGACCCAGTTCAAGATCCTGCGCATATCCGACGGTTGCCAGCAGCATCACCAATCCGATGGAGAAGAACGCAATGGTTTTAGATGGGGTCATTCACGTATTTTCGCACCGATCATCAGATTCATTCATTTCAATGCTGGAATACAGCTTGGAAATCTTCACGCTGGCGGCGCAAGTGATCTCGGACGACTGTCTGCTGCATGTTCAAATGATTATCGGAGCGAGTCGTTATTGGTCATCTCGCAAAGAAGCCGCGATCGCGATCTCTTGCACCCGAATCGACGCTTGGTCAAGCGATTCCTTCGCGTCATGGAATTCGTTTGGGTTGACACTTGACCAGTCTTGCTTTGCGGACTCCACAAACCCGCGCAGGGTCGCGATCTTGGATTCGAGATCCGCGCGGAGCTTGGCATCCAGCTCGTCCTTGTGCTTCTCGAAGCGATCGCCGATCCATTTCAGGTCCAGGGTGGAGTTGGCGATCAGGTCCGCGATCTGGTGTCGCGTCATGTCGGTGCGTGCGTGTGTGAAGCTCTCTTGCTCGATGCGATCGACTTCTTCGCTCGTGAGCCCGTGGTTGGGGACGATCTGGATGCTCGCACGCTTTCCTGAGCGTTCTTCGAGTGCGGAGACATTCAATATGCCGTTGGCATCGACGAGGAACTCGACGACGAGTTTGGGAACCCCGGCGGGCATCGGGGGGATCCCACGCAGCTCAAACTCCCCAAGCGATCGGCAATCCGCGACCATCTCCCGCTCGCCTTGGAGGATGTTGAGTTTGATATTGACCTGCCCGTCTACCTGCGTCGAGAACCGTTCGGTTGCCCTGCTGGGAACGGTCGTGTTCCGCATGATGAGTTTGGCGACCGCGCCACCCGCGGTTTCGACTCCGAGCGACAACGGGACGACATCGAGCAGCAATGACCCTGAAGTCGATCCAGACAGGATCGACGCTTGGATCGCCGCACCCAGCGCGACCACCTTGTCGGGATCCAATGCGGTATACGGCTCAATCCCAAAGAACTCCCCGGCACGCTTGCGAACCAACGGCATCCGCGTCGATCCACCCACCAGAATCAACGCATCGATCGTTTCCCCGTCGTGCTGTTTCTTTGCATCGCGGACCGCGCGATCGCACGCACGCAGCGCCCGCTCAATCCAAGAAACAAGCATCGCTTCAAACTCATCCCGCGAGATTGCCCGTTCATACACACGATTGTCTCCGAGATCGATTCGTACAGTCGCTGAGTCCTGATCCGAGAGCGTGTGCTTGATCGCGCGAGCAAACTGGGACAACGCGGTGCGTGTCGAAGCGTCGAAGGTCTGCTGGTCCGCGTCGATGCTGACCCCGAGCTGCTCGCTGATTTCGTTCATGAACAAACGCACAAGCATGTGATCCACATCATCCCCGCCCAGGTGGGTGTCTCCCGCTGTAGAGAGCACCTGGAAGAAATCGGTCGGGTTGGTGTCGTCGCTTGGGGTTAAGCGGAGGATGGAGATGTCGAAGGTCCCGCCACCGAGATCGAACACCGCGATGGTCTTGGGTTTCGTGCCCCCGGTTCCCAGCCCATACGCAAGAGCCGCGGCGGTTGGTTCGTTCACGATCCGCACGACTTCGAGTCCCGCGAGTCGACCCGCGTCGCGCGTCGCTTGCCGCTGCGCGTCATCGAAATACGCCGGGACGGTGACGACCGCTCTTTCGACCGGAGCTCCGAGCGCGACTTCGGCGCGTTCCTTGAGCGACCGCAAGATATGCGCGGAAACTTCCTGAGGTGACACCTTCCGAGCCCCGTCATCCATCGGGATCGAAACACGCGCGGTGTTGTGCTCGCCTTGGACGACCTCGTAGTTCAGGTATTGAAGGTCCGCGCGGACATCCTCGATCGAGCGTCCCATGAGTCGCTTTGCGGAGTGGATGGTGGTGAGCGGGAACTGGGTCGCGTGCTCGCGTGCTTCGGTGCCGATGGTGGTGGTGCCGTCGGGGTTGAAGCGGACGACGGAGGGGAGCATGGGGTCGTCACCGAGGATGCGCGAACCGCTCGCGTCGTTGAACGCGACGAGCGAGTTGGTGGTGCCGAGGTCGATCCCGACGATGATGCTGGATGGCTGGTCTGGAGTGGTCATGTGTTATGGATTTGTTTTAGAGGTGGTGTCCACCCAAGCAAGGGCGGCAAGCGCATCAACAATCGCCGCGGCTTGTTGATCGGACGGCTCAAAGACATACACCTGATCACCCGCGTTCATGTGCACCTCGATGATCGTGCCGCTGGTTCGCTCGACCATGCTCTGCGGTTGACCGGCGTGCATCTCGACGAGGTGTTCATTGTGGTCGAGCAGATCCCGCGTCATTATCCAGATCGCGTCCATCTGATCGATGCTGAGTCTGCGTGTGAATCCGGGGAAGACTTCGAGCGATGATCCCGAACCAAACGAGGCGCGAAGGACGGATGAGGAATCGATGATGTAGCGTGCATCCCCGCCGGTCAGATTCTTTGGACTCGAATCGGGATCTTCATCAGTCATTACGACGACACCGAGCCGAAAGTCACCGGGACGCTGCTGAGGGATCGGGGCGGGGGTGGATCGGCACGCGCCGAGCATGAATCCGGGCCCGATGAGCATCAACGCGAGAAAAACCCGTTTGAGCGTCAGGAATGTCGTGAATCGTCGCATGGCAGAGTCTATGCCCCCAGCACCGGCGCGCTATCCTTGCAGTCCCATGGATATCTCACTGCGCTGGCTGAATCAATACCTTTCCCCTTCGGACCTCACTCCGGAGGAAGCTGACCACATCCTGACCGAAGCGGGGATGCCGATCGAGGAGCACAAGCCGTCCAACGACGGCGATGTCGTCCTCGATGTCGAGGTCACCTCCAATCGAGGCGATTGCCTCGGTCATATCGGGATCGCGCGAGAAATCGCGGCCGCTCGGTACACGGAGAACCGCAGAACGCTGAAAATGCCCGAACTCGCAAAGATGAGCTTCGGTCCCGCGATCGGTGATGAACTCAAGCTCACCAACAGCGTTCCGGAGGTCTGCCCGCTCTTCACCGCTCGATTGATCCGCAATGTGAAGATCGGTCCATCCCCCAAATGGCTCGTCCAAGCGATCGAATCGCTCGGCCAACGCTCCATCAACAATGTGGTGGACATCACCAACTTCATCACGCTTGAGCTCGGGAACCCGTGCCATGTGTTCGATTACGACAAACTCGCGGGACATGAGTTGCAGGTCCGGTACGCGAAAGCGGGCGAAGAGGTCAATACGCTCTACGCCGGGAAGCACAAGCTCAAACTCACCGATCTCGTCGTTGCTGATGCCAATGGCCCGCAATCCCTCGCCGGGATCATCGGCGGTCACGACTCGCAGGTCGACGAAGGCACCACCACCGTCGTCTTCGAGATGGCAACCTGGGACAAGGTGACCATCCGCAATACCGGTCGCCGATTGAACATCCGGACCGACGCCGCATTCCGATTTGAGCGTGGGATTGATGCAAGAACAATCGATTACGCCGCCCAGCGTGCGGCACAGCTGATCTGCGAGGTTTCTGGTGGTCAGCTCGCCGAGGGTGTGCTGAGTCAGGGATCGCCGCTCCCAGAGGAAACGATTATCGAGCTGCGTCCATCACGCTGCGATGTGATCTTGGGGGTCCATTCTGAACCAACCGAGATCGCGGACCTGCTCAACGGGTTGTCGATCCGGACTGAAATCAAAGGCGATGTCCTGCATTGTGCGATCCCGCCGCACCGCAGCCATGACCTGCTCCGCGAGATTGATCTGATCGAAGAAGTCGCTCGCGCCCGTTCGCTTGGGGTGATCCCCGCGTCCAAGACAATCAGCGTGCAGATCCGCGAGCCACAGCAATCGGAGCGAGCTGTGCGTGCGATTGGCGCGTGTTTGACTGGATTGGGATTCTACGAAACGATCACCTACAGCTTCACCAGTCCACCAAAGGGTAAGATGTTCCTCCGCGAAGGACAAGAGAATGTCGCGGTGGACGATGACCGTCGCAAAGCGGAACCAACGCTGCGCCCATCGGTGCTGCTCGGATTGATGTACAGCCGAAAGGCGAACCAGGACGCGCGTGCCGATATGCCGGGCGGCGTTCGGTTGTTTGAAATCAGCTCGTGCTTTGCGCAAAAGTCAGGTACTCGTGATTCCGTCGAGCGTCAGCAACTCGCGATGCTCGCGGATGTCCCCTTCACTGGGAAGGCCGCGAAGCACGAAGAGATCCAACGCAGCGTCCGCGTGATGCGTGGTTCCATCGAGTCCATGCTCTCGCTGACCTTCGGCGGCGATGTCCGCATCATCTTCACCCCCGCCCCACCTGTCCATAAAGGATACAGCCCATCAGCCCACGCGCTGATCAGCGCGGAGGTCGATGGAACAACCTACGAACTCGGTTCCGTCGGGGTGTTGTCCGATCAAGCGATGAAGATTGAAGGATTGACCGGCGTGTATGTCGCCGCGGAGTTGTGGATCGAAGCACTCATCGCGCCGTTCCCACCGATCTCTCGCGCCTCGCTCTTGCCGGCGTATCCCGGGATCAACCGCGATCTGTCGCTGATCGTCGCGGAGTCCACGCCTTGGAGCTCGATCGAGACGCTCGCGCGTTCGCAGTCGCTCGCAAAATGCGTCGGATACGAGATGGTCTCCGTCTATCGAGGAAAGCAGCTCGGAGAAGGCAAAAAATCCGTCACGCTCCGGCTCCATTTCCGCGATGACGAACGGACCCTGAGGCACGAAGAAGTCGATCCGCAGATGGACCAGCTTGCCGGTGCCGCCAAATCGACGCTCGGTGCCGAAATTCGGTCCTGATTGGGACCTGCGTTGGGCTTTGGCTTGCACGATCGTGAACAATCGAAGCATGTTCGAGGCATGATCGACGCACTTGGTGGCAATCGATTGATTCAGATTGGCAAAAATGTCGATGATTTGACACGATAACAGGTCTTTGTGAGGGTAAAACCCAGTCAAGATCCATCGAACTGCAGCGTCAAAGAGGGTGTAGAGCTAGAATACATACACGCCTGAGAGGATTCAGGCTACGAAGGACCCGAGCACATGGAGGACAATATGACCCAACTCACCAGCGAGCCGAGCGTACACACCGCTTCTGAAACCCAATCCGGTTTCGATGCGTCGCGCCGACCATACATCTGGGTGAACGGCGGCATGGTCCCCAAATCAGAAGCATCGGTCTCGGTCTTCGATCACGGCCTCCTCTACGGCGACGGCGTCTTCGAAGGCATCCGTGTCTACAACGGCAAAATCTTCAAGTGCGAACAGCACATGGATCGTCTGTACAAGTGCTGTGACCAGATCTTCATCGATCTGGAATCGCATGTCACGCGCCAAGAGATGATCGACATCCAGCGCCAGTGCATCGAAGCCAACGGCATCGTCAACGGATACATCCGCTTGGTCGTCACCCGCGGCGTGGGGAACCTCGGACTCAACCCATACCAATGCCCCGTCCCAGGCGTGATCTGCATCGCCGACAAAATCTCGCTCTTCGCTCCGGAGATGTACGAGAAGGGCATGCGCGTCGTGGTTGCCAATCGTCCCAAGACCCCGATCGAATGTCTGGACCCACGCATCAAGACGCTCAACTACCTCAACAACATCATGGCCAAGTGTGAAGCGATCCACCTCGGCAAGAAAATGGGCATCACCGATCCATCCGAGCAGCTGCTCGAAGTCATCATGCTCTCAACCGATGGCAAGGTCGCCGAGGGATCGGGAGACAATATCTTCTTCGTCAAGAACGGGAAGATCGTCACCCCACCAAGCGAGGTCGGGATCCTCGAAGGGATCACGCGTCGGTTTGTCAAGGAAGTCCTCTGTCCAGCGTGCGGCGTCGAGATTGAGGAACGATTCTTCGAACTTGACGAACTCCTGAATGCTGACGAGGTGTTCCTGACCGGTTCAGCCGCGGAGATGATCGCGGTCCGCGAGGTCATCCAGCACGACAATCTGGAAATCACCAGCACGCACACGATCTCAGCAGGCGAAGGCCCCGTCACCAAGAAGCTCCGCGCCAAGTTCACCGAGGTCGTCACTTCGGACAATGTTCCTGAAGACTAATCGCTGGTCCAGATCAGAGGTTGCTGAGTGGGTTTGGATCAGATATCCACGCGATCCCGTGTCAAGCGGATGTGTGTTGTTGAAAACAACGGGCCCTCGTTGACGCCGGGACATCCTTTTTCGATGCCTTCCCAGTCTTTGCGCGTCTTGAGGTTCGATCTCCAGAACGGCCAGGTCTTGCATTGTTCTGGTCTGGAGTTGTAGATTGTGCACAACGCTTTGCCCTGTTCGTCGCGATCGAGGAAGACGCAGTCGTAGCCGTGGCTGGTTTTGTTCTCTTTGAGCGAGCGTCCGACGATGGTGTTGCGTGTGTATTTCTCCATGAACACATCGGTGGTGACCCCGACATCCTTTGCCATCGCTTTGGCTTCGACATCGGTGAACATGACGAACCCGGTGGGGCCGGTGCAGCACTTGCCGCACTGCGTGCATTCAAAGCGGAGCCCGACCTCACCTGTTTGGGTCAGGTTTGTGGGATCGGGCTGGTCGAACCACTCGGTTCCGGGTTGCTCGTTGCGTTTCATAGCGAATCACTCTTTTGGTCGTTTGCTTCGTCGTCGGGATGGTTGTGCCGAACGACGACAATGGTTTGGTCATCCTTGGCGTGATCTGATCCGCTGAACTCAGCGACCGCCCGATTGATTGAATCGATCACGCACTGCGGCTGACCGCTGCACTCGCTCAGCGCAAGGTCCAAGCGATCCTCTCCGAACATCTCGAATCCCGCTTCATTATCCGCAGGCCGCGCCGCTTCGGTGATCCCGTCGGTGTACATCACGAGTGTTTCACCAGGCGCGAGCGTGCTTGAGAGTGAGACTTCGGGAAGGTCGGGTGTGATCCCGAGCGGGAATGATCCCGGATTGACCAATGATCGCAGCGAGCCGTCGACGCCGCGGATTCTTGGGGGGTTGTGGCCGCACCGTGTCCAGTGGATCGATCCGGTCGCGGAATCGAGGATGGAGATGAACGCGGTCACGAAGATGTTGGGGAGTGAAGACTCGAACAAATGGTTGTTGAGATACTTTGCCGCACCGACCGGGTCGGAGTAGTTTTTGGCAAGCACCTGTTGCTCTGCATAAGTCCGGATGTACGCGCCGAGCATCGCCATCACGGTCGCCGCCGCGGCGCCGTGTCCAGCGACATCCGCGATCATCACGCCGAGCTTCCCATCGGGGAACTGGAAGTAGTCATAGAAATCCCCCCCGGCGAACTGGCTGGGTTTGTAGCTCGTCGCGAGGGTGTACCCATCAAGCGTCGGGTTGGACGCGGGAATGAGCGCGCGTTGGATGCGTCCCATCTGCTCGAACTGGTCTTGGAGCTCCGCGTTGAGCTCTTCGACTTTCTTTCGGCTCACCAGATTCCGCGTCGCGGTGCCCATCATGTTCAGATCGAGGAACCCGGTTTCAAACGCTTCAAGGTCGGTCCATTCCGGATCGCATTGGAAGCTCAGCGACCAGTTGATCGCTTCGCCGTTCTCGTACGCTGGGATCGCCGCGATCGCGCGGTAGTCTTTGGCGCGTGGACCAAGCACCTTTGCGAGAATCGGGTCCTTGGTCAAATCCGCGTGGTTGATGAGCTTGGGCTCGGGTGTCCGGATGAGTTCCCAGATCAACCCACCCCGGTGGGTCTCGATCGCGTCCCAGGTATTCCAGGGGTTGTGTGGCGGGGTCGATGAATCCGGGTTCCCGCTGTTCTCTGTCAAGACGCGCGTGAACTTGTAACACCCCTCCTCGAGCCCCCTTCGGGAAAGGGAAGCAAACCCGTCGCGCGGAGCACGCTTGGCAACCCAAGGCCCGAACTGTCCGAGCATCGCGGACGGATCCTTGGTCGAGCTGACCTCTTGAAGCATCGACGCGAGCTGCGGGATGTTCGGATTCGCAGACAGGTCAACAACCCTGAAGTGCGCGTTTGATTTGGATTCGGTCGAACTGCTCATCGGCACGCTTCCACAATTGAGTTATGAAGCTGATCAACCTCTGCAAGCATGTCGTCCATCGAAGCGGATGCTTTGGATTGTGCGCCTTCGGGAAGGAGGGGAATATTGACCCTGATACTGCACGCCGCACTGTGCGCCGCGGCCTTTCCAGTAATCGCAGCAACTTCCAAATCGGATCGCAACATGCGATTGGTCGTCCCGGTGAGTTCATTGACGATGCGAAGGACCTGAACACTCAGCGCCAGCATCGAGGTGGGGGGCGTGATCGCTCCAGCAACCGCATCGTCCCATCCCGCTTGTCGCGCGGGGTCGGATTCGGGGAGCGACCAGAGCGCGTTGAGCACGCCATATCCAGTCGCGTCATCGTCAGCGAGGGACAGGAACTGGGACTGTGCATCGCTGAGTCGCGAAAGTCGGCTTTGATTCTCGGATTCAAACTCCGCGTATTTCTTCTTGCCGAGCGTGAAGTGGACGACCATCCCCGCGATCGCTGCAGCTGTGGCGCCGTTGGTCCCCGCGACCGCGCCGCCGCCGGGTGTGGGCGCATCGGAGTTGAGCGCATCGAGGTACCCCGCGACGGTCTGGGATGCGATGGATTGATGGGGGTCGGGGGTCATGGCTCAATCCTAGTCCGCGCGCTCGGTGAGCATTCCCGCAATGACGATTGTGGTGGGAATGAACACTCCAGGGGTGCGTTGAATTCGGTCATGGAGTTCGTCGAGCGTGAGCCATATACAGTCGGAGTATTCCCAGTTCGCGTCGGTGTCTGGGATCGAGTCGAGCGTAACTTGCAGCACAATGTCCACCGATCCAACCCCATCGTCGTGCACGAGCGCAACTGGGATCGGTGCAGCGTCAGTGAGGTTGATCCCCGCTTCTTCTATTGCTTCGCGCCGGAGCTCGCTGAGAATCGCGTCGGGTTCGAGAGTTGTGATGGGTTCAGCAGGGACACCGATCCCGCCGCACGGACCAAACTCGAACAGGTTTCCGTACCGGTGGGTGGTGGGGGACCGCTTTCCGAGCATGTATTTCGTGTGCCCCTCTTGACGAGCCGAAAACACGCCGGTCACCGCAAGCAGCGAAAGCCCGAGGTCAATCGAATCGCGCACAGCGTGGTGTTTGTACTCGTCAGCGTGCGCATGGATGGTGTTGGTTGACGGATCGAAGGAATCAAACGCGAGCATCCCGCCATTGAAATAGCGGGGTTTGTCTTTGCACAGTTGTTCCCATGCGATGTCAACTTTCGCGCGTGTATCACCATCAAGCGGTCTGGGCGAACGATCAACCACGATCGTCGGCACCCCCGTCATCGGTTGAACTCGGACCGAATCAATCAACTGAGCAACCCGGTGAGCTGCGGTGCCAAGTCCCCGAGCCCAAGCTCGTCCGCTTCGCGTGCGATGAGTGCTTGAACCTGACGCTGAGCGTTCTCGGTTGCGTCGTTGATCGCGTCCTTGATGAGAGTTGTTGCGAGGTCGCGTGTTTTCTCATCGACCGCCATCCCCGAAAGCAACGCGGGATCAAGCGTGAGGTCGAGCAGTTTCATCTTCCCATTGACCACCGCTCGGCACGCGCCTCCCCCGGCTTGTCCATCGACACGCATCGCGTCCATCTTGGATTTGATCCGCTCGCCCGCTTCCGCGAGCTGTTCCTTGTTCTTCATCAACGACCCAAGGGCCTGCATCGCTTTGAGTTTGTCGAGCATGGGGTGTGTCTCTAGTCGGGGGTGTTATTTGCGTGGGTAAACCTGTTTGACCGTGCCTTCGAAGGTGTTGAGCACCGCTTTGACCAACGGATCGTTCGCGGCTTCCTCCGGAGTCGGAAGATCCGAAGGAGGCAGAATCTGCTCCGACGCTTTGAGCGGCGCGGGTGTATTCTCAAGCGAGGGTTGGCTGGATTCGGGAACCGACGCTTGCTTCACCAATGAGTCTGTTGTTGGCTTGGCAAAGTCCGCTCGACGACCACTCTCGCGCGGAGTTGGAGAAGCTTCGTGCCGAACAGGTGCGGAGCTGGGTGTCGTGGGCGACGGTCGGCTGGGTGCAACAGATGCTGCTGGAGCCGACGCCGCCCTCAGGTTTTTTTTACAGAAGCTCCAGCGGGAACGCCGCCGCCTTGAATCAACGCCGTCAGGTCCGCGATTTTCTCCGTCATCGCGAGCCGAACCATGCACGCATCGACGAGCGCCCGCGGAGCGGGGGACGATTTGAGTGCACGCTGCACCGATTCGCACAACGCGATCATGTGCACCACTCCCGCGGCATCAAACTGCTTCGCCCGCTCAAACTCCGCTTGCTTTGCGTCCTCGGAGAGTTCAACCAGATCGGTGTTCGCGCCGCACGCGCCCAGGACCATGAGGTCGCGGAACCGTTCGAGGAGCGACGCGAGCATCTGTTCTGGAGCGATCCCGGTGGACAAGAGCTGCCCGGTTGCTCGCAGAACCGTCGCGGGATCACCGCCAGCGATCGCGTCGATGAGCTGACCCATGACCTCGCGTTGCGGGAGGCCGAGGAGTTCTTCGAGGAGATTGACGGTGAGTTTCTTTTCTCCTGAAGCCATCAAACGATCGAGCAGCGAAAGCGCGTCGCGCATCGAGCCGTTGCCCAAGCGTGCGAGGGTGAAGATCAGTTCGGGGTCGGCTTTGAATTTTTCTTGTTTGAGCACCGATTCAAGGTGCTCAGCGATCCGCGACACCGGGATGTTCCGGAAGTCGAACCGCTGACACCGGGACTGGATCGTCGCGGGGACCTTGTGCGCTTCGGTCGTGCAAAGAATAAACTTCACATGCTCCGGTGGTTCTTCCATTGTTTTGAGCAGCGCGTTGAACGCCGCCGTCGAGAGCATGTGGACTTCGTCGATGATGTAGATTTTGAAGTGGCCACGCATCGGTCGGTACGCGGAGTTGGCGATCAACTCGCGAGCTTCCTCGACCTTGTTGTGCGACGCGGCGTCGATCTCGATGACATCGGTGTCCTGTCCAGAGAACACCGCATCCGCGATGTCATCTTTGTGCTCCGGATTGTTGAGCTCGTTTGCGAAGATCCGCGCCATGGAGGTCTTCCCGACCCCGCGTGTCCCGATGAACAGGTACGCATGGTGGACCCGGTCCGAAGCGATCGCGGCGGTGAGCGTCTTAGCGATCGGTTCCTGTCCAATCACGGTGTCAAAGGTGCGGGAGCGGTGTTTACGAGCGAGCGCGGTGTATGCCATGGAAGGAGTGTAGGAGCGTCGGATTCGGAGAAGAAACCAAAGAAACGACCCGCCTTGGTTGACGCCCAGGACACCAACGGCACCGGGCGACGGCTGCTTATGGCTGCTGCGGTCAAGCCCTGACCAGGTTCACAGGCCACCCGTGCATCGGGCCCGGGCGTCAACCAGAGCGGGTCTGGACAGGGATCGTAGCGGGGTCAAGCCCGAAAGCCACGCTCACAGATTCGCATTGGTTTGTTCCGATGAATCTGGTAGAATGCAGGCATGATCTGGTCGGGAAAGCTCTCCAAGAAAGAACTCGATGCGGGTGCTCGATTCCGAGCGGTGCACTCCAACTTCCTCACCCGCGCCCTCAAGTTTGGGCTCCGAACCCCCAGAATTCCAGCAAAGCGGGTTGATGAGGGCGGATACTCCGGTCTTCTCAAGATGAACGAAGCCGAGAAACGCTCCACCCTCTGGTGGGCGGCGGCGATGAGCCGCATGGATAAGCTCGATCGATAGCCGCTCTTGCGGACTGGAATAAAGCACCAACCCCCCTGATTGTTCAATAAAGGCAGATCAAATGAAGCCTTCAGGGCGAATCGGCCGATTGATTCCCTAGCATTTCTGCGTATTCTGTACCTATTCATATCATCCAGACCCGTATTCCAGCTTTGGGGATTTCATGAGCGACACACCAAACACTCCCGACGAAACCACTGGAACCGGGTCGGCTCCAGAAGCAAGCGTCGATGCGACCCCCGATCATGTGTACCAGAGCTGTGCAAAGGCACCGCTCAATCCCAAATGGGCTTTCAAACTCTTCATCATCACCTTCTTCGTGATTGGATTTGGAGCGTTGGGTCTCTACGACGCCACCATCAAGTATCCAGCTCGTGGAGAACGCTTCGCGGACTGGGCACAGTGGCAGTATCTTGACGCCGCCAAGAACGCATCGAGCGAGCAGTTCGGGTTGTTTGAGCGTGAGACCAGTGTGGGTGATCCCGTCGCTGAACTTGCTCGGCTTCAAGAATCCGAAGAGCGCCGGCGCAACGCGATGGACGCGCAGAACCAATCCTCATCCCGCACGCTCCGTGCGACTATGTACAACACGCGTCTGGAGTGGCTCCAGGCGCTCCAAACCGTCGGGCAGCTGAATGCAGAGCACACGACCATCGAGAATCCGAACCAGACGCTCACAGAGCTCCATGCCAAGTGGACCTCGGCGGGTTCGATTCCAAAGCCCCTCAAGAGCTACGACATCCCATCACAGTGGGGGATCATGATCATCTGCTGGGGTATCGGCGGCTGGATGCTGCTCAACATCTTCAAGGTGATCGGTCAGAAGTTCTCATGGGACGCGGAGTCGATGACCCTCACAGTCCCCGGCGGCGTCGCGATCACCCCTGCGAACATCGAAGAAGTCGATAAACGCAAGTGGGACAAGTTCATCGTCTTTATCAAACTCAACAGCACCCACCCAACCCACGCGGGCAAAGAAATCAAGGTCGACACCTACCAGCATGCTTTGGTCGAAGACTGGATACTTGCGATGGAAAAGCAGGCGATGGAAGCGAACGCCTCAGGTTCCCAAGAAGCAGGGGAATGATCCCAAACGCTGAATCTCAATCGGTCTTGATCGAGCGAACCCCAATCCGGGAGCATCGCTCATGATTTGGCTGATCCTCTCTATTGTGTTGATGGTTGTCATCATCGGGATCGCGATGACCGCGATTACGCTCCCAGGCATCTGGATGATGGCGGCATGCAGCGCATTGCTCGCGCTATGGGTTCCCGAATATGTCGGATGGTGGACCGTCTTCGCGTTGTTTTCGATTGCCGCGACTTCTGAGCTCGTTGACTTCATTGCCTCAGCGCTGGGCGTCAAACGCATGGGCGGTTCGCGGAGCGGCGCGGTGGGCTCCGTCATCGGTACACTCGTCGGCGCGATCGCGGGTTCATTCATCCTTCCGATCATCGGCTCCATCATCGGCGGCGTCATCGGCGCGGGGGGCGGGGCATTTATCGCAGAGTGGTCGGTTGCCAATCGCAGCATGAAAGAATCTTTACGCTCCGGGTCCGGCGCGGCGGTCGGGCGATTGATCTCGATGGTCATCAAACTGATGCTCGCAGGCGCGGCGGCGGCGGTGCTGGTCAGCATGGTGATCTACAACGCGTTCTAATCCCGCCGATTGGATGCAAAGAGACCATTGAGTCGATATGCTGTAGTGGGCGAGTTTGCCCCCACATTCAGGAGAAATACCCGAGACCGGCGCGCCGTGGCGCGACCAGTCGCGGCGACCAGTCATGGCTGATAAAAAAGATACCAGTTCGTCCATCAAGTACTATGTGCTCGATACCAATGTGCTCCTGCACAACCCCAACGCGATGTTCGTGTTCCAAGAGAACCACATCGTGATCCCGTACCCGGTGCTCGAAGAGCTCGATGCGATGAAGCGGCGCGAGGATGATGTGGGACGCAACGCGCGGACCGCGATCCGTCAGCTCGATCGTCTGCGTGGGTTCGGGAAACTCATCGAGGGCGTACCGCTTGCCAAACTCGGCGCACGCTCAAGCGGCGCGACGGGATGGCTGAGCATTGATGTCGAGGACCACTCGCGTCCTCCGATTCTGTCTGCGGATAAGCCGGATAACCGGATCATCGCCGCCGCATGGTCGCTGCATCGCGCCAACAACCGCGTGGTGTTTGTTTCCAAAGACCTCGCGGCACGCATCAAAGCGGATGCACTCGGGATCAAATCCGAAGATGTCCGCGACCAACGCGTGGACGCGAACCGTTTGTACCAAGGATACATGGAGATCACGGTCAGTCGAGACATCATCGATGATCTGTACGCGGACCGGATGATGTCGATCGCGCGTCTGGAGCCGTTCCTGAAAACCGAGACCGAAGACGGCGAATCCTACATGCAGGAGATCACGCCCAACCAGTATGTGATCCTGACGGACTCCCAAGACGAGGCCCATTCCGGTTTGGCACGACGATTGACCGACACCGAGCACCTCATCCCCGTCGCGGCACAGCGCAAACCAACCTTCGGGATCATGGCGCGCAATGTCCAGCAAACGATGGCGATGGACATGCTCCTTGATGACGAAATCAAACTCGTGACGCTGCTGGGGAGTGCGGGTACAGGCAAAACCCTGCTCGCGATCGCGGCGGGGATGACCAAGGTGTTCCAAGAAGAACGGTTCGACAAGCTGCTTGTGGCGCGTCCGATCATGCCGATGGGTCGGGACATCGGGTACCTGCCGGGAGACAAGGACGAGAAACTCGGCGCGTGGATGCAGCCGATTTTCGATAACTTGTCGTACCTGCTCTCCACGCGCGGTTCGCCCAACCAAGCGCCCGAATCCAAGACCACCGAGCAGCGGATTGACAAGCTCATCGCGGATGGTCGATTGGTGCTTGAGCCGTTGACTTATATCCGTGGCCGCTCGATCCCGCTGCAGTTCATGATCGTGGACGAGGCGCAGAACCTGACGCCTCACGAGGTCAAGACAATTGTGTCGCGTGTCGGTGAAGGCACCAAGCTGGTCCTGACCGGTGACATCGGACAGATCGACAACCCATACCTGGATGAATCATCCAACGGCTTGAGCTACGCGGTCGAGAAGATGCGCGGCTTGGGCATGGTGGGGCATGTGACACTCGCCAAGACCGAACGGTCCGAGCTTGCCTCACTCGCCGCGGAGCGACTCTAAGAGAGCCGATCAAGATCAGGTGGTCTCGTCGATGAGCTTCTCAACGCGGAAGCGTTGACGGTCAAAGTAGGTGCGCCATTCGGTGACGGTCTCGCGGAGCTGTCCGTTGCGGATGTACTCCAGTACCTGCTGGTCGCCGATCCCGAGCATCTCTGCGCTGCGGACCGCGCCACGGAGCGAAGGCAGGTAGTTGGGATCGCGATCGATGGAACGCTGGAAATGCTCGTAGGACTCGTCGGCCCACCCGATGGTCTGGTACGCGAGGCCGATGTTGTAATCCGGACGCGGATCGGTTGTTTGCAGGTCCGATGCGATCTTGTACGCAGCGACCGCGTCGGCGTAGTTCTGCTGTTGCATCAGCAGCTGACCCATGTTGTTCCACGCGGCAAACAGGGTGTTGTCCGCGTCGATCGATTCGCGGTATTTTGTAAGCGCCTTCGCTTCCTCGCCCGCCTCGTGGAGCTTGGACGCTTCGCGGAAGAGCTCGAGGGCCTTGGCGCGTGATCGCTGGTTGTACGCTTCGACAGGGTCCTTAGCGGGTTGTGCTTTCTTGTCCCAGTCCATTTTGGGCGCGGAGCATCCGACGAGCGTTGAAACCCCGAGGAGGGCGAGTCCGGCGTATGCAATCAGCAGTTGGTGTGGTCTGGGTGTTGGTGTGCCGATCGGCATAATGGGAACTCCTATTCGATCCGTTCGTATCGCGTGAGCGTGACCTTGGTCTGCCAGCTCTTTGCGTTGAGGTTGATGGTGATCTCGCGGACTTCAAGCCCCGGGATCTGGGTCTGTGATTGCTGGATCCATTGCAGGATCTTCTCGAGCGATTCGTCGCGGACGGTGTACGGGAAGCTCAGCAAGCGAGCGTTCCCCTCAGTCCGAGGCTGCGTGTTGCGCGGGATGGGAATGCTCAGCCCCATCTGCTCGCCGATCCGTTCGATCCGGGTTTTGATATCGGGGATGGGTGAGAACCGGTCATCGTCGGTCGATTGGGTCTGTGCTGATTCGAGCTCGCTGATCTGCGCGATCATCCGTTCGACATTCACCGCCGCCAGATGGTTGCCGAGCAGTTTCTTGTTCGCTGCACTGTTGTGATTCCACGCGACGGCGATGAAGATCAGCGCCGCGACGAACACAATCAGCCCAAAGACCACAAAGTGCACCGGACGCGACTGCCGCTCGTGCATCGCGGCTCGTGATGCGAGCTCGTACCGATCGTCGGCGCTCAGTCGTGGTCTGCTGGGGATCGCGCTCATGATGAACTCCCCGTATTCCAGACCGCTGAGAACGCGGCTTCAATCAGGTTCCCCCGCTTGGTGAGTTCGGATTGTGGTCTCCATTGGAGATTCGAGCCCTCAATCGAGCGGAGCGATTGGTTGATCTGTTCAGCGAGCGCGAGGTCGTTCACCCGGATCTGGATTTTGACCAGAGTATGCGTGAGCTGGATCGATTCGATCTCGATGCCGGACATTCCGAGCACATACGAGATGGTTTCGAGTTCTTCGAGGATCGGTTTGGTCGGGGTCACCTGCATCGGTCCTGATCGCGAGATGAGTCGATCGAGCCGTGCCTGGAGTTCAACGGTCGGGAGCCGGAGTTGGGTGATCGGTGGTTGAAGTTTCATGATCTCCTCGACCATCCCCGAACGGATCCTTCGAGCTTCATCCATCGTCTTTGAACCCTGCGAGTACAAAGTGGTCGCGATCCATCCGACCGCGACTCCAGCGATGACCAGCGAGGCACCCGCCCAGCGGTACATCTTGCGGTGGGATCGTCCCGGACGGTTGGAGAGGTCGCCTTGGGAGTGTTGTTCCGTAGCGTTGTCTTGAATGCTGTGCGCAGCACGGAGCGTCGCGAGGATTGGGTCTGGATCGGTGACCAGATCGGTTGTTGCCGTTGGCCAGTGCTTGGTGAACACGCTCCCGAACTGGTTCACATCCAACCCCTCTTCATGCTCTGGGAGGACAAGGACCACGCGGAGCGGCGCGACCCCGAGCTGAGAAGCCCACCCGATCCAGTCGGCGCAGAGTCTTGAGAGGTCGCTGTCGTGAAGCTTTGGGTCTTCGGTTCCGAGGTTCACACGCATCGACCCCGCCGCGATGAGTTGTCCTTGTTTGGACCATGTCCAGATAAGGCGGGAGCGGTGCGGATCAAGAACGACGCAGCCACAGATGGGATCATCGGTGGAGATGACCCGCTGTGAGGCGCGTGATGATGACAAAGATGAAGACCGGTGCGGTGCGCCGGGGTCCCAGCTCTGGGCGATCAGCGACCAGATGTTCTCAACGCGTCCGATGCGGATGCCCATCGAGTCGAGCTGGTCGATGAGCAATCGCGCCGGGATGTCCGGAGCTGCGACGACCGCGCGTCGGGAACCGTCGGAGGTCTGTTCGTGGCTGAGTGATTCGTAGTTGACCTCAAGGGGGAGATTGGGGAAGCGTTCGCCCATCGAGGAGGGGATCGTGCCTTCGAGGTCGTCCTCGTGATCGGAATCGAGCTGGTCGATCGCGGCGTTGATCATCTCGGGGGTGGTGTCTTCGGGTTTGGTCCATGTGCAGACCGCGCCGTCGGTGTCCAGGCAGAGGATCGGGAGCAGTTTGGACGCACCACCGCCGGATTTGAGGCGTTGACGGATCCAGACCGCGGCGTCATCGATGGTTTCGAGCACCGCTTCGGGAGTCCCTCCCGTGGTCGCGTCCCAGTGGTCGTCGGAATGACCCCCGACCAGCCGGACCCCAGCGAGGGCAAGGCCTCGGTCGGTGCGTTCAAGATAACAGATGCGATCGCTCAAGTGGTGTCTTTATCGTTCGGGGTGTCGGAGGTTCAGGTGGCTTTCACGGATTGTATCGTGAGGGTTTAGTCGTTTTCGGGCTGCTTCTTCCGGTTGTCGCTTCCCGCGTTGGCGCGGTAGGACGCGAGCGGCTCGCGTTCGAAACTGCTCACCTCACGGCCCAGCTTCTTGTTCCTCAAAATGCGTTCCTGCATCGCACGCTGGCGAGCGGGCATCTTGGACAAGCGATCGAGTTCTTCGGCGGTCAACTCAACATCCTCTTCGCGGGTCGGTGGTGCGACGATGATGTCGGTCCCCGCAGAGAGGGTGACGGACGCGCCGGTTTTCTCCGCTAAGAAAATCCGGTCTTCGATCTCGCCATTGCTGACAAGAATGAACTTGGGACGCACACCTTTGATTTCCAGATCATCAAGACCGAACGATCCCGCTCTGGCAATCGCGCCCTCGGCGACAATCCGTTGCACGCCGTCAATACGGATAAATGCGAGCGGCTGGTCGCTGTCGTTGATGTAACCGGTGTATCGGACACGCTTTGCGAGCGATCCCGACTCCTCAATGATCGTCTGGTTCTCGGGTTCGTTGGGATCGACGATGTCCGGGACCGAGGTGACCTGAGGGGCGTTGTCAAGCATCGCAAATCGGGCGGCGATGGATCCGGGATCAATCCGCATCGCGCGTGGTTGATTGGTTGTTGGGTCACTTTCGTCGATGTACGCGACGCCGGGGATTGGTGATGACGGTGGCTGGGAAACCTCGCTGATCTGAGCGATTTGGGCGGATTCAGGGAGTCCGGTGATCCCGATCCCCACCGCGGCAAGGATACAAACGATCGCAATGACCTGATAGACCAGGGTCAGCCGCTTTGCCTTTGTTCTTGAAATAATGCTGCTCATCTTGATTGCTCACTCAATAGTCCGAATCCGGCACTGATACAGGTCTTCAGAGGGTAGACCTCACTCTAATATAGATCGGCTGGATCGATGCTCTGACTGTCGATACCGAGATCTTTCCATGTGTAGAACGCACCAATCTCCATCGCATTGCCTGCTGTGGTGCGTCCGGTGTTGGACCTGATCCGGGTCACCCCGCCGTAGCGGGCTAATAAACGCCCATTGCTGAGCCCTCGCCCGCCTCGAATTTCGACCAGAACGCCCCAAACCTGTACATCAGTCGCGAATCTTCGCAAAACGGCGGCTCGTTGTTCGGAGTTGACCCCCGCTCGCGTCGCGGTCTCGACCAGCAACTGGCGTGTCATGCGTTCTCCTGATGCACGCTGGAGCATAATGTCGTCGGCCAGACCCAATCCCCGATTTCCAGCGATCGCCATCGCGATGGCGCGGATGACCTCGAGAGGCGCGGTGTGGATGCTGATCGCCGACGGCCCGAACGGGCGGGTCATCTTGCTGTACTCGAACTCATTGACCGATTCGCTGAGATTTTTCAGCGCCAGCCCGACCTCATCGACCTGGCTCGATTCAACGCTGGAGAGATCCGAGAGCAGCCCGCCCTGCGCATCGAAGAGGTAGATCGAGACGGTCGAGCCGTCGGAGAGGGTGATGTCCATCGCTTTGCCGGTGTCGGCTTCGAGGACCTCGTCAAGCTCACGCCCGTTTTGCTGGCGCAACCAAGCGCCGATCGCTTCTTGAAGCCCGCGTCCGGAATGATGCTGGTAGTACGAGTTCACCTGCCTGTTGACGACGAGCTGCTGGGTCGAGAGTCGTTTGAGCGACAGGGACATGGTCAATCCCACGACCACCATCAGCAGGATCACCATCGGCATCACAAACCCGCGCGTACTTTGGCCGCTGGTGTACTGGGATATGGTCTTTGGTATAGAGCGGATCAAGTGTCTCCCCCGCCCATGTTGTGGTTGTTTCCGCGTGGAGGGATCACGACGCCGCCGCCGTCACCGGGAGGGCTTGGGTCGTTCCCGCCTCCGCCGCCTCCGCCGCCACCACCGTTTGCGTCGTCTTCGCTTCCTGTGCCGTCGTTGGTGCCGGAGATGTTGTCTTCTTCTGCGAGTTCCAGCGGGTCATCGCCGAGGACCCAGTCGACTTCAAACATCCACGACGCGTACTGACCGTTCTTGAGCATGAGCTCGAACTCCGCGTATGCTGGGAGATCGCTCATGGATTGGGCGGCGTACTCATCGACCCGCTCGTCGCTCTTGTAGACGGTCCATGAACACAGCTCGATGTTCTCGACCAGCGGGATCGCGCCGGCGAGGCGGTACCGGATTTCGTCTTGCGTTCCCACGGTATCTGCGAGCGGGGTGCCGCCGTACCGGAGATAGTTGCCCTCGGTCAGGAGGATCGGTCTCCACCACAGCGTCCATCCGTCTTCGGCGGGCGCGGCGAGTTGGTTTCTTTCGTCGGCTTTGGGATCAGGATCCATGATCCCAACCCCACGCATCACGCGCTCGCGTTCACCCGACGGACGGAGCTCAAAGACTGAACGCAGCACGCCTGCCGATGCGTCGGCGGATGAGAAATCGAGCGAGTCCTGGTCGCGGTCGTTGATCCGCGCCCAAGCCGCGGCTTTGGTTGCCATGTTGAGCGCGATCGGCGGAGTGGACAACACCACCTCAAGCCGTTGGGGCTGCCATTGACCGGGGAAGTTCGCGTACACCGGGTCCGTTTCGAGGATGATCCGGGGACGACTGTCCACCGGATTGGTGTCGGATGTGTTGAGCCCATCGGTGCTTTGAGTTGTTTGACGCTGGTCTTCTTGGATCTGTAGCGACAGCAGCGATCTGCGGATCGTCATCTGCGCGATGTGGAGTTGGGTGGTGTGCTCGTACTGATCCCCAAAGATCCGGTCCATGTTCCGCGCCGCGGCAAAGACCCCCGATACCCCAAGAAGCACCAACGCACCAACAACGATCGCGAGCGTCATTTCAACCAGCGTGAACGCGGAGCGTGTGTTTGATTTGAGTCGAGGTTGTGTGGTCATGTTCATCATGGCGCCCCTCCGTTGCTATCTAGCTGCATGAGCCGCTCGAACAAGCGTTCCATCCCGCCGGGGGAGTCGATCATGGTCTGGAGGGAGTCGGGGTTGGAGAACGCGAGGGGGTCGATGAGTCGGGTGAGTTGTGAGTTTGGGAACTCGTTGGAGAATCCGCGTCCGCCTCCGGAGTCTTCGCTGAGCCAGACTCGGATAGAAACCAAGCGGATTCGGTCGAAGTTGATTCCCGATCCAATCGTGTTGTCCGCAGCTTCGGGGGGGGGCTCGGCCATCTCAAACTCGACGGGTTCAACATCGAGCGTCCAGCGGTAGAGGTCCATGTCGTACTCGATCGGGAGCGACTTGTCGGGCATTCCGTCCTGATCGTCGATGTACTGGAGCATGAGCCGATTGGAAAGTTCCGCGGCTCCGAGTCGCTGCTGCATCCGGCGCTGCGAAGAGTTCATGAACGAAACCGCGCTGGCGAGGGTCGCCGCGACCATCCCGAGCAGGACGGTCGCCAGCACCGCTTCGATCAGTGTGGCGCCCCGCCGGGATGTGGGTCTTGTGTGGTTCATGAGTCGTGCGATGGGTTGGTGGACGCAGCGAGCGGATCAGTCGCTGCTGTTGACATCCATGGTCCAGACATTGATGTCGTCTTCGGTGCCCATCTCTTTGTCGGGACCGGAGGAGCGGAGTTCGAACGCGCGGGTCCCGCCGGGAGTTGGGAGGTAGTAGAACAGTTCCTTGAATGAGTCGTAGTCGGATCCTTCTTCCATGAACGAAGGGATCAACACCGCGAGGGTTGCGGGCGCGTCCCCGGCGTTCTCTGCTCGGTAGGACTCGACCTGTGTTTTGATGACGACCATGGAATTTTTGGTCGTACGGATGCGTGCCTTCTTGATCTGCGATGGGACCGCAACTGCAGCACCAGCCATGAGCAAGCCGAGGATCACGAGGACCGCGGTGAGTTCGATCAGCGAGAACCCGGGACGGGCGAAGCGTGCGTTGCGTGCGAGTTGTGTATTCAGTGTGGTCGTGCTGGTCATGTTGGGCTCCAAAGGTTCAACGCCGATGCGCGGCGTATGTTGCATTCATATGTATACGCAGGCGTGGTTGCCCGCTCTGTTCATTATAAGACCGAACCGGTCATGTTCATCATCGGGAGCATGATCGCGAGAATCATCGTTCCAACGATCATAAATAGGATCACAATGAGCAGCGGCTCAAGCATCGCCATCAAGCGGGCGGTCTTTTTGTCGACATTCTGTGCGTGGTCTTTGGCGAGCGAATCAAACGCGGATTCCAGGTCCCCCGCTTGATCCGCAGCGATCAACAGCTTCCGTGTTGCCAGTGGCAACGCGTCCACTTTCTCGATGAGCGAGCGGAACAACCCGCCCTCGATCAAGCGTTGCTGGAGCCGCTTGAGGTCCTTGTTGAGTTTCGGGTGTCCGATGACCCCCGACGAAACCGAGATCGCGTCGGAGAGGACGATGCCGGATCGGGTCATCGATCCCATTACGGAGAAGAAGCGGGTGAGTTCCTGTTCGAGAACCACATCGCGGACGAAGGGCATGTTGCGTGTGAGTTTGACCGCGAGCTTTGCGAGCATGGATCTCCAGAGGAACGCGCCGATGATCATGAGGGCCGCTCCGCCGAGGATGAAGAGGATGTTGGCGCGGAGGAATGATCCCGCGGTGACGAGGATTTTGGTGAAGACCGGAACATCGATCCCGGAGCTGGCCATGGATTCGCCGATGGTCGGGATGACGAGGGTCATCATGACCAATCCCGCGATCAGCGCGATCGAGAGCACGATGCTCGGATAAATCATCAAGGTCGCCGCTTTGCCCGATACTTCCAACCGACGCTTGGCGCCGATCGAGAGCTGCTTGCACGCGCCCGCAAGATCACCGGTTTTCTCCGCGGCTTTGTACACGGCACAGGTCACCTCATCAAAGCTCCCGATCTTGGCGCACCCATCGCTGAAGCTGGTTCCCTGCGCGACCAAGGCGCGGAGCCGCATGATGCGATCCTCGTTGCCCGCTTTGACCACGCTTGCCGCGACTTCGAGCGCTTCGGTCAGCGGGACACCTCGTTCGAGGAGCTGTGCGAGCTGAGCGTCAAACTCCGCGTGGTCCTTGAGGGACATCTCGGGTTCGGTGGACGCCCAGTCCGGGAGTTTCCAGGTCCGGATAAGGATCTGGCGTTCTTTGCGGAGCGTGGTTGCGAGCGCCCGGCTCGAGCGTGCTGTGCGGACACCGATCGCTTTGCCCCCAGAGGACTTGTTGGCGATGTAGAGGAATGAGCTGTTGAATGAGGCTCTGGTCATGTGGGCGATTGGGTCATGTATGGGGCTTTACGGCGATATTGACTGAAATTCGGTTCGGTCCCTCCCTAGATACCGATCGAACGATCCTTTGGTTCAACATCGGCGGCTCAAGGGCAGCAACTGTATACGATATGGTCGGTTGAGGGCTTGAATTACTGGCCTGAGCGGCTCAAAGCCCTCACCTGTCAATACAACGCTCCAACCGCGACGAGAATGCTCCTGATCTTGAATTTGACCGGAATTTGTACCCATTCGATCATCCCCTCCACCTGAGATCCACAATGACCATGACCTCCACGACCGCTCAGAACGATTCAACCGACACCGCTGGGACCCCAAGCGGGACCATGCGAGGGCTCATCAAGCACCATGCAGGTTCCGAGCTCAAGCTTGTCAATGACCGTCCGATCCCGGAGCCGGGACCTCGTGAAGTTCGTATCAAGGTTCGCAAGGTCGGCATCTGTGGCACGGATCGTCATATCTGGGAGTGGGATGAATGGGCCGCGGGTCGGATTCCGCCTGGGATCATCACCGGTCACGAGTTTGTGGGTGAGGTGGACAAGGTCGGTTCCGCAGTCACCAAGTTTTCGGTCGGTCGACGCGTGAGTGCCGAGGGTCACATGACCAAGGGGCTCGATTACAACTCCCGCACCGGAAACGCGCACATCGCGACGGACACCATGATTTTCGGGATCGATTGCGATGGGTGCTTCGCGGAGTACATTGTGGTTCCCGAAGACAATGTTTGGCCAGTCCACCCAGACATCCAAGACAAGCACGCAGCGATCTTCGATCCGCTCGGGAATGCGGTCCATACCGTGATGGAAGCGGGGGTCAGCGCCAAGACCGTGCTGATTTCAGGGGTCGGGATCATCGGACTCATGGCGGTGACTGTCGCTAAAGCAGCCGGTGCCGCGAAGATTTACTGTACGGATGTGAACCCGGAGCGTTTGGCGCTCGCGAAGAAACTCGGCGCGTTCGAAGCGTTCGACGCTCGCGACGATTCATGGATCAAGCGGGTCCGCGAGGAAACCCATCAAGGCGTCGATGTGCTTCTTGAGATGTCCGGAGCGCCCGCCGCGATGGATCAGGGGTTTCGGGCGCTGCGCAATGGCGGTCGTGCCGCGCTGCTGGGACTCCCTGCTCGCACGGTGGACTTCGACTTCAACGCGCACATCATCTTCAAAGGATGCACAGTGCTCGGTATCAACGGGCGGCGCATGTGGGAGACCTGGTACCAGATGGAAAAACTGCTGCTCTCAGGAAGACTCGAACTCGATGACATCATCACCCACGAGTTCCCGATGAGCGATTATCAGGAAGCGTTCCGCACCATGATTTCTGGCGATGGGATCAAAGTGCTGATGAATGTCGGGGAGTAAAAGGGTATGTATTATGGCCGGAAAGCGAATGACACCAGACAACGCACCCCCTGCTGAGTTCAAGATTGTTGAAGCGGCCCGGAAGCGGGGGCTTGCGAACGATGACGCGGTTGATGTTGGGTTTCATATGTATGACTGGCTAAGAGATCTAGAAGAGTTCTGGGCATTCACTCAGGATCCAGATTCACTCACACTCAAAGAACTTGACACCATGCTCGCGAACTTTCTGATCCATGCACCAAATCACATCGCGGCCGCAGCCAAGCTCTATACAGATTGTGGCGTGCAGGATGTCTTTGGGGTTGGAGCGTGCAGCAGTGATGAAGAGGAGTGATTGCATGAAACGGATTCTCGCGGCCTTAGCAGCTCTTATTTTGCCGTCAACCTTGCTCGCGTCTGAACCAGTCGAACCGCTCCGCATCGCGGTCATCGGTCTCGTGCACGGTCATGTCGAAGGCGTGCTCTGGCAAGCGAAGGACCGTGAGGAACTGGAAATCGTGGGGATCTACGACCCCGACCCCGCGCTCTTTACCAAGTACAAAGACAAGTTCCAACTCGATGACGCATGGTATTTCGACGATCTCGACGAGATGCTCGATCAAACCAAACCCGAAGCGGCGAGTGTGATGACTTCGGTCAAAGACCACATCGACGCGGTCCGCGCGTGTGCGACTCGGGGTATCCATACGCTGATCGAGAAGCCGTTGGCGATCAATGCGGTTGATGCGATGGAGATGCGGACGCTTGGTGTCAAGCACGATGTCTTGATACTGACCAACTTCGAGACCTCGTGGTACGGTTCGGTCCGCACCGCGGCGAGCTTAGCGAAGGACTCAGGCGGCGTAACCCGAGCGGTGTTCCGTCACGGACACAAGGGCCCCAAAGAGATCGGGTGTTCCGATGAGTTCCTCGAATGGCTCACAGACCCAGAAGAAAACGGCGGCGGCGCGATCATCGATTTCGGATGCTACGGCGCCAACCTGATGACATGGATTATGGACAACCAGATCCCGCAGTCTGTCACCGCGATCACGCGACAGCTCAAGCCTGAGGTGTATCCGAATGTTGATGACGACGCGACGATCGTGCTTGGATACAAGGACGCGGTGGGGGTCATCCAAGCGTCATGGGCATGGACGCACGACAACAAGGACATGGATATCTACACCCCAGGCGCTTCGTACCACGCATCGAAGTGGGACAAGCTGATGAAGCGGAAACCAGACCAAGCACTCGAAGCGGTCTTCATGCACGATCGTCCCGAGGAACTCCGCAACGAATGGACCTATTTTCGCAAAGTGATCCGCGGCGAGTGCGAGGTCGATCCGTTGTCGAGCATCGAGAACAACCTGATCGTGTGCCTGATCCTCGACGCGGCACGCGAGTCGGCAAAGACCGGTGAAGCGGTCCAACTGTCGAAGTGATCCCGGTGATTACAGGGCGAGCGATGCAAGCCCGTTGAGCCCGACCGGTTCCTTCGTAAAGAACGGCTCGCCCGCCTCGGTCCCGATCCGCGATCCAAAGTAACTCGCGGCGTGTCCGACCCACTCCGCGATGCGTGCGTTCTTGGGTGGGAGCACAAACTGCGTGTGGTACGCGCGGATGGATTCGAGCTTCTGTTCAAGAGCGCCGGTGATGTCGAACACGAAGCTCGGATCAGCGACCCAGCGCAGATGCGTCGCGTAGTAGTAGAACAACCACTTGGGATAGATCGGATCTCCAAGCTCGAAGGTGCGACCGGTCCACGCGTCGGTCGGCGCGGGCATGTCGATCTTCGTGAGCTTGGCATCAAAGCGAGCGTCTTCGACGCATCGCGTCACGGCTCGGTGGTCCGGGTGCGCGTCGATGTCGAAGGTTGTGAAGATCATCTCCGCTTGCCACGCGCGGATCACGCCCGCCAGTGCGTGCCGGTTTTCGATGGTGTGCTCGACGAAACGGTTGGGGAGATCGAGGAGCCAGCGATCGACCTTGCCTGTCGCGTTTCTGGTCAGCACCTTGAACGCACCGGCGGCTTCAACCTTGCGGATCTCAGGAGATCCCAGCGGGGTGGGTTCGCCGTTGGTGACATCAAGGATGAGGACATCGTGTCCTTGGTTGACGAGCTTGATGATGGTGCCGCCCATGCCGAGTTCTTGATCGTCCGGGTGGGGACCGACGACGAGGATGCGTGCCATGCGTTCACTCCGTGTGTGTGGGGCTGGGTGTAGAGATCGTGCTCGGATCAGTCCATCGAGTTTTCAACAACGATGAATCCGTGCATGACCGGTCCGTCGCCGTCGTCGGTTTCGAGCTGGCAAAGGACGACCGGTGCGGGGATGCGCTGGGAGAAGAATCCCCCGGCTCGGTAGGTCTCTCCGAACTCATCGACGAAGAGTTTGAGGTCCATCTCGACGGTTTCGCCGGAAACGATGCCTTGGATCGGGGAGGAGTACCGCTGGTTGAGCCAGATGGTCGAAGGCCCAAAGTCACGCGTGGTGATGTTGGTCAGTCGGAGTGTGGTCGATTGGCGGAAGACCTGGACATCGTACACCTCGCCCTTGGGGATCGAATCCGGATAGACATTCCCAGGCGTCGCGTGGGTCTTCTCGGAAAAGAGCTGGCACCCGGACATGGTCGTCGCAGCGATCGAGCCTCCCAGAAGAATGATCGGGGCAAAGAACGCGGCGGGGATTCGTTGGATAGGTTTCACCCCCTATCGTTTGCCATATGGGCTGCCAAAGCAACAACTCATGCGAGAACGCGAGCAAGAACGCGACCGAACCCACCTTTGCGATCGCTGACGGGGCACAAGACCTCGATCCAAAGGTCGTCGCCGCGGATCTGGTGTCGCGATATGGACCGACCGCGATGGATTCGCGTGTTTCCAAGCTGATCCCGGGATTCGACGCGCCGTTCTACCAAGCGGGATTGGCGGGGTATTCGGACGCCGCGATGCGGATCATCGCGCGTCGGCATGGGTGCCCGATGTGCATCACCGAGGCGCTGCTCGACCGGACTTTACTCGCTGGTGGTAAAGGGTTTGCCAAAGCGGATCTCGGCGACATCGCGGGGAATGTCCCCGGCGGTGAAGAAGATCATCCGCTGGTTGGACAGATCATGGGGAGCGATCCGCCCGAGATGGCGGCGGCCGCTCTGAAAATGATCGAGCAGGGGAGCCGATCCAACAAAGAATACCGCTCGATGGTGCGGGCGGGCGTCGATGATTCCCGCTCCGATGGGTCCGATTCGTTCGCAGGGATCGACATCAACCTCGCGTGTCCGGTGAAGAAAATCGCCAAAAAATCCCGAGGCGGACACTGGCTCCGCGAACCCGAAGGCGCGATTGCGATCCTCCAAGCGGTCCGCGATGTGCTTCCCGAGTCCATCCCGCTGACGGTGAAGATGCGCCGTTCGTTTGATGACACCGATGAGATGAAGCGGAACTTTTTGTATTTGTTTGATGCCGCGTACGACCTCGGGTGCGCGTGGGTGACGGTGCACGGGCGGACCGTCGAGCAAAAGTATGTCGGTCCTTCCCGATGGGACCCACTCAAAGCACTCGTCGATCGCAACCCCGAACGGATCATCTTTGGATCTGGAGATGTCTGGGATGTCAACCAGATTTTCCGCATGATCGGATACACCGGATTGACCGGAGTATCCGTAGCGCGTGGTTGCATCGGGAACCCCTGGATTTTCCGTCAAGCACGATCGATCCTTGCGGGGAACGACCCGATGCCGCCGACGATCGCGGAGCAGCGTGCGGTGCTTGAGGAGCATTTCGATTTGCTGCTCGCGGTCAACGCGAACACCCGCGATCCGGAGTTCAACACCGCACGCAACATGCGGAAGTTCGGAATCCGCTTCGCGGCTCATCATCCGAACGCGCAGGAAGTGAAGCAGGGGTTTATCTACGCGAAGAGCTTGGATGATTGGAGGCAGGCGCTGGAGCAGTGGTATGAGTGAAAGTACTCACCGTGATCTTGTCAAAACAAAAACATTTCGTTCTGCGAGTGAGTTGATTTCGTTTTGCAGTTCAATAAGTAGTGGATGGTACCGCTGCCAAGCAATTGCTCTAGGAGCAGAGCGACTGAGTGATAATGACTGCCGCGTTGCATGTGATGCCGCTCGCAAAGCTGCGAGTTCAGAAACCGATCAATACAGAAAGATCGCGCCATTAGGTTGGCCGACCCAAGCGTTGGCAAGCCGTGGGTTAATGTCAGAGGCACATAAACTAGCCACATTCGCACTTGAAGAATCGAAGAAAATTACTCCACCGAACTCACGAGCAGAAGCACTGGCAACACTCTGTCGATTCTCTTGGGAGCTTGACGAGAAGTATCGGCGTGGGATTCTCGTTGATCTCTTTTTGATGGCTGAGTCTGAAGTTGGTAGGAGGATTGGCCGATCATGCGCGTCAATTTCCGCTGAGTTCGACATTGCAGGTGAATCTAGTTTTGTTGATGAGCTCTTGTCATCATGCAAAAACGAAAAACTTATTGCCCGAGTCGAGCGTGATCGTGCAAAGAGAGGTCAAGCGTGAACTCGAAATATACACAACCGCTCCCAGACGATTCCATCGCGGTCTGGAAGCAGGTATTCGAGCGGCAAAAAGCGTTTGGCGAGCACGCGTTCGATCAGGTCTCCGATGAGCAGTTCTTTGCGATCCTCGCGCCGGGGCTCAACTCGTGCGCGATCATCGCCAACCACATCGCGGGAAACATGCTCAGCCGATGGACGGATTTCCTCACGACCGATGGCGAGAAGGCAACCCGAGATCGTGATACCGAGTTCGCGGCGCCGTCGCCGCACACCGCTGAACACCGCGCCCGGATCATGGAGCGGTGGGAGCTAGGGTGGGCGACACTCTTTGCGACCCTCAATTCGCTATCCCCAGATGACCTGTCGAAAATCGTGACGATCCGCAAGGTCGACCACCCGGTCCACGCGGCGGTCGCTCGTGCGATCGATCACTACAGCTTCCACATCGGGCAGATCAACATCATCGCCCGCCAGCTCGTAGGGACTGAATCGTGGCAGTGGTTCACCATCGCGCCAGGTGGGACCCAAGCGTTCAACGCGACGCTCATGGGCGAATGATTGTATTGACCCCTCGTTTCCCCTCTTGGCGCAGGATGGATTTCTGCTATACTGGCCGCGGAAGGAATCCTTATGTCGCTGAATCTCATCTTGTTGATTGTCTTGGGCATCGTCGTGGTCTTTACCATCGTGAGCGTCGTCGCGATGTTCACAGAGATGGACACCAAGAAGAAGAGCGGCAAGATGAAGGGCAACACCCACAACCAATCGAAGAAACGCAAGAAGTAAGACGACCATTCGCTTATGCGGATTTGTCGGTCTTGTCCGGTTTGCTTGTGGATTTGCTTTGCTTCCCAGAGTCTGTGCCGCGCTTGGAATCCTCGGCGTCCGCGGAATACCGGATGCGGCCGTGGTAGATGCTCGCGACGGTTTTGGAGATCGAATCGCAGATTGTTTTGAGTTCTCGGAAGGTCAGGTCGCACTCGTCGAACTGGCCGTCCATTAAGCGTTTGTTTGCGAGATTGCGGACCAGCGCGTCGATGCGTGATGGGGTGGGCTCGGACAGCGTCCGCGTCGCGCTCTCGATCGCATCGGAGAGCATCACGATCGCGACTTCCTTGGTTTGTGGTTTCGGTCCGGGATACCGGTAGTCGACCTCGTCGGGGAGTTGTTCATCGGCGCTGTCCTCAAGGATCTGCTCGATACTCCGCGCTTCGTCGGTCTTTGCCGCTTGTTCTTTGGCGCGGCGGTAGAAGTATTCCACCAAGGTCGTTCCGTGGTGCGCGTCGATGAAGTGGTGGAGTGATTTGGGAAGCCCGTTCTCGCGCGCCATCTCGACGCCGTCTTTGACATGCCCGACAATAACCAGCAATGACATCGCGGGGTTGAGCTTGTCGTGCTTGTTGGGCCCGCCGGACTGGTTCTCGATGAAGTAGTCAGGTTTGTTCATCTTCCCGATGTCGTGATACAAACACCCGACATAGGTGAGTAGAGCATCAGCGCCGATGGATTCAGCGGCGGATTCAGCGATGGACGCGACATTGAGCGAGTGGTTGTAGGTCCCCGGCGCACGCTGTTGAAGCTCGCGGAGGAGCGGCTGCTTGGGGTCACGGAGTTCGATGAGCGTCATCCCCGTCGAAATATCAAACACCCGCTCGATGAACGGCAGGATAAACAACGCGATCCCGCCCGCGAGCAAGCCAGCGATTCCCGCTTGAAGTGAAGCGCCGATCAGCGGGAGCATGATCTCAGAACCACCGACTCCAACCGTCGGAAGGGAGATCAAGCGGTCAAACACCGCGACCACCGTCAGCACCAACGCAATGAAGATCGACATACGGATGAGTGTTCTCCGGTCGCGGATCTCGCGGAGCTGTGCGATCGCACCAGCAGATCCGACGAGCATCAGCACGAACATGCCCATATGCATCTTGAGCGCGAAGGCGACAAGGATCGCGGTGATCCCGCACACCGCAAGCGCGGTCCGCTGGTCGTAGGCGATGCACACGAGGATCGCAACGAGAATGACCGGGGTGATGGACGCCATCCAGATCAATCGTGGATCAAACACACTCAGCACGCATGCCGCGAAAACGCTCATCGCGATCATCGCCGCGAGCCATCGTGTTCGAGCGGGGCGATATGCGATCTTTGGGCTGTACATCGTGATGTACCCCGCGAGGATGATCCCGAGCATCGCGACGAGGCCGTAGACGGAGAGGAACTTGAGCACGCGACGCAGGGTGCTTCCCTGCTTGGCAAACTGTTTGATCTCGGTTCGTGCGAGTTCATACGGTGCTTGCTCGAGCACATCGCCTCGCGCGAAGATCCGTTGTCCGACGGTGATGGACCGGCGCACCGGCTGCACCCGGCCCGCCGCGGCTTCTTGCGTCGCCGCGGTTGCGGATTCGTCGAATGAGAAGGTCGGACGCGCCTGGTAGTTCAAGCGGTTGAACACCACTGCATCAACCGGGCTCACAAATCCAGCGATCCGGATCATCCGTTCGATTTCCGATTTGCGTTGATCGGCGTTGTCCAGATTGATCGCGTCCTCGCGGCTGATGCGTGTTGGCGACTGGATGTGTTCTTCTGGTGCTCCAAAGCGGAGCTCGATCTGGGTGTTGAGCCCTTCTTGAGTCGCGCGCTGCCAGGTCTGTCGATCCAGCAGCGGGCGTCTTCGCAGGATCTCGTCGAGTGTGTTGACCTGATCCGTCCAGAGTTTGAGGCTCGCATCTTGCGACGCCGTTTCGCGGAGGGTAACAAATGATTCTTCAGAGAGACCGAAGCGGACGCGGATATCGCGGTCCACCTCGTCGAGTGTCGCGACGCCGCCTAGGGTGCGAGGTAGGTTGGCCAGTGATGCGCGGAGTTCTTCGAGGACCGGAAGGTCCGCGTTGTGGATGCGGGCGACATTGAGACGCGCCGCTTGCTGGTGCATCTGGGTCTGTTGGACATCTTCGGTGTTGAACTCGACGCGGGAGGTCCGGGTTTCTTCCATGACCTGGCCGACTGAGACGAGGAGCTGGCCACGGGTCCAGTTGGTGATGGATCCAACAACGAGCACAAACCCGATCAGGACAATGGTGCCCCAGAAGAGGTTGGGTGAAGAGATCAGGTCCGCGAGTTGTTGGCGGATCGACTTGCTCGAAACGCGCACGGTCGATCGCTTGGCAGCACCGCCGCTCTTGGAGCTGGTCTTGGTTCCCGACTTGCTAGCGGTCTTTGAGGATGTTTTGCTTTGGTCTTTGGCCATTGTGATTCATCGGCCTGCAAAGTTGGTGGGCAGGCCATGCCCTCTTCATCTGTAGAACAGTATCGGGCGGATCGGTACGCGACTGTGGTCCGAGAACCGGGTCGTCGTGGACATTTGGACCAGGCAACTCCAATTGCTGGGGGGTATTGTAAGCCCCGAACCGTGTGGAAAGCCGAGAGGGCGGATTTGCGCTGTTCATTGCCCCGAATCCGTAATCGCGGATTGTACCAAAATCAATCTGAAACCGACGATTCCGGGACACAGCAAGGGAGTTCAACGATCATGGTCGTCCCCTTCTGGTGGACGCTGCTGACCCGGATGGACCCGCCGAGGGTTCTGGCGGCGTGCTTCACGATCGCCAGACCCAAGCCTGTCCCGCGCCGAGCGGCGGAGCCGTCCCGGGCTTCATCGACCTGGTAAAAGCGTTCAAAGATCCGGGTTTGGTGAGACAAAGGAATCCCGATACCCCGGTCCCGGACACTCAAGCGGATCCCGGTGGTGCTGGTCAGCCCCTCAGGTGGCGGTTCATCCGGGTCGATCGCCATGATGATGGGTTCGGCATGGATGGAGATCACGGTCCCCTTGTGCGAGAACTTGGCCGCGTTCCCGATGAGGTTGCGGAGGATCAGCTCGAGGAGCGAGTCATCCGAAATGATGATCGGATCATCCATCATGATCTTGGTCTCGATCCGAAGCTCTCGGCGTTCGCAGACCGACGCGAACGGTGCGGCGGTGCGTTCGAATATCTCCTCAAGATCAATCTCCGTCAAGACGGTTGGTATCAATGTGGATTCGAGTTTCGACAGATCGAGCAGGTCCTTGACGAGCAGGTCCAGCCGGGTCGCATTGGACGAGATCATGGTGATCAGCCGCTGGGACATGCGTTCGTCGTTGCGAGCGGGGCCTTCGAGCGTTTGGATCGCGCCGAGGATCGAAGCGATGGGCGTGCGGAGTTCATGGCTCGCATTGGCGGCAAAGTCCGCTTTGAGTGTCGCTGATCGTGTGAGTTCGGTGATGTCGGTGAATGTGCAGACCGCTCCGCGGGTGCTGGCGATCGGCTCAGCGACGACATCGAAGACCCGCATATCTCCCCCGACAGGCAGGGTCAGACGCGCATGAGCGGATTCGCCCCGCCGAGCCAGTTCCTCGATCTCTTGGACCGCTTTTTGGGTGATGAGCGATTCGAAATGGTCACCGAGCAGCGATCGGCCAGATCCGAGCACGGCTTGCGACGCGCGATTGACACGGATGATCGAGCCGTGCTGATCCGTGGCGACGATGGGAACATCCGCTGAATCGAGGATCGATCCAATCAATGCGGTCAGGGAGGTCGTGTTCTGGATGGATCGAGCGAATTGGCGTTGGCTGTCTTTGTAGGATTGGATCTGCGCAGCGTTGGATCGAAGGATTGCCGCAAGCCAGATGGTCGCACCGATCGAGATGATGAGCAGCCAAGGCGAAAAGGCGCCCGCAATGATCGATCCGACGAGGATGGAAGCCGGGAGTGTCCAGAGCTTTGGGTTGAGCGAGGATGTTGCGGTATCCATTCCCGGCGCAGATTCACCCACCGAGTACTGGGCGTTGGGCTGAACCGGATTCTGGCTTTTTGATTCCATCTATCTATATATAGACTGTTGATCCCGAAAATCTATCCGCGACGACCCGACTCAGGTGCCAGTGGAGGAATTGGGCGTTGGATTACCCTTCGTCAGAAGGACTGGTGCTGGGATCGTCGGCTCGGTATCCCACAGCACGGATCGTCGAAATGAGCGATGCGTGGTCCCCGAGTTTTTTGCGGAGTGCGGTGATATGGACATCGACGGTCCGTGGAGTCACCGTCACCGCAGGGCCGATCGCTCGGCTGATCAACTCTGCACGCGAGAGGACCTTGCCTTTGGATTGCGCGAGTGTTGCCAGCAGCCGGAACTCGGTGATCGTGAGTTGAACATTGTGCCCATCGACGCTGACCTGATGCTCGCTCAGGTTGATCGAGACCGGCCCGAGCGTGAGTGATGATCCGGTATCGGTATCCATTTTCGATCGGCGCGCGAGTGATCCGATGCGCGCGATGAGGATCGGCATCGAGAATGGTTTGGAGATGTAATCGTCGGCGCCTGCGTTGAGACCTTCGAGCTCGTGCGCTTCTTGTGTCTTTGCGGTGAGCATGATGATCGGGATGGAGCTCGTTTGAGACTCTCCGCGTAGGCGTTTGGCGACTTCGATGCCGCTGAGTCCCGGCATCATCACATCAAGCACGATCACATCGGGCATCTTTGACTGCGCGAGTTCGAGTGCGGAGATGCCGTCTCCTGCGGTGAAGACGGTGTGGCCGCTCTGCTCAAGGTTGTACTCAATGAGTTCGCGGAGGTCTGATTCGTCATCTACAACCAAGATCTGCAATGGATCAGCAATGGTCGATGAATCTGATGCGGTGCTTGACATGGCGCGCTCCGATGATGTTGCGTGTCTGATATGGAGAATCGTAGTGAAGGGTTTGTGGGTCTGATGCGGTTGATTTGAGAGTTCATCAAATCCACACATTTGAAAACCCGCATGGAACCGCGTGACAGAACGGGGAATCGGACGCTGACGGACATATTGGCGCGTCATTTCGATTCGATATTTGGTAAATATACGGTATACAGGTGGTTCATCCGCGAAAAACTCATCCGCGAGAGTTGCGCCATGAAGTTCGTTTTTAAGCGAAAAACGGCAATGGGCAAAGAATTTTGGCTTTGGGTGAGTTAATTTGATAGTTAGTGCCAACAAAAGGTCGAATAATCATTTTCACGAAGGTTAGTCTGGCCTATCATCGGTCAGAGTCGAGCCGTGCGGAATACGGTTCGTCCAACAAACAAGACATTTTCCAATCACTGCCCAACGAGAAGGAGCACTGAAAATGAAGAAGACAATTACAACCATCGCATTGGTTACCCTGAGCGGCTCGGCGTTTGCTCAATCCGGACTTGACATCGATCGTGCATACGCAGCTGAGCTGCGTGCAGACGCGAGCACCCGCTCGAGCCTCCTCGGCTCAGCTGGTTCAGCAATCGATGCTGAGATCTTTACCCAGTTCCGTTACACCTACGACAGCGTTGACGAAGTCACCACCACCACTCTTGGTGATAATGACACAACCGTCGGCTTCTCAGCTCCTCGTACTCAGGTTCGCCTGAACGGTGCTGTTGAAGGCACCGACATCACCGGTCACGTTTCGTTTGACTTCGGTGGTGCATTCAACCACACCGCAGGTACTGGTGCTGGTGGTGCAGTTCTCCGTGACGCATACGCAGCATGGGGCATGGACGACAACTGGACATTCCTCTTCGGTCAAATGAAGAACCCATTCAGCTACGAATCAAACGTAGCTCCTGAGTTCTCACAAGGCGTTGAGCGTTCACTCACCAACTCGTTCTTCGATGCAGGCTACGGCCAGGGTATCGCGCTGAACTACTCGGACGACGAGTGGAAGTTCACCGCTTTCCTCTCCGACGGCTTCAACTCCGCCAACACTTTCTACAACTCAGCTGCTGAGTCGGACATCTCCATCACCGGTCGTCTCGACTGGTTGATCTCCGGCAACTGGGATCAGTTCAACGACTTCGCTTCGTGGCAGGGCTCCAACACCGGCTTCCGCGTTGGTGCTGGTATCCACTGGTCACAAGCTGGTGACACCAACCCAGCTGGCACCGTCATTGACACCGCTACCGTCACCGCATGGACCGTTGACGGTCAGTACGAAGGCGACGGCTGGGGCGTATTCGCTTCATACCAGAGCACCAATGTCGACAACGACCTCGTTGCTGGTGGCTCCGCAGACCAGACCGACAACGGTCTCGTCTTCCAGGGTAACATGTTCCTCACCGAGCAGTTCGAAATGTTCGCTCGCTACGACATGATCATGCTTGATGACGATGTCAACGCAATCACCCCACTCGCTGCAACCGACGACGATGCCTACTCGACATTCACCGTTGGTTTCAACTACTACCTCGTTCCTGAGTCATACGCAGCTCGTTTCTCGATGGATGTTTCCTTCGGTCTCGACGACACCTCAGGTCTCAACGCACGCAGCTTCGGCGATGCAGGCACCACCGGCTACATCGGCGGCATTCCAGCTTCGGCTACAGTTGAGAGCGATCTCATGATCCGTGGCCAGTTCTCACTCCTCTTCTGAGTTTGTGAATCTGAATACGATCAACATCATTTGATGTAAAACACGGGAGGGACCTTCGGGTCCCTCCCGTTCTTTTTACATTCAGTTTTGGTGACCTCAAAAAAAGACGATCTCACTAAAGCGCTTAATCGCAGTGATTCCATAGGGTTGCCGGTGTGTTAAGAGCCATTAACTCTTTGTCTTAACAATTCGAAATCAATCCGAGCTATAACAGGGATGTGAAGATCTGTTGAGATTTTCGTTAAGACTAGCATTCTGAATCTGGAGTCAGAAGTGAACCTCAAAGCCACCACCATCGTTGCTCTCCTTGCCGGATCTCTGGCAGGAACCGCTGCCCATGCCTCTGAAGAAACCACAGAGTTGCTCCAACTCTCCCGCGCGTACTCCGATTCGGTCTACGCAGGAATGGTTTCCAGTTCGCCCTTTCCCGACTCGCTCAAAGTGAGTCTGCAGACCCAGTTCCGATACAACATCAATGTGCGTGGGTCCAACAGCACCACGCTCGCCAGTCCTGATGATGATGTCACCATCGGTTTCACCACCCGCCGCACAAAGCTCGGGATCGAGGGCAAGGTCACCGATAACATCTCGGGCAAGGTCAAGTTTGGTTTCAGCCAGTCCTCTGGTGCCGGGACTCTCGAAGACGCGGTCCTCGCTTGGAAACTCAGCGACACGGTCACCTTCCGCGCCGGTCAGTTCAAGCCATCGGTGCTGCGTGAGGAGATTGTTTCGTCTTCGCTGCAACTGGCAACCGATCGGTCATCACTCAACGAGACTTTCAATCAAGACTTCACCCAAGGCGTCGAGCTGATCGTCACCGAAGACGATTGGCGTGTCACCGTCGGGTTCAACGACGGATTCAACGCCGACAACACTTTCTACAACTCCGCATCAGAAGCGGACTACGCGGGAACCGTCCGAGGCGAGCTCCGCTTCGGTGACGCGTCATGGTCACAGTACAAGCAGTTTACCTCATGGCGCGGTGCCAACAGCGGCTTCATGCTCGGTGGTGCGCTCCACTACCAAGGGATGGGCAGCACCAACCCCGCGACCAACCCAACCACCGAGATGACCACAGGCACGATCGACGCATCCCTCGTGCAAGACGGCTGGAACCTGTACGCCGCAGTGCTCTGGCGTTCTATGAACTCAGGAACCATGACACTCACCGACTCCGGTTTCGTCCTCCAAGGCGGTGTCTTCGTCTCCGACCAAGACGAGTTCTTCGGACGCTGGGACATCATCACCCCGTCGGACTCCAACCCGACCGTGGTGGGGACTTCCGGCGCCAACGACTTCAACACACTGACCGTTGGATGGAATCATTACCTGATCCCAGAGTCACACGCCGCGAAGTTCACCCTTGAAGTGCAGCACTACCCCGATCCGAGCACCGAATCGATCGTGAGCATCCGAGGCAACCTGCTCGCGGATTCCACAAGCGATCAGTTCGCGATCACCGCGCAGTTCCAGTTGCTCTTCTGATTCACAGATTGATGTATACATAGAGAAGCCGACCCGATTCATTGCGGGTCGGCTTTTTCGTGGACTCAAATACAGTTTACATACGATCGACGGTCGGGATGCCCAGTGTGTTACATCCGTCTTCAAGCACCCGCAGCGCGATCATGCTGAGCCGCAATCGACCGTCGCGTGTGGAATCCTCTACGCCGTCCTTGAGGACGGGGCACTGCTCGTAGAACTTGGCGATCAATGATGCGAGTTCGTAGAGGTACCCGCACAAGCGGTGGGGTTCGTGGTTCTCGCCGGTCATGCGGAGCATGGATGGGTAGCGGAGGATCGTGAGCGCCATCGCGCGTTCGGTCGGATCGTCGAGCGAGAACGCTGTGTTCTTCGCTGCATCGACATCAACACCCTTGTCGGTTGCTTTGCGAAGCAGGTTCTTGATCCGCGCGATCGCATAAAGCAGGTACGGCCCAGTATCCCCCTCGAACGCGAGCATGCGGTCGAAGCTGAACACATAGTCCTTGATCCGCTCGGTTGAGAGATCCGCGTACTTCACCGCCGCCATCGCGACCGCTTCGCTGATCGGATCGCGTTCTGATGTCGGCATGTCGGGGTTCTTCTCGGCGACGGATGCGGACGCACGCGTCACCGCTTCATCGAGAAGTTCAGAGAGGTTCAGGTTCTCCCCAGAGCGAGATTTGAGGGGTTTGTTGTCCTCGCCGAGGATGGTCCCGAACATCGCGTGGACCAGCACCGCGTCTTTGCCGTCGGGGTTCTTGTCGTATCCCGCTTTGTGTGCTGCCGCGAAGACCTGCTTGAAGTGCAGCCCCTGGCGCGAATCAACGCAGTACACAACCTCCTCGCCACCAAGCTTCCCGACTCGGCGTTTGATCGCCGCGAGATCGGTCGTCGCGTACAAGAACCCGCCATCGCGTTTGCGGATGATGGTCGGTTCCTTGATGCCTTCGCAGTGCACAACCAGCGCCCCGTCGTCCTCGACCGCGATCCCACGATCAATCAAATCCTGCACCAACGGCGCCAGCTCATCGCGGTAGGTCGATTCCCCGGCACTGTGCTCGTCGGTGATGTTGGCGCGAAGACGGTCGCAAGTGTGCAAACACGCGGTCATCGTGGTATCGTAAATAATCTGCCACAACCGGACGGATCGCTCATCTCCAGATTGCAGCGCGACCAGACGAGCTTTGGCGCGTTCCATCGCGGCGTTGGCATCCGCGATGCGTTCGGTGAGTTCGATCTCCGCTTTGACATGCCCGCCGACTTTCTTGATCAGCGCCAAGGCGCGACTCTCGGCTTTGCATTTCGCTTGGACTTTTTTATAGATCGCATTGAGTTCCGCGAGCGAGACCTTCGAGATGTCGGTCCCTTCGTCTTCCATCACGCTCAGTTGCTCGACGACCATCGCGATCGGGAGCCCCCAGTCCCCGACATGGCTCTGGCGCGTGACCGCATGACCGAGCCGCTCTTGAACGCGTGCGATCGCGTCGCCAATAACCGTCGAGCGGAGATGGCCGACATGCATCTGCTTCGCGAGGTTGACGCCGCAGACATCGACCACGATGGTCTTTGGTGTTGTCGGCGGAACGATCCCGAGCTGATCCGTATCCATCGCGTCCAGCGCGGTCCCCAGCGCTTCAGGGAGCAGCGAGACATTGATGAACCCCGGTCCCGCGATCGACTCCTCGCTCAATGGCTGCGCGATCCCCGACACATCAATCGCTTCGACAATCTTGCTCGCCAGCTCCCGAGGCTTCATCCCGACACGCTTGGCGATCGGCATCGCGCAGTTGGACTGGAAATCTCCGAGCTTGGGTTGGCGGGAAGGCCCGATGTGCGCGAGGACCTGGTCCTCTGGGAGATCGGGGACCACCGCACGGATCGCCGCACAAAAGCGGTCGTCAAGGGCGGCGGCAGGATCAAGCGTCGTCTGGTCTTTCGTGTGTGTACTCATCACGAAAGTGTAGGTGAAACCCGTGGCACAGGCGTCCCGCCTGTGTTTCTTCTATTCGATCCCAAGTGCAAGATCACAGGCGGGACGCCTGTGCCACGGGTGCCGGTGATCAGCGATCCAATCGCCCATCCTCACGCGGATCTTCATCCATTGGTCGCTTCAAGCGTGCATCAACCTGCTCCGGAGTCTCGATCGCGCCCTCGCTCGACGCGACCACCGCACACACCATGCAATCACCGGTGATGTTGCAACTGGTTCGGCACATGTCCAAAATCCGGTCCACGCCCAGAATCACCGCGATCCCTTCGAGCGGGATATTGACGCTCTGGAGCACGATCACCAGCATGATCATCCCAACCCCAGGCACCCCAGCAGTCCCGATCGACGCGAGCGTCGCGGTCAGCACGATGGTAAGTTGTTGAGCGATGGTCAGGTCCAGTCCATAGAGCTGCGCGATGAAGACCGCCGCAACCCCTTGGTAGAGCGCGGTGCCGTCCATATTGATGGTTGCGCCGATCGGGAGGACGAACGAGCTGACCTCTTCCTTGATCCCGAGGCGTTGCTCGCAGCATTCCATGGTGACCGGGAGGGTTGCGGAGGAACTCGCGGAACTGAACCCGAGCAGTTGCGCGGGGCTGATCGCTTTGTAGAAGCGTCCGAACGAGACTTCGGTGAACAATTTGAGGACGAGCGGGTAGACCACGAACATCATCGTCGCGAGCCCCGCGACGACGACGAGGGAGTAGGCCGCGAGCGATCCGAGGATTTCGAGACCAAGTTCAGCGATCTGTTCGACGATCAGCGAGAAGACCGCGTAGGGCGCGATCATCAGCACAATCTCGACGACCTTGATGATCACATCGGTCATCGCATCAAAGAACGCGATGACAATCGACGCCTTCTCCCGCTTGATCAGCGTCAGCGCGATCCCGACCAAGAGCGACGCGAACACCACCTGCAGCATGTTCCCCTGCGCGACCGCTTCAAACGGGTTTTTGGGAACGATGTTGAGCACCGTGTCCCAGATATCTGGAGCTTGAGCCGCAGCGATCTGCGCGTCCGCCTGATCCTTAAACTGTGCGACAAACCCATCGCGGGTCTCCTCGCTCACAAACGACCCTGGATTCGCAATGTTCGCAAAGAGCAATCCGACTGTAATAGCCACGGCGGTGGTGACGAGGTAGATCCCGATCGTCTTCCCGCCGATCCTGCTGAGCTTAGAAAGGTCATTGAGACTCGATGCGCCGACAATCAGACTGAAGATCACAATCGGCACCGCGATGAAGCGGAGACCACGCAAGAAGAGATCACCAATAAACCCGTTGAGGTTGCGAACAAAGCGGACGATGTGCGCCCCGGTGCTCGGGTTCTGATTGACCGCGTCGCTTTCAAACCCATTCACCCACGCGCCGGGATCGTCGATCCCCATCGAGTTCCAGGTGGAAGCATCCCACGCGGTGTTGATCGCGAGCCCGACGATGACGCCAAGGATCAGCCCGATCAGGATTTTCCAGTGCAGTGCCAATCGATTGCGTGAACCCATAGAGGTCTGTCCTTTCAGCCAGCGCGAGTCGATGCGCCGGGATCACTACCTTACCGGACGACGCGCGATGATGCCAATCCATCACAACGGGTCGGTCTGTGAGGTCCGGGGGGGTTGTGCACCTGTGCGGGAGCAGATCTTGGGGATCGGTGTGCATTTGGATCGCAAACCCTGGTCGGGTAGTGCATGTTTCAGGGGTACGAAAAACGATCATCAAGGATTTAGGGAGAACAAACCATGAAGACTCAAGCAACAATCATCGCTATCGCCGCCATGTCCGTCGCTTCAATCGCGCACGCGGACATCGCGGATCCCGGGATCTACTCCCCGTTCGACAACGCTGAGGTCAGAGTGACCTGGTTGGGTTCAAACGCTGGGTACACCGGGAACTTGAACTGGATGAACCCGAACATCGCCAATGTCTCCTCCACCCTCTGGAACAACAAGACCGCGGTGGTCGATCAGTCGGCAACGCTCAATGTGGTCATGAGCCAAGGGCAGCGGATCGACTTCGTCTACGATGTCGTCATCGGCGGGATCGATACCTTCTCGACCGCAAACGAATCAGACTGGGAGCAGTTCCAGGTCACCGCGATCGACGCGAGCAACTTCATCGTCGCTGTTGAAGACATCCGCCTCCCAGGTGGTGACGCGGACTTCAACGACGCAGTCTTCGAGGTTTCCTTCGCACGCACCATCCCAGCTCCCGGCTCGCTCGCACTTCTCGGGTTCGGTGGAGCACTCGTTACCCGCCGTCGTCGCGATTGATTCTGTGATGAATCTCTGAAAACCAATGTACTCCCTGTGCACACCGGATAGCATCCGGTGTGCATATTTCAAATTCCTCCAGTAAATCCCGTTTCAGACGCTATCTCCAGGATCGCAAACGCAAGAACGCTCAGCAGAGCGTCCATGAGCGTGCCGATCACGCCGCGGAGCTCAAGCACACCAAACCGACCAAACGCTCCACCATGGGGCTCATGGGCCAGTTCTGGAAGCTGCTGACCGGTTTCCAGTTCACCGTGGTCGCGTCCCTGCTGACCCTCTCGATGTCGGTCCTGCTCGGTCTTGCGATGCCGATGAGCATGAAGATCGCGATCGACTACATCATCTCCGAGACTCCCGGTCCAGCGGCACTCCCCGATTTTTTGGGTTCGTTTGACGGTTCACGCGCCGACCGCGTCCAGCTGATCTGGATGCTCGGCGCCGCGATGCTGGTGATCACCTCCGGCGCGATCTTGTTTGGGATGTGGGGACGCTGGCAGTGCACCCGCATCACCAAGCGCGTGCAAGTCGCGCTCCGCAGGCGCGTGTTCGACCACGCATCACGACTCCCGCTCCATCGCATCCACCACCTCAAATCGGGCGGCGTCGCGTCCATCCTCCGCGAAGATGCGGGTGGGGTGGGGGACCTGATCTTCTCGCTGATTTATAACCCCTGGCGCGCGATCATCCAGTTTCTGGGAACGCTGGTGGTTCTGGTTTGGATCGATTGGCGACTGGTCATCGGCGCGCTCATCATGCTCCCGGTGATCTGGGTCAGCCATCGCACATGGATCCAGCGCATCCGTCCGATGTACCGCGACATCCGATCCCGCAGGCAAGGCATCGACGCGATGAGCGCCGAATCCTTCGCAGGCATGCGCGTCGTCCGCGCGTTCAACAGACGACAAGCTGAAGCAGCACGGTTCACCACAGAAGGCCACCTGCTGGTCCGCCAAGAGCTCTACACATGGTGGTGGGCGCGGACCATCGAGATCGTCTGGCAGGTCATGATCCCCGTCGCGTCCATCGCGGTCCTGCTCTACGGCGGAACCGCGGTCATCGACGGCACGCTCACCATCGGTGACCTCATGGCGTTCTCCGCGTACATCCTTGCGCTGCTGGGACCACTCGAATCACTCGTCTCCAGCGCCACCAATGTCCAGAACAACCTCGCGGCTCTCGATCGCGTGCTGGACCTGCTCAACGAGGACCGAGAGTTCGAGGACACGCCGCCAACCCAGTCTATTGATCCTGCTTCGATTCAAGGTTACCTCAAGATCACGGACCTCGCGTACAGCTACCCCCTCCGCACCACAAAGCGCGACAACCCAGACCGGGAAACCATCCGAGGCGAGTCCGTCCTCCACGACATCAACCTATCGATCAATCCGGGAGAAACCATCGCCCTCGTCGGCGCGTCGGGCGCGGGGAAGACCACCTTCTGCAACCTCATCGCACGATTCGACGATCCAACCACCGGCTCGATCTCCATCGACGGCATCAATCTCAAGGACATCCCCATCGAGCAGTACCGCTCGCTGCTGGGAATCGTCGAGCAGGATGTGTTCCTCTTTGATGGCAGCGTCCGCGACAACATCGGGTACGCCAAACGCCGAGCGACCGAGGCGCAGATTGTCAATGCTGCGAGAGCCGCCAATGCGCACAAGTTCATCGAAGAACTCGAGCACGGATACGACACCGTCATCGGAGAGCGCGGCATCCGGCTCTCCGGAGGTCAAAAGCAACGCATCGCGATCGCACGCGCGATCCTTGCGGATCCACGGATCCTGATTCTCGACGAAGCGACCAGCTCGCTGGACACCGAATCCGAACGGCTCATCCAGCAAGCACTCAACACACTGATGAAATCACGCACCAGCTTTGTGATTGCTCACCGGTTGAGCACCATTCGGCACGCGTCGCGGATTGTGGTGCTTGAGGACGGGACCATCCAAGAGGTCGGCACGCACGATGAACTCATCGAAGCGGATGGCCGCTACGCGCAGCTGCTCCGGTTGCAACTCACCGACGATTCCGACGAGCCAATACAGACAACGGACACCGTCTAAATTGAGTGTCCGTTTGGGTGGTTTGCTATTTGTGTTGAGAAGTTGTGAGAAATAAGGGATAAGAGATTTGAACTCTTACTAAGGGTATCAGAAACCCTCGTGCTACCATTACACTAATCCCTCAGATGTCGCTCCAGACGCATCTACAGCCCTCTATCGTATCCGCGCCATCGCGTCGGGCAACCCAGATTCTGGTTTGACCCCTATGCTGGTGCATGTTCAAACCATTCCAGATCGTATCGGCTGTCCTCATCCTTGGTCTGTGCACCCTCGCCAGCGCCCAGCCCGTGCTGCCCGAGTGTCCCCCGGACCGTGACCAAGACCTGTGGTCGTTTATGGACCGGTACCTGCTGGAGCTCTACGACCATGATCCGGGGGGGTACTACCAGATCGTCCAAGACGAGTCCCGTTTGGGAGAACTCGAAGATGTCTCCGCGCCCTCGCAGCAGCTCTGGGACGACGCCGAAAGCCGGCTCCTCGAAGACCTGCGGAAGCTCGATCAATCCTCGTATTCAGAAGTGGACCGGACGGACTTTGATCTGATCCAGTACCGTTTGATGACGAGCATCGCCCAGTCCAAGTACAAGGGATTCCAGACCCCGATCAGTTCCATCTCAGGCCCTCAGATCTGGCTCCCCCAGATGGGATCGCGTCTGCCGATGACCACGCAGAAACACCGCGAGATGTATGTCCAGCGCCTGCGTGGGGTGGATGTGTTGATCGGGGATCACATGGACAACATGCGAGCGGGGATCCAGTCCGGGAGGGTTCCTCCCAAGGTGATTCTGGAATCGGTCGTCGATCAGGTGTTGGCGCAGTGCAGCGGGGAGATCCGCGAGGACGCGAGCAAGTCGCCGTTCTATGAGCCGTTCTTGTCGCTTGATGCGTCGGACCCGCTCGCGGTGGAAGCTCGCGAGATCATCGCGGATCGCATCATCCCGGTGTACACCGAGCTCGCGTTGTTCTTGCAGAACGAGTACATCCCGTCGTGCCGAGACACGATCGGCGCCAGCGATGGCGTGGACGGGATCGACGGCTACAACGCGATGCTCGCGTACCACACGACCATCCCTGTCATCAAAGCGGACCAGATCCACGAGATCGGTCTGCACGAAGTGTCGCGGATCAAGCAAGAGATGATGGGTGTCATCGCGCAGTCAGACTGGCAACCAACAGACAAGTTCGGTTCTCAAGAGGAAATCTTCTCAGCATTCACCCAATACCTCCGCACAGACCCCCGCTTCTACCACACCGATCCCGACGCGCTCCTCGAAGAATACCGTTCGATCGCAAAGCGGGTAGACCCAGGGATGGTCACCCTGTTCCGCCGGCTCCCACGCTTGTCCTACGGCGTCAAACGGATGGCCCAGTACCAAGAGGACAGCGCCCCGACCGCGTACTACTACCCCGGAGACATGAACTCCGGAGTTCCCGGATATTTCATGGCCAACTGCTCGAAGCTCGACCAGCGACCACGATATGAGATGATCGCGCTGACCATGCACGAAGCCGTCCCGGGACACCATCATCAATACGCGCTGGTCGGAGAGATCGAGAACCAGCACCCGATCCGCCAAACAATGGGGTTCACCGCGTTCGGAGAGGGCTGGGCGCTGTACGCCGAGTCGCTCGGTCTGGAGATCGGGGACCGCTCAACCAACGGGCTTTATTCAGACCCCTACGACAACTTCGGTCGTCTGAATATGGAGATGTGGCGTGCGCTTCGGCTTGTAGTAGACACCGGGATCCACTCCAAGGGCTGGTCGCGCCAACAAGCGATCGACTACATGATCGAAAACAGCGGGCTCGCGCCCCACAACATCGAAGCGGAGGTCGACCGGTACATCGGTTGGCCGGGACAGGCGACGGGGTACATGATCGGTCAGCTCGCGATCCGAGGACTCCGAGCGGTCGCTGAGCGTGATCTGGGAGAGGACTTCGATCTGCGTGATTTCCACGATGAGCTGCTCAAGAACGGATCGGTCCCGCTGCCCTTGCTCGAATTACAAATCAACCGCTGGATCACAAACCAGCGGCCGATCAGTCAGTCCCCGTAAGGACTGGTCTTCGATGTGAAGTCGTGTGTTAACCGACGCCGTCGGAACCGGTGGATTTCCACTGGTTCGGGGAGTCGTTCCGGCTCAGCGGCTTGGCGCGACCAAAGGACGCACGCTTGCGCTGAAGCTCGGTGAGCGGACGAGCTGGGGTGGAGCCGCCAACTTCTTGGTCCAGGTCGACGGTCCCGCCGGCTGGGGTGGTTTTGGGTGCGGTGCTTGGTGATCCAACAGGAGGACCGAGGCGTTTGGTCCGCGCATCATCGATGGAACGATCCATCTTGCTGAGCAGTGCTCGGACCTCATTGAATGCTTTGCCGTTGCTTTCCATAATCTCTTACCTCCGTAGACCCTTTGCATCGGTGACTTTCAGCCACTACTTCTCTGTGGAAACACGCGGGAAGTGATTCCATCGGAGGCTGTGCCGATTATGACGGTGGGGGTCCTGAATATGGATCGCAGACCTTCAAGGTCCGGAGGGGGATAAACTCTCGGACTATGGAATCAACATCAAAACCACCATTTCCAACAGATCCCGCTCAGCAATGGTCGCATCCCGCTGATGGGGCCGCTTCAGTGGTGCCTCAAGCGATGCGCGTTCAGGCGCGTCGGGATCAGTTCTGGTCCAATGTCGTCCGCGACTCGTTGATGGCGATGGCAAGCGCCGCCGCGAGTTCGAGTGCGCGTCTGAGTCCGACCCCCTCGGCGGCGCAGCACTCCACCAAACCGATCGATGATCTCTTCGATGGACGCATGGGCATCATCACCACGCTGGGTCAGCGCATCCCGATCGCGGACATCTTCCCCGTCTTTGCGTGTTCAGCGGTGGGGAGCATGGCGGATCGCGAACGCTCCGCGGATGTCCAGTGCACCATATTTCGGATCACCACCCCGACCGGCGAGACCTACACCCTCCCGATTTCCCAGATTATCGGGATCCATTCGCTCTCTGAGGACCTCGTCCGTCAGCTCGAGGATGCGTCTGAGGACATGCAGGACGACAATTCCAATGACACCGAACGGCTCCCGTTCGGGTTCGCGGCGTACACCGAGCTCTCCCGCTCAGAAGCGCAGTCCAAGGCAAAGCAGCAAGAGCCCGGTGAACCTTCATAAAGTCTTCAAAATCGGGAATATTGATACCCGACCGGGCGTTCAGGTATAAGCCCGCTGCTCGTCTATGATTACGCCAGGAGTTTGTTTATGTCAGTATTGATCGCGATCCCAATCTACAACGAAGCCGGGTATGTCCGGGACATCCTCGATCGCGTCCACGAGTACGCGGACAACATTCTCTTAATCAACGACGGATCAACCGACGGCACGCGTGAGATCCTCGACGAGATCCGCGAATCGATGGGATTGGATGTCATCCACCACGAGACCAACCTGGGGTACGGGCGAGCGATCAGCGAGAGCTTCAAACGCGGTGCCCGCGATGAGTACGATTGGGTCATCACGATGGATTGCGACGATCAGCACGAGCCGGCGCATATCCCCGCGTTCATGGATGCGATTGAGAAGGACAACCTCGACATCATCTCTGGATCCAGATACCTGAACCTTGACGCGAAATCGGAGATCGCTCCCGCGGACCGGCGCGCGATCAACATGACGCTTGCCAATGAGATCAACGATCAGCTCGGTCTGACCCTCACCGATGCATTCTGTGGATTCAAAGCCCACCGCGTCAGCGCGATGCAGCGGCTCGATCTAACCGAGGACGGATACGCGTTCCCGATGCAGCTTTGGGCGCAAGCCGCGGCGTTCGGACTCCGCGTCGGAGAAATCGAAGTTGACCTGATCTACAACGACCCCAACCGGACCTTCGGCGGAGGCCTCGACGATTCGGTCCGCCGACTGGCGCACTACCGCGAGGTGCTCGCGCGAGAGATCGCGCGTGCGAACCAACTTGCCCAAGCGTCGACATGCACTCAAAAGGCAACCAGTGACAGCGGCTCGCGTTGTCGGTGTTGTTGAGCAGATCGACCATGAACTGTTGCGTACAGGAAGCCGCGTGTATGCCAAGAGATTCCATCAGCACGCGCCCAGATGAGATCATCCTGCTCCCATCACCCGATGCGTGGGTCTCGGATCTCTCCCCGTCGACATCAAAATATTCAATCCATGCACGATCCCAGCTGGGTCTACCGACGGATCAGCCGATCATCGCGTCGGGTCATCAGCCGATCCTGTTTCATCCCGGGATTGTTGCCAAACTGATCGCGATGGATGCGTGGTCCAAGCGGACCGGTGCCGCGACGGTGTGGGTGGTTCCCGATCAGGATGTGGTGGACCCCGCGTTGGTGCGGCTCCCGAAATCGAACGATGGGTCACTGACTGTCGAAGAGTTCCGGATCGGTGGCGAGTCGAGCACGAATACCCCCGCATCGCTTCTGCCGACGATTGAAGTGGGTCCGGATCTTCCATCACGGCTCGAAGAGATCGGGTCTTGGTTGATGGGATTCGAGCACGAGCCATCGCTTGCCAAGCAGTTTGCCAGTGCGAGCATTGGGTTGTTGTGTGAGAAGCTGGGGATTGATGAGCCGACGATGGTGTACGCGTCGGATCTGCTGGCGCTGGATGCGAGTCAATCGCTGCTCGATTCGATGATCAATGATCCAAAGCGTGCGGCGGAGTTGTACAACGCGAGCGTTGCCATGTTCCCCGATGCCGGGGTCCGCGCGTTGAAGATTGAGAACAACACGATCGAACTCCCGCTCTGGAGGTTCGATGGTTCTAGGCGGGTGCCTGTATCTATTCAGATCGGCCAACAGGACTTTGATCGGAGCAATCTGGCGCCTCGCGGCTTGATGATGACCGCGATCATGCGAGCATTCCTGTGCGACCTCTTTATTCACGGCACCGGGGGGTACAGCTACGACCGGATCACCGAGCATTGGCTCACCGAATGGCAAGGGCTGACACTCTCTCCGATCACCGGCGTCAGCGCGACCATGACCCTCGATCTTGATGCGGGAAAATCAGTTGACCCGGACCACGCCGCATGGGTCGCGCACCACGCAAAGCACACCCCTGCAATGCTCGGAGATCAGCAAGCATCCGACCGGAAAGCGGAGCTGGTCGCAGCGATTGCTCAATCGAAGACTGCGGGCGATCACACAAAAACCGCAACGCTGTTCCACGCGATGCATCAACTCTTGGACGAAACCAGAGCGAAGCACGCACAGCAACTCCGCGAGCTTGAGGATGCTTCAGACAACGCACAGCAGTCGAGAAACGACTTCCAGATCGCAAACGACCGCACCTGGTCATTCCCGCTGTTCACCGATTCCCAACTCGGATCGCTCAAAGCGGAGATTGAGCGGGCGTTGGGTGTCTCAGGCTGATACCCTCTGGGATGCTCATTCTGCGAATCATCCTGTGCTGCGTGTCCGTGTTCTTGGTGTCGTGCGGGAAGTCTCCATCGCAACCAACGAGCACCCAGTCCGATCCGAATACGGCTCGCGACGAAATCCGAATCGCGGCGATGTCCCCCGCGATGTCCGTCATGATCCGCGATCTGGGATATGAAGATCGGATCGTCGCCAAGCATGACTACGACATGATTTTGGGGAGCCGAGTACCAGCCGCAGGATCGGAACTCGGATTCGATCTCGAAATGCTGATCCAGACCAACCCGACGCATGTGCTGTTTCAGAAAACAAGCACCGAGCGGTCGCAACGATTCTTGCAGATCGCACAAGAGCACCACTGGATCATCTTCGAGCGTCCGCTCAACACGCTCGACGACATCGCAACAACGATGGACGATTTGTACTTCCTCTTCAACGGCGTTCCCCAACGCCAAGACCGTCAATACGACATGAACGAGGTCTTTTCGCAACCGCTCCCCAGCGCGAAACTCGCAGCAGCGTGGGATGATCTTGGACCCGTTGCCGATGCTGCGGGTCGCGTGCTGGTGCTGGCTTCTGTGGACCCGATCGGCGCGATGGGGCCGGGGTCGTACCACCACCAGATCATCGATCGGCTTGGTGCTTCGCAAGCGATCACCGAAGGCTCCATGTGGATCGAGTTGGACTACGAAGACCTCATCCGTCTGAATCCGGATTCGATCGTGCTGATTGCGCCGCGCCAACCCAGCGAGGATGAACGGTTCGCTGAGCCCTTAGGACCCACACCAGACGACATCAAACGAATCTTCGGCCCGATCATGGAACTCCCGATCAACGCGGTGACAAACGGTCACATCGGTGTGATCGATCATCCGCTGGGACTGCTCCCATCGGGTTCACTCGGCGAAGTCGCCGAGGAGATTGGTGCGTTGTTTCAGCAGTGGGACCAGTAGCGATCAGTTGGTGCTTGCGGGGACATGCACGGAGTGACCCTGCTCGAACGCGTCGCGGTCGAGGGACTTGCCGTGATCGCTGAGGAGTTGCTCGGCGCTCTGGAACTCGTCGTGGTCCATGTTGATCGTCAGCAAGTACGCGGCTCGCGTGCCATCGAACAACTCGTCGCGTTGTGCATCGTTCAGATTGAGTGCATCGAGTCCTTCTTTGAACTCAGCCCATTGCGTGCGCTGTGCTTCTCCGAACGGATCCTGGCTCATCATTCCCGCGGCTGGATCGGTGATCCCGAACACTGAGCGGAGCTTGCGGGCGACGAAGCGGTTGCCGTTGCACGCGCCGAGGCGGACATAGTGGAGGCCGAAGGTGTGGAGGGGTTGATCCGCGTGCGTGTTGATGTGATCGACAAACCGGGCAACGCCGGGGAGCAGGTCGGTCGCTGGTTCCGCGTTGTAGTATGCAAGGTCTGCACTGAAGTGCTGGTCGAAGAACTCGGATTCCTTGACGAGCGGAGTGAGTTCGGGCATCGCAACGAGCGCTTTGTACAGGGCAACATCCAGAGCACGGTGGATGTGCACCGATTGGCTGAGGTAGTCCGCAAAGCCGTCACGGGTGATGGTGCCCTTGATCATGGATTCCGGGGTTCCGCCTCGCTCAGCGATCTGATGGAGATCCCAGTTGTCGTTCTTGAGTCGAGTGGTGATCGGCGATGCGGATTGGTCGGACATGGTGTATTCCTTTGCAAACTCGTGGATGAGAATGAGTCTCAACTATAGCCGCGATGTTTGATATGCTCCAAAATGCAGAGTTGAAAAACAGTCGAAATGCCGGGTCTAAAAAAAGGTGCCCCCCGATCGATCCGGGGTGGGGGGTGGACCATATCGGGGGGACTTTGGGGGGCAAGGTTGTGGTGAGCACGATTGAAGCGGCTCGAGAGTTCAGGTCAAGGATTCGTAGCTCTGACCGGAGTATACACCAGATTTGTGCTCTGGTTGGAAAGTTTAGCCGAAATCATTTATCCAGCACCAAACGCCGCGAGAAAAGCGGAGACATCGAGGAAGTTCCACTGTCCGTCGTTGTTGAAGTCCGCGATTGGATCTTGGGTTCCGAACAGATTCAGGAACAGGGAGACATCGAGGAAGTTGAGGTTCCCGTCCCCATTGAGGTCCGCGGAGTTGCTTGGGCACCCGACAGACTCGATCCGGAGGTCATCGACCCCCGCTTCGACGATCGACCCGCTCCCGGTATCTGAGGCGATGAAGCGGACACGGAGTTGGTCCGACGAGGGGACTGCGAACCGCTTCTCGACCCATTGTCCCGCGTTCTCAGTCACGATTTCGAGCTGGGACCAGTCCACGCCGTTGTTGGTCGAGATCTGGACGAGCATGGAGTCCTCGTTTGGGGACGCTCCCGCGTTGTTGGAGTACCAGCGCCAGTAGACGAGTTCCGCGTCGTCGCCCGCGGCTGCGGAATCGAGGGTGGGGGAGGTCAGCGTGGTCGCGCCGCCGTCGATGTCGAAGGCGCCGACCGAGTTTCCTGCGGTTGCATCGGTGATCCAGCACAGGGTGCCTGCGCCTGGGGTATGGTCGTCTTCGGGCTGTGCATCGGTGAGTTCTGGATTGGCGCGTTCCCAGACGCCGGTGGATGCGGTGTCGGAGGGTTGTCCGACGGTCCATCCGGTGCTTGATTCCATAGTGTCTTCAAACGCGACGGTGATGATCTGCGCGAGCGTGCTCAGTGGTGCCGAGGTGCCGTTGATCGGGTAGGTCAGGGAGACGCCGCTGAGTGAATCTGCGGTGAAGTAGTATTCGATGGATTGGCCGCAGGGCGCTGCGGGGAGGTTCCCGACGAAGGTGGACGATCCATTGTCCGTCATGCTGGTCTCGGAGAACGCGCCGGCGGAACCGATGCGAGCGTGGAGCGTGACCGTGGATGGATCGGGCTCGCTGATCCCGTTCGAGACGGCGAGGGTGATTTGGGATGGGGTGTCGGCATCAACCGCGTCTGGTGCGGCGTGCGACAGGGACATCGCTTGGGTGGTGCGAGCCGCGAACATTTTGGCGGCTTCCCAGTTCTCCTGTGCGGTCGGGAGGATGATGCTCGCGGGAGGCGAGAACCCATCGAGTCCTCCATCGCTGGGACGGAGTTCGATGGTGAAGCTGGTCACGCCTCGATCTTCGTAGAACCAGTCGGAGCAGGTTCCCGCTGCTGCGTAGAGCTGCCAGGACTGGATGGGGTTGTAGAACACGCCTGAGATGGATTGGATGAGCGAGGACATGTCGCCGGAGAGGTTGATGAAGTTGGTCCGGTCTGGTTCTGGGGTCACGAGCCCGGTCGCGTATCCCAGGGGCCAGAGGATGAGCTGTGAGAAGGTGTGGTAGTCGATGTGGGACGCGAGGTCGTCGCCGTAGCTCAGCGCGAGGTCGCGGAGTGCTGCGGATTCAGGTTCGGAGAATGGTGATCCGCCGTGGTACACATCGGAGGAGGGATCTGAGGAGGTGCCGTCACCTGCGAACTCGGTCGAGTCCCAGTTGCGGTTGAGGTCGACGCCGTCGAAGGAGCTGCCCGCATTGTCGCGACGGTTCTTGCGCCAGTAGCGTTCGCTCGACCATGTGTAGAGGTAGCCGTCGGGGTTGGAGACATTGACGATGACGAAGCGGACGGAGCTGAGGAGCGCCGCGACTTCTGGATCAGAATCCGCATCGTCGATGAGTTTGGACGCGATGTAGGTGACGGTCATCGGCGAGACCCATTCGCGTGCGTGCTGTCCGCCGTTCCAGATGATGACGGGGCGATCATCAGCGAGGTTCCCCGGCTGATCTGGAGCAGTGATGGTGTACGCGAAGATGTCGCGTGATTCGATGGTGTCCCCGATGTCTGCTTTGGTGATGAGGTCTGGGTGAGCCGCGAGCTGGGTGTCCATGTAGGCGTAGATGTCCGCGAGCTGTTTGTAGTTGTCGAACCATGATTCGTCGTGTGTTGATGCGCCGCGGTTGAGTTGTTTGATGGGACGATGGGCGCCGGTCTGGTTGACGATGTCCAAGCGTTCTTGTTGAACGAGTGTTTCCCAGTTGGCTTGGTTGTGCGCCTGGAGGTCCGCGATCTGGACGACGGGGTTTACTCCGAGCTTGGTGAGCGCGTCAAACTGATCGCTTTGGATCTGGAGGACGACCTGTCCCAGACCGGGCCGTTCGGTCCATGCGGACACCGCGAGGTCCATCGCGGCGTTAAGTTGGTCGATGGTGCGGATCTGGACGGAGACCACCATCTGACCGGCGTACGCGGTCGGGATGGGTTTGGTGAGCAGATCAATCCGTTGGACTGGATTTGGTTGGGCGTTCTGAGCGAGAGACACCGAAGTGGCGAGTCCAAGAACAGCGAGCAAGAAGCGGGATCGGGGGATCGACATGGTTTCTCCAGAGTGGGCTCAGACCGACAAGATCAGTCAGCAGAACAGGTTGCGAGAGTATCGGTTTGGCAGGTCCAGCGGTTTTCTGCTGTTGATGACGAGACCCAAGTGGATACAGAGATGGAGCGGGTGGGTGGACAGAAGGTCCGAGAACTCCGCTGAATGTCGAGAACGATCGACCAATCAACGGCCCGCGCCAGTGGAAGAGTGTACGCAAGAGGCCCGAATTGGTTGCCAATTCAGACGACTTGATGCTCAATGGTTGCGTTCTTGATCCAAACTTGTCACAATCGGTGGGTGAATCGTTCAGGATCGGTCTCGTGGGTAGACAGGCCGTCTGGTTAGGATGATCGGTCTTGATGACGGAGTCGGCATGGGTATCCAAGAAATGAACCAAGCGAGCGGCGGCCAAGAACACCGTGCCTCGACCCATTCGGTGCTCACCGACCTCCGTGCTCTTGAGTACATGCTCGAGCACAAGATGTTTGAGACCGGGATCACCCGGATCGGCGCTGAGCAGGAACTCGCGTTTGTCGATGAAGCGATGCGTCCGGCGCCGCTTGGGCCTGAGGTTCTTGAGATCATCAACGAGCGCAAAGCGACTACGGAGATCGGTCGGTTCAATCTGGAGTTCAACTGCGATCCCAAGGTCTTTACGCGCTCGATGCTCTCGGATCTGCACGCGGAGCTCGAAGAGTTGATGACCAAAGCGCAGGACGCTTCAACCAAACTCGGCGCGATCCCGATTTTGATCGGCATTGTCCCCACACTCCAGCAAGAGCACCTGTCGCGGGAATACATTACACCCAAACCACGCTACTACGCGCTCGACGAGCGGATCACCCAGGCGCGTGGAGGGCGGTACGACATCCGCATCAAGGGGATCGACGAGATCAACTTCTCGCACGATTCGGTGATGCTCGAAGCGCTCAACACCTCGCTCCAGCTGCATTATCAGGTGGATCCCGATGATTTTGCGATTTCGTTCAATGTCGCGCAGGCGGTCACCGCGCCGGTGTTGGCGGCGGCGGCGAACTCCGCGGTGCTGTTCGGCAAACGACTCTGGCACGAAACGCGGATCGCGATCTTCGAGCAAACGGTGGACACATCCGGTCAAGACATCCCGACTTCGCGTGATATGGTCAAGCGGGTTCGGTTTGGGGAGTGCTGGGTTGAATCGTCGGTGCTTGAGTTGTTCCGCGCGGACATCGCGCGGTTCCGGAACCTTTTTAAAGCGGACGCGGTCGAGGATTCGCTCGCGATGGCCGAGCGTGGGGAGATCCCCAAGCTCTACGCGCTGCAGACTTACAACAGCACGCTGTACCGCTGGAACCGTCCTTGCTATGGGATCACCGATGGGAAGCCCCACCTGCGGATCGAGAACCGCGTGCTGCCTGCCGGGCCAACGATTGTCGATGAGATCGCCAACGCCGCGTTCTGGTTCGGGTTGATGAAGCGGATGCCCAAGGTGTATCCAGACCTGACCAAGCGGCTCTCGTTTGCCGACGCGAAGGCGAACTTTGTTTCCGCGGCTCGATCCGGGCTCGATTTCAAAATGCGTTGGCTCGATGGGCAGGTCATCCCGGTCCGCGATCTGATCCTCGGCGAGCTCGTCCCGATGGCGATCCAGGGCTTGCGTGATGCGAGCATCGATTCCAATGACATCGACAAATACATGAACATCATCAGCGAACGCACCGAGACCGGCCGCAACGGGGCGCGGTGGATGCTCTCGTCGGTTGAGCACATCCACGATCACGGGACACGCTCCGAACGGCTTTCGACATTGACCGCGGGAACAATCACAAGACAGCAAGCGGGGCACCCGGTGCACGAATGGAGCGTTGCGGAGATCCGCGAGAGCGGGGAGTGGAGACACCACTACGCGACGGTCGGACAATACATGCAGACCGAACTCTTTACCGTCCGCCAAGATGAACTGATCGATCTCGCGGCGTCCATCATGGACTGGGAGCAGATCCGACACATCCCGGTCGAGGACGACGAGCATCGCTTGGTGGGATTGGTGAGCTACCGCGCGTTGCTGCGGTTGGTTGCCGATCCGGTCAAGCGGAAGAGCGATTCGATCGCGGTCGAGGACATTATGGAGAAAGCACCTTTGTCGGTTCTGCCGAACACGCCGACGATGGAGGCGATCTCGCTGATGAAGGCGAACCGCGCGTCGTGTCTTCCTGTTGTGCAGGCGGACGGGAAGCTGGTGGGGATCGTCACGGAGCATGATTACATGCGGATTGCGGGCAAACTGCTCGAAGATCAGCTCAACGGTGGCAATGATACAACGCGGGGCTGATTGCGAGTTGCGGATGGTTGCTGCGGAGTGCGTGTGTGCCGATGACTGAGACGAAATCTGAGCGTGTTGTTGCTGGGTCTGATGGTCAAACTGATCGCTATCCGGATCGCGAGTTTGGTCGCGCTGGGGATGTATCGCGCGGAACCACGCTGGTCATCATCGGCGGCGTCCACGGCAACGAACCCGCTGGATTGATCGCGGGTCGACGCGTGCTGGATCGGATCGCTCATGGATTGTCCGAAAAACTTTCGGGACAGTTGATCGTACTCGCGGGGAATCTCGCAGCGATCAACCACGAAGACCCTGACATTCGGTATGTTGATCACGATCTCAACCGGTTGTGCACGGATGAACAATTCAATGAACCCGCAGCCACGACCGTCGAGCACCGTCAGATGCACGAGTTGTTTGATGCGTTGGAACAAATCCATTCGTCGTGCGAGCAATCTGGTCAGCGGATGATCGTGCTGGACTTACACACGACCAGTGCGCCGTCGAAGCCTGTGGTTGCATTCGAGGATTCGCTCGCGGCTCGCAAGCACGCGATGCGGATACCTTGCCCGAAGTATCTCGGAATCGAGGAAGAGGTCCGGGGGTTGGTGATCGACGCGGTGACTCGTCGGCTTGGGTGCGTGTCGTATTTGATTGAGGGCGGTCAGCACGATGACCCGGTTTCGGTGGATGTGCATGAAGCGGCGATCTGGATCGCGATGGACACTGCGGGGATTCTGCCGTTGAGTGCGAATGATGGGGATCCGATTGGGTTCTTGCGATCCTTATCGAGTGGTCGCAGCGACACCGTGTTCGATGTTCGCCACCTCGAACCGATCCGTGATGCGGACTTTACGATTCTTGATGGGATCGAATCGGGGACAGCCGTGCTTGCGGACAAGACCGTCATTGCGTTGCAGGGTGGGCTGGAAGTCTACTCGCCGATTCATGGATCAGTGTTCCTGCCCAATATGCAGACGCACAAACGGATCGGCGATGATGGGTTCTTCATCGTGCGACAGATTAGCGCGGGGTGGGTGAATCTCTCTGCGAGACTCCGCAAGGCGGACTGGGTGCATCAGGTCATCGGGATCATGCCCGGCGTGTACCACGCGGAAAATTCGATGCTGCTGGTGGATGCGGATCTCGCGTGTGTGCTTCGCAGACAGGTGTTCCACCTGTTTGGGTATCGGCTGGTCCGGCACGACGATCGGCAGGGCGGGGAAGGGTTTGGGCGTTTTATCAACGGGTTGAAAGCATTTTTCAAGGCGCTGGGTCGCGGACCGATCCGCGGGCAGGATGGCAAAGGTCCAGGCGCGGATGATGATCGGTTCTGGATCGTTCAGCGGCGTCGATTGGATCGCTGATCGGTCATGCTTCTGGTTCTGCGATATAGTTGGGGATGAACCAATCCAAACTGTTGATCGCCGTGCTTTCGTTGTTCATGCTCAGTGCCGTGGGCGCGTGCGCGAGTGAATCTGTTCGTGATGCGGATGTGTTCTTTGATTCATTCGATCGCGGAGCGGTCGCGGCGGATCATGCGACGGCATCGTCGGCGGGCGCACAGATGCTCGCGATGGGTGGAAACGCGGTGGACGCGGCGGTTGCGGCGTCGTTCACGCTCTCGGTCGTCCGCCCGTACTCCTGCGGCATCGGTGGCGGTGGGTTCATGGTGATCCACCTTCCCAACGATCCGACGCACGGGTATGTGCATGCCGCGATCAACTACCGCGAGACCTCGCCGTACGATGCGGATGTTCCCGCGTCGGGTGCTTCGATGCGGAACGGTCGATACTCCGTCGCGGTGCCGGGGACGGTCGCTGGTTTGCTCTACGCGCTCGAACACTATGGAACGCTTGGTCGTGATACGGTCATCGCGCCAGCGATCCAAGCGGCGCAAGACGGGTTCATCGTTGACGACCACTACATGGGCGCGGCAAAGAACATGATGGAGATGTACATCAAGAATCCCGCGAACCGGGATTCGTACATGAGCATGCCTTGGGAGAAGTTCGCGTTGTGGGGGCGCGTGAAGGTTGGGGATCGGATCAAGAATCCGGAGCAGGCACGCGCCTTGGAGTTGATTGCACGCGATGGGCTTGAAGCGTTTACCAAAGGTGAGATCGGTCAAGCGATTGTTGAAACACTCGCTCCGCCGAAGATCACTAAGCGTCAACCGCAAGCGATCACGCTCGATGATCTCGCGTCATACGCGCCGATTGTTCAAGAACCGATTGAGACGGAGATTGCTGGGCTTCGGCTCATCGGGATGCCCCCGCCATCGAGCGGCGGGGTGACGATGTTTGAAGCACTCGAGATCATGGAGGCGAGCGGGTACGATTTTTCGAGCAGCAAGCTGACCAACGAGCGCGTTGTGCTGATGATCGAATCGCTCAAGCACGCGTTCGCGGATCGGTCGCGGTATCTTGCTGATCCGGCGTTCACGGATGTACCGGTTGAGAAGCTGCTCGATCCAGAGAACATCGCCCGGATCGCGCGGTCGATCGATGGTCGTCACTACGATCCCGAAACCTATGGCACTTTCGATGCGTTGGGATCCGATACCCAGCCGCTCCCGGATGACGACGGGACGAGCCATGTGTGTGTGATCGATCCGTTCGGAGGCGGGGTTGCGATGACCGAGACCATCAACCATGAGTTCGGGTCGCGGGTCGGGGTGCGCGAGTTTGGGTTCATGCTCAACAACGAGATGGATGATTTTACCAATCCGCGCAAGAACTCTAATGGGTTTGATCTGGTGCAGTCGGAGCGGAATGAGCCTCAGGTTGGCAAGCGTCCGTTGTCGAGCATGTCGCCGACGATTGTGCTGGACTCGGAAGGTCGGATCTTTGCGATTGCCGGCGCATCGGGTGGGCCTCGGATTATAACCGGGACGATGCAGACACTGATGAACGCGATGGCGGGGATGGAGGCGGGGGCTGCGGTTGCTCGTCCGCGTTTGCACCACCAATGGATGCCCTTCGAGACCCAGTTCGAGGAGATGTACAACGGGCAGATCCTCAATGTGCTCGCCGACGGGATGCGAGGGTATGGTCAGATCATCGGGAGCACGGACGCGGTGGTGGGGAATGTGCAGTTGATCGTGCGCGATCCGGATGGGCAGGGGTGGCAAGCCGCAAGCGATCCTCGCAAGGGTGGTCGTCCGAGCGGGATAGACTAACGCCCGATGAGTACCAATCAACCGACAGTTCTTCCCGTGCATCGAGGCAAACAACGCGCGGCGGTGACCATTGTGTCGCACTTCATCGTCGATGTGTTTTCCTTCGTCGGTGTTGCGCTGCTCCCGATGCTCGCGGTGCTCCTTGATATCCGACCTGAACAGAAAGCACTCCTGCTCGCGCTCGGGTCGGTGTGTTCCGGCGTGATCCAGCCTGTGGTCGCGTGGGCGAGCGATAAGTTTGATTCGCGTGCGTTTGGGACCGCGGGGTTTGTGCTCGCGGTGCTGTGCATCGGGAACCTGGGGATGGCGCGGGACTTTACGGAGCTTGCGATTTTGTATAGTGTCGGCGCGATGGGGGTCGGCGCGTTCCACCCACCCGCGGCGGCAACGGTTGGGCAGCTCGGTGGATCGAAGCGGTCCATGTACATCGCGGTCTTCTTCCTCGCAGGGATGATCGGCGGGATTGTGGGCAATGTATTCACGCCTCAGTTTGTGGAGTGGATGACCCCAGCGAAGGTGAGCGCGAACGGAACGGTGCTCGACAGCGCCCAGCGCGCTCGCGAGGGCTTGCTCGCGATTCGCTGGTTCATGCCAGTCGGATTGGTCGCGGCGACTTTCCTCGCGATGGCGATCCACAAGCACGGACACCGCCACCACGCGGCGCATGAACACTCCGGGAGCTGGGACAAAAAAGAACGATCGACGCGCTGGTTCGCGGTCTGGGTGTTGTACGCGAGCAATGTGCTGCGGTTTACAACAAACATGGCGCTGGTGTATCTGTTTACAGAGTGGGCATCCAAGTTTGTGATGATGACCCACAACGCGACGGAGATGACCGAACGGCTCGGGATCCAAGCGTCCCAAGTCAACGGCACGCTCCAAGCGTCCATGCAAATGGGGATGGGCGCCGGCGGGATCACGCTCGGGTTCATCCTCGCGGCACGCTTCGAGAAAGCGGTGTTCGTGCTGCTCCCGATGCTCGGCGCGGTGAGCATCGCGTTGATTCCTGTGCTGACACGCATCGATCCGTCCATGGCGCGATGGGTGGTCATGTTGGCGGCGGTGTTCGCGGGTCTCGGATTTGGCGCGACGGTGCCTGTGAGTATCTCGCTCTCGCAACGATTGCTCCCGCACCGGACGAGCCTGGTGTCGGGGTTGATGCTCGGCGGCGCGTGGATGCTTTCGTTCCTCGGACCGATCGGCGCGGAGGTCGTGCAGAACGGGCTTGGGTCCAAACAACGCGTCCCAGCTGTTCTGATGCGGATGGTCGAATCGCTCCCGGATTCGTTGCAGGCGCACATTATGGATGGGATGGGGCTCGACTTCGCGTTCATGGTCACGGCGATTGTGCTCGCAGTTGCGGGATGTGTGACAATTTTCTTGCCCCATGCGATGATCGTCCGCAGCGCGGATTGATCGTTGATATTGGGCAATCAGAAGCGATCCGTGTGACACACCAGTGACGCTCGCGTGACACCGCTGTGACATCTCCAGCGTGTGACATTTGTGTGACGACCATCGGTGCAATTTCTTGGTATCTCTCTTCGTAACGCGACTACAAAGGAGACCGCACATGAATCGGATGAAGAACAGCGTACTGGGTTTGGGAGTTGGGCTTGCAGGTCTGGGAACGATCCCGATGGGACTCGCTGCGGCGATTGTGATCGGAGCTGGAGCGCCGATCTCTTCGGCGCAACCGGTTGAGAACAGTGGGGTGAACTTTCTTGTCGCTCAGCGTTCGATGCCGGTGCCGGGGGTGGGTTTGGTGACCTCGATCAAGAGTGTGCACGCGGATGTGCAGATCAGTGGGACGGTTGCCAAAACGACCATCACCATGGTTGTGCACAATCCAACACGATCGCGTGCACAGGCGCAGGTGGTGCTTCCTGTTCCCGCGGGGTCCGCGATCAGCACTTTCGGGATCGACGGCATTGGTGATGAACCGACCGCGGAGCTGCTCCCACGAGCAGAAGCAACGCGCCGCTACCAAGAGATCGTGCGCAAGATGGTCGATCCGGGATTGCTCGAGTTTGTTGGCAATGCGATGATCCAGTCGAGCGTCTTCCCCGTCGAACCGGGCGCGGAGCGGACGGTGACGATCGCGTACGAGCAAGTGCTCGATGCGCATCGCGGAACGATCGAATATGTCATGCCCCGCTCGTCATCGACGGCTAGAAGTGGGATTGCATGGGATCTGAACATCGAGGTCGAATCATCAAAGGGGGATCTGGGGACGGTGTTTTCTCCATCGCATCCGATCGTGAGCACGCCTCATGGTGATACGCGGATGGGGGTTGAGGTCCCGATGCTTGATGAACCCGGCGCGTTTGTGCTGTACGCGGCGACGGGCGCAACGGGTGATGAGCCGACGGTGTTGATGTACCCGACGGGCGACACCAGCGGGTACTTTATGTTTGTTGCCGATGCTCCCGAACCCGCAGATAGCGAATCGAGCCCGATGCTTCGCGATGTGACGATTGTGATTGATCGGTCTGGGTCGATGAGGGGCGAGAAGCTTGAGCAGGCGAAGGAAGCCGCGAAACAGGTGGTGTATGGGATGCGGATGGGCGAGCGGATCAGCATCGTGGACTACAGCAGCGATGTCCGTTCGTACGCGGACAGTTCCGTGGTGATCACCAAGGATTCTCGAAAACAGGTCGTTGAGTACATCGATCGGATCCGTTCCGGTGGCGGGACGAACCTCCATGATGCGCTGCTGGAAGCACTCATTCAACCGAGCGCTGATGGGATGCTGCCATTGGTGCTGTTCATGACTGATGGTCTTGCAACCGAAGGCAAAACCGGTGAAGTGCAGATCCGCGAAGCGGCGGCGAAGAACAACGCATCAAATCGACGCGTGTTCACTTTCGGTGTTGGACTGGATGTCAACGCGCCGCTGCTTGATGCGATCGCGCAGCAGACCAGCGCCGAACCGACTTATGTGCTTCCAGGCGAAGATGTGGAGATGAAAGTCGGGCGGGTGTTTGACCAGCTCAATGGCCCGGTACTCATCGACACCGAGTTCTTCGGCGGGATCGCTGGATTCTGTGGTACAGGCATGACCGAAGAAACTCGGAACCAGATTCAGCGAACGAAAATCTACAGTATTGAGGACGGCGGTCTGGGCGATCTTTACACAGGGTCGCGTGTGGTGATCCTCGGAAAGTACGAGAACCCAAGTGGGATGCCGATGTGGTTGCGCCTCACCGGCACACACAGCGGCGAGCTTATGACCATCGGGACCCGTATGAACGCCCAAGAGGCATCCGCACGATATGGATTCATCCCGCGATTGTGGGCGCAGCAGCGGATCGATTCGCTGATCGATCAGATCCGTATCTCAACCGCGGATGGTTCAATGCCGAACGAAGAACTCGTCGAAGAGATCACCAAACTCTCATTGGAGCACGGCATCATGACCGAATACACCGCGTTCCTCGCGAGCGAGGACATGAGCATCAACGAGCTCGTGCAAGAAAACGAGAACGGCGTATCGGACATGCGCGGATTCGCGTTCGACGAAATGAGAACACAGACTTCCGAGCGTTCTGGTAGTGCCGGGGTGTCCCAGTCACTCAATCGCCAGGACAGAAGGGTGACAGATCTCGCGCTTACAGTCTCTCGAGATTCATCCGTCCAATCGTCCGGTATGCAAAAATCGAACGCGTACTACGACTCCAACATGAAGCGTGTCGAGATCACATCCGTGCAGCGTGGAATAGGATCGACGCTCTACCGTAAGAATGGTCGGTGGGTCGATGGATCGGTTTCAGAGAACATCGAGCAGGCGATCGACGAGACGGTTGAGTTTGCGACCGATGAATACTGGTCGCTGGTTGAAGATTTGACGAATCAAGGGCGTCAGTGGATCGTCGCCAATCGCGGTGAAGTCGAACTCATGAACCACGGCAAGCGGATTCTTGTGCAGAATCCCAACTAAAGATTGGAACGAATCCTCCGATACCCGGTAGCCCGGGTGTCGGGGTTTGTATACTCAAGGCGGGTTGTACGCAGCCCAACACAAGAAACAAGGAGCGACGCGATGAACACACTCAAAGCACTCACCATAACCGCAGTACTCACCAGCCTCAGCGGACTCGCCCTCGGCGATGACACTGCACTCACCATCTACTCCACCGCAAGCCCCGGCGCGATCCCCGCCGAGTGGTACCGCCCGGTCCCGGGACAATCCCAAGGCTACGGCTACAACATGTACAACCAGATCCCGGGATACGCGGTCATCCGTCAGGATCGCACGCTGGACATCGAGCAGGGATACAGCCAGCTCAAGTTCACCGATGTCGCGGCGATGCTCGATCCAACCACCGTCCAGTTCTCATCACTCACCGATCCCGACGGGACCAGCGTGCTCGAACAAGACTACCGCTTCGACCTGCTCTCGATGGACCGGATGCTCGAACGCTACATCGATCAGAAGATCATCTACGGCGGACAAGAGATGACCCTCATGTCCACCGCAGGCGGAGGGATGCTGCTGCAAGGTGACGACGGGCGCGTGCAGTACCAGCAGGGATACAACGGCGTGGTCTTCCCGTCGCTCGATGAATCGCTGGTGACCAAGCCAACGCTGATGTGGGCCGTGGACGCGGCGCAGGGCGGGGAGCACGAAACACGCGTCTCCTACCAAACCACCGGCATCACCTGGTGGGCGGATTACAACCTGATCTACGCCGAGGGCGACGATGCGAACTCGGGAACGGTTGATATCGGCGCGTGGGTGTCGATCCTGAATCAATCGGGCGGGACCTACGAGAACGCGAAGCTCAAACTCGTCGCGGGTGATGTGAACAGAGCGCAACCGCAAAATCAGTATGCTCGGAATGAGGTCTATATGATGGACGGGATGGTGAGCAAAGCGGGGCAAGCGGGATTTGAAGAAAAATCATTCTTCGAGTACCACCTTTACACGCTGGGACGGCCAACCACGATCCCCGATCGCTCAACCAAGCAGATCGAACTGTTCGAAGCGGTCAACGATGTCCCAGCGAAGAAGATCCTGATGTACGACGGCACCGCTCAAGCGCGCTGGACCGGAAACTCCGCGATGATGGACCAGAACTGGGGCGTGCAATCCAACTCGAAGGTTGAGGTCTACCTGAGCTTTGACAACAGCGAGGACAACGGGCTCGGGATCCCGCTCCCTTCGGGACGCATCCGTGTCAATCAGCTCGACGAAGCGGACGGCGCGTACGAGTTCATCGGCGAGCATGTCATCGACCACACCGCTCGCGAAGAAGAAATCATGATCAAGCTTGGCAACGCGTTTGATGTCGTAGGTGAGCGCAGGCAGGTCAGCTTTGAGCGCGGCAAAGACTGGATCGTCGAGACCATCGAGGTCAAACTCCGCAACCGCAAGGACACGCCCGTCGATGTGGTGGTCCAAGAGCGCCTGTACCGCTGGAGCAACGCGGACATTCAGAAGTTTTCACACAACCACGAAATGCTCGATTCGCGCACGATGCACATCCCGGTCACGCTGGATGTCGATGAAGAAGAAATCGTCACCTACACCGTCCGCTATTCATGGTAAAGTGCGGCTGAAAGGATTTAGGTTTGTCTCAAGGTGTGCTTGTTGTTGTTGAAGACGACGCTTCGATCCGGCGTGGCTTGGTCGATGCGTTGTCCTATTCGGGGTACACCGTCCACGAAGCAAGCGACGGCGAGCAAGGGCTCAAGCTCTGCCTAAGCGTCGAAGCGGATCTGGTGCTGCTGGACATCATGATGCCCAAAATGGACGGGCTCGCGGTGCTCAAAGAACTCCGCAAGCCCAAGCCCGATGTGCCGGTGATCTTCCTGACCGCTCGCGGCGAAGAGACCGACCGCATCAGCGGGCTCAAGCTCGGCGCGGACGACTACATCGTCAAACCATTTTCGCTTGATGAACTCATCGCACGGATCGAAGCGGTGTTCCGCAGGGTTCCCGCGCGACCATCGCAGCGCAAGAGTCTCACGATCGCAGGGAGGCAGATCGATTTCGAGCGGCGCGAAGCCGTGCTCGAGGACGGCATGCGGAGAACGCTCACCGAACGCGAAGCGGAGGTCATCGGATTCCTCGCGGCCAATCCGGGCCGCGCGGTGTCGCGCGACGAACTGCTGCAGAAGGTATGGGGACTCGACCCACGCGGGACGCACACGCGGACGGTGGACATGGCGATTGCACGCATCCGCGAGTCGCTCGACGATGAACCCACGAACCCGCAGGTGATCAAAACGGTGCGCGGGAAGGGGTACATGCTCGCGACCCCGGATGATCCGGGGACGGCCCGATGAATCAAGGACGAAGCAAGCTGTGGTTCGCGTTCTGGGCCGGGGTGCTGCTGGTGATCGCGACGCTGGGTTGGGCGAGCTACACCGTGTACTCGCTCGAAGAACGCAGCGCCGAATCCCGGGCGATGAACCAACGCCAGGAACTGATCCGTCTGGCGCTGTGGCGCATGGATTCGCGTCTCGCGCCGATGATCGCGCTGGAAGCGGCGCGACCCATCGAAGACTACCACGCCGCGATCAAGGATCAGGGGAACGCGCCGGGTATTCTGCCGGGTGTTCCTGAGTCGCATCGCAGGATCGGCGCAGATCGGGGCTCGTACAACCTCGGGTTCTTTGAGATCAACGAGCAAACGGGATCGGCACAAGGGTCGGATACGAGAGCCGTTGAGATCGCGGAGAGTACACAGACTCCGAGTGCGTGGTATGTGTATTCCGATCGCTCAAGTGCAGCTGAACCGACCCGCAAGTCCAGAGGAGCAAGCCAGTCCAAGTCTGAGTCGGTTCTTGCTTCGAGCGATGCGATGATGTCCACCAGCGAGCCCGAGCCGCAGGCGGATTACGCGGCTCGTCAACAGATCGCGAACCTCGCGCAGCAGAACCGGGCTTTGCAGAGTGCGCCAGTGGAGGACGAATCCGCACGAAATTATTCCTGGTCAATGGAGGGTGCAAAGGAGGACATGGATTCACTCAGCGAGAATGCGCTAGGGTTTTCGAAGTCCGAGTCTGATGAACTGAGCAAGCGAGGGATGGAGAATTCGGGTCCTTCCATCGGCGCGATTGAGCCCCGATGGATCATCGAAGCCGACGGCTCCCAACAACTCGTGCTGCTTCGGACCATCAGTCAACCCGCTGGGCCCGTCGTTCAAGGCGTGTGGCTCGACTGGGAAACGATGTCCACGGAACTGATCAGCTCCATCGACGATCTGCTCCCGCGATCGGTCCTCGAACCGATTCTTGATGAACGCGCCGCGCGCAAGGATCAGTCGTACCGTCTCGCGACGGTTCCGGTGTCGTTTATTCCCGGGAGTATGAATGTATCCGCTGCTGACGGATTGACCCCCGCGATGCTGGCGATGCTCGTCACATGGATCGCGGTTGTCGGCGCGATGATCGCGGTCGGATTGGTGCTGCGAACGGTGCTGAATCTATCGGCGCGGCGTGGGCGGTTTGTCGGCGCGGTGACCCACGAACTCCGCACGCCGTTGACAACATTTCGGCTGTATTCCCAGATGCTCGCTGATGGGATGGTGACCGATGAAACAGTCCGCAAAGACTACCTCAACACACTCAAACGCGAGTCCGATCGATTGACGGGGATCGTCGAGAATGTGCTCGAGTACGCACGCATCTCCCGTCAACGCAGCGGCAAGGACAAACCAAAGGGCGAGCAAACCCTGACGGTCGGCGAGCTCATGGCGAGAATCGTCCCCCCGATGTCGCGCCTCGGAGAGCAATCCGGGATGGACCTGATCGTGTCCGATTCGACCAGCAACAACGCGGATCGTACCGTCACGCTCGATCCGCACGCGGTCGAACGCATCGTGATGAACCTCATGGATAACGCGTGCAAGTACGCCGGTCGTGAGGACGCGCGGGAAGATGATCAGGACCTCCGTGTGCACCTCGATGTGTCCGTTTCAGGAGACGCACTCCTGCTCGTCGTCGCGGATCACGGCCCGGGTGTCCCTGGGCGCGACCGGAGAAAGATATTCGGTGAGTTTGTGCGAGGATCATCAGGAACGATGCGCGATCGATCAGGACTCGGACTGGGCCTCGCGCTCTCGCGCGGTTTGGCTCTGGAAATGGGCGGGGACCTTTCGCTCGTCCGCAAGCGTGGTCACGGCGCGGAGTTCGAACTCCGCGTGCCGCTCGACAGTGAAGAGCTCATCGAGAACTGAAGCACGCGATCGATTCCGCTTCGGTGAGCGACTGGTCGATCGAAACCGCTTCGTTCTCAGGCATTTCCTTTCGACGACGATGCACCGCCGCTTGGATGGAGTCTTCATGGTTGGCGCGAACGATGGGGACATCGGAGCCAAACAGCAAAGTCTCACCCGGAACGCATCCGCTCTTAATGAGAGAACGCAGCGGGAGCACGCGATCGAGCCGATCCGGGATCGCGGCGTTCAGCGCCTCAATATCAGGAAGCAGATGGCAGGGCTGCACTGACGCGATCACCCCGAGCTGAGCGAACCTTGGCACATCGTCTGGATGCACCACTTCCAGATGCTCGACGCGAGCATGCATATGCGTGCAACCGGTTCGCTCGATCGAATCGAGCACCGCGCGCACCGCGCCGTCCCCGATCGCGTGGGCCGCGACCGGGAGATTGTGGTGCTTGCTGATGAGCATCGCTTCGTCGATCTCATCGGGAGTCATCATCGGCGTCCCGGTGGTGGGTTTGTCGGCGAACGGCTCAAGCATCCACGCGGTCCGCGAGTTGAGCGTGCCATCGGTGAAGATCTTGATCCCCGCGAGGATCAGCCGGTCCGATGCCCACTCGCTATGTGTCGCGAGCGTGGCATCAAGGTCCGGAACAAGCGGGAAGAGCTGGAACGATTGTTCGACTTCGCCCGACGCTTGCAGTTGCGATAGCACCGGGCCAAGCCACGGTTGGGCTTTGAGATCGTGCACTTCCGAGTACCCAAGCACTCGCAAATGCTCGCACGCGCTGCGGACGAGGCTGCAGCGATGGTTGGCATCGGGTTCGGGCACGCTCTTCCACAGCGCGAGCGCGGCGTGCTCGTACAGAACGCCGGTGGGGGTTCCGTCTGTTTCCAACTCGATGACCCCGCGGTCGATGCGAGTATCCGCATCGATCCCCGCGTGTTCGAGTGCCGCGGAAGACGCGGCGAGCGCGTGGTAATCGAAACACCAGGCGCACACCGCTCGACCATCGCTCGCGCGGTCGAGTTCCTTCCGCGATGGCCAGCGTGCATCATCCCAAGCTTCAGGACGAACGCTGTGCGCCAGAACCCAGTCGCGTGGATTGAGTGATGCGGACTTTGCCGCGATGAGCTCAAGCAGTTCATCTCGACTTGTGCATCCCGAGCAATCGAGCATCGTCAGCGATCGACCGAGCTGGAAAATGTGCGCGTGCGCTTCACGCATTGATGGATTCCAGGAGGGATTCGATCGTGCTCATCGCGTCGCTGGGATCGGTGATCGGTTCAGGGAGGATCATCCGAACAAGTCCGAACCGGGCGCGGATGTCGATCCCGGTGTCGTCTACGCCGACCGCGAGGGGCAGCTCGTGGGCCACGCCTGTGATCTGGTTGCATAACGAGGACAAGCGGGATCGGTCCGCGTTGAGCGCTTTGCACAGCGGCCCCATCACGCTCACCAGCGGGTTCGCCAGCTCACACTGTTCCGGAGTGACAACCTCTCCAGAATCGATCTTCGCGTATTGAAAAGTCCCGACCGCGAGCAGTGGGGTGGTTGCGGGGAGGTGGTATGCCGTGAACCGGTCGCGTTGTTCTTCGGTGGTGGATTCGCTGAGCTCGATCGAGATGCGCACGCGCGTGTCAAAAGAATCCTTTGGGGAAGCGAGGGTGATGTCCGTCGCGTCAAACGCATCCTTGACCACCGCGACGAGATAGTCGCCGCTGCGTGGATCGACCATGCACTGGGTCTCGAAGGGGGTTTGGTCGTAGAGCAGCGTGCACGACCACGCGGATCGGAGGATGTGCTGGGCGCGGTTCAAGATGGCGTCGTTTGGATCAAGCATTGAACCAGTGTATCAGGTTTGAACAGCAAACAATCGTTTCACGCTCACTCCGCGAGTGCGTTATGGATGCTCAGTACCGGTGGGGGCGGGTTTGAGAGATCGCCGAGGATCATCTGGTAGTACCCGACATCGATCCATGTGCCGTGCTTGTAGCCCATGGTTTCGTTGTACCCGGTCCGGGTCATGCCGATGGAAGTGTGGAGCGCGACGCTCGCCGGGTTCGGTTCGGCGACCCCCGCGACGATGACCTGGAACCGCTGGGCGCGGAGGGTGTCGAGCAATCGGGTATACAGCGCCTTGCCGATCCCTTGTCCTCGTGCTGCTTGCACGAGATAGATCGTGATCTCCGCGGTCCAGTCGTACCCGCCTCGCAGGGACCACGGCACCGATTTGGCATACCCCAAGAACCCGCCGTCATCGTCGAACGCGGTGTACCAAGGGAAGCGATCGCCCGCGCTGTCGAGCTGCGACTGGATCGTGGATTCGAGTTCGGGCTCGGTGCCGAAGTGTGCGGTGTTGTGTTTGATTTCGTGGTTGAGTAGTGCCGTGATTGCGGGAACATCGTCGGCTGTGGTCAATCGGATCTGCATCACTGTTCCTTTGGAATCAGCCGAGTTCGATCAAGTCCTTGGGGTCAAACCCTGAAGATCGAGCCGAGCTTCTTGCCCATCATCACCGATGCACCCACAAGGGTCACGGTCAGGAGCGACATGCCCCAGACGCCCATCGCTGATGCAATGTACTGTCCATCGCCGAGCCGGTTCGTGAACTCGTAAATCATTTTGGTGATCGGGAAGTGATCACTCCGTTGCGCGAGTATCAGCGAGTCGGAAACTTCGAGCATCGAGAAGCTGAAGACGAGCAACCCACCCGCGATCAGGTTCGCCATGATGAGCGGGATGATGACCTTGCGGACCGCGGTGACACGCGTCGCGCCAAGGTTGACCGCCGCTTCTTCAAGCTCGCCAGAGGTTTGCTCCAGACCCGCAACGGTCGAACGCACAATGTACGGCAATCTTCGGACCGCATACGCGATGATCAGCAGCGGGAACGGATTCGGATTGGTTCCGAACACCGCGAGCACGCCTTCGAGCGGATCACCCGCGCCGAACGGGAAGCGGAGGGTCATCGCGACATACCCAAACGCCATCACCAGTCCCGGGACGGCAAGGGGCAGCATACAGAGCGCATCAAGCAGACCGCGACCGATGACCTTCGTGCGGACGAGGATGTACCCGATCAGCACCCCGAACCCCATATTGAGGATCATCGCGAGGAGCGAGAGGATTAGCGAGTTCTTGATGGAGTTGAACGATTCACCAGCCGTCAAAGCCTGCTCGAAGTGCGAGAGCGTGTAGGACTCAGGAAGCACAGACGAATACCACGAACCCGGCGCGGCGATCGAAGTCAGCACCACCCCAATATGGGGCAGCAGCGCCAGCAGCGTGACGAACCCGAAGCTCGCCATCGCCATGAATCCCCAGAATGGTTTGAGAGCAATCTCTGATCCCGCACGCGACGCTTTGGAATACATCGCGTAGCCCTTGCGTCCAAAGACCAGCTTCCCGAGCACATAGATCATGATCGCAGACAGCAGCAAGACCAGCGTGAGCGCGTACGGCTCGGCGTTGTTTTGCACCTCTTTGAGCCCGTAAAAAATCTGCACCGGGGTCGCCGTCGAGTAATCAAACATCAACGGCGTGCCAAGCTCGGTAAAGCTCCAGATAAACACAATCGTCGATCCCGCAAACAGACCCGGACGGATCAACGGCAGCGTGATCTTGAAGAACCGTCTCCAGCCACCCGCGCCGAGATTCTCAGCGGATTCATCGAGCGCCGGATCAAGGTTCGCGAGCGACGCGACGGTGTTGAGATAGATGATGGGGTACAGGTGGAGCGCCTCGACGAGGACGACCCCCCAGAACTTCCCATTGCCGAGCAGGTCCCAGTCCGTGCCGAACAGTGCGTTGACCGCGCCTTCGCGTCCCATGAGTTTGCTGATCCCGATCGCACCCACAAACGGCGGGAGGATCAACGGCACAAGGATCGCCGCGTTGAGGATTTTCTTGCCCGGAAAGGTGTACCGCGCGCTCAGGGTCGCGAGCGGGAGGGAGATGATGATGCAAAAGAGGGTCGTCGCGATCGCGATTTTGAGCGAGTTGATCAGCCCCGCGACTTGCAAAGGGTCTTCGAAGACGAGCTTGACATGGTCGAGCGTCCACCCAGATCCAGTAGCAGGGTCCACAGCAAAGCCGCCTCGGATGGTCAGCCCGATTGGGTAGAGCAAAAAGAGCCCGAGGAGCGCGAGAAGGAGGGCAAGGATGCCGTACTGGATCAAGTTGCGGAGCGTTCGGGCGGACATGGTGGCAAGTCTAGGGGTGTACCTTGCCGGGGTGTAGGGCGGGAATTGTGAAGGACTGTTGAGGAGGATGGTTGAGGAAGATGGCCGCGCGACGGTCGGGTGAAGGAGTGTCGAATAGGACTGGGTTGTTGGTGGTTGATCCCCTAGAATGAGCATTGACCCGGGCGCGTATTGTCGCGTCCCCAGCCCATGGAGACCTCTCATGCGTATCAACATTGTTGGGCGTCAGTTTGAAATCACCGATCCAATCCGCCTTCACATCGAGAAGAAGGCTGAAAAACTCACTTCTTACAAGGGCTTTGTGCAGCAGTTGGACTTCGTCGTGTGGAAGGAAAGCCCCAGCAAAGAGGAATACGCGGTCGAAGTGACCGTTGATGTCGAGCGTCACGACGATTTCTTCGCAAAGGTCGAGGGCCCCGATGTGTACGACGCGATCGACGAGGTCGTCGCGAAAGCGGATCGGCAGCTCCACGATCACCGCGAGAAGCTCAAATCCGTGCGTTGAGAGCGTGGATATGGTATAAGTCGCTATCAGGCCGCTTGTTGGGGTCTCGTAGAGGCGTCGTGGCTATGGTATAGCCAACTTTGACACGGGGTTCGCATGAAACTGACCGAGATTATCCAGCCTGATGCGATCAACAGTGATCTTGTCTCCACCGACCGTGACGGGGCGATCGCTGAGATGATCGACATGATGGTTGCCAGCGGAGCCGCACCTGCGGAGATCCGTGATGAGCTGTTGTCCAAGATTCTTGAGCGTGAGCGGAAGTCCTCGACCGGGTTCGGGTACGGCGTCGCCGTGCCGCACATCAAGCACCCCAAGATTGCCAAGCTCGCCGCGGGATTGGGACTGAGTGATCGTGGGATCGATTTTGATTCCCGCGATAAACTCCCGGTGTATACCGTCGTCATGCTCCTGACCCCGGCGGATCAGCCCGAGGATCACCTCCAAGCGATGGAAACGATCTTCAAGAACCTGTCAAAGGAAACCTTCCGCCGAGCGATGCGTCAGACGCAAGGCAACGACGAGGTCCTGACACTGCTCGACGATGCCGACCACCAACGGCTCGGTGAAGCGTAATCAGCAATGCTGATCCACCGGGTCATCGATCCGGTGAGTCCAGAGTGTGCGTTTGAACTCGATTTGAAAACCGATTCCCCGTCCCGCTCGTGCGAGAACTCATGCGGTGAATCCAGAAAGCGATAGTTGTCGGAGACTTGAGTGACCAATTCCTGCTCGGCAAAACTCAAGATCATCAATCGCTACGGGCTCCACGCCCGTCCAGCGACCGATTTTGCAACAGTTGCTGGGAAGTTCAATGCTGATGTCCGCGTCCGCGCCAATAAAGAGGACGCTGACGGGAAGTCTGTGATGGACCTCATGCTCCTCGCGGCAACCAAGGGCACCACGCTCGAAGTCGAATGCAACGGGGACGACGCGATCGCGTGTCTCGAACACCTCAGCGCCCTGGTCGAACGCGGGTTCGATGAAGAAGACGACTGAAGACGATTAGACGATCAGTGGCTCATCGCTGAATCCGCGAACTCTTCCGCGTCCGCTCGGCGGATCGACGCGCCCACCCCAGCAAGCTTGCTTTCCAGATGCTCATACCCACGATCGATGTGGTACACACGGTTGATGACGGTCGTGCCCTTGGCAGCAAGTGCCGCGATCACAAGCCCCGCGCTGGCGCGAAGATCAGACGCCATTACCGGAGCGCCGGTGAGTTCTTTGACCCCTGTGACGACCGCTGTAGCACCCTGCCGGTGGATCTGAGCGCCCATTCGGCACAGCTCGGCGACATGCAAGAATCGTTCGGGGAAGATTTTTTCGGTGATGACGGAGTTGCCATTGGATAGGCACAGCAGCGCCATGAACTGCGCCTGGAGATCCGTTGGGAATCCGGGGTGGGGCTGCGTGGTGATCTGGACCGGGTTGATCTCCGATGCACGCGAGATCACGCACGACCGGCGCATCGGGTCCGCATCCGAACCCACCGCATCGACATGCACGCCCATATGACCCAGCGTATCGACCGCGCTCATCATCGCATCGAGCGGGCAGTTCTCGAGCGTGAGTTCCGATCCGGTGACCGCCGCGGCACACATGTAGGTCCCCGCTTCGATCCGGTCGGGCATCACCCGGTGGGTGGTGCCCCCGAGTGCTTCAACACCGACGACGATGATGCGGGGAGATCCCGCGCCGGTGATTTTCGCACCCATCGCGTTGAGCATGTTCGCAAGATCCACGATCTCGGGTTCGCACGCCGCGGACTCGATGATGGTGGTCCCTTCCGCAAGCGTCGCCGCGGACATGATGTTCGCGGTCCCCAGCACGGTCGAACCGAACGGTCCACCAAGGAAGACCGGTGCTCCGATCAATCGTCCGTTGGGCGCGGTCGCTTCGATGTCCCCGCCTTCGAGGGTGATCTTTGCGCCGAGTGCTTCGAGTCCACGCAGGTGGAGATCGACCGGTCGTTGACCGATGGCGCATCCGCCGGGGAGCGAGACCCTCGCGCTGCCGCGCTTGGCGACGAGCGGCCCGAGCGTGCTGATGCTGGCGCGCATCGTGCGGACAATCTCGTATCGCGCGTGGGACTGCGTCGGATCGGTGACGCGGTGGGTGATGGTTTGGCCGTGCTCGCTGGATTCGAGATCGCTCTGGACACCCAGTTCGGTCAGCAAGCGGGTCATGTTGCGGATGTCAGATAAGTTGGGAACATCGCTGAGGATCAGCGGCTCATCGGTGAGCAGTGCCGCCGCCATCAGAGGGAGCGCGGCGTTCTTGGAGCCGTTGATCCGTATCGAGCCGTTGAGTTGTCGACCACCTTCTATAACAAAGACATCCATGGCACCATGCTCCGAACTGAGGGGTAGGGGGGGGTTGGGGGAGGGGTTGATCGAATCCTGAGTGTATCACAGGGTTCTGGGGTTCCATCGGGCAATTCGCCCATCTCTCCGCAAAAACGGGAACTTTGGGGTTCCCCTCGCGTGTGGGGCCATGGTTCTTGATTCCGTACAACTCGTGCAATCGTCACAGACGGGAAGGGTTTGCTTGATTCTCAATGCAGAGCGGTTGGCACCTGCAAAGTTGAATTGGAGAGTTTCATTGCGGGACCAACACCACACCTACCCCGCGAGGAGACCGAGCAATGAGCACCACAGCAGCATGCAAAGCGATCGACGAGAGCGGCCAGCTCTCCGGTCAGAACAAACTCATGCAGGGATTGCTGATCGCAGCGATCGTTGCATCGGGTCTTTCGATGATTTTCTCGATCGGTACGGCGTTCGTATCCGCATCGCAGGATTCTTCCGTAAGCATCGCTTCGGTGGAGCCCACCCTGGACTGATCCTGCCTTCAAGCAGGATGGATTGAACGATTGACGAAGTACGGGGGCGCAGCCCCGAAGCTGCGGGAAGGAAATGAAACATGCAACAAGCAACCACACACAATTCTAAGCGTTTCTCACGAGCCGGAACCCTCGCGTTCCTCGTCGGGGGCATCGGCGCGATGTCCCTCGCATGGGGTGCCAACGCGGGAACCGGGGCTGAGCAATCTTCCGCCGATGGAGACAACCTCCCAAGCACGCTCCAGCTGGACTGCGTGATCCGCGACTTCAAACCCAAGAACTCGGAAGGGGGTCACCCCGACTTCGAGTCCTTCAGCGGATCGACCACGGTTGGGCTTGTTGCGGACAGTCTGAGTGAAGATGGCAAGCCATACTCGTCAGGGAATCTCCGAGGATTCAAGATTGGCACTGAGTTCAGGGACAGCCAGGGTCGCAACATCAACCCCGCGATGTACGATCAAGAGCTGGGAGATCGCGCTGGTTCGCTCCAAGCGGGCGGTTCAGGCAACGGGTTCACATCCTCCGAACGGTTCGATCAGTGGTATCGGGATGTTCCCGGCGTCAACCTGTCGAAAACCGTCAGCCTCACGCTCAACCGAGTCCAGGGTACCGATCGCTATGTGTTTGACTCTTCCAGCGATACCGTCCACGGCACGCACGGGTTCTTCCCGGTCAACGGCGAACTCTACGGCGATTTCCGCGACGGTCGCAACTACCACTTCACGACCGAGATCAACACCGAGTTCACCTACCACCGCGAGACCGGTCAGACCTTTAAGTTCACCGGTGACGACGATGTCTGGGTATTCATCAACGGCCAACTCGTCGTAGACCTCGGCGGACTCCACTCGCAGAAGGAACAGTTCCTTGATCTCGATCGCTTGGATTGGCTCGAAGACGGGCGGACCTACCCGCTTGATGTGTTCCATGCGGAACGCCGTTACAGCGGCTCGAACTTCCGCATCGAAACGACGCTTCAGCTCCGGAGCATCGAACTTCCTCCGACCGCAGCGTTGTACGATTAATCACGAATCCATTGGTGCATGTTGGTGTTGGTGATGGGCCGATCCGTATACGCGGGTCGGCCCTCTCCTTTTTTGAACCCGGGATGCCGAGATCAACTGATCAATCGCGGTAGTACCGGCGGTAGCGGTACGGATGCCCGTTCTGCTCGCTTGGGTAGCTGTACTCGTCAGCTTGGCGAGAGCTGCGGAAGGTTCGGCGGTTGTTGAGCGAAGGGTACGACTCGCCGCGGACGCCAAAGAGTTCATCGCGCCGAGACACATCACGCGTGGCCATCGTGAAATCACGACGGCTGAACTCGGGACCGGGTTCATTGGAGAACACGAGCGATCCAGTATTCTCCAGTGCTGGGGAGTAGACGAGTGCTGCGGAGTTTCCGCTGTTGCCGACATACGCGCCGTTGCCCTGCCATGCGGCGGATGGGTGTGAAGAAGTGCATCCGGACAACAACGCGATCGCTGTCATGAGACCGGCGGCACCGAACTTTCGAGTCTTTGATTGGCGTTTCATACCCATAGAGGACCACAGGAAGACCCCCTCGGCTACTCGATTCCAAAGTCTGGACCCCAAGTCCCTCAGAATCCGCCCAAAATAGGCCGTTATCGGCGATTTATCCGAGTAACGCAAGGCGACGGGCCGCTGATTGAGCGAGCGCCGATTCCGAGATTTCGCCCGATTCAACCGCTCCGACCAACGCATCGTGGATCAGTATCGCGGGATGGGTCGTGACATCGCCGGGCGCGTTGAATCCGTCGAGCACGATGTCCGCGCCAGCGATGCAAGCGCGGACCGCCGCGGCTCCTGCATCGTGGTGCTGACGGATCGCGCCCATGTCGATCGAGTCTGTCACGATGAGCCCATCAAACCCGAGTTCTTCGCGGAGGGTCTGGGTGGTGTGCGAAGATGAGAGACTCGCGGGGTGCGAATCGATGTCTCGATGAATCAGGTGCCCCGTCATCACCGCGGCTTCTGGGATCAATCCGCTGTTCATGGATCCGATGAGCATCTGGTAGACGGCGCGTTCGTCGTCGTGGTAGGTGTCGGTGATGTCCGCAAGTCCGTTGTGCGTGTCCGCTGCTGAAGAACCATGACCAGGAAAGTGCTTCAGGCAGCAGCGCACGCCTTCCTTGTGGTACGCGTGGATGATCGTCGATGCAGCGGCGATCACCCGCGACGGCTGGCGACCAAGCGACCGCCCTTTGCCCGCGATGATGGGGCTGTCGGGATTGATTTCCAGATCCACACACGGCGCGAAGGTCAGGTTGATCCCCGCTTGCGCCAGTGCCAGTGCGACAGGCGCGATGGTCGCTGAAATCTGCGGATCGCTCATCATCCCCTGCATCTTCGCGCTGAGCATGGAAGAGACCCCAGCGTCCTTGTAAAGATCGAGCCGATTGACGCTCCCGCCCTCTTGGTCGATCCCGATGAGCAGGTCGTCTCCGAGTTCGTGGCGCAGATCGTCGGTGAGGTGACGGACCTGGTCTTCGTGCACGATGTTCCGCATCCCGCCTGTTGGGAGGTGGGTGTCGAACAGGATGACCCCTTTGATGTGCCGATCCTTGAGGAGCTTCACATCGTCTCTGCAGATCGGATCATCGAGCGACGCGCCCCGGATTCCGGTCATGATGCACGCGCCCGCGAGTTCACTCAGGTTCATTGTGGATCACCCAGAATCGGACGGAGTCTGCCGTGATGCTGTTCGATCAGCCGCAATGCTTCATCGAGCGCAACCGATTTCGCGTGCATCACCAGCGCCGGTTTGACGCGCCCATCGGCGCGATCGAGGAGCGTAAACGCGTCGTCGCGTTCCAATCCTGTAATCTGCGAGATGATCCGTGCGGCTCGGTCGCGGAGTTTGTCGTTGGTTGCTCGGAGATCCACCATGAGATGGCCATAGACCTTCCCAGAGTGCACCATCGCGGAGGTGGTGATCATGTTGAGGACCATCTTGGTCGCGGTCCCCGCTTTCATGCGGGTCGACCCGGTGACGACTTCCGCGCCGGTCTCGACCGCGATCAGCACATCACACCACGAGGGCTGGTCGATCGGTGTGCAGGTCAGCATCCCGGTGTTTGCCCCGAGCGATTTGGCGTACTCGACCCCACCCAGCACATACGGCGTCGTCCCACCCGCCGCGATCCCGATGACGGTGTCTTTCGAGTCGATACCCAACTCGTCGAGTTGATGGTGGACCCCGCTCGGATCGTCTTCTTTGTGTTCGGAGGACTTCCGCAGCGCCGAGTCCCCGCCCGCGATGATCCCGATGATCTGGTTTGGATCGCTGTTGAAAGTCGGTGGGCATTCCGAAGCGTCCAGCACCCCCAGTCTCCCGCTGGTCCCCGCGCCGAGGTAGATCAATCGACCACCCATTCCAAGCGACCGGGCGACCATCTCCACAACCCGCTCGATGGACTCGATCTGCTCCTCCACCGCGCCCGCGATCCCGGCATCCGCATCGTTGATAATCCTGAGCGTGTCCGCGATCGATCCAGCGTCCAGATCTAAAGAAGCGTCGAGCCGTTGCTCGGTCTGGAGGTGTCCGCGATTGGGGACGGGGTTGGGGGGTGGATCGTTTGGGGTGGGCATGGTGGCTGGTGGTGAGGGGTCTGGTTTCTGGGTGTGGAAAGCACCCGGAACAGGGATCGAACCTGTGACCTGCGCTTTAGGAAAGCGCTGCTCTATCCAACTGAGCTACCCGGGCTTGGATTCGATTGTATTCCCCGCTGCTCCGGTGCTCATTGGTCAGCGACTACAATCTGAGCCGCGGCCGATGGATGGTTGTGGACCCGGAGCTGAGACTATGAAAGCTGGTATTGTTGGACTCCCCAATGTGGGCAAATCGACCCTCTTCAACGCGTTGACCAACGCGGGCGCGCTGGCCGCCAACTACCCGTTTGCGACCATCGATCCCAACATCGGGATCGTCCCGATCCCTGATCCACGGCTGGGGATTATCCAAGAGTATGTCAAAACACAGAAGATCATCCCGGCAGCGCTCGAACTGGTCGATATCGCGGGACTCGTCCGCGGCGCATCGACTGGCGAAGGCAAAGGCAACGCGTTCCTCGGTCACATCAAGGATGTGGACGCGATCATCCAGGTCGTCCGCTGCTTCGAAAAAGCCCCCGGCGGCGAGGACATCACCCATGTCGAGGGTTCCGTCGATCCGCTCCGTGACATCGAGACCATCGAGCTCGAGCTGATCCTCGCGGATATCCAGACCCTCGAAAACGCGGCATCCAAAGCAAAGCGGAACGCCAAAGGCGGCGACCGCGACGCGATCGCGCGCATGAAGGTCATCGACATGCTCATGCCGATCCTCGAAGCCCAAAAACCCGCTCGCGCCCTGGAACTCAGCGATCCGGACCTGATCAAAGCGGTCAAGCGTTTGACGCTGATTACCGCCAAACCCATCCTGTACATCGCCAATGTCACCGATGACGATCCCAACGGCGAGGGCGAACTCGCCCAGCGTGTCCGAGAGCACGCCGCGTCGGTCGGCGCGGAGATGGTCCCGGTCTGCGCCCGGATCGAGTCCGAGCTGTCGGAGCTTGATGAAGCGGACAAGATCGAGATGCTCGCTGATATGGGGATGGACGAGCCCGCACTCGGGAAACTCGCGCGTGGTGCATACAAGCTTCTGGGATACCAGTCGTACTACACTGCCGGCGAGAAGGAGGTCCGCGCGTGGACCATCCCGCAGGGGTGTAAAGCCCCACAAGCCGCGGGTGTGATCCATACAGACTTTGAGCGTGGGTTCATCCGCGTGGAGTGCTACAGTGTGGATGACCTGATTCAGTACAAGAGCGAGAAGGCAATCAAAGAAGCCGGCAAGCTCCGTATCGAGGGCAAGGGATATGTGATGCACGACGCGGATGTGTGCAACTTCTTGTTTAATGTCTGATTCAGACCGCTCGGGCGATTCAATTCTGCGTATATTCGCTCAGTTCGGATACTTATTCCGCCGATAACATACCTTTCCGCAGACGCAACCCCGGAGCTTTTTGAATGTCCCACTCCAAAGCACCTTCTTGGGATAAAATCGACCCCAAAGCTCCTGCACACGCGAAAATCGTCGCGACACTCGGTCCCGCTTCCGATTCTCCCGAGATGCTCGACAAGCTCATCGAACTCGGTGTGTCGGTCTTCAGACTCAACTTCTCCCACGGCGATCTGTCGGATATGGATGTTCGGATCAAGAATGTCCGCGAAGCTTCACAGCGTTCTGGCCGGTGCATCGCGATTCTCGGTGATCTCCAAGGCCCAAAGATGCGCGTCGGTAAAGTCCCCGACATCGACATCAAAGGCGGGATCGTGGTGAAGACTGGTGATTCTATTGTGTTCTCAAAGGATCAGGGGGAAGCCGCGATTATTGATGGCCGTGCGACTTTCAGCGCGTCGTTCGATCCGTTGTACACCGATGTCCTCCCGGGACAGCGCGTGCTGATCAACGACGGAGCAATCCGGATGCTCGCAGTCGACCACAAACATGGCGAATGGCTCAAATGCAAGGTCACCGTCGGTGGACGCATCACCAGCGCCAAAGGCATCAACCTCCCCGAATCCGATATCAGCGTTCCCGCGATCACTCCACGCGACTGGGAATGCGCCCGCTGGGCCGTGGACAACGGCGTGGACTACCTCGCGCTGTCCTTCGTCCGCACCGCGGAAGAAGTGTATGAGTTGATCAACAAACTCGAAGAATGGTGCACCCCGGACCTGCCGTGGGCTGAGCCCGAAATGTCGCTTCGGATCCCGGTGATCGTCAAGGTCGAGAAACCACAAGCGGTCGAGAATCTCGAAGCGATCATCGAAGCAACCGATGCCGTGATGGTCGCCCGCGGCGACCTCGGTGTGGAGATGGATGTCGCGAAAGTTCCGGTCATCCAGAAGTACATCCTCGAAAAATGCAACGAGCAGGGGAAGCCCTGTATCGTCGCGACCCAGATGCTCGAATCGATGATCGAGTCCCCAAGCCCGACCCGCGCCGAGGCGTCCGATGTCGCCAACGCGGTCTTTGATGGCTGCGACGCGGTCATGCTCTCCGGTGAAACCGCCGTAGGCAGGTTCCCCGACATCACCGTCGAGACCATGCAACGGATCATCAAGGTCACCGAAGCACGGATGGACGAACTCGCACATAATCAAGGGACACCAGCGGACCTCAAGGAATACCCATTCCGCAGCGCGGCACTCGCGCGTGGTGTCTGGCACATGGCCGAGGAACTCAATGCCAAAGCGGTCGTCGTCTGGTCCCAAGCCGGCGGGATGGCGCGGTACCTCTCGCAGAACAACTTCCGCGTCCCGATCTTCGCGTACACCTCGTCCCCGATCGGATCGCGCCGCATGGCGCTCTTCGGCGGGGTGACCCCGATCCTGACGGACCCGCCACTCAAAGGCAGACTCCGGAACTGGACCGACGAGGTCGAGGACATGCTCGTCGCGCGTGAGATTGTGAAAGATGGCGATCCGGTCTTGCTCGTCGCTGGAAAGCCGCTCGGTGCGATCCTCGCGCAGAGCACCGTCGCGATCCTGCGTGTGGGTGATCCCGCATCCGGATTCCGCGTTGCGGATGACGCTGAGGTTCAGTCGTACTCACCGATCCTGTGATTTGTTCTCAAGGCTTGGCGGACAAAAAGCCCTGAAACACTCTAAAAAGAGACTTGGGATCAGCCGTAAATCGGTTCTATAATAGTGCACCGGGACCTGGGCTCCCGCTGGGACGATTCTTGTCGTTTGCCAGGACTTTCACCGCCCAAGAATGATACGAAGGACAATAGAGATGACCACCGCCCACACCGCCGATGGGACCCAGACCAGCAAGTCGCTGTCCGCTGATCCTTTGAACTTGATTGATGTCGACCATGTCCGTTTCTATGTTGGCAACGCGAAGCAAGCTGCGTATTTCTATGCACACACATTCGGGTTCCGCATCGATCAGATCGCGGACCTCACCACCGGATCGCGCGAAGAAGCGGACTACCTGCTCACGCAGGGCAACATCCGCATCCTCCTGACGACCCCGCTCAACAAAGACCACGAAGCCGCGGAAGAAATCAAGCTCTACGGCGACGGCATCAAGGATGTCTCCCTCACCGTCGAAGACGCGACCGCGGCATACAACCGAGCAATCGAAAACGGCGGCAAGTCCGCACGCGAACCACGCACGATCCAAGACGAGAAGGGCAGCGTCACCGTCGCGTCGATCCATACCTACGGCCGCGTGATCCACACCTTCATCTCCCGCACCGGTGAGTACGCGCACGAGAACCTCCGCAAGGGTGGTCTCTTCATGCCGAACTTCAAGAAGTACGATTCGCCCCTCAACGACTACAACGAGAAGCACCCCTGCGGCCTCATGTTCACCGACCACCTCGTCGGCAATGTCGAAGAAGGCAAGATGAACGAGTGGGTCAAGTGGTACGAGGATGTCCTTGAGTTCAAGATGTTCAAGCACTTTGACGATGCGGACATCTCCACCGAGTTCTCCGCACTCATGTCCAAGGTGATGGCGAGCGGCAACAACCTGATCAAGATGCCGATCAACGAACCCGCCGACGGCGTGAAGAAATCACAGATCCTCGAATACCTCGAATGGCACAACATGATGCCCGGCGTCCAGCACCTCGCGTTCCGCACCAACGACGAGCTGGCGACCGTTGCAGAGCTCCGCAGGCGCGGCGTGGACTTCCTCGACATGCCCGAAACCTACTACGAGAATGTCTGGAAACGCGTCAACGCGATGCTCCAAGAGCACGGCCACGATGTCGTCAAAGAAGACCACCAACGCGTCAAAGACCTCGGCGTGCTCGTCGACGCCGACGACGAGGGGTATCTGCTCCAACTCTTCACCAAACCACTCCAGGACCGCCCGACCTTCTTCATCGAAATCATCTGCCGCCGAGGATCGCAGAGCTTCGGCAAGGGGAACTTCAAGGCGCTGTTTGAGAGCTTGGAACAGGAGCAGGAGCGGAGAGGGAACCTCTGAAAGTGACGACCCCCGCCCGGTCAGATAAACATACGATCATGCAGTTTGACACTGCTGAAGGCTTATTGGAGTATCTACTTCAGCAGCATGGTGCTCAATATGCGAACAAAGATTTTGTTTTTCGTGGTGAACCCAGGAAGTATACATCGGTGTTGTCGCCAATTGACAGAGTCACCATTGACCGATTGCCAAATAGAGCAATTGCAGTTTCCGCGGAGTTAGGGGTAATAGTAGAATTTTGGCAATCTATTCGATTGACACTTCCAATTGAGCAGCATGCATTAGTTGACGATGGAGGATCAATTCTTCCATTAATGCGACACTATGAAGCACCCACGAGACTGCTTGATTGGACAATTTCACCTTGGATTGCAGCGCATTTTTCAGCATGGTCAAATTTGGATGAAGATGGAAGAATACTTTCTTTTGATAGAAATTCAGCATCAATTCATTTGAAACCAAACAGAGGGACTTTAGAATATTTTCAGCCTATCGATTATCGTGGAGTGTCAGTTCCCAAAGTTCTAGTTGATAGTATTTCAGGTCTGGATGATTGGCTAGTTCCTTATCATCACATTGGTCCACAGTTTCCGAGAATTGTATCTCAGCAAGGCATGTTCACTCTCGCTAGCAATCCTTGGATTGATCATTGGGAAATGATTAAAAATCATGAACATGTGGAATCGTATGAGATTCATATTAGAGCTGATATTAAGGCCGGCGTAATGCGTAGGTTGCGTCGAATGGGCATTACTTCAGCTGCCTTGTTTCCTGACCCAGTTGGGATTGGATGGAATGTTCGTGATCGCTTAATATCAGACTTAAATGAAAGATAGTCTTTATATGATTTGAAGGACCCTCAAATACCACGCCAATGAACATCATCCAAAAAATCCGAGACACCGAGACGAAGCTCCGCGCGATCACCGATCCCATGAAGCAGCTCGACTCCTGGCAGCTCCTAGAGCGTCTGCTCGGACGCATGCCTGTGGATCAAGCGGAGCTCGCTCGCGTCTGCAAAGAACGCGACGCGGTTGGGCTTGATGACATGATCCGCCGTCTCGAAGATCCCGAAGCGTTCAAGACCAAGGAAGAACCCCTCCCCGAGTTCACGCAATCGGAGATGAACGACGCGCTCCGCGCGTTCCGTCATCGGATCAAGTACAAGAAGCTCGACGACGAGAGCCGCATCTCCCAGCGGAACCTGACCGGCGGCAAGCAATCGCAAATCGACTCGATGCAACCACCCGGCGCGTCGGAGTTTGACCCGCTCATCTGGAAGGTCATGGTCAACAAAGGCATGCTCATCTACGACGGGCAAGGGTTCTACCACGAGACACCTGCAAAGGGCAATCTCAAGCTCGAGTAGGTTCCTGAGGGGTGTTTCCCCCGGTCGATCTAAGGCTTCTATACTCTCAGGGACCCCGCTCGGCTTGGTGCCTTGCGGGATTCGAAGGGGACGCTTCTGATGTCTATCAATACAGGTCTGATCGATACGACCGAGTTCGACGATGATGGTGCGGTGGTCCGTGTGACGGCTCACAAAATCCACGAACACGAATCGACCCGGCTCATCGAAGAGTTCAAAGCGTTCCTCGCCTCCAGCGGCAAGAGCCGAATCGTCATGGACTACACCGAGGTCGAGTTCGTTTCCAGCGCCGGTCTGGGCGCGATGATCACCACCTCCCGCGTCGCGGTCGAGGGCGGCGGCAAGATCGTCCTCACCGGGATCAACGAGAATGTGATGCAGGTCATGAAGCTCACCAAGCTCGACCGATTGCTCAAAATAGAAAAGACCCTCGCGAAGGCGCAGAAGGTCGTTCTCAAGTAATCAGGTTGTTTGTCCTGCTATTGGGCTTAGTCGCGTGACTGCAGCTTGGACAGCAAACGGAGCAGCTCGATGTAGAGCCAGACGATGGTGACCATGAGTCCCCACGCGCCGACCCATTCCATGTACTTGGGGGCACCCGCTTTGACATTCGCTTCGATGTACTGGAAATCCAGCAGCAGGAACAGCGACGCGAGGGCGACGCAGAACCCGGTGAATCCGATCCCCATCATCCCGGTGTCCGCGAACCCGTTCCAGATCCCGACGCCGAACATCTGGAGCAGGTAGAGCAACCCGACATAGATCGCAAGACCGATCCCTGCGGTGATGATGATCTTCTGGACCAATGCGCCAACACGGAGAATCCCGGTCGCGTATCCGACGAGCATCCCCGCGGTCACCCCAAAGGTCGCCAAGACCGCTTGGAGGATGAGCGTCTGCATCGAGTTGCTTTCGTTTGGATTCGCGCTCTCTCCAAGGAACTGCATCGGGATGATGTAGCTCGCGGCACCGACAAACACGCCTTCAAGCACGGCATGGATCGGTCCCAAGAACCGTGCGGTCTTGGGTTTGGAGTAGATGATAAAGGACGCGACCAATCCGAAGATGAGCGATCCGATGATCAAAGGATAGATGTATTTGGTGATCGGCCCGCCGTTGACCATCTGCTGCCAGGTGTAGACGCCGACGCCCGCGACGATCGAGAGCAGGATCGCCGTCGCGGTGACGGTGCCACCGATGGTCATGGTGCTGGATTCGCTCTTGGCGATCTGGTCCATGCCGAACTTGGAGTCCGGCTGGTCGAACGCGCCGAATGCTGGGTTGCGAGATTTAAGTGCGGTCATATGGTCATTCTCCGTTGGGAGGTGGTTTCTGAATCTGATCTACCTTAGTAGGGATCGGCTATTGGTCATTTTAGACTGTATCTACGATGTGAAATACGATCCGAAATCAAGCTTTGTTCGCTCTGGGAGCGTCAGAATCGGGATTGCACGCGAGCACAAGCACCCGGAGCGTTTCCGCGATCGACCACGCTTGAGCCGGACACCCATCGGGTTTGAACTTTCCAGCAGCATCGGGCTGAGCGTCGTAGATCTCGTGGATCTGTCCGACGCTGTCGGTGGTCATGCGGGATGCCAGTTCGGTGAGCCGTTGGATGGTGGTGGTGCGGGAAACATCGTCGAACCCGCGCGTCCGCATCAGCGCCTCACACGCGGGACCAAGCAACCAAGGCCAGGCCGTCCCGTTGTGGTACGCCTCGTCGCGATCCATCAGGGTTCCGGTGTAGTGTGGGCAGTACTGCAGGTCGCTCGGCGAGAGGGTCCGCACCCCGACCGGGGTGATGAGCGAATCCCAGACCGCGCGAATCGAGTCGTCCCGGATTGCGATCGGGAGCTGCACCGCTGGGAGCGACAACGCGAACACTTGGTTTGGTCGCAGCTCGGTCGAAGGCTCCCAGTGCAACGCGCGCGTGTGGTTGAGCGGGATCAGGCAATCCGCGAGTCCAATCGCAGGCCCCGTCGTCATCAACGATTGGACGGACGACTGGGCAAAGTCCGCTTGATCCAAGAGCAGAGCCGCTCGGGTTGGATCGATCAGACGAGTGTATGAACGCAGTGCGTTGATCCAGAGTGCTTGGATTTCGATGGGTTTGCCGTGTCTTGGGGTGAAGGTGACCCCGTTGCGCTGCGCGTCCATCCAGGTGAGCTGCGTGTCCTCGCTCCCCGCAACGATGAGTCCGTCGGCGGGATCAACATGAATGTTGTGGATCGTGCCAGTCGAGTACGCGCGGATGATGTCGGCGCACGCGTCATCAAGTTCGGCGGGGAGTGGTTTCCCGGTCGCGTTGCACCACTGGGCGCACGCGTGGATGAACCAGAGCGACGCATCGACGGTGTTGAAGTGCGCCGGTCCCGCGTGGTCGTCGAAGCGGTTGGGGATCAGTCCGTGCTTTCGAGCGTCCGCGAAGGTCATGAGCGTGTTGAGCGCTTCGTCGTGCCGACCGGTGATCAGCAGCAGTCCCGGAAGCGCGATCATCGTGTCGCGTCCCCAGTCGCTGAACCAGGGGTATCCAGCGATGATCGAGGTCGAGATGCCGTCTTTGATCCCGCGATCGACGACATACGCATCAGCCGCGGCTGCGAGCCGAGCGATGGTCTCGCGTGTCTGTGGATCGGTCGGATTCCCCGCTGCGGTGAGCGCATGGTCGATCGACGAGTGAAGCCGCGATGCTTTGCGATCGGCGAGAGCATTCCAGTCCACCGTCCCGATCGGTCCATCGCTCAGCTCGATCTGGATCGTGTGCGAGACACCCTTGCGGATCTCCACCCGCCAAAGTCCCGGCGAGTACAGATCTTCGGTATCTGGCTGACCCCGCAAGGTCTCATGATCGAGCGTAATACCGGTGTACATCGTTTCCCGCTGGTGCCAATCGATGTGCAATCCACGCAGGTTCACCGCGAGCGATTCTCGCTCGACGCGGACGCCTTGGACCGCGGGTTCTTCGAGGGTCGAGCATTCAAAGTCCGCAATCGAAGCACTCCCCGGATGGTTGAGTTCATGGAAGTCCCGCATCGCCAGCAGTGGGGTCAGTTCGATGGACGCATCCACCGGCGACTGGATTTCATAACTCAGCGAGCACGCGTTGATCCGATCACCAGCGATCAGCGTCTTGCGGATCGAGATCGCGCCCTGCTGGGTCGGGATGTGGTAGGTCCAGACGCATGCACTGTCCGACCGCTCATACCCCGCCAGTCCCGGCATGGTCGCTGGAGCGGACGCATCGTCCGAAAACCGGAACCGGGTCAGCCGGACCGCGAGCTCAGGTGTGCAGCAATGTTCTTGGCTGATCCGGACGCATTCGTCCATCGCGGAAACAAGATTCGCTCGCTGGACCGGGGGGGATTGGCTCGCGATGAGGAGGCCGTGGTACCGCCGGCGAGGGGTCGCGTCGATGGACCCCATCGCGAAAGACCCGTTGCCCATCGTCAGCACCCACTCTGCGTCCGCAGCGAATCCGGCCCCCGACTTTGGAGCAGATGGTTCCCACGAAAGAGGAGCCAACGCAGCGGGAGATTCAGATTGATCTGGTTTTGTCATACTCTTCACACCAAAAGCGTAGACAACCGACCACCACCCTGCGATACTCTCTCATGGAGCACCCCCAAAAACAACCATTCGGCGTCAACCCCAAGATCGTCATGGAAGGCATCACCTTCGATGATGTCCTGCTCATCCCGCAAGCATCCAGCGTGATGCCTGGGAATGCGATCACGACCACGCGACTGACCAAGTCCATCCTGATCAACACCCCCCTCGTGTCCGCACCGATGGACACCGTCACCGAATCCGCGCTCGCGATCGCGCTGGCGCAGGAGGGTGGCATCGGGATCATCCACAAAAACCTGTCCATCGAAGACCAAGCACGCGAGGTCGCAACAGTCAAACGCTCCGCCAACGGCGTGATCACCGACCCCATCACGCTCGGACCGACCGATACCGTCGCAAAGGCAATCGAACTGATGCACGCGCACAATGTCTCCGGATTCCCGATCACCGAAGACGGCTCCGACGACCTCCGTTCCAAGGGCAAACTCCTCGGCATCCTCACCCGCCGAGACCTCAAGTTCGCATCCAACCACAACACCCCGATCAGCGATGTGATGACCAAGGACAATCTGGTCACCGCACCAGCAGGAACAACCCTCCTGCAAGCGGAGCAGATCCTCAATGAGCACAAAGTCGAGAAACTGCTCTTGGTTGACGACGAGAAGTGCTTGTCGGGACTGATCACCATGCGGGACATCGAACGGCTCAGCCAGTTCCCCAACGCATGCGTTGATGATCGCGGACGACTCCGCGTCGGTGCCGCGGTCGGTCCGAATCAGTTCGATCGCGTCGAAGCGCTGCTTGAAGCGGAAGTCGATGTGCTCGTTGTGGACACCGCCCACGGCCACTCCGCGCCGGTCATCGACACGGTCCGCGAGATCAAGAAACGCTACACCATCGATGTGATCGCGGGAAACATCGCGACCGCCCAAGCCGCGATCGCACTCGCGGAAGCGGGCGCGGATGCGGTCAAGGTCGGGATTGGTCCCGGATCGATCTGCACGACCCGCGTTGTGACCGGGGTCGGGATGCCTCAGATCACCGCGATTATGAACGCGGTCGAAGGACTCGCGTCGATCGGATCGGACATTCCGGTCATCGCTGATGGCGGGATCCGCTTGAGCGGGGACATTGCCAAAGCAATCGCCGCAGGTGCAGATTCAGTGATGCTCGGATCGCTGTTCGGTGGTCTTGACGAATCCCCAGGTGAACTCGTCATCTCCGGCGGGCGTCGATTCAAATCCTACCGAGGGATGGGCTCAGAAGGCGCGATGGGCGCAGGGTCCGCAGACCGCTACCGCCAGTCCGACAAGATCGGACTGGGAGGCAAGCAGATGCAGAAGTTTGTTCCTGAAGGCGTCGAGGGATTGGTGCCGTATCGTGGATCGCTTGCAGAGTTCTCCTACCAGCTGGTCGGTGGTCTGAGATCCGCGATGGGATACTGCGGCTGCGCGACGGTCGAAGAGTTCCGCACGCACGCCAAGTTCGTCCGTGTCTCGGGCGCGACGGTTGTTGAGAATCATCCCCACGACATCCGGATCACCAAAGAATCCCCAAACTACACGCACGCCCAGTCGCGCCTGTAGAACAGTGTTTGATCATTCGATCTCTTTGTCTGCGCGGAGGATGCGCTCTGCATCCGAAGGGGTCATCGAGCCCTCCGCTACATATGCTGCGAGTTCGCGTTTGGTTTTTTCTCGTTCCTTGGTGCCCGCGAATCCGGTCAGGGTCCCGAACAGGATCGCGATAACCGCAACCAGCCCGCCAACTCCAAAGACAATCGCAACGACCAGATTATCTCCCAAAGCGGTGATGATTGCAGAAGCGTCTTCCTGAGCAAGGGTTTGGGAAAGTGTCATCGATGCGAGTGTGGGTGACATGGTGGGTCCTTCAAGAGTGCGTGGTTAGAGAATTGGATCCTCATGAGCGGGGGCGATTAGTCGACTGATGCTTTCTTGCCCGCTGCGATGAGCCGTTCACCTTGTTCGGGGGTCATCGAACCCTCGGCGACATACGCCGCGACTTCGCGTTTGGTTTGCTCTCGTTCTTTGCTCTTGGACATCGCGTGGATGATTCCCAGCATCGCGAGGAAGCCCAAGATCCCTACGAAAATGACCATTGCAAGATTAGTGTCCATTGCGTTCTCCGGTTGGTCGGCTCTTGCAGAGCGCTCTATTGATTGGTGGTTTTTATGAGTGAATCAGTATCAGTTGCAGCCGCGGCGTTTGCCCGATGCGAGGAGCCGCTCCCCTTGTTCAGGGGTCATGGACCCCTCCGCGATGTACGCCGCGATTTCTCGGCGTGTGCGTTCGCTCGCGATCCCGGTCACCGTCCGTGCCAATGCCTTGACCAAAACGATCAAGACGATCGCCGATGCGATCAGGGTCGGGAGGTAAATGTCTTCGTTGTTGATGAACGAATGAACCAGACTTTCCATAGTGCTTCTCCAGTCGAGTCTTCAGGGTGGGCATGTCCAACCGAACCCGATCTCGCATCACAGTATTGGGAATCCCAATCGCCGTCTTTCAATATCATATCGACCAATGCAAAAACCGAGAAGAAAGTTCTTTGGTTTCATGCAAGATCAGGATTCAGGAGCGAATTTCGCCGCTCAATCCTCGCCTCTCAGGGCCCGCTCGACCATCGCGAGCCAGACTGAGTAAAACCCAAACGCTTCAGGCGTGCGTTTTTTCGAGCTGTGTCGGCTGCCACCGGATTTGAGCCGGATCCGCTCGGGAGGATTGAACTCCGCGAACCCACGATCTATCCGCACGCCGGGAATGTAAGGCTCAAGCAGCTCGATCGGATCGGGGGGCGCGAGCAGCGACGGACGATCGTCCGCATCTTCGAGTGATCGGATCAGCGTCCGCTGTCCCGTCAATCGAAGCAAGCGGGGTTTGCCATCGATGCTCAGGTGGATGTCCAGCATCTCCTTGGTGCGTGTCCGTTCCGTGGTGGTCTTCCGTACTCCAGAGGTCAGCTGCGACGCCATGTTCGACGCTGCGGACCCGAACCGATAGTGGCCAAGCGATCGGCGTTCTACATCCACATTGGTCTCGGTGTATCGAGCGGTCCCCGAGACGACCAAGCGGATGTCGTCTGTCGTGAAGGTCCACGCCGGCTCGTCGTTGTCGTCGGTCGCAAAGGAAGTGGGGTGGGTGTCCGGGAACCGAACAACTCTTTTGACCGGCTCAGGCACGGGATACAAGGACATCACATCCTCGTCGATCGCCACCGCGAGCACACCCAGCTTGTGGAGCACGCGGAGGATCTCGTCGCTGATGATCGAATCGACCATCCCCACGACGGTCGGCGGATCCACCTTCGCTTCCAGAACCGCTTTCTCATGCTCCATGCCGACCGAAGCGACCAGCGCCTCGACGCGATCGTCGAAGGCATACCCGCTCGGCCAGCCGAGGATGGAGAGGTACGCTTTGAACTCAGATGGGGAACTCATTGACCCATGGTACACAATATTCGGACCAATCGGAATAGGATTCCCCATGAGCACCGATTCCCAACCGTCGAACCATCAGAGTCCGATCGCCCAGCAACGATGCCTGAACCCGGACTGTGGGTCCACATTCCCGGTCCACGAGGTCCGCCTCGCGTGCTCAGGCTGCGGCGAGATGCTCGACATCGTCTACGACTGGGACCAAGCATGGCCCAAAGAGCAACGCGATTGGTCCTTGTTCGAGAAGCGTGGTTCAACCTTTTTGCCACGCGTCGCCGCTGGGGGTGAGCATGTGACCGAATCCATGCTCGATTTCTCAGGTGTCTGGCGCTTCCGCGAGCTGCTCCCGTTTTGGAAGCACGCCAAGGGGGGGCAATCCGACATCGTGACGGTCGGAGAAGGACGGACCAACCTCCAGCAAGCGGACCAGCTCGCTCAGCACATCGGGTTCGATCATGATCAAGGGGGTCGGCTGTACCTGCAGTATGAAGGATTCAACCCGTCCGGGTCGTTTAAGGATAACGGGATGACCGCCGCGTATACGCACGCGCGGATGGTGGGCGCGTCGAAGGTTGCGTGTGCTTCGACTGGGAACACCAGCGCGTCGCTCGCGATGTACGCATCGCTCACGGGCATGAAAGCGTATGTGTTCATCGGCGAGGGCAAAATCGCGTATGGCAAGCTCTCACAAGCACTTGACTACGGTGCGACGACGCTGCAGGTCGCTGGGGATTTCGACGCGTGCTTGGCGCGGGTGCGGGAGATCGCTGAAACTCGTCCAGAAGTGGGGGTCTACCTGATGAACTCGGTTAATCCCTTCCGCTTGGAGGGCCAGAAGACGATCATGCTCCGGATCCTCGAAGGCTTGGACTGGGAAATCCCGGACTGGATCATCGTGCCGGGTGGGAACCTCGGGAACTGCTCCGCGTTTGCCAAAGCGTTCTCCGAGCTCAAAGAACTGGGGATGATCGATCGGATTCCCCGATTGGCGATCATCAACGCCAAAGGGGCTCGGACACTGGATCGGATCGTCAACGAGCAAGGGATCACCTGGAACGGCGGCCGCTACGACAAATCAGCGGTCCACGCGGAGTATGAGCGGATGGATCGGGAGAATGAGCGTGCGGACACCGTCGCGAGCGCGATCGAGATCAATCGTCCCGTCAATCTCCCCAAAGCGCTCCGTGCGCTCGACATCATGGACGGCGTTGTCCGCAGCTACGACGACGAAACCATCGTTGAGCACAAAGGGATGGTGGGTCGGTTCGGGTTCGGATGCGAACCCGCGAGCGGGGCATCGGTCGCGGGGGCGCGGTATTTGATGGAAGAGGGTGTGATCAAGCCGACGGATCGGGTCGCGTGCGTTCTGACGGGACATCAGCTCAAAGATCCGGATGTGACGGTGGGGTACCACACCGGGCTGCCGACCAAGAAGGCTCAGCAATGGCTCGGCGAGCAATCGCCGGGGGCGGTTGGGGGATCGGCGAATCGACCGATCCGCGTCGCGGATGATCTGGAAGCGATCATCAACGCGATGGGGCGTTGATGATCAGTGAGACCAACCGATTGGGAAGCTGCTGCGGTAAGCAGTCGTAGAGAAGGTCGCCCATCTCGGGTCGGCTCTGAAGCCGAGGGTCTACCCACCCGGCGTCGATTTGGGATTCTCAGACAGCGCTGAAGAATCCGCGTTGGATTAAAAACGGACGCGGGCTCTCGCCTTCCCGCGTCCGAAGGTGGGCAGCCACATTGGCTGCTCCCCTCCCGAAACCCCGGAGAGGCGGTGTGCCCCGCCGGGGGGGTTTCCAAACAGGTTGGGGACATTGACGATCCTGCCTGGAAACCAAACGACTCATTCACTGCCAAGTTAAGGAGTTGTTCGTTGCTCTGAATGTGATGGCTCTTTCGAGCCCAAGTGTTCTGGTATTCTATGGTTTTTGTTTGGTCTTGCTGTGTTCTGGTGATTGGATCTCGTGGTTCAATCAGCTTCCTTGTGGAATGAGTTGGATCGAACAGACTATTCGGATTCAGTCTTGAATCGGATGCAATAGCTGCCAGAAGAAAATGAATCAAACGCCTATTTGTTGCCAATAAAGCCATGCGACAACTGGAATAATACCTATAAAACGCTTCTGGGATGTTCAAAAACAAGGTTGAAAAATTGAAATGATCTGTATTGGTATTTCGTAACCTTTTTTGATTCGCGCGTGAAACCAGTCGGTACTTCTCAATCGAGGAACCCGAACAAAGATTGAGATTGTACAAGTGATTTGGTGCCTGGAATGGAAATCAATCTGCTCAAATTGAAGCGCTCAACGGAGATTGTGCTTGTGGAATGGGTCGAACTGGTGGTACATTAGCGGATTCAAGGCTGTTAGAGGATGTCGTGGTCCGATCGCCAAGATTCGTGAGGTTTTGTGAGGGTACACAAATGAAGAAGTCATTGATTCCCGGAATGGGTCTGTTTTTCGCATGCACAGTGGTGATGGCATCTGAGCCATTGTCTTTTTCTGAGCAGGGGTTGTTCCGCGGGATTTTTCACACGAACATCAGCTCGAGTGCCAACTCCTTGGGGCAGGGCATAGGGCTACTGGATCTGGATGGGGATGAAGATCTGGACATCGTCCTGGGCGGTGCCGCGGGCGGGATCGTCAATATCTACGAGAACGACGGCACTGGTAATTTTACCAATAAGAATCTGGTTGCCAATATTGCCCCCATTATGTGCTCGACGGTGAGTGCCGCGGATTTCGACAACGATGGGGATCAGGACCTCTTCATTGGTGGGTGGCTCCAATCGAGCAAGCTTTACCGGAACGATGGGAACTTCGTGTTCACTGATGTTTCCGCGGCTGCGGGTGTTGATGTGATTCTCGCGGCGACGGGCGCCTCTTGGGCCGATTTCAACCAAGATGGGTTTATGGATTTGTATGTTGCCGCGCGGACTGGAGCGAACGCGAACTACGAGCGCAATCGATTCTTTGTGAACAACGGCGACGGTACCTTTACCGATCGTGCCGTGGAGTTGGGTGTTCAAGCTGGGATCGATCCCACGCTGGTCTCAGCGTTCTTTGACTTCGATCGCGATGGGGATGATGATCTCTATCTCGGAACGGATAAAGGCACCTCGCAGAACTGGTGGAATCGGCTGTACCGCAATGACGGGGACTCATTTACAGAAATCACCGGCGATGCAAACGCGTACGCGTACATCGATTGCATGGGGATCGCGGTCAGTGACCTGAATAACGATTCCTACTTTGATGTGTACCTGACGGATATCCAGCGCAATGTGCTGTACATGCAAGACGGCGAAGGTGCGTTTGTCGACATGTCCGATGCGGCTGGGGTCACCTCTGGAGCAATCGGGTGGGGGACGGTCTTTGCGGATTTTGACAACGATTCGTTTCCGGACCTGTTTATGTGCAACATGAACGCCGCCAACAGTTTGTATCGGGGCAAGGACATGATGGATTGGCCGATGGTCGATGAGGCTTCCCAAGCGGGGGTTGGGTTGACGGGAACCTCGTACTGCGTTGCCGTTGGGGATGTGAACAACGACGGGCTGTTGGACATGCTTGTGGGGATCACGAACAGCAATACGAAGCTGTACATCAACCAGAGCCCTGATGCAGCGAACAACCACATGCTTCGGCTCAAACCGATCGGTGGGACGGTGAATCCGCTGGCGGTGGGGACCTGTTTCAACATCCACGCGAACGGCAAATGGCAGGCAGTCGAGGCGCGGGCCGGGGTGAACTACAAGTCCAGCGAGGGGCGGACGGTTCAGGTCGGGCTCGGGACGGATACCGAAGCGGGAATCATCGATGTGGTCTGGCCCGGCGGAGAGACCCGTCGACTGACCGGGGCGCCTGCGGACCGGGCTTGGTCGATTTACCAAGAATCGCGTCTTGGGGATGTGAACAATGACGGGAAGGTCGACTGGTTTGAGCGGTTGGCTGCTCAAGCGGCGTTTACTGGTCCTGGTGTCAAAATCGAGCCTGGCGCTGAGATCTTCGATATGGATGGCGACTTTGACATCGACGACCTCGATCTGAGCGCGATGGCTCCGTGTCCAGCGGATATGAACGGCGATGGGGGGCTGAACTTCCTCGATGTTTCGATGTTTCTGAGTGTTCAGGCCGATTTTAATGGAGATGGTTCGTTCAACTTCCTTGATGTCTCCGGATTCCTTCAGGCATTCGGGGCTGGTTGTCCATAAAGGGTTGGTGTTGGTTGTCGGATTTGGTATACTGACCCCAGTTCACGCAGCGTTTCAGAAGAAGAGGTCTATGAAATGAATCGATTCACAGTTGCCGTCGCAGGTCTTTCATCTGCTGTCATGCCCGCCCTAGCTGGTGGGACTTACAGCATCCCGTGGTCCACTATTGATGGCGGCGGCGTGATCAACTCGTCCGGCGGCGGATACACCCTGAGCGGCACCATCGGTCAACCCGATGCGAGCAACGCGATGACCGGTGGGTCGTATTCCCTGACCGGCGGATTCTGGGCTGGTATCGGTTCGGGCGTGCCTTGTCCCGCGGACCTGACCGGGGATGGCAGTCTGAACTTCCTCGATGTTTCCGCGTTCTTGGCGGCGTTTGGCAACATGGATCCGGTTGCGGACTTCAGTCAGGATGGCTCGTTCAACTTTCTCGATGTGTCCGCGTTCTTGCAGGCATACGGGATGGGTTGCCCATAAGTATTTTGCGTTCACGGTTCGCAACGATTTAGTTCAAGAGGTCCAGCACGCTCGGGGAATCGAGCGGGGTGATCTCGTAGACCCGGACCGATTGCACGGATTTCTTGAACACATGTAGGTCTGATCCCGGTTGCGCTTTGGGTGCGGGGAGTCCGCGCGGGACGAACGCGACGAGGATGCGAGTGCCTTCTGGGGTTTGCGCCATGAGGATGCGGGTTGTGGGGACCTTGGTGGGTCTGCCTGGATTGTAGTTTTTGCCGAGGTATCTCCATCCGACGAGCTGGATCGGGGTCTGGAAATCAACTGTGATTGGTTTTCCAAACGATTCTTGCGTGTACGCGACAAACTTCTCGGGTGAATCACACACGATCTGAGGCTCAAAGGCCGTCGTGATCTGGCGATACACATTCTGGGTATCAAACACGGCTTTGGGCTGGCTCGGATTCATATACAGGAACAGCGCGGTTGTGATGGCAAGAATCGCGGCGTAGGAGATCCAGCGGCGTGGGGAAGTCTTTGTTGTTTGCTTTGGCTCCAGTACCAGCGGCGCAGAAGTGGGTTCCTGCGCGATGCGGATCAATGAGGTGTTCATCGCGTTGAGCGCGTCCAATCGGGATTGGATTGCGGGATCGGATTCGAGAATGGCTTTGAAGTCCGCGAGTTGTTGCGGATCAAGGTCTCCGTCAAGGTAGGCGAAGATGAGCTCGTCATGATTCTTTGGAGGATTGGTCATGGCGTGCTCCTTTCCGTCGTGGCGTTCGTTTCCTGCAAGAGATCGAGCATCAGTGTCCGAGAGCGGAAGACATGGCTGCGAGCGGTCGCTTCGGGGATGTCGAGGATGGCTCCGATTTCGCTGTAGGAATGATCGAGTACTGTTCTCAGCAGTAAGCATGCACGCTGGTTCGGGTTCAGGACCCCCAGGGCGTCCCGGATGCGTTGGTCGAGGGCGAACGGAGCGTCAAAGTCCGGTCCGATCGGGCTTGCTCCGGGATTGGTTGTGTGTGTCGGCATCGTGGTTGAAGTTCGGGGTGTCGATTTTGGGATTCGTGTGAATATATTCAAAGTTCGGGATCGACGGCGTTGTTCGGATCGTCTTTGGTTGCGAGCGACCCCTCGCACGATGGTTGCGGTCCACGCGGAGAAGTTGGTGCCTGGGGTGAACTGGTCGAGTTTGGAGAGCGCGATGATGGCGCTGTGCTGGACGATGTCGTCTGCGAGATCGAACCCACATTCTGAAGCGGCGACCAGGCGCAGCGTCCCCCGGGCCCCTTCAAAGAGCGTTGCAAACGCATTGGCATCGAGTTGTGTGGATTCGGTGGTATCCAATCGTGTCCAGTGTCTGTGCAGCTTTGGCCGAGGGATCTGACTCCGCTTCATACTAATCGAAATCGATCGGTTTATGTTCAGTGCTGACACGATTCAGAGGTTCACTCGTGGTGGATCTGTTGCGGATTCTGGTGAATTTATCAGAAAGCCGCAACATTGGGGTGATCATCAGACCTTTGTTTGTGACGCGTTCTGATGCGTGTAGTGGATCACATACAACAATGAAGGAGAGAGCAGAAATGAATATGAAAACAATCATGATGGGCGTGGGATTGACGATTGCATCGCTGGCACCAGCGCAGACGACGGAAGTCTCGCCGAGTGTGTTCCGGGTGGAATCCGGAGTTGACTTTGAGATGATTAACGCTGGTGCGTCGGACTTCTTGTTCAGTTGGACCGATTCGAGCGGGAGTGTGGTCGACGAACCAGACCCGACGCTGATTTTAACCGCTGGCGAGATCTACACCTTTCGACGGACGACCGGGTCGCATCCGTTTGTGATCACCGATGATTCGCTTCCGGTATCTGGTACGGATGGTGCGTACCAGCGTGACACCTTTGATGGTGCGGTGATCGACGCCGCGACGCTGGGGCCGATCGCGGACTTTACTGCGGACCCTGCGCCGACCAAGGACTTCATTGAGTGGTCGTTGACTGGTCAAGAGATTGGCGATTATTTCTACTCTTGCCGGGTGACCGGGCACATCGGGATGGTGGGTCGTATCGAGGTCGTCGCTGGCGATGTGATCAATCCGTGTCCTGCGGATTTGACCGGGGAAGGGGATTTGAACTTCCTCGATGTTTCTGCGTTCCTGAGTGCGTTTGGTTCGATGGATCCGGTCGCGGATTTCCAACCTGATGGGAACTTCAACTTCCTCGATGTCAGCGCGTTCCTCGCGGCATTCGGTGATGGTTGCCCGTAACCGACCTCTATATGTGACTACGAGAGACGGACGCCCTGGCTTGCTGGGGCGTTCGTTCATTTTTGGTGGTTTCGAGTACACAATTTGCGATTTGCATCAAAAGAAACCATGCATCGCGTATATCGTATTGGGTTGAGTTTTCGCTGTGAATGCTGATGGTTCGGCACGCTGAGCGGATGCCTCGATCTCGAGAGACGCACCATGACCATTCTGATTACCGGGGGAGCGGGTTTCATCGGATCGAACTTCGCGATCGATTGGCTGGCGTCGAGCGACGAACGGATCGTGAATCTTGACAAGCTGACTTATGCCGGGAATCTTGAGAACTTGCAATCGCTTGAGGGCGATGATCGTCATCAGTTTGTGCATGGCGACATCGGTGATGCGGAGTTGGTTGGGAGGTTGCTTCAAGAGCACCAGCCGAGAGCGATCATCAACTTCGCGGCGGAGTCTCATGTGGACCGTTCGATTGAAGGGCCTGAGGAGTTCATCAATACGAATGTCGTCGGGACTTCGCGGCTGTTGCAAGTGAGCAGAAAGTACTGGGAAGGGCTTGGGGGAGATGCGAGATCAGCGTTTCGGTTTGTGCATATTTCGACGGATGAGGTGTATGGATCGCTTGGGCCTAGCGATCCTGCGTTTACTGAGACCAATCGCTACGAACCCAACAGTCCGTACAGCGCGAGCAAGGCGGCGTCGGACCACATGATCCGTGCGTACTTTCATACCTACGGGTTTCCTGTGGTGACGACGAACTGTTCGAACAACTATGGGCCATACCAGTTTCCAGAGAAGTTGATCCCGCTGATCATCCATAACGCAATCTCCGGAAAGGATCTCCCGATTTACGGCGATGGTCAGCAGATCCGTGATTGGTTGTTTGTTGCGGATCACTGCAGCGCGATCCGCCGTGTGCTTGAAGCGGGAACGCTCGGCGAGGTGTACAACATCGGCGGGCTCAACGAGAAGCCGAACATTGAGATTGTGCACACGCTGTGCGCGATGCTTGATGAGCTGCGACCCAAAGCGGATGGGAGTTCGTATACATCGCAGATTGTGTTCGTCAAGGATCGGCCTGGGCACGATCGGCGGTACGCGGTGGATGCTTCGAAGATTGATCGTGAGCTTGGATGGCGACCCGCGATGACCTTTGAAGAAGGTATCCGAAAGACGGTCGAGTGGTACCTCGCCAATCACCAGTGGGTATCGAACATCACCAGCGGCGAGTACCGGCAGTGGGTTCAGAGGCAGTATTCATGAAGCTGTTGCTGCTGGGCGCGGATGGTCAGGTCGGGTGGGAGCTGCGGCGGTCGCTTGCTCCGCTTGGGGAAGTGGTCATTGGGGATCGGGCATCGGTCGACTTTGAAGACTTGGATGGGTTGCGACAGGCGGTGCGTGCATCGGGTGCGGATGTTGTGGTGAACGCCGCGGCGTACACTGCGGTGGATCGTGCGGAGAGTGAGTCTGAACTGGCAACGCGGATCAACGCGGATGCGCCGGGGGTGATCGCGGAGGAGTGCGAGCGGTTGGGGGCGCTCTTGGTGCATTACTCAACGGATTATGTGTTTGATGGGGAGAAAGATTCGCCGTATGTCGAAACGGATGCGCCGAATCCGCGGAGTGTGTATGGATCGACGAAGCTGCTGGGTGAGCAGGCGATCCAAGCGAGCGGATGCAGGCATTTGATTTTCCGGACAAGCTGGGTCTACAGCGATCGGCGGAGCAACTTTGTGCGAACGATTCTTCGATTGGCGCGTGAGCGCGAGTCGTTGTCGATTGTGTCGGATCAGATCGGTGCGCCAACAAGCGCGGCGTTGATCGCGGAGGTGACGGCGCGGTGTATTGAACCAGCGGTGAACGCGGATGGGCCTTCGGGTTTGTTTCATCTGACACCAGCAGGTGAGACCAGTTGGCACGGGTTTGCGAGCTGCTTTCTTGAACTGGCGCGGAGTGGTGGGATGGAACTCAAGGCGGATGAGATTCGTGCGATCGGGACCGATGAGTTTCCGTGTGCCGCGACGCGTCCGATGAACTCGCGGCTGTGCTGTGACAAGATCCGTGATGCGTTCGGGGTTGAGCTTCCCGAGTGGCGTTTCCATGTGCGGGAGTTGATTGCTACGATGCCCCAGCAGGAGAACGCATGAATCGCAAGGGTATTATTTTGGCGGGTGGATCGGGGACGCGGCTGTATCCGTCGACGCAGGTGGTGTCGAAGCAGTTACTTCCGGTGTATGACAAGCCGATGATTTATTATCCGCTCTCGACGCTGATGCATGCGGGGATCCGTGAGATTCTGGTGATCTCGACGCCTCAGGACACGCCGAGGTTTCAAGAGTTGTTTGGGGATGGGTCGCAGTGGGGGCTTGATATCCAGTTCGCGGTACAGCCTTCTCCTGATGGATTGGCGCAGGCATTTCTAATCGGGGAGTCGTTCATCGGGGATTCGCCCTCGGCGTTGATCTTGGGCGACAACATTTACTATGGGCACTCGATGCACTCGCTGCTGAGCTCGGCGAGCAATCAAGCTTCGGGCGCGACGGTGTTCGCGTACCATGTCAACGAACCCAATCGCTACGGCGTGGTCGAGTTCGACAAACAGGGCAAGGCGATCAGTTTAGAAGAAAAGCCCAAAGAACCCAAATCGAACTATGCGGTGACGGGGTTGTATTTTTATGACAACGATGTCGTGGGTCTTGCGAAACAACTCTCGCCATCCGCGCGTGGGGAGCTTGAGATCACGGATCTGAACCGGATGTATTTAGATCGCGGCGATCTGACGGTTGAGCGGATGGGCCGGGGGTACGCGTGGCTCGATACCGGGACGCATGAGAGCTTGCTTCAAGCGCATCACTTTGTGCAGACCATCGAGCAACGCCAGGGACTCAAGATCGCGTGCCCCGAAGAGATCGCGTATCGGCGCGGATGGATTTCTGAAGAAGGTGTTCTGAAGATTGCTGAGCGGATGAAATCCAATGAGTACGGGCAGTACCTACTTCGCGTGCTCAAGGAGCCGGAGAACGAATGAACGCGACCGAGCTGGCCATCCCGGGCGTGTTTGTGCTTGAACCCAAGGTGTTCGGGGACGAGCGAGGTTTTTTCTATGAGAGCTTCAACGCGGATGTGTTCGAGCAACTGACCGGTCGATCGACCGACTTTATTCAAGACAACCATTCCCGATCGGCGCGGGGGGTGCTTCGTGGGTTGCACTTCCAGCTTGCGCCCAAGGCACAGGCGAAACTTGTTCGAGTTGTTCAAGGCGAGATCTTCGATGTCGCGGTGGATGTCCGTCCGGAATCAAAGACCTTTGGCAAATGGGTCAGCCAAACACTCTCCGCGGAGAACAAGAAGCAGATGTGGATTCCCGAAGGGTTCGCGCATGGGTTCTTGACGCTTTCGGAGACCGCTGAGGTCTTGTACAAAACCAACGGGTTGTACGCGCCGGAGTTTGAGCGGTGTGTGCTGTGGAATGATCCGAGTATCGGGATCGACTGGCCGATGACTGAGGGCTTGGTGATCTCGGAAAAAGATTTGGCTGGGCAAGCGTTGTCCGCGTGCCAGTTGATCTGAATCATTTATTTGAGCGCGGCTTTGTATGCCTTGAGCGTTTCTTCCGCGGCTCGTTCCCAGGTGTAGTTGGTGCGGATCGTGTGTTGGAGATCGGAAGTGTCGCTTCCGGAGTTGTGCAGTTCCAGTGCACGCAGGATCGCATCGCGGATGGATTTGGGGTCCGAAGGATCGGAGTATTGCACCGCGTCCCCGAAGTATTCCCGTCCGGAGCCTTCGCTCCCGACGACGAGCGAACAACCCATGACGCCCGCTTCAAGGTTCACCAGTCCCGGAGTGTCGTACCAGCTGGGGCTGACATGCACCGATGCAGTTTGGTAGATGCTGCGAAGCTGGTCAGGTGATTGGTGCTGGATGAATCGGACGCTTGGTCCGGCGCGTTCGATGCATGTTTTGTGGTATGCGGAGCTGAACCGGCCGGGGGAGCCGACGATGGTGAGGTTGATTGGCTCGCCAAACTCTGAGGATACGGCTCGGATGAGATTCAGTTGATTCTTGCGTGGTTCGATGCGTCCGACGCAGATGACCCCGGCGCGAGCGGTCGGTGGTTCGTCGGAATGTTGCAAAAACGCGTTGCAGACCGCGTTGGGGATAGGAGCGTGTGATGCTTGCATCTTGAACCGGCCTTCGATCCGTTCCCATTCGATGGTGCTGTTGGGGAGGCACATCGCGGCGTTCGAGAGGAGGTATCGGGCGGCGGTGTTGAACCGGAATCCCATCAGATCGAGTGGGGTATTGACGCCTTCTTTGAATCGTGAGCCGGTCCATCGTTCGATTTGGCGGACGGATTGGAAGACTTGTTCGCCGAAGATGCGGGCGATGCAGCCGTTGAGTCCGGTGCGTGCTGAGGTGTCGAAGCGGGCGGTTGGCCAGTAGATCGTGCTAAGTGTGTACGGGAGTTTGTGCTTCATCGCGGCTTTGGCTGCGGGGAGATTCTCCCAGATCCGGTCAAGGTGGAAGAGGTGCACGAAGTCGTATTCGTTGGAGTCTTTGAGCGTCGGGAGTTCATCGACGGATCTGCGGTGGACCACGACGCCCATGCGTTCGAGGGCACGCTGCGTTTCGATCACTTGGATCGTGTCGCCGCCGGGGAAGGTTGTGAGATTTCTACGAACGAGCCAGAGTACACGCACCGGTGGAATCCTTAGGAGGGGACATTCGCTTCAATGGGGTTGAGCGATGTCGTCGCGAGATCGTCGGCATCAAATGGAAGGTTGAGGAGGCGCTTTGCGATTCGGATTGAAGCACGGCCGTCCCCAAATACAGTCGTTGGTTGCGCCATCTTCGCGTAGACATCCGCATCGTTGAGCAGTGTGGATGCGTAGCGGGTGATCTTGTCGCGGTCCGCGCCGACGGAGAGGACGACGCCCGAATCGATCGCTTCAGGTCGCTCGGAACAATCGCGGAGCAGCAGGGTCGGGATTCCCAGCGCGGACGCTTCTTCTTGCACGCCTCCGGAGTCGCTGAGGATCATGTACGCGTTCTGCAGGAGCCCGACAAAGTTCGCGTAGTTTTGCGGTTCGATCAGTTCAACGCACTCTTCGTTTCCGAGGATTTCATGGACCGGCTCGCGGATCATCGGGTTCAGGTGGACCGGGAAGACGATGCGCACATGGTCGTGGTTGCGTGCGATGTCGCGGATCGCGAGGCAGATCTGTCGGATGGGCTCGCCGAAGGATTCTCTGCGGTGCGCGGTGACGACGATGAGGCGTTCGTTTGGGTCGGTGGATTCAACGACTGCTGGCTGATCTTGGCGCGTGCTGAGCATCCAGTTGAGCGAGTCGATCACGGTGTTGCCGGTGACCATGATGGAATCTGGTGAGATTCCTTCGCTCAGTAGATTTTGTTGCGCCAGTTTGGTTGATGCGAAGTGCTGGTCTGCGACGACGCCCACCGCTCTGCGGTTGATTTCTTCTGGGAATGGTTCGGAGTTGTCGTAGGTCCGAAGGCCCGCTTCGACATGGGCGACCTTGATTTTGTGTAGGGTTGCGGAGAGCGCTCCGGCGAGGACGGTCGCGGTGTCGCCTTGGACGACGACCCAGTCGGGTGTGTGGTTTTTGTAGACCTGTCCGAGTTCGATCATGAGACGACCAACCACATCAGCGGGGGTCTGTCCCGGCTTCATGATGTCCAGACTGATATCAGGGGTGATCTCGAACTGTTCGAAGGTCTGGAGGAGCATCTCGCGGTGCTGACCGGTGGAGCAGACGATGGTCTGGTCATCGGGTCCAGCGAGTTGCTTGAGCGCGTGGATCACGGGCGCGAGTTTAATCGCTTCCGGGCGTGTTCCGAGTACTACAAGCGTTCGTGTCATGGGCTCCCTCGGGTGGTTCAAAGACTGTGCCGGTCGATTGTACGGCTCTGTGGTCACGGCTCGCAAAGATCGGCGGGTTTGCCCAAGAACTCCCCAGCAGCTATGATAGCGCACCAACGCATGTTATCTTCGCAGCCCATGATCGAAAACAACCACGCATCAGCCGCGAGATCAACAAATCCGTTGGCCGAGCCTGTCGTTGCAGACGGATCGGGGACTGATTCCGGGTCGGGTTTCGGAACTGTTTCGGGTCTGACCGTGCTCATCCCGGCGTACAAACCAAGCAAAGAACTCATTCCGCTTATTCGATCGATTCTTGAGACTCGATTCGGCTGGGTTGTCGTGGTTGATGATGGATCTGGCGCGGAGTTCAATGCGATCTTCCAAGAGCTGGATGCGATGGAAGGGGTTACGGTTCTCCACCATGCGGTGAATCTCGGGAAAGGGGTCGCGCTCCGGTACGGGCTCAACCACATCGCGGTCTATGCGCCCGAAACCCAGGGTGTGATCACGGCAGACGCCGACGGTCAGCACCTGCCTGAAGACATCCTCAAAGTGGGTCACAAGCTCCTTGAGAATCCGAATGTGCTGGTCATGGGATCGCGGAACTTCCAAGGCGATGTCCCGCTCAGGTCACGGTTCGGGAATGTGATGACGCAATATGTATTCAAGGTGTTCGCGCCCAGCAAGCTGAGCGATACCCAGACCGGCTTGCGTGGGATTCCGCTTTCGTTGATTCCGAACCTGCTTGTGGTGCCTGGAGATCGGTACGAGTACGAGATGCGGATGCTGATCGAGCTCAAAATGCAAGGCGTTGAGATGGTTGAGTGTCCGATCGAGACGGTGTACGAGGACGACAACGAGAGCTCGCATTTCCGCGCGGTGCGTGATTCGATGAAGATCTATTCCGTGTTCACGCGGTTCTTGTTGATCTCGTTCACTACTTTTTTGATTGATGTGATTGTGTTCTCGATCGTGGACTGGACAACGAACAACATCGCGTTGTCGATGGTGATCGCGCGTCTGGTGGCGGGGGTGTACCAGTTCACGGTTGTGCGTGGGTTTGTGTTCAAGTCCAACCGTTCGGTGGTGAGTTCCGCGTTCTGGTACGCGCTGCTCGTCGCGGCATCGGGTTTGGTTTCATACGCGCTCATCACCGCGGCGACGCTTGTTTCATCGGTTGATGTCGTGGTGCTCAAGGTGGTGTCCGAAACGCTGCTGATCATCGCGAACTTCTCGATCCAGCGTCTGTTGATCTTCCCGATGACTTCGAGCCGAACCTCGGACTCGGCCTAATCGACCCCGCACGAAAGCACGACATGAGTAACACCGAGCAACAGACAAAGCCACAGACCGCGCCAGCCGACGCGACCGATTGGACGGAGTACTACAAAGCGCCGTTCAAAGCGACCTCGATCACGCGCAACTTTACCGGCAAGCTTCTGGAGCGGTACCTTTCGCTCGGGAACCAAGTCCCCGGTGGCGCGAGCATCATCGAGATCGGTGGTGCCAACTCCTGTTTCTACACCCGGCTCCGTGACACGCTCAAGCCAAGCGTGTACACCGTCATCGATCTGAACAACTACGGGCTCGATCTGTTCCGCGAGCAATACAAAGCGGACATTGATGCGGGCAAAGCGGACGCGATGCAAGCGGATGTGCTCGACACGCAAACGCTCGGCGATATTCCCAAAGCGGACATCGTGTTCAGTGTTGGGTTGATCGAGCACTTTGATCAAGCGGGCACCGCCGAGTCGATCCGCTCGCACTTCATGTTGTGCAAACCCGGCGGCCTGGTGGTGATGACCTTCCCGACCCCGACGCTGTTGTATCGCGGGACGCGTGGAGCGGCGGAGTTGATGGGGAAGTGGATCTTCCACGATGAACGCCCGCTCAAGTTCCCCGAAGTGCTTTCGACCTGCGATCAGCACGGCAAGCTGATCCGCAGCCAGATCAACTGGCCGATCTTCCTGACCCAGGGCATCGTCGCGTACCAAGTCCAAGGCGAATCACAAAGCACGAAGGACCCGGCATCATGAACACGCTCGCGGTTGCACAGGTCTCTCAGATGGACACACTCATGGGGATGCTCGCGGTCGTTCAGATGGCGTGGCTCCCGGGATACATCGCGACGCGTGCGATCCGGTTCCCCAGCGGATTGATGCGGATCTTCGTTGGGTTCGCGTTCAGCTTGTGGTGGAACCTGATCCTCGTCATGACCCTCTCGGCGACCGGGATGCTTGGTCGGACGGGTGTGCTCAGCGTGATGGTCTTTGAGATCGCGGTGTTGATTGCGCTGTGTATGTTCCAAAGCAAGCGTTCCAAATCCGAACCCGCAGCAGCGGAATCAGAGCCGATGCCGTCCGACGACACGACCAAACGCACCGCTGCTTTCGCGTTCCTGTGTGTTTTGGTTGTCTTCGGAATCTGGATGATGGCGATCGGCGACACCTTCATGCGGTGGGACGCGGTCGCGAGCTGGAATCGGTGGGCGACCGAATGGGCGTTCTCTGGGAAACCAAAGTCGATGCGCGATTATCCACAGCTGGTCCCCGCAACATGGAGCGTGAGCTACATGATGATCGGGCACGCGAACCTCCAACAGTTCGCACGCTCAATCCAAGGCATGTTCCCGATGATGATCATGGGCGGGCTCTTCTGTGCGGGACTCGCGAATAAGTCGCGGTTGTTGTTCCGCGCGGTGCCGATCACCTTTGTGCTGATCTGGTTGCTCTACAAACCATTCTTCGTGTCGGGATACATGGACATCCCAGTCGCTGCACTCACAACACTTTCTTGGTGTTTGGTGCTTCAAGCGAAATCTATGACGGATCGCGGTTCGATCATCCGTACGGTTCTCGCGGGCGCGTTCGTTGCGGGGATTGCCGGCGCGTGCAAGCAGGCGGGGTTGGTGATGATCGTGTCGTTCCCGGTGCTGGTGTTGATGCTGATCCCATCACAGCACGGCGTCAAGCGCGTGCGTCTCGCGCTGGTTTCGCTCGCGGTGCTCATCGGGGTGCTGCTGAGCTGGTACGGGTATTCGGGGTATCAACTGCTCTCCGGGAAAGAGACCTTTATCGGCGCGGAACTTGTTGGCAACTTCCATCCAAGACCGAGCATGGGTGGGCGGCTGATAACCGCGTTTGAGAAACTCACCCCGCCTTTGACGATTGGGCGCGGTGTTGATGGGGCGATCATCGTGTGGGTGGTCCTCCTTACCTCGCTGCTCGGCGTGTTCCATAAAGGCTCGCGAGCGGTTGTGATTGCGGTCGGGATCCCGTCGTGGTTCATCTGGGCGTTTGGTTTCAGCTACAGCACACGGAATATGGCCGTCGCGGTTCCTGCGATGGGTGTGGGGATGGCGGGGTTCCTGACGCTCGTACTCGATTTTGTGATGACCCCGCGGTACGAATCCATGCGGGAACGGGTCGTGAACTTCACCAAGCGGAACGCTCGCAGTGAGCGGTCCAACTCGTTTGGTGGGTTCAAGCCGCTGCTTGTTGCCGTGGTGGTGACGGCGGGCGCTGGGCTGTTCGGATACCTGTTGATCGATTCGGAGAAGATTGCCCAAGAGCAGTTCGATCAGCAGAGCAAGCTCGGCGAAGCGCCGATCAATCAGATGCTCTACGACGCGGACGGTGACAATCAACGGCTCGGGCAGATCGCGTCGTCGTACGCGATCCTTCGTTTTATACCGGGGTTTGCCGATCGCGTGCATTTCTTGCCACCGGTTTCGTATGCAGCGTTCGAGAACCAGTGGAAGAATCCGAAGGTGGATTCGTTCCTCGTGCGGGACATCAACCACATCGCCGACGACAAACGGATCATTCAGCAGGTTCAGAAGCTGATCGAGAACGGACAGCTCATCGAAGCGGGACATTACGGCGGCTGGACCATCGCGGTCCGTTCGTATGACGCGGAGACCACCGCGCCCCTCCCGCTCGAGCCGCTCCCTGAACCAGTGAAGCCTTAATTTTTATTGTGGCACGCGTGCGATCATCGGCAGCGACCAGTTCTGCGGGAAGTAGATCCCGAACTCTTGGTGCGGGTCTTGGTAGACCGTCGGGGTCTCGAACCCTGCATCCTCGAAGTGTTTGATCAATGGTTCACGCCCGTAGACGCGCATCTCCAGGGTCGCCCCTTCTCCGCCGTGGAAGACGAGGTTGCGGAACTCTTGTTTCACGCCCGTCTTGGTGGTGTTGATTAGCACGCTCGAGGCACCCTTTCCGACGATTTCGTAATCGTGGAGATCGGGGAAATGCTCGACGGTTTCGCCAAGCGTGAAGGGAACGCTGAAGATCATAACGCCGCCGGGCTTGAGTAGCTTCTTCGCATTCTCAAACGCGATGGATACCGGCGGCGCGACATGCTCGTAGACATCCGACGAGATGATGAAGTCGTAGGTTCCGAACAATGCGGGGTCCGGGTTGGTGACATCAAGCTGCGGCTCGTGGTCGTAGAAGGTGTTGGTGTACGAGAACACATTGGCGAGGCGCTTGGCGTAGACGCCCCAGTCGCTCATCCCGATGCCCCGGATTTCTGGGCGTGGGGGCATGTCGGAGATGAGCATGCTTTCGCCGAACAGTTCCATGCTTAGCAAATGAATGATCGACCGCATACGGACGGTGGATCGGCATCCGGAGCATGAGCTGGTCTCGCGTCCGATTTTCTCTCCATCAACCTCGTTGCGTTTGCCGCAGATGTTGCACTGGAACTTGATCTGTCCGACGACGGGGTTGACGATCGCGCGGATCGGTTTTTTGGGAGCGGGACGGTTTGAGCCGTTGTCGATCGAGAACTCATAGCCGTAGCGTTCGAGGTCATCTCCGACGAGTTCGTCGGCGATTGCGAGCTGGTCGTTGTCGAGTTCACGCTTCCATCGTCCAACGGAGTTTTTGAAGAACTGGTTTTCCTCATTGGAGTCTGTCCCGCGGCTCTTTGTGTCGGTCATTGGGAGTGTGCTGGAGTATGTGTGCGCATCAATGTTCGAGTAGCGGTCGATGTGGTCTTCGATCTGTGACTCCATGTCCAGACCGAGCCAATCGAGCACGCTCGCGATGCACCCTCTGTAATCTTCGACCAGATCCTCGTACCGGACTGTGTAGACCAGGTCCGGGTTCAAATCTTGGATCAGCTCGTTGTATCTGCTGTCAAATCTTTTCCAGTTCAGGAGCGCGGATCGGAAGTCGGTGCCTTGCATCTGCGCGATGGACAACGCTGAATCGCGCGGATCGCGGATCAGGTGGATGAAGCGGGCGTCGGGGAATGCGGGCTTGAGTGAGTCGATGCAGTCTTTGAGGTGCGGGTGCTTGTCGCCGTAGTACGCGATGCTGTCGGGACCATCAGAGATCACTTTGCCTTCCGCATCAGCGACCTTCGCGTAGAACTGTTCGGTCAGGGTGCGCATGCTTTCCTGGAGTTGGTCCGCCCAGAGTTCGTTGTGTGATTTACCGAATAGGATTCCTTCAGTAACCCCGATCCGGCTTCTGCGGATCATCTCGCCCATCTGGAGGACGATCGCGGATTCGTTGGTGAGCAGGATTCTTGGGTGGGCATTGAGCAACTTCGAAAACGCGGTGGTCCCGGATCGAGGAACGCCGACGACGAACAGCGGGCAGGCGGCTTTCATCGGGTTTTGATCAGCGGTTGAGCTGTTGTGTGCAGGGGATTGTTCTGTGCTTGCATTCATGCTCGTTCGGTTCCTTCGATTCAACGGTACTCAGTTTCAGTTGCTGGCGGTTGCAGAATGCAGCGAGCCGTCTGGTGCGTCATCCCTGATGGCTTCTTTGGAGTTCGTCTTGGTGTGCGTGTGGTTGTCGATCCCGACAACGGGATGGGGGCGATAGCGGTGGGGGGTCCACTCGCCCCATTTGGATTCGTAGTACGCTTTGTTTTCTTCAAACAACGCTTGGCGTTGGCTCGATCCCACCATGCTGAATCCCGCGGAGAGGTGGTGGTGGACAAAGACATCGCTGGCGCAGCAGATCCGGTATCCGCACTGTCGCACGCGCTGGCAGTAGTCGTCGTCTTCGAAGAACCCGCGTCCGAAGTTTTCGTCCAGCAGACCGACTTGCTCGAAAATCGAACGCGGGAAGATGCAACAGAAGAACGCGGCGACATTCATATCAAACACTTCACCCGCACGGGAACGCGTGATTTTGAACGCTTCGCGTGGCATGTCCGCTTTGCTTTCGTAGCTCGTCTGAACGCGTGCCTCGTTGCCGATGTTGTTGGTGACGGGGCCGAGGAGTCCGATGTCGGGGTTGTTGCGGAGGTGGTTGGCGAAGGTGCGGACCCAGCCGTTGGTGACGATGGTGTCGTTGTTGAGCAGGATCAGGTATTCGCCCTTCGCCGCTTTGAGACCGATGTTGTTGCCCTTGGCGAACCCGGTGTTCTCATCGTTGAGGATCACACGCACTCGATCTTCGCGCGATTCGAGTTCTTGGAGGTATGCCGGGGTCTCATCACTGCTCGCGTTGTCCACGATGACGAGTTCAATGTTCTGGTAACTGTTGTCTACGAGCACGCTGTTGACCGCGTCTTTGGTGAGTTCAAGGTTATTCCAGGTGACGATGATGACACTGACGAGCGGATCGGATGTTGTGGATTCGCGGAGACTCGCCAGTTCGTTATCCAGCGCGATTGAGCGGTCCGACCAGCGGTTTTGTGCCGCGAATGCTCGGCGCTGATCGCGGAGTTGCTCATTGTCTTTGGTATCCAGTGCATCAGCGATCATGGTGACAAATTCGTCGTGCGACTTGGCGCAGTAGACGAGTCCTTCGAGTTCACCGATGTGCAGTTCTGGAAGGTCGGTCGAAACCACGGCTTTGCCCGCTGCGAACATTTCGTAAACCTTGACGGGGTTGGTGGCGAGGATGAGATCGCTGAGGATGAACGGGATCATGCACACATCCATCCGTTCGACGAGATCGGGGAGATTGCTGTACGGCACCTCGCCCGTCATCTCCACATTGGGAAGGTCGGCAAGCAAACCCCGCGCCCCGCAAGTATCCGCTCCGACGATCAGCACCGTGCAGGTCGGGTACGCGAGCGCTACCTTGCGGACCAGATCAACATCAAACCAGTCCGCGACCGCGCCGTAATACCCGATGACGGGGCGTTGATCTGCGTTGCTTTGGTTTGGAATAGCCGCGAAGTGTTCGTAGTCGCACGCGTTGCGGATCATCGCGATCCGTTGTGCTTTGGGTTCTGCGAAGCCACGCAGCCAGTTGCTTGTAACGATCGTGAGATCCGCCCCAGCGAACAGTTTGTCTTCAAGCGTTTCCATGTTCTCAGCGATGTCCCCGAACCCGGTGTGGTGATCCATGCAGTCATAGACCATCCGAGCGTTGGGAAGCGCCGCGGCGAAGGATTGCCACGCGGGATGCTGTACCATTGATACCGTTTGGCCGATCCCAAAGTCCAGCAGAAGCTTTCGCAATCCAGAGAGAATCTGTGCGTGTTGATCGTCTGCCATGCTGCAGTTGTAAATCGGAGGCGACCCCGCAACATGGAACCGGATCTGGTGAACGATGGCGTGTGCATCGCCACCGGTATCGCTGTCATGGATCGGGATCTGCTCGTGCTCGAACCCAGGTTTGGGTGTGTTGACAAACTGTGGAGACACATAGAACACGCGGTGCCCACGCAGCGCGAGTTGTTCTGCGAGATGCTGTGGGCGTTGGTGCCTGAAGAACCAATCGATCACGCCAAAGACAATGACCGCTTCGGGGACGCTGTCAAGCTCGAATGGTGTCGGTTTGGTGTGGGTAATCGTGTCGGACCGTGAGTCGTGTTCAGAAACAACGATTGGTTCGGCGACCGGAGCAGAGTTCTTAAAATCAAGTTTCTGCTGATGATTCGAGTATCCAACGGTGTGACGCATCAGCGGCCCAAGCGTCGCATAAAACGCGCGCTCAAGAAACCATTCAGTGCCGCTCGACATCGGAATGCGGTGCTTCACAAACTTACCGGTTCGTTCGATCAGTCGCGTGATCGAACGAAAGAACCATCGGCAGGACCGTTTGATGGATTTGCTCACCAACCGGAGTGGCGCGGTGATCCGCCATGAACCGGAGGTGTGGACGGATTCAACATACGCGATGAGCCGAGTGTATTCGTGTTCGAGCCATTGTCGGCGGAGCCGAAGCGCGTTGAGATGGACTTCCGCGTTTTCCAGCGCCGCGTTTCTCGTACTCAGTTCCGCGGTGAGTGCTGCATGCTGTGCTTGGGTTTCTTGAGCGAGTGTGTGCCGCTCCAATTTTATACGCTGGATATCGGCCTTGGCCTCTTCGAGTTTGTCGCTCATCGAATCGAGCTGTTCCCGTTCCCTGCGGAGGAGCATCTCGGTGTGCCCGAGCTTTCTCGATTGCTCTTGGGCAGTGGCATGCAGATGTGCCAGCCGGGTGTGTGCTTGCTCAACAGTGGTGCGGAGTTCGGTTTCGGTCGCGTTCTTCGCCGCGATTTGGGATGCAGTCTGTTCGCGGAGTTGGGTCATCGCGTTTTGTGATTCGATTCGTGACCGATCGAGTTCGGTTTGACGATCCTGTACGAGCGAGTTGTATCGGCGCGATCGTTCCTCCGCATTGTCGATCCATGTGCCAGAGAGGGTGCGGAGTTCTTCGAAGCGATCCCGGAGTTCGTCGAACCGTTCGTGATTTTTACTCGTGCCGGATTGTGCCATGCTGGTGAGGAGTTCAAAGGTATCCGCAACCAACGGCGGCATCGATGAGCCAGACCCCGCTTGGGCGTTGTGGTGTCGGTACTCTGGGGAGACAAAGCGATCAACCGCGTCGCCGTGTTCTTCGATGGTGAAATCAATCCCGAGTTGCTCGCCGACGCGCCGTATCGCGGGTCGCCAGTCATTGAGCAGTGCTGTGTACTCGACAAACACTCGAGGCGTGCCTCGAGTGTCAAACTCGGCGCGGAGGACATGGTCCAGCCAGAGCCACATGGATCGGCCAGAGTCGTACCCGTTCCGCATGCGGAGTGATCCCGCGATCTCGCTTGGATGACGGATTGGAAGCACCGCCTTGGGTTCTACTTTGAGCGTCGCAAAGACCCGGTTCCACAACGGCATGAGTCTGCACATCCGGGGATCCTTGAGAACGATCGGTTGCTTGAGATCAAGATCGAACTCGTCACCGATATCCGCGGCGAGTGTTTGGGTCCATTGGTCCAATGAACCCTGCGATTCGAGCAGGTCGATGATGTTCCGACCCCCGATGCGGTCGAGCATCGGGGTGTCGTTTCGGATGCCGATCTGTTCGAGCAGTTTGTCGTGTGTCTCGACGATCCGAACCGGTTCCCAGAATCCGGTCTGGTTGTCAGCCGCGGGTCCCGCGGAGTGCTTGGGGAGTTGACCACCGAGCAATCCCAGCATCCGAGAGAGCATCGAGGTGCCGCTCCGGTGCATCCCTAGCACAACGAGCGCGCCGGGACGAACCGCTTCGGATTCGATCCGCTTGCTTGTTGATTGGTTTGGGCTTTCAGGCGATTCGGACATGGTTTGGAAGGTCTCTCCGTGGTCTATATCCTAGCACCGCAGGCCCACCCAAACCCCTCCAAACTCACGGCTGACAGCCTGCTGGAGAGCTCGGAACAACTTCATGATATAAATTACAGGGACTAGAAAATCCGATTGCGGATCAATCATCGTCTTGATGGATGACGCCGTCCTCGATCCGGACGACCCGATCGCACAAGAGTTGCGATTGCGCCAGCGAGTGGGTCACCAGCACAACGGATTGACCCGAGCGGATCCTTTTGGCGAGTGTGCGTTCGGATTTCTTCCGGAACTCCTGATCGCCAACACTCAGCACCTCGTCGATCAAGAGCACATCGGGGCGTGTGATCGTCGCGATAGAGAATCCCAACCTGGCGCACATCCCGGTGGAGTAGGTACGGACCGGTTCGTCGAAGAAATCCCCGATCTCGGAGTACTCATGGATCTCATCGAGCCGGCTCGTCACTTCTCGTCGTGAAAGACCCTGCAGCATCCCGCTGAGCACAGCGTTCTCGCGTCCCGTGAGCACCGGGTCGAACCCCGCTTGGAGCGCGAGGAGCGACACGGAGTGTCCGTTGTTGATCATGGTGCCGTGATCTGGCCGGAGGATTCCGGAGATGACACGGAGAAGTGTTGACTTGCCCGCACCGTTTCGTCCCAGAATCCCGAGCGATTCGCCGGGTTTGATTTCAAGATTGATGGACTTGAGCGCGTCGAAGTACGATGGGCGTTTGAAGACATTGCCCTTGCGCTTGTAACGGATGCCAACATCGACCATCGAGATGAGCGGTTCAGCAGCGTTCATTCCATCACCACCCGTGGGTACACATACCGGAGTTTACGGTACGCGATCAGCAGCACGCCGCAGACGATGGCGGACAGTGCGCCGCGCCAGCTCAGCGCGAGCAAATCGGGGACGCTGTGATCGATAAACACCTCTCGGTAACACTTGATCAGAAACGCGGCGGGATTGAGCAAAAACAACCCGTGCCATTTCTGGTCGATCACGCTGTAGTCGTAGAAAATCCCGGACATGAACATCAACAGTGTCAAACCAGTCGGCACCAAGTTGGTCAGGTCCCGGAAGAACGGGATCGCTGCGGAAATCGCGAGTGACGCCGCAGCGGTAAACAATGCTTGGACAACAATGATTGGCAACAACGCGAACCAGTGCAGTCCAGGCGGATTCCCGTTCATCCAGACAAATCCGATGAGCAAGATGTACACCGGGATCTGCTTGAGTGCCGCTTGAACGAGCATCACCAGCGGGAAAAAGATCGGTTGTACCCCGGTCTGGAGCATCAACTGCTGACCTTGCAAAATGCTCACGCTGCTGGTGCTGATGGACTTCATCGTCCACATCCACGGGATCAATCCCGTCATCAGCAGTAGCGAATAGTTGTCCCCGCCTCGCGTCAGCAGGACATCGAACACGAGCATGTAGATCCCCATGTACATCAACGGCTCAATGATCCACCACCCAAAGCTCAAATAGTTCCGTCGAACCTCCGAACGCAGGTTGTACAACGCTTTGATCCAGACCAGTCCGAGCAGTTGGTTGAGCGGGGAGAGCGTGCTTGGATGATCGGGTTCAGCGTCGTCGGAAAGACTCTCGACAAACTCATCGCCGTACTGGTGGGCAAGCAGCAGATCCCGCGCCGCTTCATGGTCCCCCATCGCGCGAGCGGCGGCGGCGCCTCTTCGGTATCCGATCGGAAGCTCGGGGAACCGCTCACGCAGGATCGCCCATCGCGTGCCCGCTTCTTTGTATCGCTCCGCGTTCATCGCGGATTCGGCAAACTGGATATAGAACCCGGGTTGATTCGGTGTGCATTCCGCAGCTTTCCAGAGGTACCCAGACTCGGCTTCAAAGTCCCCATCGTGATTCGCGAGGAGCGCCAAGCTGGTCCAGGTGTGCGGATTGAGCGGACAATCCACGCGGAGTTGCTCGAGGATGCTCTTCGCAAGGTCCCACTGCTCGCGCTTCATCGCAACATGAGCAGGCTGGATTTTCGCGTACGGCTGGTTCGGGAATCGCTCGCGAGCGATCGCGAGTAAAGACTCTGCGGCATCAAGCTGACCCGCCTCAAGATGCGCGTGCACCGCTTGGAACCAGGTGGTGGGTTCGTCGGGGTAGACCTTGCGGAGCATCGCCCATCGGCGCGCCGCCATGGACCAGTCCTTCTCGCGGACGGATTCGCGTGCCCATTCAAACGCCATCTCCGGCGGGACATGCTCGCCGATCTCCGGTGGTTGAAGTGAAACATCCGATTCCATAGCTCTGAAGATACCACCATGCACGGCTTGAGTAAAGGAACCGAGCGGGGTTCGAGGTCACTATGGTCATTTGCAGGACTGGCGTACGGGTCGGCCGCCGTTATTCGTGCCGGAGCGCGACGATCGGGTCAAGATTCGCGGCTCGCATCGCGGGGTACATCCCGAAGATGACCCCGATCCCGATACTGATCGCGACCGAGAGCAGGACACTCCACATGGTTACGACGGTCGGCATGTCCGCGACGACGGTGATCAGCCAGGGGATCAGCACCCCGATCCCGATCCCGATGAACCCGCCGGTGACAGACAGCACGACGGTCTCGATGAGGAACTGGCCGATGATCTGGTTGCGCCGTGCGCCGATCGCTCGCCGAATCCCGATCTCGCGTGTGCGTTCGGTGACCGAAGCGAGCATAATGTTCATGATCCCGATGCCACCGATGAGCAGGGAGATCCCCGCGATCGAACCCAGCACGATGTTGAATGTTCGCTGCGTCGCTTCCGCTTGGCGCAAGAGCGCGAGCGGAACGCTGGTTCGGTAATCGCCTTTGGGATGGTACATCGACAGCACACGCTCGATCCCCGCGGCGGTCGCTTCGACATTCGCGATGTCATCGATCTGTACAATCAACTGATGGAGCTCGATCAACTCTCGCGAGTTGGACCCATTCCCACGCGTGACGGTGATGTCCCCGAAGCGTTCCTTGGCAACATTGAGCGGGATGTACGCGTCGATCTGCTGATCCGGTGTCTGCATCGTTCCCGACTGCGTGCTCTCGGATTTGATGATGCCGATGACTTTGAAGAATCCTTGGTTGATCCGGACCTGCGATCCAACAGCGGTTCGTCCCGCGAGGAGCTTGCGGGCGCCGTGCTCGGTCAGCACCACAACATTTGATCCTTGATCCATGTCCCGCTGGAGCATGATGCGACCAGCGAGCAGGTCGCGAGAGACCAGTTCAAACCAATCCGGGGTCGTCCCGACCAAGCGGAGCTCGGTGGTGCGTGATCCAGATCGCCCCTCACCTCGGATGAGCTTTGCGGGAACGGCACGGACGACAGTGGAGAAACTGCTTTCGATTCTGTCCATGTCGTCGTAGAGTAATCCGTAGATGTTCATGCGGATGCGGTTTGAGCCTGATGCCGCTTGCTCGATGGGTTCTTGCGAGTTGATGATGATGTTCTGGCTGCCGAGCCTGCTGATCTGGTCGATCGCTTCTTTGGAAGCGCCCTCACCCACCGCGAGCATCGCGATCACCGCGCCGACGCCGAAGACCATCCCGAGCATGGTCAGGATGGACCTCATCTTGTGGAGGAGGAGCGTTTTGACCCCAAGCTGGATGTTGCGGAGGAATCGTGAGGAGATCATGCGAGCGCCTCATTGGTGTTCGTGATCGGGTCTTTCTTGAATGGTTTGTTCTGGGTGATCGATTCGACCTTCCCGTCGCGCATGACGAGCTGGACCTGCGCGTACGCCGCGATTTCGGGTTCGTGCGTCACCATGATGATCGTTTTCCCTTGGTCGTGGAGCTCGGTGAGCAGTTCCATGATCGAGTCTCCCGTCGCGGTGTCCAGGTTCCCGGTGGGTTCGTCGGCGAGGAGGACCGATGGGTTGTTGGACAGGGCGCGAGCGATCGCGACGCGTTGTTGTTGTCCGCCTGAGAGTTCGGTGGGGCGGTGACCGAGTCGATCAGAAAGCCCGACCCGCCCCGCGATCGCGATCGATCGTTCCGCGGCTTCACCCGCATCAATCCCCTGATAGAACAGGGGGAGCTCGATGTTCTCTTGCACCGTGAGTTGTGGGATCAGGTTGAAGTTCTGGAACACGAACCCGAGGTGCTGGAGCCGAAGGTCGGAGAGTTCATCGTCGCTCGTTTGCGAGATGTCCTGCCCTTCGAGCGAGTAGCAGCCCTTGGTGGGACGGTCGAGGCAACCGAGCAGGTTGAGCATGGTGCTCTTTCCAGAACCGCTTGAACCAGAGATTGCCCAGAAACTCCCGCGCTCGATGGTGAGGTCCACTCCCGCGAGCGCGTGGACATCCTGATCGCCCATCCGATAGGTCTTCCAGACCCCTTCGAGTTCGATGACCCGATTCGAGTGTGAGTTCATGGACCCGGGTTGGTGCGGTTGATTTCTGTTCAAGGCGCTTTCCTTGCGCCGCGTTTGGGCCTCTCGGATGGTGAAGCGGAGGGCGGTTTTTGCTCAGCAACCGGTTCGGTGGTCTGTGCGACTTTCTCTTCTATCGATGCAGCGGGTTTGGACTTCGATTGCTCGGTGCTCAAAGGCGGGGTGAGCAGGACGCGGTCGCCATCATCGAGCCCGCTGATGATGTGGACAACCGTGTTGTTGTCTAGGCCAGTCTCCACAACCTTCGGCGTGACCTGGTTCCCGCTAGAGACATAGACGACCGTTTCATTGTTGTGTCCGACGACCGCTTGGATCGGGACCGACATCGCGTTGTCGTAGACTTCGATGTTGATGCTTGCTTTGCAGCTCATCCCTGTGCGGAGCGATGGGTGGATGCCGTCGATCATAATCTGGGTGTCATAGACCTTGAGGTCCGGGTTCATAAACACCGAGGTCGCATCGGGGAGCGGCGCGATCTTGGTCACGCGGCCGGTAAAGTTTTGGCCTGGGAGGGCGTCGATGGTGATCTGCGCGATCTGATTGAGCTGAACTTTTCCCAGTGCGGTCTCGTGGATCTGGATCGAGACCATCATTGAGTCAGCGGTGGGGAGGTGGATCAGTTCTTGGCGTTCGTAGACCTCCTGCCCTTCATCAAGGGGCTCGGTGTCGCCGCGCCAACTGAACTGAGAACTGGTTGCGTACACCACCATGCCGTTGGCGGGCGCGAACATCTTGGTCTTGGATATTTGGTCTTCAATCTTTTCAAGCCGAAGCGTTTGTCGAGTGCGTTCGGCGCCGTTGGCACGCAGGCGTGCTTCGGCTTGAACAAGGTTGCTCGAGGATTCGCGTTTCACGCGCTCAAGGGCGAGCTCTTTTTGGGTGATCTCCGATTCAAGCTCGGTGAGCTTGCGGATATGCGTGAACTCTTTGAGAAGCTTGAGGTCCTCGCGTGCGAGTGCGAGTTGAAGCTCGGCTCGTTTCTTGGAGAGCTCATCTGCACGGAACTCGGTCTCGGAGAGGTATTTCTCGTTGTAGAGTTTTTGGGACCAGACAAACTCATCGGTCGCGCGGCGGAAGTCTTCATCCGCGAGGGTCACATCCGCGTCCGCTTTCATGAGCAGCTTTGGCCATTCGCCGTCGAGGTATTTGACTTTGTCTTCAATCGCGAACTGGTTCTCAAGCTCAGCACTCGCGATGTTGCTCTGGTTTTGGATTCGCGTCACCTCAAGATTTTCTTGCGACGACACATAGTTTGCTTCAGTGTTCTCTACTTGAATCTGCTGGTCCACGAGCCGATCTTGGAGCGAGCTTGAGTCAAGCTCAATCAACAAATCGCCCTTCTTGACCACCGCGCCCTCGTCGATCACATAGATAATCGAGGTGCGGCCCTCGACCTGACTCTTCACGATGTGCTGATCTCGGGATTTGATGGTCCCGGTTTCTGTCAGGTTGATGGTCAACGGCCCACGCTCGACGGTGTACAACAACGCTTCGTTTGGGCGATTGGAACCATCGGACCCACCCATCATCACGGCGGCTGCGATACCGCCGATCACCACGACGGCGATGACCAAAATGGTCGCGTTCTTAAGAGTTCGGCTCATGGTGATTCCTCAGTTCTGTGAAACTTGATCGTCCGGGAGTTGGTCATTTGGTAGAATCCGGACGCTGCTTTGGGTGGGCATCCGCTCGGGGCTCGTTGCTCCCGCCCCAGTCGTGTTGGTGATGTTGGTGGCGACATTGAAGTTGCCGGCCATCGCGTCTTCGAGTTGCTCGCGGAGTTCATTGATGTTGTACGCATCGGGATCGAACTCAACCCAGAGCCCATTGTTCTTGACTTCAAGCACACCAAGATCCCGCTGGAGACGGAGCTCGCCGATCCGATAGTTGACGACCGCGCTGGTGAGCGCGTCCTGCGCTGAGTTGAGCGAGTTCTGTGCTTCGAGCAGGTCACGGATCTCGGCGCGTCCCGCTTGGAGAAACAGGTTGGTCGAATCTACACGCCGTTGTGCAACGCGTACCGCTTCAGCTTGAATCCGGATCGTCTCGCGTGCTTCAAGCAGCGACCTGAGCACATTGCGCACATCAAACTTGACATTGTCCTCGACTTCTTGGAGTTGACGAACCGTCCGCTCGTACGCGATGAGCGTGTTGCGGTAGCTGTTGCGTTCTGCTGTGCGCTCAAATGGGAGATCGATCCCGAGCAAGAGCGAGTAGAACCCACGATCGGTCCGGATCTGTGCATCGTCTGATCCCGCTGTCCCCAGCGATCGGCTCTCCCCGAGCGATGCGGATCCGAGCAGCGTCACATCGGCGCGGAGGTTGTCCGCCGCGATCGCGACCCCGCGCTGAGCATCAGCGATCGCGCCGACAGCGACCCGCAGATCAAGACGATTCATCAGCGCAATCAAGATCGCATCGGATTCCAAAAGTTCCATCGGTCCCGCGTCTTCCATCGAAGGCGGAATCAACTCCGCACTCGCATCGGCGGCAAGCACCTCGGTCTCCTCGCTCGAACTCTGAGGATTCAGATACGGTGCGTACCGCTCGGAACCCAGCAAGCGGACGAACTCGTTAGGATCAAGCTGGATCCGCGCATCGGTCGGGAGTCCCATTGAAATTTTGAACTGATCAAGGCGTTGTTCCGCGGTTTGGATCGCGCTGATCCACGAGTTTCTTGCGCGAAGCTCGTCTTGCACCGATTGATCAACCTGAATCTCGGGGAGTCGTCCCGCATCAGCGAGCCGGCGTGCGCGGCGGGTCGAGGACGCGACGCGTTCGTAGTTGTCCGCCGCGTTCTGAACCCGGTCGAGTTGCTGGAGTACCGAGAGGTAGTCACTCGCGATCTGGACCGCGAAGCTTCGTTTGAACCGCTCGAAGGTGTAGATCGCGTAGACCACATCCCGCTCCGCTTGTGTCAACGGCTCGGTCACGACAAACCGGCTCGATCCACGCAGCAGCGGGATCGACAAGCTGGATTCCAGCCGGAGCCCGGTCGAGCCCTCGTTGGTGCCGTTGAGAAGCTTGGCGAGATCCACCGCGAGCAGTCCGGTGAACTGTGCACCGTTTTTGAAGCGCCTTGAGACACTGACGGAATCCTGATGGAGGATACCGTTGGTCTCGGAGGTGGCGCCGATGTTGGAACTCAGGATGGTGTCCGCCATCCCTTGCCAGGTGTTGCGGAAGTTGTTCGCTTCCAGATCGAGCGCAAGGGCGGACTGGAACACGGCTTCTTTCTGAGACTGGTAGGATCGGCTGTTCCGTGCGGCAATCTGGAGCGCGTCTTCGATTGTAAATATTGTGTTTTCAAATGCTTGGGGCGAATCGGCGTCCGCTTGCCCGCGATCATTATTATACGCATCATCGGGCCATTGCTCAATCCGCTGGTCATCAGCAGAACTCGCGCTCGCAGGGACCCGCATCGGGAGGTTCTGGTCAAGCAGCAATCGTCTGCGGAGCGAGTCGCTCGCGGGTTCGATCGTGAACCCATCGCTGTCGTATCCCATTGCGGATTTCCAAGATTCATCGAGAATTCGGCTCGCCGCGTCGTCCGCCTCGGCACGGTAGGACTCCGGAGATCGGCACCCAGCGAGCGTAAAGGCAACCACAGACCCCGCGGTCACCGCTTTCCACACACTGAACTGCTTGCCAACCATGCCGTTCCACCTTGCTACAGAGACCATGATGGACCCGTTCAAGATCATACTATCCAAGTCCAACGGCGTTGCAGCTTTGATATTGCCCATATCGATTCTCATCCACCACATCTGGGACGCAGACTTATGAATCACGCGTCTGTGGCTGAATCGGTCCGGCAATTCTTGCAGTTTCGAGGACCGGGCGGTCAGTCGGTCATCCGGATGATGTCGTCGATCATCTCGAAAGGATCGCCGATGATGGTGGGGTCAATTTCGAGTCGTTTCTCGTTGAGCACTTGCTTGGCGCGGAGAAAGGCTTCGTGTGCTTCAGTGATTTGGTCATCATCAAGTGCTTGCAGCCCCGCAATGACATCGAGAGCTGCGGGGGAACCCAGAAGCGGGAGAAATCGCTTAAATCTATTGGGCTCTGTCCATACCGTCCATCCCTGCTCGACCATCCCGCCCCCGCGTCGCAAGAGTTCGGACGCGGAGGTGTAGTCGCTGTTCAAAAAATGACCGAGCGCCAAAGCGCGAAGGTTCTTGTACCGCCAAGGGTTGTTGTGGTATTCCGGTCCATGATCCAGTTCATACAGCATCAGTTCAGTCGCGGGCAAAAGCAATCGCTCATCAGTCAGGATCTCCAGCGGCTCCTGCACCTGATTGGATGCGGTGTTCATCACCCCAATGAGGACCCTGCCCATGTTCTCGTGTTCTTCTGATTGCGCGATGATGAATCTCATCAACGCATACAGGTGATCCATACTTCCTTGCCACTTCGGAGTCAGCGCGTATGCAAAGTCGGTGTAGGTTGTGTAGTCATCGATCCTCGCATTGATTGCTTGCTCAAACCAAAAACCGATGTCCCGGTCCTTGTGGATCTGCTGACCCATGGTGACGGTGATCAGCTCGTTCGCAGCGCCGGGCCACATCGGACGCAATGTCCACGCCTTGGTCAGGTACTGATGCGCCTTGAGCAAGTGTTTCCGAAATCCACTCCATTGTTCGTCTGTGACATCAGCAGCATATTCCCCACCACGCGATTCCCACGCCAAAGAGCGTTCTAAGCATCCAGAACTGAACTGCCCAATCCAAGGATCAGCATTCGGATCAGCACGAAGGAGTTCGTTGAGTTTCAGTTTGTCTTCCTGCGGGAGCGTGGTGTAGCTTGACCCATGATTCGCGATCCGTATCGCTACAAACTCATGAAAGCGTGGGGCGATCGTTTCAAGGGACGCCGCTTGAACCAGCAGCTCAATTCCATGCTCTCGAGCAAGGGTAATCGTCGTCTGTTCTTCTGGCTGCTCCGAGCATGCGAGAAATAAAGCAGCTTGTAGCCAAGCCGCCGCGGAGAGATATGGAGGGTATCTATTCTCGTCCATCTGGTACGAAATTTCCAGAAGCCGTTCAGCGTGCCAGTGGTAGTCTCGATCCGGCCCATTATCGCTCGGCTGCGAGTAGTGGTACATATATTGAACAAACAACGGGGGCGTATCGTCCAGCTCCAAGAGCTCAGGATACATCGTCCGGAAGGACTCCCTCCGATTTGCGAACCGATCGCCATAGTAAGATCCCGCGCGGACAACCGAGTCGATCAACTCAAAGTACCGTTGTGAACGCTTCGGATCATCCGATGAGAACTCGTCATATTCATTCTGCACAACCGACCAGAGGTAGTCGTATCCAGATTTTTTGAATGATTCTGAGTCCGGATGATTCGATCCATCTTGTCCATGTGCGGCATTGCACACAAGCAAAGAACAAAATCCCAAGGTTGCGATCCAACACCACAAGCGGTCCATACATTCTCCTCAAAGGAGCAGTATAGTGGATCGAGTTGTCCTTGCTCAGAACTCGCTTGAATGGAGCCGGGGGGAATCGAACCCCCGTGCCGATATTGTCAGTAGAGCGCCTCTACGAGCGTAGTCGTTGGTTTGATCTCGATCTTGCACCGGGCAACGACACCCTGTGCTTCGATCCAGCCTCTCGAAACCTCCTTGTCAGCCCGCCAAGAGGCGCCACGGGCTAACCAGTCCGATGATCGTGATCCACCACCGTATCGGACGTCTGGCGGTGGATCCGTAGCCAATAATTAGGCTGCGAGTGCGTACTGCGGTTTGGCAGATATAAAGTTGCGTACTTTTTACGAGGCTAACACGCTCCTCGGCTCGCCACACTAAACCTTCCCAATCCGGTCGAATGCCATATCGGCCCCAAATGATGCTGACGGACCATCCGCCAACGACATCTATTCTATACCGATCACAGCAGGTGCGGTTCGTTCAATCTTGGCGTACTACCCAGAATGGGTACTTCGTTCCTCAAATAGGCTCGAATTTCCTTTCTATGAAGCGTTATCGTCCGATGATGCGCCGTCTGCCTGATAATCAACCCGGACCTGAAAGCGTGAAATAGGTTGCGTCAAACCGATTAATTTTATTGAAATTATGTGGGATTCGTGTACATTGGAACCATCGCTCCGAGAATTCGTGTCGGGCGATGTCCGGTCTCATCGTGGAGGTATTACAGATGTCGAAGTTTACTCGTACGCTTTCGGTCGTTGCTGGGTTGGCAGTCCTTGCCCCGCTCGCAACCACCACAACCGCTCAAACAACGGTGATGCACCGTCAAGCATCTGCTTCAACCGCTGAGAAGCGTGCGATGATCCGGGCTGCTCAAGGCGAACTCGGTCACTCCGTTGCTCGACAATGGAACGATGTTCTGCTGGACTCGATCCGCAAGGATTTCGCTCGTCCGACTGTGCACGCTCGGAACCTCTATCACACCAGCGCCGCGATGTGGGACGCGTGGGCAGCGTATGACGCGCAGGCCGATCAGGTACTCCATCACGAGAAGCTCAATGCGAAAGATGTGCAAGCCGCACGCGAAGAAGCGATCAGCTACGCGATGTACCGCTTGCTCCGTCATCGCTTCATGTTCTCCCCCGCGGCTCCGACCGTGTTCCCTGAGTTTGATGCACTGATGGCTGAACTCGGATACAGCACCAGTTTCACCAGCACCGCTGGCAACAGCCCCGCGGCACTTGGCAACCGCATCGCAGCAACCATCATCCAGTTTGGTCTCAGCGATGGCGCCAACGAGTTGGGTGGGTACAACAATACATTCTATGCGCCGATCAACGATCCATTGCTCCCAGATTTTCCGGGGAACCCAGACATCGCTGATCCCAACCGCTGGCAACCACTCGCGCTTCAGTTCTTCTACGATCAGGGTGGCAACCCGATCCCAGACGGATACCCACCAGCGCTGAGTCCCGAATGGGGGAATGTGACTCCATTCTCATTGAACGAGAACGATGTGAATGTGTATGAGCGTGATGGGCACGATTGGGCCGTATGGCACGATCCAGGCGCACCACCTCTTTACGGCACTCTCGAGGGCGATGCTCGCTACAAATGGGGCAACGAAATGGTCGTCACTTGGTCGTCGCACCTTGATCCAACCGATGGCGTCATGATCGATATTTCACCAGGCGCGATCGGTAACTCACCACTCGCAGAAGTTGCTGAAGAACTTGATTTCTACAACAAGCTCGAAGGCGGAGACTGGGGACAAGGTTGGGATCTGAACCCAGTCACCGGCGAACCATACACGCCGCAGATCGTCCCCCGCGGCGACTATGGGCGCATCCTCGCCGAGTTCTGGGCCGACGGTCCGGACTCTGAAACACCGCCCGGTCACTGGTTCACACTCCTGAACTATGTCTCCGATCACCCGCTCCATGAGAACCGCTTCATGGGGCAGGGCCCGGTCCTCGAGAGTCTCGAATGGGATGTGAAGTCCTACCTCATTATGGGCGGCGGGATGCACGACATCGCGATCGCTTCGTGGTCTGTCAAGGGGTACTACGACTACATCCGTCCGATTTCCGCGATCCGCTATATGTGTGATCTCGGTCAGTGCTCGGATCCAGGGTTGGCTTCGTACCACCCAGGCGGCGTCAACCTGATCCCGGACCAAATCGAGCTCGTTACCGCAGAATCCACCGCAGTGGGTCAGAAGCACGAGCACCTCGCAGGCAGCGAAGGCAAGATCGCGATCAAGTCATGGCGCGGCCCAGACTACATCAAAAATGAAGATACTGATGTTGCGGGCGTGGGCTGGATCCTTGCTGAAAACTGGTGGCCATACCAGCGTCCAAGCTTTGTGACCCCACCATTCCCAGGTTATGTCTCCGGCCACTCGACCTACTCGCGCGGTGCTGCGGAAATCATGACCCTGCTCACAGGCGACGAGTTCTTCCCAGGCGGCATGGGTGAGTTCGAAGCACCGATGAACGAGTTCCTCGTCTTCGAAGACGGCCCATCAATGGACATCACCCTGCAATGGGCAACCTACCGCGACGCGTCGGACCAATGCTCGCTCTCGCGTATCTGGGGCGGTATCCACCCACCAGCAGATGACATCCCCGGTCGTCACATTGGTCTTGAAGCAGGACCAGAAGCATTCACCGAAGCACGCCGCTACTTCAACGGCATGAAGTCCTGCCCCGCAGATTTCAACGCGGACGGCCGCGTGAACTTCTACGATATTTCCAAGTACCTCAACGCGTACATGAGTAACGATCAAATCGCTGATCTCACACAAGACAACGCACTGGATATCGACGACATCTTCGGGTTCATCGATGCGATGAACGCTGGTTGCCCATAATCGATCAAGCTCAAGAGTTCAGTACAGCACCCGCATTCGTGCGGGTGTTTTTTTATGATCTATGAGTTGATGCAACAGCGGCGGACTCAGCAGCAATCGAGCGGACCGCTCCGAGGAAGCGTTCGATTTCTTCGCTCGTTGTCGTCGATCCCGGGGAGACACGAACCCCGCCGTTGTCTCCGTTCCCCAGCGCACGATGCGCCAGCGGTGCGCAGTGTGAACCGGCGCGAGTCGCGATGTTGAACTCGCGATCGAGCCGGTCAGCGAGGGCGCGCGGGTCAATCGAGTCGATATTGAACAGGACAACCGGGGTCCGCCCTTCAACGCAAGGCTTTCCGTAGATTCGCACATGCTCGATGCCGCTGAGTCCATCGATGATCTGCGAAGTGAGTTTCATTTCGTGAGCGTGATGGGTCGGGTCCAATGCTTTCATCGCCGCGACGAGTCCCGCGAACCCAACCGCGTTGGAAGTCCCCGCTTCGAGCGCATCAGGGAGCTGGGTTGGCATCTCGAGCCCCGGCGCTATGGAGCCGGTCCCGCCTCGACGCTCGCAGAAGACGCGTGATTCGTTCTGGGTGCAGTTGTCGGGGAACGCTTTGCAGCTCAGGTACAGCGCGCCGGTCCCGGTCGGTCCGCCGAGCCCTTTGTGTCCCGCGATTGCCAAGAGATCGATACCCATGGTCTGAACATCGATCTTGATATGACCAAGCGTTTGCGCACCGTCGACCAGAACAAGTGCTTCGGGCGCGGCTTGGCGCACGCGTTTGATCGCTTCTTCGATCGGTTGGATCGATCCCATCGCGTTGGAGGCGTGGGTCATGCACACCAGCGCGGTGCACTCGTCGCACGCATCGGCAACCTTCTGAGGCTCGATGCATCCAAACTCGTCGCACTCCACATAGGTGAGCTTGATCTTGTCATCCGATGCATAGCAATGCAGTGTTCGGAGGACCGCGTTGTGTTCGAGGACGGTGGTGACGATGTGAACGGGACCATCGCACCCGCGCCGCTGCGCAGCGCGGATGACGCCATGGATCGCGAGGTTGAGCGCGTCGGTGCAGCCATGGGTCAATACGACTCGTGAAGGGCTGGGTGCGTTGATGAGCCGCGCGATTTTGAAGCGGGCTTCTTCGATCACATCGCCCGCAGCACGCGCGAGTTTGTGACCACCACGACCGGGATTGCCCGCTTTGTGGTTGAGGAACTCGACCATCGCTTCGCCGACGCATGATTGTTTGGGCCAGCTGGTCGCGGCGTTGTCAAGATAGATCAAAGGCATGGACATGAAACCCGCTCCTCAACTCGTATACTTTGTGGCCCAGATGATATTCTATTTCTCCCTTTCAGGCACGAAGAATGGATGATTGAGAGGGCTGAATCGAGGTTCGTATGAAAATCGCCGTCATCATCCCCGCAGCGGGTATGTCCACCCGCTACAACTCCACGCAGGACGCGGATCCGCTCGGGATGGGTCGATCGAAACTCGATGAAGACCTTGGCGGGAAGACCGTCCTCCAGCGGACCATCGAGCTCTTCAACACCAGACCCGAAGTCCACCAGCTCGTCGTCGTCGGCCCGCACGATCCCGATGCGATGAGCAACTTCATACTCCGGCACGCGGACCGGATCAGCCTGCTCGGTGCGGAGTTGGTGGTGGGTGGGAAGGATCACCGCTGGGAGAGTGTCCACGCCGCGATGCAAGTGGTGTCTCCGGATGCGACCCATGTCGCGATCCACGATGCGGCTCGTCCCGCGACTCCGCTGGATTTGATTGATCGGGTGTTCGACGCCGCGGCTCGCTTCGATGCGGTGATCCCGGTTGTCCCGGTGGGCGACACCATCAAGCGTGTCTCGTCTGAAACCATCGATGACAAATCTGAAGCGGACCCACTCGCCGCGATTTTGGGCGCTGGCGAAGCGAACCCGATGCACGAGGTGGTGGGGGGGATCGACCGAGTCGATGCGGTGATGGTGCAGACGCCTCAGGTGTTTGCGCGTTCGCTCATTGAGCGTGCGTACCAGCAAGAGGATCTGTCCTCAACGGATGACGCGGGATTGATCGAACGGCTCGGCGAGCGCGTCGTGACGGTGATGGGTGATCCACGCAATATGAAACTCACCCACGCGGGAGACCTACCGGTGCTGCGTGCGGTGATGAATGTGCGCGACGACAAATCCCGTGCTTCGCACAAGCGATTTTGAGTGGAAACAACAGAAGTCGATCGGAATCAGTAGCGTCGGATGACACCCTTGACGATGCCTTGGATCTGGCAGAACTGCACGCGGATCGGATCAAAGTCCGGGTTTGCGGGCTGCAGACGGATGTGATCTGATTCTTTGTAGAAGGTTTTGAGTGTGGTTGATCCGTCTTCGAGGAGCGCGACGACGCGGTCGCCGTTGGATGCGACCTGGGCGCGTTTGAGGAGGATGAGGTCACCATCGAGGATGCCCTCGTCCCGCATGGACTCACCATCGACAATGAGCGCGAAGGTTGAGCCCGCATCATCGACGGTGCCGAGGAACTCGACGAGGTCGACTTCATCGGATTCAGCGACCTTCTCGATCGGGTAACCCGCGGCGATCTTGCCGACGAGTGGGTATTTCATTGGACGAGATTCGTCGGGAACCGCGATCCCATCAGCAATCGACAAAGAGCGTGCCTTGTTCGCTTCGCGGACCAACGCTCCCTTTTTGATCAGCGCTTCGACGTGCTCGAACACGGTCACTTTGCTGACGCCGATCTCGTCGGCGAGCTCTTGCATCGTCGGGGAATAGCCACGGCGAATTCGTGAATCGCGGATAAGCTGGAGAATTTTGAGCTGCTTTGGAGTGAGATTCATGATTCGGATCCTTCCGCTTGCTGGAACTGGTGAGCGTGGTGTGTACACCTGAGAGTTTCGAAACTTGCACGAGGACTTCAGTAAGTGTCCCATGCTGGGCTTTCATCGCTTTGTGACCGCTGACGAGCATGCCCAGATCGAGCAAGCGTTGCCGGCGAGCAACCGAAATCAGACCCGTCTCAAGCGAGCGGCCTGCGTGTTCCCCATGCGAGCTGTCCTCGCAGAACCCGCTCCTGGGGCGGAGCACGAGTGACCCAAACGCGGCTTTTTGATCGTCGTATTCCAGTGCATAGTCGCCGCCGGGGCCGAGCTTGAGGAGAGGTGATTGGGTCTGACTTGTCATTTGAGGAACTCGATTTCAGGTCTGGATTCGTGAGTCACACGCTGTGTGTGCTCGATCTGCTTCCATTCTGATCGGGTCTTCCTCGGGTGACCAAACACCTTTTCTCAACCAATGTTCGGTCAATGATAGCCGATCATCGCCCCGACGGCAAGAGCATATGGCATTTCTGAGGAAATTCGAACGAAAGCGGGCCACAAATGTGGGTTATCGGGTCCAAAAAAACCCGGCGCAAATCCTGCCGTGACCCGAACAAACAAATGGTTATCGGGTCTAAATCAAGACTTTTGGTGGTCATCGGGGCGAGAAGTTAGCGGGTTCGTTCAAAGTGCGGACCCGCGCGGCGGATCCTGCCCTGGATTTCGAGCATCGTTGCCGACGCGCGGACCTGACCGGGCTCGAGTCCCAGTTGTTCGGACAACTGATCTCCCGTCCGAGGTTCAGCCAACGCTTCAAGGATCTGCCGACTGACGGGATCAAGGTCCCCGATCGGTTCCGGTGCGAGGGGTGGGCTGGGTTGGTTCGTTGAACGAGATGTATATGACCGAGCGTTGACGGAAACGCCTGATCGCAAGTTCCCAGCGGAGCGTTCGAGAATCTCGATCACTTCCCCCGGCTCAGTGACCAAGTGCGCGCCGGTTTTAAGCAAATCGTTGCTCCCGCCAGAGGCACTCGAATCCGCGCGTCCCGGGACCGCGAAGACTTCTCGATTGTGATCTTCAACCGCGTGCCGAGCGGTGATGAGTGCGCCAGATCGTCGTCCCGCTTCGATGACCAATACGCCGAGGGATAAACCAGAGATGATCCGGTTGCGTGCGGGGAAGTTTTCGCTCGTTGGAGGTGTGTGGAAGGGGAGTTCGGAGATCACCGCGCCGCCTGTGTCTGCGACGCGATCGAAGAGGGCCGCGTTTTCTTTGGGATAGACATGACCGAGACCGCACCCCAGCACGACGAGCGTCTTGCCCCCGGCGTCCATCGCGCCCCGGTGCGCTGCTGAGTCGATCCCGCGTGCGCCGCCGGAGACGATGGTGAACCCCGCGCTTCCCAGCGAGCTTGCGAAACGGGTTGCTTGCTCGGTGCCATAGATGGTGCACTTGCGTGATCCGACCATCGCGAGGGGGTGTTTGTGGGATTCGGGATCGAGCGTGCCGCGGAATTGGAGGACGGGCGGAGCGCCTGGGATCGCGCGGAGCATCTCGGGGTAGTGGTCATCCATGATGGTGACGATGGAGGCACCGGCGCTTGCAACCGTTTCAAGCTCTTTTTGAGCCATCCCAGACGCATCGGCGCGGGTGGTGATGATTTTGGATGCGGTTTGCTGACCGATCCCGTCGACCCGGGTCAGTTGGCTCTGGGACATCGAGAAGACGCCGCCGGGGGAACCTGCGGTGCGGATGAGTCGATCGATCCGGACTGGTCCGAGTCCTGGGATCAGGGTCAACGCGAGCAGATCGCGTGAGTCCCTACTGATCGTCGTCGCCGCGTTCATTCAAAGGACTCGACAACCGGGACCGGGGCGTACCCCCTGCCCTTGGTCTTTTCGTTGAACTCAAGGAGCCGACCGACAACCTCGATGTTTGAGTCCAAGCGGACACTGGTCAGCACACGCATCAGGACGATCTGCTGGGTGTATTGGTACGCGGGATCGGGTTTGCGGATGGTCACAAAGACCCGCTTGCCATCGGGGGTGAGTTCGGTCGCGTCCAGACGGATCGACCATCCCGGAGAGGGTGCTTGCATGACCACGAGATGACGGTCTTCGCCGGATTCGACGGCGATGGGCGGTGCTTTGACGATCCGGACCAGTGCGGTGTCGTCGCGTTCCCAGATGCGCTGGATGCATCCCGGGATGGACAGCGCCATCAGCGCCGTCAAGGCGATCGCGATGAGCCGAAGGGGTGTTGGGTTTGAAAGGGGGCGATTCAAGGCGAGAAACATACACACATCTCCACGGGTGTTCGATATGTGTATGGTAGTGTGAAGGGTCCAGTTGTGCAAGCAAGATCCGCTCTGCTGGCGAACTACGCGTAGATATCCAATGCGTGGCCGGTCGCGGGAATGTATTGCTGGTGGAGACGAACCTCGACACCGACGAGCTTTGGGGTGGGTTCTGGTGGGATGATCTCGCCGAGTGATGGGAGCAGCGGGGTGGACATCGCTGGATTCTCGACCGTTTCAGATGCTGCTTGAGGCGTATGGATCTCGGAGAGTTCAAACCGGTCCAGCCCTCGGCTTGCCAAACGGTTGGCTTGGAGGAACCGGTGGAATGGAGCCGCGCCGGGTGGCGCGTCGTAGGCATCGCGGGGGCGCACATTGCTCACGCACCGGACGATCGGCGAGACGAGGTGTGTCGAGTTGATGCCATTGGAAGCCATGCCAATGGAGTTGCGAACCCAGTGCCTTGGGTATGAGTTTGGTCAGCGTCCGAAAATACCGATTCGGAATCGGACTATTGCGGGAAGTCAGGGGATTATCCTGTTTCGACTGTGTCGGATCATGCGGGGTGTTGCGTCCTGACCACACCATCCGAGGCGTACCATCCTCAACGATGCGGACCGACGACCTCGATTTTGAACTCCCCGAAGCTCTGATTGCGACCAAACCCGCGTCGCCGAGGGATTCATCGCGGCTGTTGGTGGTTTCGCGGTCGGACCCGGATCGGTTGGAAGATCGGGTGTTTTCGGATCTGCCGGAGCTGTTGAATCGTGATGACCTGCTGGTGTTCAACCGGTCGGGGGTGGTCCCTGCGCGGTTCAGGGGGAGCAATCTTGAAACGGGTGGTGCGGTCGAGGGGTTGTATTTGCATGAGGCGCCGGGATCGTCATCCGAGCGTGTGCTGTGGGTCGCGTATGTGAAGACCAAGCGTCCCAGAGTGGGTCGGCGTGCGGGGTTGATTGACCCGACTGGGAACGCGACCGATGCGGTGATCGAGTTTGTGGAGCCGTTCCCGTCTGAAGGTCCCGGCGCGTGGGTGCTCGCGGTGGATGGGATGGTCGGCAAGAACACGCAGCAGATTCTCGATGCGGTGGGGGGGACTCCGCTGCCGCCATATATTGTGTCCCAGCGGAAAGCGAGGCATGAGGAGATCGCGGATGCGTCGGATCGTGCGTCGTACCAGACGATGTACGCGGATCTCAACGATTCGGGGTCCGTCGCGGCACCAACGGCGGGACTCCACTTTACCGATCGCGTGATGTCCGGATTGGTACATCAAGGCGTCCGCACCAGCGAGGTTGTCCTCCATGTCGGCGCGGGGACTTTCAAACCGATCGAAGCGGATCGACTCGAAGACCACGACATGCACTCGGAACAATGCTCGATGGGATCTGCGGCTCAGCACTTCACCCAGGGCAAACCAGGCGATGGCCGCGTGTTTGCGGTCGGTTCGACCTCCGCGCGGACGCTCGAAAGCTTTGCGGGGGTGCATGGTTCGGGCGGTTCGATTGATCAGCCGATCAATACGCGGATTCTGATCTCGCCGGGGTATGACTGGCGGTGGGTCGATGGGATGGTGACCAACTTCCATCTCCCACGCTCAACGCTCATCGCGATGGTCGCGAGCATGCTTGATGTGCCTGGCGCGGATTGTTCGGGGATCGAGCGGGTTCGAGAGATCTATGCACACGCGATCCACAATCAGTACCGGTTCTTCAGCTATGGGGACGCGATGTTGATCCTGCCTTGAGATTGTGGGGATTACTGGCCGCGGATCGAGTGTGTGTGGTATCGTGTTTATGTGTCTGAAATGGGCACTGATGGACGATACAAGGGGCTGATTGTGGCCCAATTGAGGGCGAACTCGAAAAGGTGAGTTGATGGACCTGCACACACTGATCGATGGCATCGAGCTGACGCGCCTTGGGGGCGCGGCGGGTGCTGATGATCTCCGGTCGATCCGGGTGTGCGACCTGACGGAAGATTCGCGTACCGCGCTGCCGGGCTCGTTGTTTGTCGCGCGAGCGGGGACCAAGGAACAAGGGGCACGCTTTATTGACGAAGCGGTGCACGCTGGAGCCGTTGCGGTGCTGACGGACAACACCGAAGCAACTATCCCAAAGGGATCTCGCGCGGCGTTGCTTTACAACCCAAACGCATCAGAGATCGGCGCGATCCTCGCGGAGCGGTTCTATGGGCATCCGGGCAAAGCACTCGCGATCGCAGGCGTGACTGGGACCAACGGCAAGACCACCATTGCACACCTAACCCAGCAGATCATCAAGCACTTCTCGATGCCAAACTCCAAGCACCGGATCAAGTGCGGGTTGATCGGGACTGTTGTGATTGATGATGGACAAGAGCGCAGCGTCGCGTCCATGACGACCCCTCCCGCGATCGAGTTGAGTCGAACACTTTCGACGATGGTCGAGCACGGGTGCAAAGCGTGCGTGATGGAAGTGTCGAGCCATGCGTTGGATCAAGGACGAACCAGTGCGGTGGAGATTGATGGTGCGGGGTTTACGAACCTGACCGGGGATCATCTGGACTACCACAAGACGCTCGAATCCTACTCGAACGCAAAGACCAAGCTCTTCGCGAATCTCAGTGATGGGAGTTCCGCGTTGATCAACATGGATGATCCCGCGGGACAGACCATGATGGATGCGTGCCGAGGGGGCGTGCATGTGCTTGGGTGCTCGATGTGCGATCGGGACGCCGCGTGGTATGGGGAGATTGTGAATCGGACAATGGAGGGGATGCAGGTTTCGATCACCGGACCCATCGGCGTGATTGAATCGTGCGTGCCGTTCTTTGGTGACTACAACGCGAGCAATGTGGTGATCTCGTTGGGGCTTGCAGATGTGCTGCTCGCGAAAGTCGGGATTGATCCCGAAACGAGAATCGCAGGATTCATCCGTGCACTCCCAACGCTCCATCTTCCGAGCGGAAGACTTCAACGCGTCAGCAGCGATCGTGATGATCTAAGTGTCTTCGTCGACTTTGCGCATTCGGACGATTCGATCCGGAGTTCGCTCGGCGCAGTGAGAGGAGTGCTTCCAGAAGGGGCATCCCTGTGGTGTGTCTTCGGGTGTGGTGGTGATCGAGATCGGACAAAGCGTCCACGCATGGGACAAGCGGCGTGCAACGGTGCGGACCGGATCGTGCTCACAAGCGATAACCCACGGAGCGAGAAACCATCGCAGATCGTGGACGATGTGCTCTCGGGTCTCGATCAATCGCAGCAGGCGCGCGTCGAGGTGCAGGTGAATCGTGATCAAGCGATCCGGTATGCGATCGAACACGCGAAGGCGGGCGACGCGATCGTGATCGCGGGCAAGGGGCATGAAGCGGAGCAGATCCTGTCGGACCACCTGGGCAACCCGGTTGTGCACCACTTCGACGACGCGGAGCACGCGACCGATGCACTCAAGGATCGACGGAGCAGAGCGGAGGCAAGCGCATGAACGGACTCGGATGGGACAACGCGGTATGGACCTCGATTGGTCGATGGGTGATCGAACCCAAAGCGGGCGATCAAACGCCGAGTGGTGCGGCGATCGACACGCGTGTGTTGATTCGCGGACAGATATTCGTAGCGTATGTTGGGGAGCGCGTGGATGGGCATGCGTACCTGAGCGCGGCCAAATCCAAAGGCGCAGCAGTTTGCATCGTCACGGACGCGTCCAAGATACCTGATGGATTTGATGTCCCGACACTGATCGTCAAGAATCCGACCGACGCGATGACGGTGCTCGCGGCACACTGGCGGTCGCAGTTCGCAGGAACCGTCATCGGGATCACCGGTTCCAACGGCAAGACCACCACGACACGATTGGTCTACGCGGTGCTCAGCGAGCATGGCAACGCGTGGGTGTCGTCCAAGAGCCACAACAACGCGATCGGGGTTCCGATGTCGGTGCTCAACACGCCGCTGAGTTCGGACTTTGCGATCTTTGAGCTCGGGACTTCGAGTCATGGCGAGATCGCAGAACGCGCCGCATTGGTGCAGCCCGACATCGCGGTGATCACCTCGATCGGGCGGGCGCATCTGAAGGAACTCGGATCGATCGATGGCGTGTGCGCCGAGAAAGCGAGCATCCTGCTCTCGACCAAATCACGCGGGATTGTTCCAAGCGGGGTCGAACCACTCGATCGCGTCATCAGCGCACTCGCGGTGTCGTGCGAGATCGAACGGCTCGACCAGTCACGATTGAAAAACATCATCATCGCAGAGCAGCGCGTGGAGTTTGAGCTTGATGGGAGCAAGTTTCAGGCGCCGGTCCCCGGAGCGCACAACGCGTCGAATGCCGCGATGGCGGTGTTGGTCGGTCGAGCGTGCGGGATGGATGATGCGGACATCGCGCATGGACTTCTCAACGCCAAACTCCCCGAAATGCGGCTCGACCGTGTCGAAATCCCGACCAAGAGCGAGCCCATTGTCATCTACAACGACGCGTACAACGCGAATCCAGATTCCACACGAGCAGCATTGTCCTTCTTCGAATCAATCAATCCCGACACACACAAGGTCATCGTGCTTGGCGACATGCTCGAACTCGGGTCTTCAGGACCCGATGAGCACGCGTCGCTGGTCAGCGAACTTGATTCGGTTCAGGGTCGCGTGGTGTTGGTCGGTCCGCTCTACCACGCCGCGGCGGAGGGGTCGGCATACGAACGATGGACCGCGATCGATGATTTCACGATGACGGAGGTTGCACGATCGATCAAGCCGGGGGATGTGGTGCTGCTCAAAGGATCGCGTGGGGTGGGTTTGGAGCGGCTGGTGTATATCCTCATCAATCGGCACACGATCTATGCGAAAGTGGGCGCCAAATCTGGTAGCACCGGGATGACTGAGGGCACGGACGCTTCATGATCTATATTCTGCTTGACATGTTGCGTGGGTGGTTGGTGGATCACAAGCTGTACGCGTACTTCCGCGTGTTTGATGAAATCCAGTTCCGGACTTTGATGGCGGCGGGATTGTCGTTTGCGATCGTGGTGTTCTTCGGGAAGCGCGTGATCCGGATGCTGGTGCGACTCAAGATCGGCGATGCGGGCGAGACCGACGCGGCGCTCCTCCGCGAGCATGCCGCGACCAAAGCGAATGTCCCGACGATGGGCGGCATCCTGATCTGCGGCGCGATCTTTATCTCCACCTTCTTGCTCGCGGATATACGCGTCAACATTGTCTACCTCGGATTGTTCACGCTTGTATGGATGGCGGTCGTGGGGGGCGCAGACGACTATCTGAAACTCACCGCATCAACGCGTGGCACGGGGCGTCAGGGTTTGTATTCATGGGAGAAACTCGTCTTCCAGCTCGGGATCGGGCTGATCGTCGGGTTCTTCGCGTACCGCTACGGCGTGCAGATCGAGGATGGCGTGCAAGTCGATTCGATCTCGCATGTGCTCAACCTCCCGTTCCAACGGACCTATGAACCCGGGACGAAGTTCGCTGCGGATGGTTTGATTTATCTCGGACTCCCCGCGTTCATGATCCTGTCGATGCTGGTCGTCGCGGGGCTCTCCAACGCGGTTAACATGACCGATGGCATGGATGGTCTGGCCGCGGGAATCAGCGGGATTGTGTGCTTTGCGTTGATTCTGCTCTCGCTGGTCGCGGGACAGCTCAGCTCGGCGCAGTATCTGTATGTGCCCTATGTCCCAATGGCGGATGAGCTCGCGGTGATCTCCGGCTCGATGTTCGGCGCGTGCCTTGGGTTCTTGTGGTGGAACTGCAAACCGGCGCAGATCTTTATGGGGGACACCGGATCGCTTGCGCTCGGTGGGATGATCGGGTACATCGCGATCATCACGCGCCAAGAGTTTGTCGTCCTCCTCATGTGCGGCGTGTTCATCTTCGAAATCCTGTCCGTGGTCATGCAGGTCGGATGGTTCAAGTACACACGGATCAAAACCGGGACCGGACGACGCATCTTCCGCATCGCGCCATACCACCACCACCTCCACCAAGGGGGCTGGGCGGAGAATCAGGTCGTCGCTCGGCTGTGGTTGATCTCGATCCTGCTGGTGATTGTCGCGATGGCGTCACTCAAACTGCGGTAGTGGACGCTCGATCAGCAGTCTTGGTTTGCGGAGGATGACGCGGTCTTGGATGGGCCCGTTGATTCCGGGTTCGACGCTGATGATGAGCTCGGTGGTGCCTTTCGGGAGATCAACTGTGATTTCGACCTCATCGCGCGTCGGGTTGAGTCGATGCGATTCGATCTCCACCAGCTGCGATCCATTCGATCCCGCGGCGATGATCAACTCGCAATCCGACCACCGACCCGCGATCAACTCCGCGACGCACGCGAACCGTGATGCGGGTTCTTCGATGGTGTAGCGGAGCTGCACCGGTGCTTTGAGATCAAGATCACTGAGCCCCGAGTTGGGGATCTGCTCGATGAGTTCGCTCGGATGCGGTGTCCACGAGCGATCCCCGGCGGGTGAGATTTCTGGGGTCAGTGAACCCAGGGGGATCAAATCCACCGACGCGTGCTCGTTGTCGATGCCTGCGAAGCGTTGGGGATCGAACTCGATAAGTGTGCTTTGGGATGGGGTTCCAGTGTTGTTGTGTTGGAAGATCAATGCGTGTGCGGAGCCGCTGATGGTGGTGGAGGCGTTGAGGGAATCGGTGAGCATGCGGTGGTCCGCATCGAGATATAGGTATGTGCCGGCGATGGTCACGGGATCGGTTGCGAGTTGTACTGCGGAGGTTTGATCGAGCTGGAAGGTCCGGATGACGCCATCGGTGTCGATGGAGACAGACTCGCCGATCGATTCAATGAACCCGGTGAGCGTGTCGTTGTTGAGCAAACGGATCGCATCGTTCCCGTTGCTGTCAATAGAAGTCTCGGACATTGGGACCATCACGAGCGAGCGGAGATGATCGAGGGTGATCGTGCGTGGTTCGGAATCGAATGCGGTGATGAACTGCAAGCGGTCGGGATCATCGCTGTCCTGCACAAGTGCTTGAAGGCGTTGGTCATCGGTGAAGGTGATCAATGCAGGTGTGCCCGATCCCGCGAAGGTGTATTCCCACGCGGATGCACGCTCCGATGGAAGCACGAAGAACACCTGATCCAGAGGCGTGCTGGTCTCAAACCCTGTTTGATCGAGGAAGTGCACCATCCTGCGATCGATCCTTGGGGATCGGATCTCGCTCATCGTCAGGTCGGTGCGGAGGAGGTGCCAATCCGCGTTCGCATTGCTGACACAGGAGAGGCAAAGAGTCGGAATGATCACACTGAATCGCAAAGAGGATCTCATTTCTGGAAGATCGGCAGATACCGCTTGGGCATCTGAAGAATAATGAGTGACATCGCGGTGCCGTACACTTTGCCCGCGGATCGGTCCTCCCATGCGCCGTCGTCGAGCTGGGTTTCGATCAGTTCTTTGCGGATCGCGGGCCACCAGGTGTCCCAGTAGTCGTCTCCCGCGAGGAACATGGTTTGGACGGCGTAGTACTGTCCATAGAAGTAATGTGAGCGTGAAGGGGTGGTCGAGCCGGGGAGGGCGGTGCCCATCAGGTATTCGAGTCCGCGATCGATTGAGTCGTCGGAATAGATCCCCGCATAGTACAGACTCGCGACTCCCGCTGCGGAGCGGGGCCATGCGCTTGATCCCGCGCTGGTCTGGTAGCGGAACCCGCCGTCGGGGTTCTGGGCTTGTCGAACATACTCGACCGCGCGGTCGATGGTCTCGCTGGAGACTTCGATCCCCGCGTTGCGCGCCGAGCGGAGCGCCATGATCTGACAGATGGTCACGGAAACATCCGCATCGTATGGGACTGGGTTGTAGCGCCATCCGCCTTCATCGTTCTGGGTTTGCTCGATGAGCCGGACCGCTCTCACTAGTGATTCGTGGATCTGGGTGCTGATTGCTGTGTCTGCTCCGCCCGCAGTCATGCCGTAGATTTCACCGAGGAAGAGGGTCGCGAATCCGTGCCCGTACATCGGGCCGTTGTTTGCTTCTGCGGTGATGAGCCCGTTCTCTTTGGTCGAATCGAGGACGAAGCGGAGACCACGCATGATGTGGTCGCTGTATGGACCGCGCGATGCGGTGTTGCCGTCGCCCATAAACGCAAGGCACGCGAGGGAGGTGATCGCGACATTCTTCCCGAACCGCCCGCCTTCCCATGAGCCATCGTCGCTCTGGGTGGTCGCGAGGTAGTTGATTGCGTTGGCAATGGTCTGGTCGAGTTCGGGAGTGATCTCCGGACCGGCGACCGGTGCTGGTTGATTCGCGGGTTGAGCGGTCGTGGGATTCGATGACGCCGCGAGGAGCGAGCATGCGAGGAGTGCGGGGAGATGTTTCATTCTTCATCCTCCGCGAGTGCTTTGTAGTAGCGTTCGGTCAAGCTCCGGTACAGCTCAGAGTACGGCTCGTCGAGCCCCTGGCTTAGCGCATCGCGGAGGCGTTCTGGGAGACTTCCCCATCGAGCGATCGCGTTGTTCCGGTTGTTGGATCCGACCTCGTTCGAGCCGGGCGGCGTCGAGCCATCGCCGGGTTCACCGGTGCCGGTGGAGGGGCTCGGTTGCTGGGATTGCTGGTTGGGTTGTTGTTGGCTCGATGAGGATGAGGACGATGATCCGCCGCTGCTTCCAGAGCTTTGGTTCTGCTGCGCTGATTCGATGACCTGGTCGAGCTTGCGGATGATGTCCTCTTGCATCCGCTGCGTTGCGAGTCCGGTTTCATTGGTCTCCAGCCGATCCGCGGCTTGACCCATCAACCCGACCGCTTGGGCGAACGCTTCAGCGGTTTGCTGCGCGGACAACGCTTGATCGATCTCGGTGTTGTCTGGTGCTTCGGATTCGATTTCGAGACCGAGCAGTTCGTCGAGGGATGGGACACGCGTGGGCTGGGTGCCATCTTGTGCAATCGCGCCCATGCTCGACACGAGCATGACTCCAAGTGCAATCGCGGAATGTGGTCTCAAACTCATCACGGCGTTGGGTCCTCAGTCGGTTTCTCGGTGGAGTCCTCAATAGGTTGTTCGTCCGATGGGCGTGCCGGGTTCATCTCTTCGATCAACCGCCGCCCTTTCTCTGCAAGTTCTCGTTGCATCTGCCCGTTTTTTCGGACTCGGTTCTGATCCGGGGTGTCTTGTTCTGACAATGCCCTTGTTTGCGTCGCGGCGAGTTGCTGCAAGGTTCGCAGCAACTGGAGCTGCGCGATGGGTGGGATGACGGGTTCTTGTCCACCTCCGCCTTGTCCGCCACCATCGCCGCCTTGTCCGTCTTCGAACTCGTCGGATTGGGGTTGGTTCTGATTGCCGAGCACATCGATGAGCGCGGTGAGGATCGTCGCGATGCCCTGCTGGTCGTTGGCAACCATCGGATCGACTGATTGTTCATTCAATTCAGAGGAGACCGAATCGAGCAGTTGCTCAAGCTGATCATGCGCCAACGAGAAGATCGGTGCTTCACTGAGTTCTTCGGTTTCTTGAAGCATTGTTTGGAGCGATTCACTGAGTGAATCTTCGCGCCCGCTGAGCTGGCGAGCCGCGGCACGCTGGCGGCGGTTGAGCGGTTGTCCGACGAGCGGTGAGGTTTCCAACGAGATCTGGGCTTGCTGATTGAGCGCGTCCTGATATTTGGATCGGAGTTCCTCACGAAGCTGCTGCGCCTGACGATCCGCGGCCTGCTCGTCCTGACGCTGCGCCTCTTCGAGCGCCGCTTGCAGATGGACCATCGCAGAAAGCTCAGATTGGCGAGCGGTTACTTGGTCTTGCGGCTCAGCACGCAGCGCGGTGATCGCGTCGTTCTGTGCGTCAGCGGCTTTGGTCATTGATTCCGCGATAGATTGAGTTTCGGGGAACGCTTCCGCCGCGTCGTCGCGGACCGCGAGCGTGTTATCGCGGATGGTGATCATCGGTCGATCGAGGTTTGGCAGTCCCTCATCCAATCGACCGAGTTCGTGATCATGGTCTTCGAGCAGGCCTTGGATGGACTCCATGATCGACGCGAGCTTTCTGCGGAGTGCGGAGTCGCGGTTTTTCTGTGCTTGCTCGATCTGCTCGATCATGTTGTCGAGTTCTTCGAGGACTTGTTGCTGCGTTGCCGCTGCGGACGAGGTCTGGTTCTCCGCGAGTTCGTCTCCGGATTGGGCGAGTTGTTCCTCGACTCCAGAGTTGCGTCCCTGGGTTGCTGCGTCTCGGATGCCCTGCGCTCCAGTCGGATTGTTCTCTTCGAGCGCATCGGCTTGTTTGTCGAGCGCGTCGATGGTGTCGCGTGCTTGCTGGGTCGCTCGCTTCTGTTTGTCGAGGATTTTCTGGAGCATCGAACGCTGGTCTTCGGAGAGCTGGTCGATGGATTTTCCCGCGGTTTGCTGTCCAAGCTGGTTGGTCTCGTCGAGGAGTTCCTGAACCTTTGAGCGGAGATCTTCGATGGATCGGCGCGCCAGCCAGGTGTCTTGTCCGCGATCGAGCATCGCGATCGCGGTGGCGAGTTGGTCACGGACTCTTTCCATGCGATCGGACGCTTGCTCGTCTTGTTCCCGCTGAAGCGCTCCGGTCGCTTGCTGTGATTGCTCGCGGGCGTCCGAAAGAATGTCATCAATCCCGCTGAGCATCGGGGTGAGCTGTGGATCTTGGATATTGCTCTGTTCGAGCATCTCGAGCAGACGCTGGGTTGCTTGCGATCGGGCGTCGATCTGTGTTGTCAATGCCGCTTGATCATCTGGGCTCACTGCCGAACCTTCGTTGAGCTGGTCTCGGAGTTCCCGCTGGCGACCATCGAGACGGCGGAGAATTTCTCCGATCGAACCGAGCTGAGACTCAACACGCTCGACAATCTCTTGGTCCTCTACCACCCGGATCATTCGGGGCACGGAGCGTGTTTCTTGCCCAAGGATATCGACCGCGTGGACGCTGAGTTCGAGCTGCGATCCGGGTTTCAATCCAAGTGTGGTTAGGTCCAACTCAACCGGCATGGAGAGTCCACGCGAACGATCCGGCGCAGCGGCGTATAAAGGATGGCTGCTCTGGTCGGATTCATCTTGCACGACCGCATCCACCGAGACTTCCGCGAGTCCCAGGTCGTCGGTTGCGAATCCTCGCAGATCGACGACCGCGCGTTGACCCACCGCGAGGTCGGTGCTTGGGGTTTGCAGGATCGCTTCGGGTGGAGCATCGGGGACGACGCGGACAAAGACATCCATCGCGGCGCGAGGCGAGAAGCCGTACTGGTCGATCGGGACGGTGGTCAGCGTGCCGCTCTCGTCGATGCGCTGGGTGCGGGTGATGGTATTCGTGCTATCTTGCTCAGTGCCCTGCGCGTGTACATTGGAATCGAATACCCAAGTTGTAGAGAGGTTGGATCCCGCGAGGATCGGCCCGACAGAGAGTGATGATGGAGCAAGCGTGCGCATCCCATGGAGGAACGGCGATTCAGCGTCATCAGCGAGAATTGATTTGGCGTACTCGGGAAGTGTGGATTCAATTTCGACGCGTTGGAGTTTGGGTGGATGCACTATACGAAGGTGTTGGACTTCGCTGCGATCGTCTTTGGTTTCGATTCGATATTCGAGAGTTGAGCCGGCCGGGATGTTCTGAGCGGAGATGGTATGGATCGGGATGAGTTGCTCGTAGCGAGTGTGGTCTTGCTGTCGATTGAGCACGAGCGATGTCCAGCGGACGATGGGCGAGCGGTCAGCGTCGATCAGTCTCCAGCGGAGACGAGCGTTCGCGTTGTCTGTGGATGGCCCGATCGTGGCGCGAGCGATGAACGCACGGTCCGATGGGTGAGTGCTCGCGATCTCTGGGAGCACAATCCCGTACTGTTTGGGCCACTGCACCTGCGTCCAGGGCATCGCCACGCGCCGGGCGCCGATGGTCATGAGTGTTGGTTGAGCGATCACTCCAAGGCCGATCATGCTCAGACCCGCAAAGATGGCAAGCATTTCGTTCATGGATCGTGACCGCAACTCCACACGCGAGCGGCTTGGATCAAGATGCGATGCGGATCGCGATGCAATGGATTCGATGAGTCGTTGCTGGATGCCGTCATCTGCAGGATCGGGAAGATCAGTGATTGCCGCAATTGCTGATCTTTGATGATTGGTAAAGCGGTCCGCCGAGCTGTCGTCAGGAAGGTTCAGCGCCAGATCGCTCGGTCGGATGCAGATGTTGAAGACATCGCGGATCAATCGGTGCACCATCCACAAGGCCAAGTATGTGATCCCCGCGAGGAGTATCCATCGAGCGGTAGACGGCAGATGGAAGAACGAATCGAGCAACACAGCAATGGATACCGTGCCGACCACGCACCCGATGACACGAACAGCACCCCGAACGCGCAATCGGCGCACGACACGCGCGACGGAGACCTCAAGCGTGCTGCGGGGTGTGTGGCGGGATGAATGGTTCTGGCTGGTCATGGTGGTTGTGTTTATGCGAGTCGAACCGCGCGCCTCCCGATCCATTCAATGGTGAGCAGCAGCACCAGCAGCACCAGCACAATCGGTCGATCCCACAGCGAAGTGGTCTGAGGCGGGAGCGTGGTCATCCGTGTGCGGTTGGGGAGCCGATCCGAAAGCTCGTTGAGCTGTTCGGGTTTGAGCGTGACGCCTTCGGTTTGCGAGCTCAAGGTGATGAGTGCCTCGTGGTCGGTGTTGGGATTCGAGGACTCGTCCCACGAAGCATGGACGCGGAAGATTTGCGTGAGGGGTTCAACCCCGAGCAGCGGATGCGTGACGCTCATGGAGTACAAGCCCGGCTCGCTGGGTGTCCAGATCGCGGATCGGCGCTTGCTGCTGCCGTTGAGGACGAGCTGGGATTCGCTGAGGTTCTGTGACAGTGGTTTGATGGTCGCGTTGATCTTCGCAGGGAGATCATCGATGACCGAGCTGTCGAAGAGTTCGAGCGTGGCGCGGAGGTCGTCCCCCGGCGCGATGCGTTGCGGAGAGATGATGAGTCCTGCGGGCGAGGCTCTCCGCGCGATGGTCCCGCGCGCGAGCGTGCGGATCATGGGGAGCCAGAACTGTTCGGGGAGGTCTTCGCCGAGCCCGTAGCGCCAGCGCCAGATTTCGTCGGTGCCAACATAGCCCGCTTGTCCGCTTCCGTAACGCATGGTGGTGACGAGGGCGCGTTCGCTTTGTTGATCCAGCGAGTCGGCAAACGCAAGCGTGGACACGCCGGGCTTGAGATCATCAATACCGATCGAATGCACCCAGCGAAGGACCGTCCATCCCGCATCCGGATTCTCGACCGCCGAGCGCGCGTTCTGTGTGCCAGCGTTTGAAGCGAGTAATCCAGCGCGGTCCGCAAACTCGGTGAGCTTCATCACCGCTTGCTCGCTTTCATTGACTGTATTGGAAACCGAGTCCGCTTTCCCCCGCTGCATCGGGAGCAGCGGCGACAGTTCAGTGGCGATCCATGCGTTGGGGGTCGAACCCTCGCCTGCGATCCAGAGAAGACCGCACCCTCGGGTTTCGATGTGTTCTTTGAGCGAGCGCAGTTGAGATTGAGAGAACAGCTCGGGACTCACATCCCCAAGCACCACCACATCAAACGGCTCCCACGCTTCCAGCGTGCTGGGGATCTGTCCATTGACAGTTTGCCCTTCTTCGATGAACCTGCGGTCCGAGGCGAGCAGCATCGTTGTCGCGTTGATGGTGTCCTCGCGCGTGAGGATGTTCTTGAGGTAGCGGTATTCCCATCGCGGATGCCCATCAATATAGAGCACCCGCATCGGCTGGGACACGACACTCAGCTCGATCGGTTGCTGGTTGTTCTCGCTGATCAGATCCGTTTGAGCGGTTGGGGAGATGCGGACAAACAAACTCTTGGAGCCCGCCTCAGTAAAGGTGTGCGACAGGTCCGCTTCGATTGTGGAGCCGTCGGTTGGATCGTCGCCCATTGTGTGCGTGCTCGAATCCAGAACCACGCCGGTCGCTTGGTCGACGAGCTCGATCGTGATTTCATCGCCCGCTTCGTAGCCGAGTGCTTGTGCAACGACGCGGACGGGGACACGGTCCTTCGCGAAGACCGCGCTGGGAGATTCGACCATGCGGATCGACGCGTCGTGGACCGGTGCGCTCGATCCGATCGGGACGGTGATGACCGGGACACCCGAGCTCAGCAGGGTTTCGAGAAGCGTGGGGGTGGGTTGATCGTGCGATTGACCATCGGAGAAGACGACAATCCCGGAGATCGGGCTGGTCCCCGCATTCCGTAGCGCGGCTTGAATCGATCGGCCAAGCGTGGTGCTCGCGCTGTCGAGAATCGAATCAGGTTCAATGCTTGGTTGTCCTTCGATCTTCGATATGCGGTCCGTAAAGGTGTACACATCAAGCGATGAATCGGTCGCGAGTTGCTCAAACACCGATGCGTTCTTGGTGAGCAAGTCGGACAAGATCCGCGATCGGCTGGACATCAATCCATCCTGGTCAAGCTCAGGCATCCGCATCGAACCCGAAGCGTCGAGCAGCACAATCACGCGATCCCGCTCGATCAACATCCGCTCCCGCTCAATCTGAGGCCCAAGCGCCAGCACCATCAACAGCACGATGATGCTCCACCGGATCGAACTCAGCACCACGCGGAACCAGCGCGGACCCGGAAGACCCCGATAGCTCAACCAGATGCACACCGCCAGCAGGAGAACCGCCGGTGCCCAAACCCAGACGGGAAGCGTGTACGCCAGACCAATCCCCGAGTCCTGAGCGCCGAAGGTCCCAGATGGGAATCCGAACATCCAATCAAAGATTCGATTCATGACGCGCCCCCCGGAAGGATGGACGAGGCACGCACCGCGCCGTATGAACAGCGCCGAGCGAGGATGAACTCCGCAACCCCGATCGCGGCGGCGATCGCAAACAGGATCAGCGCGAGTGATCGACCATTGCTGGTCCCTCGGCCAAGCGTGCTCTGGGTGAGGTCGGTAGCGGTGCTGAGATCGGTGATCTCGATCGAATCCAAAGTTCGTGCGAGCGCGCCAATTGGTGATTCGGTCGCGGCCGGGTTGGTGGTGGTGTACCGAGTATCGGGATTGATGATGACCCCGCGCGTCCCGGTGCCTTGAGCGTCGACTCTCACATACACCGCCGCGGATTGACCTGCTTGTTCGCCGTCGGGTTGTGCTGTGAGGGGCTCAAGGTTCTCAAACGAAAGCAGCGCCGCATCGGAACCCGCGATGCGGCGTTCTGGGGCGATCGAACGCGCGAGCAGTGATCGCACCAGTTCGTGCGTGAGCGCGACAAAGATCGGTCGAGCGGGGAGGTCGGTCCACTGCACATCAAACGCCACCCCAAAGAGCACGACGGCACCTGCGCCGGGGCGATCCTGAGAGCCGGGCTGACCGGCAGGCAGCATCAGCGCGATCGGGTGCTGCTCCGAATCGTTCAAAAGCACGCCCGCATTCTGGCCGGGCTGAAGGTTCATGCGTCGTGAGATGGTGACGGATGAGGCGAGGTCCGGGTACTCGTTCTGGATTCCCGCAAAGAGATCCATCGAAGTTTCGCGTGTCGATGGGAGTGCGTCTGCTATTCCGATTGATGGATCAAAGCTCCGTGTTGTGGATGAGCCAGCTTGTGATGTGCTGCTGATCAAACCGGGCGCGAGTGTTTCGATTTGGGTCATCCAACCGGTGTCCGCTGGGTCGATGCCGGGGGTGATGATGACGGGCATGCCCGACGCGTTGAGCCGAGCGATGCGTGACCAACCCGCATCGTTGAGCGCGTTTGGCGCAAGGACAAAGAGGATGTCGAGCGTCGGATCGATCCGGTCGCTCGCGGATGTTGCCTGGATCTGTTGGATGGTCATCAATCCATCATCCGCGCCCAGCACCGCACGCACCCAGCGTGATGGCCGAATCCCCGAGGTGCTGCTCGTGTACTCGTCGATGATCCCGGTCGCGATGTGCTGACGGATCGGCATCCCGACGAATCGCGCATCGTCCCGAGGGTTGTTGTTCGCGGCGGACTGCTCCAGCGCCACCGTCAGCATCGCGGCCCCGCCCCGCGTCGGGATGAGATTGCCCGCGTCGATGAATACACTCTGCGAGAGATCTGCTTGTCCCTGCGTCCATCGGAACTGATGGGTGCCCAGTCGTTCCTCGCTTACCGCGTCAAGGATCGTGACCTGCGAGGTCTGCTCTTGTGATGTATCCGATCGGGAAAGCGTGATGCGGACGCCTTGGATTTCGTCTCGGCTGATCGGTGTTCCGTCAACGGATTCCGATTGTTTGGTCACGATCGGGCGGAGTGTCGTCGCGTCGGTGATCGCGATATTGCCGGTGGATGAAGACTCAGGGACATCAAGCAAGATGGTTTCAACGCCTTCGATCGTGTGCACAGCGTACTGCGTATCCGTATCCCATCCCGACGGACTCAGCGACAGCACCGGTTCAATCCGGACTGGCTGGGAATTGTCGCTGCTTTCAATCAGCTGGTTGAGCAGCGCAAGGCCACCATCGAGATCACGATCGGCATCCGTCGCTCCGATGCTTTCGATCCTCGAGCGGATGAGTCCCAGCTCGCTGGTCGCGGGGATCGCTTCGCCTCGCGCTGGGGACGCGAGCGTGATGAGCGCCGCCCGATCGCCCCGCGTTGCGTCGAGTGTGCTGAGGAGATCGAGCATGCGCCGGCGCTGCTCGTCGAGCGAAGATTGTCCGGATGGGAGCGTGGCGGCGCTGTGGATGGAGTTGTCGAGCATCAGCACCATCGTGCGTGCGCGCGAATCTGATGTGCCTGAGCCGTGCATCAGCGCCGCGACCGCGCCTGCGATCAATGCGATGATCGCGCATCGGCTCAGGAGCAGGAGCAGTTGTTCGAGGGTGACGAGCCGTTTGCGTTTCTTGTACGCTTGTTCAAGGAACCGCATCGCGCCCCACGCGATGGGTCGATGCTTGCGTCGGAGCAGGTGCACGATGATCGGGATCGACACGCAGAGCACGCCCGCGATCAGCAGTCCGGGATGGAGCACGCTCAGTCCCATCATCGCATCGAGCTCCGGAGTTTGGAGAGTGATGCGTTTCTTCGCGCGACAAACGACGCGAGGGTCGGCCCGAGCCATTGGTGGGTCGAGACGATGTGGTGATCGAATCCGAACGAGCGGATGTCGTGGGTGATGGTCTCGTTGTGCTCGTTGAACGCTTTGAGGTAGTCGTCACGGAGTGCACGCGGATCGATCCGGATGGTTGGTTCAAACTCCAATCCTTCGAACGCCGCTCGATCCTCGAACTCGAAGGTCCGTTCCGCTTTGTCCAGCACCTGGAGGACGATGACATCATGCCCACGATGCTTGCACTTCGCCAGCGCGGATTTGAGATCCGCGGGGTCCATGAAGCAGTCGGAGATCAGCGCGATCATGCACCGGTTGTTGAGCTTGCCCATCGCTTGATCCATCACGCGCTGGATGTCGGTCTCCTGCTCGACGGGATTGGTTGCCAGCGCGTCGACAATCGGCTTCCATCCTGAAACTCTGCCAGACCTCGGGACCATCGCGCGGATCTCGTCGGCGAAGATCATCAATCCTGCGCGGTCCCCCTGATGGAGGGTGATGTGCGCCAACGCCGCGGCGGTCGCTGTCGCGTGGTCGTATTTCGACCAGTTGATCCGTCCATCCGGTGCGGTGGCGCTCGCGGACCCCGAGGCATCAGAAAACAAGCGAGACCCGAACCGCATCGATCCCGACGAATCGACCATAATCACGAGGTCAAGGTTCGTTTCCTGTTGGTATTGCTTGACTTGCAGCTTGTCCGAGCGTGCGTAGACCTTCCAGTCTAGGTGCCGAATGTCGTCACCAGCGACATACGGGCGGTGGTGGGCGAACTCAACGCTCACCCCGGTGTACGGCGACCGGTGCTGACCCGACCGGACCCCCTCCACGATCATTTTCGCGCGAAGTTCCATCGAGGTCAGCCGAGCGAGGGTCTGGGGGTGGAGATAGAGGTGGGGATCGAACCGATCTTGGGAGGGGCTTGGAGTGTCGGTCGGCTGGGACATTGCTGTATCCTACCGCCAATTCGCCCATCGGCTGCCGGTATGGGCTTCGAATCGCCGATGAACTTGCAGTATTCGTGCAGATGCGCTGCGCGATCTCTGATTCCTTCGGAAAGACCCCATGGCCACCAATCAAGACCGCCTTCCAGCTTCGAATATCAAACGCATCGCTGTCCTCACCGGCGGCGGGGACTGTCCCGGTCTCAACGCGGTCATCCGAGCGGTCACCAAAGACGCAATCAACCATGGCATCGAGGTCTTCGGAATCGAAGACGGGTTCCTCGGTCTTGTAGAGGACCGCATCAGACCACTCAACCTCGATGATGTCTCCAACATCCTCACGATGGGTGGCACCATCATCGGGTCCAACAACCGCTCCAACCCCCAGCACTTCCCCGTTGGAAAGGACAAGGACGGCAACACCGTCTTCAAAGACCTCACCGATGTCTGCGTCACGCACCTTCAGGTCCGCAAAATCGACGCGTTGATCGTCATTGGTGGCGACGGCACCATGTCCATCGCGAAGCAAATCACCGACAAGGGATTCAACTGCATCGGGATCCCAAAGACGATCGACAACGACCTCCACGGCACCGACATCACCTTCGGATTCCAGACAGCGGTCCACATCGCGACCGAAGCGCTCGATCGTGTGCATTCGACCGCAGCGAGTCATCACCGCGTGATGGTCGTCGAGCTCATGGGGCGCAACGCGGGGTGGATCACGCTCCATGCGGGTGTTGCGAGCGGATCAGACATTATCCTGATCCCGGAGATCGGGTTTGATCTCGACAAGATCACCGAGTACTGCTTGTGGAGATCCCAGCGCGGTAAGCGCTTCACGATCATCGCGGTCTCCGAAGGCGCCAAACCAAAGGGCGGCGAGCAGATTGTGGATCGCATCATCGAGAACTCTCCAGAAGCGATCCGGCTCGGAGGCGTTGCCAAATGGCTCGCGACGGAGATCGAGGAACGCACCGAGATCGAATCCCGGTATGTCGTCCTCGGCCATGTCCAGCGAGGCGGGACCCCGACCGCTGGGGATCGAGTGCTCTCGACCCAGTTCGGTCACCACGCGATGCAACTGCTCAAGCAAGGCAAAACGAACCGCTTGGTCGTCATGCAGGGCGGGGTGCTCGGGGATGTTGAGATCACCAGTGCCGCGGACAAACAACGGCTCGTCCCGACCGACCACCCGCTGATTGCCGCGGCCCGGAGCGTGTACACCAGTTTCGGGGATTGAAATCCGGATGACCATATTCCGAACAAGTGTTCGGAGGTCATACCCATGCGATCATCAGGAATTTCATATCTGCTCTGGTGTCTCAGTTTCGTCGGATTCTGCGGCATCCACCGTTTCTACAACGGCAAATGGGTCACCGGGCTCCTCTGGTTCTTCACCGGCGGTTTGCTGTTCATCGGTCAACTGATCGACCTGTTTCTGATCCCCGCGATGACCCGTCGCGCCAACTACAGAACGCGACTCGAATACAGCATGGCGTAGATTCCAGCTCGTTGAACTTACGGACAGCCGTTCCCGATCTCGAAGAGGAAACTCGAAACATCGAGGAAGTTGTACACGCCATCTGTATTAAAGTCCGCGTCCGGATTCCTCCCGGTGAATGCGTGGAGGAACGCGGAGATATCGAAGAGGTTGATCGCCCCGTCGCCGGTGAGATCTGCGGGGCATGGGTTGGCTGCGGAGATCACCCACGACGCTTGGAGTGAACCATCGCTGTGGGGGACATCCAGCTGTCCAAGACCGATATGCCCGAGTCGAAACTGAATCCGGTAGCTCCCCGAATCCGCTGTGAGCGGAACCACGAGATCGAACGGCTCGCTGTCGAAGTTGGAATCGAAGAGTTGAAACTGGAAGAACGCATCTTCGAAACCGCTCCCTGGTTCAGGTTCCTGATACACCTGAACGAACCCGAAGTAGCTGATCGAGGACAATCCACTGTTGCGGATCACGCCGGTGAGATTGAGGGTTCCGTCGCGTGGGACGGTGAAATCATATTCAAAGGTCCCGTTGAGCACATGCCCGAACCGGTCAGCCTGGACATCCCCGATCCCCGCCGCGCCGTTGTATTTCGCAGTGATCCCGACCGAACCGTGATCGGCGTCGACGAACTGGGCGCCGCCGGTTGTAGTCGCGGTGTAGAGGCCATCGGAGTTGTTGATCATCGCTCGCGCAATGGTCCCAAGCTGATCCAAAGTGTCGTCTTGTGAACCGGATGTGATTATTTCTTCGTTCGCAGTGGTATTGGTCAGCTCGATCTGCGACTGTGCGATGATACTCGACCGGATCGGGGTCGCATCGGCAAGGACTGGTTGAGAGAACGATGCGCACAACACCATACTGAGGGGTGCAAATAATCGGATGCGCATGAGAAGATCCCTTACAAAGCGATGCCTAGCAGCCCTGTGACGGCTTGGAGGGGGATTTTATCATGTTCCGATATCCAACACAAGAGAAAAATGGAACCAAGCCAACGGAATGCGGATCGGACGCAAGTTCGTCGTGTCACCTTTAAAACGGCGGCATGTCGTCGTCATCAAAGTCGACATTGTTCCCAGAGCCATCGCGGAAGTTCGCTTCTGGACCACTCTTGGAACCCGGCGCGAACGATTGGCGAGGGGGCGCGAAGTCTGGGCCGTCGAATCCGCCGTTGGGGGGTGGGGATGGTGGTTGGGGATTGGGATTGAAGTCCGGCATGTCGTGGGTGACGCTGAACCCTTGCGATCCGGTCGAGGTGTGCATCGGATCCCAGTTCTTGAACCGGACGGTGGATGCATCCCAGACCAGTTTCACCGTGCCGGTGGGACCGTTGCGCTGCTTGGCGATGATCAGCTCGGTCATGTTGAGCTTCTCGCGGTTGTCCTCATCGAACTCGGGGTTGGTCGGGTCCCACGCAGGTTCGCCTCGGTGGTAGTAGGACTCGCGGTGGAGGAGCGCGACGACATCCGCATCCTGCTCGATCGAGCCTGATTCGCGGAGGTCACTCATCTTGGGGCGGTTGCCCTCGCGTTGTTCCGCGCCACGATTGAGCTGCGCGAGACAGATAATGGGGACCTTGAGCTCACGCGCGAGTGATTTGATCGAACGCGAGATTTCCGAGACCTCGACCTGGCGAGACTCGCGTGCTGATCCCGGAGAGGTGAGGAGCTGGAGGTAATCGATGACGATGCACCGGATATCGTGGCGCTGCTTCATGCGTCGCGCTTTGGCACGCATCGCGAGGACGGTCATGCCCGGCGTGTCGTCGATGATGATCTGCGCTTCTGCGAGCTCACCCGATGCACGCTGGAGCTTGGTCCAGTCTGAATCCGTCACCTGTCCGGACCGGAGTTTGGCAGAGTCCACACCGGAGCGCGAGCTGAGCAGGCGCTGGGTCAACGCGTTGCGGGACATTTCCAGCGAGAACACACCCACCGCAACCGGGACCGCGTCCTTCTTGTGATTCCAAGGGGTCGAACCACCAAACGCGAGCTGCTCAGCGATGTTGAGCGCGATCGCGGTCTTTCCCATGGATGGACGAGCCGCGAGGATCATCATTTCTTCGGGTTGGAGGCCGGAGAGGAGTTCGTCGAGGTAGTCGAACCCGGTCGGGAGTCCGGTGAGTGTTTGGCCGTCGGCTTCTTCGATTCGGATCATTTCCTGCATCAGCAGCTCTTTGAGCGAATCGGGTTCCGCGTTGATGTCTTCGGACGCGATGTCGAAGATCCGCTTCTCCGCTTGGTCCACAACATCCTTCGCGGCTCCCGGAGCGCCGCCGCCTTGGGTGTACGCTTCGTACATGATCTCACCCGCAGCATCAATCAGCTTGCGGAGGCGGTAGCTGTCCGCGATCAGTTTCGCGTAGTACGGCGCGTTGGCAGCACTCGGGACCGCTTCTGCGAGTTCCATCAGGAAGCTGGATCCTCCAACCTGATCGAACACGCCTTTGGCTCGCAGGGCTTCGGCGAGTTGGACCATGTCCCCGGTCTGGTGGGCTTCGAAGGTTTCGAGGAGGCAGGCGAAGATCGTGCCGTGGGCTTCCTTGTAGAACTGATCGGGACGCGAGATGATCTCGACGATCTCGGTCAGGACCATCGGATCCAGCAGGATCGACCCCAAAAGCGACCGCTCCGCATCAATATGGTGCGGCGGGGTCCGGTCGAACAGCTCAGAAGCGTCGATCGTGGGCTTGCGTTTCTTGGCCCAAGGCTTGGATTCGAAGGATGTTTCACTCACAGGAGACATAGTACGCCATGCCATTTGCATTTAGCGAATTGTCAAGATGCTCAGGTTGGCCAGTTCGATTTGTGTATAACTATGGATACGCTTGGTCATGAGTACAGATCCAGTCCAGTTCTACGACGAAGGCGAACGCCTCCCTGACACGCTCCCGGATTCGCCGTTCCCGATCTTCAAATCATGGTTTGATCAAGCGTGGGACGAGCGGATCACCCCGAACACCAACGCGATGACCATCTCGACCCTCCACGAGGACGGCTATCCCGATTCGCGGATCGTGCTCTGCAAAGCGATTGAACCGGACGATGGAAACATTGTGTTCTACACCAACTACAACGGCGCCAAAGGGCAGCAACTCAAAGCCAACCCGTTTGCGTCGGTCGTATTCCACTGGGATCAATACGAACGACAGGTCCGCATCCGAGGCTCGGTCGCCCACGCAACGGAAGAAGAGTCCGACCGCTACTTCGCGTCGCGTCGATTGGAATCCAGACTCGGCGCATGGATCAGTGAGCAATCGCAACCCATCGAGTCGAGGCAGGCGCTGCTCGACAAAGCGGCGGAAGTCATCGCGGGACTCGGTCTTGACGCCGCGGCGTTGATGAACGGCGAAGATGTCGTCGTCCCGCGCCCCCCGCACTGGGGGGGATTCCGGATTCATGCGCAATCGGTCGAGCTTTGGGCCGGTGGTGTTGGACGAGTTCACGACCGCGCGCGATGGAACCGGGAGCTGACCAAATCGGGTGATGGGTATGCCTGCGGTCCTTGGTCATCGACTCGATTGCAGCCGTAAATCTTTAGGGGATCATGACGCGGACGAGGGCGCGTTTCATTCGCCACCATGTCCGTTCGTCGATCGGTTGACCCGTATTGGTGTCGAGGCGGGCTTGCGCGAGTTGTTCCGCGTGTTTCCAGTACCCGAGGAGTACATCCCATGCCCACATGAGGGTGCGGTCTGGGTCGTAGATGTTGGTGGGTTCGCTGGTGAGGCCGTTGAGTTCGACGATCCCGAACCCTTCTCCATTGCGGAGTTGTTCGAGGGATTCACAGCGGATGTCGAAGCGGCCGATATCAAAACCACCGCCTTGGTCTGCGTTGAAGCGGTCGACGATGGAGGTGATTTTCGCGGAGAGTGCTGGGGTGATCAGGTGCTCGCCGTCGGTGAACATCGCGCCCTGCGCGTGGTTACCCGCGAATCCGAGCGAGACTTCTTCGTTCTTGTCGGGGATCCAGTCGAGCCGATCGCGGTTACGCTGGACGAAGACGGTTGCTTGTGCTCGATGACGACGGTGCTTGAGGATGAGTCGACGGAGGGTGGTCTTTCCGTCGCCGACCAATGTGGGGAAGTGTTTGATGGTGATCGCGTAGATGAACCCGGACGGCCCGGCGAAGTCCGGGTCGGTGATCGACTCAACATGACGCACCCACAGCACCCCGAGTTCCAGTGGTCCCGGATGGTATTGCTGGAGGACAAACGGTTCGTCGCTGCATTTACAGTACTTTGCGAGCTCTTCTTTGGTGTGAACTAATCGCACATCGCGACCGCGTTCACCCTTGTCGGGTTTGCAGATGACGGGCAGCCCGCCGAGGGCTTGGTCGTGATCGATCGCGTCGTGCGCTGCTTGGATTCTGGATTCGACGCTCTGGTTGCCATCGATCAACACACAGTGGAGCACTGAATCATCATTGGCTGATCCATCACCGAGCTTGCGATTGAGGTCGATCTTCGATTCGTCCTGCACCCCCGCATCGTCGGCGTACCCCGGATTAACCGCGGTCATCTTCCCGAGCCCTTTGCCTGAGACCACCCGATTGATGCCCCACCAGAGAACCGGGATGTACACGAAGAAGGTTGGCCAGTATTCGTGGTTGCACGCGCGATCAATCGCGGCTCGGATGCGCTGTCGTCCGCTCCAAGTAATGATGTGACGCACCGCATGGATCGCGATCAGAAGCAACCAGCTCGCGCCGACCAGCCCAACGAGTCCCAGCAACCCGACATGCTCGCTCAGTTCCACCGCTTTGTTTGCGCCGATCATCGCGAGGATCGTCGCGGGAATGACGAACGCGACGCCACGGATCCAGCGGAGCCAGCCGTAGGGTTTATCGAGCGGGTTGGCGCCGCGGATCAACCACCAGATCCTGCCGAGCGTGAGCCCGAGGATCGCCACGGCGAGATCGACTTCCATCATGACGACGAAGATCATCGTGACGACAATCCACACATGCGGGAGCCGGCGAGTCAGCAGGATGATGAAAAGCAGCTGCACCCACCACGGCGTGTTTTTAACAGTCTTTCCGATCCAATGCAGCACGGCATCGGTCCCGTAGCGGACGGGGACGGGTGCGAGATCAAGCGTTCCTGTCAGCGGTTCAATACCCGGAGTGTCATGACGAGCGAAGAACTCGTTGAGATACCCAGCGGTTTCCTCCGCTTGCATGAATGGCAGGAAGTGCGATGCGTCGAGCATGATGAGCTGGGAGGTGGGCATCATCTCGTGATGCCGCTCAGCGCCGCTCGCGGCAACCAGCGGGTCGTTTCTTCCATGCAGGATCAGTGTCGGCGTGCTGATGGTGGGCATGATCTGCGACAGCTCGCGTTGATCCGAATCCCAGAACGCTTTGAGCCAGCCCACGCGATTGTGAAAGGTACCAAGCACGCCAAAGTGCGGGATCAACTCAGGACCAAATCCCAACCCGACATACCCGACGGCGTATTTGAAATGCTCGAAGTAGTATGAACCGCTGCCTTCGGTCTCTTGTGCCCCGACCCCTGCGAGGAGGGTGATGGATGCGATGCGGTCTGGGAACTGCTCTGCCATTTGGATCGCAACGCCGCCGCTCGAAGACCATCCGACGACATGCACGCGATCGACTTGTAGATCATCGAGGAGCGTGCCCATTGTGCGTGCTTGTCCTTCATAGGACATGTCGGGTGACCAATCGCTCTTTCCATAACCCGGTAGATCCGGCGCGAGCACCTGGCGGTTTGTGTTCGCGATGATCGGCGCGAGTTGGCTGAATGCGTCTCCATCTCCGGGAGAGCCGTGCATGAGGAGGACGGGAGTCTTCTGTGTCGATGGGTCCAGCGGGAGCCACTGCTCGTAGTACACACGGACGATGCGGTTTGGCTTTACTGTGCCGTCTTTCCGAACGGCTTCCATCCGGATATGCGGCGAGTCATTGACCGCTCTTGCTGATTCATCGGTGAGCGATGTTCCGAGCTGGGACAGATGCGATGCGATCAACAACACGCCATAGACCACCGCAAACGCGATCCACACAGCCTTTCGCTTCGGTCGTGCTTTATCGTTCATCCGTGTCCTGATTGGAGTCGTTGTTCATCGTCACCGGCACAAACTGACGCTTGCGGATCTCCGCGGTCCCGAGCTGTCCGCACGCCGCCATGGTATCGCGTCCCTTGGTTCTTCGGCGGTTCACGAACACGCCGTGCGATACAAGCCGCTCGACGAATCCATCGACTTGTTCTTCAGTCGGTGCGGGCCAGGGCGAGTCTCGTCGTGGGTTGTAGGGGATGACATTGAGCAATCCGCCGTGCCCCTTTGCTTTGTCGCGCGAAGGGTCTTTGAGGAACGGCTCCATCCACGCCGCGAGTTCATCCGCGTTGGTGAGCGAATCGTTGACTCCCGGGATGAGGACATACTCGATCATGATCTTTCGGCCGCCTCGGACCTCTCTAAGTTCTTGGAGAATGTCCTGCAGCTCTTGCATGTTCCACTTGTTGTTGATCGGCATGAGCTTTGAGCGGGACTCGTCGTTGGACGCGTTGAGAGAGAGCGCGAGTCCCAGCCGTTTCCAACCGGGCTCTTGAACCTGATCTTTGATCCGTCGCAGACCATCTATACGACCAACCGTCGAGATGGTGATGTTCGCCATCGGGATGCTCGCGCCGGTGCGATCGGTCAGGCACTCGATCGCGGTCAGCACTTCATCGAGGTTGTCCATCGGCTCACCCATCCCCATGAAGACGATGTTGTCGATCTCGATGCCCTCGATGTGACGAGCCGCCCACCATTGTGCGGCGATCTCAGATGCGGTCAGCGAACGGATGAGTCCCATCTGCGCGGTCTCGCAGAAGTCACACCCCATCGCGCACCCGACCTGCGAGGACACGCAGAGCGTGTGGGTCTTGCGTCCGGACCGGCCGATCATCGGGATGATGACCGATTCGATGTCGTCGAAGTCGATCCCACGATGGGCGAGCCGGTGTTCTGGGTTGGGGAGTCGCTGGACGAACTTGATCGTCACGCCCTCATCAACCAGCTCCTCGTGACGCTTGACGATCTCGGGGATTGTGATTCGTGCTGGAGCGGATTCGGGCTTTCCTTCGCGGTAGACATCCTGATACGCGGCTTTGGCGCGTCCAGTGCCGACCCCTTGCTGGGTGCACAGCTCGACGAACGCGTCGAGGGTCATCCCCATCGGGGAGATCGGCGGGATGTCGTCAGCGCGGGCCATAGGAAACAAGGATAGTCGGCCCACGAACCCGATTGGTAAGCGACGGCGAGCAACCACGCTTTGAGACAAGCTCGCTGCACTCTCGCTCCCGATTGTCTACGATCCGGTCACCCCGAAGTTCTGTATTTTGGGCCCAAACCCAACCCCGAGCAACGCTCGAACTGAGGTGCCCCGATGGCATGGATGAAGATCAAAGACGCGTTCAAAGCCCAAGCAGGCGTTGAGCTGACAATCAAAGGCTGGGTCCGCACCAAACGCGACTCCAAAGCCGACGGCGGACTCTCGTTCATCGCGGTCAACGACGGGACCTGCTTCGACCCGATCCAGGTCGTCGCGCGCCACGATTTGTCCAACTACGAAGAGGTCGCCAAACTCGGGACCGGTTGCTCCGTCGAAGTCGATGGCGTCCTCGTCGAATCCCAGGGCAAAGGTCAGTCCGTTGAAATCCAAGCAACCGCGGTCCGCGTAATCGGTTGGGTGGAAGACCCGGAAACCTATCCCGCATCCAACAAACGCCACTCGTTTGAGTACCTCCGCGAGATCGCGCATCTTCGCACACGCACCAACACCTTCGGGTCCGTCGCGCGGGTTCGACATGCGTTGTCGCAGTCGATCCATCGCTTTATGGACGAGCAGGATTTTTACTGGGTTCATACACCCATCATCACCGGTTCGGACTGTGAGGGTGCCGGCGAGATGTTCCGCGTCTCCACACTCGACTTCTGCAACATCCCCAAGACCGAAGACGGCCAGGTCGATTTCTCCCAAGACTTCTTCGGCAAAGAATCCCATCTGACCGTATCCGGCCAGCTCAATGTCGAGACCTACTGCAGTTCGCTGAGCCGGGTGTACACCTTTGGGCCGACCTTCCGCGCTGAGAACTCAAACACGACGCGTCACCTCGCGGAGTTTTGGATGATCGAACCCGAGATCGCGTTTGCGGATCTGCACGACAACATCGAGCTTGCATCGGGGATGCTTCGGACATGTGCGAGCGATTTGCTTGAACGCCGTATGGATGATCTGGAGTTCTTCGATCTCCGCGTCGAGAAGGGCTTGATTGATCGATTGAAGATGATCGCGGAAGCACCCGTCAAGACGATCACCTACACCGAAGCGATCAAAATCCTCGAAGGGTGCAACGAGAAGTTCGAATACGATGTCAAGTGGGGTTCGGACATGCAGTCCGAGCACGAGCGATACTTGACGGAAAAGCACTTCAAGCAGCCCGTCGCGGTGATCAACTATCCCAAGGACATCAAAGCGTTTTACATGCGTCTCAACGACGAGGGCACCGATGGTGCGCCGGGTCGAACCGTTGCCGCGGTTGATATCCTTGTGCCGGGTGTTGGCGAGATGGTCGGCGGATCGCAGCGCGAAGAACGGCTCGATGTTCTGGACGGCCGCATCACTGAGATGGGACTCGACATCGAGGACTACTGGTGGTACCGCGACCTCCGCAAGTACGGCACGGTCCCGCACGCGGGATACGGTCTCGGGTTCGAACGACTCGTCCAGTTCTGCACCGGGATGCAGAACATCCGCGATGTGATCCCGTTCCCAAGAGCACCGCGCCAGGCCGAGTTCTAATCCATGTGGCGCACACTTGCGGCTCCAATTGTGATGTGCGTTTGCGCCTCCGCGGGGATGTCTCCACAAGAACGCGTCAACCAAACCATCGACGCGATGGAAAGCGCGATCATCGCGGGTGATCCCGGCGCGTACATGGCGCGGATCGATTCGGATGATGTCTACTTTGTCCATGAACAACGCGCTTGGGTGAACGATCTGTCGCGCAATCCTGTGTCTAAGTTCAGCATCGAACCGCTCGAAGAGTTGATCGTGGGGATCACGGGTCGAGCGGGAATGATGCGGGTGCGGATGCACTGGACACTCAAAGCGGATGAGATCGAGCGGACAATCGAGATGAACGCGATCTTTTATCCGATGGGTGATGAACCCGACGGGCCCTGGCTCTTTGCCGGTCGCGGCTGGGGGATGAAACTTGAGAGCGATGAAGGGCTGCGTGTCCGTTCGGATCGCGAGCATCAAGAGCTTGCATTGAGTGTGCTTGAGATCGCGCCAGAGATCGCGTCGCGGATCGAGCAGGATTTCGGGCGCACGCTCTCGGAGCCGTTGACCATCAAGATATATCCGACCATGCAAGCGTTGCAGTTCTCGATCGCGCCGGGGTATCTTGATCCGTTGTCTGGTTGGAACGAGCCGGGGGAGTCGATCAAGATTCTGGGTCGGGACTCGATGTCTGTTGATCGTATTTCAACGCTGCTTGCCCACGAGATCGGTCACGCGGTGAGCTTTGAGTTTGGCGAGGACATCATCGACGCGCCGTGGTGGTCGCTCGAAGGCATCGCGGAACTGGTTGCGGACGATTACCGATCCACACCACCCGAGAAACGAATCGTCGGCATCGCGCAGCAGGTCGCACGCGGGGATCGTCGATCATGGGATCAGCTCAGTGATTTCAAAGGCGAGGCCCTCAACCACACCATGTATGTCTACGCGCAGGGGTGGTCGATGGTTCGATACATCACTGGTCGGTTCGGGCGCAAGGCACGCAACCAATGGTTCGCCGCGATGGGTGACGGGATGGATGTCGACCAAGCGACCCAGCATGCTTTCAAGATGTCTTTCGACGACCTCGACCGCGCGTGGGAACAAGAGATGCTCAGCATCGCTGAGCAAGCGGATGTCGATGCAGCGATGGAAGAAGTCTCACCATAAAGCAGTGGGAAGTTATGGCAGCACTTCCATTGCTGGGCGAACAACTATGGGTTCGTCCGCACTGATCACGCGGGTTGGTGCGGTTTCAGGGGTCGGGATTGACGGGCTCCGGAACATCAGCAAGTACACCCACAGCACAATCGCAAGGAACCCGGTCCACATCGCGATGTATCCCACCGCGTTGCGTACTTCCGGCGACCTGTTGGCGAGGGGTTTGGAAACCAGTATCATCCCGCTCGCACCCAGCGGGGCCGCGTGGGTGATGACCGCGACGATTGCAGCACCCAGTGCCATCGCGACCGCGTCCATGGTCTTGCCTTTGAGTGGATCAAAGCGGTCAATCTTGGGACGGATGATCTCAATGGTGCGCTCGAACCACGCGGGAACCGGGATTGGTTCATTGGCTTTGAGTTCTTCGAGTGCCTCGATCTCGCTCTGGACATCAGGGTCTATCGCTGCAATAGTGGGTTTGGATTCAGCTGATTGATCGGACTGTTGAGCGGGTTCTTTCGGTGCCGATGCATCAGTGGTTTCGACAGCTGGTTCTGGCGAAGCTTCCGAGTCGGACTTTGCGTCAGGCTCGGACACCGCTTCGGTTGGCGATTCAGGCGTCGTGTTGTGGATGGGATCAAGCAGGTCGCTCGCGACATCCTCAAGAATGGCCGGGTCGGGTTCGAGGACAGGTTTCTCTTGGAGTGCCTGTTCGATCTCGGTGTTCACCGCGTCGCCGTTGACGAGTTCGCCCTCTTCGGTCTCGAAATCTCCATCGAGCATGTCGTCGGCGGCTTCAGCAAGTGCGCTGTCGAGCAAGTCCATCGAATCGTCCAGCGCATCCGCTGAAGACACACTGTTATCCTCGTTCGTCTGAATCAGACTGTCTTCAGTCATCATGTCTTCGAGCGGTGTGCTCTCAACGGTTGATTCGACAATCAAAGATTCTGTTTCGGCGTCCTCAGGTTCGGACGCATCGGGCGCATCGGCCGTGTCTACTTCTGGAGCTATCTCGTCAAGCTCAGGGTTGATACCCTCGGCTTCGATTGGATCGTTCGCCTGCTCGTCATCGAGTTCAAGAAGTGCATCGACGGCTTCCTCGAGCTCGTCAATATCGTTCTGGGCTTTGACCACTTCATCAGAATCAGCCGTTGGTTCCGAAGCGGCTCTTTCCGCCACAGGGTCTTCGCCCAGGGTATGTTCGTCGATGCTCTCAATACTGGGGTCGATTGATTCAAGGAGTTCGGAGGTGCTGATCTCTGCATCAAGAGATTCCAGCTCGGCTTCGCCGTTGGGGACGGGGTCTTGTGTCGCTTCAGTAACCGGCTCATCGAGTTCGTCGAGCATCGAATCAAGACTCTGTGAAACCAGATCGCCGGCTTGCGATTCGACCTCGTCGAGTGCTTGCTGTGCCTCGGTGATGGAGTCAACCACTTCGGAGGGTTCGGTGTCCAGCTCAGAAACCAGATCATCGGAGGCGGATTCTTTGGGATGTGGGGCGGTGGGAAGCTCTCCGATGTCCCCGATCAGGGCATTGGAATCCATCTCCTTCTCCTGCTTGGGATCGAAGGATTGGGTGGTTTCTTCGATATCTTCAAGCAGCGAATCCACCGCATTGATGAGATCTGAGTTGGTTGTGTCTTTTTTATGTTCCACTACATGGTGATGATCGACCTCCAAACCCTCGAACTCAAGGGATATCGGCCGTAAACTACCACAACGAGGTGATTCCAATACCCGATACGGATCCGCATCCATGATGAATCCACAATCAATCCATCATCGAGTCATGTTCTCGGACCTTACGGGGTGCGTGCCGCCCCAGCTCATCACGATCGAAGGCCCTGAGGCGCAGCATCTTGCAAAGGTGAAGCGGGCGCGGGTCGGAGAGATGGTGGGGGTCTTGGACGGCATCGGTTCCATGGGGATCGGGGAGATTGCAGAGATTTCTGGTTCCAAGCAAAGACCCATCATCGCGGTGATGCTCGATCATATCGAGATGATCCCGCCCGTGTCTCCCAGAATCCAGATCTGCTGTCCCGCGCCCAAAGGCGATCGGCTTGACCGCATGATCGACCAGTTGACTCAAATAGGCATCGAGTCGTGGGTGCCCTTGATCAGCGACCGTTCCGAGCGCGATCCAACCGCGATCCGTCAGGATCGATTGACCCGGATCATCCACGAAGCGTGCAAGCAGTGCGTCCGGACCAGGTCACTGGTAATCCATGAACCAATGACCCTCGACCAAGCGATTCAGAACAACCCGATGCGTGTGGTTGTCTGTGACGGGTCGGGGAATGAATCGCTCGCGTCGCTTGATGCCGATACCCGGATTCTCATCGGCCCCGAAGGGGGCTGGTCGGACGAAGAACGGTCGCGCTTTGCGACATCAAAGATTCAGATCGCACGACTCGGTGTCCATGTCCTCCGCCTTGAAACCGCGGCAGCCGTCGCCGGTTCGCTCGCGCTCGCCAGTTCCATCCCGCCGACTGCATAGGAGCTTACAAATGATCCCATCCATTCTCATCAAAGCCGTCTGTGTGTCCTCCATCGCCATCGCAGCTTTCACGGCACATGCTGAGCCGATCGACGCTTCAACCAAAGAGCGAGGGCGTGCCGTCGCGGATTGCGCCATCGAGTTCCTCAAATCACAGCAAGACCCCAAAACCGGCGGCTGGTCGCACAATCCGGACGGCCCAAACTTCCCCGCGATCACCGGTCTCGTCGTCAACGGCATGCTCCTTGATCCACGCATCGATCCCAGCAATCCAGCCGTGTCGAAAGGGCTTGACTACATCCTCTCCTACGCACAAGACGACGGCTCCATCCACGACGGGATGCTCCCGACCTACAACACCGCGATCTGCATCAGTGCGCTGAGTCAAGCACGCACACACCGCGCGGATTCCGCACTTGCATCAGGGATCGCGTTCCTCAAAACCGTTCAGTACCACAACCGGAACACCGGTGGCATCGAAGCGCCGGACTTCAACGAGCCCGTCGCTGAAGACCACCCCTACTTCGGCGGAGTCGGCTACGGAAAGCACGGCCGACCCGACCTCTCCAACCTCAGCTTCTTCCTCCAAGCGATGCACGATGCAGGAGTCTCCACAGAAGACCCAGCGTACAAACGCGCCCTTGTGTTCCTCTCCCGCGTGCAAATGAACGACGAAACCAACGACATGCCCTACGCGGACGCGTCGAATCAGGGCGGGTTCATTTATGCGACGGTTCCCAACGCGGAATCCATCGACAGCATCCCGGGACAGTCGCAAGCCGGTGACATGGTCGAAACTTCTCCCGACGGCGGTTCCATCACCCGACTCCGTTCCTACGGCTCAATGACCTACTCCGGATTCAAATCGCTGATCTACGCCGACCTCTCCCCGGACGACCCCCGCATCACCGCCGCGTGGAGATGGATCGAGTCCAACTATTCATTGGAAGAGAATCCGGGGATGGGCGACCAGGGGTACTACTACTTCTTGTGTGCGATGGGCCGAGCGCTGGACACTTGGGGGGCCGACCGAGTGGGAGACCACGATTGGCGCAGCGATCTGGTGGATACACTTGAAGAACTCCAGCAAGACGACGGCTCCTTCGCCATCAAACACCAACGCTGGATGGAAGACAACTCGACTTTGGTTACCGCATACGCCCTGATCGCGCTGCAGCACGCCATCAACTGATCTTGTATAGAACATTTTATAGAAAGAGAGACCGATCCAATGACCACCGCAACCCTCCCCAAGCACTACACCGAACTCTGTAAACTCATGCACGCCAAGGGAACCCTCGGCTCCGTCGCGGCGCTCGTCGGATGGGACCAAGAAACCTACATGCCCGCCGGTGGTGCCCACGCTCGCGCCGAGCAATCCTCGCTCCTCGCCCGCCTGCTCCACGAACGCGCGAGCGATCCACGCGTTGGAGAGTTGCTGGTCAAGTGCGAGGTTGATTCGGGCCTCAACGACCCCCAGTCCGCGCACGGCGCGAACATCCGCGAGATGCGTCGCGACTACGACAAAGCGACCAAACTCCCATCGGACCTCGTCGCCAACCTCGCCAAGGCGCAGTCCGAAGCGCAGGATATCTGGAAGGAAGCGCGAAAGAACAACGACTTCAAATCCTTCATCCCCGCGCTCACCACGGTCATGGATTTGACCAAAGAAAAAGCATCGTGCCTGATGACCGATGAGCACAACGAGCTCTACGACGCATTGCTCGGAGAGTACGAACCCGGCGCAACAGCAACCGAGATCACCGCGGTCTTCACGCCGTTGCGCGATCGTCTCAGCGCGTTCATCGCGGAACTCAAAGACAACGGCACCCCGCCTCAGGTGGACTTCTTGTACCGAGAAATCCCAACAGAAAAACAGCACGCGTTCGGTCAAGCGGTCACCAAAGCGTTCGGGTTCGACTACACGAAGGGCCGTCTCGACACGACCACCCACCCGTTCTGCTCCGGGTTCGGTCCGGGCGACACCCGCATGACCACGCGGTACTCGACGACTAACTTCCCCGACGCGATCGGATCAACCATGCACGAATGCGGGCACGGCTTGTACGAACAAGGCATACCCAAAGCGGGCGACCTGTGGGGCACGCCACTCACCGAAGCGATCTCGCTCGGGATCCACGAGTCCCAGTCCCGCATGTGGGAGAACATGGTCGGACGCAGCAAAGCGTTCTGGTCGTGGGCGCTGCCTCTTGCCAACAAGCACTTCGACGGCGCGTACTCGGACATCGATCTGGACACCTTCACCAAAGCGATGAACACCGCAACCCCGAGTTTCATCCGCGTCGAGTCCGACGAGAGCACCTACAACCTCCATGTCATGCTCCGCTTCGAGCTTGAGTGTGCGATGCTGCGTGGAGAGCTCGCGATCAAGGACCTCCCCGAAGCGTGGAACACCAAGTTCAAAGACTTCCTCGGCCTCGATGTCCCCAACGACGCGACGGGCTGCCTGCAAGATGTCCACTGGAGCTTCGGACTCGTCGGATACTTCCCGACCTACACGCTGGGGAATCTCAACGCGGCGCAGATGTGGGAAACCATCAACGAGCAGATCCCGGACCTCGATTCACAGATCGCATCGGGTGAGTTCTCGGCGCTCCTCAACTGGACCCGCGAGAACATCCACCAGCACGGCCGGCGCTACACAGCAAGCGAAACCATCGAACGCGCCACCGGCAAACCACTCGAATCCGATCCGCTCATGCGTCACCTCGAAGGCCGAGTGCGTCCGGCGTATGGACTGGTTTAAACCGAAGTGGCTAGGGTAGAACTAAATTCGTTCGTCCAATGCTTCTCTAAATGAATTTCGATCAATTTGGAGAAGCTGTTTTTTGAGCACCTCTCTTGCTTCATTTCCTGCTTGGATACTCAGTTCAAGAATGTTGTTTGGGTCTATGCCAGAAGGAGGATTTTTTGTGAATTCGAGGCAGGCATTCAATGCGATTTGCTCAAGCTGAGTATCTCTTTGTTGCAAATCAATCCCTTTTGCTAATATTTCTACAACGCCTTCGAGTGGGATGTTGTAGCCTCGTGATAAGCAATCCATATGGATGAAAATAGCTGCTGACTTGAGATATGGGCTCTCCAAAACAGTGAGTTTGTTCTGTTTCTTACGGAACTTATTGAAAAAACTCATAAAACTACCTCATTTGATTTTTTGCAGTTGAATTTCTGATTGTAGCGATTTTGCCAACTTCTCAAAGTCCTCAATCGTGTTGTACAGCTGTGCACTCACCCGCATCACGCGTGGATGGATCTTGCCCAGCGCCCAGACAGGCACCTGGATATCGTGCTTCTGGTACAACGCGTCCCACAGCGAATCGTCGTAGATCTCGCCCTCGACGACCTCGCCCGGCAGCGGGATGCTGACCATCGTGCCGATCATGGATTCGGGGACTTGTTGCTTGATGCCGATCGCATCGCAGATGATTCCCGCGCCCGCGACGACCAGATCATGGTTGCGTTTGTAGAGCGCATCCCAACCGGACTTGCTTTCATACGCGGGGAGCTGCGCCCCCATGTGCTCGATCGCGACGGGGACCACCAGATTCCCGGTGTAGTCGTTGGTCCCCATGTAATCAAAGTCGCACAAAAACGGCTGACGGTCATCACGAAGCTCATGCACACGGCACGAAAGCGCCAACGGCTTGAACCCGGTCTGACGATCCGGTGAAGTGTAAATAAATCCCGTTCCCTTCGGAGTCGCGAGCCACTTGTGGCAACTCGCGGCGTACCAAGTCGGGTTCAGCTTCTCAATATCCAGCGGGATCTGCCCCGGCGTGTGCGCCCCGTCAAGAAACACATCAATCCCCCTGGCGCGAAGCTCAGGAACAATCCGCTCAACCGGCAGCACGAGCGCCGATGCGCTGCAGATGTGCGAGAGCAAGACGAGCTTTGTTTTGCCAGTCACCGCGCCGAGGATCGAATCGACGACCTGATCAGGATCCGCAGCGGGGAACGCGACGGGTGCGGTGACGACGACCGCGCCGGTTGCTTTGCAGAGCTTGTCGAGTTCGTTCATCGTCGCCATGTATTCGTGGTCTGAGATGAGGATCTCGTCGCCCGCTTGGAGGTCGAGGTTGCTCAGGACGGTCGAGACCGCGACGGTGCCGTTGGAGATGAGCGCGAGGTCCTTCGCGGGCGCGTTGACGAATCGTCCGATCGCGCCGCGCGCGTCGTCGTTGTAGAACTCGAGTCCGAACTTAAAGAAGTGGACCGGATCGCCTTCAAGCCGACGGCGGAGCTCAGACTGCGCTGCACCGACCACCGCGGGACAGCAGCCGTAGGAACCGTTGTTGAGCTGGGTGAGTCCCTCGCGGATCGGGAACCTCGCGGTCTCGGAGATGCGATCGGCTACGAACTTGAGGATCGGATCGGGGCGTTGGGTCTTGTTGGGTGCGAGCTTGGCGGGTTTGAGATCAATCACAATGGGCCTCGGCCTTCTGTTCAAGCGGTTCTGGTGTCGTGGTGAAGAAAGGGTATCGACGCGGCGCGTGCAAGTCCCTCAACAGATAACACGCGGACCAGACAATTTTCATCACCGACCCGCCGTGTGATTTGAGACCCCATTTGAAGCGTCAAACTGACAGTGGGGGTGTTAACCCTTCAAAATAATTTTCAGAGCGCGAGCAAGGTACTGGTATTGCTCGATCGAGTTGTATGCCTGCACACTGATCCGAACCGCGACCGTCCCAGCGGGGGTTCCCCAGACCGGTATCTGGATATTGAACTCCGATTCGAGCCGATCCTTGATCTGCCGAGCGGTTTGGTTTCCCGCCGGGAGGTCGATCGTGCTCAGTGGTCCGAGCATCGAATCGGGAACAGGCGGGATGCACCCAAGCTCATGACAGATCAGATCGCGTGCTTGGAGGCACAGGTCGCGGTTGCGTTGCATGTTGCCGTTGACGCCGCCCTCGATGTTGGACTCGAACCAGTCGATGCAGTCCGCGACGGTCAGGTACATGGTCACATCGTCGGTCCCCGCATAGTCAAACGCGTGGTTGAACCCGGAGCGACCCGTTTTCTTCCCTGCGGCTTCCAGGTCGAGCGCATCATTTGAGATCACCAAAGGCGTGAACCCGTGCTGCAGATCCGCACGCACATGCAAGAACGCGGCTCCCTTGGGAGCGCACAACCACTTGTGGGCATTCCCCGTCGTGTACGCCGCGCCCCAGGAGTTGATGTCCATCGGGGTGCACCCCGGGCCATGCGCCGCATCCAGGATCGTCTCGACCCCGCGTTCTTTGAGCATCGGGATGAGCTGCTCGATCGGGAGCCGAATCCCGGTCGAACTGGTGATCAGCGACAGCAGCGCGATCTTGGTGCGATCCGTCACCCCCGACATGACCGTATCAATGACCTGCTCCTCCGACTCGATCGGCCAAGGCAGCGTCACACGAGCGACCTTCGCGCCGGTCCGTTTTGCGGCTCGGCCAAAGTTGTTCAAGCACGCTTGGTATTCGCAGTTGGTGACGAGAAGCTCATCGCCTTCGCTGAGATCCAGATTGTCCAGCACCGTCGCGACCCCGGTCGTCGCGTTGTGGACGAAGACCAGGTCCTGCGGATCACAGTGCACCAACCCAGCGAGTGCATTGCGGGCGCGATCGATCTTCCCCCAGCTGTCCTTGACATAGAACCGAACCAACTCGCGCTCAGCGTTGAGCCGATGCCCGCTCTGCGCGTCGAGAATCGCTTGTGGGCACGCGCCGAATGAGCCGTGATTCAGATAGACGACATCGGGATCGATCAGGAACTGATCGAAGATCGGTGCCGGTTTGGGGAGTTCGTGGGTGGTCTGGGTCATGCCCAAAGTCTACGCGAGACTTAAACAGTCAGAATCAGCCCTTGAGGTCCAGCCCGCGGCCCATCGCGACCCCGGTCGCGGCGGTGTTGCGAGCCGCCGCGGATGGATGGATCGAGTAGGTCCCCGCGCTGGTCATCATGGGTTTGGGGCCCGCGACGGACGCGACATCCCGGCTCAGATTGATCGGATCAACCTTCCCGGCGACCAAACGCGAAGGATCCGCAGCGGGGCGCGGAGCGACAGGCTGACCGATCCGACCAATCGGCGAAGTCTGCTGAACAGATCCCGCTTGCGAAGTTGAAGCCGCTGGGTTGGTTTGGGTGGTGGGGGTGGTCTTGGTGACGCCGGGAGCGCCGAGTGGTTTATTGGCACGCAGAGTCTGGGCATAGGCCCGCATCGCGTGGGTGCTTGGAATTGATTGGGAGGCGTTGATCCGGTCCATCTTCACGAGCCTGTTCTTTCACTGATCGAGTTGGATTGGTACACACAACCCGGTCAGCATCGAGCGTCCATCACGCCGATCCACGGCTGACGAACTTCATCTGGTCACGCCCATCCATGAGCGACAACCCGATCCTACCAGAACCACCATCGTCAATCACGATCATTCCGCGCCATAACTGCTGCGGACCTTGAGATTTTGACTTCTCGGAAGTCGTTTCTTGCGCCCCGGACCCTCATCGCACAAAAAAGCCCGGATTCTGGGCAATCCGGGCGTTGGGGATGGTCTGGGGATAGGGGGCTATTCAGACAAATTATTCATCGTCATGACCCGCAAACGCCGCGATGACCTCCTGCTGGATGTGCGGCGGTGTGTTTTCTTCGTGTGAGAAGTCCATCGAATATGAACCTGAGCCACCAGAAATTGACTTGAGTTCATTGGAGAAGTTCTGGAGTTCACTCAATGGTGCTTGAGCGATGACGGTGCACATGTCGCCGGGGAGTATCTGCGTGTCTTGGACACGCCCCCGTTTGGTCGAGAGATCCCCGGCGATGTCACCCATCCGGTCTGATGGGACGGTGACCTCTAGGTGGACGATCGGTTCAAGCAACACGGGGTGCGCCTTGGTGACCGCTTCGATGAACGCTTTCTTCCCAGCGGTGATGAACGCGATTTCTTTTGAGTCCACCGCGTGGTACTTTCCATCAAAGACCTCGACTTTGACGCCGGACATCGGGTATCCCGCGACCGCGCCGTGTTCGAGGGCAAGCCGAACACCTTTCTCAATCGCAGGCATGAACTGTTTGGGGATCGAGCCGCCGACGGTCGCGTTGACAAACTCGAACCCTGCTTCATGATCTGCGGGCAGCGGGGAAACACGCAGGTGGACCTCGCCAAACTGTCCCGACCCGCCGGACTGTTTCTTATGTCGATACGACGCTTCCGCGGTGCCGGTGATCGACTCACGGTACGCGACCTTGGGGGTCTGGGTGATGAGTTCAAGCCCGTACTGTTCTTTGAGCCGTTCGATGACGATCCGCAGGTGCAACTCGCCCAGCCCTCGAAGCACGGTTTGCTTGGTCGCCTTGATCCGTTCGAGTTTCAGACACGGATCCTCGGCGAGGATCTTGTGGAGCGCCCCAGAGAACTTGGTCTCGTCGGCGTGGTTTTTGAGCTCGATCGCAAGCCCGAACATGGGTTTGGGGAGTGGGAGTGGTTTGAGGTGGACCGAATCCAACTCGTGCCCTTCATGAAGGACCGCATCGAAATGCACCTCGTCAATTTTCCCGATCGCGCCGATGTCTCCGGGACCCAGTGCGTCCACCTCGACGGATTCTTTACCCTGTCGTTTGAGAAGGTGACCGATCCGCAGCGGCTTCTTCTGGTCGCCGATCAGGATCTCAGATTTGGATTTAATTGTCCCTTGGTGAACACGGAAAACACCGAGCTTGCCGACGAAGGAGTCGGTGGTGACCTTGAAGATGTGCGCAATCACCGGCGAGTCAGACTTTCCATCCGCGGCGAACGAGACCTCATCGCCGCCCTCTTCGGTGCGTTTGAGGAACGGGCGCGGGTTGCCTTCGAGCGGATTGGGAAGAATCGACGCGAACAGGTGCAGCATCGGGTTCACGCCCGCGCCGGTCTTGGCGCTGCAGTAGCAGATCGGAACGAGGTGCGCCTGCCGGAGTGCTTTCTCGAAGACATCGTGGAGTTGTTGTTTGGAGATGTTGGATTCGTCGCCGTCTTCGAGGTACTTGTCCATGAGGTCGTCTTGGATCTCGACAATCTGCTCGATGATCGCTTGGTGCGCCTCCGCTTCAGAACTGAACAAAGTGTCGCCGTCGCCTTCGTCATCGAAGACGGAGATCGTGTCGCTCTTGTCTGGGGTCGGGAGGTTGATCGGCAGGCACTCGGCGCCAAACGATTCTTGGATCTGTGCGGTCAACGATTCAAGATCGCAGGTGGGGTCATCGATCTTGTTGATGATGATCATCCTCGGCAGATTGCGTTCCTTTGCGATCCGCATCATCCGCCGCGTCATCGGTTCGATCCCCTTGTGGGCATCGATCACGACCGCGACGGTCTCGACCGCGGGGAAGACGGAGATTGCGTGTCCCGCAAAGTCCGCGAGCCCCGGGGTGTCAATGAGGTTGACCATGTGTCCCTCATGCTCGAAGTGGAGCATGGTGGTCCGGAGTGAATGCTGGTGGTGTTTTTCTTCGTCGGACCAATCGGAGAAGGTGGTGCCGTCTTCAATCGATCCCATGCGCGAGATGGTGCCGGTGCTGAACAGGAGACGCTCTGAAAGGAGTGTCTTTCCGCTCCCGGTCTGTCCTACAAGTGCAATGTTCCGGATATCTTCAGTGGGTCGCGTGTTTGCTGTCACGGCGGGCCGCCTTCCTGAGGTGAGGCGAGCGTGTCGGCCCTTCAACGCGGCGGGCCGGCAGCCCGCGGGTCATGTTGTCGGTCTCGGTACTGGAGACCAACAATCATTATAGCAATGATCCATAAAATTGAAAGAACGAAATAGAATCGATCGATTGGTCGGTAGAATGGGACCATGCCCGCATCTGAAACGACCGAAAGCAAGATCGCGGTGAATGTGTGTCCGGAATGCGGACAGGATGTGAGGGTCCTTCGGGATACCAATCGGAGTTGGACACACACATCCCGGATGTCCGCGAGCATCATCTGGCTGGTTATTGTACTTGGACTCGTGGGATACTGGCTATTTCTCGGTGCTTGGGACTACGCACAGGCTCAAATTGACAATCGCGTAACGCTCGGCTCTGAGTTCAGATTAGCGCTCGCGCCATGGACCTTGCCGACTGATACAGACTTCGGATTTTTATCAACAGGTGAACTCATTCATGCGATCGATGGAGATGAAGAAGCGTTGGAACGCGTGAAGGACACGCTCCAACTCGCCGTGGATGATGCAGTCTCAACCAATCAGGATAAATACGGACTCCTCGGGATCAAGTATGGTTTAATTGAACCTGCTGCATATATCTCCAGCTACGCAGATTACACGCTCGGTGGAGATTGGGTCACGATGACAACAAGCGACTCGATCCTTGATGTCCGCAACCTCGATTCAATGGACTCGAACCGGGTCTTTGACTGGGAGGATGCGGATTGGGAGTTCTTCCCGGTTCTTGCGTATTCAAAGAGAAGCAGCGATACAACATCAGGGAGTACAAAGAACTTCGTAATCCAGGTCGACTATCTCACCATCTTGGGTGTGCTCAGTGTGTGCGTAATCTTTGTGTGGGTTTTTCATTGGACGGCAAGTCGAGCCGGATGGAATGCACTTGGGAAACGGACGATTCGTATTGCATTGATCGCTGCGATGTTTCTCTTGTGTATCGCAGTCACGATGCTCACTCCCCAAAAACAAATCTCACGCAGTTCGACCACTTCGATCCAAAGCCCTATCTCTCCGGCCTATTCATTGGATGAACTCGGAGAGATCGCTCAGGACTCCGTTCAGACGATCGGGTGGGCAACCGAAATCCTGAGCATGTACCCGGAAGATCAGCAAGAGGACCTGATGCTCGGTCAATACAGAGTTTTCGATCAGGATGTGGATACATCGGTTTATGAGATGGGGTTTGAGAGAAGCGAGATTCTGATCGGGAATCGATTTGATTTGTTCACATGGGGTCGCGGAAGCTTCCAGGATGAGTTCCCTCAATCCAATTTGCCCAAGCCCCATTCCATAGAGTCAAAGCTGCGATCCTTGCAGTATGAAGGCGCATTGGTCCATATATGGGGCCCGCCTCGTTCAACAAGCTTTGTTCAAATCAAGATTGTCCATCTCGCTTTGATTGGGATGGCGCTGTACTTGTTCTGGGGCAGTCTTCAGTTGATCAGTCTGCTGATTTTCAAGGGGGTCCAACGCCGGCGGGTTCGCCGGGATCAGTGTATTTTCTGTGCCTATCCGCTGACCAGCGAGGCTCGAATCGCTCGAAATCGGTCCCGAGCCCCCTAAACTACAGTCCCATGACACCAGATCCGACCATCACCCGTTTCGCCCCCTCCCCGACCGGCCACCTCCACATCGGGGGCGCCCGCACCGCGCTGCTGTGCTGGGCATATGCCAAGAAGCACGGCGGCCGATTCCTGCTCCGTGTCGAGGACACCGACCAGCAACGCTCCTCAGAATCCTCCACGCGAGGCATCCTCGAAGACCTCGCATGGCTCGGGATCACCTGGGACGACGGACCCGAGATCAACTACGAAGGCCACACCATCGGAGGCGATTCCCGCAAGGTCGGTCCATACTACCAATCACAACGCATTGAACACTACAACGACGCGATCAACAAGCTCATCGACGAGGACAAAGCGTACCCCGCGTTCGAGACCCCCGAAGAACTCGAAGCCAAGCGCAAGGTCGCGATCGATGCCAAGATCGGGTACAAGTACGACCGTGCCGCGCTCGAAATCCCCAAAGCGGAACGCACCAAACGGTTGGAAGCCGGCGAGCCCCATGTCGTCCGCTTCATCATGCCCGATGAACCCATCACCGTCCACGACGAAATCCTCGGCGAGGTCACCATCAAACCCGAAGAGTTCGACGACTTCATCATCCGCAAGCGCGACGGCTTCCCGACCTATCACCTCGCGGTTACCGTCGACGACGCGATGATGGGGGTGACCCATGTCCTTCGTGGTCAGGAGCACCTCATCAACACCCCGCGCCATGTCGCGCTGCAGACCGGGCTGGGGTATGACCATCCTGTGTACGCGCACATGCCTTTGATTTTCAATGCGGACGGTTCGAAGATGTCCAAGCGTGACAAGGACAAAGCAGCAAAGAAAGCGTGCAAAGACGCGGGACTCACCGGCTCACCAATCGAGGGCCTCAGCGACGCGGACTTCGCGGGATGGATGAAGAACAAGACCAGCCAGCTCGATACTGACCTCTTGATCACGCTGGCGCAATATCTCAAGATCAATCTCCCCGAGATCGAAGTCGAAGACTTCCGCCGCGCCGGGTACCTGCCCTCAGCACTCAACAACTACCTCGCGCTCCTCGGATGGAATCCAAAGACCAAGAACGACGACGGCACCGACCTCGAGCACTTCGACATGGACTACCTCGGAAGCCATTTCTCCCTCTCCGCGATGAGCAAGGGGCAATCCAAGTTCGACCGTGTCAAACTCCTCAGTTTCAACGGCGACGCGATCGTCGCGCTCTCCGATGAAGACTTTGCCAAGCACTGGAACCAGTGGGCGACGAGCTACGACACCGCGCTCGCGGATCGGTTCACCCAAGCGGACATGCTCACGCTCGCGCCAGCGGTCAAGACCCGTTGCAAGACACTTGCGGATGGTCGAGGCGTGATCGGGTTCGCGTTCATCGCGGACAACGAAATCGAGTACGACGGCAAAGCGGTCCACAAAGCACTCATCAAAGGCGAAAGCAAAGGGCTCGAACTCCTCAAAGCGTTCCGCGATGAACTCGCATCGTTCAACGACTTCACCCCCGAAGCGATCGAAGCAAAGGTCAGCGCGTTCGCCGAGTCCAAAGAGGTCGGGATGGGCAAGATCGCACAACCAATACGCGTCGCGGTGACGGGTGCGGGCGTCTCCCCACCCCTCGGCCAGACCCTCGCAATCCTCGGCAAAGACGCGGTCATCGCAAGAATCGACGGCTGCATCGAGTTCACCGCCGCCGAGATGGTGTGATGCCCAACAACTCGCCCATTGTCCTCGCAGGCGGAAGTGGCTTCCTCGGCATGAACCTCGCGCGATCCCTGACCAAGCAAGGGCATCAAGTCATCATCCTCTCCCGAAGCCAGCCCGAACAAGGCGCGTGGACCTGGAACCAATGGGACGGCACAACACTCGGCGACTGGACAAACGCGATCGACGGCGCGAGAGCCATCGTCAACTTCTCCGGCAAGTCCATCGATTGCGTCCCGACTCCAAAGAACAAAGAACTCATCATCAGCTCGCGCGTGGATTCGACGCGCGTGCTCGGTGAAGCGATCCGCAACGCGATCAACCCGCCGAGCGTGTGGGTGCAGATGAGCGCGGTCGGAATCTATGGCAACACGACAACACCCGCTCCCGAGTCCACCCCCGCCGGCGACGGGTTTCTTCCGGAAGTGTGCACCAAGTGGGAAGCCGCGTTCGAAGAATCGTGTCCTGATTCCATCCGATCAGTCGTACTGCGAGCGGGGGTCGTGCTCGGACGCACCGACGGCGCGTTCCCAACACTCCGCAAACTTGCGAAGCTCGGACTCGGTGGCACCGTAGGCAAAGGCACCCAAGGCATGAGCTGGATCCATGAACTCGACATGGATGCACTCCTCCAGCGAGCGATCACTGACGATTCCATGCAAGGCGTCTACAACGCGACGGCGCCGCACCCCGCGTCCAACTTCCAGTTCATGCACGCACTCCGCAAAGCGGTCGGGATGCCATTCGGTCCTCCTGCGCCAGGATTTGCCGTGCGGCTTGGGTCGAGGTATATCCTCAAATCAAACCCCGATCTCGCGCTCGAGGGACAGTTTGCTGTTCCGAAACGAATAATGGATCAACACCACGAGTTCACATTCCCGACGCTCAAAGACGCACTCACGGATCTGTGTGCTCCCCGATAAGCCAGCCGATCCGACAGGAAACCGAAATGAACACAGCACAGCAATCAGCTACCCAACGCGTCGTGATTGCTGGTGGGAGTGGTTTTTTAGGAGCAAGTCTGGCGCGTCATCTCTCCAAGAAGAACTACGCGGTCACCATCCTCTCCCGCAACGCGCCTCCGCAAGGCGAATGGTCGTTCCAAAAGTGGGACGCACGCACGCTTGGTGAGTGGGCCAAAGTGCTCGACGGAGCCCACGCGGTCGTCAACCTCGTCGGCCGCACGGTCGATTGCGTCAAGACCCCGCTCCATTGCGATCAAATCCTCCGCTCCCGCGTCGAAGCGACCCGGGTTCTTGGTCAAGCGATCAGCACACTCGAATCCAAACCAAGCGTGTGGGTCCAGATGAGCACCGCCCACATCTATGGCGATTCCGAGCTGGACTGCGTCGAAGACTCCGCAACCGGGTTCGGTCTGGCACCGATCGTCGGGGCCGCGTGGGAACGCGCGTTTGATGAATCGTGCCCAGAAGGGATCCGCCGAGTGATCCTGCGGACTTCGTTTGTCCTCGGACAGCAAGGCGACGCGTGGAAGAAACTCAAACTCATCACCAAGCTCGGATTCGGGGGCACCCTCTCCACCGGAACACAAGGCATGAGCTGGATTCACGAACACGACATGAACGCGATCTTCGAGCGAGCAATTGAGAATGATTCAATGGAGGGGCTCTACATCAGCAGCGCCCCCAATCCGGTCTCGAATCGAACTTTCATGCAGTCGATGCGGGACGCGTTGGGGGTGCCCATCGGTCTCCCCGCCACGGCATGGATGATCCAGATCGGTGCCCGCTTGCTTCTCAGGACCGATCCAGAACTCGCGTTGTACGGCCGCTATGTGATCCCGCAACGCCTGCTTGCTGAGGGGTTCGAGTTCAAGTATCCAAAGCTGAACGATGCACTCAACGAACTGTGCAAAAGGAATGAAGAATGACAAACTCAGAATCAGTATTGCTGTCACCAATCGAGTCCTTTGCCAATCGTGTCTGGATGGCGCCGCTCACACGCTCGCGATCAACCATGCCGGGCAATATCCCCAACGACCTCATGGCAACCTACTACGAGCAACGCGCCACCGCGGGACTCATCATCGCCGAAGCCACCCCGATCTCCTCAACCGCCCACGGCTACTACGCAACCCCCGGCATCCACACCGACGCGCAACAAGCCGGGTGGAAAGCGGTCACCGATCGCGTCCACGCGAAGGGTGGGAAGATTTTCTTGCAACTCTGGCATGTCGGACGCGTGTCCAACAACGCGCTCCAGCCAGACAACCAAGCACCGGTCGGTCCAACGGATGTGATTTCCCAATCCAAGACCTACATCGACAGCTCATTGGAGCGTCAGGACAACTCCAAACCACGCGCGCTCCGGACCGAGGAAATCCCCGGGATCGTCGAAGACTTTGCATCAGCGACCAAGCGAGCGAAAGCCGCGGGGTTTGATGGGGTGGAGATCCACGGCGCCAACACCTACCTCCTCGACCAGTTCACACGCGACGGCGTCAACACCCGCACCGATCAATACGGCGGATCGCTCGAAAACCGGCTCCACTTCCCGCTGATGGTCGCGCGAGCGGTCACCGAAGCATGGGGAGACCCAAGCGGGGTTGGATACCGAATCTCCCCGCTCAGCGAGCACAAGGATGTCCGCGATTCGGATCCGCAAGCGACCTTCTCCACGCTCGCTGCAGGGCTGGGCGCATTGAATCTTGAATACCTCCACGCCGTGGAAACTTGGGATCGCACATCGCTGGACCCACGCGTCGAGACGGTCATCCCCGCGATCGTCAAATCATTCAAGGACGCAGGCGGGAAGCTCTACATCGCTAATGGCGATTACTCCCCGCAACAAGCCGAGGACGCGGTTGATTCGGGATGGGCGGACGCGGTCGCGTTCGGTCGTCCCTGGATTCCCAATCCGGACCTCCCCGCACGCATCGCGATGGGTGGCCCGTACCGCGAACCGATCCCAGAAAGCTTCTATGGCGGAGGTGCCGAGGGATACACCGAGTTCCAAACACTCAAACAAGAGGAAGAAGCGGCGCATTCCTGAGCATTTCGACTTGGTCCGGGCTTACACTCTCAGGACCTGCGCCTCGTGAGAAGCGGTCGCAGAACCGGAGCCAAGCCATGACCGAAGCCGTCGAACAGCGACACTTTATCCAGCAGATCATCGACGCCGACATCGAGTCGGGCAAGTGGGGAACGCCAGGCGATCGAACCGTCGTCACCACCCGCTTCCCCCCCGAACCCAACGGCTACCTGCACATCGGACACGCAAAGGCGGTCCATATCTCGCATGGTCTGGCGCGTGAGTTTGGTGGCAAGTTCAACCTCCGCTTCGACGACACCAATCCCGCAAAGGAAGAAGTCGAGTTCGTCGATTCGATCAAGTATGACCTCGAATGGCTCGGCGCCAAGTGGGACGGCGAAGTCTGCTTCGCGTCCGACTACTTCGGGAATATGTACGACTGGGCGGTCGAACTCATCAACAAAGACCTCGCGTATGTCGATGAGTCCACCCCAGAACAGATCCGCGAAATGCGAGGCAAGATCGAAGTCCCCGGCACCGACTCCCCGTTCCGCAACCGACCCACCAGCGAATCACTCGACCTCTTCGCGCAGATGAAAGATGGCAAGATCGAGAATGGGAAGATGGTCCTGCGAGCCAAGATCGATATGGCCAGCGCGAACCTGAACCTCCGCGATCCGGTCATGTATCGGGTCGTAAACACGCCGCACCATCGCACCGGAAGCGAGTGGCACATCTACCCAATGTACGACTGGGCGCACGGGCTCGAAGATTCCATCGAAGGCATCACGCACTCGCTGTGCTCGCTGGAGTTCGAGGACCACCGCCCGCTCTACGACTGGTTCATCAGCGCGATCAACTCCGGACGCGCCGATGCTGAGAAGATCCACCATCCACAACAAATCGAGTTCTCGCGCCTCGCGATCAGCTACACCAACATGTCCAAGCGGTACATGCGTCAACTCGTCGAAGAGAACCATGTGATGGGATGGGACGACCCACGCATGATCACCCTCGCGGGATTCCGCAGACGCGGGTTCACCCCAGAATCCATCCACGATTTCGTCACAGGCGTCGGGGTCACCAAGTTCAACGCGATGATGGACATGGGACGACTCGAAGGCGCCCTCCGCGACGATCTCAACAAACGCGCCCCACGACGCATGGCGGTCCTCGATCCGATCAAACTCGTCATCACCAACTGGGCGGACGGCGGAGACGAATCGCGCGTCGAGATGATGGATGTCATCAACAATCCAGAAGACGATTCAGCAGGAAATCGTCAGGTCCCGTTCGGAAAGGAACTCTGGATCGAGCGAGAAGACTTCATGATCGACCCGCCCAAAAAATTCTTCCGCTTGGGACCCGACCGCGAGGTCCGCCTCCGCTGCGGATACTGGGTCAAGTGCCACGATTTCAAGCAAGACTCCGATGGCAACATCACCGAGGTCCACTGCACCTACGACCCAGACACCAAAGGCGGCAACAACCCACCGGCAGACTCAGAAGGCAAGGTCCGCAAGGTCAAAGGCACGCTCCACTGGGTCTACGCAAACGACTGCCTTGACGCAGAAGTCCGTTTGTTCGATCGCCTGTACAAGACCGAACGACCTGGCAAAGCGACCGGTGACCACCTTGATGACATCAACGAGGACTCGCTTGAGATCCGCAAGGGATGCAAAGTCGAGCGGTCACTCGCCGCCGCGACCCCCGATGAACCGACCTGGAGCGACGGCATCCGCCGAGTCCAGTTCGAGCGCACCGGGTATTTCTGCATCGACCGCGAATCCAGCGACGGCAACCTGATCTTCAACCGCACCGCGACCCTGAAGGATTCATGGGCATCCAAGCACCACGGCTAGGAAAGACCTACCATCATCCATGAGTTTAATCGTCACCGGAACCATCGGAATCGACACAGTAGAAACCCCAGACGCCGGGCGTCATGAATCGCTTTTGGGCGGTTCGGCGGTCTACTTCTGTGCCGCATCATCTTTCTACACCAAACCCCGCTTGGTCGCGGTCGTCGGCGACGACTTCCCCGAGACCTTCATGGACACGCTCAAGTCATTTGAGTCCGTCGACCTGCGAGGCCTCGAAGTCCGCAAGGGTTCCAAGACCTTCCGCTGGGGCGGCAAGTACATGGACGACATGGACCAACGCGAAACCCTGTTCACCGAACTCGGCGTGCTTGAAGAAGCACCGCCCGCCGTTCCAGCGGAGTTCAAAGACTCGAAGATCGTCTTCCTCGCCAACTCCCACCCGATGGTCCAGCTCGGGATGCTCGAACAACTCAGCGATGTCGAACTGTCGGTGGTCGACACGATGGACCTGTGGATCAACATCGCCAAACCTGAACTGACCAGTTTGCTGAGCAAAGTTGATGGCTTGGTGCTCAACTTCGATGAAGCGGAACTCTACACCGGTCATCGAAATCCGGTTGCCGCTGGGAGACACCTCCTCGAACTCGGACCACGCTTTGTCGTCATCAAGAAGGGTGAGCACGGCTGCATCCTCGTCCACAAAGACGGCATCTGCGCCCTCCCCGCATACCCAACCGAAGATGTCGTCGATCCAACCGGCGCGGGCGATTCGTTCGCGGGCGGTTTGATGGGCCGGCTCGCCGCGCGTGGTGGTCATGATCTTGGATCATTCGAATCCATCCGCGACGCCCTCGCCCACGGCACAATCATCGCGTCCTTCAATGTCGAGTCCTTCTCGCTCGAGCGCATGCAGTCGATCAGCCGCAAGGACATCAACGACCGCTTCGACCACTACGCATCGATGATGCGGTTCGGCGAATAACCATGACCTCCGACAGCTCGTATCTCGATCCATACCGCAAAGCCGTCGCTGAGATGGGCGCGGGATTCGAAGCCCAGCTCTGGCTCTCGAAGGACGCCCAGCGGACCCGCTTTGAAGTGATCGCCGATGCACTCGGACCCGAACCCGGGATCATCGCGGATCTCGGATGCGGTCAAGGTGATCTCTTGATGCACCTCAACGACACCAATCACCTCCCCAAGCACTTCATCGGCGTCGAAGGCGTCGAAGAAATGACCCTCCACGCGCAGCAGCGCGCGGATGATGCAGGCATCGAGCGTGCCGTATTCCAGACGCACGATTTCGTTTCAAGCGATTGGCTCCCGACCCAACTGGTGCGGGACGCGAAGGTCAAGTGCTTCGTATTCTCCGGATCGCTCAACACGCTCCCGATGCTCCAAGCCCAGGCCGTGCTCGGATCGTTCTTTGATGCTCTGGTCAAAGCGGGACGCGGCAAACTGATCTTCAACTTCCTGTCCAACCGGCACAACAAAGCCCGCACCTCCGCCCAGCCTCCTGCTGTGCGGTTTGATCCCGTCGAGATGCTCGAATGGGCATTGGAACGGACGACGCTGGTGCAACTCCGCCATGAGTATCTTGCGGGTCACGACGCGACGATCGTGATGGAAGTTGTTTCCTGATTAAATCCGTTGTTGATTCGTCACGGTCCGTTCGGTGATGTGCTCGCCGGTGTGTTTGGTCTGCGCCGGTTCAAACAACAGCACCGATGCGCCGCTCCCCGCGACCGGATTGTGCTCGACGCCTCTGGGAACAATGTACATTTCACCCTTCTTAAGATGAACTTCTCGGTCACGCATCTGGATGGTCAGCTCGCCATCGAGGACGAGGAACAGTTCGTCCTCATCCGCGTGCGCGTGCCACATGAGTTCGCCCTGAAGTTTGGCGAGTTTGACCTGCTGCCCGTTGAGCTCGCCGATGATTCTGGGTGACCAGGTTTCGGTGAACATCGCGAGCTTGGATTGGATGTTGACGATTTCAGTCATGACGAACGCTCCCTATCGCGTCAGTTGGTTTATTCATGCGAAGATACACCAATCGCACGATCACAATGATCGCAACTGCTACAGGGAAGGTCAACATCGTCGCAAACGAGGTCTTGTTCAAATCAAGCAGCATCCAGACACCTGCATACAAGAGTCCTGCGAGGACAAAGATCCATCCCATGAATCGTTGAAGTGAAGCTGACTTTCGAGTGCCGCATCCGCACGATCCTGATTGCTGCGTCAGTTTCTTAGGCATGTAGTTGCCCATGCAGATCAGCATCACGCCGATCAGGACCCCTGCGATCCGCTTGGTCATGTCCTGATCGATCAGTTCGAGTTCTTTGAACAGCGTGGCGCTGATTGAACCAAGCAAGAGCATGCTCGCGAGAATGATCCCAAAGAGAATCTCGCGGCGTGAAGTGCTGCTCATCCAGTCTTTCCCGCATCGGAGATGAAGCATCCGCACGATGAACCAGACCGATGAGAACACCGCAACACCACCAAGCACGATCAGCGAAGCCTGCTGCTTGTACGGCCAAACAATCATCGCCGCAACGACGATCATCAACATAAGCGTGATCGCAACTTTGGACTGCGTCTTTGGTTTCATCATTGGAGTTCCTCCTTCTGACTGGTCCCCTTGAGACCGTGCTGTGTATTTGTATCTTCCATCGACTTCATTTCGAGTCCGAACACCTGAGCGAATCCGAACATCGCTTCTTCGAGCACGGACATCATCAGGTGGTAGGTGATCACCCGCCCCTTCTTGACAGGCTCAACCAACCCCGCTTCTCGCAGCACCGCAAAGTGCGCCGACATCGTCGGTTTGGACACCTCGAAATGCTCCGCGAGTTCCCCCGCCGTCATCGGACGCTCGCGGAGCAACTGCAGTACCCGCCTGCGGGTTGGGTCGGACAATGCTTTGAAGACGGTGTTCATATTCGTAATTTAGCCAAGCATCGAATAATAAGCAAGGGGAATGAACTCAAAATACAAAAAACGCCGTCTCAGAATCAGAAACGGCGTAAATTTGATGAAGGACTCAGACTCAGGAGTGCTCAGTTCTCCCAGATGTCCATGAAACGGTCCGAACCCTGTCGCCGAATCGAGTTGTCTTCGAGGACTTCTTCCGTTGAATCCATCAGTTCATCAGCGTTGAAAATCAGCGACTCTTGGCTGCGATCGAAGAACTTGAACTGCAGCGTTTCTTCATCGTTGTCACGAAGCACCTCGACGAGGTGCGAGACGGATGTGATCTCGATGCCGTTGACGCTCTTGAGGGTCGGGTTCCCGAACACTTCGTATCCCTTGGTGATCGCGTGCGGGAGAAAGGTCGCCGCGAGGACCACATATTCCTGTCCAGGCGTTTCGCGTTCGTCGTTGATGTGCAACCCGATCGGCGAACCATCGACAATCCCGTACCCGAGGTACAGGTTGTAGAAATGCTCACGCCGCACCGGTGTGAAAATCATCGGGCCACAGATGAAATACTCGGGATAGTCATTCCCAATGAACGGCACCAACTCGTCACGCTCATTGGTCACCTTGAGATTGATCCCAACCGACTCCCCATCACGAATGACCGTGACAGGCACTGATCCATTGTCCGAAAGCTCGCGCATGAAGTAGCGCCAGTGCAAACGCAGATTATCATCGCGGGTGACCATACCCGCGTTGTCAATGTCGTAGTCCCCGACCATATCGAGCACATCCCACTCTTCCAACGGCTGCTCCGAATCTTCAATCGGACGCGAGTACACAATCCCGGTCTGGTCCTTGCTCAGTCCGAGGAAGTCACGCAACGCATCGTTCTCGCAGGTTTGGAATCGTGCATCGTACAAGCGTTCTGGACCGTTGTATTCCCCGTCGCTGATGTCAGACAAGAACAGGTGGACCTCTTCGGCAGGGATGACATACCCGATGTTTTCCGCGTATTCGACTCCGGAGAAGACGACGCCGCAGACCTTGCCATCGAGCACCACAGGCCCACCGGAGTTCCCGTGGTTGAGCGCCGCATCGACCTGGATTCTCAGCCCCTGTGCTTCCATGTTGTATTCGGTGTACTCGATCCGCGAGACAACACCCTCGGTGATCGAGACCTGCTCGCCACCCATCGGGTACCCGATCGCTTGGACGGTTGATCCGATCGCGGGGAGTGTGTCGCTGAGCTCAAGGACCGGGTGATTCGCATGGAAGTCATCGCGTTCACCATCCTTGATGAGTTGGATGACCGCGAGGTCCATCTCCAGCGAGATCCCGATGACTTCCGCACGCAGCTTGTCCGCGCTGTTCGGGGGCTGGACATAGATCCGCGTCGCTTGCTCAACGACATGCGCGTTGGTCAGGATGCGGTTGCCCTCGATCACGAACCCGGTCCCGGAGAGTTCTTGCGGTGCTTGCTTGGTCCAAGGACGGGCGAAGTCAGGTCCTCGATAAGTCGCAAAGATTTTGACCACCGATTCGCGGACCTCGCTGGTGGTGGTTGTCGAAGCTGTTTCCGAGCTTGCCAAACCGGTCAGACTCGCAAGGCAAATCAATCCAATCATCATCAATACACGCATCATCTTCTCCTGATCGACTCGGGATGTGCCCGGATCGTCCGGAGCATACATAGGTTTGAGGCCGAACCCATCATAGTGCCCAAACCGCGACCAAACGAACGCCGCTAGAATCAAGCACATGGGCACGACACTCAACATCCAAACCCCACCAGACTTCAACCTCTCCCGCGATGTCTGCTCCTACGGCTACTTCCTCCTTGCGCCCAACCACTGGGATGTCGATAAACAACACATGCTCCGCGTGCTGGATTTCGAAGGCGGACCAACACTCTGCACCATCGACCAACCCAAAGACCGCGTCCGCGCCCGCTTCGATCGCACACTCGACAAAGCGGACCAATCCCAAGCACGCGAGCAGATCACGCGGATGCTCTGCCTCGACACCACCCACGACGAGATCAAATCCTTCCACAAAGCCGATCCGAGATGGAAGAAATCAGGCGTCGGACGCTTGTTCCGCTCGCCAACACTCTTCGAAGATGTCATCAAAACCGTCACCAGCTGCAATGTCACCTGGCCAAGCACGGTCAACATGAACCGGAGACTCTGCGAAGTCTGCGGCACCAAATCCCCCAGCGGAGTGCCCTCGTTCCCCTCCGCAAAGAAACTCGCGCGGACCCGCATCGGAACACTCCGAGGACGCTGCCGAGTCGGATACCGCGACCAACGCATCATCGATCTTGCCAAGCTCTTCACCAAAGGCCACATCGATCACGACTGGGTCGAACGAACAGGCAGCGACGATGAAGTCTTCAAGTTCCTCACCACCCTCCCCGGCATCGGTCCATACGCCGCGGGAAACATCATGCAACTCATGGGGCGCTACTCGCGCCTCGCACTCGACACCGAATCCATCCGGCACGGAAAAACCGTCCTCGGTATGACCGGCACCGATAACCAGATGATGAAACAACTCAAAGACCACTACGAACCCTTCGGCGAACACAAGTTCCGTTCCTACTGGTTCGAGATCTGGCGTTTCTACGAATCCAAAGCAGGACCCGCAACCACCTGGCGCCGCGAAGCAACCTCAACGATGTTCACCGCCGCGAATCTCAACAAGTAACACGCAGCGCGTTTGGCGCAGGATAGTTCCAATAAACATAGTTCCAATAAAAAAACACCGGCAACCCACGAGGGCCGCCGGTGCATATGTGAACTGCGCCGTCTCCAGAGATGGCGCAGAGCAGATGCCCCAAAGTCCAACAAGCTGACCGAGCCCTGAAAGCAGGGTCAATATATAGAGTACAGAGTGCGGGAACAAAATCAATCAGAAAGTCAGTGATCTAATGGGAATTCAGTTCCACGCTCAATCCGCCGAGGTCTTGGAGGGCGTGAACGCCCCAGAATCCAGCCCGCAGCGCTTCGATCGCGTGCACCGCTTGCCCCGCCGCGGTCGCGGTGGTGATCATCGGAATCCCCAAACGAACCGCCGTGGCGCGGATGCGTCCCTCGTCGGTCTGCCAACCGGTGCGAGTCGGGGTGTTGATCACGAGTTGGATCTCACCGTTCTGCATCAGGTCGATCACATTGGGACGCGCGCCCGCTTGGATCTTCTGCAAGACCTTGGGACGCAACCCATGACGAGCCAGTTCGTCCGCGGTGCCCTGGGTGGTACACACGGTAAACCCCATCGCCATCAATGAGCGCACGACCGGGATCATCTCCTGCTTGTCTTCTTGACGAACGGACACAAACACGCCGCCTTCTTTCGGGAATGAAACCCCTGCGGATTCCATCGCTTTGAGGTACGCGGTCGGGAGCGAGACATCGACGCCCATCACTTCGCCGGTCGATCGCATCTCAGGCCCAAGCACAAAGTCCACGCCTGGGAACTTGCGGAACGGGAACACCGGCGCTTTGACCGCGAAGAACCCCGCATCGGGAATCTCTTTGGTGCCCTGCTCGCTGAGCGAGAGTCCCATCATCGCTTTGGCCGCGACCGACGCCCACGCGACACCCTTCGCCTTCCCAGCGTACGGCACCGTCCGCGATGCACGCGGATTGACTTCGATGATGTACACCGTGTCGTTCTTGATCGCCATCTGGACATTCATCAAGCCACAGACTTTGAGTTCTTGCGCCAGCATCCGCGCGATCCGTTTCACTTCTTCGAGCACCGCAGGACGGATCGTCGTCGTGGGGATCATGCAGGTCGAATCACCCGAGTGCACCCCGGCCTGTTCAATGTGTTCCATGACCGCCGCGACGAATGCGTTGCCGTTTCCATCTTGATCAAAGTCCGCGACGATATCAACATCCAGCTCCGTCGCGCTGTCGAGGAACTGATCGATCAAGATCGGCGCGTCTTCCAATCCAGACACATCCACCGCGGTCGTCATGTAATGCCGAAGCGATTTCTCGTCGGAACAGATCTCCATCCCGCGACCACCCAGCACATAACTCGGGCGAACCAGCACCGGATACCCGATCCGTCCCGCGATCTCAATCGATTCACTGATCGAGCGAGCAATCCCAGATGCAGGGCGTTTGAGGTCAAGCTTGGTCAAGAGTTGATCAAACTGATCCCGATCTTCCGCGCGATCAATCGCTTCCAGCGATGTTCCCAGCATCGGGACCCCCGCCTGATTCAGCCCGTGCGCTAAGTTCAGCGGCGTTTGCCCGCCGTACTGCACAATCGTTCCAAGAGTGGACGATGAAAGCTTCTCCGTCACATTCAGCACATCCTCAAGCGTCAACGGTTCAAAGAACAGCAAATCACTGGTGTCGTAATCCGTCGAAACCGTTTCCGGGTTCGAGTTGATCATCACCGCGTCGTACCCGAGTTCCTGTGCCGCGTATGCAGCGTGGACGCAGCAGTAATCAAACTCGATCCCCTGCCCGATCCGGTTGGGACCGCCGCCGAGGATGATGACCTTCTGCTTTGGATTCGTTTCTGCCAGCAACCGATCCCGCAGCTCACACTGAGCCGGGACTTCAATGACGCTCCCATCCTCAAGCACCTTGCGGGATCCCGCTTGGTAGGTCGAGTAGTAGTAGGGGGTGACCGCCTCAAACTCCGCGGCACAAGTATCCACGCACTTGAACACCGCCTCAACTCCAAGCGACTTGCGATGCGCCCGCACTTGCAAGATCGATTCAGGACTGATGCTCCCGAGATACAGATACGAAAGCTGCGCATCTGAATACCCGAGTTCCTTGGCGCGTTGCATGAGCGAGCGATCCACAGCATCAAGCGAATCCACAGCGGTCAGCTCGTCTTCAAAGTCAACCAGCTCCTTGAACTGGTTGAGGAAGAACGGATCGATGTTGGTCAACCCATTGATGCGATCAATGCTCCACCCCATCTTCATCGCGTAGCGGATGAAGTAGAACCGACCCTGCGAAGGGACCGAGAGCTTCCGCGTCAATCGGTCCTCGTTGATGGGCCACTCCACCAAACTCCCATCGGGTTTCTTGCCATCGACGGCACGCTGAGCCGCGAGCCAGTTGTCGTTCTTGTCGAGTCCCAGCCCGAACCGCTTCACTTCCATCGAACGGATGACTTTCTGGAGCGATTCTTTGAAGGTGCGTCCGATCGCCATCGCTTCGCCGACGGATTTCATCTGCGTGGTGAGCGTTTCGTCCGCTTCCGGGAATTTTTCGAAGGTCCAGCGGGGCATCTTCGTGACGACATAATCAATCGTCGGCTCAAAGCACGCGCTCGTCGTTCCTGTAATGTCGTTGCGCAGTTCGTCAAGCGTGTACCCCACCGCGAGCTTCGCCGCGATCTTTGCGATCGGGAACCCGGTCGCTTTGGACGCGAGCGCCGACGACCGCGATACTCGCGGGTTCATCTCAATCACCACAAACTCAAACGGCGGCTCGCTCCCATCAGCAGTGGGGGCCGGGTTCGGATTGATCGCAAACTGCACATTCGATCCACCCGTCTCGACACCTACCGCACGCATCACCTTGAGCGACGCGTCGCGGAGGACCTGGTATTCCTTGTCCGTCAGCGTCAACGAGGGCGCGACCGTGACCGAGTCCCCGGTATGCACACCCATCGCGTCGATGTTCTCGATCGAACACACGACCACGCAGTTGTCCTTCTTGTCGCGGACGACCTCGAGTTCGTATTCCTTCCATCCGATCAGCGACTTGTCGATCTGGATCTGTCCGATCATCGACGCGTTAAGCCCGCGCGTAACCAGTTCTTCAAACTCTGCACGGTTGTACGCGATCCCGCCGCCCCATCCGCCGAGCGTGAACGCGGGGCGCACGATCGCGGGGAGACCGATCTCCTCCGCAAACCCGAGTGCCTGCTGGAGCGATTCGACCGTTTTGGATTCGGGAGTCGCCAGGCCAATCTCATCACAGATGTCGTTGAACACCTGGCGATCCTCGGCTCGGTGGATGATCTTCCGGTCCGCGCCGATCATCTCGATCCCGAACTCTTCAAATACGCCCTGGTCCGACATCTCGCACGCGCAGTTGAGCGCGGTCTGTCCACCAAGCGTCGGGAGGACCGCGTCGATCGGAAAGCCCAGTTCGATCTCTTTCTCGATAATCTTCCGCACCGACTCAGGCGTGATGGGCTCGATGTAGGTCCGATCCGCGAACGCGGGATCGGTCATGATCGTCGCGGGATTCGAGTTAACGAGCACCACCCGGTACCCCTCGTCCTTGAGCGACTTACACGCCTGCGTCCCCGAATAGTCAAACTCGCACCCCTGCCCGATGACAATGGGTCCAGATCCAATCAACAGAATCGTGTGAAGATCATCGCGTCTGGGCATGCAGTGGTTTCCAGGGGTTGAGATGGTGGGGGCAAGGTCCGGAAATATCGTTCGAGCGGCGCAAACTGGACAAGTCTAGCCCTCCCATCGAGTCCAGATTGGGTTCGGTCATAACGATCATCCGCGTCCGATTCTCAGAACTCAGCCCCGCTTGGCTCGTACCATACCCAACCGCCTCTGTTTTGGACGATGCTCGCGTATCGCCGAGTACCCATCGAGGCCTTCACAGGAGAATCGCCTATGTGCGGCATCGTCGCCTACATCGGAAACAAACCCGCCCAGCCCCTCCTACTCGAAGGGCTCAAACGACTCGAATACCGCGGCTACGACTCCGCAGGCATCGCGACCATCAACCCCGATGGGAACCTCCAGATCGCCAAAGCGGTCGGACGCGTCGCCAACCTCGAGGCCGAGCTGGTGTCCATCGGAGGGATCCAAGGCACCCTCGGCATCGCCCACACCCGGTGGGCGACCCACGGCGCGGTCAACCAGCTCAACGCACACCCGCACCGCGACAGAGACCACGGCATCTCGCTCATCCACAACGGGATCATCGAGAACTACGCCTCGCTCCGAAAACTGCTCGAAACCAAAGGCCAGGTCTTCGAAACCGAAACCGACACCGAAGTCCTCGGCATGCTCATCTCCCACTTCTATGACCTCGAATCGGGCATGGACCTCGAAAAGTCCGTCCAAGCCGCACTCCGCGAGGTCCGCGGTGCCTACGCCATCGCCGTCATCTGCCAAGAAGAACCCGATGTCATGGTCTGCGCCCGCAAAGGATCGCCCCTCCTCATCGGGATCGGCAACGGCGAGTACATCGTCGCCTCCGACCCCAGCGCGATCATCTCCCACGCATCGACCGCGATCACCCTCGACGACTACTCCGTCGCCCGCTTGACCCGCGATGGGTTCCGCACCACAACCGTGGACAATGTCGAGCTTTCCCCCAAGATCATGCAGCTTGAAATGGACCTCGAAGAAATCGAGCTGGGGACTTTCGAGCACTACATGCTCAAGGAGATCTACGAGCAGCCCGACGCGCTCCGCCGCTGTCTCAAGGGACGGCTCGACAAAAACGAGGGCAAGGTCGTCCTCGGCGGTCTCAATACCTTCGCAAAGGAACTCGTCAAATCCCGCCGCGTGATCCTGACCGCACAGGGGACGGCGCTCCACTCCGCAATGATCGGTGAGTACCTCCTCGAAGACCTCGCCAAAATCCCAGCAGAATGTGAGTACGCCTCCGAGTTCCGCTACCGCAACCCGCTGATCGAGGACCGCTCGGTCGTCATCGCCGTGTCCCAGTCGGGAGAAACCGCAGACACCCTCGCGGCTCTCCACGAAGCCAAAGACCGCGGCGCACTGTCATTGGGCGTCATCAATGTCGTCGGATCAACCATCCCACGCGAGACCGATGCAGGGGTCTACCTCCGCGTCGGCCCCGAAATCGGTGTCGCGTCAACCAAAGCCTTCACCGGTCAGGTCGCCGTCCTCACCATGATCTCCCTGTTCATGGCACGCCGCCGCCAGATGTCCCCAGAAGCCTCAGCCCGCCTCATGGCCGAACTCGAACGCGTCCCCGACCTGATCGAACAGGTTCTCACCACCGACGCGCGCATCGCGGAGATCACCGCCAAGTATGTCCATCGCGAGAACTGGCTCTTCCTCGGCCGAGGATACAACTACCCGACCGCACTCGAAGGTGCCCTCAAACTCAAGGAAATCAGCTACATCCACGCCGAGGGCATGCCCGCTGCGGAAATGAAGCACGGCCCGATCGCGCTGATCGACGAAGGCATGCCCGTCGTCTTCATCGCCAACCAAGGCAACCAATACGACAAGGTGCTGAGCAACATCGAAGAAGTCCGCGCAAGAGGCGGCCATGTCATCGCCGTTGCCACCGAAGGCGACAAGCAGATCGAATCCCTCGCCGAGGATGTCCTCTATGTCCCAGCCGTCGAAGAGTGTTTGAGCCCGATGGTCACCGTCGTCCCGCTCCAACTCCTCGCCTACCACGCGGCATTGCTCCGTGGGCATGATGTCGATAAGCCGAGGAACCTTGCGAAATCCGTCACAGTAGAATGAGCGGTGTCAAGGATCAGACTTACAAAGAAGCGACCCAAGCCGTGGAGTAAACGCGCCGTCTCCGATGGTTCGTGCATCCCGCCACTGAAGAAGTTCTGGATACCTCCAAAATCAATTGGTGTCCGGGTACTCTACTGGATCGGATACTCTTTACTTGTCCTGACTTTCAGTTCATACTTCGTGGGATATCTCTGGATAAGAGCAGAAATGTCGGGAGTACTTGATCGGTTCGGCCCATCAGCTTTCCTGCCAGATGTAACAGGCTGGTTGCAATTCACGATCTGGCTCAACTCGATCGCCGCAATATGCATTTTTGTAGGCGTTTCAAGCAGTCTTGTTCTCCTGTCTCGACATCACCGATTTGTCATTCAATCTCGAATGCAGATCTGTCCACGCTGTGGGTACGACCTGTCGAGGCGACCAGACGATTCTTCGTGTCCAGAATGTGGGCAATGTGCTTCAAGACGCGAGCTCACACGACTCTGGTGCAGAAGGATGCATTAGGCCAGCAAGGTCCGCTTTCGAGTTCTCACCTCCCATAAAATCCCCGTCCCCGCTCAAGTTCCATCCCAAGTGTTCCGATAGCCCTCCTGAGGACTCCCATAAAGCCCTCAGAAGGACCGATATGAGCCTGCGAATCACCACATCCCGCACAACCCGCCGAGCCCCGGTCGAGTTCGAGTCCAATCAAGGACTCCGCACCGATTCGCTAATGCTCCGCCCGCTTGGGTTCGCTGATCAATCCGCATTCCTCAAAGCCCTTGAACGCTCACGCACGCCGCTCCGCCGGTGGATTCCATTGGAAGCCAAGGGGCAGTCCGCGAGTGAGTACTTCCATCACCAAATCCAGAAAGCAATCCAAGGCGATCAATCCAACACCGCATGCCGAAAGGCCGTGTTCCTCGACGACAACACCTTCGTCGGGATGGTCAATCTCATCAAGATCGAGCGTGGGATGGAATGGTCAGCGGAGATCAACTACTGGATCGACGCCGAGCACGCAGGCAAAGGCCTCGCAACCAAAGCACTCGAAGCGATGCTCGACCACGCGTTCGCGGATATGCCCAGAGGCCTCGGTCTCCACACGGTCCGCGCCCAGATCTGCCTCGACAATCCCGCGTCAGTCCGCGTAGCCGAGAAGCTCGGATTCACCAACTCCGGACGGACGGATCTGCTGGAAGTGAACAACGCGCTGGTCATGCACCACGAGTTCACCCGGACCGCGTAGTCCGCGAAATACCAATCATAAGCCAAACACATTCGTGCAGGTGGATTCTCCCCACAGAAGAATTTTCGATTTTTAAGACCTCTTGAGCACTCAATTCATCAGGTCATGGGATCGAACACATATCGCAATCAAAATCTCGATAAAGCCTTCAATACATGATGTTTGCGCGCATTTTCTCGGGTGTTCAACACGCAAGATAATCAAGGGTTTGGCTCATGGTCGGGTCGCATTAATTTGCCTTTCAAGCAATCACGCATACGGTCTAGGTTCGCATTTCATTCTCTGAAATTGGAGCCAAACCGATGCCCACAGCCAACTTCGACGCACGCACCCTCTTAATCGATGGCAAACGAATCTGGATCGTCTCAGGATCCATGCACTTCCAGCGCATCCCGCGCGATCTGTGGGAAGAACGCATCCGCACCGCCAAAGCCGCGGGCGTGAACACCATCGAGACCCCGATCTTCTGGAACCTCATCGAGCCGCGTCCCGGGACCTACGACTTCAAAGACAACAACGACATCAAGCACTTCCTGTCGCTGCTTGCCAAGCACAACATGTACGCGATCATCCGCCCCGGACCGTTCGTCGGCGCCGGTTGGGATCTCGGCGGCCTCCCCGCGTGGCTCCTGAACATCGCCGATGTCAAACTCCGCTCCCCGAACCAGCCCTTCCTCGAAGCGGTCGGGAAGTACTTCAACGCGCTCGCGAAGCAAATCAAAACCATGCAAGCCTCCGTCACCCTCGGCGGCCCGCTCATCATGGTCCAGAACGAATCCCAGTGGGACTGCGACGACCAACTCACCGCGACCAAATACCTCGGTGAACTCGCACGCTACCTCCGCGAAGCCGGTTTCACTGTTCCCAAAGTCAACTCGAACAACCTCTGGCAAGGCGTCGAAGGTGAAATCGACGGCTGGACCGGCGAAGGCGACATGTTCGCAATCATGCGCCAGCTCAAAGCCGTGCGTCCCGACCAACCAACCGTCGTCATCGACTATGGACCGCTCCGCCGCCCGATCTTCGGTCAGCACCTCGACGAACCGGTCGATGGATACACCCTCCAGCGTCAGCTCGGTGAGATCATGTCCGCCGGCGGTCAGTTCAACATCGCCAACTTCATGTCCGGAACCTCCTTCGGGTTCTGGGCCGGTCAAGCATCCGCCGGTGAACCCTGCGCGTACGCACCAACCTACGACGCGGGCGCGCTCATCGACGAGCACGGCCGCATGACCAAAGCGATGGGCCCCGTCCGTCGTTTGCTCACCTTCGCATCCTCCTTCTCCAGAGTCCTCGCGCACACCGAGAACGCCACCCCACCGGTCGTCATTGATCCGGTTGTGGACGAAGAGGCGATCCAGGGACACATCGTCAACCAGATGAACGGCTCACAAGGCAACATCATCTTCATCTTCTCACCACCCAAAGCACGCGCCGGAACCATCAACCTCCTCCTCGGCGATGGATCATCACTCCCGGTCCGTCTGGGTTCGCAGCGCGTCCACTGGTGCCTGACCGATTACAACATCTCCCCGCGTCACACGCTCGACTACACCTCGCTGTGCGCGATGCACGCAACCGAAAGCACACTCGTCCTCTTCGGACCCGGCGGCGGCATCGGTGAAGTCTCCATCAACTCATCACCACTGGTCGTCGAAGTCCCCAAGGGACGCAAGCCCGTCGCGATCATGCACGAAGGCATCTGCGTCGTCGTCGTTTCCGAAGATGTCATCGACGAGACCTTCATGGTCGGGTCCGAAGTCTTCGCAGGCGTCCACGGCCTCACCGAAGACGGCCTCCCGATCCCATCACCCAACGGCAAAACCCACACGCACATCACCCCGGATGGCAAATCAAAGACTTCCAACACCAAGCCGCTCGAAAACGAGCCGGGCGAGAAGCTCCCCAAGATCACCATCGGCAACTGGGAATGCGCCCAGACCGAAGAGCACACCGACGGCACAAGCCCTCGCTACGCGGTCATCCCGGGACCAGCGGACCTCTCCGAACTCGGCACCCCCTACGGCTATGGCTGGTACAAAATCGACATCAGCTCATCATCCGGAAAGCTCAAGTTCGCCGCTCCACAGTCCAGCGACCGCCTCCAGTTCTTCCTTGATGGCGAATCCGTCGGGATGATCGGTTCGGGTCCCGCCGCGGATTCGACCATCACGCTGAATCTCAAGTCAGACTCCAAGAACCTCGTCGCACTCGCAGACAACACCGGTCGCATCTCAGGCGGTTCGGTGATGAACGAAAACAAGGGTCTCTACGGCCACCTCATCGAAGACATCGCGTTCAAAGCGGGCAAAGCAAAGGTCGTCGTCGGACAACCCATCGATGTCCTCGAATACACCACCCCAGTCTTCGGCGTCCGCCAAGGTGAAACCACGCACCACAACCGCATACAGTGGTCCTTCAAGCACCTCAAGAAATCTTCCATCCACTTCGAGATCCCACCGATCAACGCCCGCCTCATCATCATCCTCAACGATGAGCCCATCCGCTTGGTCGGCGCGATGCGGCGCACCCAAATCGAGTTGGACAACGAAGCAACCAAACGAGGCAACAATGTGCTCGAGTTCGCGCTCCATCTTGATTCTCCAAGCCACGAGCAAGCGGACCAACTCGCCGAGCAGATCGTCGAGAAGCTGATCAAAGAGGTCAACTTCATCGAAGGCGCGAATGTCATCTCCGAGAAATCGGAATGGTCCTTTGCCAAGTGGGAAGCGCCCAGCGAGATTGATTTCGATTCGGTTCCCAAATCCAAACTCGGATCTTCAAACACCCCGTGCTGGTGGAAGACCATGTTTGACGCGCCAAGCGAAAACCTCGCGATCGCGCTCGACACCACCGGGCTCACCAAAGGACAGGCTTACATCAACGGCAACGCACTCGGTCGCTTCTTCGCATCCACCCCAGACGGCAAAGCAATCGAGCCAACACTCGAACTCGCCGTCCCGTCATGCTGGATTAACAAAGACGCCCCCAACGAGCTGCTGATCTTCGACGAGCACGGCGCCTCACCCGCAAAGGTGAAGCTGGTCGTGGACCGTATGTAAAAAAGCAGATATCCGAATCCCGTGATCAGGGCGTAGGGGCAATCGAGTTGAACTCCATGGTCGCCCGCGCAAGATCGCGTTCGGCGGCTCTGAGTTCATTGGTCGCCGCCGTGACTTTCTGCATCAGCCGAGGGTCATCCGGATTCTCATTGACCTGTACCTTGAGTGTTTCCAGCCCGCCATTGAGCAGCTTGATCCGCGTCCGCGCGATGTCCATCTGCCGGGACAGCACAATCCGACGCGTCTGATCCATCGACCCCTCCGCGTTGGCTCGGTTAGACCAAGGCTCGATCCGACCGCGCGTCAGCACCCCAACCCCGACATGCACTTCTCGCGCGGATCCCGGTTGTACAACGCTCGGGGTCCGACGAGCATTGGTCGCACGGAACGGTCCGGGTGGTTCAGGGTACCCCGCGCTGACCCAGTCATCCGCTGAGATCCCACCGCCGGCGGTGGGGGGCTCGGGTATCGTGATCCCACGACGGGACCATCGCAGCTGAATCGCACGGTCCGCGATCATCGGACTCATCGGAGCCGCGCCGCGGAGCGAACCAAACGATCCGAGCGGCAAATCCAGATCAAGCACCTGACCGCCCCGCTCAACAAGCAGATTCAGCAGTTCCCCAGGCTCATGACTCAGGATCACCGCGCGAAGGTCCTCTGAACTTGTTAATCCCAAGCCCTCAGCTCCGACAATCAAATCCCCAGGCATCAACATCGCCGCCGCTGGAAACGAATCGACATCTTCAACAACTGAGCGGATCTCGATCCCCCCATCGCGCACCGCACCAAACCCAACTCCAAGCCCCGCCTTTGGGGACTGTTCAAAGAGCGAGCGAGCCGCGCTCCACAATCTGCCCCGCGTTTCGGGAGAGAGATCGTCACGCTCAAGCGTCTCCGCGAGCATCCCAAGCTCGTATCCCTCATTGGGATCACCAAGCATCCGTGTTGCTTCCTGACGAGTTGCCCAAGACGGATCATTCAAACGACCGATCAACGCGGCCAATCGCTGTTCAGACAGCGTCGTTTCGTTCGCATCTTGCGCAACCAAGACTGGTGACGGGAGCAGCAATGCGATCGCTACAACAGATGATCGGAGGACAAGCATGTTCGGAGTATACCGCATCACCTGTTTATACGCATCGAACGCATCGGGGGTTCAGCGTTGCTCGATTGCTCGCGTGATCTCCGGAGCGTGATCATCGAGCCATTGTGCTTTCTTGATCGCCGCATCCACAATCGCAGGGGTGCGGGTCGACGCCGAACCACCCGCCAGCGCCTCGTCGAGCAGCACTGCAGGCATCAACGCACCAATCAACAGCGGATTCGGTGTCGCGCCGGATTCTTGCAGGTACCCATCCCACACCGCGAGCATATGGTCCATGCCCGCTTCAGATGGAACCTGATCACCGACCGGTCGTTTCATCGAGAGGTACACCATCGCTTGGGCAAGCTCCCGATCGCGCGATCCGATCCGGCAGTTGTCAAAGTCACAGATCGCGACAATCTCGGGACCATCAAAGATCATGTTCCCCGGATGCCAATCCCCATGCACAATCGCAGGCGGACGAGCGTTGGCGCGGTGTGCATCAAGCCCGTACTCCAGAATCTTCTTCACGCGCTCGCGCGTCGAATCCGCAAGCCCAAACCCCGCCGAGCGTTCCGGGTTGACCACGCTCGATTCAATCGTTGGCTCAAACTCCGTCGTGATCGAATCCATCGCGCGGTGAAGCTCACCCAGCAGCATCCCCGCCTGCCTCGCGTGCGTTGCTGACTGATCGAACACCCCCCCTTCAATAAACGCGAAGAGCTCGTAGGTCCTGTCCCCGATCTGGCACATCGAGTTGTTGTCCGCCTTGGTCCCGATCAAGGGAGGCACGCACACGCCCTTGCTCAAACACCCAAAGATGACTTCGTGCGCAAACCCAACCATCGTCGCATGCTCAAGCCCGCGCGCCCGCCGTTTGAGCAGCAGCTTCCCGCGATCACATTCGATCACCGCTTTGGGTGCTTCGGAAGATCCCGCGATCATCTCGCGCACACTCTGGACCGCGCCGACCGGATAGTGATCCAGCACCGTCATGATCTCGGGGCGCGCAAAGGTCTGCCGAATCGCTGCAGCTGGCGGTGGTGGGGTGGTCTGCGTAGGTTGGGTCGTCGGGTCGCTCAAACGCGTTACTCCGCGTTCTGGACTTGCTCTTTGATCCGATCGATCGCGCCCTTGATTTCCACAATCAATCGGCTCATCGTTGCATCGGGGCTCTTGGATGCGATCGTATTCGCTTCACGCAAGAGTTCTTGTGCGAGAAAGTCCATCGTCCGTCCCATGGGACGGTCGTCGTTGTTCTCTAAGAGTTCGCCGAAATGAATCAGGTGTTCCCCGAGTCTCGCGATTTCCTCAGCAATATCCGTTTTTTCAGCGTATACCGCGATTTCACGGATGATCTCCGCTTGGTCGGACTGCACATCAAACTCGCTCATCAGCGAGTCCATGCGAGCTTTCAGACGCTTCTCATAGTCGCTGGACACACCCGGAGCGATCTCCACGATCTGCTTGAGCCGTTCGTCGATGAACGCGAGGTGCGAGCTCAGATCGCTTGCCAGCGCGGAGCCCTCGCGAGCACGCATCGAGATCATGTGCTCGAGCGCCAGATCAACCAATGGCTTGATCCCCTTGCGTGCTTTGCCCAATCGGGATTCATCATCCCCCGGCGCTTCAAGCACACCAGGAAGATTCATCAGCAGCTCGACATCAACATCCTCGATGTCGCACCCCTTGACCTTCGCGATCTGCTTCGCGTACGCCTTGAGCGCGCCGGTGTTGACGGTGAACGCTGCTTTTTCGTTCTGTTCGGAATACCCGATGGTCAGCACGACTGATCCGCGCGAGATCTTGGCGCGGAGCAACTGCTCAAGCTCGGGTTCGAGTGTCTGCAAGCGTTCGGGAAGCCGCACGGTGCACTTGAGGTACTTGTTGTTGACGCTGCGAACCTCAACATTGTACAGGCACCCATCATAGGAACCCGACGCGTCGCCAAATCCTGTCATGCTTCGGATCAAGTGTGGCTCCCTACGAGCAAAGGTGCATATGCACATGGATAGATCGGAATGAGTTCTTTGTCGGCTATTGGACGCTTATTCGTCAGTAGAATCGTCGATCGTCGGATCGATCGCTTCAACAGCATCGTCCACCGCATCAATCGCGTCATCGATGATCTCTGCGGGGCTGTCCTCTGCCGGTGCCGCATCCTGATCAACCGCCGATTCGTCAAAAGCGGATTCGTCAAGCGGGATCGGTTCGGTCGTCACCGGCGAAGAAATCGTCGGCTGCGCCGCTTGCGCCTCCGGCGGCCGCGTCACAAAGTTCAGAATAATCGCAAAGGTGATGAACAGCACAAAGATCGCGATGGTCCCGCCCGTCAGCACATCGCCGGTCTTGGTACCAAACGCGGTCTGTCCCGCGCCGCCACCTCCGCCGCCGCCACCCCCGCCACCAGCACCGAACGCGCCGCCCAGACCACCACCCTGAGGACGCTGGATCAGGACGATCAGGATCATCACGATGGAAATCAGCAGGAAGGCACCAACAAGCAGGTTGATCACGACCGGGTTGATCTGAGCAAGGAGCAGCGTCGATGCGGACGAGTCCATCCCTGAAGTCTGAGCCAAGTTGAGTAGTTCAATAGACATAAGCGTCATCATCTCCATCAAATCCACGCGCATCAACCCAATCGGCTAACACAAGAGCGTGGTGGCAACTCTAGGCCCCAACTGACCTTCAAACCGCCTACGAAGGGGTCATTGGGGGGGCAAAAGAGCGATCCGCTTTCCCCATTCTGCAACCAGTTATCAGACCAAGGACCCCTGAGCGGCATCAATAATCCCGCAGAAGTCCTCCGCCTTCAAACTCGCCCCCCCGATCAATCCCCCGTCAATGTCAGGCATCGCCATGAGCTCCGGAGCATTCCCAGGCTTCATCGACCCGCCATAGATGATCCGGATCGCCGCAGCCGCTGCAGGACTGTACATGGAGCTGATCAGCTCGCGGATCTTCGCATGAGCGTCCTGAGCATCCTCCGGGGTCGCGGTTTTACCCGTCCCGATCGCCCAGACCGGTTCATACGCGAGCACCACCGATCCCAGCTGTGATTCGCTGACCCCATCGAGTCCCGCGCGGATCTGCCGTTCGTTGACCACATCGGTCTGACCCGCTTCACGCTCATCAAGCTGCTCACCGATGCACAGAACCGCGATCAGCCCCGATTCCAGTGCCCGTTTGGTCTTGAGATTCACCAGCTCATCAGACTCCCCGATCACATGTCGGCGTTCAGAGTGCCCTGTCAGCACAGCCTTGACGCCGCAGTCCTTGAGCATGTCCGTCGAGACCTCACCAGTGAACGCACCGTTGTCGCTGTGCCAGAGGTCCTGAGCACCGAGGATGGCCTGATTTTGGATCGCATTCCCGATCGACATCAGGTACGGGAACGGCGGAAACACCGCGACATCGACCCCGTTGCCCTGCATCTGCTTCTGGATCGAACTGATCAGGGAGCATCCTTCCGCAGCGTTGGTGTTCATCTTCCAGTTGCCGCCGACAAACGGGGTTCGTTGAGTGCTCATGGGAATCGCTCGTTCCTTGGTGATCGGATCAAAATTCGCATGGAATCATGATTCTGGGGTTCTCAATCAGGATGCAAGAGTGTAGTCTGATCCGCTCAATAAAAACAGGGCACGGAACGAATGTGCAATCCGAGTCAGCTCGAAGCGGGTTGTGCTCGAATACTCAGTGCGCCGTGTTGTTTGAATGGAACCGCTTACGAATCCGCTTTCGCGGCTTTTTTCTCGTCCGACGAGGTGATGTGCCCCTCAAGCGCGGATCGACGAGCGATCTTGATCGCGTACACACCGATGTAGAACGCGACGAGCAGCACCAACGCGTAGATGAACCGTGCCTGGAACTTGCTGATCATCACCCCAAGCACACAGAAGACGATCCCGATGCCGTAGAGCGCGAACACCGCGCCCTTGACCCCGAGCGAGCGCTTGAGCATGTGGTGCAGGTGGTCCGCATCCGGATCGGACATCTTCTTGCCCGCAAGTTTCCGACGGATAATCGCGAGCAGCGTATCGATGATGGGGATCGAATAGATAATCAATCCCGCGAACACCAAGCTGGTCTGCCCGGTATCCCCGAGCGACAAAATCATCAGCGCAGAACAATACCCAAGCAGCAACGAACCCGTATCCCCAAGAAAGATCGAAGCGGGGTTGAAGTTGTGTGGAAGGAACCCCATACACGCACCGAGGATCGCAAGTCCAACGATGATCCGAGGTCCATCAAAGCTCCCGGTATCCACGATCGCCATCCCCGCGGCGATAAACAAGAACCCGATCATCGCGATCGAGGTCACCCCGGTCAGCAATCCATCGAGCCCGTCGATAAAGTTCGATGCGTTGGTCGCGCCGAGCACAAAGATCGCGATGACAACCGTTCCCGCCCAGTAGATGAAATCGAACTCAATCGTGGTCCCAAACCCAGGGACTTCAACCGGGAGCGGGATATGGTAGAGCAAATGGGGATTGTCAAGCAAGCGACCAAGCGTCGGACGCAGCACGCCTTCCGCAACATTTACACCGACATCACCAATCGCCAACGCCGCCGCGGCCATCATCTGACCACCGAGCTTGACACGCGCGGAAATCCCGTTGATGTCATCGATTAATCCGACCACGACGATAATCGTCATCCCAAGCGCAATCCAAGGCGGCACCTGAGGCATAAACACACCATCAACGAGGTTCTTCTCCCCGACGATGTGGTAGTCGATCAAGCCGGGAATCGAATCGGCAAAGTACGAATAGATAATCCCCGCCAAAATCCCGGCATACACCGCAACCCCGCCAAGATACGCGATCGGCATCTTGTGCTGCTTACGAACATCATCCGGGCGATCCACGATCCCGTTGGAAATTGCAAGCCGGCGCACGACAGGCGTGATCAACACCGTCACCAGAAACGCAACGACAAACACACCGATGTAACCCTGCAGGATGCCAATATTCTGTGTCTTGAGAACCGGCTGCGCGACCACGGATTCGGTGGCTGGTGTGATCTGAAGCGCCGGTGTGAACTGAAGCAATGACACAGCACCCGAAACCAGGGTGTTGGACGCCACATTGAGCAAACCAGTCAACATCAAACGGCACCGCTTTCAATTCCCGCATCCGCGCGGAGCAACTCGGCCATGTCGCCGATGGTCTGTTCGAGCGTGTAGTTGTAGTCGAAGCTGACATAGGATCGCACCCGTGTCAGATCTGGTTTGCGATGCCGAAGGTCTTCAAAGCCCGCAGGATACGCATCGGAATACTCGACATGCTCGATCGTTGATTCAGATCCTGTGACCGCGATCACAAGCTTGGCAAGTTCTTGGATCGAGATGGACCGGTCCGAACCGATGTTCATGACCTTCCCATGCGCATCGGAGCACGCCATGAGCCTCGGGAGGACCGCGACCACATCTCGCACATCACAGAAGCAACGAGACTGCTGCCCGTCCCCAAAGACCCTTAAAGGGTGGTTGCTGAGCGCGGCTTGCACAAACCGGGGGAGCACCATCCCATAGCTCCCAAGCTGGCGTGGCCCGACCGTGTTGAAGAACCGAGCGACCACCACAGGCAATCCGTGCTGCGCGGTGTACGCGAGCGCAAGGTACTCATCAATCGCTTTGGCATGCGCGTACGACCACCTGCTGATCGAGGTCGGTCCATAGATCGAATCGTCTTCTTCAGAAAACACACTCACGCCCGGTTTGCCGTAGACCTCCGAGGACGACGCGATGAAAGTGGGGGGGGCGCCATTGTTGCGAGCGTATTCGAGGATCGCATCGGTCTGCTGGATGTTCGTCCGGATGGACCCGATGGGATCTTTCAGAACAAGGTCAACCCCGACCGCCGCCGCCAGATGATAAATCAGATCAAACGGCTCATCAGACGCGATCTGCTCCAGCCCATCACTCAGCGAGTTCTGGATGAACCGGACCCGGTCCCCGTGATGGGCAAGGTTCGACGCCGATCCGGTCGAGCAGTTGTCGATGACCACAACCTGATGCCCCGCTTTGAGCGACTGGTCCACCAAGTGCGAACCGATAAACCCCGCACCGCCGGTGATGAGTACCCGCTTTGGGGGGGTTGATGGTTCTGGAGATGTAGACGACAAAGGCATTCTCCCGACTGCGGTCAAGCTCAATAAGCGAGCTTATGCCGCGGAATCTTTGGGCTTGCCCTTCGCTGATTCCTCTGAGGTTCGATAGTTGAATGAGGTCTTGATATTCTTGCGCATGTATCCGCCCGCGGCACTCCGTACCCCGTTGACGAGCACGCCGATGAAGTCGGCCCGGCAGTCGCCAAGCTCACGCGACATACGAGCCACCTGACCACGCTTCTCGCTCATCGCGCGAACGACCAGCATCGACGCATCAACACTGTTGGCAAGAATCGTTGCATCACCCGCGACAATCGCAGGAGCAACATCAATCAACACAAGGTCATACTTCTCACGGCAATCCTTGAGCAGCTGCTTCATTTCCTTGCTGCTCAGACGCTCAACCTGACGGTTCGTCTTGCTCCCGACACGCAGTACACTCGGTCCACGATCGATCTCGATGATGCTCGATTCCAGCGAGCTGGTGCCCGCAAGGACATCGCCCAACCCGTCCCCCTCACCCAGATCGAGTGTTTTGTGAATGCTGGGGCGACGGAAGTTCGCATCGATAATCAGCGTGCTCACGCCTGAGGCAACACAAGACTGCGCCAGATTCGTAATCACGGTGGTTGCGCCAGACTTGGGCATCGCGCCCACAACGACCAGGGTATGGTGTCCATGCTTGTTGAGCGCAGAACCGACCGCGGTCCGGAGCTGCCTGAAGTGTTCAGCAAACACCGATCCAGGATCATCGGCAAACGCAGTCGAAACGGGCGTCGGGTTCGATGGGTCCTCGCTCGAATCCATGATAATCCCGAGCGATGGGGTGCGAGGGATCATCCGGATGTCGGACGCACTCTTGATGCGTTGGTCGAGGACCTCGTTGAGCACGATAATGCCCGCGGTCAAACCAACCACAAGGAACACACCCGCCGGGATCATGATGTAGATCACCGGGAAGGTCGGAAGGTCGGGGACGGTTGCCGATTCAACAACAGTCACACGCTGAGAACTGGAGAGCGAAGACGCCGCCATCAGGTCCGAAAGCGCGGTATTTTGCTCGCCCATCAGCTTGATGGTTGCCTCGATCTGGCGATCAATATCCGCAATTTCTTCACTCAGACGAGTGAGCTCGGTGAGCTTCTCGACCAGGTCTTCTTTTTGAGAGGAGAGTTCCGCTTCTTGAGCACGGAACTGTTGGATTGTGGTGATGGTATTCTGGACACGCGCCTCGAACGCATCGCGAAGGAGCTCCTCGCGGGTGTCTTCAATTTTCCGCCTGTGCGCGTTGATCTGATTGACGATCTGGCGGTACTGACGGTGACCCGGCTGGATCCCGTCCTCTTGATAGGCGACCAGAGCCGTCTGGAGGCTCTTGAGCTCTTGCTTGAAGGACATGATCATCGGTGATTCGTCAATCGCTGCTCGGAGCGAAGAGTCGTACTCGATGCCGGTGTCTCGTTGAAGCTGGGCGTCATCATTCGCCCGGATGACGGTCAACGCTTCGAGTGATTGCTGGATATTGAGCAGCTCCGCGTTGATGAGGCGAAGCTGGGCCGATGCGGTGGACTGATCTGACTCGATCGAATCGATGCGGCCTTCGCGGACGATTCGGGCCTTCCGTTCTGAGAGTGCTTTGAGTTCGGTGTTGGAAGTCGTCAGCGAGTCGCGAATCGCGCGCCGACGAGCAACAATGTCACTTTTGTAAGCCAGATCAAGATCACTCAGGTACGCATCCTTGACCATCGTCACCAAGCCCGCAGCGTCATTCTGATCGCCCGTTGTGACCGCGAGTCGGATCAGGAAGGTATTCGGAATCGCGCTCGTTTTGACCATGTCTTCAAAGTCTTTGAACGCATTGACAATATCAATGTTGCCTTTGCGTAGATAGTTCTTGCTCCAAGAAGGAGCCAGCTGCTGTAGCCGTGGGTCGGTGATCACCTTGCTGAGTGTCTTCTGTGATCTCATGCTGACGACCTGCGTCCCCATGAACCGTTCCATCTCGGTCTCATTCACCGTCGCGACACTAATGATTTCAACGGCTTCTTCCGCCGGGGCACACGCAAAGGTGATGTGGGCCGTGTACTTGGGTGCATACCGTGCAAACAAGAAGTGGGCCGCAGTCCCGATCACGATGCCGATGAATATCGAAGCGATCAGCACAAACTTGTACTTGTGCAACAGCTTCATCGGATCGATCGCGACAGCCGCAGCGGGGCTCGCGTGCTGCTGTGGTGGACGGCCAGGGTGGCTGGGCTTGGGTGGTGTAGGCGTATTGGGTGTCATCGCACGGCTCCGTCATTTGGTCAACATCGGTCTGTGGACCAATATGGATTCTATTGTGTACTTCTTGTCTTTATCGGCCCGATTTGTTATCCGGCTGAGTCGATCTTCACTTCAACTTCATCAACCTGCTTCTCTAAACCAAGATTACGCGTTGGCATCGATCGCATGAGCGAGCGGATGTCGAGCATCTTTGATCGGGCATCAGGAACCCGACCCTGCGCCAGGTCCAGATGAATCTGGGCAAGCACCAGCGTCACGCGGGCACGGACCGTTAATGCATACTTCATGCCCTCATTGAGCATCTTTGCCGCCTGGTCATACTGACCCAACGCGGTGTACACATTCCCGATCGTGTCATACGGCTCCGAACGATTCGGACTCGCTGCGATCGCGTTCTGAGCGAGTTTAAGCGCCCGCTCATGCTGGTCCATCTCCGCCGAAAGCACATACGCAAGGTTATTGCTCATCTCCCAGTCTTGTGGAAAGAGCTCAACCCCTCTCGACCAAATCTCCACAGCCTTGTCAAACTGATTACTCGTATACAGGGTTGTGCCGTAGGTCTGGAATGTGATCCTCTGAATCTCGGGTTGTTCGTTCGCGTTCATCAGACGCTGGAAGATCGCATAGGCGGTGTCAACCTGTGCACCAATGCTGATGAGTCGCTGAGCAACGAACAGATCGAGCCAGTTGAGAACCTCGCGGTTCGGATTGCGACGCTTGATGGTCTCGATATAGTCGACCTGATCCTGCATCGACTGGCCCTCAAAGTAGCGGGAGATGTTCCCCGACCACTGGATCAGCAACGCGTCCTCATTGATCGAGAGATCAAACGCTTTGGTCAGCTGCTGGAGTGCCAGCTCGTCTCTGCCGCGTGCTTGGAGCACGAGCGCCTGAGCCGCAAGCAAACCTGGATTCTTGTTGATGTCGCCCGCGATCTGCGCCAGGTCATTGATAACCGCGTTGGCAAGATTGGTGTCCGGGTTCCGTGTCCGGACAATCGCATCAATCAGCGTTGAACCCGCATTGGGTGAACGCTGGCTTTCCCACGCAAGCTTGTAGAACAAGGTCGCGCGTTCCCAGTCACCCCGTGTCGAGAAGAGTTCTCCAAGCGAGTTGATCAGGGTCGCGTCTCGGCTCCGTTGCTCCGCAATTTCAAGGGCGAAATCGTACGCCTCGGCGTTGCGTCCATCGATCATCATCTCGTTGATAATCCCGAAGAGCGCCTGGTCGAGCGAAGGGTTCAAACGAACCGCACGCTGAAGATCACGCAAGGCCTCCTCACGCTGATCAACATCAAAGTAGCCCGCCGCACGCACACGGTACGCACGCCAGTCGTTGGGATTGATCTGGAGCGCCACATCAATGTCGGCAAGCATATCAGTCAGCGTGTCTTCGGATCCCGAGAGGAACTCCGCACGCTTAATGTACACGAGTGGATCATTCGAGTAGCTCGCAACCGCGAGGTCCAGCAGTTCTGATGCCTTGGTCTTATTTCCAAGCCCCTCTTCGATCTCCGCATTCTGGAGCATCGCGATGCGTGTGCTTGCGTTCTCGGCTGTCAAAAGATCAAACTGCACGCGCGCCTGCTCAAACTGACGCGTCCGGATCAGCATATCGATCAGACGCGTACGGTAGTTGTCATTCTCGTCAACGCCCGCTTCAACAATCTTGCGGAAGGATTCCGCTGCACCGCTGAAGTTGTTGATCAACATATAGAGATCGCCAAGCAGCTTGGTGCCCTCGAGCGTGGCAGGATCTTGATGATCCACAGCATCGTTCGCCGCTTGAACCGCAAGGTCAGGACGACCACGATCAAGCATAAACCGTGCGAGCCCGATATAGGGTTGTGCATCGTCAATGTCGGGATGGCGCTCGATGTAATCGAGGAACACTTTGCGTGCCGAAGCCAAACCATTCAGGTTCCCCACCCGACCTTGATCGGCAAACCACTGCGCCTCGAGAATCGCCAGACGGAGTGAATCCTCCGACGCCTTCAGGGCATCAATCAGCTTGCGGGCTTCTTCCCAACGATCAGTCTGGATATACAGCATTGCAAGCGAGTAGTTGTTGGCGGAATCCTTTGGATCAAGCTCGAAGAACTTCTCGCGCTGACGGATCGCAAACTCTTGCCCCTGATCGCCGCCGTATGAGGCTTCCAGCGAAAGCCAAAGCGACATGAAGCGTGGGTTATCCGAGGCAATATTCTGGAAACGCCGTGCAACATCAATCGCGTCGGGGTAACGGCGCAGCATGACAAGCGTGGTCAGGTATTCTTCAATCGTCGCCTGGTCATCTGGACGGATGCTGAGTGCTTGTTCAAAGGAGGCAACTGCGCCATCACCTTCGCCGATGATGCGTTGCTCGGTACCCATCATGCGGTAGACCGAAGCGTCCGCAACACCACTCGATACCGCTTGTTCAAGCAGTTGCACCGCGCGGACATGGTCCTGCTGGTACGATGCAATCCGGGCCCTGTAGCTCAGCCCCTTGACGCGGTCAGCGTCGATCTCGGATGCTTTCTGAGCCAGCTGCTGCGCCTCGGCAATATCGTCCTTTGCCAGAGCACGCACAAACGCAAGGTCGATCGTCCGAGGGTCATTCGGCGCCTGTACCTTGAGCTGTGCGATCGCCTCATCCAGCACATCATTGCGATCCCGAGAGAGCGCGATCCCCGCGATGGAGACCAGTTGTTCAATCGGGTCAGTGACCGAACTCCGAACCATCGCAACGAGGATATCAACCTCATTGTCGTTCTCGAGCGCCGTCTTCATGAGCTGCAGGGTCTTGTCCTCAGGATGGAGTTCCATGGATTTAGCGACAAGTACGCGCGATTGATCCAGATCACCACTGTCCATCAAGTAAGAGATCAACTCGCGTGTCACATCTGGATGGAAGTTGATCTCCGGACTCGCGATGCGGCTGTTCATTGCTCGGATCGCTGCAGAAAGATCGCCGGGGTTTCCGTCCTTGCCTCTACGCAGCTGCCGCGCCGTCAGGATCAACGAAACAATTGGATCCTCAACATTGCTCGGGTTGTTATACGCGTTGATCTTCGAGAGACCCTCGGCAGCAAGAGCGTTCCCGGGATCTGTATCCTCGATCATCTCGTAGTGAATTTTCGCAGATTGCAAATCCTTCAGATTCATCTCGATGTTTGCAAGAAGCGTCAACGCACGCACATCGTGTTGCTTGATCTCGATGAGATTCAGCAACGCTTCCCGTGCGGTGCCCAACTGGTTGATCTCACGAGCGGCAATCGCTTGGAACCACAACCCGTCCGCGTTCTGGTTCTCGGTCTGGCTGTTGTAAGACTTTAGAAGACGCAGCGATTCCTCGAACTGCTCCTTTATCAGAGCAATCCGGCCATCGATGTACATCAGGTTGGTGTTGTCTTCTGAAACGGTTGAAGCAAACTCGGCGCGTGCCGCGAGTGCATCAGCGAGCAGCCCGTCGAGCTGGGCCTGATCTTTGTCTTCCGAAGCCTTGATCCTCGCATACATATCAAGCTTCATGGAGGTTATCGACAAAAGCGACTCGCGCTTTGCATTGAAGAGAAGCACGCCGTCGGTCGAAAGAGGCGGGATCGGGCGGTTGGCGATCTGGGTATAAACTTCCAATGCCTTGTCCCTGTCACCGCGGATCGCATACAGACTCCCGGTCGCAACAAGCACATTCAGCGAATCGGGGGCTTCATTGTGGAGCTTCTCCATGAGCTGCGAAGCCCGGCTGAGCTTGCTCGCCGGATCCACACGGATCTCGATGGCAACAAAGCGGTTGAGCACATTCAGGTTGAGCTTAGAGGCCGGGATATCCATCAACTGCTCGAAAAGCGTATCAAGCTTGCTAATCAGCCCTTCCCACGAAGTGAGAATGGCCTGGGTACGCTGCGACTTTGATTCGGATTCAGCAGCAAACGCATCCGCACCAGCAAGCTCAACCTCGATCGAAAGGATCGAGACCAAGACCAAAGACGAATCCGGGAACTGCTCCAAGTGCGCCTCGCCGATCTTGATCGCTTCCTTGCGAGCGTTGACCGCAGCCGTGATATCGTTCTCGGTTACTTTCTGCAATGCTTCGAAAATCATCCAACGCATCCGTGCGGTGCGTGTGAACTCATCGGAGGGATCAGCAAGCAGCGCCGCGTCCAGATCTGCCAGAATCGTCTCGAACTGCGATTCGTCAATCACACCATCTCGATCAGAGATCTGTTGCCAAGCGATGCCGCGGTATCGACGCAGGGTTGGCCACATCGGATCAACACCCGGGACACCATCAAAGTTCCCAAGCACCTCGGTGGTGCGCGTAATCAAACGCTCGGCTTGTGGTCGGGTGTACTGTTGCCTGAGGAGTTCCAACTGCAGGCCCAGTTCGCGATGGTACGCCTCCACATTGGTACGCTGGACGACCGCCGCTTGGTGGATCGCGCCCATGTAGTCGCTTCGGAACGCATCGTAATACGCGGTCTCCGTGTCCGGAGTCCATTGCTCAAGGGTTCCGATCCACTTGTCAAGATTCTCGACGATCGTCGGATCTTTATTGACCGCTTTCGCATACAGCATCCGAGCCTGGGCAACATTCCCCGCCGCCAATGCTTGGTCGCCCTTGGCAGCGACATCCGCAGCGGTCTTGTACACGACGGAGTATGCCGCATAAAGCATCCCGAGCATCGCGATGACCGCGACGATGAGAATAACGACGAACTTGGTATTCACGCGAGATGCCATACTCAGTATCCTCTATCTTGGGTTCCCGCGTCGCATCGACACAGGTCCCGCTTTTCATCCGCTTTGTCCAGGCAATGCGGCTCGATTGTCTTTACACACACCCGGAACACCCGCGTGTGTGCAGTTCATTACTGTACATCAGCAGGAGGATATATCCCCTGCTGAACCTTTACCCAATCCGGTGTACACCGCATCAGTTCACCGATCAAATCACCAATAATCGATCCAGAGATTTCCACAAAGTCATCCATCGATTTCGCGGAGGTGCTGTTTACCTGAACTTTCAAGTAGTACGCATAATCGTCCGACAAGTTGAACGCGAGCGTCCGCACCTCGTTGGCGTTGGCCTTCGTCCCGCCGTTGGCGATAAAGAAGTACCCCGCATATATATTGTTTGCTTCGCCGAGCACAAACTCTGAGCACCGCATCGTGATCTTGGTTTCAGGCGTCACATCGCGCGGCAGCCGAACCCGAGATCCAGGAGAGTCGGTCCACAGACGGTTGTTGCTCAGTCGTGTGGTGTACAACTCGCCCGCAAGCCCCGCCAGTTCAGCGGGAACCGAAGTGTCAACTCTCCACGAACTGGTATCCAGATCAAGCACATAGTTCCGTGACGAGGCGCTCTGCTGGAGACCACCACCCACAAAGCACCGCTCGGGTACATGGGGGACCGTATCGATCATCCCGGTGTAATACGCCGCGTGGACCTCGACAGCGACCTGCTCTTTGGTGCCTTGCGTTTCTTTGAGAATGTAATCACGCGAGACATAGTTCTCGGTGCCCAGCGTCTCAACGACCTCGCTTGACGAGATCCGGTCAGACCCGATCCGCACCCAGCGCTCGGTCTCCGTTGGAATCGCAGAGACCTGCCGATTCCCTTCCGGATAGATCGGGATCTTCTGCATGTGCAGATCCGCAAACTTGATGTACGCGCTGATCCCCACCGACGCCGCAACCATCACGCCCGCGGCCAATCCGCACACAAGCACACTCCCGCGTTTCGTACTCTGTTGTGTCATGCCGATTGTTCCTTCCCAGTCCCGATGATCCGATTGAGCATCCAGACAACCCCCATAAACAAGCCAAGCGATGGGACCAGCAAGACAGTCCCGATGATCGTGTGCGCATCTCCCGATGCGAGATTCGGATCCACCAGCGTCAGCAACCCGAGCACCGTCACGCGGACCATGTTCATCAGGATCGCGACCGGACCAGCGAGCAGAATCAATGCGATCCGCTGCCACCATTGACTGCAACCCAGCAGCGCTACAGCACCAGCAAGCGCATAGAACGCGACCACCATCCGCATCCCCGAGCACGCTTCAGCAACATTGAGCGGGTGCATCACGCCCGCGTTGGTCAAGATGTCAATCCGGTTCCCAACCAAGTCCACCGAGAACCAACTGAACGGCTCCCCGATCAGACTCAGCATCAACCACGACCCCTGAGACGCGAGCAACTGAAGCTTGAAAGTCACCTGCAACATAATCGCATCCGCGATCGTCACCATCAAAAGCAAATAAAGGATCGGCAAGAACGCATACCGCAGCATCGCAGGACCCGTGCACAGCAGCACCAGCGAGCCCAAAGACAACACCATCGAGAACCCTTGGAGCATCGGATTGCTGATGAAAAACAGGTTGTATGTGTATGCGTGAATCCCAACCAAGAACGGCACAATCGCAGGCCAGAACACGCTCACCCTGGTTTCTGCGATCTGTTTACGAGACTGCCAAAGGAAATATCCAGAAATGAACGGGATCACCAGCGCGTGTCCCCAGTCCTCTTTGTTCTCCCAGCTCACCTTGAACTGGAACAAAAACCATTGATGAAACAGCCACAGAAACAGAACCCCGAGCAACGCCGTGAGCATTAACCCTTGGCGTGTAAACATCCCACAGACAAGACCATCATCGGTATCCGATTGAGTAGGGCTGATCGCTTGGGATGGAGTACTCGGTGTGGTCATAAATGGCTAGCCTGCTGATCGGCCAATAACAGTGGACTCTTTGATAAGGTTGGTCGGTTCTGGATGATTGGCGCACAATCCTGCGCGAAGAAGATCTACGCAAGAATTGATACACAAACACCATCCATACACCACCGTGTACGGCTTGTCCTATCCAAAGTTCGCAGAGATTGCGCGGAATCAGAAGTTTCGGTTGACCGGCGGGGCACCAAACACATCATTACCAAAGTTGCGGTCAAGCAAGAAACCAAACCCGTAGTTTGTCCGGAATCCGGACCGAAGCACCGCAAGCGGGGTCGCCCAGAAGTTGGTACCAACATTGATCCGGTCGTCAGGCTTGATGTACACATCGGGCTGCGTCCCCTCTTGGATCGCCCGCAGATTCAGCATAATCGTCGCTTGCTCGTTGACTCCAACGATCCGGGTCAGGTCGACTCGCTCCGGAATCGCCACCCCATTGAGCCCACCAGCACTGGTAATCGCCCGTGTGAGCGTCAATCGCCCGGCTGTAGGGAGGTTGTACACGCCAGGGCCGTTGACCTGCCCATCGATATAGACATTCCCGATCGGTGAAGGGGGTACGCTGATGATATCGCCCGGACGAAGCACAATATTGTACCGAGCATCTCCAGCAACCAGCGGCCCAACAGGAATACGGACCACCCGCTGCGTAAAGAGCTGGCCCCGCGAGTCCGAAGGCGTCATTTCATGAGCATGCTTGGTAATTGTGCGTCGAGCAGCAATCGGGACGCTCTCCCGGACCCACTGCCCATCAACAAACCTCCAGCGTGGAGTCAGCATCGCAGAATCCGAAGAATCGTCCGAGTTCTGGGCAGATTCGTTCATCGCACGAGTGGGCTGGACCGGATCAATAAGGTCGATCAGCGGATCAGCACCAGGCTGCGCTGATGGAGCCACCAGCCCGTTGCCCGAACCCGACATCATGCCAGGGCTCGAAAGGTCGTCGATCACATCCAGAAGGTCTTCGCCCTCCTTGGAATCAAATGGATTGGGGACACCAGGGGTTGGCTGTGATTCTTGTTCGATGATGCTCACCGAGTCGTCCAGCGGGATCTGTCGAATGACGAAGATTTCCTTGACAAACTGTGGGATATCACCCGCGCTCACAAGCCCCTGCAGAAGCCTGTAATCACTGCTGGGAACAAGATACGGGCCGGGATTCGCCACATTGCCACGAAGATAAAAAGTCTGTTCCCGGCGTTGATCAACGACCACCGAGACCAGCGGATCAGCGACCAGATTCAGCATTGAATCGGCAATACGCTTCTCAACCTCTTTCTCAGTCATCCCAGAGACAAAGAGACGGCCGATCTGCGGGATCTCGAAATACCCGTTGGGATCCACCTGTCGTTGGAAGGTATCTACCTGGTTGGTCACGATCACATCCCAGATGCTCAGGGTCAAGAAATCGCCCGGTCCGACGCGGTAGACGGTTGTTTGTGGGGTCAGGTCCTCAGCGGTGATCTCGGAAATCTCAACCCACTCATCTTCTGCAGTCTCAATTGCCGCGAGATACTCCAGAATCGGGACAGCCGTCGGCGTGTGCTCCCAGCGTCCGGTCACACTCGGGTTCATGAACGAATCGTTGCTGATGCATCCACTCAGCGGGACAAGCATCACCGCAAGAGGGACAGCGAGCCAGCCCAGAACGCGAGGGTTGCGTCCGGTGCCCGAAGGCTTCAAACCGTTGAGTAGCGATAGTTGGTTGGACACAAGTTCACTCCTGAGCAATATCAAATCAAAGCATCGTACGACAGCGGGCACTGCTCCATATCGACAAGAACCTACCCGATCCGCCTGATCCCACTAGTGTAGCACCCGACGGACAAATTACGCGGTTCTCTCAACCCGCTCCATCGACCAGCGGGACCATCCAAGTTGATTCCGACCCCGAAAAACGCATCGTTTTCGGTCGTAGAGAAAGGATTGCGCGACCCGTTCCCCGCCCCGAGTCTCCCAAGGCGCAACAATCAACATGCTGTCCTACGCCCGAAAGATCCATCCCGTTCTCCAATCCCCCAATTCTCCGACATAAACTCTCACAATGACCAACGATCTCCCAACCCAAGATCAAACCGCCGCCCCGCAAAGATCCAGCGATTCCGGACAATCCCGGACCCTCGCCCGCCACCCAAGACCACTCGGCGGCGACCCCATCCGCACCCTCAAACCCACCTTCTCCCTCAACTCCATGATCCTCAACAACGAGGACGACGCCGTCCACCACCTGAGCGTCAAGAAGAAACCAAGCTGGCTCAAAGCCAAACTCCCCGGCGGCGAGAACTTCCGCGCCACCAAAGCCAACATCGACGCCCACAACCTCCACACCGTCTGCGAAGAAGCCGCGTGTCCCAACATGGGAGAGTGCTGGGCGCGCGGGATCGCGACCATCATGATCCTGGGAGACACCTGCACCCGCGCCTGCGGATTCTGCAATGTCAAAACCGGCAAACCCGCCGCAATCGACAAAGACGAACCAAGACGAGTCGCTGAATCCCTCCGAGGCGCTGGACTCAAGCACATCGTCATCACCTCCGTGGACCGCGATGATGTCCCCGACGGCGGCGCAGGGATCTGGGCCGAAACCATTTTGAGAACCAGAGAAGCATGCCCCGACATGTCCATCGAGGTCCTCATCGGAGACTTCAAAGGCGACGAAGCCGCGCTCCAAATGGTCATCGACGCGCAACCCAACATCATCGCCCACAACCTCGAGACCGTCCGCCGCTGTCATCCAGCCGTGCGACCAAGCGCCCGCTATGAGCGCACGATGGAACTCCTCAAACGCGTCAAAGCACAGGGCGCCGTCGCCAAGACCGGCATCATGGTCGGCATCGGTGAACGCAAAGAAGAAGTCTTCGACATGTTCGACGACCTCGTCGCGATGACCGCAGACCACGCCGGACCCCGCGACAAGCACGACCAATCCCGCGGCGACGCGTGCGACATCATCACCATCGGCCAGTACCTCCAGCCCACCCGCAACCACCTCCCGATCGACCGCTGGGTCCATCCCGACGAGTTCAACGAGTACATCAAGGTCGGAGAAGAGAAGGGCATCAAGCTGGTTGTCTCAGGGCCACTGGTCCGATCCAGCTACCTCGCGGATCAGCAAGCGGACATGTTCTCGATGCTCAACAACGACTAAAGCAGCGAACCAGAACAAATAAACCGCACTCCAAAGGGGTTCACGCTTCTGATGGATCCCGCAGTCGTCCAAAACCTTGTCCAGCAGATCGAACGCAAAGATCTCTCCACCGCCGCTCACACTTGGCGCGTTGTGCTGTACACCAGAGCGATGGCTGAATCCCTCAGCATCAACCACGAGCAGATCGCGCTGATCACCCAAGCCGCCGCGCTCCACGACATCGGAAAGCTGGACCTCCCAGATGAGATCCTCCAGAAACCGGGCAAGCTCACCGACGAAGAGTTCGAGATCATCAAGTACCACCCAGTGTCTGGCTACGCACGCATGATCGACCTGGATGTCACCGAAGAACCCATCCTCGATCTCGTCCGCTACCACCACGAGCGTTGGGATGGGGCTGGTTATCCCTTCCAACTCAAAGCCGAGGACATCCCCATCGGAGCGCGCATGTTCGCCGTGATCGATTCATTCGACGCGATGACCTCCGTCCGTCCGTACAGAGAAGTCCTCGGAGACCGCGCCGCGGAACTCGCATTGATCGAACTCCAAGCCGGGATGGGCACGCAGTACTGGCCCGACGCCGTCGAAGCATTCACAGAACTCTTCAAATCTGGAGGCCTCGACCACATCCTGCACTACTTCAACGACGAGGTCACCCTCCCCGCCTTCGAGAACGCACGGGACATCCAGTTCGACGCGATCCGCGCCCGATACTCAAAGGTGAAAGCGTAAGCAACCGCTCAGTCGAGCCCGCACATCTTCCGCAGCAGCTTGTCCAGCTTCGGAGGCACCGGCATCGCGCTCAGACGCGAGAGTCGGACCAGATCAAAGTCATCAAACCGACCATCGTTCTTGATATCCTTGAGCGTCAACACCTTCGTAGAAGCCTTCACCGGCTTGATGTCAAACAACGGCCCCTTCAGATCACCCTTCCCCGTCAACCCCGGATTCTCAGGGTCTTCATACACATCACTGACAATCGTCGCGAGCCCCGCGATGCGTTTCTCTTTGCCGGTGTGGTAGATAAACGCCTCATCGCCCTTCTTCGCGGTCCGCATGTGCATGAGCGCGGTGGGATTCCGCACGCCGTCCCAGTGCGTGCGTTTGTCCTTGATGAGCATGTCGTAGTTGTAGCAATCCGGTTCGGTTTTGAGCAGGAATGTGGTCATGGACCATCATACGCACCCATCAGCAATCACTCCCGATCCGAACTGTCCGAATGTCTTTGCTGATACGATCCAACGAGCCGAGTGATGTTCCCGTCGGTGTCCCGCTCAAAGGTCATCAGGAATCCATCGTACCCATCGATGACAAACTGATCCTCGTCGATCGCAATCAACGGGCTCCAACTCGGACGCCCTTTCCGTCGGTACTTGAGGGTGTCGCCATCGACCATCAGTTCCCGATCGGTGTACTGCCCAGCATACTCCGCGAGCTTCGTCGCTGGAAGCATGATCGGATTATTCTGACTCTGGAGACTGATCAAACCCCACCGTGCATTTTCATCGCCTTGCTCAACAAGTTTCGTGAGGATCGTCTCAATCGCGGTATCAAGTGCCTGATTCGCAGGGACTTCAATATCTGGATGCACCCCCGTCCCCTCCCAGTTCGTCTGGGTGATGGGATTAATCGCGCGTCCCACCGGGATGCTCACCGAGAGCCGATTATCGACGACAACCCGGCTGATCGGGTGCGCCCCGCCGCCGGTGGTTTCGCCGATGATGGTCGCACGCTTGAGCGATTGCAGGTTGTACGAGAACTCCTCAGCAGCAGAGAATGTGAACGAACTCGTCAGCACATACACCGGAACCTCAGGCATCGCATACTGCGTATTGATCTCGCTGTGCGTCCAGTACTCCGTTGTTTCATCCGTCGGACGATAGTACAACGAGTTCAATTGCACAGGCTCATCCGGATCAAACAAGTAGCTCGACACATGCTGCACAGTCGCAGGATCTCCGCCCCCGTTCTTTCGCAGATCAACAATCAACGCGCTCGAGCCAGCAAGCAACTGCATCGCCGCGTCCGCATCCTCGCGTGCCATGTCGTACTGATGAAACCCCGTCATCTTGAGATAGCCAATGTTCCCATCAAGCCGCTGGACATGCGTGAAGCCATTGGGCGCGTTGATCAAACGAATCTCGGCAAGCTGCTCAGGAAGCATCGGTTCTTCCTCATGCTCTTCCTCATAGGGTTCCCAATCACTCGGAAGCAGCCGCACCCCAAAGTGGAGGTCGTGCGTGAACTCGCGGAGCTCTTCATCCAGTCGCGAGCTCAGCTGCTCATCAGTCAACCCCTCGAATGCTCCGTCGCGTGAGAGTCCAAGCAAATGATCCGCCGTCGCTTGCCCGAGCTTTGGGAACACATAGTTGTCCCGGATCTGCTGCGCAAGCTGGGCAATCAGCCCATCATCAGAACCCTCAGCCGGATCGGGCGCGAGAATGGAAGCTGTTAATCCAACGGCCGCCGCCAGTATTGTGGTCAAAGTCGACATGAAAGTGCTCCTGTGCGATTCAGAGGGTGTTGCAGACCAACCCATAGATGCTCGACCACCCGAATCCCGTCACGATCAGGAAAGTTCAAGCCCATATTCTCTAAAGTACCGCCTGTGCAGCGATCGGTTGCTCCGGAACAATCGGTCAAGAATCAATCACGGCGAAAGCTGAGCCGCATCGTGGTCCGAAGGGTTTCCCCAGCTTCCAGCACCCGCAGTCCGGATTGCTCAGCCGCCTCCGAACTATTGAACGCATCATTCACCATCGTCACCGGCTCAACACACACCCAAGGCAGTGGGGGAGTCTCAGTCTTCGAGTCATCCCGCGGCGCATACACCACCAGATGCCCAAACGCATCACTGCACTCCATCACACACCGCACCCCGCTCGCATCCCACACAAGCTCAGCACTCCCATCAAACCCACCGAAGACATCATCAAGATTCGGATTCCCGATCGGCCCACCTTCTCGCAGCCCCTTGCTCACCGCATCATCCACGCTCGCTCCTGTTGGAATCTGGTCCGCGCACGGATACCGCCCAGAAACCCCCGCCTGCACGCGGAGCTCGTCGCGAGCATCAAACAAGGTCCGCATAAAGTACGGATGATGCCCAACCCCGCAAGGCATCGCCCCCTCCCCAAGATTTGTCAGATCCAGTTCAAACTCAGCCCAGTCCGCGCCAATCTCCACCCGGAACACCGCGCCAAACGCAGACGGCCAATCCACCGATTCATGCAACCGACTGTCCAAAACACACCGCGCCGAGTAGGGAGACCGATCCGCGATCCCCCACGCAAGATCCCGTCCCACGCCATGAATCGCGGTCCCGTCCGAGTGATTTGCGACAAGCGTGTAGTCCTTCCCCCCAAACCCAAACCGAGCATCTTTCACCCGGTTGGTCCAAGGCAGCATCAAAAAGCTTGACTCCCCGTCCGCCCCTTCACGAAGCACCGGTGCCCACTCTCCATCCGGTCCCCGCATCCGGAGCGACAACATCGTGCACCCAAGCTGGGGGTCAAAGCTCAGTTGGAAGGTGTCATTGCTCAGCTGAATCGGTGCCATAGGGAGACTCTATGCGTGGATGCTGTCAAGCGTGATCGGACCGTGTGTTCTTGAATTGGATGGTCCGATCACCATCGGAAATCTCCCAATCAGAACAGCCGGTCCAATCCGCTCCTTCAAGCGTGCGATTTTTGCGCATTCCTCGACAAGATATAGAACAGTGCATTCAGCCATCCGATGCAGACTATTGCGAGATCGACCCCGCTCACTACTGGGGTCCGCTACCGGCTCAACGCGGCAGGGACAGGGAGGATTCAGTATGACCGACAGTGACAACCAAGCAGCACACAAGACCGGGCGGTTAACCTCCCGGAACAAAAACGCCAATGGTGTAGATCCCCACACCCCCGAGCTCAAGCCGCAGAAGGACTCCGACGAGGTGCTTGGAGCGATCGAATCGGTTGAACGCCAGCTCGACGCGCTCCGCGGTGCGCACGAGGAACAACGCAAACTCTCCGCGGAACTCTCCATCCGCAGAGCGCAGATTGAAGAAACCGCCGAGCAGATCGAGGCGCGAGAATCCGAGCTCTCGATCCGCGAAGTCGAGCTCGCGGAAATGCGCCAAGAACTCGAAGAACGCGAAAGCGAAATCGCGCAGCGTTCATCTGGTGTCGAGCAGCGAGAATCTCAGCTGGCGCAGCACGCCGAGTCCATCGAAGGGCTCGAAGCGATGGTGGAAACCAAATCCAAGCAGATCGACGAGCGCGTCGATGAACTCGACAAGCAGCTCGAGGGGTTGTCCGCACGCAAGGACGAACTCGCCCAGCTCGAGCGTCTTGCCAAAGAACGCATCGAGCAGGATTCAAAGCTCGAAGCGCAGATCGAGCAGCTCTCCCAAGACCTTGAACAAACCAAAGCCGCGCTCGACGGGCGAGAAATCGAGCTCAAAGAACGCAACAAAGCCGTCGAAGAACTCGCTGTGCAGGCCGGTCGTCTTGAGAAGAAACTCGCGGAGATGACCGCCAAATCCAGCGCCGACGAGGACGAGTCGCTCAAGCTTGTTGACGAACTCCAGAGCCGACTCGACGAGGCACAAGCGAAGATCGATGCCCACGACGAAGCGATGCAGCGTGCCCTCGCCCGCATCGACGAGATCGAAGCCATCGCATCTGCGAGAGCGAAGGAACTCGAATCCGCAACCAAATCGATCGCGGAACTCGAATCGCTCAACGAATCCAACGCACAGTCCGTCGAACAAGTTTCGCTTCTCGAAGCCAAGCTCCAAGAAGCCGAATCCAGGTTCCAGACCGCCCAGAAATCGCTCGAGTCCGCGCCATCCGATAGTGAGGTGCAAGAGATCCAGCTCAAGCTCGCCCAGACCACCGAGCAGCTTGAGCACGCCAAGGCGCACGCCGCCGAACTCCAATCGCAGATCCAATCCACCGGCGACAGCGCGGTCGAAGAACTCGAATCTTCACAAGCCCAGATCGCCAAGCTCACCGCTGATCTGGCCACCACCCAGTCCGAACTCAACGCCGCCCAGAGCGCACGGGAACTGCTCGAAGCCGAACTCCAATCAACCATCGATCAAGCCAACAACGCCGGAAAGCAGCTCGAAGAGCACGCCGGCGAGCACCAATCCAAGATCGATGAGCTCCAGAGCAAGCTCGAAGAACGCACCAAGCAGGTCTCCCAGATCCGCACCAAGTACGACGAACTCGCCGGCGAGTTGCTCAAGGAGCAATCAACCTCCGAGGAATCCCAGGCAAAGATCGCCCGCCTCGGGGAACTTCTTGATGCATCGGCCGCCCGCGAGCAAGAACTCGTGGACATGATCACCAAGCTCAACGACAGTCTGGAAAGCAACGAGACCCAGTCCACCGCACTGTCCGACGACTGGGTCCGGTCCCGTCGCCAGCGTCTGGATCGTGTGAAGTCAATCCTGCACGCCCAGTCCGACAAGGTCCGCCGAGCGACCGAAGCACTCCGCGATCGATACGACCAGTGCGAGAAGGTGCTCCTCAAGCGCGCCGAACTCGTCGATGCGTACCAAGCGATCTCCGACGCCCAAACCAAACTCGCCAAGCGCGAAGCCCGCTCCGGGACCCTCCTTGGTCTCTCAGGTCTTGGTCTGCTCCTGGTGATGATCGCCGGCGTCAGCTGGTTTGTCGCAGGACAAGTCAATCCGGGCACCTACGCATCACGCGTCACACTCGTCGCCCAAGCCGGTGAACGCAAGATGTCCTCAGAAGACCTCGCGTCGTGGCAAGGCTATGTCGAGCAGCTCGTCACCGATCCGCAGTTTGTCGAGCAAGCCGCCAAACGGATGAAGGGACGCGGGATCACCGAACTCGCCATTCCCGGAAACCTGAGTGCGCATATGGGCCAAGCCCTTGATGTCGTCAGCGCTGAACCAGGCAAAATCGAGCTCGAATACCGAGGCAACGGCTCGGCGTACACCCAGCGCGTCCTTGACACCTACGCATTGACCCTGACAAGCCAAGCCAACGCGGCAAGAGCACGCCGCATCGATGGCGCCCTGACTTCGATCAGCAACCAAGCCAAATCCGGCGACGCACCACTCGATACCGCACGCGTCGAAACCGCAGGAATGATCTTCGGCGGCTCCTCCCTCGCTACCTTCCTCTTCGGAGGGGTCTTCTGGAGACGACTCGCCAAAGCGAAAGCAAACTTCGAACGCGACACCCGAGTCGAGCCGCTCTTCGATGAAGACTCATGGGAAGTCGAAGGCAAAGAACGCTAAGACCCGCGTCTACATCCAGATCACACAACGCAAACCGCCGCATGAGTCAAACTCATGCGGCGGTTGTTCTATCGCAAAGATTGAGAGAGGCGTGGATTGCTCAGATATCCGATTCAGCAGTCTTCATCACCGGCTGGGCTTTGTCGATCGCATCGCTGATGCCCTTGTAGATCGCAAGCCGACGGTCGTCCTTGAGGTTCACCTGAACCTCAAAGTTCTCCAGCTGGCCCTGAGACGCGAAGGTCGCGACCTCACGGACGATCTCCCCGTCAGCGTCAAGCACGACAAGGCGGTAAGGATTGTCCTTGCTTGCCTTCATGTTTTTGACAAACAAACGGGCCTTGTTCCATGACTCGTTGTGCCACACAGATGCGAGTGCTTTGGATCCGCCGTCCATCGAGACCATCGACACATGCTGAGTTGTTGGATCAAAGAGGGTTGATTCGAGGAACTCCGCTCCGATGTTGTCGTAGAGCTGCCCGATCAACGCGTCTGGGGACTGGTTGTAGGTCTGGTTGTTGTTGGTCCAGACGACACTCAGGGCGATGGTCGCCGCAGCGAAGCCGATCGTGGACGCACGCCACAAACGATGCACGCGAGGGGTCGTCGAAAGCTTGGGCTGTGCCCGGCGTTCAGGCTGACGAGCGGATTGATGATCGATCCGCCCAGCAATCGCAGGAGCAGTATTCACTGAGCCAGCGATCCGGACCTCGTTCTCTTGCTCACGCATCGCAGCACGAACAGCGGACACCACAAGCTCGCGGAGCGCGGGGTCGGGCTGGTTGGATGGCATCAGGTCACCAAAGTCACTCATCCGGACCGCCTCTTCGCGGACAAGCTGCTGGACCGATTCCGGAGCGACGGCATACGCCGCTTCATAGGCTTCGATCTCATGGTCCTCCAGCAAGCCGAGGGTGTGGAGCATGGTGCTTTCGATGAGTTCTTGGGTATTCATGAGGTAACTTCTTCTTCTGTGCGTTCACGGAGCCGAACGAGTGCTCTGCTCAGTGCTGATTTAATCGTGCCCAAAGGGGTCTCAAGTTCGTCGCTGATCTGACGGAGCGTCTGCCCGCCGAGGTACGCACGCATAACGACCGTGCGTTGGAGTTCTGGTAATGTGTCAACTCGGATCATCAAGGCCTTAAAATTCTCGTCCTTCTCCATCCGAGCCGAAATTTCTTTGGTCACCGGCGTATTCCGCCCGTTCCCGCGTGCTCCGGTGCTCCCATCGTCAAAGAGCGAGGTCTTGATCCGAGCCCGTTTCCGACGGAGCTTGTCAACAAGGTGCCTGCGGGTCAGAAGCATGACCCATGTCACGAGTGCGGCTTTCCGTGGATCGTACCGATCCGCGGTCTTCCACAACCGAACAAAGATCTCCTGGACCGCGTCGTCTGCTTCGTCCCGAGTTGGGAGCGACTGGATGGCCATGCGGAAGACCAACGACCCGAAACGGTCGTAGAGCTCGCCGACACCGGCTTCCTGATTCGCTGCTACTCGTTGCATCAGCTCGAAATCGATCCTGCCTTGACCCGAAAAATCGCTCGCCTGTGGTGGAGGCGTAGGGCTCTCAGCACCGTTGGTTGGCTGATTGCTTCCGGGTTGTTCCGATTCTGTATTCATATATACCGGGTCCACGAGCGTGCCCGGTGCCTGCGAAACGACCACAGGCCACCGACCTATACGCTACCACAATCATACGGATGCTTGCAAGTCATTGATTCTAGTAAATTTCTGGAAGATTAAGACTGAATGTTTGCAGAATGTTCGGTATAGAACATAATTCTGATTGAATTGAGGCCTCTTTGTGCTTGCAAAAATTCACAGAACCCATTATCCTAGGGGTGCGTTCGTAAGGTGTGGCCGAGCACAATCGGCAGAGTCCGAGAATCTAAAGTTCATCCAGCAGGAATGAATGACCGATCTTGGATTCAGAAAGTGGTCTATCTCGTGACTTCAGAATTTAAAAATCTGAACAATACACCGCAAGGTCCCCGCGCTGTTCGTGCGTTCACTTTGATCGATGTCCTTGTCTCCCTGACGGTCATCATCCTCCTCATCAGCATCATGCTCCCAAGCATCTCCATGGTCCGCGAGTCGGCCCGCAAGGTCATCTGCTCATCGGACATGAGACAGATCGGCTTGGGGATGAACCTCTACGCTGAAGACAACAAATCAATGCTCCCATCGAGCGTCCACCTCAGAAATTCTGAGAGCCGCAATACCTATTCAGAAAATCCGCATTTGATGGACACCATCCGGACTGATCAAGACGAGTACGCCGCCCGCGAGTGGGGACAATGGGACGGTCTCGGACTCCTCTTCTACAAGAGTTATGTCAGTGCCCCAGGCGTGTACTACTGCCCGAGCCATACCGGGACCAATGTACTGGAAACCTACGAAGATCAGTGGAACTTCAACACCGAAGGCATGATCATCGCAAACTACCAGTTCAGAGGTGTCGGACCCGAAGGCCAACGCCACCTCTACAACATGAAAGCCACCGACGCGATGGTGACCGATTCACTCCGTTCAATCGAAGATCTGAACCACGACAACGGACTCAACATCCTCGCTGCGGGTCTTTCGGTCAAGTGGTTCGATGATGTCAACAACGAGATCCTCCAATCGGTCGCCTCCCGCACCGAAGACACCGTGATCCGCAACGCCAACCAAGCGTGGCAACTCTTCGACGGCGGACCACGCCCTGTTGAATGATCGAAATATCGAACGAACGAATAAACCGTTCTCCGAATCTTGATCCCACACCCAATCCACATCCAGCCCCCTGAGCGTTCTCCGCGCGCCGTGCATCCTGTATACTGTCTCTCTATGAACACCCCCCGCGCTCCACGACTGTTGCTGATCCTGCTCGCATTCCTGACCGCCCTCTTGGCCACACCGTCCACCGCGATCGCCCAGCTCACGCCCGAACGCTTGTACTTCGGAGTTGGTCAACGCGTCCCCGTCCAGATCGATGTCCCCGAAGGATTCGTGGGAGAAGTCACCCTCCATCTCTACGATCCCGCAACCAAAGAATGGACGCACAAAGTCCCCGCCGCCTCGGGAAGGGTTGATCTCACCAGCCTCCTCCCACACCTCTGGGAAACCAAACCCAGAACCGTCACCTACGCCCAGCTCGAACTCGACGGCGTACCCACCGGCGCACCCCTCGTCCTCCAACCACTCGTCACCCCAAACCGAGCCGTCCTCGCTGAACCCACCACGATGAACCTCACCGAAGACCCAAGAACGGGCGAGGTCGTCTTCGAAGACAAAAGAATCCCCGCGCTCCACGCGCAAGGCAAACGAGAAAGCGGACTCCGCGAGGTCACCTTCTCCGGATTCCGCATCTATGTCGATCAAGAAATCGTCATGAACACCAGCATGGGACAGATCGTGTACCGCTTGCGTCCCGACGCCGCCCCCAACACCGCGTACAACTTCCTCCACCTCACCCAAGGCGGGTTCTACACCAACATCATCTTTCACCGCATCGTCGCCAAACTCCCCAACGGCAACCCCTTCGTCATCCAAGTCGGTGACCTCTCCGGCACCGGTTCAGGTGGACCGGGATACATGATCGACCTCGAAGACTCAAACCTGCCGCACGACTTCGGTGTCCTCTCCATGGCGCGAGACTCCAACCCCGACACCAATGGCTCACAGGTCTTCGTCGCACTCTCAAGAGACGGCACCAGCTTCCTCGATGGTCGCTATACCGCGTTCGCTGAAGCCGTGGAAGGTGCGAGCGTGATCCAAAAAATCGCCGCCGTCCCCGTTGGTCCCGAAGACCGCCCGCTCGACCCACCGATGCTCCTGAGCTGCACAACGCGCAACGCACCACCGATCCAAGACCGACTCCCCGCGCTTTCCAAAGTCGAACAGCAGGTCCCAGTGCAACCGATCGGCGAGCCGGATAGATAATCAATCGGTATTCAGAACTCGATTTTCAAACCAGCACCCACGAACACCGACGGATCGATGTCCTCGTCGATGATGGTGTTCCCCATGCTGTTGAGCACTTCCATCGAAGCCCCAAGCACCACGCCGACCTCCGCGAACACCGAGACGCGTGAGGTCTCGCCCCCCTTGTAATCAAGGTAGTAGGAGACGGGTACGCCGCTGATGTTCACCGCGCCGTCCGGAACGAGCGTGTTGTCGTCGTCGATGCGGAAGCTTTTGCCATCAAACATTGCTTGGATACCCATTTCCAGTTCGTCGCTCCACTTGTAGTTGAGCCGGGCGCCGGGACCCTTGCTCCCGATCGACCAGTAGTCATCAATCTGGTACGAAATCTGAGGCAATGGCAAAATCAGAATGTCATCTTCAATCCGAGAGAACACCCCAACCCCAAGCCCCACACTCAGCTTCGGATTCACCTTGTGCGAGAATCCACCCAGCGCGTTCCAGATGAACGCATCGCTGCCCCCGCCTTCAGCCGCGAACCCGACCCCGCCTCCGACAAAGAACGAGGTCTTGTCGTTGATCGAGCGTGAGTACATCCCGTTGAAGGTGTACTCCATCACCGTATCGAACTGTGTACCCACCGTCGCCGCCGTGGTACCCACAGCTCCAACCGGAGGAGTGATGTCATAATCCGTGATCCCGACCCCAAAGGTTAACATCAACCTGGCGCGGTCATCGATCGGGATCATGATCCCGAGATCCGCACCAAACGAGGTGGATTCGATCGTCCCCCCCGAAGTGCTGTCAAAGTCCGCTTCTGCCGCAAACCGAGCAGTGAGGTCCAGCGAGAGTACCATCCCAGGCCCCTCGCTCTCAGCGATCTGCTTGACCTCATCCTCCGTCCCGTCCTGAGCCCCATCTTGTGCCCCATCCTGAGCATGGACGGTTCCACTCGCGGCAATAATCGACGCGAGGACGGCAGAGCGGATCAAAAACAGGGCATCGGGGGCACAGTGGCGCATAAAAATCTCCTATGGCCCCATCCTATCGCCTCTGTGTACAAGATTCCGGGTTGACCAACTCGCCGACCGTTTGAATTGGGGCTACACTCATGCCCCGATCCGGTCGATTTGACCAGTTCAGGAAATAGCCCTGGGGGGCTAACTCAATTGGTAGAGTGCCAGCTTTGCAAGCTGGAAGTTAGGGGTTCAAGTCCCCTGCCCTCCACTTTATAAACGCCTTGAACTACAGAGTTTAGGGTGTTTTTTGTTTTTAGATTGGTTTGAGCGTGCGCGGGAACTCCCGCGCTAGAATCCTGTATGGGGCCAAAGATACTCAACAGGAATGGACGGGCGAGGGTTACGCTGACCGATTCGGTGACGGGTGCTCGTCGTGAATACGCGCTTGGGCAGTACGGAACCGCGACCGCTGAGGCAAAGTATTTTGCACTGATGACCCGGTATGCCGCGATGGGCCGGCGGCTCCCCATGGACTCCACCGCTGGGATGAGCGTTGCGCAGCTGATCGATGGGTACTGGACGCAGGCCAAGCCTAAATATCAGGACAAGCACCTTGCCACGATCAAGTCTGCACTCAAACTGCTCAACCGGCACTATGGGGACATCGACGCCGATGCGTTTGGCCCGCTGCGGCTCCAAGAACTCCGTCAGATCATGGTCGTCGACGGGCTCGATGGACGCCAGTGGTCGAGGGGGTACATCAACGCGCAGATCAACCGCACCCGGGCCGTGTTCGCGTGGGGCGTGTCGATGCAGATTGTCCGGCCCGACACACTGACGGCGCTCAAGACCGTTGGGCCGCTCAAGCCGGGGCAGACCACCGCACACGAAACCGAACCCGTTGGATCGGCGGATCTCGAACTCGTCGAGGGATCGATCCCGTTCATGCCCGCCCAGATCCGAACCGCCGTGGAGATTCAACTGGTGAGCGGTGCCCGTCCGGGTGAAGTGGTGCGGATCAAGGAAGCGTGGATCACCAAGCACTCGGACGATCTCTGGATCTTCACCATCCCCAAGGGTGAGGCGAAGGTACGCACCAAGCCGCGGCCAATCCCGCTGGGGCCGCGAGCGATCAAGGCGATCACGCCGTTCATGGATCGTGACCCCGATCGGTTCTTGCTCAGCCCCGCCGAATCGCTCGAGGATTCGATGGGGTATGTGCGGTCTGGCAAGCGTGCGCCGAGGGATCGGTACGATTCGCAGACCTACCGCGAGGCGATCCATCGGGCGTGCGACAAGGCGTTCCCGGTTCCTGATTCATCCGATGATCCGAAATCATGGATCAAGCGGCACCGATGGAACCCCAACGAGCTGCGGCATTGGGCGTTGTCCGAGATCGAGTTTGCCACCGATGACAAGTCTGCGGCGACCGTTGCGGGGCATTCGGGGCACAAGATCACCAACGAGGTGTACATCCACCGTGCGGCGCGGAGCTTGCAGAAAATCGTAGATCAGTGCGCATTCATGCGTGAGAGTTGACGGGGGGGGTCGGGTCTGGTATCCTAAGTTAGTGAACACTTACTTATGGAGCCGCCCCCATGACCACTGCGCCCGAGATCCAGGTCTTTACGCCGTTTACATCGGCCTCGTCCGACCTTGCTGATGCCCAGCGTATCCACATCGGAACAGGGAGCCCGTCGAGTGCGGTGGCTTCTCAGATTCAGGCGGTGCGGTTGTTCGCCACCGGCGTGCTCGCCGGTGCGGGGGCCACCCCGACCGACGCGACCGCGCTGGTGATCCTCAAGCGCGACGGCTTGCGGTTGTTTGAGACCGTCGCCACCATCACCACGGCGACCTCGCAGACCGCCGATACCTACGCCGCCGCCGATGCCGAGGATGACGAGGCCGTGTGCAAGGTGTCGCTGCCCGAAAACGCAAACGGGATCCTCGACCTGCTGGGCGCGACCATCAACCAGAATGTTGATCATGCGGGCGAGTCCGGCGACGACAACAACATTTCGTGGCACATCGTCGTCAACAGTCTCGGCGGGTACAAGTCGATCCAGTTGTACGCGGCTCCGGCCCGGAGGGTGTGATCCCCGATGGCAAAGAAGGGCGTTCCATTCACGGCCAGAGATCCAGAGGGCAAGGTGTATCAGGGCACCGGGCTCCAGGGGTTTTGTCAGTCCGTGGGCGTCAACTACACCTCGGCCTACAAGAACCTCAACGGCAAGACCCAATCGTGCGGCGGTGGGTGGGTGTTCGAGCGGGTCAACCCCGACATCACCGACACAACCGATTGGAAGCACTACTCGGCCACCAACTCGGCAACGCAGACCGCCAAGCAGGGATCCAAACTCGACACGATCGACCTGAACCTCGACGGTGACATCGACTACCTCATGTCCCACGGCCCGGAGATCGCTGAGGCGATTCTGGACATGGAGAATGTTGACCCCAAGCGGTGCGTTCGCAACCTGATCACGCTGCTCATGCGGGTGTCGCTGGGCGTTGCTGACGGGAAAGAACCGCCCGCCGGATGGTCGGCGAACACGCTGCTCAATGTCGGCAAGGAGATGGCCAAGGCGCACGGCATCGACTGGGACAAAGCCGCCGATACCAGAACCCCGCAAGAGATCAGCGCCGACGCGATGGTTGAACTGATCCGCATGGGGCCGACCGAACTGCTCTGCCAGACCGACGACATGCTCGACGCGATGGAAGCCCAACTCGACGAGATCGACGCGTTGGGCTCGATGATCTACGACAAACTCAACGATGTGTCCGCCGGGAAGATTCTCGGATCGGTTGACATGCCCGAGGATCAGAACCCGGATGAACCCCCCGGCCCAAAAGCAATCCGCGCGGTGGCACACCAATGGCAACGCCGAATCCGCCGCGTTCGTGAACTTGCTCGGCGTGCCAAAGAACCCTGTGATCCAGAATCAACGGGCAAACGCCGCCGCGTGCAAGAAGCCACGCACCTGCTGCGGTACATGCTCTATGTCGATCGCTCCGAGCGGCCTAACCTGTCCACGCTCGCCGACGAGGTGTATGTGTTCGGGGAGATCCATGTCCGCGCGGTGATGGGGCTCCACTTCTCCCGCGAGGGGTACGGACGCACCGAGTACGGATTGCTCAAGCCCGGCGATGTGTACCACACCAGCGGGCAGGCCAGAACCTTCAAGGGCATCCACTACTCGGGCACCCTGATCATGCTCCCGCCGCGTCACGGCAAGACGGTGATCGTCAAGGCCGACATGGCGCTGGCGATCAACCTCAAGCCCGACATCCAGATGGCGATCGTCCACGACACCGAGGACATGGCATCGAAGATCCTTGTCAGTGTGGCCACGCGGTTCAGCAAGGAAACCGAGCAGGGTCGACGCAACTACCGGCTGTTCCCCTACGAGCTCGACCCGACCGACAACAACAACTACTCGATCCGTGTCAAGACCAGAAACCGACCCATGAACGCGAATCTCATCGCGTGCGGTGTGTGGAGCAGCGGCCTGGGCAACAACCTGCACCGGCTCTACGGCGATGACATTGTGCCCGCGTCTGATGTGCACGAAGCGGCCAAACGCACCCGCCGGATCAAGCAGTTCCATACGGTGTGGGGATCGCGTGACCAGGGGTCGTGCGCGTACTCAACACTCACCGGGTACCCGCACCACTACCAAGACCTCATGTGGAAAACATGGGAGGGGGCGGTTCTGAGTGCCAAGACCAACGGGCGGCAGGGTCTCAACTGGTGGTGTGTCAGGATCCCCGTCGGTGGGCCCAAGGACAAGCCCGGCATCAAGAAGTTCCAATCGATCTTCAAGGTGTACCCGTACCAGTGGCTCAAGGACAAGTACCGCTCGTACTCAGACCGCGCGGTGTGGGCGGCCAACTACGAACTCGATCCGATGCCCGAGGGGAGCAAGATCGTCGAGAAGGTCGAACTGTACGATTCAGAATCGCCCGAGACACGGCGGATGCTCGACCTTGCCGAACACATCATGTCGATCGACCCGACCTCGACCAAGAACCTCAAGACCAGCGACATGGTGGGTGTGTCGATCGGTGCGCTGGGTGAATCGGTGACGCTGACCGAGGATGAGTACGGCAACAGCCATTCGCAGCGGCGGCGGATGCTCTACATCACCCACGACGATGAGTTTCTGGCGACTCAACCAGAAATCATCGATCACATGCTGGCGATCAGCGATGCGCGTCCGCTCAACCGCGAGATCAATCAGGCGATCATCGAAGTCACCGGCGTGGGTCACTCGCTGGTGGACTTCCTCGAATCGCTGCACGGGATCAACGGTGTGCACGAAGCCAAGGCCAGCGCCAACAAGGCCGAGCGGTTCCGCGCCGTTGCGGGCATGATCGAGAACTCCGATCCGCAGAACGCGCCGCCGAAGGTTGCATTGCCGGGCCGACGCAAACGCGATGAGAACGGCGACCCGATCATCGGGGGCGAACTTGAACTGCTGCCCGGATTCGAGCGGCTGTACAACTACATCGTCAACTTCAAGGTTGAGAGCGGTTTCCACTCGCTCGATGCGATGGTGCACATGGTCGAGTTTTGCAAGCAGAACCGTGGACTGGCGCAGGGGGGCAACGGCTTTAGTCGGCAGGCGGCGGCTCGGTACGCGCCGGGAACGAGCATGACCAAAGTGAACTACGAGAAGAACCTCAAGAGCAACATGCCAAACCGCCGGTCGCGTGATCGACGGATGCGGTTGCTGACCCATTCGGGCGCGTAGCCCATCACCACCAAGAAGGAAACACCACCATGTTTACCAGAGAAGAAGAACATCAACTCCGCGAAAGCTGCATCCCCTCACCGGGCCGCGTGGCGATCCTCCCCGATACCGCCGTGACGATGACCGAGGCGGGCTTGCACCTTGCCCCGACGAGCGCTGATCAGGAGACGGGCGTGATGTTCAATGTCGGCCCGGCGCTCGAAGATTTCCCGCACACCTTTGTCCCCGGACAGCGTGCGTTCTTCGGGAAGTACTCGGGCAACGCGTTTGAGGTTGTGATCAGTGGGAAGAAGGTCAAGGTGCTGGTCGTATCGGCCCAAGACATCTTGTGCACGATGGCCAGTGATACGGTGATCGAGGGCGTGGAGACCGCCGGGAAGGCGGTGTCAGCATGATCGCAACCATCTTCATGGTCGTCACGCTCTCGCTGCTCGGTTTGTCGGGGGCGATCACGCTTGGGTATCACTTTGGTCATGCTCGCGGTGTGGCGGCGGGGCTTGAGCAATCGAGCACCACCCGCGTCACCGAAGTGTCCAGCCAACTCGCGCAGGTCACGGTGGCGGTGCTCGAATCCAACCGTCAGCAGCAGCGCCTCGAGGTTGCCCGCGACAACGGGGTGCTGAGCATGGTGAGCAACGAACCCAAGATCGAGATCCCCAGACAGCCCCAGCAGACCAACGAGCACCAGCCCATCCATATCCAATCGGCGATCGATCCCCGCAGCGCGTTCCGTCGTCAGGGCGCGCTCGTTGACACCGGGGCGTCGTTCCCAAGCACATCCATGTAATCACACCGCGCGGCCGCACAGTAGGAGCCCGTTATGCCATACACCCCGACCCCAGCACAGATCAAGATCATGGACGACATCGATGCGCGCCGCCGCGAGGACGATCCGGGTCGTATGGAGTTCCAGTTCTATTCGACCTACTGCCGTGCGATGGACAACGGGAACCAGTGGGTTGAGCGCGAGATGAACACGCCGGGGTTCCAGCGGTTCAGCAACAAGGTGCAGCAGGCGTCTCAGGACAGAACCCAGCCGATGCTCACCACGCTCAACCGGATCACCCGCAACATCCGCCGCAACGCCGCGGCGTCGCGTCCGCAGAAACTCGATGTCACCAAGGCCCAGCCCATCGGCACGCCCACCACGCAGGGACAAGCCGACTCGGGGATCATGAAGGTCGCCGCAGCGGTCGGCATTGACCTTGCCCACCTGCTCAGCAACACCCAGCGCGCGAGTTTTGAGCGGAGCATCACGGGCCTGCACGGGTACGGATTCCGGTATGTGAAGTACGGCACCGATGGGCAGACCGTTGATGTTGGCGTTGAGGGGTACGACTTTGAGGGGCACCGGCTCACGCTTGATCCGATGAACACTTCGACGAACCTGCTTGACCACAACTTCGTGATCTACTCGGAGGTGGTGACATTCGACCACGCCAAGCGGCTCTACGGCGAGAAGGCGTTTGCAGACGCTGGGATCAAGGAAGAAGAACTGTCCACGATCGCCACGCTCTCGCCCGTTGAGTGCGGGATGAACCGTGTGTCGGGCGGGAAGATGTACCAGAACTACGCGCAGCAGGCCAACACCAAGGGGCTTGTGCTGACATGGGCGTACTTCAAGGAATCACCCACACGGTTCAACAAGCTGCATGTGATGGCCGATACCGGCGGTGGGTCTGGGTATGGGCACAAGCGTGGTCGTGTGCTTCTTAGTGGCGAGGCGGCGGTGAATCCGTACGCTGGCAACGGGATGCCGATGGGCACGCTGGCGGGGTGGGATCGCAGCGGATCGCGGTACCCGATTTCTGATGTCGGCCTGATGGTGGACGACCAGATCAAGACCAATATCTGCGCGTCGTTGTGGATCCAGGGGCTTTGGGATCGCGTCAACTCCACGCTGGTGGTTGACAAGAACATGCTGGCGGGCAGCAACAACGACCCTGAATCGATCTGGGATTCGCTCGCCGATGGTGTGCTTCTGCTCCAGCGGACGGGTGATCGTGGCGCGATGCCCCCGCAGTACCTCACCGCACCGCCGCCCGATCCGACCGCCGCCGATGGGTTCCGCTACTTCGAGAACGCGACGCGGGATTCGTCGTTCCAGACGGCGACCAATGAAGGGCAGACCAAGAGCCATGTGCCCGCATCGACCACGCAGCTTGCGGTGGAACTCAGTGCGCTTCCGCTCGATGATCGTCAGAACCGGGACATCGAATCGTACGAGGCGGTGATCGAGACGCTGGCGATGAGCATCATCGGGCTGGGCGCTGGTGGATCCAAGACGATCGTGAAGATGCTCAAGAACGCGGGGATCTCCGATTCGCAGTTGCAGCGTCTTGTGACCATGGACTTGACCCTGAGCCCATGCAAGCTCCGCATCGCCCGCGAGCACATCATCAGGCGCAGCCGCAGCCGCCGGATCGCCGAGTTGCAGTTCGCCGTGTCGATCGGGGCACTGAGCCCGCAGGAATACCGCGACGCGATGAGCGACATGGATATGCCACTGAACGACCAAGACAAAGTGGCCTCGCAGTATGTCGATGAGGCGGTTCTGCGGGTGGTGCTGGGCGAAACCATCGAGCCGATCGCGCTGGAAGAACACTTCCCATCGTTCAAGCGGGCGATCAAGGCGGCGATGATGGAGCACAACGCCGATCCCGAGATTGTGGCACGGCTCCGCGACGCGCTCGACGATCAGATTGAAACTGAGCAGTTGATGGCCGAGCACATGGGCATCATCAACGGCGAGGGCGGACAGCAGCAGCAACCCCAGCAGGCAGGGCCGCAACTCCCCCCGGAACTTGAACTGAGCCAGGTGGTCGGCAACCAAGGGGTCTGATCCATTGTGGATAAGTGTCCCAATGGGACGGCAAGAACCCGTTTATCGGCGATGGGAGGGGTCTGGCTTGACAAGTAAGTGTTCACTAACTTACCATATCGGCAGGATGGCCCGGCTCGGTGCCGACAAGCCGTCCCCCGACGCGACGATTCCGACAAGCCCGCATCCGCAGGCCCGGAACCCGAGATAGGAAAACCATGCTCACACGATCCATTTTCTTTGACCCACAGGGAACGCCAACGCCCGCAGCCCCGGAACCAACCGGACAAGCTACGCCTGCGCCAGCACCCGCAACCCCCGCCACCCCAGCACCACAACCCGCTCCCGCTGCACCTGCGCCGTACTCCCCAGAGGCGACGGCGAAGATCCAGCAGCTTGAGCAGCAACTCGCAGGCGCCAATGGCTCACGCCAACTCGCCGGTCTTGCCGTTGGTGCGGGGCTCAAGACCGCCGAGGACATCGCCCGTGCTCAAAGAGCATTGGAGATGGTCGGACAGTTTGAGCAGGCGAAGATCGATCCGTCCAGTCTCTTGTTGACACTGAACGGGAACGCGGCACAGCAACCCCAAGAACCGCAACCACTCACGCAAGAGTCTGTTGAGGCGACGGTACGCAAGGCCATTGTTGGCGTGCAATCCGAATCCGCAAACAACGCAGCGTGGGACGCCGCCGAGCAAACGCTTGATACGAAGATCAACGAACTCACTGGTGAGAATCAGGGTGCTCGCGCGTTCATTGAGTCTCGCCTGACGCAACTGGTGATGTCTCAGATTGGGAAGTATCCCGCTGGACACCCACTCGAAGGCAAGAACGCGCCGCTTACAGCCGCTCAGATCGAGCAAGCATCCGCGACCGTTCAGCAGGAGTGGAACGCTATCACGGGTGCAGCCAATGCCACCAATCCGGCGGTCAACCCCGCTGCGGCGGTGCTCAACGGCGGGATCCCTGCGATGTCAGGCGGCGGGCTCCAATCTGCTGACGGTGGAAACGGTGTCGCCGGTGCTGGGCAAGTCCCGCACTACAAGCTGCCCAAAGACCAGCGCAATGCGTTCGGGAACCAGTTGCTCGCCAATGCAGCCGCACAAAGCCAAGGTGCATTCACGATGATGCACCCCCAAGGAACATAACCACGACTCTCGGCGGTGCCGGTGGGTCGATTGTATGGAGATATAGAACATGACCCTCAACTACGACACCATTCTCGGCTCCCTCAGCGGGCTCCTGATGGTCGGCTACTTCCCGCATGTCACCTCGATGGTGCAAGAACGCGGTACCCCGACGATGAAGAACATCGGCTGGGACGATTCGCTGGCCACGCAGGGCTCCAACTTCATGAAGATTGAAGTGGGTGCTGCCGACAGCGGGCGACCAACGGCGCACATCCTCGGTGACTTCGGGACGCCCAACAAGTCACGCACCGCGCAGCTTGAATACAAGTACCTCCCCGACTCAACCGACCCGCAGGCCCAAGAGTTCCGCGCCATCAACACGGCGGCACGGATCAACGCGGCTGAAATGGACTCGGTGATGAACGGGAACCAGACCCTTGACGACCTCGCGGCTCGCGCGATGAATCAGGCGGTCGACTCGCTCAACATGGCCCCATCGTTCATGGTGCACTCCGACAAGAACGGCGGTCTTGGTACCGTTGGCGTGAAAAAGGACTTCGCCCTTGGGTATGGTGCTGCTGGCACCTACACCAGTGGCGCGACTTCCGCGACCCTCACCCTCACCGGCCACTCGATCGGCGCGTTCAAGCGTGACCTGATCATCGACATCTACAACGGTGATTCGATGGTGGCCGACAGTCTGCGGATCATCCGTATGGATCCGATCAACGATGCGGTGATGGTGGAGATCACCAGCGACTCGACCGTGGCCAACCTCAACAGCATCGCGGCGACCCACACGATCTACCGATCGGGAGCCAAGGGCGTTGGGTTTGCGTGTGCGTTCAACGAGATCGTCAAGACCGACTACTCGGGTGATTCATCCAGCCCTTGGATGCGTCTTGACCGCACCCTTGCGGCCAACTCGATCTATGTTCCTGAGCACATCCACCGCCTTGGCGAAACGACCTCCAAGCAGGTTGAGATCACCGACCTCTCGGCGCTTGCGGACTCGATGGAGCCGTACATCGACGGCGACAACAACCGCCCGACCTACCGAGACTACATGGGCACCCGGATGCTCCAGACCCTCCGCGACAACACCGACGACAGCCAGATCCGTGTCGTTGATGGCTCGACCGACAACGGCGCCCGCAAGGTTGGCGCGTCCAAGATCGTGTTCACCCACCCGGTTCTCGGCGACATCGAGCTCGAAGGCGACCCAAGCGCCCGCGAGGATCGCATGTTGCTGATCCCTGACGGCGTGGTGAAGTTCAAGGCCGCGGGCAGCAAGGAAATGCGTGTATTCCCCGGCGAGAACGGCGTATGGGGTCGTGTGCCGGGTGCCAACGCCAACGGCGCGGGCACGAAGGAATGGAAGTTTGAAGCTGACAAGGTGATGACGATGGTTTGCAGCCGCTTCGACCAGATCGCGGCGTCTGTCAAACTCACGGCATGATCCTGAGCGTCGTGCTCGGCCCTGCTCAAGCCGCCCCACAACTCGGGCGGGGCCTGATCGCACACATCTTGCCGTTCGCGGAAACGCGGGGGCAAGGTTTATGAGCAAGAACCCGCTCCGACATCTTGTCAAAGCCGATGGGAGACCGATCAGCGGTTTGTCGTCGAGTGCCGTTGCGTCGATGCACCGGTCTTGCAAGAACATCCGTCGCCGTACTGGGTGGCAGGGGTGGTATCACCGCTTGCTTGGCACCGTGCAGTTTCACCCCGGAGATCGTGGGATGGGCGGGAGCGTGAGTGACATTGTTCGCGCGAAGGGAAACCAGGGGCGGTACCTGCCGATCGACGAGGATCGCGTGTGCCGAGAGATTTGCTCGACCCGCATGAGCCGGGCCAAGAAGGACGAGATTCTGGATCGCTCGGCCAGAGAGAACAAGGAAGCGCTCGACGCGGAGATTCAGAACATCGCACGCGAGATGAGCCCGGAACTCAAGAGCATCACCGAGTTTGCACGCCGGAAAGCGAACTCGATCCACAGCCAACGCATTTTCACCATGACCCCAACCAAGCCCACTCGACGGGGCACAACACTCGTAGGAGTATGACATGATTACTGGACTTCGTACAGCACAAAAAATCACTGCAAACGACTTTGCCACCGCCGGAACCGGTCTTGGGAAAGCAACCGACCTCAAAGACCTCAGCGCCGCAGGGTGCAATACATGGAGCATCCGTGTTCGCGCCACCTCGGCCTCGGCGGTCTCTGAGATCGCACTGGGCGAAACAGTCAAGACGGGCGATGTCGTGCTCGGGTACAAGATCACCCAAGCCGGAACACAGACCCTTGCGACCGCGACCCATACCAGTCTCGGATACGCAGCCGACCCGGATTACTTCGGCGAGAACGCTGCGGCCACACTGGCAACCCCCGGCTTGTTCGTGACGGATGCATTTGCAACCCCATTGGTCGCGTCCGCCGATCGCGCTTTGCAGATTGCTGCAACCAACGGATCGGGCGCTGACGCGGGCACGCTGATCGGCGACTACCTGATCCACATCTGGGGCTACACACCCGCCGTCGCTGACCTCACCTGATCGTCATTGAGACATACACCCGCCATGCCATAAAGGAGCATCCACATGGGACAATCAACCGCGTTTCGTCGCGTCACCAATGAACAAAAACCATTCAAGCGGATCACCGTCACGGCGGCGGGTGCGCTCACCATCCCCGCGCTGCATCCGGTTCTCGAACTGACCGCTGGCACCACCTACACCATCACCGACCTCAATGTCAGTGGTGGGGTCAAGGACGGGATGACCGTGGAGATTCATGTCGCCACCGGTTCATCGGCCATCACCTTTGACGAGAACGGGAACATCAAGACCACCAGCACATCGCTGGTGCTCAGCGCCAACGACAACGCCAAGTTCCGATACAACAGCGTCGATGCCAAGTGGTTCCAGATCGCCACCACCAACCACTGATCCGTGATGGAAGGGAGGAAGCCCGTTCGTGTCCATCACCTACGACGCCATCATGCAAGACGAGATCGCGCTGCTGGTCAGCGGGCGGTCATACGCCGATATGTCCACCGAGCAGAAGAAGCTCATCGACAACGGCTGGACTTCCTCAACGGTCACGGGTGGAGCGGTCAAGCGGGCTTTGGACTCCATTGGCCTATGGGCTGCATTCTTCACGATGGATTCTTCGGCAGGAATCCCCGACGAGTGGCGCACATGGCTGATCACGCACGCCGCCTCCGGGTGCGCCCAAAGGTTCAGCACCGCCGATGATCGATCCATCAAGACCGAACTCTCATCGGCACGCCGCAACGCCCTGACGGGATACTCGCGTGCGGGTCTCGAGGAATCAGCCGACACCGCCCACCTGCTGGGATCGGTGTTGTCGGTTCGTCAGTTCGTGGTGTCCCACACGCTGCGTCTGGCCAAGCCGCTTCTACCCGAACCCTACATGATCGACGAGGCGCTGCAGGAGGTTCTTCGGGACACATGGAACGCCTGCGATTGGTCGTTCCGAAAGCAGACCGTGACCCTGACCATCGGCACCGATTCGAGCGTGTCGGTGAGCGGGAGTCTGATCATCAAGCGGATCACCTCGAAGGTCATTGAGTATTCCGGTTCGGCCAACAAGGGGAACCAGATCACGCCCGTTGACGCGGACATGATGCTGACCCTCCAAGCGTATGAGCACACCGCCGGTCGTCCTGAATACTTCCGTGTTCGCGCCGATGCGGGCGGGGCTGACGGCGGGATCCGGTTCGACTTTGAGCGGACACCCGATCAGGAATACACCGCCAAAGCCGAGGCCGTGACCTCGATCGGTGCGATGACGACCAACAACGAACTCGGGGCCGTGATTACCGCGTTCCCGGTTGACATGGTGTCGTACATCAAGAAGAAAACGCTGGCGACGGTGCTTGAGAACAACTCGCGGCACAGCGATTCGCGCCCGCTCGAATACGAGTGTGACCAGTTGCTCGGTGATCTGATCGAGCAGGAGAACCCGCTTGCCGACACGCCGATGGATGAGAGACGCCAGTACCGGCGCGGGCTGGGCCGTGCTCCGCTCAGGTTGGGGGGATTCACATGAGTCTCGACCACCTGATGTTCACATGGCTCAAGACCAAAATTTCCACGCTGATCCGTGAGTCTGATGAGAACAACAACCTTGAGCCGCCGCACATCGAGTATGTCCCATCGGATTTCACGCGCCGCGAGGAACCGGGGGCCGCTGAATCATGGCCCAGCACGCAGATCCGCATCCGTGTGCGCTATCCAAGCGGGAACGCCTACAAGACCAGCGGCATGGGGAACCTCGACACCGACGCCGATGGGGTGATCACGGCGCTCGCCGGGCAGGTTCCGTCGCTGAGCGGGTATGTTGCCGAGGCGCTGACCCTCGCCGCCGAGAACCCACCGCACAACAACGAGGCCACCACACACCGGGACATCGTGTTCCTGACGAGCATCAACAAGGGGTTCTCGTTTGTGCCCATCACCGGCTCGGATGGATCGGTGACGATCGCGGGTCTGGCGGGGACGGCGCTCGGGTATCAGGTCGATCCGCAGGCGTCGGTCGATTACGACTGCACCGGCGACAAGCAGACCGTGGAGACGGTGACGACGGCGTTTACGCGGGTGAGTGGGTACATCGATTGGATCCTCGCCGATTCGTCGACACCGGTTCCCGTGGTGCCCTCGGATGTCTCGGCGACCTTCGCGGTCAACTCGTCGTATACATGGACGGACACCATCAAGATCGTGGGCTACTCGCATCGGGTGGTGATGCGTGACACCACCGAGTACCAGGTGATCCGCATCGCGTTCCATGTGGATGATCCGACCTCGCCGTTCTTTACGGGGGTGGCGGCATGAATGATCCGATGAGCGAAGCCACGGCCCTGCGCCTGATCGAATCGATGGGTGCCCTGTCTGACGCGATCAACAAGAACACCGAGACCAGCAAGGCGACGGGCGACAAGATCGACGAGATCGGGGACGACATCGATGTGCTGGCCGTCAAGATCGACGACCTGACCGATGCGGTGAACCGTCGTGAAGCGGGGTTGTAGCCATGACTACATCCTCACGAATCACACACCGAAAGAGTTTCGAGCGTGTTGACGGCATCTTGCAGACCGCCCGATTTGTCTACTGCCTCGACGGGATTCCCGACGGGATCGGGGACGACCAGATTCTTGCCATTGGCCGGAGCCCGAATGACTTTGGGAACGACTCACGCAACAAGGTGCCCGCCGCCGACGCGATCTACGAGGGGTTGACCAGCCCCCGGTTCTCGATCCATGTGTCCAATCGCCGCTCGGGTCGCGTGATGGTTGAGGTGTCGTGGGGCCGCCGGTTTGTCAATATTGGCCCGCTCACCGATGTGGACGGGTTGACGGGTGGGTCGCTCCAAACGAACATCACCATCCCGTACACCAGCACTTCGATCGCTGACATCGAGGGGGTGCCTGTTGGCGTGGTGGAGATCCGCGACGAGCCGTTTGTGCGGGGTGCCTCAATCAAGCGGTACCGAAGAATCTTGCCCGCCGAGATCCTGCCGTCTGAGGCGGTCGACGCGTTCACCGCCAACTTCCGCAAGTTGTACCCCGATCGCGGGATTCTGCATGATGTGGAGATCCGCGAGATCAACCAGAGCCAGTCGTATATCTACACCGATTTCATCAACTACAGCTCGATCCGCGGGTTTGCCGCCAACGAGATTGAGCCGGGGACATTGGCGGTCGAAGCACTCCCGATCAACGGCGAGTACAAGCGGCCCGATCCCAACGGTGTTGCCGGTGCCACACAGGTTCGTCAGCCCAGCGCGATCTACGAAACAGGGAGCACTCTGCCGTGGCTGCCATAACCCAATCCAATCGAATGAGACCCGGCGACTACCCAACTGTGGAGCAGTTGCACACCGCCGCACGCAACGGACGGCTGCGCAAGTTCGACGGGGTGATCACGCAGGTGTTCGTCAACGGGGTGGACATCGGCAGCGAGCGCGCACGCGCCCCGGCTGAACAGATCAAGTACAAGTTCGCGCTCATCGGTGAGCGGACACAGATCAGGCAGTCGTCCCCGGTGGCGCCCGCCAACCGCAAACTCGCACGCACCCGGATCATCGGGGGGCAGCGGCAGGATCCAGTTGTGGTGATGGTGTACGAGGGCCAGACGCGGCTCTATGTGGACGAAGACATCGATCCGTACGGGTGTGATCAAGAACCGGTGGAGGGATAATCATGGGCAAGATACACAAAGAATCGTTCAGTCTCAACCTCGCATCGAGCGGTGATTTCTACGACTTCCCGGTGCTGGGCGATGACAGCTTCTCGGCGCAGGGGATCGGGGTGCCTGAGTGGGGCAGCGCGATCGTCGAACTCAAGAAGGTCATTGGCGGCGAGGCGGTGTCGTTCTCGACGGCCAAGGAACTCAAGGTCTCGGGGAGCAACTTCCGGCATGAGGATGTGACCACCGAGACCAGCGAATCAATCCGTGCGGTGGTGACCACTGCAGACGCAACCAAACTGTTTGGCCGGATCATCATGATCGGCGAAGGAAAGGACTAAGCGATGCCCTCATACACATGGACAGGCGTGATCGACAGTGTGTTCACCAAGACCGGAAACTGGATCGATGACGCAACGGGCGTGGCCTCGGTGGTTGCCCTCGCCAACAACGACACGCTACAGGTGATGGACGGTAACATTGACATTGACCCGGAAGTGGTGACGCTGACCGGGATCACGCTCCATGTCGGCGAGAACTACAGGGGCACGATCGCGGCTGGTGGAACACTCGATTGCAACTTCGCCGTGCTCAAGCACTACGCCTACAACGCCAACTACAGCGGGACGATGGGCAGCGTGCTCATTCAGGCCCAAGGCGAGGCGTTGGTGAACTTCAACCCCGGCGGCGCGGAGACCATCACTTCACTGGTGGCGATCGATTCCAATGTGGACATCCAAGCCAACTCCGCAGTGACCACACTCCGCATGGACGGGAACAAGACCGTCAACGCCGCGCCGGGCACCGCGTTCACCGATGCGTTCGTCGATGGCGGCACGCTCAAGAGCTACCGCGATGGACGGTTCCGCGTCAAGGGCAAGGTGGACATCGAGGGGACAGTCGCCAAACCACTCACCGGATCGGTGGTCGATTCCGGCGGTGTGCTGCACCACAAATCGGCGGTCAGTTTCGCTTCAAGCTGCGAGATCGAGGTTCGCCGCGGTGGACGGTTCCACGCAACGGACAGCAAAAAGACATTCAACGCACGCACCATCAACCGCTGGCCCGGTGGCATCGCCAACTACCAGACGCAGGGCGATCCCGCGACCTACACCGAAGTGCTCTACGGTCGGGACACCAAAGTGGGCGCGTTCATTCCGCTCTGATTGGAGTGATCAATGCCCGACGCTGCGGTGCTGGTCAAACAACTCGACGACGGCACCTTCGCCGCAACAACCACCACGCTCGACGACGGGACGGTGGCGGTGCTCGATGCGTTTGATGCCGAATGCTGTTGTCTGCCCGGACTGTGCCCCGAACTCCCCGACAATATCAAAGTCACGCTCTCGGGCCGGTTCACGATGTTCCGGCGCAGGACGAATTATCCGAGCGGGTTTGAACCGGCCACGCACACCGTTGAGCACGAGGTTGTTGTCCCCGAACTCGAGGTCAGCGCGACCAAGTCTCAGAATCAGTTATATCAGGCGACCGTCGCGTGTGACATCCCGATCTACGGGAACATGAGCGACGGAACCAACGGCTATGTCCATGACACCGCGTGGGTCGGGCACCACTCGTCGCTCAGTTCGATCACGATCAGTGCCCTCCCAATCTCTGACGGCGAGGGCGGGTCTTATTGCGTGCTTCTCGGCGTGTCGTTCTCGGTGTGGGGCACATCGCACAATCTGGTCAGCGACTTTACTGAGCCTGTGTTCACGATATACGGCGGGAACTACCTGTCGCTCCTGTCGCCGGTTCTGGGCACGCACAACTCGTTCGGAAACAATGGGCAAGGCCCGCCGTTCACTGTGGCTGGTGCGCAGGGATACGCCGACAATGGGGGCGTGTACGGCGCGACATGCACCGATCCGCCCACCGAGTACTACGATCCGGTTGGTGTCGATCCGTGGCTGATTGAAACCTCATGCACTCCGTTCAATGTCAAGATCGAGGCGTACGAAGGACCGCCGATCTGTGAGTCCAACCCGTTTGTCACCGCCGAGCGATGCGATGGAACCGGATCACCGATCACTGTTGACCTGCGGGATGCGTTGCCTGATTCGCCGTCGTCGCCCAAGCTCGGCGGGGACTTGTACCGCGTGGTGGGGGATGTTTCTGCGGGGCCAGCGGACACCGATTTGTGGGTGAGCGAACTGTGCCCGGGTCCTCCGGTTGAGTACCGCGTGTACCAGCGATGCAACGATCCGAGCGACCTGATCCTGGTCGACGAGGCGGGCAAGCCAACGAGCGCGATCACGGCGCTGGTGGGCGGGGATGAGTTGCTGCGGTACAAGCCGACACCAAGCACGGCGTTTGGTGAACCAACGGCGGTCACATGGTCGCTCGACGATTGCCCGGTTGTTCTCGGTGATCAACTGTGGGAGCGGTGCCGGATCAATGGATCGTTCTACAAGCCCGGGGATTTCTACGGGGTTGCAGGCCCACCAAACCGTGTGCGGATCAGCAACGACATCACGACTTCAACCGTGGCCCGCATGACCATCACGGGCGCGTATTACCAGACTACGCCGTCTCGCCAGTGTCAGGATATTTCGACTGTGTACTACCACCTCATCACCGACGACGGGGGCGTGTACCCCTATGTTGGGCCGGGTGTTCCCGTCAGTGGGTCGTGCGGATCGACGCGTGACCGGTACATCCGAACATTCTGCCGGGGCAACCCAAACGACCCCGGAGATCCACAAGACCCGAACGATCCGAGGATCATTGATCAACCGCAACCCCCGCAGCCGAATCCCCAGCAGCAGCAGATCGAACAGTTCATCAACCCACGATGCCCATCTTGCGGCGGATAACCCACACATCCGCATCAAGTTAGTGTATACTTACTTCGAAGGAGCCACCCATGTCACGACTCGGATCACCCACAGCGTTCAACCCTGATTCTGGACAGAGTACGGGGCTTGGTGTCAACAAGAAAAAGAAGAAGCGATTGGGTGTTGAGCCCGTTGAATCCGCCCAGCCCGCGGGCTCGCGTCCGCGATTCAACCAACTCCGCCAATCGCAGCTCGCCGGTCAGGGTGTGAATGTCAAGGAACTCAAGCAGACCAACGACACCAACCGCCAGCGGATCCGCGATTCAGAGACCAGCCGTGTTGAGGGCGGGCAGCAGGTTCGCCGACTCCGTGCATCGGGCGACATCGAGGGCGCCAACGCATTGCGTGCATCGCTCCGTGAGCAGCGTGTGGGGGAAACCGAACTGCGCCGCGAGGTTGCGGGCCGATCATCGTTGCTGCGTGGGAGCATCGCCGACCTGCCACCCGAACAGCAGTTTGCCGAGCGCCAGCGCGGTCGGGATCATCTCAACGCACAACTCCCCGGAATCGCGGGTGCCGCCGCAACCGCCGCGTCGACCGCCGAGGATGCCCAGCAGCAGCGGCTCGCCGACATCGGGGCACGCATCTTTGAAATCCAGAGTCCTGGTCGATCCGCCGATGGTCTCAACCGCTTCGAGCTTGCGCGTCTTGCCGAGGGTGCCGATCCCGAAGTGCTTGCCCGCGCGACCAACGGGGTTGGATTGCCGACCGATCGCACTGGTGGGCTCCGCGACTTTGCCGGTCGCACCAACGAACTCGCCCAGACGGGTGTTGACTTTGGCCCCAACGAGGTTCGCCAGCGTCGTCTTGATCCCGATCTCATCGAGCAGGTCAGGGCCGAGCAGGAGACCCAATCCATCCGCGATGCGGCGATCGGGCAGATCGAGCGTGACCAGATCGAACAGCAGACCCTCGCATCGACCAACGAAACCGGACGGCTCAACCGTGACGCATCGGTGATCGAGCAGGAACGCACGCTGGCCGAACTGGGCGCTGCGGGGAATGCGGCATCGCAAGAGATTGTCCCTGATCGTGGGCGGCTTGAGCAGGCGCAGATTGAACAGGCGATCAAGGAAGCCGAGTTTGGTGGTGCGTCGGCAACGGCGGCGACCCAGAACATCGGCTTGGCAAATACAGGTGTTGAGTCATTGAGTCCAGAAGAACGGATTGAGTACGAACTCAAAGCCGCCGACACGCTCAATGCGTTGCGAGGATCAGTACGAGGCGAGGAAGCCGATGCGCAGTTGCAGAGCACGCTTGAGGCGGTTCGTACGGCCGGGCTTTCGCTGAATCCTAAAGCGGCTGCGAAGTACGCGAAGGACATGCTTGCAAAACTTGAAGCAAGCAAAGCGGATTCACGCCCACTCGAAGACGGTGGTTTCCGAAACTCACTCCGCAGCACAGTGATCCAGGGGATCAGCGATTACACCACGCTGAACAATCCACTGAGCCCATACTCGATTTACGATGTCGGGAAACGGATCGCTACCGGTGCAACCCAGACCGAGAACGAGCGGGCACGCGGAAACACAACCGATACCCTATACAGCCAGATCATCAGCGAACTCAGAGCGCTCGCCGCCGGAGCGTAATCCATGTCCACCCTGCTCAGTCAAGGCCGGGATCTCACCCAACCGCTCGGGCTTGCTCAGGGGCTTGGATCACTCCGCGCCGCCGGATCACTCATCCGACCAGCAGACCCCGAACCTGAATACCGGACAGAATCGTCCGCTGTCCCATTGGGACGGCAAAATCAGCCCTCACAGTCTCAGAACGCCGATTTACTCCCGCCGCCCCCGGTGCCCCGCTCGCAGCGTGCGATCATCGGCGGGCTCAAACTCGACACGGCGGTGGAGCTCAATCGCCAGTCCACGCCGCCCGAGAAGGTGGCCCAGCGATCCGCATCACGGTACTCGATCAGCGAGACCAACGCCCTCTCACCGGATCAGATTCGGGAGCGGCTTGAGCAGATCCGGCCCGGTGATCGTCGCCCAACATGGGTGAAGTTCCTCGACCTGATCGACGCGCCCCGGAATGTCGTCGCGGGCGGGATCGCCGATGTGTTCTTGCCCGAGGCCAAGCGTGCGGCGTTGACGCGGGGCGAGTTTGACCAGTTCGGGAATGTCAAGATTCAGGGTGCCGACCTGCTGCGGGCGATGGGCTTTGAGAACAAGGTCGTCAACGCGGTGGCGGGGTTCGGGGTGGACATCCTCACCGATCCGATCACATGGATTGGCGGGCCGATCGGTGGACTCAAATCGGTGGGCACGCGCGGGGCGGTTGAAGTCTCCACCAAGGGATCGCGGGCGCTGCGTGCGGGAATCAAGGCGGCGGGCAGCGGTCGAACCGTGGCCGATGACGCCACGCGCACACTCATCGACAAGACGCTCGCGTGGGGGCGTGCAACCGGCGAGATTGCCGACGACGCGGACGGACAGGCGATCGGGGCGTTCCTCTCTAAAACGATCTACGGGGATCGTGGGGCGATCTCAGAGATTGCGGGCAAGGCGGGGCTGGGTGGATTGACACGCGGCGGCACGCTCTCAGAAGACTTGTTCAAGCTCACCGACGATGTTGAGGGTGTGCTTGATGACATCACACGCAAGGCGGGCGACGACCGGATCAACGCCACCAAGGACTTCCTCGCCCAGCACACATCCAATCCGGGCCTGAATCTCACAGGCGGTCGCGGTGGGATCCAGGTGGGTCATATTCCGTTCACCACCAAGACGCTGACCGTGCCGACCTCCGCGCTGACGGGGAACAAACTCGACAAGCTGCCGATCAACGGGCTCATCCCCGGTCGCCAGCAGGTGATCCAGAATGCGTTTGCCAAGGTGCGTTCAGGGAATCCCGCCGCGGGCGCTGCGATTGTGCGGGCACACAACGAGCTCTCGGAAGTGACGAAGATCGCCACCAACATCGAGCGGTTGTTTGACGCGTCGTATGACGGTCTGCGCGAGGGGATCGGTTCACCCGCTGCACGCGAGGCGTTCGATGGGGAAGTGGTCAAACTCGCAGAATGGGCCGACCGCGCCAAGCAACGGCTTGTGGTTGACGCCAACGAGATCGACAGCATCGACGACATGAACGATCTGGTCGCCACCGCACAGATGCACACGCTGGCCAACGCGCACCTCCGCAAAGCCGAGGCGATGATCAAGCAACGCGACGAAACCGGGGCACTTGGTCGATTCACCGCCGAGGACATCGGACGCGCCCGACGCGAGCGCCAAGGGGTGGTCGATGAAGCCGCGGCCAAACTCGGGCTCGATCCCGAAGCGGCGTTCGACGACCTGCTCGACACCGCATCGCAAGACGGGGCGCTGGGCAAACTGATCGAGGAACGCAAGCGGTTGTCGGGCGAGCGTGTGGCCAAACTGATGACGCTCGCCGATGAGGACCTGGTTCGCGCTGAGTCAGTGGTCGATGCGTTCCACAAGGTCACGGACGCCGCCGCCGAGATCGAACTGCTCCAAGGTCTGCCGATGCACCGGGCCGTGGGTTCTGAGAACCGATTGCTCGCCGAAGCATCACGCACGATGCTGGGGATCGATGATCGGAATCTCGGGATGATGCCGCTGGGCACCGTTGCCAAGGCGTTCGAGAAGATGGCACCAGACTGGTCGAGTTGGATCAGCGAGCGGGGGCGCGGGATCGCAACGAGCTTGGGCGGTCTGGGCGGTATTCAGGAAGAAACACGCAGCGCGATCCGTCGCATGGCGTCTGGCGCTGATGACCGAGCCAATGTGCTCCAAACCCAGTTCAAGAGCGGTGGGGGACGGTTCACCAAGGGGCTCGCGGGGATCGCCAAGGATTCAGGGGTCAAGTCCGCCGCCGAGTACGACCGGCTTGCGATGCTGGTGACGGCCCGCGTTGAGGATTCATTGCGTGCATCGGCGGGCCTCGGGAAGCTCGCCGCCAAGACCACCGACGAAACGGGTGAACTCTCGGCAGCGGGACGGTTCTATCAGCAGGCGATCGCCGACGGGTTCATTGCCGATGAAGCACTCAGGGCCGACATCGATCAGCTCGCCAAAGAGACCAGTGATTACCTGCGCGAACTCGGCAATGAGATGATGCTGCGTGGTGAAGTCGATGACCTGCTCGATCAGTATCTCCCGGTTCGTCTGGGCACCAACGCCGAGGGGCAGGCGCGGGCGGTGCAGAAGATCAAGGGCGGCAACGAACTGGATGCGGCGGGGAAGCGTGTTGGGCAAGCACTCAACGATCCGGCCAAAGCACGCATGACCAACCTGGTCGAGTTTACCAACGCCGACGGGGTGAACAAGAAGTTCATGCTGCTCGAAGATGAGGTCTGGAAAGGGATGGACGAGGCCGATCTTGAACGGCTGGCGCTCGAAGATCCCGCAGCCGCCCAGCGCGTGCAAGAAACACTCGAAACGATCGCGGAGTTTGAAGAAATCTACGGTGCCGATGAGTTGGTCAAACGCGACCGCTCGCGTGGACTGATGCCGTTTGAGCTCAACGACTACGCGCAGTCCCACGCCCTTGACGGGTTGGTGGGCGGGCCGTTGGTCAGCGGGAACAACATGTTTGAAACGAACATGATGAACCTGCTCTATCACCGCACGCGATCGCACCACATCGCGCAGGCCGAGGCCGCGATGAAAGAAGTGATCGAGCCGTTTGTGCTGCTCAACATCCGTGGCGCGGATCACCGGATCATGCGTGCGGGATCCAAGGCGACGATGCGGGACGGGACGGTGCTTGAACGGATCGGCGATGGACGATACAAGCACGGCGGGACGACCTACCGCCACATGAGCGACGCCAAGATCGACCCCGACAGTCTGTTCAATCCGATGTCGGTGCTGGGCGAGGACGCGCACGGGGCACTGGTTCCCGAGCAACTGGTGGTGGCGATGGAGCGGATGAGTCAGGTGCTCAAGCCCGAGACCATGCCCACGCTGCTCAAGATGGCCGACAAAACGACCTCGCTGTTCAAGATCAGCACGCTTGCGCATCCATCGTGGACGGTGGGCAATGTTGTGGGCAACACGATACTGATGGCGCTCGACATCCCCGACATGCTCACGCCCAGCCGCATCAAGCAGTTTGGTCGGTTGTCCAAAGAAGCCACGAAGATGACTTGGGGTAAGAACCTCAACAAACTCAACGGATCCAAGACGATCATGGTGGGGGGGCGACCGCGACGGATCGACGAGATTATCCAGCTCGCCGAAGAAGGCGGGATCATGACCGGCGGCGGTGTCCACGGCGACCTTGTGCGTCAGTGGCTTGGTCGTCAGTCCCAGCGTGCAACACCGATCACCACCGGCGAGGGTCGGATTGCATCGATCGGGGATCGGTTCCGCACCGCCAAGGCATCCAAGCAAGCGGAACTCTCGCGGCTCAAGGATGGTGGCGAACTCGGACGCATGGACAAGCTCCGCGCCAACATCGCGGGTTCTAAAACGGGTGTTGTGGACAAGGCGATCACGGCATGGTTCGGGGCCAACGGTGCCGTAGACGATGGGTACCGGCTTGCCCACTTCATGATGATGCTCGACGACGGGATGGATCCGATCGCGGCGGCTGAGCGCACCAAGCGGGCGATGCTCAACTTTGGTGATATGAGCAGCTTTGAACGCAACTGGGTTCGTCCGTTGGTTCCATTTTATTCATGGACACGGGCGTCACTCCCCAACATGATGATGCGAGCGATCCGCCAGCCCCAGCACATCACGGCGGTGCCCAAACTGGTGACGGCGCTCGAAGAAGGGTTGGTCGGTCAAGACCGCATCCCCCGCTGGCAGCGTCCATCGTGGCTCAACGAAACACTGGCGATCCAGACGGGAACCGATCCCGAAACCGCTTTCCTCCTTGGTACCCTGTTGCCCCAAGAGGGTGTCGCTCAGGTGGTGGGCGGCGCTCTCGGGGCGGCGGGTGCCGCGGGGTTGCCGACGGGGTTTGACGGTCAGGACATGATCGACGCGATGAACTGGGGCTACTCGCAGACGGGGCCAGCGGTGAAGGTGCCGACCGAACTGGCGTTCCAGCGTGAATCGTTCTCGGGCCGAGAGATCGGGACGGGCGCGGGTGATGGGGATATTTCACTCAACGACTACTTGCTGGGTCAGGTGCGGGCGCTGCGTGAAACCGGCATCGGGCTTGAGAAGCAGGGGTCGATCGCCAAGGCGTATGAGCAGCAGGGGCTTGGTGGAGCGATCGCTCGGGCTGGTGTGGGTGGTCGATTCAGTCCCGCACTCACCGAGGAAAGCCGGAATAAGGCGTTTTTCTTCGAACTCAGGGATCGTGAATCCGAGTTGCGGAAGGCGATCAAGCGGACGGATGACCCCGAGAAACAGGACGAACTGCGCGTTCAACTGCTTGCGTTGTACAAGAACCACATCGAGCGGGGCGGGGATCCCGAGGATGTCCCCAAGTGGGCGCGGAGCGATCTGGCGGCGTTCGGATTTTGACAAGATCAGGGCGTGCAGGGTGGCGTCGAACACGGTATTATGTTAGTGTACACTTACTTAGGAAGCCGGTACCCAGCGGAGAACCACCATGCCCGAAACGATCCTCACCTTCCTGTCTGAGAATGTCGCTCTCGCGGGCATTGTTGTTGCGGGCATTGTTGCGTTGGTCGCGTTGCTGCTGCTGTTTGGCTGGCTGGCATCCAAGACCGAATCAACCTGCGACAACTCGATTGTCATGCGGATCCTCGATGCGTTCACCTTCTGGATCCCGATCGTCGGGCCACGAATCACCAAGCAGATTTACACCACACCACCAACCAAGGACAAGCCATGAAACACACCACCATCGGTATCGTTGCGCTCTCGCTGCTCACCATCCTCCTGCTCGGGGGCTGCGATTCGTCGGGCAACCTGAGCAACCGCAAGCACAACGCGGATAGCTCGCTTGAAGTCGGGAGCGGTTCGTTCAACTCGGAGCGGTTCGTCATCGACCAGCCGGACGGGCGCAAATACTCGCGCACCTACGAGGGCAACGGCGACCCCATGACCGTTGAGACCACGCAGGACGGTTTGTTCTCCATCACCGGCGAGGGGCCTGTGGGTGGTGCGAACATTGTGTTCCCGTCCGACAACCCAGCCCAATCCCCGACCGTGCTGCAAATGGTCGGACAGAACGACCTCAAGGGGAAGAACCTGCGGATCACCATGCCCAACGGCGCGGAGGCGACCGCCGATGAGTTTGAAATCAGTGCCAGCGCCACACGTCGAGCTCGCGGTGAATCGCTCGACCGCTATGTGACCATGTTCAACTCGCTCTCGGAGACCCAACGCGCCGCGATCCAGGCGGATCGTGATCGGTTCATTGCTGCGGTGGAAGCGGTCGCGCCTGAACTCGGCGATGCGATCCGGTTGTTGATCCCTGCACCGTAACTCACCACCACAAGGAGACCGCTATGCCAATGTTCAGAACGAAGCCGTGTGAAATCGAAGCCCGCCAGTTCGACGGAACAAATCACCGCGAGATATTGTCGTTTGTTTATCCGGGCATGTCCGAAGACGGGTTGGCTGGAGCAGAAGCGATGAATCTCCCCATCGTGATCAAAACTCTTGAAGGTGACATGACAGCATCGGAAGGCGATTGGGTCGTCAAGGGATTGAAGGGTGAGTTCTACCCAGTGAAGCCCGACATCTTTGCGCTCAAATATGAGCAGATTGCATAACCCACCGCCCGCGTTCTCAGGGATGCGGGTTGTTTCATATTCACCACCACACAACGGAGATAAACAATGGGCTTACTAGGAAATATATTGGCAGCACCAATCAAAATCATCAATGCCCCAATCAAGGTAGTTGAGGATGTGTGTGGTGTGGACAATGACCGAGACCGGATCATGTCGAAACCACTTGAGTCGTTATCAAAACATATCCAAGAGATTGATGAACAAGCAGACTAACCACACCCACCCCACTCGCCAACGCGGGCGGGGTGATTTTTTTATATGGAGTCTCGATATGGAAGCATGGATGCTCGCAGTTTCAGTCATCACAATCGTTCTGGCGATCGTTGGTTCAACAGGGGGTGCCGTCTGGAAGATGGGGCGCATGGTGATGGCGTTCGAGAACCGCATCGTGAACATCGAGAGAGACCAGCAAGACAACTACACCATGACGGCGGCGTGTGAACACGCGCTGAGAACCGCGATCAACAACCCGAGCATGACCGTGATGGACCCGCGAAACCCATCGAAACCGATTCAGGTTGGCCCGGACGCAAGGAGGTCAGCATGAAACCATCAAGACTCGAATCATTCTGCATCTTGGCTGGGTGCGTGTTTCTGCTCATGGTCGGCTTGGTCAGTATGTCCACCGCAGGCCCGACCGCCGATCAGCGTGTCGCCGAGTCGTCGTCGTGGGTAGACCGCCAACCCATGTACCTCATCTCCCTGTACACCGGCATCTACACCGACGGCAACCCGATGGGGCTGGTGCCGCAGTACAACGCTCCCGACGGCGTGGACTGGTTGCTCGATCGCATCCGCGTCGCGTACAAGGAACACGGCGCACGCAGGTTCTTCATCAACCGTCCGATGGGGTGCCTGCCTACTGGTCATGTCCCAGGCGGATCGTGGCTCACCACACCCAAGCGGTACGAACTCGCCGAGAAACTGGTCGCGTTGCAGCTTGACGAGTTGACCGACATCGAGGTCATCTTCTTTGTTGGCACCGACACCCAAGACCCACGCTCGAACGAGGGGCGGCCACGCGAATCGTCCGAGGGGTTCTACTCCATCGGCGATACCTCCACACCTGAGCGACTGACGGGCACGCGGGCGACGATTGGGGGGTGGATCTCAACTGGGGCCAGCGGTCTCGCGTTCGACCACTCCGCGACGACCGAAGAATATCAACAGTACCTCGACCTGCACGGTCAACTTGCGGGCTTCTGCGAGATCATCGGCGAGGCGTACCCGTTGTCCGGCGGATTCGATTTGTACGGTCGCCGCAAGATCAACATGGAAGCCGTTGAGCGGATGCCGTACATCGCCACGCTCACCAACATCTTCGATCAGGGTTGGCTCACCGGCGGGCCTCCGATCCGGTTCGATCCCGAGACGACCCAGTTGTATGTGTGGATCAACCTGTCGAGCGAACAGATCGGCAACGGTGTGATGATGGCGCGATGGCTGCACGCCAATGGGTTGATCGCGGTGAGCGGGAACCCTGAGTTGTTTATGGAAGCGATGCGGCTTTGGGAGGAAAAACGATGAAAAACAATAAAAAGATTCTGTACATGGAAGACTCAACCGATTATAAAGGTGGTGACGAACCGGGTAGAAGTACCCATAACCTAAAGGGATCTGTTTATGCACGCAATCTTTGCCATCATCCTGACGCTCGCAATGGGGCCGCACTCACTCAGGCAATGGCTGAAGCACTGGGAAGCATTGGAGCCGCCCATGTATAACAGAAAAATCTTGGTGCTTGGTGACTCGACGAACTCCAAAGCGGGGGCCGCGTTTGTTCCGTACTACGAGCGGATGCTTTACGCGCTCCCGTCTGGGTCGCCGATTCTTGGGGTCGGCCTCTCCATATCCAGCGGCAACACCACACCAACCACGCTCAACACAGGCAGCAACGGCGCCCGCATGACAGCGTTTTCGACCAAAGGCCCCGACACCGCGATTCCCGCAGGAAGCACGCTGGGCTTCGTCCCACCGGGCTACCGGATGGGTGATGGACCCGCCATTGGATCAGGTCTCACGACATACGCAAACCTGTACTCCACCGGCATTGTGAACGATGCGTCCATCAGTCCGCAAGGCGAGAGTTGGATCACCGGCGGCAACATCAAGGTTGGCTACGGACTCGTTCGCGGGCAGGTTGATAACGAGTGGATCGAGAAGGTCTCTCTAAGAAGCATCACCGACCACGGCGGCGCGAACGGACTGAACGCTTGGTCGCAGACCATCATTGGCGACCAGACAATCACAAGCGACTCTGATGGATGTATCCGCATCGAGGCGTTGTACACCGAGCCTTCAGATTCACGCATCGGGATCAGACTCGACCCTGCGGCTGACCCATCGCCCGGAAACCAAGCGGGAACCATCGGCAAAGCCGTTACCATCATGGCGTGCTGGGTCTGGGATGTGGATCAAGAATCCAACAATGCTGCCTACGCGGTGGACTCTATCTCGATCGGGGGTTGGGCAGCAAGCAATGCCGCCGCCAAACTCAATGCAGCCAGTTACGCGGCGTATGTGGGTGGGATGCCATTCACACCCGATACCTTTGTGATTTGGCACGGACAAAACACCGGCGGTGGCGAATGGACAGGATCGGCATGGACATCAGCATTGGACGACCACTACGCCACCATCATCGAAGATGTCCGGGCGGGGTTCACGGCGGCGGGTAAACCATTGCCCAAAATCGTTCTTACGGTTCCCCCGCAAATGAGTGGGACATATGAAGGGAGCCGCTTTGATCTGCTGCGTGCGGCTCTTGCGACCATCGCCGCCGAAAACGACTGTGTTGTCATGGATCTTTGGAGTCTCATCGGCGACTCGTTGGATCAGATCGACGCGGGGTATTCCCATGACGGCGACCACCCCACAGAAGCCGGTGCGGATTTTGTGAACTCCTACTTCTGGCCTGCGCTTGAAGCGGCGACGGCTGAGTCAGAAGAATCACACGGCATCAGATCATTCAACATCAGAGATTTCTCCGTCCGATGAACCCTTTGCCATCGCTGGTGAGACCGGAGCGCAACGACCCCCAGTGAATGGGGATCGTCGTTGCCATCAGCCGGAGCCGACCGTCGCTTGACGCCCTGTCTTTCACCATTTCGATCGTGCCGGGGGCGATCCGCTTCTGACAGGGAGAGCGCGTCGTGTGACGGCGCGGGGTAGGGTTAGGCCCCGCGACTTGATCGGCATCCACGCCTACAAAGCCGCGCGGTCATGCTCCCTGCCTGGTTCGCAAACCTGTCCACGGCGGGGGGTAGATATGGGTTGTCATAAGGGTGTCCCACTGGGACGATTTTCAGAACGGGATGTCGTCGTGGTTGATCGTGTCGTGTGAGCCCGACGATCCGTTGTCGCTGCCCTGCTGCCCGTCTCCCGCGTCGATGAACTGGAAGTTGTCTACCACCACCGAGAGTTTGGATCGCTTGCCACCGCCATTCTTGTCCTCCCACTGATCGAACTTGAGGCGGCCTTCGATGAACACCGGACGACCGCGAGAAAGGTATTGGGCCATGACCTCGGCGGTGCGGCCCCATGCCTCGCAATCGATGAACGCGACTTCCTCTCGTTGCTCGCCGGATTGGGTTTTGTACTTGCGGTTGACCGCGAGCCCGAAGTTTCCGATGGCGGTGTTGGATGGTGTGTGGCGGATCTCGATGTCGCGTGTGAGATTGCCCATGAGCATGACTTTGTTGAAACTGGCCATCGATATTCCTTTGTGTTGTGTGTTGTACTCGAAAATGGTTTGCGTGTGTTGGGTGCTGTCAGAAGTTAGGGGGTGGATTTCTGACAGGCGATCTTCCGTCGTAACGCATCAATCCAACACGCTATGAACAGGATCGGGAATACAAACCACCATGTCCCAACCAAGATCAATCCGCCAACGAGTACCACCGCAAACATGAACGGGAACTTGAGAACGAAATCGTGGTCAACCCCTGTCTTGAACAACCAGCGGTAGAATCGCTTTGCGTACTTCACTCCCCACCCCGATCCTCTCGCAGACGCTCAAGTTCCCGCTCATCTTCAACGCTGATCTGGATGAATGAGTGGCACCTGCCTGTGTCGTCCGGCGTGAAGTCATCGAAGGATTGCCAGAACTCGTCGCGCTTCCCGTTGAACCTAAGGCACTTCCCGGACGATGGGCATAGGTTGTTCTTACATGCGGATCTCCCGCCGATGTGTGTGCTGAGTGTGCCGTCTTGAGAGTGTTCCATTGGTGATCCCTTCATGTGGTGGCTTGGCACCAGTATACAACATTATTTGTTTGGCACAATAGAAATCGCCACCACCCTCGCCGTATCCGCGTCTGTCGGTCGGTCAGTCATGATCGAACCACCTCCATGAGATACGGGCCTCCAATATCTACACCAAAAGGATTATCAGCCCGCGATGAGGCATCAGCAACGATCCTCTGCCCTATCTTATCGAATGCCTCGCGTTCTTCTTTCGTGATAATGCAGGTCTCGTACCCATGCATACACAAGACCGTCAGTTCTGTGAGTCGATGGCCTTTATGCACTAGGTCACGCATCTGTTGAATCAACGCCTCGTCATGAGCGATTTCTTTTGCACGCACATCTGCGATATATGCAGGGACATCGAATGCGTCATTGCTTGTCGGTCGGTCAGTCATTGGGTTGCTCCTGTTCTCTGTAACTGCTCAAGCATTGGCCAATACCTGTTCGTCAGGCAGGTCATGCAATGTTCTAGGGTTTGCTGGTGTTCTTTGTTCTTGTGAATCAATGGTGCCGTCTTTGCTTTGGTTATCAAGCGAGGGCTATGGACTACGAGCAGGCCCGCCCAATCAGGTATCGCTTTCTCTGCCTGCGCTTGGATGGAATGGGGAACCACGAACATGAATCTGTTGGGCGCGTAATGGTGTCCATCGGAAAGCATGTCGTGTTTCTTCGCGGTGTGGTCGTCGTTTGATTCATAGAAGATCCGTTCTTTGTTCTTATCGGCGTGGAAGTCCGACATGCTCATCTTGATTTCGTACTCAATGGTGTAGCCGGATCGCAGCAACGCCCACATATCGCACTCCCACCATTTGCGAGGCGTGTAGTTGGGTGCGGCAAATGCAAACTGGGAACGGTACTTCCAGTACAAGCTGATTTGGAATGAGCGTTCCTCAAGCTTCCCCATCACTTCCCCCTCCCGCACTCGGCCCGGATCGCTGCGGGGAGATCGCAGTCATGCTTGCGAACGGGGTCTAGATATGTACCCCAGAACGCCCCCTGCTTCCACCCTCTCCCCCGCAACCACCGCTCGGCGTGGCCGGTGAGGATGTCGAGGGTACGGACATATCCAATGTCGCAAACATCAGAGTTGCCTAGATCATTCTTGATTACATACCCGCAGTACGACTGACCTGTTGCCTCTATATCGTTCGGTCGTATCCCCGCTTCCCCCATCGCCTTCCAAAGTTCGGTGAGGTCGCGGGCGGTGTCTATGTCGCTCATAGTGTTATCTCCCTTAGGTCAATGATCTGCAACGAGTTTGACCCATCGGTCATCAGTCTTGCCGTGTGTGTTCCGTTTGCCACTTGGCGGGCGAATGTCATATAGCCTTCCAAGAAGTTGATTTGCTCCTGCGTTGGATCAGGCATCTTCTGAATCTCACCAACCTCATCAACGAGCCTTGACAACTCGTTGAGTGATCGGATGGGGATGCCGCCAAATAGGTTTAGCACGGATGTAGTCAAGTCGCTGCTGTTGTCTGGTGTGGGTGTCAACGGTTGATCGTCGGGTGTGGTGTGGGTGGTCATGGTGTCTCCTTCTGGTGGCGGTGGCGGTGGCGTATATAGCGGCAGTCCGTTTGGATTTCCCATCACCCCTCCCTCCCCAGCGACTCGCAGATGGATTCGAGGACGAGTAACCACGCCTCGGCGGGGGTGTCTGCCTTGCCCTTATCCTCTCGGTCGATAGACATTGATTCGCTATACACGAACATCGACCATTGAATATTCCCAAATCGTTCACGCTCAAAGTCGAGTACATTGGACTTCACAATGGCCCAACCCATTTGTTCGGACGCTATCCAATCTGCAACCTCCATCGCCCACACGACCGCACCGCACAGGCAGGCGGCGGGGTTGTAGACGGCTCCGTCTTGGTTTAGCACAATACCTTCACCATGCTTTCCGATTGATCCGACTGGTCCGTAAAGAATGCCGAGTTGCATATCAATCCACCCCGGCAAGCTCGGTGCGTCCGGGTGATGCTCGGCGAGCCATTGGGATGCGGCGGCGAAGCGGGGTAAAAGTTCGGTTGGGTTAATCATTGGTGGTCTCCAAGTTCTCAAATGTGTACCGCGAAATGTGTCTACCAAGTGGCTTGGCATAGTCTGGAACAAGACCATCTTCCGCGTCTTTACTATCCAGCCACTCGTCCCACGCATTGCGATTTTCTGATGGGATTGCGTACCAATGACAACTCTCGTCTTGTACGAAGCACTGTCTCATCACTCCCCTCCCTTCGCACCCGCCTGTTGCTCGCGGGCGGCGTTAACGATTGGCTGTGCTTGCTGAATAGCGAGCATCGCTTTCAGGTGTTTGCGAGGATTATTTTCCAGTTCGTGTACTGCTGAACACATCGCCGAGTGGCATGCCTCCACCACCTCCCGCAGCCGATCCCGATCCGCAGTCATCGCGGCGAGGTCGGCTTGCAGGTCACGGAACTGTGCATCGGCGGCGAGTGCTTCGTGACACATCGTCCGCACCTTCGCTTGCGTTTCGTCACGCTCGGCGGTGAGGGTGTCGATGCGGTTCTCCATAATATTGAATCTCGAAGCCACCCATTCTGGTTCTCTTCGGATCATGCCTCGTATATTGCACTTCACTCCGTTAATATCTTTGTACAACCGTTCCCCACTGCTGTTTCTTTCACTCATAACTTCCGTCCTTCCTCACCGTCGCGGTGAAATACCAGTCGTTGTCAATAACTTCCCACCAGTTCGTTCCAATGTCGTCTCGCAGCGACCCCGCCTCAACAATGCTCATCTCCTTCACCTGCTTACACCCCCGCTCCACCACGACGACCTCGGCCACCGCGTCCCCGTTGGAGTCGAGGATGGTGAGTGGTTCGCCGGGTGCGGGGAAGGGTGATCTTATTTCGTTTCCGAAAAAATCTCGCAGTTCTGGGTTCATCTCTTTATCTTCCCATGTGACCCATCTAGATGGCTGCGGCTCGCACCGCTGAACCAGCGTGGTCACGCTCCCGTCGATGATCGCGTCGAGCAGGTGGGGTGGTGGGGTGTGGGTGTTAGTCATTGGTGGTCTCTTTCGTTGTTGCGATCTCCCACCCCCAAACCCCGTCGCGTTGCTGCGGGGTGATTGCTGCGATGGCGAGGGAGAAATGATTTCGTATTGGGACCGTGACAACACCAGATGTCTGATCTGTGTATCCGTCAATCAACACCACCAACACATCGCCGACGGCGTAGGGTGGTCCATCGAGTTCTTTCAGTTCGTCTTGGTAGCTCCTCGCGTAAGGGATGTCTTGGAGCATCTCGTCCGGCTGCTTATCCATCCGCACCCACACCTCCGTCACCTCACCTGAGAGCAGGCCGGGGAGTTCGGTGTGGGAGGGGGTGTATAGGTGGCTAGTCATTGGTGGTCTCCAATCTGTCCAGCCGCTCAATCTCGGCAACGATCAACGCAGCGGCACGGATCAAATCACGCCGCCGGTCCTTTGGTTTCCACCACGACCGATGCCACGGCCATTGCTCAGGAATCTTTGTTAGTCCTGTTGGGGTGTGATGTCGTCGCATTCGTGGTTTTGGGTTTGCGTAACACGCTGCCGCCGATGCAAGTTCGCCGTTTTGGTGAACATCATCATGGTGCGATGTCCAACCTTCTTCGTTGACCTGCCTCTCGCGCTCTGCTTGAATATCATTTAGTACTGATCTCATCCCTCACCCCCGTCCCACTTCACGCCTTTGGCTGGGTTGTCGGAGATGCGGTGGTAGGTATTTGGGTCATAACTACATCCCCCACTCCGATGGTCGCCAATACCCCACACAATCCCATCAGATCCGATCCGTGCCCAAGACCCATCCCCGCCAACGAGGATCGTTTCTGTCCCTTCTTGATTACGGAACCACCCACTCCCCCACTTCTTATTCCTTGGATTCCCCCTAAACACCTCCGGCTCCGGCGTGGGGTCGGGGACGATGGTGTAGTCGCCCGAGAATCCCCACATTTCTGAGGTGTCCTTATCTCTAAAGGCATAAGGAATACCGTTGGATACGCTATCAATCTTCCAGACCGATCCGCGAGGAGCGTATGCATGGTCGTAGTCCACGCGAATCCAATCCCCCACCTTCGCCCGCTGCGGTTCGGCGGTGGTGTCGAGGTGTTTGATATGTGCGTAGACCGCGCTTGTGAGGTCGCTTCCAGCGGTTGGGGCTAGGGATTCATTTACCCATTGGTGCCCATCCAAACTTGTGTAAACATGACCCTCTGTAGTCGCCTGCCAATGCCCGTTCTTCCGTTCAATCGTGATGCTCATTTCGTGTCTCCGTTTCCTGTGGTGTTCTCGATCACAATCTCCACGCGGGGATTGTCATTGTCTGCCGCTTCTTCGTGCTGCCGTGCTCGCTCGTAGTCGCCCTCGGCCCGCGCACGGTCTGCGAGGTAGTTCAGGAGTTGGCGGTCGCTCATGGCTTGACCTTCCGTTTCTGCTTCGCCTCGTTGTTCCATGACCCGCGCAGCCGTTCAAAGACGAGCTCGATGCGTGGGTTGTCCTTGTCGATGTCCGAGAGTTGCGGCCCCGCTTCGAGGTATTGGTCGTTGTCGTCGGGGATCAGTCCCGCGTCCACCACGCCGTCGATGATCGCCTTGACGCGGCCCGCCATGTTCAGGTGATCCAGAACACGGTCTGAGGGCTTGTAGTACCGCAGCGTCAGGCGACACCGCGTCCACGGCTCGCTGGGCATGTGCCTGCGAGAGATGAGGCAGGCGAGTTCTCGGTGTGCTTTGGTGGCCTTCGACTTGAGATAGTGCGAGTTGCCCGATGCGTGCGGGGCGAGCGCCTTCATGTCGCTTGCGTCAAAGTATGGGATGACGAGCGTGAACACCGCGCCGTGGGTGTTCATCATCGCCTCGGGTTTGATCATGGTGTGGGGCATTTACACGATCTCCATTGCGTGCTGACGCATGGCTGGGATCGCGTGTTTCCATGCCCACCTTGCTAGTGATCGATGACTGAGTGTCCCAGATCGTTCGTCTCGAACATCAATATTGAAACCATGAAACCCACACTCTGCGGAATAGATCAGAGAGCCATTTTCATTTGAGTGTTTCCAATCAGAGACACGCAATCGAACAAGCCCAAGCACTGGGCAAAGCAATGTCCCACTCTTTGAATACACATCGCCCTCACTTGTTTTCCATTGGCCGGTTTCCCACAAACCGCTCGATCGATTTCGTTTATATGAAGTCGTTTCAGCGCTCATGCAATGCTCCTTGTGTTTCGTGCCATTGTGCTTCCTTGCGTTCAACTTCGATCGCGGCCATCTTGAACCCACGAACGAATCCGCGTGCGTATGGGGATGGGTCGCGTTGTGCCTTGATGGGGATCTGCTCACCGCGACGGCACGCATCGCCGCCGTCGGTCATGCCACGCTCGTAGTTGAGGGATGGGGCGATGATCGACTCGCTGAATGTGACGATTCCGGTTTGTGCGTTTGTGTTCATTACTCGCTCCCCCTGCTCAACAACTTCATCTTGATCTCGCTCGAACTGATGATCGCGTCGGGGTGGGCAAAGCCGTTGAGCAACACCACGCCGTCCGCGTCGATCTCCGTGATGGGCACCGATGGAACAAACGAATGCTCGATCGGCTTGCCCGTGATGACGACGCGCACAAACGCGACCGAACCAACCTTGGGGGTGAACTCACTCACGCCGACACCTTCTTCTTTTTCTTGTTCTCAAACCCGCGACCAATCAGACTCGCCGCCTCGCGCTTGGTCAGACCCTTGCGATCCGCTTGGCTCATGTTGGGATACAGACGCTTGATGAGGTTCGATTGCTTGAGCGTGCACATCCCCGTCGCCTCACGCTGCTGCAAATACTTCGATGCACGCTCGCGCCGCTCCTGATCCCAGCGAGTGATCTCATGCGATGGATACCCAGCCGCTTCAAGGAACGGGACGGTGTACTGCTCGGGGAGCTGCGTCTGGCTCTTGAGCACCTTCGTGAAGTTGGCGTTCTTGTCGAACCAGTCCGTGCCCTGGATTTCATACTCCACCCCGTCGATGCGGACGCTGGCGATCGCGGCTTCCTGATCCTGCTCGGTCTCGATCTGCTCGCGGGCCTGCTCGATCGCCTCCATGATGTCCGTCGCGTCGTCGTCCTGATCGAGTTGATCGAGGATTTCCTTGGCACGCTCAACGACCTCGGGCGGTTCCATCTCACCAGCAAGCACATCCTCGGGGCCGACAAGGTTCATCGAACCCTCGCGCCCTACAAACGAGAGCACGGTCAGGTGCGGCTTGCTCGATGCAGCGATGGCGGCGATCCGTTCATCGCGGGTCTTGTCACCATCGACCACGCCGGGGAGCGGGCGAGTGCCGCGCCCGACGATCTGCGTGAATAGACTCCATGACTTCGTTGGTCGGCAGTTGGCGACGACCTCAATGTTGGGCGCGTCGAACCCCGTGGTCAGTACCGCGCAGTTGCAAAGGTATTGGATGCGTCCCTCTTTGAAGTCGTTGATGATCCGCTTGCGTCGTTCCTTGTTCATCGCCCCGTAGATCACGCGGGCGGTGTCCGGGCGTTCCTGATTGATCGCCGCGGCCATGAGCTTGGCGTGGTTGACGCGGGGCGTGAACACGATGGTCTGCTTACCAACAGTTTCCTTGAGCAACGCGCCCACGGTCTCAAACAGGGTCTTTTCCTGCTCCATGAGCTCGCCGATCTGCTTATCGGTGTAGTCCTTGGATTTGGAACTGACCTTGAGACCCTTGAGGGACACGCTGCTGACGGTGATGACCTTGCCACGCACCGGCACCAGGTACCCATCGTTGATCGCATCGAGCATCCGGTACTCGAACGAGCAATGGGGGTACATCTGGGCGAGTGATCGACCGTCGGCCCGCTTGGGTGTGGCGGTGAATCCAGCGAGCACCAGATCGGGGTTCTGCTTGAAGTGCTTGATGACTTGGAAGTAGGTCGAAGTGATGGTCAGGTGTGCTTCATCGAGCAGGATGCACTGGAATGTGCGTGGGTCGAATCGTTCGTAACGGTACTCGCCGCTCTGGTACTGTGTCCGCAGGGATTGGATGGTGGCGACGACGACGGGCGACCGTCCGTTGCTGTTGATAACCGCGTACTGGTCGGCTTGCTCGATGCATGGGTAGATATTGAGTGTCTGCACGATGCGTTGAACCGTCTGCGATACCAGTTCCTCGCGGTCAACGATCACCATCACACGCTTGGCCGTACCAACAACCATCCGGATGATCTCGATGAACATCACGGTTTTGCCGGTGCCGGTGGGCGAGTAGACGAGACAATCGTGATGCCCCGCATCCCACGCCTTGAAGGTGGCGTCGACCGCGTTGGATTGGTACGGACGGAGGACTACCAATGTGACCCTCCTGATTGCTCTGTTGTGCTCTCAGTGCTTCCACGCTTGCGGAGACCGGTCTTGCCGTCCTGCTCTTGCTGCTTGACCTGCTCGGCGCACAAGACCCGTGCGCCCTTGCAGACGGGGCATTGCTCGCCCTTGCCGTCGCACTTCTGGCAGACGACCGTTGGGGTGCAGGCGCGGACGATGCCCACGATGTCGGTGATGCCCCGCTCGAGTTGTGATTGGTGCCGGGCGACGGCTTGGCAACCCGGCTGCTCGACGATCTCTCCGATGCGTCCCTTGGCCTGATTGAGCATCCGCACCACTTCACCGATCATGATCTTCGAGTCGTGGAGTACGATTTCTCCGGCGGCTTCGCGCCCCTTGAGTTCGTCCACATCGCCGGTTTCTTCATTGTGGATAAGTGTCCCAATGGGACGGCTGGAACCGTCCTCAGTGGTCGTGGCGGGGGTTTTTGCAGGTTTTTCAGGTGGTGGATTTTCGGGCAATCCGGCCATGCGGTTGGTGTCGGCGGCGCGTTCTTTGACGATGCGACCGACGGTTGACTTGGGGATGCCGGTGATCTTGGCCAGTTCGCTGAGTGACCGATCGATGCCCTGCAATGCGTACTCATCGAGCAATGACATGAGCGCGATGCGGCGCTCGTTTGATGAGAGCGGGACGCCGTGGCGGGTGTTGTATTCCAATGCGGCTTCGGCGGCTTGGAGCATGGTGCCCTTGGTGACGACGGCGCGGATCTGCTTGCGCTTGACGATCTCATGGGCGGCGTATCGGTGGTATCCATCCTCGATGCGGAACTTGGATTGTCCCTTGATCTCGATGAGGTGGATGGCGGGTTGTTCGTTGCCTTCTCGCAGGTCGTCGGCGTAGCGTTCTACCGCGTCCTGATTGAGTTGGGCGCGTGGCTGGATGCCGATGGGGTTGGGGTCGATCTGGGAGAGGGGGATTGATCTGGGGAGGTTTGAGCTCATGCTGCACCTCCGTTCTGCGTGGCGGCGAGGGCGGCTTCTTTCGTGGAGTAATACAGATTCCACTTCCCGTCTGACATTTCAAAATCAGGGGCAAAGTCGTTGCATACACCAGAGCCATCGTCATAGACAAACCACACGCCCATGCCCGGCACAACCCGCACCCCGTCCGCAGTCACCGGCAATTTTTCAACCAACTTAGTCAGTTCCTCGATGCGGTCGGCGGCTTGGTTGTGCATCTTGAAGTAAGACCCGTCCGATGGGAAGAACGCCTTGTGTTCCATGCTGTCGTCACGCAACCACTTGATCAACTTTTGGTCTAGTGTCATTTGTTCGTCGCTCATCCCTCACCACCTTCATCAACCTGCTCGGTTTCAGTAGCGGCCTTCTCGTCGCTCTTGTTCTTCGCCTTGCGTGCATCGAGCCATTTGCGTACACGCGCTCCCCACTCGCGGGGCCAGTCCTCGGGGTTGCCGTCCACGATCGCGGCGGGGAGTTTGCCCCCCTTCTTCATTGCCTCGCGGAGTTCGTCGGGCGATGCACCGAGTTCGTCGAGTTCACGCTTGATCTCACCGGCGGCGGTGGCTCCGAGTGTGTCGGCGGTGGTTTGCACGCGCTCTGCGGTGGCCTGAGAGCCGCGTGGTGGCGGTGTACGCTTCGGGCTGCCTCGTTTGCCGTCGTCGTCCACATCGTCCTCAAGGGGGATGCCAAGGGCTGCAGCGAGTTGGTACCGCTTGCCGTAGGTGACGACCGATCCGATGCTCTGTGGGTCAGTTGTGTTGACAGGCATATCGAACCCATCCCACGACATGGATTGACCCGAAGTGTGAAACAGGGTGAGCCGGATGTTGATCGCCTGTGGCTTGGTGAGCAGGTTGAACGACACGGCCAATCCGTGCGCTGCGAGCACTGGTCTGATCGCGGTGAGGATGCTGTCGATGTTGGTGTAGTCGTAGTCGAACTTGGTGCCCTTGGCGACCTTGTTCTTGCCAACACCCTCGATCTCGCTCTGTGCCTTGACGAACGCGGCGATGATCTGATCCTGCTTTGCGGGTTCGGGCAATGGTGGTTGCGGTGTCGCCACCGTCGGCTGTGTGTCTGTCTGCTGATCGCTCATGATTCTTTGTCCTTGCTGATTCTGAGAACTGGAAATGGGGACCCGACCGTCGCGTACTTCTCGAACAGGTCGGGGTGGTGGGCTTGGAACAACTTGTCGTTGAAACTGGTGCGGCCTGAACTTGTGGTGATCTTGGCGCGGCGACCGATGCCGATGCCCGCCGATGCGTTGCCCATTGATCGCATGAGCATGGCACGCTTGTCCTTGCGGTTCTGCTCGGCGGCCTTCACGGCGGCCTGTGCCTGCACATACTGCTCGATCAAATCGTCGTTGACGAACGCCTCGATCTGGTTGTCTCGCTGGTAGCTCGCGTAGTAGTCGAGTGTTTGATCGGTCGCGGGTGTGACGGGCGGCTCCTGCTCGTCCACCATGTACTTCTCCCACCACGCATGGCATTGATCCCACACGCTGCGTCCGAGATCACCGTTGAATGGAACCTCGAACACTTCGATTTGCAGGTACTTGGCCAAGCGGATGACATAGGCGAAGTTGGAATCGGCGGCGAGCATTTGGTGGTGCACCTGGATCGCCACCATCGCGGGGACTTGATCGGTTCCGGGCGTGCCCCATCCCTCATCGACGCGGGTGGTCTTGCACTCGACGAGGGGTTGACCGCGCCCGTACTTGCCGACCTGTCCATCGACATTGGCACGCAGCACGCCCTTGACGAACGGGCCTTTGGGCGCGACGACGGACATGCCGATGTAGTCTGCGGCGCACTCTCGCAGCATCCCCTCGGCCTTGTTCCCGAAGTCGGTGAGCGCGTTGCCCTCGAATGGTGGTTCGATGCCCATCTTCTCGCGCCAGACATCGTGCTGCGACTTGTGCGGGTTGGCGCCCATGATGGCCGAGGCGTCCGATGAGCCGAGACCCTTGCGGCGATCTTCGAGTTGCTTGGGGGTGATGGTCATACCGACAACCCCTTGATGAGACCGTGTGCGTTCTCGTTCTTGAGTTCGAGTGTGTACTCACCGATCACTTGACCCGACACCGATTCATCCGTCGATGCGAGTGGTTTGTAGTGGAAGCTGCGGCCAGACAATGGCATCACCGAGATCCGTGACGAATCCAGAAGCAACACTGTGTCCGTCGGAACCCATCGAGAAAGAATCACCCGGCACACACCAAAGTCGCTCTCGTACACGCTCACCATGTCCGAATAGGTTTGGTCGTCTGGAAGATAAGCGCGGCTCCCGTTTGCAAACGCATTGATCTTCCGCTTCTGCGCACCGCCCACAACAATCGTGTCCACGCCACCGGGCGATTGGTCGTGGATTCTCTTGAGTGCTTCATTCAGGATCGAATCGCTCAGCTCAGGCCCGTCCGGAATCCCATCAACGCCCGGCTCAAACACATTTGTGCGGATCGTGCTGACAATCCCAGCCATAGATCGGCGAACCGTTTGCAAGTTGGTCTGGTCTCGGGTTGGCGCGACGCCATTGATCACGCAGTTCTCAAGATCACGCAACAGCTCACGCATCCGTTCCTGCTTCTGATAATCCACTTCGTCGCTGATGCCATATGCCCGCGACGCTTGGAGTGAGCCCGCAACTTCAACGCCCGCCGTGAAGATTTGCGTGAAGTTGATTTTGCGAGATCGATTACTAAACCTTGCCCCCTCCACATTGTCATCGCCTTCCATCGCCGCGTTGCCGAGGATATGGAGATCCATGCCGATCTCAAGCGATGCTTTGGTTGTTGCCCCGTACCCGCGTCCAACCAGAATAGTGCCTTCGGCCACACTGACATGAGTTACCAGCATGACCTCGCCAGTCTTTGCGGGTCGAACAAGATCGCCCTTGCGGAACACCTCTGCGTTGACCACAAAGATTTCGTTTGCGCCGACTGCATCGGGCCCGAACGCTCTTTGGGCTTCACTGATCCGCCCGCTGTTCGGCAGCAGCGAGTCCTCAATCCATTCGTGGATGGTTGACGTCGCACACCGCTTTGGGTCGCCCAAGTGATCCAGCAACGGGGTCTCGAATGGACTTACGATGCCGATGATGTCACTGATGTCCTCTACGCTGTCTGGAAGTTTGTTTCCGCCTGAATAACTTGCTTTGCCTGTAAATGCCATGCCTGTTCTCCTTGTGTGTTCAGTTGCCCCGACGCGCCCGCATGTATCGCAGGGTTTCAGTTCGTGTGCTTGGTTTCAGCGGCCTCGTCGTCGTAAACAAAAACGGCTTGGCCTTCTTGAGTTCACGGATCACGGCGGGGATGTCATCGCTCCCACGATCAAGTGCTTCGACCGCGTAGAGCATGACGGTTTCTTTATCCACGGCACCGGCGGCATCAATCTCGCGTTTGAGTTCGAGGTCTTGAACCTTTGCTTCGAGTTCTTCGATGCGACGGTTGGCGGTGGTGAGGGGGTCGGTGTTCATTTGGCACCGCCATTCCGCGCGGCGATCATCGCGTCGGCTTCGTAGCCTCTGATCTCTGCGATGTACCCAGCGAGTTCTTCGACACCGGGTCGCCTTCCGTAAGCACGCTCGAATGTCTCTATTGGGGTGTAGGCGAGAACATCGCACTGCCCCGCGAAGTAGTCGCGGAGTGACATGCCTTCGTATTGCTCTCCATATTCAACGCCCATTGCATTCCCAAGGGCTGTTTCGGATTGCGGAAACGCTGGCCCGCCGTTGTCGAATGGTGCTGGTGTATTACTCACGATGCAATCTCCTTCTGTTCTTCCCGCTCCGCTTGCAGCAGGCGGATGGTCGTTGAAATAACGGGGAACGATGCACCCGCGTCGGTCATGGCGTTGATCCAATCGACATCGTGCCCAGCGGCTTCGTCGATCTGGTTGGTGCGGCACTGCAAACCCACGGCACGGATCAAGTGGGCCGGTGCGTGTTCGAGTTCTTCGGGCGGCGATGCGTACGGCCAGTGCTTGCACGCCTGACTCACCTGGCACAGCAGGCCGATCGGTGTTGTCCACGGCTTCCCATCCACAACACCGCACAGCGACACATACGGCGCGCCCAGTGGCGGCATCTCGATAGGCACTTCCTGCATCATCGAGAGCCAGACATCGCGGATGAGTTGTGGGTTCTCCACTGGTTTCACGCCACGGCCTCCACGGTTGAGATTTGTCCCGGCTCGGGCGGCTGGTACGCCTTGAGCAGTTGCTCGGTCGATACCGAAACCGATTGGAGCTTCGAGTTGTGCAAGAAACGGGTGAACGCTTTATCAGGGTCGAAGTAGCAATCGCCCGGACGCACGCGGTTGGCCGTGCCGAACCCGTTGTGCTGGAAGTACACGATGTCATGGCCAAGACCCGCGACGACGACGCAGACCACGCCGTTGACCCGTTGGCCGCGCAGGTTGTAATCAGCGATGGGGATGTACACCTTGGCACCGATGTAGAGCGCGTACCCTTCGTGGTCGCGTGGTGCGGCGGCAAAGACGGCGCGGGCGTGTGCGGCTGAGTGTTCGTTGAGCGGGATTGGTTCGTGCGGCTGGATCATGACTTCCTCCACTTCTGAATCTTCTGGATGGCCCACACCACCAACATGGCGGGGACGAACGCGATGCCGCACATGACGACGAACACGATGAACAGGTTTGCATCGCTCATGCCAGCCCCTCCGCAGCAAGTGATTGGCGGGCCTGCTGGTGTGCGGCTGGGCGCGAGCGGTTCGGCGACGCGATGGTCGGCGCGTTGTATGCGGTTTCGAGATCCGCGAGGTACTGGTCGACCCATGCGACGGTCGTCATGTTGCGACCTTTGATCTTCACCTTGCGGAGTTTGACGACACCCGACGGCGTTGCGGTGCCGGTGTTCATGGCATACGACACCGATCGATCGTTCCATGATCCGGGCAAACGCTCGGCGGCTTGTTTGAGGGTGAGGTAGGTGCTCATGTCTCGTCCTTGAGGCGCACCGATAGCGACAATGCTTCCAAGCATCGCAACGGATCGGGTCACGCATTCGGGGTTGGGAATCGTGGGTGCATCTCTCGCAAGACACACCCACAGAGGAGTCCTCGCCGGGGCACAGGAATCCCGGCGAGAGAAAGAGAGTTTGTTATCCAGCCGTTTCCGGCTGGGGTTGATTGCTGTTCTTTGAAATGAAATCGATGACGGATGATTCGAGAACTCTCCAGTCGCCCGAAGCCCCGCCAGTACGGAAGCCGACCAGCACCGACTCGCTAAGCAGTTTGAGGACGGTTCGGGTAGAGACCGATAACAGATCAGCCGCCTGCGCCGCTGTCAGGTACTTGTCGTGCGTTTGCATGGAATCCGTTGGGTTATTTCGAATCATGGATCCACTATATCGGGAATATTCAAAGAAAAGTGAGAATCATCAACGAGAATCGCGATTATTTCGTTTATCATGTCGCACAAATGTCGCAAATGCTTATGGTTAAGCCACCTATGGCCGACCCAATCTCTCAACTTATTTATGAACTCCGCACGGAGAGAGATTGGTCACAAGCAAAACTGGCTCAGGAAGTGGGATTGACTGATTCGGCCATATCGAGACGAGAATCAGGTGACTTCAAGCGGTGGGGGAATGGCGAGCGAAAGCGGTTTGCCAATGCGTTTGGATTAACGCTCAGCGTGTTCGACAGCATGTGGCAGACGCACAAGATCAATCAAACGAAAGGCGGGCGTGGGATTCCGGTTATCAACAGGGCACCAGCCGGACAGGTTGTGGATTATGAGGAATATGGCGTAGATTCAGGACAGGGCTTTGAGTATTTGGATCAAGGCGATTTGCGGGGCGACCACTTGTTTGCGGTGATTGTCAAGGGCGATTCGATGGAGTCTACAATCTTCGAAGGCGACTACATTATCTTCGATCCGATGGATCGTGAGTTTGGTGGGCGAGGCAAGCAAGAGTTTCGCCCTGGATCTCTTTGCTTTGTGCGTTTTGATCCGCTCACCAACGACGGTGGTTGCACTATTGTTCGAGTACATCCAATACCCGGCGAATCTTTTTTGCTTACCAAAGACAACCCGAGACACGCATCAATGAATGTTCGCAGGGATCAAATATCACAAATGGCGGTGGGTGTTGAGCGCCGCACAAAGAAAGGGCTGTAATGAGCGACCAAAAGAAGAACTACGACAAAGACCCCATCGTGCTCATCGTCACGGGGATCATCATCGCGGTGTTCGTGGTGTTTTTCGTGGGGAGCGTGTTGTTTGGTGGCGGCGACATCGGACGCGGCGGCGCACCGTTCCAGCAGGGCCCATGATCCATTGTGGATAAGTGTCCCATTGGGACGGCTTCAAGTCGCCAGCAAATGCAACTCGATACAAGCGTTGACAAGCGTTCGACACAGCTGTGTATATTTGCGATAGATTTTGCAAAAAAGTCTCGGGATTATGTGCGACCTATTGCGTTTATCGCATCGCTGTGTATCTTCGGAGCACAATCCAATCTCCGGCCACACGACGGACATGTGCTGCGGCATCGAGTGGAGCTTCCATCAGCTTTGTAGATGAGAAATCCTGGCGTATGGGGCAGGTGTAAACGAACACCCCAATGGCACCGTGTTGTGTCTCAGTCAGGCCGCAGGTGAACGAGTAATGCGGTCAAGAATACTCGGTGAAAGCAATCCAGACCTCTACGGGGGACACATGGGTTTACGCCCTTGGGTTTTCACAACTCCGCAACTTTCGCGGGGTTGCTCTGATCCGACATACGAAGGACACGGGGCGGGTTGTCGCGGGGATGGCAGAAAGAGAAGATGATGGAGAAGGGAGATTTTAGGGGACAATCTCGCAACTCTTGATCGAAAGGGGCTGAAATGTCACGACAATGCTGCATGAGAACCAAAAGGGGCAAAGGCAATCCATGCCAGATCGAGGCCGACCGCTTTGTCGATGGCAAGCACTATTGTCACCTGCATGACCCATCCGGCACATTTCAACAAGACCTCGCCGCCAATCGATTTATCAAGAATGCCGAAAAGGATGGGCACCCTGATTCCACTCCGTTTGTTGAGGGCAGCCACAAAAAGCCGTATCAACAACCACGAAAAGAGCACGATCCCGGCGTGTTTATGCCGCGAGAGATCGTGCTCAATGGAATGCTCTACCGCCGTGTTGACTGAATCACCCCTGGTCGAGTTGACGCTTGACGATGTTCCGCACCGTTGAGTGCTGCCACTGTCCGCCCATCCGCGTGGGCACGCCATCGTTCTCGAGCCGGATAGCGATGGGTTTGTACCCCAACTGTTCAACCTCATACATTTCCATGATCCGCGTGATGACCTTGACCTCGGCGGGGTTGGGGATCGTCGCGTCTGGATTGTTTGGATCAACCATCGTGCCGTAGGGGACGCGGGCCGCGGATGTCATGCGTTCGCCGTTGGCCTGCCTGCGTTGCATCCCCGCACTGGTTTTGAGCGCGCCGGTGGCCCTTGTGAACTCAGCCATCGCGTGCGTGATCGTTCGCATCAACTCGGTCATGGGGCCATCGCCGTTGAGCGCGTCAAGTGTGTATTCAACGCGCCCGCCTTTGCGTTCAACTTCGCCGGTGGCGACCGCTGCGGGAACCGTTGAGCCCAAGCGATCAGGATGGTACACAATCACCACCATGCCCTTGCGGACGGCCTGCACGCATCGCACCAATCCTTCACGCTCGATGGTTGATCGGCTCACCCCCGCATCGTTGAACACACCCACGACGCGATAACCCTTGGATTGTGCGAACTTGCGGCACTCCTGTTCCTGCACTTGTGGAGAGACGGTATCGGCCATCTGATCGGACGGGCGCGGTGAGAAGCGTGTGTAGATCAGTGCTTTGGTGATTGGCATGGTGGCCCTTGTGTTGTTTCTTGTGCTGTTTGACGATACCATAGACCGTTCTCCATGTTTGGGAACACGCCCCATGAGCTTGCGACCAGCGCTTCGGCACTGTTGCTCATGGGGCACCTTTGTTTTTGAATCACCCCCGCCCGCGTTGACGGGATGGGGTGGGGGGTTAGGTGGCGGATTCCTGCAAAAAACAAGCGACATATTTTGAGTAGTCATCGCCATATCGAAGGAGGAGATTCGATGCGAGTCGTCGCCTAGTTGTCAGTGTTTCAACGCCTTCTTTTGGATTGAACCCGACCCGATCAAAATCTTCCCACTCAACGCCGACACCGTTCTTCTGCCAAGACGGTAAGTCATTGAAGTTTGTTCCGAGGTCGAATAACAGTTGGTTCTTCTCGGACACGCTCAGGCCGAGCAGATCGTTTGTCGCTTGTCTCTTGGATCTTCCGTTGGCTCTCAATGCGTAGTAGCAGTGTCCACCCAGAGCGTTCCGGTGTGCGTCTTGCTGTCTCCATCGGAAGTAATCGATGACGAGTTGGGTGGATGGAAGTTGTGAGACTCGACAATCGAACGACGCTGGTTTGCCGATCGCGTGTGTGAATGCAGCACTTGCTTCGCCTGCCATGACCGAGTTGATCTTGCGAATCTTGCGGCCAAATGTTGAGTCTCCGAGAGACAGAAGGATCGATATTTCGTCGCTCTGCGTATACCCATAGAGACAGTTGAACCCACAGCCCATCAAATGTTTCACTGTGCCAACCATCGCATCGCGGAATCGAACATCAAACGGTCGTTCGTAGTCCATCACCTTCTTCGTGAGTTGCGTGAAACCGCGACCGTCAATGCGGACAACAATGTATAACCCCGGCATCACACATAAATCGTGCGAGGTTTCATAGACTCTCATCACGGAATCAAAGTCGTCGAATCTCATGGTGTTCCTTCCTTCTTGTGCAGTGTCTCTTGTGATGCAAACAACCCCAGTTGATCGGGGTCGTTGCCTATCCGCGCTTCCGCCTCAAGTTGCATCCGCGCGACTTCCTCACCGATGGGTGAAGTGGTGAGCAAAGCAAGTTCACGCTGCGAACCGGTGAGTGGTTCGTAGGTTGGGCGGTTGAATATGTCGCGGGTCATGCGGGGGTGCCTTGTGCTTTGGCTACTGCCGCGTCAATATTGTCCGCTTCATGGATGTACCCATGCGACCGGAGCATCTTCGAAATTGACGGGTTCCCGTTTGGATGCAAGCAGGCGAGCAAGTCAGGAGCGGCGGCGATGAGTTGGGCATTGGCAGCGTTCTCACCCTCGTCAAAATGCCCGGCTGGAAATTCCCTATAGCAATCCGCGATCTGTCTACCCATCGGATGCTTTTGAGACCTACCCGCCCGAACAACTAAGTTTGAGTGAGTCCAAGGGCCCGGCGTGTGTTTCGATTCGTTCATAGTGTTCCTTTCGTTCTGGTTCAGTGTACCGCTTGCGACCAGCGGGAATGCCCCCGGCGATCCTCTCAGACCGCAGGGGTTCAGGGTGGGCAAATCATGCGACCAGTTCAAACAGTGCGAGCATCACCGCCCGCGCCTCTGATTCGTCGGTCTTTCCGCTATTCAGATCCGCCGCAAGCCGCTGCGCCGCCCTGGGGCTGGGGCATCCGATCCGCTCACCGCTTGGGCATAGGACATAGTGACCAGCGGGGTCTGGGGTGAAACTGGCACCGCTCCAACTGGGGCCGGTGGTGGATTCAGTGGTGTAGGGGGTGGGCGCCGAGTCGCGCCGAGCAAGATAGTTGCATCGAGCGATGGCGATGCTCAATCCATCGTCATTGAGTCGATAACTGCTATCCGCCGTGCTATGGGTAAACCCAATCTTGTAAACCGTGTATTGTCCATCCGCTCGCGCGACCCAATACGATCCGTTTTCGTGCATGATGTCTGATTCTTTCATTTGGGTATTCCTTCCATGTTTGGTGAACAGGCGAGCGCGACACTCGCCAAATCCCGACCGATCCGTTGAGACCGGGCGGGGTGGGTGGTCAAACTTCAATCGTCAACAACACAACGCCCGCCATCGTGCCTGATTCCTTGAACACACCCGCGCCGAGTGGTTCCCATGTCGAGCACAACGGGCGCAGGTGCTTACCTTGTTTCACGCCGTCATAGCACAACCCAATCAGCACGCCGCCGGGCCTGAGCATCTGCGCCGCCCGGTCGATATGCTTGATGTCGCGCCCCTGCTTGAATGGCGGATTCATCAGCACGCAATCAAACTGCTCCGGGCTTCTGTATTCCATGAAGTCCCGTTGCATGAGTGTCGCTAGCGAATCACCCTCGATGGAGCGATACAGTTCACCGCAACAATCCGGCGATGATTCAACAAGTGTTATACTTGCCGATGGCCTCGCGTGTCGAGCGGCCCGATACAACCGGCCCAATCCCGCCGATGGCTCTAGGATTCTTTGGGCGTCGCTGGGGATCATCCCCGCCATTCGATCCGCCAAGCCCTCGGGGGTTTGAAACAGATTGAACGCTGATACCGCCCGCGTGGGTTCCGCTTTCCGTAGACGGTTGAAGCGTTCCCGGTGCTTTGCCATCTCCGCGCCTGTTGCGTGGAGTTCGTCGCGTAGGTTGTGGAGTCGATTTATACCGCTCATGCTGTCACCGCCTCAACTGGTGCCGACCACGCGGGTAGCGGCTTTTGTGGCTTATCGGTGATGACGATGACGGCGCGGGCTTTATACCATTGAATCCCGCTTGGCCCTATTCGCACCTTGCAAATATTGCTGAGCCCGGTTTCATAGTGATAGCCGTGAATGCTCTTATTTGTTGATCCGTCATTGCGCAGATATTCGGCGTTGTATGGGGTATAAGTTCCTTTTGATCTCGCCGAGTATTCGGCCTGGGTCATTCGTATCACTTTTGTAGGTTCTGGCAAGTTGTCCGCATAGTAGCCGCCTCTTCGTTTTGCGGCGTTTTCCTCGGCTTTGTTGAGTGTGTTCTGCAAACGCTGCGCGTCCTCATCGGTTGGATTGATGAGCTTGGGCTTGCTCGCGTTGTGCTTCTGCTTGCTTGCTTTCTCAATGGCGAGAACATCGGCGAGCCGTTCCAGATCCTCGGGTGTTGGCGGCGTATACGCATTCTCTCCGAGTCTTTGAATGTTCAGCCGCTCAAACGCTAGAGGCTTGTCATGGTCGTCGGGGTTGAATGTCCCGCCCCGATGGTACACAGACACCGATACGGGCTGCTTGGTTGCGTTCGATTTATGGACCCGGATCACTTGGTAGCTTCCAAAGTATCCGCCGGGCACGATCTCGACATCCGTAGCCGATCCGCCCTGACTCTCCAGCATCGCGCGTTCATATTCCAACCGACGCAAAAGGTGAGTATGCCAACGGCCGCCCGGTTGAGTGTACCGCCGCAACTCAGTTTCAAGCCGCACGATCCGCCCGCGCCGTACCGATGCACTAGTGAGATATAAAGCGTTGTCAATCACTCCAGCCGTGCGGGTCTGCCAATATTCGGCCTTGTCCCACTGGGAATAGGCTTTGACCCGTTGGCGGTCATGCTTAGACGCTGCACGATCCGCCCGTGCTTGGGACTGGAAACCGTGAGCCGCTGGGCCTGATTCGTAGGTGTCGGCGTGGCCTAGTGCTTCGCCGGTACGCTTGGCGAGATACCCCGCGAATCGCTCGGCACGATCTGCAGCGCGGTCGGCTGGGCTTTGGTCCTCGTCGCCGATGGTGTCGCCATCTTCGAGCATTGACAAAACCTTGTCCTCAGCGCATACGCTCCAGGTTGCAACAAAGTCGCAATCCTGCTTGGGGGTCGATTTGAACCCAAGAGAACGCAATGCTTCGTATTCTTCGCGGGGCACCCGTCCGCAATAAAGCCGGAGCTTGTTATCCTCGGGGCAATATGTCGCCTCTGTTCCATAGTTCATTGTCTAGTCTCCCTTGTTTGGGTGGTTTCAAAACTCAGACTTGCGACCGTCTGAAATCCGCACCGCTCCCCGTTGAGAGAGTGGGCGGGGTGTTGCTTGGGGATCAGAATGGGGGGAGCGTTGAATCTTCCTCGCCCTCGATTGAGAGCGTCCCAGCGTCGACGGGGAACCGCTCAGGGAGATAGAATCCGCTCATCCAACCCGTGCCCGATGGAATGGCATAGGGTGAATCGTTGAGTTCGCCAACCGTGAACGATTCACCGCATAGATCAAAGCTCGATCCCATCGGGGGCACGGTTGTTTCAACAACTGGGGGAAGCTCACGAACGAGGGCACCGGATCGGGATTCATGCAAGAACAATGCAAGCCCGCATTCTGGACCCGCGTTCTCTTTTAAGTATTCCACCGCGCCCGTCGCGCCACGAATCGCCCAATCAGTAGCAAGTCGGATCATCTCATCGGCACCGATGCGGCTCATGGTATCTTCACCGCCACCACCGCGGGCATTGCCCGAGAATGCCATACGAACGCAAGCGGGCAAGCCCTCGCAGCCCTCGACAATCTCGGATGGTACCGATCCGCCAAAGTTGAAATCGACCAGCTCGCCATCGTGGGATTCTTCAAAGCACCCGCGAGGATCAAAGCCCGCATTCTGGGCAAGCTCAACAATGGTTCTCTCAATCGCGGCCTTACTCCACTTTGAACCCGCCCACCGTGGGGTGTTTGGGGTGTCCGATACCGACACTTTGGAATGATGCTCAGGGTGTAGTTTCAATGGCTCGGCACCGTCGCGGGTTCCGAGTGGTTGGGTTTGGGTGATATGAAACACGGTTGCCGATCGACGGGCCAAACGCCCAGACTTGCCCGCCCGCTTCTCGGTGGTGCTATCGGTCGATGATTCGGATTCGGAACCCTTGCCCGTCATGGGGACATAGACACCGATTGTGCAACCGCGTTCGCCCTTGCGGACTGTTCGCCCCAATGCCCGCCAAGCGTGGAAAGTCAATACATTCTCACGGGGGGTGATTTGATCTGCGGGAATGCCCCGGGCTACGAAGTGGTGAACGATGTACGCCTCGTTCTGGGGACATGATCCGGTGCGGGCACGGGTCAATGATTCAATCGCCGACGCACGCTTAATAACGCGCGTTGAGGATGATTTGCGGGACGATCTACGCTTTGTTGCCATTGGTATTCCTTCCATGTTTGGGGACGATCCGAGATGCGACACTCGGAGAAACACCCGCGCCCCGGTTGGGGGGAGTGGGTGGGGGGTGCTTTAGGCGGATAGGAATACAAACGGACTCAGTTCACGCATCGCGTCAATCAGACCCATTTGATCCGATTCTTCCATTGTGACACGACGAATAACAGACTTCACCGCGTCATATGCGACAATGCGCGGATCGGGATCATTGCTGCACAAAGTAGCAAGCCCGCCCGATGTCCACTTCCCGGTCGCGGGGCACCGATGCAATACAACACCAATATCGTCGATCTTCACGCATCCGCCAATCTCGGTTTGGCTGGATTCAAGGATTCGATTTGCTTCGACGATGATTCTTTGACTTCTCATTGCTGATTCTCCAGTGTTTGGGGTGCTCGTTCACGGATGCGACACCATGAACAACACAAGCATACACACTCATCGGTGATATGCAAGCCCATATGCAACAATCAACACAAAATAGATCAACAAAATGCAGACACCCCCAAAACCAACCCAAAAACCCACAAAAGGATCATCCACTGGTAGATCATCACACACATACACACACAAGCACCAGCGCACTCAGACTCATTCAAACACTCTTAGCCCTCAATCATCCCACCACCGCCAATCAAAGGCATACCGCCACCAGTAACACCATCGGAACCACCACCCTCAATACGAGCACGCTTCCGAGTACGAGCATCAACACCACCGCCCTCACGGGTTCGCACCATCGCCAAACGCTCCAACCGATCCCAATCCAACCCGCGACACTCAACCAACACCATCAACTCAGACTCAACAGAATCAATCCCACGATCAACAACAACGCCCCAAGTCACACGCTGATCCAAATCCAAGTACGACGACACCCAACGACACACACGGTATCGGCGCACCTGGTCAGCACGGATCACCATCCGGAAACTCACCGCATCAACACCATCGCCACGCTGTCTAGCCATACACAAACCATAGGCCAACACTCGCAACACACACGGTTCGTAGCATTGGCTACAAGCATTCGTAGCGCACGCTACAAGCAGCACGCGGTAAGCATGGTAAGATAGGCAAGATAGGTAAGATGGGCCCTTGTGATGCCTCGCGTACACCCTCAAATCGGCCCTGATTGGCTGCAAACGGGGGTCTGCGGGGTGCATAAGTGTTCCCATATGCACCCGTCACCCCACCCCGAATCCGTCACCATTGGCTAGAATCGCTGATTCGGTTTGTTTGGCGGGCGTGTTGCGTGTGGTGGTGCGTATGGGTGTCCCACTGGGACGACATGACCCGTACCCGGCCCCACCCCCCCAGCCGGGGTGCGTTTATAGTACTTATCAGCCCCTCATCCCACATTTTGCCCCATCCCCCCGTTCTCATATTTCCAATCCGCCGCATGATTCTCTTGCCTTGCATCGGCTCGATTTGGAATGGTCCGACTTTCTCATCCACCCGCCAAAAATTTTCACAAAAAAGTTAGTGTTCACTGACTTATCCACAGCGATTTGTCGTATTGTGTTGTTCCGGGGTGCGTGGGGTGCAATGGAGAAACTGATGTCTGACGAATCGAAGGTTGTGCATTGCCATCCTGTTCTCGGTGAAATCGAGATCAAGGCGTTGTCTGCGTCTGAGGACGCTGTGAAGTTCTTTGGCGAGGCGTTGGGTATGGCGAAGTCGATGGGGCGTGACTTGGTTGTCGAGTGTGTCGGCCATGATCCCCGTCGCGTTGGATGCTTCTTGACTGACCATTGCGGTTGCGGTGAGTATCCGATGTCTACGGGGTCTGGTGATAGCAGGGGGTTTGTTCGTGTGCGTTGCTCTGGTGATTCGTTTCATGCTCCTGCGGTCGTGCGTACTAGCGAGCTCCGCTACGACTTTGGCGATCCTGACGAATCGAAGGATGGTTGTGGCTGTGACGCTATTGTTCGTGCACTGGATCGCGTGGCGTCGAGTCCTGTCTTGATGTGTTCTGCCTCTCCCCCCCGCACTGGCAAGCCTGGCATTCGCTTTGTTTCGGGTGCTGAGTTTGCTCGACTGTTGAACGAGCGGTATTACCGTCTTCGCCGTACGCCTCCAATAGCCGATCCCAAGTCCGCCACCGAGTTGGTGAAGAAGTACCATCCGAAGGCGGATGTTGGCATCCCTGTGAGCACTGAGGGCTTGCCTCCTGTGGTTCCTACGAATGAGATCCCATCGTGGGCTATCGGCCTGACTGATGGCGACCCATCTATCAAGCGTGAGATTGCCCACATTGGGTTGACCGAGGGGCTTCGTGGCTTGGCGGCTGCGTACGGCATTGATTCGGTTGCGTTTGAGGGTGGCGATGTGTTGTCGGTGACTGTTCCCAATGGCAAGTTCATGTTTGATTTCCCCGGTGCTGAGTCTGTCTCCGGACCCCGCCCGTTCAAGGTCGGTGACTTGGTGCGGGTTTCAGAGGAGCATACATATCCCTTTGCTCGTGGCAAGCTGGTTCGGGTGAGTGAAGTTGGCGACGCCAGCGACGACGGCTGGCTGTATGGCAACATCGAGAACACTGACGACCGCATTGGAATGGATCCAAAGAACGCAACGCTCGTCGACGAGGCCGAGACACCTGTAGACGCTGCTCCGCGTTCAGGCCGCACCACTCGGATGTTGTTGCGTGCGGTGCATGACGCTCTTGAGGGCAAGAGTTCGCGTGTGGTGACGGAAGCGGGTGCGCCATTTTCTCATTGCTGCATGTTCCGCAAAGCTGCCGAGAAGATTGCGATTGCGTCTCCCGTGTCCTCGTCATTGACGACCGAATCGATTTCGAGGGGCGAAGTTCTCAAGTTTGGCGGTCTCTCGAAGCGTGTTCGCAAAGAGGGCGAGCCCGAGTTTGTCATCAAGCCTGCGGTGATCGAGTTCGTCCCCCATGCGATTGCTTCTGGGCTTGAATCACCCCCTGCTGACTGGAACCACTGGAATGACAACGGGGAGGATCGATCATGAATAAGCAATGCCGAGATTTCCGCAAGATGGCGTCTGCACTGTTCCGTGGCGAGCGTGTGATTTCTCTGTACGGGAGTGTGGAGGCGGCGCTGCGTGCTGCTCGGGCTTTCCGCGAGTACCTTGGCGATTCGATTGTTGAGATCCGCAACCGTCAGCGGTTTGTGGTTGGTGCTGGGTTTGTGCATTTCTATTCGATCTTTGAGAATCGATTGGGCGAGCGTCCGACCAAGATGCACATGGATTCGGAGCGGATTTTTGACGATGTGAAGGGGTTTATTAGAGATCCAGCAAGTACAAAGCGTGTGATGGGCGCTATCCGGCAGGCCAACTTTGATTTTGCATTGTGCTCTCGCTCCAACTGCGAGTGGGACAAGTTCGCTGGTTCAATGGTTGATTCTTCTATTCGGATGAACCGGCGGGTGAAACAGGCCGCGAGGAAGTTTCAGGACGAGTACATGGGGACATGGCCCATTTCATCCAAGGAGGATCGTGAGGATCAATAAACCACACAACCGGCATGGTGTCTAGGGAGATCCTGGAACGCGAGCGTCAACTCGCCATGAAACACCGGTTGTATTCGACGCGGTAGCTCAACCGGACAGAGCGGCGGAGTTCTAATCCGCATGTTGAGAGTTCGAATCTCTCCCGCGTCTTTTGCGACGGAACCACACCTGTGTGTGCGGAAGCCGCAGTCAATGCTCGCTTGAAGCGGGCGTCATATCGCTGATGAACGCTGGATAAGCCAGCAGGTAATGGACGCAGGCCGGTTCGATACCGGCGATTATGAGGAAATCATCTGCCGCGTGAGCAGAGCGAATCCCGGTGAGTTCGAGTCTCACCATCACGATCCGGTGCAATCCCGGACATCAGCATTTCAAACCAAACCCCGAAAGGACACAACGATGTTGACACAAGAGCGGATTATGTTGATTGGCGAGACGGTTCACACGGATGCGAGCGCCGATGCGATCGTGGTGGGTCGCATTGTCGGCTGGACTGAGAGGGGCTTGCCCAAGGTGAAGCTCGATCGTGACCCCAGCGTGACGAGCCGTGTTGGTGGCAAGTCGGTTGTTGAGGCGGTACCGTATCGCGGCGAGTTGCTTCCTGAGAGCGGCTTGCCATTCGAGGAGCGCGAGGACAAGGCGGTGATGTGCTGGATCCCTGAATCGGATGTCGGCGTTGACCGTGTGCTTGGCGCTGTGTTCCCCGAGCTCGAGCCGATCGATGATCGCGGGATTGCACCTGAGCCGGATGATGACGATGATCTGACGGACGACGAACTGGCGTTGATGGTTGAGAATGGTGAGAATGAAGTGGATGAACCCGCAGGCGTGATCACCGATGAAGATGGGCAGGAGATTGAAGTCTCCGAAGAACAGATCCAAGACGCGATCGACCTGGATGAAGAATCTGAGGATGACGATGATCCTCAATAATCTCCTCGTTCGCGTCGGTCTTGCCAAGGGTGATCAATCCGCACCTGGCAAGACATCGATCCTCTCGATCGACCCAGCCGGTAGCGTGATCGAAGTTGGTGCGCGCGGGATTCCCGCGCAGGTCACTGCAAAACCCTCGTCATTGCCTGCAAACGCTGGTGAACACTTGCAGAACGAAGCCGATGAAACACCACCAGAATCGGCGATTGCAGATCGTAAAGAGCGATTTCGCAGGAATATCGACTGATTCTCGACTTCCTTTGCAAGCTGGAAGTTAGGGGTTCAAGTCCCCTGCCCTCCACTTCTCACGAAAAACGCTCCGCTCACGCGGGGCGTATTTGTTTTTCAATGTGACATTTTGGAGTTCGATTCAGGGCTGTGAATCTTGCTTGAAAATCGGGCATTCCATCGTCAAGCACGCCGGCGTTGATGGATACTCCAGCTCGCACCGGTATCCCCGGAAAGCGTCCACCGAATCCCAACCCACCCGATCGAGCGAGCTGTGGATCATCTTGCCATAGTCACGGATCTTCGAGCATTGCGGAATCGGAGGAGACGGTGGGGGCCCCATCCGCTGTGCCGGTTCAGCCGCGATCATCGGAGCGTTGTGCGTCTTGCCGCGCCCGGTCCCCGGCCGATCCTCGAGCAACCCATAGAGCGACCGATCGAAATCACCAAACTGCGTCAACTCGTTGTGCACATAAATATCAAACACCACCGACTCCACAGGAGTCCGCAGCATCAACTCATACCGACCAAAGGTGTTCTCCGGATTCCAATGCTTCGGGAGCGCACTGTGGTACAACTCTCCCGATACACAGGTCAGCGCCCCATGCTTCCCAACCGCACCCGGCGCGATCTCATCGTACAACACCCCATCGGCACCCTCGAACTGATGAATATCCGGGATTGGTTTGGAACAAAACTCCGGAATCATCGGCAGGGCATGCTTCCCCGCTTCTTGCGGATACAGCGCCTCGCGCCGAAAGGTCGAGTCCTTCGTCCCCTCGGTATCCGAGGTCCACAACCGACGGATAATCCAAGGCACATCGCTCCGCAGCCGTTCAAAGTCAATAAACCCGCTCAGCTGCAACACATCAATCCGATCCTCATTGACCTGCGATGGTCGCAGCATCAGCGTCAAGAACTGCACGCGAGCACGAACCCCCCAGATCGCGGAACCAGACCGGTAGAACGCGCGTCGTTCTTCAATCTCGATCGCCGTGTCCTGACCACCCGCGGCAAGCATCGCTTCAAACGACCGCCGATCCCCCGCGTTCTGACGCACGAAGGTACGGAACGCGTTGTTCGCGTCGCGGACCGCATTGATCCGTTCTTGGGTGACCCCGTTCGCTTGTGCCGCTTTGAGGACGATCTCGACCCCGCTCTGTCCCGGGATGTGCTTAACCGCTTTGACGAGGTCTTCGGTATCGGAGAACCGGGAGACCTTCCATGCGAGCGTTTTGTCGAGCCCCCAGATCCGACCGATTTCCGTCGGGCGCGCTCCGCCGAGCCCCGCTCCGGAGAGCAGTTCGGAAAACGCGGCTTGTGCATGACGCACGCAAATCACCGCGTCCTGCGAAAAACCGGATTGAGAACCTGATTTCTGGGTCATAAACCAAGTATATCTGAATTTTGCCCCGAAACACGCGCGAACTGGGCTTTCTCTAAAAAATCTCTAGATATTTCTCTAAAGAATATTGACACGCCCCCCAATCCGCGTTATCTTCGGAAAACAGCCCGATTCAATCGGATGCAGAACAGAACCACACACTCACCCAAGGCCACGACGCCAACATCCAACACGCGAGGTAAAGACCATGAAACGCACAATCGGAATCCTGACCATCTCAGCACTGAGCACGCTCGCTCAAGCGGATGTCTCCAGCCAGGTCGTCTCGTTTGACGCCGGATTCGACGGAGCATTCATTTCCTTCGAAAAATTCGACACCATGGGAGGCACCCGCGAGCTCACCGGGCTCTCGCTCTCCTATGACCAGACCATCTCGCTTGATATCCAAATGCAGAGCAACGGGTACACCGCAATCAGTGCCGGCGATTGGTTGCTCAGCACCGGTTTCATGTCGCTCCACCAGTTCGGTCTCGCAGAGGGACGCGGCGGAGACGGCACCCCCGGGCCGCCATTCATCGGACCAGGAGCGGTTTACGACACGCTCACCTCAGACCTCGGGATCTCCGACGGCTACAACAACGGTGGCATCGACACCCAGCAGTTCAACATCTCCGAGAGCTTCGTCTTTGACGCGAGCTACGACGGATCCACCGAGTTCGACCAACGCATGTTCGACGCATTCACCGGCACCGGAACCCTCGACACCTTCCTCGGCGGATTCATCGAGGGATTCTTCGAGTGGGTCAATGATCCAAACTGGGTCGTCGATCCAACCGATCCACCAGACGGCCCATTCGGTGGTCCCTTCGGTGGTGACCCCTACTACGGCCTCTTCGCCGACTACCTCGCACTCTCCCACGCTGGTGACATCACCGTCACCTACGAGTACACCACCATTCCCGCCCCTGCGGGCGCGGGTGTGCTGGCACTCGCAGGACTGATCAGCACGCGCCGTCGCCGCTGAACCAAAACCTGAATCAATCCCACGAGAGAGCACCCGCTTCGGCGGGTGTTTTTTTGTGGTTTCGGTCCTCAAATCGCCCGCTTTCATAGCCCTCAAACCGGTTCGGGCCTTGAATCAACCATGCCTGAACTGACTGAGAATCCGACTACTTACGATGTCGTCGCTTTTTACAAGTTCGTCGCGATCGACGACTGCGAGACCTTCGCGCCAGCCCTCAAACAAGCGATGCTCGACCGCGATGTGATGGGAACCATCCTCCTCGCCGAGGAAGGCATCAACGGCACCATCTCGGGTTCCCAGCCCAGCATCACCCAGATCCTCGAAATCATCCGATCCCATCCCGGACTCGACGACCTCGATACCAAACGCAGCCATGCACCAACCCATGTCTTCAACCGCGCCAAGGTGAAGGTCAAACCCTCCCTCATCAGCATCGGCGCGGATGTCGATCCGACCAAGACGGTGGGGGAGTATGTCGATCCCAAAGACTGGAACGCGTTGATCTCCGATCCAGGGGTCATCCTGATCGACACCCGCAATGATTACGAGCACTACGCGGGAACCTTCCAAGGCGCGGTCGACCCCAAGATCACCCGCTTCCGCGAGCTCCCAGAGTTCGTCCACAAAAACTTCGACCCCAAGGTCCACAAGAAAGTCGCGATGTTCTGCACCGGGGGCATCCGCTGCGAAAAATCCACCTCGTGGATGCTCGAACAAGGATTCGAGAATGTCTACCACCTCCAAGGCGGCATCCTCAAGTACCTCGAAGAAGTCCCGCAAGAAGAAAGCATGTGGAAAGGCGACTGTTATGTCTTCGACGAACGCGTCGGGGTCAACCACGATCTCGCACCATCCGAGGAAGCAAAGTTCTGCCCCGGATGCGGGCACGCGCTGACCACCAAACTCCGCTGCGCCCCAGAGTACATCGCAGGGAAACAGTGCTCTTTCTGCCCAAAATCATAAAAAACACCCGATGTCATCCACAGATCGTCCACGACCATGCCGAGTCGTTCTGAGCTACAATCAACCCAACCTGAATCAGAGCGAGCAAGACCGCATGACGAACACAACCAGCACCCAAACCAATCAACTCGAGCGTACACCCGAGTTCGATCTCTGCGTGCTGATCCCGGCATACAACGAACAATCCCGAATCCGCTCAACCCTCCTCGACATCATCGAGACCCTCGCAACCTGGGACTGCACCGCTGAGATCCTCGTCGCGGATGACGGATCGACCGATGACACCGTTCAGGTCTGCCAGTCCATTTTCGCTGAACACCGCATCGACGGCAATGACCGCGTCCTCTCGCTCCCCCAGAACATGGGCAAAGGCGCCGCCGTTGCTCATGGCCTCAAGAACACCCGCGCCCGCTGGACAATCATGCTCGACGCGGACAACTCCGCACGCATGAACCAGCTCCCCAAACTCACCGTCGAAACCGAATCCGGTGACACCCACCTTGTCATCGGTTCACGCCGAATGAAAACCTCCGAGATCCAAGCGAACATCACCCGCGTCATCGTCGGAACCATCTACGGCATCACCCTCCGATCCCTCGGACTCAAACTCGCCAACGACACCCAATGCGGCTTCAAGCTCTACTCCCATCATGCCGCGGAGTTGATCACACGCTACTCCAAAGAGAACGGGTTCTCCTTTGACATCGAGCACCTGCTCATCGCGCAGCATGCCGGTCTAGCTGTTCCCGAGATCGGCATCCTCTGGGATCATGTCGATGGTTCGAAGGTCAACCCGATCATCGACGGGCTCAAGATGCTCGGAAAGATCATCAAGATGCGCCGCCCGATCCGCCAGAGCGTGCCACAGACCAGGCTACCCCGCGTTTCAGGATTGGTATTGACCGGCAACGCGATCCCTGACGCGCAGATCGAGTTCAAACCACAATCCACACTCGTCGGATCGTAACCCAGCCCAAACCCAGCCAAAAGCGGAGTCTCACCCAACATGTCACCTGACTCCATGCGCTCGCAACGGTCCAAACCCGAACTCGGAATCATCTACCTCCTCACCTTCGCGTGCATCGCGATCCTCTCCTACTGCACCTATGTCGGCGTCTTCGGTTCCGGAGACGGCGACTACCCACACTTCTACAACTCCGGAGTCGCGATCGCGCAAGGCGATTCGTTGTATCTCAGCGCGAAGGACCAACCCGTCCCTCCCTACGCAGCCAATGGCGGGTTGTACATCTACCCACCGATGCTCGGTTTTGTCTTCCGCCCATTCGCCGAGCTTCCTTATCAAGAATCCAAAGACCTCTGGGTCATTCTCAACATGATCCTGCTCGGGATCTGCACCTACATGCTCGCATCCAGACACGCGTCGTTGTACATGGAAGAAGCGAGCAAGAAATCCGCTGTATTCACGGCCCTCGCAATCTCAGGCCTCTCGTGTTTCTTCCTGTACGACACCATCATCGCCCAAGCAAAGCTCGCGCAGACCGATGTGTTCCTGATCCTCTGGATCACCCTCGCGTACCTCGCGTACCCCAAGCGACCGTTCATCGCGGGACTGATGATCTCCGTCCCCATCGCGATCAAGTATGTCACGGTCGTGTTCCTGATGTACTTCATCCTCCGCCGCGAAACACGCGCCACACTCGGGATCATCCTCGGCGTGCTCATCGGATTCTTCGCGCCCGCGATCTTCCTTGGATGGGATCACAACCTGAGCGAACTGGGCACCGCACTCTCCGGGATGCTCAACATGCTCGGACTCGGCGATACCCAAACCGCTGCGGGGATTCATAAGCTGACCTGGGAGCGATCGGTTTCGATCCCGTCCGGATTCGCTCGTCTAGGAGAATCCATGGGCCTCGGATTTTCCGCGACCCTCGCGATAACCGCCGCGACCGCGGCGGGATGCCTCGGGGTTGGCTGGTTGCTCTACAAAAAAATGGGCACCGCACTGTTGATCCGCAAGGATCGCATCCAAGGCGTCATCAGCACCCAGACCATGCGATTGGTCACGCTCGAGTGGTCGCTGCTCATCATCACCTTCCTCATCTTCTCGCCACAAACCACCAAGCGGCACATGATCATGTTGCTCATCCCGATGATCCTCACCAGCACGCTCCTGCTCGTCCCGATGTTCAAGCAGCGTGTCACTCGCTACCCGCTGCTTGTGTGCGCGTTCCTCGTCTTGCTCGGGAGCATCTTCCCACCCGCAAGCGCGGAGAACGCTATCGTCACTTGGCGCGCGATTTCCGGACTCTCGATCTGTGTTGCCTTGCTGACCGTTGCCCTGATCTGGACAACGCTGCGAGTCAACACCATCGAACTGGCAGCGGACGAACTCGGATCTACAACGCCCGAGCCGACTCAATAATCCCGCGGCATTCCCCGAACCCAATCCGGCGGTATCCCTCGCGCTCGCAATACGCCTTCATGATCACCTCGTCACCATCCGCGAGGAACTTGCGTTCCTCACCAGTCGGAAGAACGATCGGCGTCCGCTGCGTGCCCGGTGCCGAGACTGGTGGGTTGGCGAACGGATCGCCATCCCATGTCAGCTCAAGCATCGAGCCGCGCGAGTCTCGCGTCTGACCAGAGATCGTCCCCGATCCGAGCAGATCACCCGGATTGAGGTTGCAGCCGTTGACAGTGTGGTGCGTGACCATCTGCGCGACGGTCCAGTACATGTCCTTCATGTTGCCCGTCGAAAGATGCACCGGGTCCATCCCCTGCTCGCGCATCTTCGCCGATGAAAGATGCACCTCGACTGTGATGTCAAACCCGCCCGAAGTGCGATTCGCATCTGAGTCCATATACGGCAGCGGCTGAGGATCAGCAGCATCCCGCTCCATCGCGCCCACACGGAACGGCGCCAGCGCCTCCATCGTCACAATGTAAGGCGAAATCGTGCTCGCAAAATTCTTCGCGAGGAACGGCCCCAGCGGGACATATTCCCACTTCTGCAGGTCACGCGCGGACCAGTCGTTGAGGATGCACAACCCAAGGATGTGATCTTCCGCATCAGCAATATCAATCGGCTCACCAAGCTCGTTCGCACGACCAATGAACGCGCCCATCTCCATCTCGTAATCCAGCAGCTTGCAAGGACCAAAGCTCGGCGACCCGCCTTCTTCAGCAGGCGCCTGCTGCCCGACCGGACGCTTGATGGTCGTCCCCGATGGAACGATCGACGATGCTCGGCCGTGGTACCCGATCGGGATGTGCTTGTAGTTGGGGAGCAACGGATTGTCCGGGCGGAACATCGAACCCACATTCGTCGCGTGGTTCAGCGATGCGTAGAAGTCGGTGTAGTCCCCGATCGGATCGATGATCGGGAGCGACAAACTCGAGTCATCGCGTGGGATGACGATCTCATCGCGAGCGGGATGGTTCTGCAACGCATCGTTGTCCTTGCGGAGCAGCGACTGTACTTTCTTCCGAAGCCCCTTCCACTTGCCCTCGGCGATGATCTGATCCACCGCAACAAAGTCCCAGTCATCGTCATCATCCGGCGCAAGGTCGGTCATCGAAAGACGATTGAGATCCAGCAGCATATCCCCGATCGCAACGACCGCAGAGAGCGTGAACTCATCCCCAGTCTCGCTGTCCTCAATCGCACGGATCACCGTCGCGAGCGGGAGGTTCTGGATCGGGAAGTCCGTCGATGGATCATTTGCGGATTCCACCCAAGACTGAAGTTTCGGGTCATGTGTCTCGTCAATCGCGTAAGGCATAAAAAAATCCTTTATCTTCCTCCCTCTCCCAGTCTGCTGGGAGAGGGCCGGGGTGAGGGCTCTGTATACTACTTCTTCTCTATTGCTCGTTGCTGAAGAAGCTGTCGTGCTATCGAAAGGATCTCCAACAACACGCCTGATTCATTCTTCGCAAGTTCAGACGCCGTGACGCGCAAAACTGTGATTGATTGCGAATTCATCCAATCATCCCGCATTTGATCCTGATTCTGTCGACCGTCGTGATACGAACTATCCATTTCTACAACCAATTTGATCCGGGCACAGTAGAAATCCACGACATACACCCCGATCGGGTGTTGCCTCCGGAATTTCAAACCACCAAGTTGCTGATTTTGGAGTTTGCTCCAGAGCACGCCTTCAGGTGGTGTTGTTGAGGATCGCAGACTCGCAGCGTTGTTGACAGCGCGATCGGTCGGATGAGTTGGTCTGCGAGAAGGAGGTGACATGCAGAGGGAGGGTAGGAGGAATGGAGGCGAGGAGCCCTCACCCCAGCCCTCTCCCATCAGAATGGGAGAGGGAGCAGAGAATCCTTTCTTACAACTCAACATCCTGCATATCCACCGGATCAGGATCGGGGATCAGGTTCCGCACTGCAGGAGGCGTCGGTTTATTGAGCATCGCCGTCAACGCAATCAACGGCACACACCACGCCGCAAACCCAAGCAGAACCGGACCATAATCAAACCCCGCAACCTCGTACCACTTCCCCGCAAGATACGGAGCAATCCCGGTCGAAGCAACCGTGAAAGTGGACATAAACCCACGGATCGACCCGTGATGCGTGCGTCCAAAGAACCGTGCGATCGCCGGAGCGCCCACCGCGACATTGACCGCCATCCCCAGACCGAACACGATCATTCCAAGAATCATCCGCGTCATCACCCCATCGGGTTCAACCCGTCCAGTCGAAACGCTCCACACAATCAGCGACCCAAGACACATCATCGCCGGCGCGATCGGGAGCAGGAACTTGGGGCGGAACTTGTCGGCCATCCATCCCACACTCAGCATCCCGATCCCGAAAGTCAGCGACCACGCGGTGTTCGCCGTCGCCGCTTGTTGTTCGGTTCCCAGTGCGCCCGCGCTGACGAGCATCGGTTGCATGTGGAACAGCAGCGCGGTCCCGATGCACCCAGAGGTACACGAGAGCGAGAGCAGAATCCAGAACGGGAAGGTCTTGCGTGCTTGGGCGATCGTAAACGCGGGATCGCCGATCGGTGCCTTTCCGCCGTGCGTCACATCGTGAAAGAGATGCTCCGACTCGTCCCCATCGAGATGCTGACCAATATCCTCAGGCTTGTTCTTAAACAAAAACACAATTGCGGGCATCGTCAGCAGGAACACCCCACCCGCAAGGATCATCAGCGTCGTGCCCGCACCATGATTCTCGATCATCCACGCGACGGGCTTGGGAAGAATCGCGCCACCCGCGGCAAACCCACCAACCGCAAGCACCGAATGCGCAAACCCGAGTTTGCGCTCAAACCACATCGCGAGCGTGTGCCCGCTCAGCATCCCCAGCGAACCCTGACCGAGGAACCGGATCATGAAAAATCCGAGCCCAAGCAAAATTGCGTGGGATGCAACCGTCAAGAAAATCAGCGACAGCGTGTACAACACCACGACCACCCCCGCGACGAGCCGCAAACCAAACCGATCCGCGGCTTTCCCCACCCACGACAACGGGAACGCCGCGATCAAGGTCCCAATCGTGTACAGCTTGCTCAGCTCCGCGACCGACAACCCCAGTTTCTCGCGGTACGACGCGTTGAACAGCGAGACGATGATCGTCTGCGAGGGCATCGTCGCAAACGCGAGTCCCACCGCGATCGCGAGCATGGTCCAGCCGTAGTACCGCCTTGGTGAGTTCACAGACTCAGATTGTGGTGTATTCAAAGGAGACCCATCGCCTTCAGATCAGCGATCGGCTCTTCAACCGAGCAACTGCCGTAGCTGGTCGCGAATCCTTCACGCATCTGTCCGAGCTGGATTGTTGAAATACGGATTTTCTTGTGGATCACGCCCTGCTCGTTGAAGATGAACGCCTTGGGATCCACCTCTTCGAGAATTCCAACGACGGTACCAAAGTCAGGTGACTTTGTGTTGAGCACATACGCCGCCGCGACATACACATTCACAAACCCATGCATGATCCCGCGTGGAGGATTCTCTTCATAGGTCAGTGCCTGCTCGCCGCGGATCGGATGGTGCAATCCCGCGGTGCACTTGAACAGCACGCTCGCGTTCTTGCACGCGATCATGAAGTTGGCGATGTTCTCACAGCTCGGGAACATGCTGGGTTCAACCCCGCCGCAGCGGATTTTCGCGAGGACACCCGATCCCGACATCGCCGCGATGAGTCCGCGTGGATCGCCGTTCATGATGAGATCCTGTGGCACCTCGAACGCCGCATCGATCATCTCCGGGATGATCTCCAGTGCCTCGTCAATCTCATCAGCACTCGATACACGCATCTCGATCGCATCAACCAGCGCCAGCCCATTCGCCTCGTCGTCGTGGTGTTCGTTGAAGCGGTAGATCATCTCCAGATTCTCTTCGAGATCACCCACAATGATCCCCGAGATCTGCCAAGGCTCAATCGAATCCGCATGCTCCGGGTACCCGCTCGTCGCGTAAGTCCCAGGCATCACGATCGCCGCTTCTTTGGACAACTCTTCGAGCTTGGGAACCGGACAGATGAACCGTCCCACAAACTCCGCGTGCTCGGCGCGGAGGTACTTCGCGTAGTTCTCCGTCGCTTGTCCCATCGGCAGTTTGCTCGGCGGGAACAACCCCGCGTAGTCGATCAATCCACCCATCAGCGTCCGCACACTTGCCAGCATATTCGATTCGGTTTCGGTCATGCACAACGATAGGCCCGAGCCGCGGAGAGTCTGCTCAAGATTCCAGACGCATCTCAGGTTCCCACGCCGCCATGGATTCCATCGGAGTCCGGGACGGGTCGAAGAAATCGCTCAAGACCTTGCCAAACAACGCGACGCGGCGCGTATTGGTGATGTCTCCCGCACGATGACCGAACGGCACACAGAACCGCCACTTCTGACCAGGATCAGAATCGATCGCATTGAACACCGCCGCCGACGACGGCGCGGGCGCCACCTCATCCCGGCTCGCAAGCATCGCAAGCGTCGGCACGCGGACCTTGCGTCCATGCACCACCGCATCCATCAGCCGAAGCCGATTCACAAGCTCCTCGCGACGATCCGGGTTCTGGTCGAGCATCTCGTTGAACCGTTTGCTCAATCCCATCGACGCGTGCTCAAGTCTCCATCGCCACGCGCCCAGAGATGGAACCTCGATCCCGAGCCGATCCACGATGGGACGACCGAGCATCCGTCCAGAGAGCTGCGCCGCCGCGATGGTTGCCAATCCCCCCCCGAGCGATCGACCATGCAGGTACACATCGGGCCGTCTCGCCTCCCCTTCAATCCAAGGCTGCAAATCCTTCGCATCCCGACCAAGCAACGCGTTCCGCATCACGCGAACCGCGTTGCACACATCCGCGAGCGCATCGGGAAGCACCCAGTCCTTGTGGTCGTATCCCGTAAACCCATGCGTCACCCAGTCGCGGTCGCTGCTGTCAAGATCAATCGTTCGGTTGTTGATGTCCATCCGCGAACCGGGATACCCACGCAAGCGGATCGCAAGCACCGCGATCCCGCGTTCGCGGATCGTGGACCAGTGCCGTTCCTCTTGTTCGAGTGTCTCGGGTGTCGTGTACCCGTGCACCGTGACCAGCGAACCACGCACAGCGATCCCACTGGGAGGCGCCATCAATCGGCACCCGATCCGAACACCATGACTCGACACATACTCGTGCGTCGCGCTCGGGTCGGAATCATCCACAACATCACGCACCTGCAGGACAGGCGATTCCTGACCAAGCCGCTCAAACCACGCGTTCCAGAACACCGAGTGGTCCGGCGCGGGTGTCGGATCGCCCACATGCGAATAGGTCCGCACCGCGTTCAACCCGAAATCGTTTGGAATCGAATCCATGATGCGTCAATGGGCTCCTCGGTCATCCGATCAAGGGGTGTAGTTCTCGAACTCGTCATCCTGTTTCGCGTTGACCAATCGGCGACGGAGTGCCGTGTACGCCTTCTCCACGCGCTTGAGATCCACATCCGCAACCCAGAGCTGCGAGCTTGGTTTGTCCATCCCATCGACAAACTTCCCGCGCTGACCGGTCCACATCATGCTCTTGCCATCCGGCGAGAACACCGGGAGACCATCAAACCCACGCGCGTTGGTCACCCGCATGCGAGGGGTCTCGTCGAGCGGGTATTCGCCGGTCGCATCGACGCAGTAGACCTCGTAGTTGCCGTGCGATTGCTCGCTCGTTGCGTAGAACAAGTACTTCCCATCAGGTGTGTAGAACGGGCACCAGTTGACATGCTCGTTGTCGGTGATCTGGATCTCGCGCTTGATCCCGGTTGCCTTCCCGCTGTCATCAAACGCAAGCTGGGAGACAAACACCTGCAGCATCTTGTCGTTCCGACGATCCGATCGGTAACAAATCGACTTCCCATCGGGAGAAAAGAATGGCCCGCCGTCGTATCCCGGTTCCGCAACCAGCTCGGTGTGCGAGCCATCGGTCGAATCATAAATCCAAAGATCCCCGTTGTTGTCACCCGGCTCAAGCCGTGTATAGAGGATGAACCGACCATCAGGAGACCAAGACCCCTCAGCGTCGTACCCATCGCGTTCCCAGATCGGGGTCGCTTCGCTCACACCCATCTCCGCACAGCAGGTCCCGACCGCCGGGGTCAGTTTCATCTCGACGATGTCCATCTCGCGTGGGAACTGCCAGGAGTATTTCGAGGAGTCGCGTTGGTATCCCGCGACATCGTTGCCTTCCGGAGCGACCAATGTTGAACCGAACATGATGCGTGATGAATCGTCCGGATGGAACCAGCCGCAGGTGTTGGACGATCCCCAGTTGGAGACATTGGTGATGTGCTCAATCCCGGTGATCGCGCCGCTGTCATCGCGGACGACATCGCAGACATACATCAGGTAATGTTCCAAAGGCTCATCGCCCTTCGCAGGGACCGGGATGCCTTGGAAGATGATCCGCGTTCCATCGTGCGAGAAGTAGGACTCGCCCGCTTTGACGAACTGGTCTTCAGAGGTGAGCTGGAGGTGGTTCTTGAGGAACCCCCGCTCGTTCTGGGTCCACTTCGCGTCCCATTCCGGGTTTGGGTTCACACTCGGAGAAACGCTCGGCTCATTGGCAACCGCCGCCGAACAGATCAAAGAAACAACAACGCCCATACCAAGCAAAGCAAGGGCACGATCAGTCAGGTGGGATACACTCGTGTTCATGGCTGATACTAGGTCTCAACGACGCAAATATCGAAATCCTCCGACCATCCCAGAGTCGGTTATTCGCCGTGTCCAGATCGGACCCGTCCCCCAGTTCGAGTACACGCCCCCGATGGGACCCGTCCCCATCATCTTCGAGGACGAAGCGTTCGTCGTGGTCGATAAACCCGCCGGGTTGCTCTCCGTGCCGGGAATGACCCCCGAAAAACAAGACTGCGTCCGCTCGCGCATCCAAGACCAGTACCCCCACGCAACGGGACCACTCACCTGCCACCGCTTGGACCTCTCCACCTCAGGGATCATGATCCTCGCGCTCGACCCCAAAACACACAAGAACTTATCCAAACAGTTCGAAGATCGCCACACCCAAAAACGATACCTCGCGCTCGTTGACGGTCACCTCGACACAAACGAAGGCACCATCAACACCCCCATCCGAAAAGACATGGATGTCCGACCACTCATGTGCGCTGATTACCTCTACGGCAAACACTCCGTCACCCACTACACCGTCCTCAGCAGAGAAACCCTCGATGGCAAACCCGTCACCCGCATCGAGCTTGAGCCCCACACCGGACGCACCCACCAGCTCCGCGTCCACTGCGCCCACCCCGCCGTGACGACAGTGGGGGATCCCGACGAATCCAAATCAGAAACCACCGGACTCAGCGCCCCAATCACCGGCGACGAACTCTACGGCCTCGACATCAACAACCCCACCGCGCCCCGCCTCATGCTCCACGCATCCATGCTCAGCATCCACCACCCAATCACAGGCAAGCAACTGACCTTCAAAGCACCAGACCCGTTCTGATCCAGTTCAGTACCGCAACGCATCCAGATGCGCGCGAGGCCAAGACAGCCCGGTCGCTTCGAGAATCTTCCGAAGCTCAAACAGATCTGCCTCGCTAAACGCCTCGCGCTCGCGTGAATCCAGGTCCAGCACCCCCCAGCAATCACCCTGATCATCAAACATCGGGATCACAAGCTCAGATCGATCACGCGGATCACACGCAACATACTCTGCGCCAAGATTCACCACATCACCAATGATCATCGGACGATGCGTCCTCCAAGTCTTCCCGCACGCGCCGTGCAGCTCAATCGGCGAACACGCCGGCGTGTCCCGCGATGGACCAAGCGTCATTGTTTCCTTGCTCTCGTCGATCGTGTAGAACCCAACCCAAGACACACCCTCCTTGCGGAAGAAACGCCAGAGCGTATCCGCAACCTCACGCATTCTTCGATCTCGGGTTCCCCCAACATGGTTGAGCGCCAGAGCGACCGGTTCGTATTCGCGGTTGTATGCAGCCATGCAGAAGTTTACGCATGAAAAAACCGACCGGAAGTCCGGTCGGTTCTGTTTGATTTGAGATCAATGCACTCAGAGAGTCGCGTTGGTGAATGGGAGCATACCCATGAACCGTGCACGCTTGATCGCTTGAGCAACCATGCGCTGCTGGCGAGCGTTGGTCCCCAGACGCTTGCGGCTGTAGATCTTCCCGTTGGGAGTCATCATCCGGCGAAGGTTCTCGATGTCCTTGTAGTCACAGTATTCAACCCCAGTTGCGGAAACTTTGGTCGCTTTGGTCGGGGTCGTTGGGAATCGGTCGAATCGGCTCATAGTTTGTTCTCGTTCCGTCTTGGTCGTTGTGGCTCAAAGCTCCGGCAAACGCTGCCGACACCCAGAGCGACGGATGTACATCGCGGAGAGGAGTTTAGGCCCCGTCCCCGCCCCTGTCGACCGTCCACTCAGGTCCAGATTCATTCAAATTCCGCCCACAAGCCCGATCCAGCGCCAGTTTTCCGCCCTGACGCCAAACCAGGTAGGTCGCCGGGACCAACATCACGATATCCCGGATCACCTGACACCATCCCACAGCGGCATCGCAGACCAGATTGATGTCCCCGAAGCACGAGCAATCCGCGCTGATCGACTCATCCATAATCACATGAATGAGCGCCGCGATGAATCCAACGAGCAGCAGCCAGATCACCACCGCACTGGCACGCGTCCAGAGACCGAGGATCAGCAGCACCCCCGCGACCATCTCAACCCAAGGCATCGTGTACGCCGCGGATTGAATCAGGTATCCGTGCTTACTCGCGTCAACGACCTGGAATCCCTTGATCGCGTTGGCAAACGATTGCACGCCGTTCATCTTGGTGTACCCAGCAAACACAAACGCGCCGCCGAGCGCAAGACGCAGCGGCAGCTGAAGCAAGACGGATTCAACCCAGAGCAATCCGTTGGATGGTTTGGATTTGGATGTATTGGTAGCAGCACTCATGGGGACACCTCCATCCCGTCCGTCGTCTCGGTTTCAAACCCCGCCGCGACCCAGTCGTCGTATCCCGCGCCCATGATCCGCAGATCGGTGTACCCGAGTTGTTCGAGCAGTGCCGCGGTGTTCTTGGACGCATCGCACTCGCCACCAACGCAGTAGATCACGATGGTCGCGTCCTTGGGGATCGAATCCGCCACGGCGAACGCACGATCGGAATCCGTGTCAAAGAGTGACGCTTCGAGGTAGCTCGCGTACTGGATATGACCCGCATCAAACTCATGCTCATGCCGAGCATCGAGGAAGTACGCGCCATCCTCCCAGACCGTGTGTGATTCGCGGAGCGTCAGTGTTCCATCGGGAACCGCCTTGTCCAGCAGCGAATCAGCCCCTCCGGCGTAGGAGGCTGTTGGTTGATCGTAGAGTATCGACGGATTCGCTGGCGGCGTTTCATCAACCGGATCGGGCTCCACAACAGGAGCTACCGGCGGCTGCGTCGGTAGCTTGGTCCGATTCGGATCACCCTTGGTGTTGCCCGATCCAGTTGTCAGATTCGCTGGACCAAGCGTGATCGGTTTCGAAATCACCGCTTGTCCCGATCCCAGAAGAAACGCGCCGCCGACGATCGCGAGCACACGCTGTGGAGTTTTCATTTGCATTGGATCAGTCTACCTCAAGAAGAAACCGGACGCTCGGCGTCCGGTTCACACGCGGCTTACCGCTGATTTTATTTCAACAACTTGCTGATTTCAACAACCTGATTACGGCGCCTTGGGCTGGAGCTGCCCGTACATCTGCACGGTCATCATTTCCTCGTCGGCAACATCGGTCATCACACTGAGCTGAGCGTTGAACCGTTGAGCGGGATGGATCACGGTGCCCTTGACCTTAACGGTCCATTCGTTCCGCTTCTCAGGATCGACCGGGGTCGCGGTGTACTCCGCATCGAGCACCACATTGACGGAAGTCACCGACTTGATCTCAAACGCGTCGCCGCTCTTGGATCGCAGGGTTACTTCGCGTTCAAACTCATCACCGACCACGAGCCGACCCATGGTCATGCGGACCGGGGTGAGCTCAAGATCTCCGATCACGCGTCCAACGACGGACAGCGAGAACAGCTCTTTGTGCGGCTCATTGCTGCGAACCGTGATCTCCGTGCGGTGGCTATCAGGCTTGGCGCTCTCAAGAATCGAGACGCGGATGATCTGGAGCCACATGTCCTCGCCATCTTTCTCAACCTTGCCGCCGTCGATCACTTCGATCCCGAAGGTGTCCGAGTCCTGGGTGGTCGCACGCGTGACCTTGAAATCCTCAAAGCGTCCGAAGACCTGGATGTCCTTGGTCGCGCCCTGACCCTTCTGGGTCATATCAAACGCAAGAATGCGAGGCTCGGTGATGATCACCGGGTTCACATACGAATGCAGGATGATCGTGTGGACCGGCTTGGTCGATGAGTTGGTGTAGACCGTGATGTTCCGGGAGATCGGGCCGTTCTTGCCTGATGGATCGAAGGTGACCTTCATGGTGCCCTTCTCGCCGGGGGCATAGATTTTTTGTTCCATATCAGGGACGGTGCAGCCACAGGAAGGCTTGATCAGCGAAATCTCAAGCGGAGCCGATCCGGTGTTCTTGAACTCGAAGTTCACATCGACGGGCTCAGTATCCAAGATGGTCCCAGTGCTGACGGTGGTCTCTTTGAACAGCATCACCGAGTTGTTCATCGGACCAGTTGGCGCGTTCGAATCATCAAGGTTCGTTTGCAACGGACGCAGCGTACCAGTGTTATGACCCTCAGGCCCGTGGTTGTGTCCCTCGTGTCCGGTCAGTTCTTTAACCGGTTGTGCACTCGCAGGGTCAGCAGCGGGGTTGGTCCCCGATGTCTGGGCGCCCGCAATGCAAGCGAGCAATCCAAGTGTCGAAACCGAAACAGTGCACAAGCGTCGTGTCATCAAGTTCATCGTTGTTATTCCTCTCATCAGCTCCACACCAAAGAGTTCCCACAATCCCAGTGGAGCAAGCCGGGGGGTCGTCAGATACCAATCCACAAGTCTAGCGCCAATGCACGATCCAAAGACCGCACCCCGACGGAGACAATCGAGCCCAATCCAAGGCCCAGAGAAGGCAATAGTCCCATCGACCACCGAGCGTTCAGCGTCCAACCAGACCAATCCCTTCAGGGGTATAACGCTCTGAGTGCCTGAAGATTGCACAAAAATGGTCCGGGAATCGGAATTGTTTTCGCCGTTTTAGGACCATATTCGCCGTTTTTCGTTACGGACAGCCCGCGGAGAACGCCGTGAGGAACGCACTCACATCAAGGAAGTTCCACGACCCGTCACCATTGAAGTCAGCGATCGCGTCCTGCTGTCCAAACAACGACAGGTACTCAGAAACATCCAAGAAGTTCAGGCTTCCGTCCCCGTTGAGATCACCAGCACACTCCGAAGCGTCCGCTTCGATCGTGTACACGCGCGATGCCGTCAAGAAGTTCTCGCGGATCTGCTCCTTGCGAACCAAAGGCGTCTCGTCGATCACCTCGACCCGAAGCTCGTGCGCCTCGCCATCAAGACCCAGCGAAGAAATATCCACACTGTGCTGACCGAACAACCCGATCTGGAACACATCATCGAGGTACCAGTACACAAGCAGGTTGTGATCCAAAGGCTGCATCGGGGTCACCCACACATTCCCGTCCCGTCCGACCGTTGTGCCGTCCGGAGTGCCGTCGTCGATCGGGCTGACATCCTTGTAAATCTGGCGCAGCAACCGCTCCGCGCTCACGAGGTTGAACGGGCGACCAAGCGAGCGCATCATCGAGTTGCTCGATGGACGGTACACCCCGAACTCCGAGTAGTTCCCGCCCTCATAGGTGCTGATCGGGCCATCAAACCCAGTCATGTTCGCATCCATCCACCTGTACCACTTGCGTTCCTGCGCAAGCTGCTCCGTTCGATCCAGAATCGAAACATCCCAAGGCGTCAACTCACCCCCGGTATAAGTCGTCGGGCCGCCATAGGTGTACTCGTCAGCAAGGTCACCAAACGAGTGCCCAAGCTCATGGATCGCGATATCCGCTGCGGCGCTGTTCTGTCCTGATACTGTCCCAAGATCGTTTGATGGATACCCAACCCCGCCGTACTTGCTTGAGTTGGCAACCGCGATGACCTGATCGATCTGCGGAGCTGCTGCCGCGGCGATGTACGCCTTGGACACATTCACACACAGCGCCCGCTCGGTACCACCGCACCAATACCCCATGTCCAGCGCCGTGTCTTTGCTCACCCCCTGGTTCGGATCGTTGTCCACACCCGATTCATTGGAGATGACCTCGACCTTGGTGATCCGAAAGTAGTTCTGGTAGCTCGTAAATGGCTCGTATTGGTACAGCGAGTTCACAATCCCGTCCACATCGGCATGGAACTGACCCTGCTCGCCCGCGGTGTACCCGTCGCCGACGAACACGATGTCGATCCGGTTGTCGTGGACAGACCCGTTCGCACGCTTGAGCGCTTCCATAATCTCGATCGCGTCGGGATCGGTCGGCGCAAGGAACATGCCTCCCGACAAGTTCCCGTGCTCATCTCCCCAGCACCCAAACGCTTCGACCGTGTGCGCGTTATCGCGATGCCCCTCATTCACAGGCTCCGCAAGAACAGAACCCGCCGAAAGAGCCAGAAATACAGAAAACGAGAGTGCAGTACGCATTGAACGCTCCAAGGAAACGGATGTGGATTGGAAAGAGACCGATAACCAGAGCCACGAATGGGCTCTATACAACTATATTCGGCTCAAAACCCGATTGGGTTCCGCTACAAGCTCTTCCAAATGAATCATGCAGAATGATGATTGCTCACGACTCATGGGCATCCGGCTTGGAACAACCTCAGATACTCCGCGACATCAGCAAAGTTGAATCGGCCATCAGGTGAACCATCTGGATTTCCGGCAAAATCAGCTAAAGGACTCTCGGCCCCAAAGTGTAAGAGGTAGGCCGAAATCTCTAAGAAGTTGAGGTAGCCGTCAGGTGATCCATCCGGATTGCCCGCTAAATCTGCACTGCAGACTTGGCCCGGTTTCCACGCTTGTACCCGAAATGAATAGTTGTACGATTCAAATGGAGTGACGCTGACCGTGCCAATCTCCGGGCCAATGTCTTCAAGCTCCATCGAGAATGAGTAGGTTGTTCCCCAACGGATTGCATTGGCGTCCGGATCGTCGACAAACCGGTCGGTGTACCACCCATTCCACCCGAATTCTCCAGCATCCCATGGCGCATTACTGGTTTGCTCGTCAAGATCATCGTGATACAAGGGTGCATGAAACGACGATCCGCTCAGCACATCACTAAGACTCGTGTTCGAGACCACCAGCCCTTGAACCCCGAGATCCCTGTTCATGTTGTACACCGAGTAATCGAGCCGCCATTGATCCGCACCAAGCTCGGTGGGCCGCGAGCCAACACCGACAAGCCCGTCGCCTTCAGTGAGGACTCTCCAGCGGATGATCACATCCTCGTCAGGAATCCCGATCCCATTGCCATGATCCCGCCACGCGTTGATCGCGGGCTGTTGATCGTAAGTCGGTCCCACCAAAGTCGCGTTCAAAGTTCCCGGCTGGAAAGTGACCTGCCGGTAGCTCACATTGTTGTTCCGAGACTGTGCAGTGCTCTCAGCAGGGCTGATCACTTGGGTTTCAACAAAGTACAACGCATCGGGATCGCTAATGTCTGAGCTCAAGACCTGCGTTCTTTTGTACACCGCATCGCCCGTTTGATTGATCGAAGTAAACGGGTACGGATACTCCCCGCTCAGCGCATTGACCTCCCGCCGAGGCCCCATCAACCCCTGCGCCCCGTTCACGCTGCTGCTGCTTGTATCCGAGCACCCCGCGCCAAGCGCCCCGCTCCCGGCGGGATCACATCCAAGACCGCACGCGTTGCCGCTCAACGGGATCGTCGTATGACGAACAAACCCGATCCCGATCTGCGTGATCTGATGGTCTTTGAGTTTATAAATAGACTGAGAAATCAACGGGTGCGAGTTGGAGTTCGCGTCCCACGGCGCGGGCGCATCCCCGATGTTGCAGATGGTGGTCCCGAAGGAATACGCGACCATCCCCATGCCGTCGGAGCCAAATGAGTTTGCGCCATTGATTTCACTGCAGACCAGATCCGGACTCCCGAATGCGAACGATGAGATCCCAGCGAGGAGCGCGGAACCGATTGCGAGTTTCTTCATGATGGATCTTTCTTGGCATGGCACAGGGGCAACACAAATAGAGTTAATATTTATTGAATATAATCCGAATCAACCGCGCATACCAGCCCATTCTGAGAAACAATCCGCGTCTCAATCGTTCCCAAGCCCATTCAAGCCCATCCAAGGCGTGTGTGGTGCTTGGTCCCTGTGTTGCACGCATCTCCAGCGCCTACCGCGAAGAGAACGCCGAGTCATTCTTGAAGGCGTCATCATTGACGCGCTTGCGTGAATGATGACGCCTCTGTTTCGTCGAAGGATTCCATGCCAAGCCGCACCCATCACAGATCAACGCACCATCCGTCGGATGCAGCTCTTGATCCAGTACAGTCGCACAACTCGGACACACACGATCATCAATCCGAGCGCGCGTAAACTTCTGCAGACTCTTGAGCCGAACACCCGCTTTGCACACCCGAACCGCGTACCAACCGATCCATGCAAACAAGAGTGTCCCGATCCCCACGGTGATCATCGCGCCTGAGGAATTCGTCACGCTCAACCAGACTCCATAGGTCGCGGATGCACACGCGAGCAAGATCAGCAGAATCAAAGCAAGCACAAATACATCCCGCAACCCCACAAACCCACGAAACTCCCGGATCAAAGCGACGCGATCCTCAAGCGTCGAGTCCGCTTCAATCAACGCAACCTGATCCCGCGCATCGTACAAGCAGAATCTCCGGAGGTGCTTTTTCGACAGCTCCGCGTAGCACCCTGCTCTGCCTTCTATAAAGTACCCTTCCCACCAGTCGCGCCTCCACCCCGCGCCGCATTCTGGACATTGCACACACCCATCATCCATACGCTCAAGATCACGAATCAAAAATCCACACGCCCCGCACCGGTCATGCTTCACCAGACCGAAGGTCGAGCCGCAGTCCACCAAGTTGCGTTCCCCGCGCCGAGCACGCAAATCCCGCTTCGCGTTCTTGAGCCGCGACGAGAGCAACCAATACAGCACGATCAACCCAATCCCGGTCACGAGCCCCGCCGCATTCCCATACACGCCGGGCACTCCAAAGATCGTGTGACCAATAAATCCAGAAAGTTGCCAACCCCACCGAACCGCCATTCCCAACAACACGAGTGTGATGAGGACTCCCACGACGCCCGCCATCACGCCGTACGCTCGCTTCCAGATCGGATTGTGTTCCGCTTGCGAGGGTTCAGTCTTCTCATCAACCACATACTCGTCGATCTCATCCGGGTCCCACTCAGCATGGACCCCCGTATCAATCACGCGCCCCCGATCGTCAAGCACCCCGCCCCGTCCCTGCGCGTACGCCACAAGCAGTGCAAACATCACACTTGCTCCTCTTGAACAACACCCATCGTTGCCCGCCACGCCTCGATCGCATCGACGACCTCAGCCGGCGTCTTGGACAACCGAACCCCATCCCTCAACTCCCGGCAGTGCCCGTTGTTGATCGTCTTGCCCAGCCAGCTGATCTTCTGACGGATCACATGCATCGCGTGCTTCTCATCGCGGTATTCGATCATGAGTTCCAGATATTTCTGAACCAGATCCAGCTTCTCATCCTCGCTTGGTTCAAGGTCACTCATGTCGATCGCCGCGATCGCATCTTCATCCGACCAATCGATCCCCTGCTCGTCGATCCGCTGCTGGAGCGCCCATCCCAACCGGAAGATCCAGGGATTCCCAAACGCGCCGCGCCCGATCATCACGCCGGAGCATCCGGTGTTTCGCCGCATCGTGATGATGTCCATCGGCGATTTGATGTCCCCATTCCCCAGCACGGGAACCCCGCCGTTCATTGTTCCGTCGTACGCGCCGGTCGCATCGCGCACCGCATCGACCACGCGCTTGATCCCGTTGTGATCGCACGATCCCTTGAACTTCTGTTCCGTCGTGCGTCCATGCACCGTGATGCACGCCGCGCCGCGCTCGCACAACCCAACGGCAAGCTCGCACGCGACCCCTTCTTCGTAAGCCGCTTGATCCCAGCCCAGTCGCATCTTCGCCGTCAGCGGGATCGAATCGGGGAGCGCGTCGCGCACCGCTTCGAAGATTTCATAGGTGTTTCCAAGATCGCACATGAGCTTGGAGCCGCCGTTCTTCTTGCAGATTTTATCCACGGGACACCCCATGTTGATATCAACCACGCTCGCGCCGTGCTCCGCGCACCACCGTGCGCCCTCCGCGAGATGACCCGGGTCCGCGCCGTACAGCTGCATCCCGATCGGTCGATCAAGCTCGTTGGTCCGCGCCAGATCGCGCGAGGCACCCTCGTCGCAGAGCAACCCTTGTGAGTTCAATAGATCAGTACACGCGAGTCCCACCCCGCCTGTTGGCCCGTTGAGCCCACGCACGCAAACGCGCCACGCGAGCTCGCACCACCCAGCAATCGGGGCCAACATCAAGTTCGTCTCAAGAGCAACCAGCCCACCCGGCGTCTTCAGATTCAGCGGCAGTGCGCACATAAGTATATTCTACTCAGCCTATTGAAGCAATCAGAAAGTCGTCGCCCGACAACTCTTATGACTGAATCAGGTGGATCACACAAATCACGATCCCCGCCATCAGTCCAGCAATCCAATCATCGAGCAGGATGCCCCAACCCCCACGAATATTCTGCATCGCCCCAGCAGGCCAAGGCTTCAAAATATCAAACGCCCGGAACAACAAAAATGCACCCACAAGCGTCAAAATCGCGGACATCGGGTTCGCAAGCATCGCCGAAGGGATCAACAAAAGCGTCACGCACTGCCCCGCAGTCTCATCCGCAACCACCTGACCCGGATCCTTCTTCCACCGCGCCTCCGCATCCGTCCCCCACACGACACACGCAACACTAAATACGATGAAAATAAGCACCATCAGAATGTCGTAAATGCCACGAATCGCAGGAGTTGTGATTCCAGCAGCGGTCACGATGCCCGCAATCACCACCGGAGGCATCGAGCCCCAAGTCCCGGATGCCGGTTTCATGTGCCCAAGACCAAAGGTCGTCAGGAATCCCTCAGCGGTTGGTGAGATCGTGTTCATTGAGGACTCCTATCGGGTATTTACCGGCGGCTCTTGCTCTGTCCGCCCTTTTTCGACTTCGGACGCGGTTTCGCACCAGGGATAGCCGTCGACTTTGTAGGCTTTCTCGCCTTTTTTCCACGCATGATCTCGAGCATCCGCGCGTTCTCGTCAATCGTATGCTGGAGCGCCTTACCAATATAAGGCAATCCCGACAGCAGCGTCACCACCACCGTTGCCCACACCAGCAATACAATAATCGTCCGCTCCCCGCTCTCAGGTCCGGGTGAAGTGAACGCGATCAGCAGCAGAATCGCCGGGATCGTGACCGATTGCAGGATCATCTTCGCTTTGCCCATCGGGCCAGCGGAGAAGTCCACGCCGTCACCCTCGTACACGCCCCGGATCGAGGTCACCAGCAGCTCACGAGCGATCATCGCGACCACCATCCATCCCGCGACCGCGGAAAGCTGAATCGAACTCCCTGAAATCAATGGGCTTACAAAGTTCGGCCCTGACAGCATCACGAATCCACCCAATATGAGCAGCTTGTCCGCGAACGGATCCATAATCCGTCCGAACTTGCTCTCCGCTTTCCATTTGCGAGCGAGATGCCCATCGAGCGCGTCGGTGAGTGCCGCGATGATGAAGATCGCCGACGCGATGATCAGGATGGTGGTCGATCCGGACGAGAGTTGTCCGATCCGTTCTCCGAGCGTCGCATCAGCGGTCATCGTGGGAGCGGAAACACTCGAGAGCAGTATCACAAAGACGATCGCGAGCACGATCCGTCCCATCGTGAGCATGTTGGGGATGTGAACCTTGCGGTCTTGCTGCGCCGCTTGCATCATTGTTTGCATCTGTGCCATTGTGCATCCTATCCACACCCGTTGGTGTTGGACGACTCGCACAAAAGGAAAGCCGACAACAAACCAACCAAAGACGCGCCCAGACCCCACTCCGAGTTGAAGAAAGCCCCCTGTTGATCTATCCTGAGGGTCACAGCACAGGTGACCCGCGCGGTCTCTGTCTGCGATGCATTGGCTCAACCGGAGGTCAATGGGTCGGCCATCGGGCGCAGCAGTCAAACCGGCATCAACGACCGAGGAACACGCGGTGGACACCATCATCAGCCCGATCGCCCTCTACCTCATCTGTGTCCTCGGAGCCGTCGGCATCGCCGCGGCGCTCCCGCGCAGGAACAACGCCGCCTCCATTGCTGGAGGACTCGTCCTCGCATCAGCCGTCGGACTCGCGGTGCTCATCCTCGGACTCAACGCGACCAAGTCCGGACAGCCCCTCCCCAACTACTTCTTCTACCCATTCGCGATCCTCGCACTAGGCGCCTCCGCACGCATGATCACCCACCCGCGCCCCGTCTACTCCGCGCTCTACTTCATCCTCACCATCGTCGCCTCCTGCGGCATGTACCTCCTCCTCTCCGCAGAGTTCATGGCCTTCGCCCTCGTCATCATCTACGCTGGTGCGATCCTCATCACCTACCTCTTCGTCATCATGCTCGCAACACAAGCTCCAACAGCCGCCACCGAAGCGACCATCGACGAGACCGACGACATCGCACGCGAGCCCATCCTCGCATCGATCATCGGATTCGTCCTTCTCGCAATCCTCACCACCGCAATGTTCCGAGGCGTCTCCACCCTCCCGCAGCCAACCCATCAAGAACTCGCGCAAGATTCAGTTCTCCTCAACCTCCCAACCAAGGTTGACCGAATCCTCGATCGCGCAGGCATCCTGACCGAAAGCGAACGCGTCGTCCGCAACGCCGACGGCACCGCAGCACTTGACATCGCCGCACGCACCATCACCATCGAGAACACCGAACTCAACACCATCCGAGTCCTCGGCCCAGACCAATGGCCCGACACCCTGAACGCAGGCAACCTCGATCGGCTCGGATACAACCTGATGCACGATCACCCGATGACCATCGAAATCGCGGGCATCATCCTGCTCATGGCAATGCTCGGCGCGACCGTGCTCGCCCGCAAGCACATCGAACTCGAAGACGACCTCAAAGCCGCCCAAGCCCGCAAGCTGGGTGAGTCAATGGATCAAAGCATGGAAGCGGGGAACGCCTAATGGACACCACCAGTTCTCTCCATCTCGCGCAAATGGCCTTCCCGGACGCGGTCCCCGCGATCACGCTCGCGCACTATCTGTTTGTCTCCGCAGCGATGTTCACGATGGGGCTCGTCGGATTCCTGACGCGTCGCAACATGATCATCATGTTCCTCTGCACCGAGCTCATGTTCCAAGGCGCCGGACTCGCACTCATCGCCTTTGGTCGTCACCACCTCGGTGCTGACGGACAAACTTTCGTCATCTTCGTCCTCTGTGTCGCCGCCGCTGAAGCCGCGATGGCACTCGCACTCGTCGTCCTCCTGTTCAGACATAAAGAAACCCTCTCGGCCCAGGCCTGGAAGGAACTCAACGGGTGATCAATACAACTCTCCTATCCAACCTGCTCGCGCTCGCGCCGGACACACACGCCGCAACAACCCACGCGACGGATCACGCCATCGCAGCAACCGAGGTCGGCACCGGTCCCAAGTGGATCCTGCTCATCGTCGGACTCCCGCTGCTCAGCTCGATCCTCTCGCTTGTCTACGCGATGATCGGGAACAAGACCAAGCTCCCCGCATGGACCACCGTCGCCGCCGCAGGAACCGCGTTCCTCTGCGCCCTGGCGATGTTCATGTCCTTCGACGGCAACCCCTACACCGTCCACGCATTCGACTGGATACAAGTCCACTTCGGCGACAAGAGCATGATCGCCAACTTCTCCTTCTACATCGACACCCTCACCATCTACTGGATGCTCTTCGTCACCGGACTCGCAACCCTCATCGCGTTGTACGCCTCCGAATACATGTCCCACGACCTGGGAACCAGCTACTGCCGCTTCTTCGGCGCGTTCGGTCTCTTCGTCTTCTCCATGGCGTGCCTCGTCATGGGTGACAACCTCCTCATGCTCTATCTGGGCTGGGAAGGCGTGGGTCTCTGTTCCTACCTCCTCATCGGGTACTTCTACAAGAAACCAGAAGCCGTCGCCGCTGCCAAGAAGGCGTTCATCGTCAACCGCATCGGCGACCTCGGACTCGCGCTGGGGATCTACCTGATCTTCGTCCACTTCGGAACCCTCGAATACGCGGTCCTCTTCAACGATCCCAAGCTCCTCGGATATGTCGACTCCGCAATGAGTGGCAACTTCGCCGCGATTCCTTCCATCGCTCAATGGATTCCATTGCTGCTCATGGTCGGTGCCTTTGGTAAATCGGCTCAGTTCCCGCTGTATGTCTGGCTCCCCGACGCGATGGAAGGCCCGACCCCAGTGTCCGCCCTCATCCACGCCGCGACGATGGTCACCGCTGGTGTCTACCTCATCGCGCGCACCTACCCCCTCTTCATCGCAAGTGAACACGCGCTCCCGATCGTCGCTTGGATCGGGACCATCACCGCACTCCTCGCCGCGACCATCGCGATGGCGCAGTTCGACATCAAACGAATCATGGCGTACTCCACCGTCTCCCAGCTCGGGTACATGTTCGCCGGCCTCGGCGTCCTGACCCCAACCGGTGGCGTGTACCATGTGCTCACCCACGCGTTCTTCAAAGCACTCCTCTTCCTCTGCTGCGGTGCCGTCATGCACGGCTTCGCCGGTCAGCTCGACCTCCGAAAACTCTCAGGCCTCGGTAAAGTCAAAGGCTGGCGCATCGTCACAATCGGCATGCTCGTCGGTTGTGTGAACCTCGCAGGTGTTCCAGGATTTGCAGGGTACTTCTCGAAAGACACCATCATCGCAGAAACATTCGTGACTCCGGGATACTCGATGATCGGTTGGATACTGCTGTTCACCGCCGGTCTCACCGCGTACTACACCTTCCGCGTCTTCTTCCGCGTCTTCATGGGGCCCGTCGAGTTCCACGCCGGCGAAGAACACCACGACGACGATCATGGACACGACGACCACGCCCATGACAGCCACGGCCACGACGATGATCACGCCGGCGGCTTCCACCCACACGCACCGGGTTGGGCGATCAATACCACATTGGTCATCCTAACGGTCTGCTCCCTCGCGGCTACAGGTCTCTACCTTGTCGGTGGTTCGGATGACAAACACACCAAGCACTACGCCGAGACGATGGTCATGTCCTCAACCGCGTCCTTCGCGTCCCCATACTCCGAGCACGCGATCCACGCGGCACACGAGAACCACACACCAAACGCCGGCGCCGGACCGCGAGGCACCATCGACCACGCCCTCGAAGTCCCCGTCTTTGGTGGTGACCCACACAAGATGATGTACTACATCTCCGCAGGCTTCGGCATCGTCGGCATCGCCCTCGCATGGTTCCTCCACCTCCTCGGTCGCACCAACGCCGCCGAGTGCAAGATGGACCCCATCGCACGCATGTTCGGACCGATCCCCAAGTGGGCCGAGAACAAGTGGTATGTCGACGAGTTCTACTGGGCAGTCTTGGTCACTCCATTGCGAGTCGTGTCACACATCCTGCACTGGATCGACAAACTCCTCGTCGATGGTCTCGTCAACACCTTCGGATTCCTCCCACGCGTCTTCGCGTGGATCATCCGCCCGAGCCAATCCGGCATCCTTCAGGGATACGCCGTATCCATGGCTGGTGGAATCGCGATCCTCCTGCTCGCCGTCTTTGTGATTATCCTGCAAGGAGGTGCATCATGAGTTCACAAACGATCCTCCTGCTCGCGTTGCTCATCGTCCCACTCCTGGGCGCACTGGGCATCGCGTTCTCCAGCAAACCAGACAACGCGTACCGCACCGCCCTCGCCGTGTCGCTCGCGCTGCTCTTCCCGCTCTGGAAGATGGTGATGGACTTTGATTTCGCAAACGCGGGTCAAACCCAAGGCGCATACTCCTTCTCATGGATCGAAGGCCTCGGCCTCCGCTTCTCCATCGGGATGGACTCGATCTCCCTGCTCCTCATCGCGCTCTCGGTCCTGCTGGGACCGATCGTTGTCGCCGCATCCAAAACCGCGATTACTGACAACAAAAAAATGTACTACGCATGGCTCCTCGTCCTGCAATCCGCGATGGTCGGTGTCTTCGCCGCCCAAGACCTGCTGCTCTTCTACATCTGCTTCGAGTTCACGCTCCTCCCCATGTTCATCCTCATCCGCGTCTACGGCTCAACCAACCGAGTCGCCGCGTCCACCAAGTTCTTCCTCTACACCTTCACAGGATCCATGATGACCCTCGCTGGTCTCATGTATGTCGTCTACTTCGTCTCACAACAAACCGGACACTGGACACTCGACATCGCAACCCTCACCGCGATCGCGCCGCAGATGCCTGCCTCGCACCAAGCGTGGGTCTTGTTTGCGATGCTCGCAGGGTTCGCCGTCAAAGTGCCGTTGTTCCCCGTGCATACATGGTTGCCACTCGCGCACACCGAAGCACCCACCGCAGGATCAGTCATCCTCGCAGGTGTTCTCCTCAAACTCGGTACCTACGGCATCCTCCGCTTCGCGATCCCCATCACCCCCGCAGCATTCATCGAATACGCACCCTTCATCGCGACCCTGTCCGTGATCGGCATCATCTATGCAGGTCTCATCTGCTGGGTCCAAGAAGACATCAAGAAGCTGGTTGCGTACTCCTCCGTCTCCCACCTCGGATTCTGTGTCCTCGGACTCGCGGCACTCAATGTGTCCGGTCTCTCAGGTTCCGTCCTCTACATGCTGAGCCACGGCCTCTCCACTGGCGGGCTCTTCCTCATGATCGGTTTCATGTACGAACGCTACCACACAAGAGACATGCGAACAGTGGGGGGGCTGGCAAGCAAAATGCCAATCTGGGCATTCTTCATGGTCTTCTTCGCAATGGCCTCCGTCGGACTCCCCGGCCTCAACGGCTTCCCATCAGAAGTCCTCTGCCTGATCGGCGCGTTCCAATCCGATGCAGGGTTTACCGCATCGCATCAAGTCGGTGCCTGGGGCTCCACTGCAGGTCTGTGGTTCGCCGTCTTCGCTGGAACCGGGATGGTCATCGCCGCGATGTACCTTCTTTACATGGTTGGCAAAATCTGCTTCGGTCCGCTCCGCGAACCCGAAGACCACCACGCGCACGAAGTTCTTCCAACGGATCTTTCCCGCCGCGAGATCTGGACCCTGATCCCCCTCGCTGTCGGATGTCTCGTCTTCGGACTCAAGCCGGTCTACTTGCTGGATGCAATCTCCGATCCGATCAACCAGACCGTGACCGCCGCGTTCTCGCATGACACGCAGCCACGCCCAGAACACCACGAAGAACACGCGCTGATCAACAGCACGCTCGAAACCTTGACGGAGGCCACGCCATGATCGAGAAACTCGCCTTCGTCCTCCCAGAAATCATCCTCTTCATCGGGACCTGCCTCGTCATGGTCACCGGTCAATGGCCAGTCCGCGCCATCCGCAGCTTCACGCCCTGGATCTGCGCCGTCGCCATCTTCACCGCAGGGATGGTCGCGACCACCACCGCGTCCGATCCCAACGCCCTCTTCCCGAACCTGATCCCCTACGCGAAGTTCATCATCGCCGCCGTCGCGCTGCTCCTGCTCGTGAACCTCACAGGCACCGTCGACCGCGAGCTCGAAGAAGATGTCGACAAGGGACTCCCCTTCCTCCCCATCCGTTCCAACGGCGGAGAGTTCTACGCGTTCTTCATGTTCTCCATCACCGGACTCATGCTCACCGCATCCGCCGATGACCTGATCTGGCTCTTCCTCGCCCTCGAACTCACCTCCCTCCCGACCTACATCATGGTCGCGATCTCTACTCACAAAAATGCTTCCCGCGAGGCCGCGGTCAAGTACTTCTTCCTCGGCGCACTCGGTGCCGCGATCTTCCTCTACGGATTCGCCCTCATCTATGGCGCCGCGGGTTCAACCAACATCGCCGACATCGCATCCGTCTTTGCGCGCGACGGCCTCGGTACCATCGGACTCGCAGGCGTTCTCCTCGCGTTGCTCGGGATGGCATTCAAGATCGCCGCATTCCCAATGCACTTCTACACCCCCGATGTCTACCAAGGCGCCGCAAGCCCCGTCAGCGCGATGCTCGCGTTCGTCCCCAAGACCGCAGGGTTCATCGGGATCATGCTCATCGCCGCGACCGTCGGATGGAACGAATCGGGTCACCTCCCAGCAACCGTCGAGTCCATGCTCTGGATCATGGCGGCCCTCACCATGTTCGTGGGAAACACCCTCGCCCTCCTCCAGAACTCCGTCAAGCGCATGCTCGCGTACTCCTCCGTCGCCCACTCCGGATACATGCTCGTCGGGATCCTCGCAGGTCCAGGTGAAGCTGGCGCACCGTTCTACCGCAACGGCCTCGCCGCCGTCCTCTTCTACCTCCTGTGCTACGGCGTCATGAGCGTCGGCGTCTTCGCCGTCCTCGGAGCCATCGAAAAGAAAGACTCAAAGGGCAACCGCCAAGACGCCGACGACATCGAAGACCTCCGTGGTCTGTGCAAGACCCATCCCCTCCTCGGATGGACCGTCGTCGTCTGCGCCCTCTCGATGCTCGGATTCCCACCCCTCCTCGGATTCATCGGGAAGCTCGGTCTCTTCGCATCGGGCATCAGCGCCGGTCAGTACCCAATCGTCATCATCCTCGGCATCAACTCCGCGATCGCCGCCGTGTACTACCTGCGTCTGGTCGCCGTCGCGTACCTCGACAAGGGAGACAACAAAGCACCATCAACCATCACCCTCTCGCCATACGCCTCCCGCCGCATTGCCGGGGCGTGCTCCGCGATCGGTGTCGTCCTGTTGCTGCTCGTTTCCCAGCCGCTGGTCAACGCCGCCCTCCGCGCCGCGAGTTTCAACGCGCCGGACGCTGCACACCAAGCATCGCTCGACACCAACCACGCATTGATTGACCCAACAGACCACAGCGAACACGAATGAACACCCTCCTCCTAACAACCCTCGCAAGCGACGCCGCCACGATCCCCGCTGATCCCGCGACCGTCGTGTTCTTCTCCGTCGCCGGGATGATGGCCCTCCTCACCCTCACCGTCCTCGAGATCGTCCTCGGCATTGACAATGTCGTCTTCATCGCAATCCTCACCGACAAACTCCCCGAAAAACAACAACCCAGAGTCCGCACCATCGGACTCCTCCTCGCGATGGTCATGCGCCTCATCCTCCTCGGACTCGCGTACTGGATCGTCAAACTCACCGAACCCCTCTTCACCGTCCTCGATCGACCAATCTCCGGAAAATCACTCCTCCTCATCGGAGGCGGACTCTTCCTCATCTTCAAAGCCGTCCTTGAACTCCACCACCTCGTCGAAGGCGATGGTGAACACAAGAACGATCCGCACACCCGCCCAGGTCTCAAAGCCTCAGGTACGACGGTTGCCAAGGTCCTCACCCAGATCATCCTCCTCGACCTCGTCTTCTCTCTCGACTCCGTCATCACCGCCGTCGGGATGACCACCAACTACTACATCATGGCCACCGCCGTCATCATCGCCATCATGGTCATGATCGCCTTCGCTTCACCCATCGCCAGCTTCGTCAACAAGCACCCATCCATGAAAAACCTCGCCCTCGCGTTCCTGGTCCTGATCGGCGTGCTTCTGGTCGCCGAAGGCATCGGCGAACACTTCAACCGAGGCTACATCTACTTCGCGATCGTCTTCGCATTCGTGCTCGAAATGATCAACATGAAAACAGACAAGCACCAAACGAAAAAACGCAAAGCCGCTGCAAAATCAAACTGATCGAGACATGGAATCTACGAAGGATTGATCGCCATCACCTTGTGCGGCCCGATCCCCTCGATGTCAAACTCATCGCTCTCAAACCCAAACCCGTACCGCTCATAAAACCCATACGCCACCCGACGAGCGTTGCACCAGATCAGATCGTTGTGCCGCGCCCACGCGTGCGCCATCCCAAACACAAGCACCGCACCCCCCGCGCCGGTCCCGCGCGCCTCCGGATGCGAAGCCATCCCCCGGATCCGCCACGCCATCATGTCTGACCCGGGTTGACCATCAGGAAGTGGATCACGCATCACCGTCATGATCGCAAGAATGTTCCCCGTGTCATCGCACCGCGCCCCGACATGGAAACTTGTGTCCAAATCATCATGATCCATCCCCACCTGCTCAATCGTCAGCGTCGGACGCAGCACCGACTGGCGCAGCGGATAGGTCTCTCTCGCGTCGATCAGTTCAGCTCTAAACATCTTGCGACAACGCCTCCAAGAACGCATCCCCAAACGCATCGAGCTTCGCTTGCCCGATCCCCTTCACCCGCAGCATCTCGTTGCGATTGGTCGGCCGATCCTTCACCAGCGCCCGGAGCGTCGCATCCGAGAATACGACATAGGGAGGCACGCCCCGTTCTTGCGCGATGCTCGTCCGCAACCCACGAAGCCGTTCAAACAACACCCGCTCATCCATATCCAAGACGATCGCCTCGCGTCCAGACTTCCGGCCCCGCACCCGCTCCTTGCTCGCCGACCCCGTCCCGATCGGATTGCTGAGGACAATATCCCCAACCCCCTTCATCACCGACACCCCAAGCTCCCCAAACCGCAGCGTCTCAAACCGATCTTCAATCACCCGCTCAAGCGCACCCATCGAAATCAACTGGTCGAGGTACATCGAGAGCTGCGCCTTTGAATACGACCCCAATAGCCCGTGGACCGCAAGCTCATCGTGTCCCCTGCTCAGAACCTTCTCGCCCTTGCTCCCGCGCGCCACATCACACACATGCGCCGCGCCGTACCGCTGCCCAGTCCGCGCGACGACCGACATCAGCACCTGCGCCACCTTTGTCGAATCCAGTTCAACTTCCGTTTCCCCAAGACACACATCGCACGCCTTGCATCCGTCATCAGGATCGATCGCAAGCTCTTGACCGAAGTACTCACTCAGTGCTTTGTGCCGGCACCCCATCGACGCGATCATCGTCCGCATCTCACGGATGAGTCTGAGTTGTCCTGCAGGATCCGTGCCAGATTCCTCCGCACCAAACCCGATCAGCCGTTCCCATCGCCCCGCATCGCTCGGCGAATACAGCAGCAAGCACTCCGCAGGCTCCCCATCCCGACCCGCGCGCCCCGTCTCCTGCTGATACGCCTCCACACTCTTGGGCATCGTCGCATGGACAACCAATCGCACATTGCTCCGATCGATCCCCATCCCAAACGCGACCGTTGCGACCACCACATCAAGCGTTTCATTGAGAAACGCCTGCTCAACCGACATCCGCTTCTTCTCGCTGAGCCCCGCGTGGTACGCATCCGCATCCAGGTTGTGCTCAACAAGCTCCTGCGCCAGCGTCTCCGTGTCTTTCCGGCTCAAGCAGTACACAATCGTCCCGCCGCTGTCGCCCACACTCCGGTGTCTCCGCACCGCTTCAGCGATCTGGTCCGCCGTCTTGTTGCGTGATTGCACCCGGTAGCACAGGTTCGGTCGATCAAAGGTCCCGACCAACACCTCCGCATCCACCAGCCCGAGTTGTTCGACGATGTCATCTCGCACGCGTGGCGTCGCCGTCGCGGTAAACGCCTGCATCCCGATCCCCGGCGCGACCGCCCGCAGTTCCTTCATCCGACGAAACTCGGGACGGAAATCATGACCCCACTGCGAAATACAGTGCGCCTCATCAATCGCGATCCCCCCGAGCCGGCCCGCATCATGCAGCGAAGCAAGGATCGTCTTGAATCCCGGAGTCACCAACCGCTCCGGAGCCGCGAAGATCAGGTTGATCGATCCATCAAACGCTTTGGTGATAATCTCGCGTGCTTCCTCAGGTTCAACCCCAGAGTGGAGCGCCGCCGCCCCGTACCCATTGAGTTCCAAACCCCGGACCTGATCCCGCATCAACGCAATCAAAGGCGACGCCACAATCGTCACCTTCCCCGTCACCAGCGCCGGAACCTGATAGCACAAGCTCTTCCCGCCACCGGTCGGGAGCACGGTCAAACAGTCCCGCCCCTCGACCCCAGCGTTGATCGCAAGCTCCTGCATCGGACGCAGCGAATCAAACCCCCACACCCGATGAACCGCTTGGGCAATCAATGGATCAGAAACAGATGTCCGCGAGTCGGTAGGCATAGAGCGAGTATATTGAATCCGCCCCAATCAATGCAGAAACACTTAAAAAACAACCCGTAAAAAAACAAACGGGCCGCCCGAAGGCAGCCCGTTCTGAGTCAGATCGAGTCGTGAAACTCGTAAAATCTTAGCGGCGACGACGGCCAGCAAGCAGACCAGGAACCATCAGCACGAGTGCGGTCGATGGAGCAGGAATGGTTGCGATCGCGAAGCTGATCAGCATCTGGTCCGAGCCACCATTGGTGGACTGGTCCCAGAGGAGCGAAGTCAGGTTGCTGCCTGATGCCACGATCATACCACCGGTCTGGATGATTGGACCGATCGAGTTGGTGAGGATGTTCCCTTCTTGGATGCCGAAGCCCTGCTCGTAATCGCTTGCAGCGACCGAGACATCGAGCGAGTCATCAAAGTCCCACACGGATGCACCGAAGAGCGTCTGTGGGGTGACATCACCTGGGTTGCCAACGAAGATCATGATGGATGCGACCGAGCGATCGAAGGTCAGCGAGCTGAGCCCTTCGAGTCCACCGCGGAACGAGATCGACTGCATCGAGCCGGCATCGAAGCTGCTGGAAACCACGGAATCCGATGAGAGTTCCATGGTGTTGAAAGTGACGCCCACGGAACCAGCCATGCCGGTTGCGGAGCCCGATTCGGTTGACAGGCTTGACCAGCTTACAGTTTCGTAGCTGAGGCCATTGTGATTAATCACATCTGCCATAGCGGGAGCGCATACGAGCAGTCCGGCGATTGCACTAACTTTGTAATTCATTCTTCATCCTCCAAGATTATTGAGCGGCCTAAACGCAAGAGGCATGGCCGCAGACCCTAGTAAGATGCGCCATAATCTGGGGAATACAACTCAATCACTTACAATTTTATCGAACGGCCCGAAAACCAATCGAAAACCCCATTCTTACACAAAAAACGGGCACCCATGACAGGTGCCCGCGAAAGGTATCTTGAGTTTCGAATCCATCCATCAAGGACAGATATGACCGGCGACTCTTACCGGCGACGACGACCCGCAAACGCTGCTGGAAGAAGCAGGGCAAGACCGGTCGAAGGTGCAGGGATCGTCGCAGGAACGATCGCGAAGGTGATCAGGGTCTGATCCGTACCAGCACTCGTGGACTGGTCCCAAGCGAGTGAATTGAACTCGCCGTTGGCCATCAGCACACCACTCTGGTGGGTTGCAGGCCCGATCAGGTTCGAAAGGAGGTTGCCTGCGGAAACCGCAAGGCCTGGTGTTCCTTCACTATCAGCAAGTGAAAGCTCAACACCTTGGTCAAAGGTCCAGATCGCGGCACCGAGCTGGGTGAAGCTCGAGGTGTCGTTTGGTGATCCAATAAGGACCAGAACCGAGCTGACCGCACGGTCAAAGGTCAGCATGGACTGGCCGATCGACCCGCCCATGATGGTCAGGGCATCAGAAACGCCGTTCTGGAAGCTGAGTGCGTCAAACCCGGAATCGCCGTTGTAGTTGTTTGATACGAGTGAGTCGGTGGTGATGTCGACGGTCTCGAAAGTGACCCCGACGCCGCCAGCAGTGCCTGATGCTGAGTTGGAAGTGCTGGAAACGCTCGACCAGTTGATCGTTTCGTAGCTCACGCCGTTGTATTCAACGAGGTCAGCAACCGAAACAGAACTCAAACCAGCAAGTGCAACGCCATAGAGTACAAACTTCATCTCTATCTCCTTATGAACTGTCTTGTTCATCTCTTAAGTTTCTTCTGGACAACGCCAAACGGGCCTGTCGTCACCCCAACTATGACCTATTTCAGCAGACATGCAAGACAATTGTGGAGAATTTGATGCTCGTAAATAGTTATGGGTTCAGCACATACGAATCTTCTGGGTGTAAAATAGCAATCAATTCGCCCTCACTGTTCGAAAAGCCCTATTTTAGAGCTATTCTAAGATAAGACCGATAAACGACACGGAGAACCGAGATGACCGACCAACCCAAGTGCCCATTCATGACCACCGCAGACGGTGCCCCCATCGCCCGCCAGCACGCGCTGACCGCCGGACCACGAGGCCCAGTCCTCATGCAGGATGTAGCCCTCCTTGAGCAGATGCAGCATTTCAACCGCGAACGCATCCCCGAACGCGTCGTCCACGCCAAGGGCTCCGGTGCCTACGGCACCCTCACCATCACCCACGACATCTCCAAATACACCAAAGCCGACATGTTCTCGGAAGTGGGCAAGAAGACCGACCTCTTCCTCCGCTTCTCCACCGTCGCCGGAGAACGCGGAGCCGCAGACGCCGAACGCGATGTGCGTGGATTCGCAATCAAGTTCTACACCAACCAAGGCAACTGGGACCTCGTCGGGAACAACACCCCCGTCTTCTTCATCCGCGATCCGTATAAGTTCGCCAACTTCATCCACACCCAGAAGCGCGACCCAAAGACCAACCTCCGCAACAACGACATGCAATGGGACTTCTGGTCCCAGTGCCCAGAGTCGCTCCATCAGGTTACCATCCTGTTCTCGGACCGAGGACTCCCCGCGTCCTACCGCAACATCAATGGGTATGGCTCCCACACCTACTCCTTCATCAACAAAGACAACCAGCGCGTCTGGTGCAAGTTCCACTTCAAAACCAACCAAGGCATCGAGAACTGGATGGACGAACGCGGAGCTGAGACCATCGGACAAGACCGCGAATCCCACCAACGCGACCTCTTCAACGCCATCGAGAAGGGCGACTTCCCAAGCTGGTCCGTCAAGGTTCAGATCATGACCCAAGAGCAAGCGGACGAGCACCAGTGGAATCCATTTGATCTCACCAAGGTCTGGCCGCACGCTGACTTCCCGCTCCACGAAGTCGGTCAGATGGAACTCAACAAGAACCCCGAGAACTACCACGCGGAAGTCGAGCAAGCCGCGTTCAAACCATCCAACTTCGTCCCAGGCATCGGACCAAGCCCAGACAAAGTACTCCAAGCACGCCTGATGTCATACGCCGACACCCACCTCCACCGCCTCGGTGTCAACCACCACCAGATCCCCGTCAACGCCCCGCGATGCCCCGTCATGCACACCATGCGCGACGGACAAGGTGCGACCGCAGCAAACTACGGCGGAGCGACCAACTACTGGCCATCCACCCGCTCCGATGCCGTCAACCCAGACGAGAAGTTCCACGATCCCGCATGGGACCTTGGGAACTCCATCGTCGACCGCTACGACTCTACCGTGGATCACGACGACTACACCCAGCCGGGCAACCTCTACCGCATGTTCGACGAAGGACAACGCGACCGGCTCACCACCCGCATCGCGGGAGTCCTCGGAGACGCACGCGAAGAAGTCCAGATGCTCCAGCTCTGCCACTTCTTCCGCGCTGATCCAGACTACGGCCAGCGCATCGCGACCAAACTCGGGGTCGATGTCAGCAAGATGATGCCCGGCGCGACCCACGACCAACAACCTGTGGACGCAACCCGCAACACCTGATCGATCCGATCAGCACAAATCAAATCCATCGAGCACCCGTCCAAGCGGGTGCTCTTTCTTTTTGGATTCCACACAGAGAACCATCCCCGTTCGAATACGATTGAACATGCTCGACAACGACCGACAGATCATCAACCAAGCCCTCGCCCACGCAACCAACTCCTGCGGCCTCGACGGCGCACTGGAGACCTCCGCTCAACTCGCATCCCTCTGTGCAAGCACAAACGATGAGACGGAGCACCCCGCGTGGGGCCAAGCCGCTAAACAAATCGCGTCGATGAGCACAGCGGATATCGCGGATCTCATCCGCGTCGGGACCGCACGCTTCCACCTGCTCAACAAAGCGGAGCAGCTCAACATCATCCGCGTGAACCACCAACGCGAGCGCGACTGCACCCCGGATCATCCGCGTGCCGAGTCTATTGATGAAGCGATGTCGAAACTCAAAGCCGCGGGATGCTCGCAGGAACGGATCCTTGAGCTGCTCAATGATCTGGACATCCAGCCCACACTCACCGCGCACCCAACCGAGACCAGACGGCGCACAATCCTCGACAAGCAAACCGATCTCGCCCGCTGCATCATCAAGCTCCGCGATCCCGACCTCACCCAGCGCCAGCGTGACGAAACAACCGAAGAAATGGATCGCATCATCGCGATGATGCTTATGACCGACGAGATCCGCGCCCAGCGCCTCGGAGTCACCGACGAAGTGAAGAACGGCGTCTACTTCCTCGCGACCACGATCTGGGAAACCGTCCCCAGACTCTTCCGCGACATCGCCTACGCATCCGCGCGCACCTTTGGCCCAGAGCACACCAACATCGTCGCCAACGACCTCCCCGCGATCATCCGCTACCGCAGCTGGATCGGAGGCGACCGCGACGGGAACCCATTTGTCACCGCACAGGTCACCAAAGACACACTCGCGCAGATGAACGCCGCCGCGCGTTCACTCTGGGACAAAGAACTCGCCGATCTTCGCCACATCCTCTCCGTCTCAACCCGACGCGCGGATCTGGGAACCGAAATCCACGACGCGATCCAGAACGACATCCAATGGATCACCGATCAGGAGCACTACGCGCAGCGCCGCTTCGAACCCATCCGCGTCCGCATCGCGCAGATGCGTGCGCGCCTTGCATCTGATGTCTCTTACACCGCGGCGTTCCTTCTCGAAGACCTCCAGATCATCCGCCGAGCGTTGCACACCGCAGAGCTGATCGGTCCCGCAGAAGACGGCCCGCTCTCAAACGCAATCATCCGCGCCCGCGTCTTTGGTTTGCATCTGGCAACCCTCGACATCCGTCAACACTCCGAAGTCCACAACGCCGCGGTCGCCGAACTGCTCTCGTTTGCGGGAGTCTGCGAGAACTACGAACAGCTTTCTGAACACGCCAAACTCGAGATCCTCCGCCGCGAGCTCACCAGCGTCCGCCCGCTGGTTCCAGTGGACACCCAGCTCTCCGCGCCAACAAGCGAACTCCTCGCAACCATGCATGTCGTGCGCGATGCGGTGATGCGCGAGCCAGACTCGATCCGCTCATGGGTCATCTCCATGACCCACCATGTCTCGGACATGCTCGCGGTCCTGCTGCTGATGAAAGAGACTGGGCTCTATAGACCCGCGATCCACAGCACGCCCGCGGTCAGCATGATCGATGTCGTCCCGCTCTTCGAAACCATCGAAGACCTCCAACGCGCCCCGGAACTGATGGACGAAACCCTCGCGGACCCCGCGTTCCAGACACACCTGACCGCCGTATGCAATGGACGCGCGATTGAGCAAGAGATCATGCTCGGATACTCCGACTCCAACAAGGACGGCGGCTTCCTCATGGCCAATGTGGCACTCGCGATCGCACAACGCGAAATCGCAGAGGTCTTCACCAAGCACAGCGTAAGCCTCCGCTATTTCCACGGCCGAGGTGGCACCATCGGACGAGGAGGAGGCCGCGCCGGACGAGCCATCCTCGCAGCACCACAAGGCGCCCGCACCGGCCGCCTCCGTTTCACAGAACAAGGCGAAGTCATCACCTTCCGTTACGCCCTCCCAGACATGGCCCGCCGACACCTTGAGCAAATCGTCAACGCATCGCTCATCGCCTCATCGGGAACCGTCACAAGCCAGCACAATCCACAACTCGAATCCATCGCGATGGGACTCGCATCCACAGCACGCGACGCGTACCGCTCGCTGATCGACGATCCCGACTTTTGGCCATGGTTTGTCGCCGTCACCCCCATCGAGCACATCGGATCAATGCCCATCGCGTCGCGCCCCGTCTCACGCGCCTCAGGAAGCGCCCTCACCTTCGACCGGCTCCGCGCCATCCCCTGGGTCTTCTCGTGGGGACAAATGCGTGCACTGGTCCCGGGATGGTACGGCATCGGAACCGCGCTCAGCGCCGCAACCGATGAGCAACGAGAATCACTCAGATCGTCGGTCAACAACCCATTCATCTCCACAGTTCTGGAAAATGCCTCTCAAGAAATGGCGCGAGCAAGACTCCCCATCCTCCGGCGCTACGCACTGGCCGCACCCAATGGCGAAACAATCTATGCGCGCATCGAATCAGAGTATCTCAACACCAAAGCCCAGATTCTCGAGATCACAGGACACAAGACCCTCATGGACCACGCCCCGGTCGTCGCGCTATCCATCAAGGACCGGAACCCCTGGACCGACATCCTCAACCTCTCGCAGATCGAGCTCCTGCAACGATACGCCAAAGCCTCCGAATCCGATCAGCCCGCCCTCAAAGCCGTGATCCAAGCCAGCATCAACGGCATCGCCGCCGCGATGCAATCCACCGGATAATCACCACCCAATCAAATCGTGTGCGAGTTTCAAGACTCAGTCTGGTTTGCACAACCCATGCTGCATAATCAGATGCGCATGCAGTGGGGGGTACTTCATCAAGAACCGGTACCCAACAAAGTCCTTGCCCTTCCAGCCCAGCCGATCGTACACGCTGTCGATGATCTTCGGATACTCCATCAACAAAGGCGTCGCCACCACAGGGGGATACGACCCAATGTTCTGCACAGTCTCAGACAACGGCAGCTGCGTGAGCTCAGATTCCGTCACCTTCGTCGAGTCCCCACTAAAGAACGCGTGCGCATACACCTTTGGATCAAACGCAAAAGCAAAGTCCTTGTGCACCTGCAGATCACACATCAACCATTCCGTAGGCACACTCACCGGGAGCGCATGCTCACCAAACTCGTTTTGCTCGTCGCGATACTTGCTCGCAAACCCACGGATGTACTCCCCGAACACCCACGACTGAAGCCCACGATTCCCCACCGGACCCGGACGCAGCATGTACCGCGTCACCCCCCCCAGCCGGTTCTCCTGAAACTCCGGAGTCGGGACCGTGCTGAACTTCGACATCAGCATCAACTCATCCGTCTCCGAACATGCCGGGTCAATCGGTTGAGGACGAGGCCCATCCCGGACCGTCCCGTCATCGTTGTACGAGAACCGCCAGAACAACGGGATCCCCGTGTTGGATCGCAACCGACGCACATCCATCAGCCCGCCCACACTCGCGGTATCGATCATCGAAGGATCATCCGCGTTGGGCGCGATGAAGAACGACGCAAACCGCAGCCGCGCCTGCACACCCCAGATGGCGCTGTTCCCCTGATACGCCATCTTCCGCGTCGCGTGCAGATGCTCAGGGGACACCTTCTCCGGCGTCCCGCTCGTCAGCGCCAGCTGAAGCGTCGACCGATCCCCAAGATGGATCCGCACCACCTCATCGAAATCCTCGAACGCATCGCGAGCCGCATTGAGCACCGATTCCGGCGCACCCTTGACTTCAAATGCAGACAGCACCGTCTCGATCCCGGTATGCCCAGGAATATTCGGGATCATCTGGTGCGGCTCAGGCACAAGGATCATCCGCGAAACCTTCCACGCAAGATTCTTGTTGATCTTGAACCGACGAGAAATATCCTGAGGCCGACTCGGATCCGCATCCACCGCACTCAAAAGCTGCGTCATCGCCCCCCGTATCCCCTGATACGCCCGATCCATATCCTCATCAAACTTGGTCGCCGTCTCGGTCATCAGTCACCCATGGTTGGTATTTGTACGGAATTACGCCCTGTTTCAGACACTAGGGGCAGGTCAACAAACGAGTATACAACCAAAAAAGAATTTCGTCAATCTTCCCCTGGGAAAGTTGACGGGAAATATATTCTGTGGTACAGTCCCAGAACTACCCGGGTGTTTCTCAGTCGATGCACCCAAAATCACACCCTTCTCGGAGAGGCAGCACAAATGAAAAACACCATCACCATGCTCGGAGCCGCAGCACTCGTGGCAGCATCAGCTAACGCAGCAATCGTTCAAGTTGACATCATGGGCACAGTTGACTTCGGCAGCGTCCCCAACGGGCAATGGGCAGGCGCCAACTCAGGCGACACCGTCGTCCAGAGCTTCCAACTCGATTCAAACAACTTCGTAGACAGCGGCAACTTCCCAGTTCGCGGCTACGAAGTCATCGCCTCATCATTCAGTCTGACAATCGATGGCAATACCGCAGGCATGGCCAACCCATACCCCAACGGCTGGACGCCATACTTCGTCGTCCGCAACGACGACCCAGCAGTGGACGGCTTCTTCATGACCAACCACATCGACGGATTCGAAGAAGGCATCTTCACCGATGAAGCTGCCAACATCGACCCAACCTTTGGTGCGATCTTCAAGGTCACCTACGAGCAAGAACGCCTCGACTCCCTCGACATCCTCGGCGCTGTTGGCACCTACGACTTCTCTGGTCTCACCTCATTCAACTGGGGTCTGTCGGACAGCTCATTCCAACCAATGGGATTCATCTTCGACCAGTGGACCATCTCAGTCGTCCCAGCACCAGCGTCACTCCTCGCTGTCGCACCACTCGGACTGATGGCTGGCCGCCGTCGCCGCTAATCAAGATTCTCTCGATCAAATCATCGCACGCTATAGTTTTCTATGCTGCATGATACTCGATCGGAAAAACGCCCGGCACAACACGGGCGTTTTTCATGCGCCCACTCTACACAACACCACCCCAGCCACAATGACTATCCTAGAAACAAACACAAAGAACCAATCAAACGGAATCTCGCCATGCCCCGCCTCAATGACAAAGTCGCACTCATCACCGGAGCCGCCCAAGGCATCGGACTCGCCATCGCACGCGAGTTCCACAACCAAGGCGCCACCGTCATCCTCACCGACCTCAACGAATCCCAGAGCGCCACGCACGCAACGGATTTGGGAGATCGAGCAGAGTCCATCCAACTCGACATCCGAGTCGAATCTGAGTGGCAGCGCGTCATCACACACATCCGCTCCAAATACAACCATCTTGACATAGTTGTCAACAACGCCGCGATCACAGGGTTCGATCAATCCCCACAGCCGCACGATCCAGAACACGCCACGCTCGAAGAATGGCGCCGCGTCCATGAAACCAACCTCGACGGCACCTTCCTCGGATGCAAACACGCCATCGCCGCCATGCGATCCAACCCCAAGACCATCGGCTCCATCATCAATCTCGGATCCCGCTCAGGAGTGGTGGGGGTCCCCCGCGCCGCCGCGTACGCATCAAGCAAAGCCGCGATCCGCAACCACACCAAGTCCGTCGCGCTCTACTGCGCCGAAGAAGGACTCAACATCCGCTGCAACACCATCCAACCCGCCGCGATCCTGACACCAATGTGGGAACCCATGCTCGGAGACGGACCAGACCGCGAAGCAAACATCGCGAAGTTCGTCGCTGGGACTCCTTTGAATCGCTTCGGCACCGTCGAAGAAGTTGCTTCCATCGCCGTCTATCTTGCGAGCGACGAATCCGCCTACACCACCGGCGCGGAGTTCAACCTCGACGGCGGAATGCTCGCGGGAACCGCAACACCTCCCGCGCCAGCAAAGTAACGAGATCAAGTTCATCAGCCGTTCTGAATCGACAAGATGTACGCCGTCAATCCCGACAAGAACATCTGCACCGAGATCGCGACCATCAGCATCCCCATCACCCGCTCAAGCGCCACCAATCCGCGCTGACCCAGCCGGCCCGCGAGCCGCTCACCGAGCAGCAAGACACCCGCCGCGCCAGCCCACGCGATGCACACCGACCCCACCCAGGTCTCGGGAGATCCAACCCCGTTCTCCGATCCGCCGCTCCCCATCAGCATCACCATCGCAAGAGCCGAAGGCCCCGCAAACAAAGGCACCGCCAGCGGCACAATAAACGGCTCGCTCATCTCCTCCGATTCCATGCTCAGCTTAATACTCGGAAAGATCATCGGAAGCGACAACAACATCAGAATCATCGCGCCCGCAATCGTCAGCGCCGACTGCGAAATATGCAGCAGCTCCAAGACATACCGACCAAGGAACAAGAAGGTAATCAACGCGATGAGCGCAAACACCAGTTCACGAACCAAGACCTTGGTCCGCCGTTCCTTCTCAACACGCGACAAAATACTCGCAAACAGCGGGATCAACCCGATCGGATCAATGATAAAGAACAGCAGCACAGCGTTGGAGATCATGCCCAACTCTAGCCCCTATCCCCCAGCACTCGCTACTCACCAACCACCGTCTCGCCCTTAATCTCGACCAAAAACTCGGGAGAGATCAGCCCCTTCACCTCCACCATCGTGAGACATGGTCGTCAATAGCCATTCTTCATCTCGCAATCAGCTCCGGAACTGTCTGGAGTTCAGTTTTTGGTTCGCTAAGTTCCGGACCTTCTTGCTTGCCCCTCGCTCAGAAAATGCAATCAAATCGTCTCTATCCATTCCATCGATCAAGTAGTTGACAACCTCCGCTTGGTGCCTGCCACCAGCATCTTTCAATAATGATTCGCGTATTCTACTAGACCACGGCTCTTTGTAGCATCGTCGCAACGCAGCCATTTCTACGGCGAGTGATTCAAACCCATCAGCGACGACAAGCCTTGAAAGATACTCAAACTGCGAGTCGGTCAGAGACACATACCACCCACGAATGAGCAGGTGCAACAACGTTCTTTGGGGGATCTCATCTTGGTGTCTATGCAGCCAGAGGAGTTGGTAAAACTCTTTGTCAGTCAAATCATCACGCGTTGAGAGCCATTCTTGAAGATGGCCCCAGCGATAATGCTCGCGATTGTTGTCAGCTTCAGCATCCGGATCATCACGAAGTGTTCGCACAGCATCCTGATAGCAATGCAACTGATCCTTGAACTCAGGTTCAGTCAGCATCCCCCAGCGAATCCACTCAATGCAATATCCCAAAATCTCAAGCTCGGCATCGAGTTTGATCTCCTCTGGAGTAAGCGGGCCAATCGAGTTTGTGTATTCGTAATTCAAACAGTCCGCTCCAAAATCGGCCAAAACCATCACGCATCCGTATTCGAATGCAGCGCAAAGTAGTTCCCCTCCGAATCCTCAATCAACACCCGGAACCCATGAGGCCCGATCGCGTGCACATCCAGAAGCACCTTCCCCCCAAGCTCCGAAACCAGTTTCGACGCCTCCCGGATCCGCCCATCAGTATTCAGATACACCAAAGGCACCCCCTTGCACGACTTCCCAGAAGACGAAACCGCCGCCTCCCCCTCCCGAGGCACAAGACACCCACCATTCCCATCCTCATGCGACAACACCGCAAACTCGATCTCCCCCATCGATTCCCGATGACAAGACACCCCCAGCACCCCCTCATAAAAAGCACACGCGCGTCCAAGATCATCCACAGGGATATCCATCCACACAAACCGGTTCTTCTCGCTGTTGTAGTCAGACATGCTTCAATCTCCGTTCGAGTATCGTTGTTCTATGCGTTTGGCGGCACCCGCTTTGCCCATTACTTCAATCAATCCACGAATATCCTCGAATGTCTTTCGTTTCACAAACCTATGTACGATCCGTTCGACAGATGGATCATCCGCGAGATGTTCGTAAAAAGATACTCCCGCGGAGTTCCACAGATCCTTCTCTTCCTGATCAAAGCACCACTGTGCAAACGCGAAGCATCGTCCAAGAAGATCATCATTGGAATCTCTCGCAGCATCCTCAACGAGTCCACGGATAGTGCCAAACGCGAGATAGATCGAGAACTCGCTTTCCCATTCCTCTCGCTCCTCTGGGATCAACTCGATGAGTTTATTTTTCCAGTCTTCCATTCTTGTAGTATATAAAAAAGCGGAAGTGTGTACCTGTTGGAAATCGTAAATGCATGCTATAATCGGCTATGGCCGGGTGGTGAAATTGGTAAACGCGGGCCCTTGTCAGTCGCATTCATTGAGTGCGTCCGATCATGGGTCTGGGCTAACGCTCTTGCGGGTTCGAGTCCCGTCCCGGCTACTTTTCCATGTTCTTTAGTTCAGTGATCGTAAACAGCTTGCCACAATCATCGCAAATCTTGTCGCCAGTCTGTGCGCCCATGATTCGTTCTTTCGAGAGGTTCCTGTGTTCGCACTCGCCCTTATCAGGAAAGCCCTCGGCCGGCTTGGGCTTGTTCAGGGCGTGACGCATGGCATCTTCCCACTCCACACCATCAGCTTTGAGTGTCTCGGGCGTTGGCCCCGGCTTCTTCTGATCCGATTTCTTGTTGCTCATTTTTACCTTCGCTCTCGTCGCTTGCTGCCCAAAGCTCGTGTCCCTTGTACTTCGCCGCATTAGGTTGTTCAATGCTCAGGGTTGCACCATTGTGTTCAAGTTTGCCGTCAAGCCCTGATAGCTTCTTCTTCTTGCCATTTGCTTTAAGGCCGTCGTGAGTGTAAAGACAGGTGGCACCGTGAAGCAACGAAGTTGCGGCAATGATTGAATCACAAGTGTCTATATTGTGCTCTCTGATCAACTTTGCTGCTAGGTTAGATTCTCGGGAAGTAACTGCTCTGCGAAGTATATACGAGTTTCTAAAAAACTCATCTATCGCCCGCACTTGATTCGCTCGTTCTTCTTCAGATAAATCGCCCTTAGTTAGCTTACACGCTTCAGCAACCGTGATCTCGGAAACAAGTATTCTCACAAGTCCTGCTTGCGCATCAGATAACACAGGTTCAATCTCAGGACCCCACTTCCTGTGTTCCTGAATAGCATCAATAACGATACAAGTGTCCAGAGCATAAATGGGAACTTCTTCAGTCACTTTCCCCCCTAAGTTCATCGACGAAGTCCGCAGAGTCTTGGCCATCGGTTATGTTTATCCGCATGTTTCGCAGGTCCATCAGACTCGGCAAAACATCAGGAATGATCTCAAAATCATCTACAATAAGTTTGTGCGGTAAGCCATGTCGGTAAGTGATCATTCCATAAGCTGCGATCCCAGCCGGTGGGTGCAGTTCCCCGGATCTTGAGGGATCAAAGTTGCAGGCGATTAGATGATCGGTATCACGCTGTATGATCTGAAACTTTGATTGGTGCTTGCCGTCTCTCGGATCAACGGTTACTTGTCGCAATTTGCCGACGATCTCTCCATATTCGCAGTCCGGGTTTTCAACTGGTATCTGTAGTAACGCCTGAGCATTTCTGTCCAGATTGTGCGACAGAGTTATTCTGCTATCAACAGTGCCGTTAGAAATAGTGACAGATTTTGATCTGCCTATGACGTTTGAAATACCCTGAAATCGAATGACATCATCTCGTCCCCAGCCACGAGGCATGGAATCTGGGGCTCGTCCACCTGACAAGGCCCTGACCCCATCAAGAAACGGTGAAACTACATCCACCATTGATTGTGATTCCTGCAGGTGTCGGGGAAGTTCTGCCTCAAGTTTCATCTGTAATGGACTAGCCTTGCTGGCTTGAGTAACAAACCAGTTGTATCTTGGCTTGTGCGGTGCCCAGAGATTAGCGTCTACTGATTGGAGAGTTTCTGAAATAGCAGCGAGTGCGCGAGCGACATCCTTAGGATCGATCCGATCTTTCACTCCGTCGATTTGGATGGTGATTGATTGTTTTTCCATCATTAATCGATTCACTAACCAACCAGTTTTATAACGATTTTCATGCTGTTTGATACTCCGGCTCGCGGTACATCAGCCGCTTACCAACTGCACTTTCAACCGCTCGGCGTACACGCTCGCCGTCATGGATCTTGCGGGTATTGTACCTGAAATCGAACTCCGCCAAGTACCGGTGTAGATGCCTTTTGCTGACACTGTGATATACGCCGTACATGCCTCGTTTGATTATGGAGAACACCCCTTCTGCGGTGTTGGTGTGGGCATCGCCCCGCACATATTCTTTCGCTGAATGAGTCACCACTTGATGGCCTCCTGCAAACTCCGCACCAATCCCGCGATAGCTTGACATCTCGTCGGTCATAATCGCGGACTGGTTGTCTACAACCTCCCGAATCGCAGACTTTAGGGTCTTGGCGGTCACATCCGGCACTACGCGAGTATGAACCCTGCCTCCGCGCTCAACCATCCCGAAAACGGGAGTTTTCTTGGTGCCCCGCCCTCGTTTGTTGTTACCCTTAAATCTCGGCTTACCACCAATATAGGTCTCGTCACATTCGACGGTTCCAGACAACCGAACATTTTCCATATCTGCGAGTGCGAACCTGATTCGATGGAGCAAAAATAGGGCGGTCTTGTACGAAATGCCGGTTTCCCGTTCGATCTGCTTTGCGCTCACGCCCTTCTTAGACGAGCAGACACGCCAGAACGCATGGCACCAGCACCGAAGCGGGATACGGGTCTCAGCCATAACGGTCCCGGTACGGACGGTGTAGCGGGTGGAGCAGTCTCTACAACGCCACCGATAGTTCTTCTCGCGCCCGCCTGCTCGGTCTTTCATTGGATATACATCGACCGAACCGCACTCCGCGCAACAGGGGCAATCTCCCCAGCGAAGGTTCTCTAGGAATGCGACAGCCGATGCCTCGTCGGCGCATGCCATCGGTACATCCCGAACTACTTGGTTCTCGCTCTCGCCCGCTTTGGTTTGTTTCTTAGCCATGACATAATTGTACTTACTGGAAATTACATGTCAAGAGTAATCTAATCTATTTCCAACAGGTACACACTTCCGTAAAAAAGACACGGCCAAACGACCGTGCCTTGAAGATTCATGTGCTAATCGAAATCAAGCCAACTGCTTGCTCTCATTGAGTTTCTTCCGGATCACTGTATGCAGAATCCCGCCGTTCCGGAAATACTCAATCTCCACAGGCGTATCCACTCGGCACATCGTCACAAACTCGAAGCTGCTCCTATCCGGACGCGTCGCACGCACAGGCACATCACAGCGGGGCGAAAGATCCGCAGGCATCAGCACATCAAAGGTCTCGTCGCCCTTGATGCCCAAGCTCGCCGCGGTGTCGCCATTCTTAAACACGACCGGAAGCACACCCATAAACACCAGGTTGCTCCGGTGAATACGCTCGAAGCTCTCCGCGATCACGGCTTTCACCCCAAGCAGCAAAGTCCCCTTCGCCGCCCAGTCACGCGATGAACCCATCCCGTAATCCTTGCCCGCAACAACCACAAGCGTCGTCCCGGATTTCTTGTAATCCATCGCCGCGTCGTAGATGTACTCGACGGGCGCCGATGCAAGATCCTTACCCTTGGTAAAGTTCCGCGTCCATCCGCCTTCAGGCTGATTCCCGCTGACGAGGTCCGCCGCGATCTTGTTCTTGACGCGCACATTGGCAAAGGTCCCGCGCGTCATCACGCGGTCGTTCCCCCGGCGTGAACCGAACGAGTTGAAGTTGTTGACCGCAACACCCTGCTCGATCAGATACTGCCCCGCCGGAGTCTCAGGCTCAATCCGACCCGCAGGCGAAATATGATCCGTCGTCACCGAGTCACCCAGCAAGCACAGCACGCGAGCATCGGTGATCGCACCAAACCCGGGCGCCTCCTCCGTCATCCCCTCAAAGAACGGCGGATTCTGGATGTAAGTCGACTTCTCCTCCCAAGGGAACAACGCACTCTTGGACACAGGCACCGAGTTCCATTGCTCGTTCTCCGTGTACACCGCGCTGTACTTCTCTTCAAACTGCTGGCGCGTCACGCACGCCTTCACCGCGTCTTGCACCTCTTGATTCGTAGGCCAAATGTCCTTGAGGTACACATCCTTCCCATCGGGAGTCTGCGCGATCACGCCATGAGCGAGATCGATATCAACCGTCCCCGCGATCGCGTACGCGACCACAAGTGGGGGGCTCGCAAGGTAGTTGGCCTTGATCTCCGGGTGGATACGACCCTCAAAGTTCCGGTTCCCCGACAGCACCGAAGTGCACACCAGGTCCCCATCAACAATCCCCTGCTCAATCTCAGGAGGCAACGGCCCAGAGTTCCCGATACAAGTCGTGCACCCATACCCAACCGTGTAGAACCCGATCGCTTCCAGATCCACCGACAAGTTCGCCTTGTCAAAGTACTCGGTCACCACCTTCGAACCCGGCGCAAGCGAGGTCTTCACCCAAGGCTTCCGAGTCAACCCCAGCGCCCGCGCCTTGCGAGCAACCAATCCCGCCGCAACCATCACATCAGGGTTCGAGGTGTTCGTGCAACTGGTGATCGCCGCGATGACGACCGAGCCGTGCTTGAGGGTGACCTCTTGGCCAACCTGCTTCGGATGCGACGCTTCGGTAAGCACGATGTTGGAGTAGCCCGAGTCCTTGCACGCCTTCGCGTGTTCTTCCTTCGGAGGATTCACCGGACTCTCAGCACTCTGACCACCCTCACCCGCAAAGCCCGAAAGATCCACCGCTTCGCTCGGGGCCTTCTTCCCAAAGGTGTCCACCAAATCCTTCTGGAACTGGCTCTGCATTGAGGTCAACGAGATCCGATCCTGAGGACGCTTCGGTCCCGCAAGCGAAGGCACAACTGTTGAAAGATCCAACTCAATCGAGCTGGAGAACTCAGGGACGGGAGATTCCGGAGTCCAGAAGAACCCCGACGCCTTCGCCCACGCTTCAGTCAGCGCAAGCTCGTCCTCGTTCTTCGCCGTCAGCTTGAAGTATTCAATCGTCTTGTGATCGATCGGGAAGAACCCGCAGGTCGCGCCATACTCCGGGGCCATGTTCGCGATCGTCGCGCGGTCAGGAACGCTCAGTTCCGCCATGCCCTCACCAAAGAACTCAACGAATTTTTCAACCACACCATGCGCGCGAAGCATCTGCGTCACGGTCAACACCAAGTCGGTCGCCGTCGCGCCCTCAGGGAGCTTGCCCTTAAGCTTGAACCCAACCACCTCAGGCGTCAGCATGTACACCGGCTGACCACACATCACCGCTTCCGCTTCAATCCCGCCAACACCCCATCCAAGCACGCCCACGCCATTGATCATCGTCGTGTGCGAGTCCGTCCCAACGAGCGAGTCCGGGTACACCCATTGCTTGCCCGCATCGTTCTTCACCAAGCAACCGCGTGCCAAGTATTCCAGGTTCACCTGGTGCACAATCCCCGTCGCAGGCGGCACCGCGCGGAAGTTATCCAGCGATTCCTGTCCCCACTTGAGGAAGGTGTACCGCTCATTGTTCCGTGAGAACTCCTTCTCTGCATTGACCGTCAACGCGACGAACGACGCAAAGTCATCCACCTGCACCGAGTGGTCAATCACAAGATCACACGCGACCGCCGGATTGATCTGCTCCGCATCCCCGCCCAAGCTCTTCATCGCATCCCGCATCGCCGCAAGGTCCACAACACAAGGCACCCCAGTAAAATCCTGCAACACCACCCGCCCCGGCATGAACGGCATCTCAACCGAGTTCACCGATCCAGCGTTGTACGCCGCGAGCCCCTTGATGTCGTTCTCCGTCACAATGAACTCATCATGATTCCGAACCATCGCCTCCAAGAGCACCCGGATCGAGAACGGCATCTTCCCCATATCCCCAAGCCCCGCCTCTTGCAAAGCCGCAAGCCGGATATAGGAATAGGTCTCGCCATTGACATCAAGTGTTTCAGTCGCATTAAACGGGTCGGTGGTCATCAGAGTTCTCCGTAAGAGGTGGTGTATAAGAAGTATCGGCTCAAGCGACCCATGAATCAAATCAATGCAGTTTACAAGTTGTATCAATAAAATCTATCAAGTGAGTCCCGGTCTCAACTCCACCCATCGCGCCCCTCCGCTCAGCGCACAAAAAAGCCGAAGAACACATCGTTCCCCGGCTCTTATTCATCAAACCGCGATCTCAATCCTTCGCGTCATCCGCGGTATCCGCGATCGCATCGCCCGCATTCTCAATATCACGCCCAACACCCGAAACAGTGTTGCACGCCGCGAGCGTCATCCCAAGGAATCCAGCGATCCCCAGCGTGTACAGGATCATCAAAAAACGGTTCTTGCGTTCAGAGTTCTTCATGTCAGTGTGTCCTTCGAAAGAGGGTGTTCAATCCAAATCAAATGCATGCACTCCAGCACGCCCGCCCATTCTAATCCATTCCCGTCAACAACGCACGCTCAAACGCCCCCGCCGCATGACTCAAAAACCGGTCCCGTCTCCGCACCACCCCAAGCGTCCGCGTGAGCGCCCCATCCTTGCACCGGATCCCCGCCCCCTCTTCCAATCCGTACCGTGACACAAACCCAACCCCGATCCCCGCGCGGACCATCTGCACGATCGCCTCGATCGACCGCAGCTCCATCACCACCGCCAGTCCAACCCCATGCGCCGCCGCCGCGGCATCAATCACACCCCGCACCGCCGATCCCGCTTCAAACGCGATCACCGATTCCCCCTCCAGATCCGTCCACCGGAAACTCTTCCGCCCATTGAGCGGATGATCCCCAGGCACAATCAGCAACAACTCATCCCCAATCTCCCGGATCACCATCAACTCATCCCCCCTCGGATGCACCACAGGCAGCGTCACAATCCCCAGATCAAGCTCCCCCGACACCACCCCCTCCGCGACCGCCGAACTTCCCGCTTCCCGGATCGAAAACTTCAATCCCGGATACTCATCCCGAACCGCATGGATCGCGCTGGGGAGCAGATACCCCGTCGCCGTCGCTCCAGCACCCACACGGATCGACCCCGTTTCGAGCCCAACCAGCGACCGCACCGCTTCGCGCGTCTGATCGCTCGCCCGCATCGTGATCTGCGCGTGCTCGACAAACACTTTCCCCGCCTCCGTCGGCTCCACCCCATGCCCCGTCCGATGAAACAGCTCCGTCCCAAGCTCCGCTTCAAGCTTCCGAACCGCCGCAGACAACGCAGGTTGCGACACCCCAAGAGACTCCGCGGCCCGGGTCATATGCCCGAACTCCGCAATCGCCACCATCTGCCGCATCGAACGAAGGTCCATACCACATCCTATCCATTTCCACGCTATCCTACATCGTGACCAGCAAACACCTCAATCGGATCGTCCTCGCCCTCGCCGCAGCATCCTTCCTGCTGTCGCCAAGCACCCTCGCCCAGACCGAATCCGAGCTGACCGAGTCAGGCGATTGGCAAACCACCTCCGCACCAGAACCGGGTTCAGACCAAGCCGTCCTCGCCCAGGCCCAGCGTCTCATCGCCGAGGGGAACCCGAGCGGAGCATCCTCCAAACTCTCCAGCTGGATCGAAAAGAACAAACGCTCCCGCACCCCCCACATCGCCCAAGCGTACTACCTCCGCGGCCTCGCACGCCTCGAAGACGACCGCGAATACAAAGCGCTCTTCGACTTCGAACTCGTCATCCGCGACTACTCCGACTCCGAGTACTACACCAAAGCAATCGAACGCGAATACGACATCGCCATCCTCTACATCAACGGCCTCAAAAGACGATTCCTCGGAGTCCGCTTCGAATCAGGACGACCCATCGGAGAAGAACTCCTCATCCGAACCCAAGAACGCTTGCCAGGATCCAAACTCGCCGAGACCGCAGCACTCGACCTCGCCAACCACTACTACAAAAACCGCAGACTCAAACTCGCCGCAGAAATGTACGAGATCTTCCGCATCAACCACCCCGATTCCAGAAACCTCCGCTACGCGATGCTCCGCGAAATCGAATGCAACATCGCAAGGTTCAAAGGCCCACGGTACGACGGATCCGGTCTCCTCGACGCCAAAATCCTCATCGAGCAATACCAACGCGACTACCCGGGTGAATCCATCCGCTCCGGGATCACCGACGGCCTCAACGCATGGATCGACGAATCCGCCGCACAACAAGCCCTCGACACCGCCAAGTGGTACCTCAAAACCAACGACAAGCCCGCCGCCAAGTTCATCCTCGCCCGCCTCCTCCGCCGTCACCCCGCAACCATCGCCGCGGACCACGGACTCCAGATCATGCTCGACAACGATTGGCTAACCCTCGACGAAGAACCCGTGTCCGCATCGCAGACCCCAGAGAACCAAGATTCATGATCCGCACCGCCTTTCTGCTCAGTATGCTCATGATGCCGGTCATCCTGACCGCATGCTCCTCCAACCGCGCCGGTGGATACACCTTCTCCCAGAACTACGACGAGTCAATCAAAACCATCGCCGTCCCCATCTTCAAAAACGAAACCCTCCAGCGTGGTCTTGAAATCCAGCTCGCCGAGTCCCTCAACAAGCAAATCAAGTCCCGCACCCCCTGGACCCTCACCGACACCGCGCGTGCCGACACATCCCTCATCGGGGTCATCACCAACCACACCCTCGGACAGCTTTCCCGCGTCCCAGGAACCGGTCTGGCGCAAGAACAAACCATCAGCATCACCGTCCGCTTCGAATGGCGCGACAACCGATCAGGCGAAATCCTCGTCGCCCGCTCCGGATACACCGCGACCTCCACCTTCGTCCCCCAACGGCAAGTCGGAGAACGCATCGAAGAAGGCGAGCGCAAAGCCATCGACGAGCTCGCACAAGACATGATCTCCGATCTCCGCCAAAGCTGGTGACCCGTCAGCGATCATCGCACCGCCCTACAATGCATCAGAACCATTAAAAAGCACAAAAAACACCGATCCTGCACCAACTTGCACCAAAATGAGATCGTGTGAAATACCAATCCATTTCAAACCGATAACACATTCTGAGCGTACAACACCAAGTACGCATGTATCCGCAGAACAAGACCAAGCCTGAAACACACCAAAGCAGGCTCAACCCACATACGAAACTCCACATGACTGATTTAAAACCAAAGAACGACAAGACCCCGCCCAGCGATCCCAAAAAGAACCCGCAGGGCAAACCAACCCCTCCCCCGCCTCAAAAGAGCCGCGGCGCGTTCGGGTTCATCGTCGTCATGCTCATGGTCTTCATGCTCGCCATGTTCCTGAGCTCCGCCCAGCAGGGACGCCAGATCACCTTCCAGCAGTTCGAGCAGTTCTACCAGAACAAAAAGGTCAAGCTCGACTCCGTCGTCCTCTCGGATTCCGGACTCACCGCCAAACTCGTGGACTCCGAAGCCCAAGAAGGCGAGTCCACCTCCGTCCGAGTCCCCATCACCGCGATCTCCCGCGAGGTCATCGCGGATCGCGTCTACGAACTCACCGACGGCCGCGTCATCGAAAAACCAACCTCAAGCCTCGTCATCTTCCTCTACTCCGTCGGACCCATCCTCATCATCCTCCTCGTGATCTGGTTCCTCCTCTCCCGCTCCATGCGCGGCGCCGCAGGTGGTGGGGGCATGCTCGGTTCCTTCGGCAAATCCAAACACCGCGCCATGACCAAAGAAATGACAGGCGTCACCTTCAAAGATGTCGCAGGCATCGAAGAAGCCAAGGACGAAGTCTCCGAAATCATCGAGTTCCTCAAAACACCCAAGAAGTTCACCAAACTCGGCGGCAGAATCCCCCGCGGCGTCCTCCTCGCAGGACAACCCGGCTGCGGCAAAACCCTCCTCGCCAAAGCCATCGCAGGCGAAGCCGATGTCCCGTTCTTTAGCATCTCAGGCTCAGACTTCGTCGAAATGTTCGTCGGCGTCGGTGCATCCCGAGTCCGCGACCTCTTCAAACAAGCCAAAGAATCCGCACCCTGCATCATCTTCCTCGATGAGATCGACGCCGTCGGTCGCCGTCGTGGTGGAGGTTTCACCACAGGCGGACACGACGAACGCGAGCAAACACTCAACGCGATCCTCGTCGAAATGGACGGCTTCGAATCCGGCGACGGCGTCATCGTCATCGCCGCGACCAACCGCCCCGATGTCCTCGATCCCGCGCTCATCCGTCCGGGTCGCTTCGATCGCCAGATCTCCGTCTCCCTCCCCGATGTGAAGGGCCGACTCGAAATCCTCAAGGTCCACGCCAAGAAGGTCAAGCTCGGACCCAATGTCGATCTCTCCAAACTCGCGCGTGGCACACCCATGTTCAGCGGTGCGGACCTCGCGGCAATCATCAACGAAGCCGCGATCGGCGCAACGATGCAGAACAAAGACTTCATCGAGCACGAAGACCTCGAAGAAGCCCGCGACAAGGTCAAGTTCGGTCGCGCCAAGAAGTCCCGCGTCCGCGAGAAGGACGAGAACAAGCTCGTCGCGTACCACGAAGCCGGCCACGCCGTGCTCCAAGCACTCCTCAAAGACGCCGACCCGCTCCACAAGGTCACCATCATCCCACGCGGCGCAAGTGGGGGAGCCACATTCTCCCTCCCCGAAAAAGACCGCATGGGATATTCCCTCAAGTGGCTCAAAGCAACCATGCGCGTCATCTGTGGCGGACGCATCGCCGAATCCAAAGCGATGGACGACATCTCATCAGGCGCATCGAGTGACATCCAACAAGTCACCCGCCTCGCCCGCGCCATGATCCTCGAATGGGGCATGTCCCCAAGACTCGGATTCGTCAACTACCACGGCCAAGACAGCGCCGAAGGATACATCCCCGACAAGGACTACTCCGACGAGACCGCCAAGATCATCGACGAAGAAACCAAACGCATCGTCGACGAGTCCTACGCCCACGCCGAGTCCATGATCGACGACAACTGGGAAAAGGTCGAAGCCGTCGCCCAAGCGCTGCTCAAGTACGAAAACATGACCGCCGAAGAAGTGCACTCAATCATGCGCGGAGAACCCATCGGACGATCAACCGTCGCCGAACTCCTCGCCGCCGAAACCCCAGCCCCATCCTCCAACGGCAAAGGATCAGGACCCAAAAAATCCGAATCCACCGACACCCCCCCCGACACACTCCCAAGCCCCGCGTAACGAGAATGTCACATTCTGTTGCGATGTGAACCGAGAAGCAGCTCTTCGGTATACTTGTTGTTATGAAAGTCAACAGATATCTGATTCGCATCGCACTCACGCTCGGAATGTTTGCATCGATCTCTGCAGCATTCGCGGCGGATTATTCCGAACCCGTGCCTTCAGGAATCACCGACGCTCAAGTCGAAGGGCTCTCTATCCGTGAGTTAGACAGACTGCTCAACAAAATCAGAGTAGAACAAACAATGGAACCCTGTGACGATATTCAGATTCCCGGAGATATCGTGCGTGTGAAGTTTGACATGGATTCCAGTTACTTCATGACCATTCCGCAATGGGAGTCCGTTTGGAAGCGTGTGGTTACGGCAATTCTCATTGTTGACGATGGCCAGGAGTTCATGGATGCCTACACGCTCGCGATGTTCGTCAATCGATATATGCTTGCAAACGATCAACTCTCCAAGGGGTTGAATGCTCAGCAGATTGTTGAGGCTGCGATCACCCGCTTTCATGATCCTGACCCCCGGATCGCTCAACACGCGTGCTATCTTGTGATAGGATTTCAACCATTATTGCCAATGGATATCGACATGCTGTTATTGATCAACCTTGCCGATTCCGCCCCCACGCCCACACATAAAGTACTCATCATGCGATGCGTAAGCTCGCTCCGGTTCAGCCAAGCCCAGCCCCCCTCAGTAGACACCAAAATCGTCGCCACAGCCCGCGCCATTCTGGACGACCCCGCTTCCACCCGTCCACAACGCATGGAAGCGCTCAACTCAATCAAGAACGCTACCAGTGCACCTCTGGATGCGGGCAAACTCGCCGCAGAGCAATACTACTACCCGCCAGACGATGATCAACACATGGCTCTCTTTGTCCTCACCCAGCTGGTCTCCATCTACGACAATCCAAACGCCGAATCACGCCAAATCGCCACCGAGATCGCGATCCCAATCTTTATCCACGCGGCACGCAGTGATGATTGGAGTCTACAGATGTCCGCCGCAGGCGCCGCGCGACACCTCTACGCCGAGGCCAAGCCCCTCGTTCCGGAATTACTCCACATGATCGATCATCCCGACATCAATGTCAGTGGAAGGGCAATCAGCGCACTCGGAAATATTGGCCCCAGTGCAAAGGACGCACTCCCCAAACTCCGGTCAATCAACGGCACGCGCGGAGACCTCGACAGCTCCATCCGCGACTCCCTCTATCTCATCGCCAAAGAAGGCGACAAACCCAGCTGGTACGACAACCACACCAAACAACTCAAAGAAGCAGGCATCGAAGTCGATTGAGTCACCTGTGTGAACAGCATCAAAAACATCCCCACCCCACCACATCAATGAGTCCAAATGGGTCGCCCCATCGAACCATATCGCATTCGATGCCCCGTTGATTTTGCCACCAAATACCCACCATGACACCCACCTCAATCACCATCACCCCCGACACCCACCCCAAACATGGCAAAGTCTGGCGCATCAACGCAACCCAAACCCTCCCAAGACCCCTCGAAGAAATCTTCCCCTTCTTCACCGACGCCTACAACCTCGAGCGCCTCACCCCAGCATTCCTCGGCTTCAAAGTCCTCACCCCCAAACCCATCAAGATGCAATCAGGCACCGTCATCAACTACACCCTCAAAATCCACCACATCCCCATCCGCTGGAAAACAGCCATCCTCGACTGGAACCCCCCGCACTCATTCGTCGACAACCAAGACAAAGGCCCCTACACCCTCTGGCACCACACCCACAGCTTCACCCAATCAATCGACGGCACATCAACACACTGCAACGACACCGTCCTCTACAAACCCAAAGGCTGGATCCTCGCACCACTCATCAACAAATACTTCGTCCAGCGCGATGTCCGCAACATCTTCCAGTACCGCTTCAAGCAACTCGAAGAAATCTTCCCCGCGATGTAATGTCCAAAGCCAGCTAGTCCTCAAACAACTCATCACTCCCCGCCGCGAGCTGACGCATGTCCGCAATCACAGGCTTCGGCTCCGTCAGAGACTTCGTGCTCTTCGCCCCCGCATCCTCAAACCGCCGCAGCGTCGGCATCATCCGCGTATCAATCGAGCCCACCAGCTTGTTGTACCGATCCACACTCTGCCGGATCGAGTCCCCAAGCTTGCCCGCATGTTCAAACGCCGTCGCCGCGCGATCATGCAGCTCTTTGCCAAGCTCGAACAACGCCCCCGCCTGCTCCGTAAGCGCCTGCTCCCGCCACCCAACCGCAACCGCCCTGAGCAACCCAATCAGCGTGCTCGGCGACGCCAGAATCACCCCATGCTGCGCCGCAACATCAAGCAGCTCCGGATTCCGCGACAACGCCGCATCAATAAAGTGATCCCCAGGCACAAACATCACCACAAACTCAGGCGACCGCTCAAACAACGCCCAGTACTTCTTGTCCGAAAGCTTCTTCACCTGCTCCGAAGTATGACGAGCAAACCGCACCATGTGCGCCTCCCGCAGCACCTCGTCGGGTTCATTGACCGCCTCGATGTACGCATTGATGTTCGCCTTCGCATCCACCACAATCATCCGATTGTTCGGGAGCGTCACCACCATGTCAGGACGCAGCAGATTCCCATCCCCATCGCGTTCCGAAGTCTGCTCCGTAAAATCGCAGTACGAGGTCATCCCCGCAAGCTCCGCAACCCGGCGCAACTGAATCTCCCCATACCGCCCCCGAATCTCCGGACGCGAAAGCGCCCGAGTCAATCTCGCCGTTTCCTCTTTCAACGAATCACTGCTCGCCCCCGACGCCTTCACCCGCTCGTCCAGTTGAGTCAACTGCTCCCGCGTCTTCCCAAGCGTCTCGCTGATCGGTTTGACCAACGCTTCAATCGCAAGCTTCCGCTGATCCAGCTCCGCCTGCGACGCCTTGCCCGCCTGACCCAGCTGCTCAGACAGCAACTTCGTCAGCGCCTCCTGATTCGACTTGAGCGTCCGCGACCCGATCGCCTCAAACGCTTCCTTCAACTGCGCCTCATTCTTCATCAACTCCTGCCGCGACCGTTCCGCGGCTTCAAGCCGCTCCCCAAACTGAGCATTCAACATACTCAACTCAGTAATCCGAGCCGTCTGCTGATCAACCTCCCCCTCGAGTCCTTCAACATCCCCCCGAGCCGAAGTCAGTTCCCCAACCAACCGATCCCGCTCCGATCCAAAGCTCTCCAGATTCGCCCGCGCCGTCGCCAGCTCCTCCCCAAGCCCAGAAGCCCTCGCCCGTTCCTTGGAAAGCCCCTGAAACAGGACAAATACAGCCACCCCAAGCCCAAGAGCCAACAGCCCCACGATGATCAATGCGATTTCCATGTCAGGAGTATATCAGGGTACCCGCTGCAACGCAGAGAACGCAGCACGGCATCCTTCAAGCCGCCCCTCACGAGACCCCTCATGCAAAAAACAACACGGACTCCGAAGAGCCCGTGCTGCAATGAAATCATTGTGTTCATGCAGAGCAGATGCCCAATGCATGAAACCGACTCAATCAGCGGCGACGACGACCAGCGACGATGCCGCCTAAGCCGAGAAGCGCCATCGACGATGGAGCAGGAACAACCGCCCATGAACCGATATTGGTCGCGGCGCCGATGTCATCATCGTCATCAGCGAACGCGTAGATGTCACCGCTCAGGTTGCCAGCGATCGCATCAGCGTAGCTCGCAGCATCCAACGACCAAGTCGCCGAACCAGTGAACGCGACCGAACCCGCAGTAAAATCGACGGTTGACTCGGTCGCCCATGAGTAGAAGTTCAGGCCGTAGCTGGTGCCGAATGACGAGTTGAACAACCCAGGTGAACCGTCAGGAGTGCTGCCAGCCGAAACCAAGTCGCCTGACAGATAGGTACGGGAGATACCAGGAGCAGCAGTGTTGTAGAAGCCGGCCATCAGCACACCGGTGACATCAGCACCAGAAACACTGGCCGCCGAAAGACCGCCCGTAGCACTGATGGTGATCTGGTCGACCACTGACAGGTCGATTTCCAGAAGGACATCCGCCGAAGCGGTCATGGTCGATGCAGCGACTGCGAGACCGACGATCGTTGAAATCTTGTTCATTTCTTTCTCTCTTTCTATAGAATCAACAACAAGGCGTCGCCCGACAAATCACTCAGTTGCCGGAACGCCCTCACAAAAATTCAAAACCTGCTCAATACAGATTTTTGCAAAACACACTCCGAACAAAGCCTCCCAAAGTCCATTCCCATGACTTGACGAAGGCTTCTCCTCATAGCGTGATCCCAATGTTACCACAAAGCAGGAAATGTTGGTAAGCAAAAAACGCCGTTTTAGGCGATTTTTTGCCGGGAGTGGGTTCCACAGAAGCCCGCTTTGAACAACGCAGCCAGCAGCGCCGATAATCCAAGTGGTTCGCATGACAGGGGTGAACCAATGCGTTCGTATGCGTCTCCGAAGAATCACGCGGGAGCAATCCCAAACACTTCAATGAACAGCGACTCCGCTTCCGTCCCACCCGCAAGCATCAACTCCTGACCAACCTTCAACACAGTGGTCGCAGGCGGCGTCGCAAGCAGCCCAGCCTCCGGATCGCGGATCGCAATAATCGTGCACCCCGTCCGATCCCGAATCCCGCACTCCATCAGCGTCTGCCCATCAAGCGATCCGGGCACAGGCCTCCGGAACAACTCAAGCCCCTCCGCAACAGTCGCGATCCGATCCCCCGTCAACTGATTAAAGATACTCGTCGACCCCATCGACGCATACGAATGCACAAAGTCCGCACCCGCTTTATGAAGCGTCTCAATATTCTGTTTCAGTGTCGAGCGACTGATCAACTGCGCATCCGCCCGCACCGATCGACAGTAAATCGTCAGGTAAATGTTGATGCTGTCGTCATGCGTTGTGATCAGCACCGCCGGCGCTTCCATCAGCCCCGCTTGCGCAAGCACCTCAGGATCAGTCGCATCACCAAGAATGATCCGATCGCGGAACTCACCCGCTCGCTGCGCCTTTTTCGGATCAAGCTCCACCGCTTTCCAATCCACACCCCGACGAGAAAGCGCCGCCCCAGCCGCCGCCCCGACCTTCCCCCACCCGATGATCAGCACCGGATTGACCGAGACATTGTAAATCACAAAGTCCTCGTCATATCTCAGCAGCTGCTCTTTGGTCCCCGCCATCATCAGGATCGAGTACTCCGTCACCACAGTATCAGCCATCGCAGGCTTAAACTCCCCGCGATCCCAAAGACCGATCACATTCACACCAAGGTCCGCAAGCCGATTCTCCGCCAGCGTCTTGCCAACCAAAGGCGTCTTGTGCGCATTCGCCTCCGCAATCAACAATTGATCGATGTTCCCCACAATATGCGTAATCGCATCGCCGCCAACCATCCCACGCGCGAGCGCACGCCCCATCAACTCCCCAAGCTGGAACACGCCAGTCGCTCCCGCGTGCTTGAGGATCGTCGTCGTGGTCTTGTTCGTCGAGATCGCCACAATCGGCACATCCGCCGCGACCTGACGCGCCATAAACGCAACATTCGTATTCGTCACATCATCACTCGTCGCCGCGATCAGCGCCGCCGATTCCGCCCGCGCCGCCGTGTAAGTCGACACATGATCCAAAGGCCCAAAGACCACACGGATCCCCATGTCATGCAGAATCGACGCCTCCTCAAAGTCAGGCACAATCAAAACATACCCAATCCCAGATTGCTCCAGCTTCGCAATAAGCTCTTCCGTCACCGCGTCATACCGAATCAGAATCACATGCCCCGAAGTCTCCTCCGCAACCTTCCTCGGTGTCCGCGCCGCCTCCACCGCATCCACCCAAGGCGCATAGAAAAACTGAATAATCGTGAACGGCAACAACACCAGTAAAAACACAATCCCCGTCGCAAGCACCAGCATCGAAAAGAACCGACCAAGATCGCTCTCAAAGGTAATGTCCCCAAACCCCAGCGTCGACATCACCGTGAGCGTCCAGTAGAACCCCGTTATCCAAGAATGGTGCTGCCCCTCCCGTTCCATAATCGCATGGAACAAGATGCTGTACACAACGATCAACGCCGTCAGCACCAGAATAAACCGCATCAACGCCCGCACATTCCGCTGCGTCCGCCGCTCCTGAAAGAACACCATCATCTGTGAAGTACTGAATTTCATCAGCCAATAGCATACGAGATCCAGCACACGAAACACGCCAAGATCGCCGTGCAAGAGCGATCGGTCTAGATTCCGCCGCCCTCGAATCTCGGAAGTCTGCCCCAAGCGGAGATCACAAAGCATTCCATCCCCTGCCAACATGGCACCCGGTCGCCCTCAATTGACGCTGAGAAGCCGCTGAGCGAAGAAATTCTCGCAAATTCAATCCCCCCAACGCCCCCAACTCGGCACGCCCTTTGCCATACATCCCCTCACTATGGTGCGCGATCCCATACATCCCGACCTCCCATCCACCCAAGGCACTCCCAAAGGAGTCCCCGGAGGCCGCCTGCACCTCCTCCTCTCAAGAGCCGGTTGGCAGCCCGATCCCTGGGTTGACCGCCTCCCCAGAATGCTCGAACCCATGGGCATCCAGTCCCACATCGCCCAATGCGCCGACGCCGCCCAGCGCGTCATCGACACCAACCCCATCCACATCGCAATTGTCGACCTCGCCCTCCCCCTCGACCAGCTCACTGGCCAATCCGAAGAATCGGGCCCCCGCCTCCTGAGTCTCCTCACCCGCCTCGCGTCCCCGCCGCCGATCGTGGTGATCAAACGCAACCGCTCAACCCGCGACGACATGCGCGAGCTCAACGCCGCCCTCCGCGCCGGCGCGTTCGCTGTTGTTGATCGCCCCCACGCCCAGCGTGACCTCGAATCCCTCCTCGAAGTCCTCCGGCGCTGCCTCACCCGCCACTACCAAGGCCGCTGGCCAAACGCTTCAGACGGAGCAGCCACCAACTGACCCAATCGTTCAAAGTCCCGCAACAACGCGGATTCAAACAGGAAACCCAACCTCTGCGACGCAGGTCGCAGACTCAAACAGTTCAGAAGGAAAGAACACCATGGCAACCAAAATAAAATCCAAAGTCGCCGTCCGCCCACTCCACGACAAAATCCTCGTCGAGCGCGATGAAGCACAAACCCAAACCTCCGCAGGCATCTACCTCCCAGAGTCCGCCTCCGAAAAACCACAGTTCGCCACCGTCCTCGCCGTAGGCAACGGCACCATGTCAGACTCCGGCACCCGCATCCCCCTCGATGTCAAAGTCGGAGACCGCATCATCCTCAGCAAGTGGGGCGGCACCGAACTCAAGCTCGACGGCGAAGAGTACCTCATCATCAACAGCTCAGATGTGCTTGCGATTGTTGACTAATGAATAGCCAAGAGAAAGAAATTTCGAGCATGTTTCCTGGGTATATACCGTCCGAGGTTAGCCTCTGGACTTTTACGTACTTGGAAGAGGGCTTGGCTATTAGTGGCATGGGGCGATCATGGGTTCTGAATAAGTACCCATATTCAGATGATCTCGATTGCGATTGGAATTTTAAAGAGCATACCACATGGGCACCATCAGATTTTTTGGGCACTTTGAGAATACTCAGAAACGCATTAGGCTGTTATGCTGGAGATCCAATTTTGCAGGAGATGTTTGATTGTTTCGGTGCAATGTGCATCGATCGTTCTAGAGGATTGGGCTCATCTGATAGTTTCAGGGAGTTTTGTCGTCTACGAACTGAATTGGAAAAGGCACATCTATGAACCAAACCCAACTCCGCCAAGCCCTCAACGAACTCAACGGCGAACGCAACGCACACTTCGCGCTCACACACATGCACGAAACCGCATCCGTCCTCACCATCGCAAAGGCAATGCTCATCCCAGAAGAAACAGACAAGCTCGTCAAAGTCACCGACGGTCAATCAGTGTACATCATCGAAGCAGAACGAATCGCATACATACGAATCGGACTCTAACCATAAAACCGTGGCACAGGCGTCCCGCCTGTGCTCTTAGAAAAAACAAGGAGCCACCAAAATGGCAGCAAAAGAAATCGCATTCAACACCGATGCACGCGAACGCATCCTCCGCGGCGTACAAAAACTCGCCGCAGCAGTCAAAGTTACCCTCGGACCATCCGGTCGCGTCGTCATCCTCGAAAAAGCCTACGGCTCACCAACCGTCACCAAAGACGGCGTCTCCGTAGCCAAAGAAATCACACTCGAAGACCCATACGAAAACATGGGCGCACAAATGGTCAAGGAAGTCGCCTCCAAAGCCTCAAAGGAAGCCGGAGACGGCACAACCACCGCAACCATCTACGCAGAATCAATCTTCTCAGAAGGTCTCAAAAACATCACCTCCGGCGCAAACCCAAACCAAATCAAACGCGGCATCGACATGGCCATCACAGCACTCATCGAAGAGCTCCACCGCATGTCCAAGCCAATCGTCAACTCCAAAGAAATCGCACAGGTCGGCACCTGCTCCGCAAACCAAGACGCGGAAATCGGCAAAATCATCGCCACCGCAATGGACAAAGTCGGCAAAGACGGCGTCATCACCGTCGAAGAAGGCAAGTCACTCGAAACCGAAGTCGAACTCGTCGAAGGCATGCAGTTCGACAAGGGATACCTCTCCCCACACTTCGTCACCGACCCAGCAACCATGGAAGCCGTCCTCGAAAAACCATACATCCTCATCCACGAAAAGAAGATCTCCAATGCCAAGGACATCCTCCCAATCCTGGGTAAGGTCGCTGAGTCAGGATCACAGCTCCTGATCATCGCCGAGGACATCGACTCCGAAGCACTCGCAACCCTCGTCGTCAACAAACTCCGAGGCACACTCAAAGTCGTCGCCGTCAAAGCCCCTGGGTTTGGCGACCGCCGCGCCGAAATGCTCCAAGACCTCGCCACCCTCACAGGAGGCACCGCAGTCATGGAACAACTCGGAATCGACATCGAAAAACTCGAACTCAGTGACCTCGGACGCGCCAAGAAGGTCACCATCTCCAAAGACAACACCATCATCGTCGAAGGTGCCGGTTCAAGCAAAGACATCAAAGGCCGCATCGACATGATCCGCGCCCAGATCGAAGCAAGCTCATCGGACTACGACCGCGAGAAGCTCGAAGAGCGCCTCGCCAAGCTCGCAGGTGGTGTTGCTCAGGTCAATGTCGGTGCCGCAACCGAAGTCGAAATGACCGAGAAGAAAGCACGCGTCGAAGACGCCCTCCACGCCTGCCGCGCCGCAGTCCAAGAAGGCATCCTCCCAGGCGGTGGCACCGCAGTCCTGCGTGCCCGTCGCGCCCTCGTCGGCCTCCGCAAGAAAGCCACCGGCGACGAACGCATCGGCATCGACATCGTCAGCCGTGCAGTCACCGCACCCGTCAAGCAGATCGCCAAAAACTGCGGCCTCGACGGCTCCGTCATCGCCGCCAAGGTCGAAGAATCCGACGACAACAACTTCGGATACAACGCCCTCACCCACGAGTACGGCGACCTCGTCAAAATGGGCGTCATCGTCCCCACCAAGGTCGAACGCGTCGCCCTCCAAAACGCAGCTTCAATCGCAGGCCTCCTCCTGACCACCGAAGCCGCCATCGTCGAAATCAAAGACAAAAAACCCGTAGGCGCAGGCCACTCGGGCGAAGACTTTGATTATTGAGTTTAAATTTTTGTGTACCATAGCGGCTGATAGCCGCTATTTTTTTATAAACAGTTCGTATAGGCATTCTGTAGAAAGGCACTGATATCAAAGTAGTTAAAAGCATTGTCTCCGTTAAAATCAGCTTCGGGTTGGTTTGTGTAGTAGTAGTTTAAAAATAATTCAACATCATCGATATTTACCCTGAGATCGCCACTTAGATCTGCTGGACAAATTGTTCCAAAGCAATCAAAGTAGTACACCGCACCTGTTTCCCAATTGGTAGAGGGCTCTCGGTGCCCGGGGGCACCGGCCCATACTTCATAACCATCTGTTGCAACTACGCTCTGGCCTATGTAATACTCTTGGCGGCCATCATCCGGTGCGAGCCTTGCGAGTTGTTTACCTGAATGCCTAGACATCATGTATACAATTCCGCTGTTGTGGCCAAAATAGTTGTCGCGGGCCCCAACTACGAGCATGTCTTTAGAAAGGTGTATGCTAATTCCAAAATGCTGTCCTTCTAGAGGGGTTTCAGATTTGATTTTACGTAGTTCGTTGCCAGATTGAATATCATAGAGATAAACCGCTCCAGATCTTGATCTTTGATCATGATCAAAGATCGCAGAAACAGCCATTATTCCCGAGTGTGCGGATATGGCAACTCCAAATCCTCGGCCGAATTCAAGGTCAAAATCTGAGGGGGTGACAGTGTGTATCAGTTCAAAATTTGTAGTGCTGAAAACATATACCGCCCCGGCGTTTTCTAGTACCACATCTGAGCCTGCTGATCCCACAGCAAGGAAATCATCGTGGAATTCAACTGCACCGCCAAAGATATCGTTGGGGCTTGGATTCGGCGAATGAAGAATAAGAAGTTCTTCCCCTGTAAATGCGCTAAACAAGTGCACTCGGCCATGATCATTAAGGGATCGTCTTGAGCCAATCGCGATCAATCCGTCAGAGATTGCAACAGAAGTACCGAACTTGTCTAGGTCCTCACTGATACTCGGGATTAGTTCAAAGAGCAGGTCGCCTGTATTTCCATTGAAGAGATATGCGGAACCGGCTAGATTCCCTCTAGTATCAGAGTCCCTGGCGCCGACGACAACAAGATTGCCATCAATGTCAACAGACCAGCCAAAAAGAGATTCGTACTTATGCTCGGGCGGGAAAAGTTCAGAAACAATCAAATTTGTAGATGAATCGATTACATACACGACTCCTGTTGGAAAATTCGAGCCTGTTGCGCGAGCTCGCACTCCGCTCGCGACAATCAAGTCGCCATCAATAGCCATTGCATGGCCAAACTCATTTCCATTCTGCATTCTAAGATCATAAAGAATTGCTGAATCAGAGACAATTTGAGCCACGGAAATACTAGTGATGTATGAACAGAGTGCGAGACAGCAGGTTCGAATAAGAAGCTTGATTTTAGTATTGGGCATTGCAATCTTCCGATAAAACATCTTTAGGAGGGTGGTGGCCTCTTCTAGCCTAATCATATAGACCGAGTTGTCAAGGGAAATATCAATGTGAATGGATGAATCAAGTCATTGTTAGCGTCGCCGGATGCCCCGAATCGCCGGGTGCCCCGACTCGCCGTCCCCGGCGCAGTCGGGTCTTCTCCCCTAACCTCCCGAATGCCCACCCCCCAAAGCACCCCCAACTGGTCCAAATACCACCCCTTCCCCGACCCCCGCAAACAAGGCATCCTCCAAGCCCCCCTCGGCCCAGGCGTCTACGACCTCCGAAGAATCTCCACCAAGAAACCCGTCCTCTTCGGCATCGGTGGCCGATGTGCCAATCGAATGTGCTCGCTGCTTCCAAAGCCCTACGGCGTTGGAATCCGCAACAACAATGCGAAACGCGATTATGTGCTCGAACATATCGACGACATCGAGTACCGCACTTGTGCATGCAACACCCGCCAAGAAGCCGCCGACATCGAACGAGAAATCAAACAAACGCTTGGCGATCAGTATGAGTTCAACACCTGATCATCTTGAAGAGGAGTAGCAGGGGACTTTGGGGGCTCCCCTTCACTCGCAAGCAAAAGAACCCCCCCAACGATCACACCCATCCACAAACCCAAGCCCACCTCGCAACTCCCAAACCCAAACCACCATCAACCAAAACCAATCAACTAAAAAACAGGCACCATCGCTGGCACCTGCTGAATCACATATCAAAATTCTCAAGAAACGAATCGGCTGCTTCTCGCCAAACCAACCAAACTCATCGCCGCCGACGAGCCGCAAGCGCAAGCCCGCCCGCAAGAACACCCAGCGCACCCGGAGCAGGCACCTGAAGCACCCGGAAGGTCAAGTCGTGGTGCTCATAGATGTCCCCGTTGGAGTACATATCCCCTCCCTCATAATCAGGGCTATGGGGTGTGCCATTCGAGTATGAGTGGTTGTGAGTTCCGATCATGCCGCGTCCGGAGGTCGAAGCGACATCGAAGCTGTACACCTCGCCCGCATCGAGGACATTTCCTGAGAAATCAAAGTCAGCCCAGAAATCACTATAACCATCCGTCATGGTCACGATCTTTGTGTCAATGAGCGTATCAAAGATCCCCTCGTAGAGATTGACCGTAATCTCAAAGATCCCGAAATGCGGGTTCCCGTCCGTGATGCTGGCGCTGATCACACCAATCTCTCCCCCCTCCGCAGTGAACGATTGGCCCCGAACATGCGTGCCCATCATAACTCTGCCATCAAACTCACTTTGAACAATATCACCATGAGCCGAGCCCGCAATCCCGCAAGCAATCAAAGCCCCTGCAAGTGTTCCATTCGCTTTGCCATTCAGTCCAAGCATCTTTCTCTCCAATCTGTGACAGTGTGATAACCAAGAGCAACCCCTTCGCTTCGTCAAGTCCGGAATCGCCACATGATACGACTGGGCAGCATAGCATGCAATCATTAGAAACGCAATGAATAAAAACGAAAAATCAAACATATAAGTTGCGTCAATGTAATAAAATGGTGAATTTTACCAAGGCGCATCCCAAATTTCGACCTCCTCCGTCTTCGGCCCGAACGCCACCAAGCAGCACTGCGTGCCGTCGATAGAAAAACAGGCACCATCGCTGGCGCCTGCTGAATCACATATCAAAAGCTCTCAAAAAAACGAATCGGCTGCTACTCGACAAGCCCCTCCAAACTCATCGCCGGCGACGAGCCGCGAGCGCAAGCCCACCCGCGAGAACACCCATCGCCCCCGGAGCAGGCACCTGGGTCACGCGAAAGGCGAGATCATGCGTTTCGACCACAGATCCCGCGTTTGGGCTTGAGTAAAAGTCGCCCCCCACATATTCGCCGCCGAGATATCCGCCTACCCAGGTGTGCTGGTGTGATCCGATCATGCCCCGCCCCGAGCTCGAACTGACATCAAAGCTGTAGATGTCGCCCTGTGTCAGTATGTTCCCTGAGAAATCAAAGTCAGCCCACATTGCATTGTGTCCATCCTGCATGATCACAGTTTCTGTATCAATGAGCGTATCAAAGATTCCCTCATACAGATTGATCGTAATCTCAAAGATCCCGAAATGGGCGTTCCCATCATGGATATGGGCGCTGATAAACTCAATTTCTCCCCCCTCCGCGGTGAAAGACTGGCCGGGGTTATTGCTCCCCATCATAAACCTGCCGTCAAACTCATCCTGAATAATATCACCATGAGCCGAGCCCGCAATCCCGCAAGCAATCAAAGCCCCTACAAGTGTTCCATTCGCTTTACCATTGAGTCCAAACATTTCTCTCTCCTTTTGCATGACACTACGATTTCCAAAAGGCAATTCCTCCACTTCGTCAAGCCCGGAATCGCCACACGATATGACTGAGCAGCATACCGCATCAACATTAGAAATTCAATGAATAAAAACGATTTTGCAAATATATATGTCGCGCCAATATAATAAAATAGTGAATTTTACCAAGGCGCATCCCAAATTCCGCCCCCTACGAACCCCGCAGAATCTTCTCCATCTTCCGCCTCCGCGCCAGCTCATCAATCAGCTTCTCCATCTGCCGACACTTCCGCGTCAATGGCGTCCCAATCTCCTCAATCCGATACCCGCACACCACCCCCGTAATCTCCTTCGCCTTGGGATGCATCTTCGCGCGCTTGAAGAACTCCTTGAAAGTCACCCCCTCATCAATCAAATCCTGAATCTCCTGAGGCTCAAACCCCGTCAACCAACCAATCACCTCATCAAGCTCCTCCTCCGTCCGCCCGTTCTTCACCAGTCGATCCAGATACAACGGATAAATCTCGCCAAAGACCATCCCCGCGATCCGCTTGTCATGCTCAGGTGTCGTCGTCGCCATCGTAAATCTCCGCAGCACTCAAATAAAACCAGCCGCTGACCAGTATACAAGAAAACCCCCGAGCCCCCAACCCCCCTCCCCGCCGCATACCATGACACAAAGGAGGTGACCCATGCTCACCATCAACGAAATCCCAAACACCAACATCCTCGAGTTCACCCTCGACGGTTCCCTCTCACGCGCAGAGTTCGATCAACTCGCCGCCATCGCCGACAAAATGATCGAAACCCACGGCAAAGTCAAAGTCATCGAGATTATCAAAAACATCGGCAAAATCGAACCCTCCGCAATCTGGGCCGACCTCAAATGGGAACCCCGCCACCTCAAATACTTCTCCCATGTCGCCGTCGTCTGCGATCAAAAATGGATCGAGTGGATCGTCGCCGCCTGCAAAGTCTTCATCTCAGCCGAGATGAAAACCTTCCACCTCGGCGAGCTCGAAGAAGCCCGCGATTGGATCAAGTCCGCAAGCGAATCCGACAAGCCCAAAAAATAAAGGGTGCCCCGACTCATCAACCTCCGGCGCAGTCGGGTCTTCTCTGAGAGTAAGACTGCAGCGGATTCACCCCCCGCACTCAAATCTCCGTCAAGATCTCAGAGTACGGCAACCGAGACTTCGGAAGCTTCGCGTTGTAATCGTTCTTCTCATCGTGGTACCCAAGCGCCACCGCGACCAGGCTCGTGTACCCACGCTCGCGCAGCCCCAACGCCTCATCCATCGACTTCGCATCAATCCCCTCCATCGGCGTCGCATCAATCCCAAGCGTCGCAACACCCAGCAAGAACTGCCCGACATTCAAGTACACCTGCTTGTCCATCCAGTGCTGCACATCCTTAAAATCCTGCTTATGCAGATTGATGAACATGTTGCGCCCCCCATGCATCTGATCCTTGAACGCCGGGTCCGCATCAAACCGCCCGTCCTTCTCCTCCTGCTCCAACACCCGATGCAGAAAATCCTGCTCGATTGTCAGCCGCGTGCAGAACACAACCACATGCGACGCATTCAAAATCGAAGGCGTATTAAACGGGTACATCTCGGTCCCCTTCGCGACAAGCTTCTTCCCCTCTTCAGTCGAAGCAATCACAAAATGCCAAGGCTGCGCATTCGTGCTCGACGGACTGAATCGAAGGAGTTCCTTGATCTTCTCAACATCCTCAGCCGGAATCTTCCTGCTGGTGTCGAAAGCCTTCGTCGTGTAGCGTGATTTAGCATAATGAACGATGTCGTGTTCCATTGGGAACTCCTGTGAGCGAGGATGCAGTGGGTCTCATGCCGGACATATCTGAACGCCCGTTCTGGTGACTCTATTCCATGCCAATCCACAATATGTGAATCTGGTGCTGGGTTGGAATCTGGTGCAACGGAGCAGGTCTGGTGCAAGGACCAAATCTGGGATGCATGACGCAGCGCACTAGAATCAACCATGCCGCAGAGCGAAATCCAAATCCGCCCCTACCAACCCACCGACCCAATCCCCGATCTCACCGCCATGCTCTACCGAGCCTACGGCCCACTCGCCAAACAAGGCATGCGATACCTCGCCTCCCACCAAGACGACGCCATGACTCGCCTTCGACTAACAGAACGCGGCGCCCAAGCACTCGTCGCACTCCACAACACCCGCATCGTCGCCACCATCACCCTCTGCCAACCAAACCCCGATTCAAACACCGCGTGGTACACCCGCCCCGATGTCCGCAGCTTCGAACAGTTCGCCGTAGACCCCGACTTCCAAAGCACAGGAATCGGCTCCCAACTACTCGAAGCCGTCGAATCCATCGCGCGTTCCCAAGGCGCCAACGAACTCGCCTGCGACACCTCCGAGCACGCCACCAAACTCATCGCCCTCTACCAACGCCGAGGCTACCGAAGAGTCGGCCACGCCGACTGGGATGTCACCAACTACAAAAGCATCGTCCTCAGCCGAAACCTAACCGCAACCCCAAGCCCACCCCCCGCATCGCCGGGTGCCACGGCTTGACCGTCTTCGGCAAGCCGTGCCTTCTCCCCGAAACGCCCCCAAGCACCCTCCAAAAAAACCTCCCTCGCCCCAACCCTCGCAAAGGCGAATCCCCCAACACGCCGTTGCCCACCCAAGCTGCACACATCAAAGCCAAGTTCAAAAAACCCGTAGGTGCAGGCCACTCGGGCGAAAATTTTGATAATTGATCCAATTTGACTGGATTATGTCTGGCTACTAGAATCCAAACGGGCATGCGTGTGAAAGCATACATCTCCACTTAGATGAATGGTTTAGAACGAGTCTCTTCACAGAAGAGCGACCACACACGATCCGTACACACAAGGGACGCTTCCTAGCAGGGGGCGTCCCTTCTTTCATTGGAGACAAAAAATGGCGAAGAAGGTAGTAAAAAAAGTGGGCAAGAAAAAAGTAAAGAAGAAAGCAGCAAGTGCAACAAAGAAGAAAACAGTTGTTGAAAGACCGTTTCCACGGATGTCAATAACAGAAGCGTTGCGCATACCCCAAGCGATTAAGGATAAGAATAATGGAAACGCGTATGCCTCAGAAGACGTTGCAAAAGCGGTGGCTTTAAGTCCGAAGGGTAATCAGTTTTTTTACCTGAGTGCGGCATCCAGAGATTATGGATTCACGATCGGGTCAAGAGATACCGAGAAAATTGAGTTGACGGAGCTTGGGCGTCAATCTGTCTATCCATCTAGTTCTGATGAGAGAAATGCGGCGTTGCTCAAGGGTTTTAAGTCAATCGAGATCTTCGGAAAAGTTCTAGATCATTTTGGCGGATTGAATCTTCCCGAAATGGAGTATCTGTCAAATACTTTAACAAAAGAGTTTGGATTAGATTCTTCCGTACACGATGATTTTGTTTCATTGTATACCGAGAATTGCGAATCAACTGGTGTCGGGAAAGATGGCATTAAAGCGCGACAAGGGAAAAGTAAAAACAAGCCGGCTCATGAAAAACTAGATACTCAAGCTGATGCTGTAGAGGTTCTGCTAAGCGGCTCTGATGATGCGCCGTTATGTTTCGTGATTCTTCCATTTACAGAGCGTGATGAATCACATGCGAGTGGTTTTTTTGACGAAGTCCTTCGAGCTCTGATTGTGCCAGCGGCAAAAGAAAATGGTTTCAGAGTTATCACGGCAAAGAAATCTGGATCAGATGTGATTCAGCGCACCATTATACGAAATTTACTTGAAGCGGATATGGTTGTGGCGGATTTGACTGAGCATAATCCTAATGTGATGTTTGAATTGGGAGTCCGTATGGCTCAAGAAAAAGCTGTGGCGATCATTAAGTCGACAGAAACCGGCCCTCTCTTTGATGTTGATCATTTGATAAGAGTCTATTCTTATAACCCAAGTCTTTGGGCATCCACAGTTAAAGAAGATTTGCCAAACATTGTTGAGCATATAAAGCAGACATGGGCTGAAAAAGATAAGGGCGGAAGCTATATCTCAGTACTCAAGGGCTGAGGGCCATAGTTTTCTGCGGGTGTATTTTTATAACTGTTATGCAGCAGCGTGTTTGCATACAGAGAATACTATTTAACTAGACACCTGAAGTAATTCAATAGAAGGAGTTAGCAATGAGCGGATTGTGTCCATACTGTGAACGCCCCGTGTCCAGATTGACAATTAGTGCCTGTGTTGCGGGCATGCCCGGAGGGGGCGATTTTAACGCGATTAGTTACTCGTGCCCAATGTGTCGCAAGATTGTGTCCGTCCAAATCGATCCAATAGCAATTAAGACTGACACGGTTGAAGGCGTAGTCAAAGAACTTAGGCGTGGCTAGTCGGTGGGTGGCATGTAGGCGGCGTCTTCGCTTTTCGCATGTTCATGAACCAAAACAATCAAATCCGTGCACAAACCCACCCCAACAACCATTTCCGTGCGCATTCCAACCCCCAAAACCCACCAGCCCTCTTGAGCCGCACCCGCCCGCATGCGACAATTGTCCCATGCGAATGAACACACAAGAACACGACGGATCATCACCACTCTCCTCCCCCGGGCTTCCGGGGGAGGTGTCGCGGAGCGACGGAGGGGGTCTTCAACCAACCCGCTCCATCACCGAGCTCACCAACGACCTCCTCGAAGACCTCCTCAACCCAACCCTCACCTCGCTCGAACTCTGCCAGCTCCACAACCTCACCCTCCCCCAGCTCGCCACAATCCTCGGCTCCGAAACATTCAAACACGCCGTCGAATGCATCGAGCGCATCGCATCCACGCGCGAAAAACTCATCGACGCCCAGAGCAAGCCCCTCGCCAAAGCCCGGCTCCTAGACCTCCTCAAGTCCTACCCCGAAACCGACCAACAACGCGAAACCCACCGCAAAGCCGCGACTTCAATCCTCAGAACTTCAATCCTCAGAACTTCAATCCTCAGAGCAAGTCCGAGAACCCCGCCCAAACCAGCACCCAAAGCACCCCCCAGAACCCCACCCAAAAAATCCCCCGAACCAACCCCATCCCGCAGCGTAGAACCAGACACACCGATCCAGAAGTTCGACTTCCAAAGGGATCGTTTATACCATTCCCCCTTAGGCACGCTCAGCGTCCCAACCACCCCAAACCGGAGACACACCATGCCCCGCATCCCACTGGTCAACACACTCGACAAAGAACGAATCCTCACCTCCCTCGCCTCCTCCTCAGGGACCCCTCCCGATTACATCTCCCAGATGATCACGCGAATCTACTCCGCCATCCCCGTCGAGCCCACCGAAATCCCCGACCAGCTCGTCACCATGAACTCCATCGTCCGAATCCAGGACACCGAAACCGACGAGATCGACATCTACGCCCTCGTCTACAACGAAGACTTTGACCACCAAGCCGAGTGGATCTCCGTCAACTCCAAACTCGGCAGCGCCCTCCTAGGCCGATCCGTCGGCGACGAAATCGAGATCCCCTCACGAAGAGGATCCCACACCGTCCGCATCGTCGGCCTCGAATACCAGCCCGAAAAATCCGGCCACTTCGACCGCTAAACCAAACCAACCCACATCCAACGCAAACCCCACTCGGCCAACCACCCGATGCGCGATCATCGCAACCACACCGCACACAAAAAAACGGGCGGCTCCGCAG